>Ga0326729_1000005_pt1 | contig 160313 bp, 111 predicted proteins | sample MHFSIPfraction_2_FD_207744 | JGI IMG/M metagenome (GOLD analysis project Ga0326729, IMG submission 207744) | Lab enriched peat soil microbial communities from Michigan Hollow, Ithaca, NY, United States - MHF6AY SIP fraction | ecosystem: Environmental > Terrestrial > Soil > Wetlands > Peat...
TCTTTCATGACCTCAACTTTTCGAACCGCCCGGTGCGGACCCGCATGCCGGGTGGTGTGGCAGGGGTGCCTCTGATAATAGAGGCCCCCTATGCCGATTCAAATGATGGATGAAAATGGAAATTCATATAGGCGAATGCCGTCATGACCGAAGTTTGCCGGGAAGTTGGTAATCAGCGATGATCAGGCATTCTGTTTCCAGAAAGAGAACATCCTGATCACCGTTTCGTCCAACATGCCGGCCATTTCGTCCTTCTCTTCCTGAGACATGCTTGCGTAATCCTCGGTGATCTTGCCCAGCACGAAGACAGGACCGGCAAGCATCGCAGTCTCTTCTTCGGCGAACAATGGCTGCCAGGCCTCATGAGAAAGCTCCATGCCGAGGATGAAGCCCAGAGACCACTCTTCGATGGCGAGCTCCCGCTCCTCTTCGGTGCCGTAGCTGAACATCTCGTAAAGCGGCAGGAACTCTTCCGGATCGTTTTCAAACTGGCTGGCAATGGCTGATGCATGCCGCTCCATAAGCGAGGTGATTTGCTCGGCCTGCGCATCGGTAACGAAGATGTCGTTACGCTGTTTTTCAGGATTGAGCAGATAGGGAATCCAGGTGCTTTGAGCAACGGTTTCCGGCCCGATCACCAGCGCTGTCATGTAGCCGTCGATCATTTCAAGCGACGACATGCAGTCTTCAGGAGTCTGGTCTGAGGCGAGAAATGTTTCGAGCTCGGTAAGTTCGTTCTGCGACAATGGCTGCAGAAGCCTTTCGGTGTTGATCATACGGTAATTTTCGGCGTTGAATTTCTGATGGCATCGTGTTCATAATACGAAGAAACAGATGTTTCCGCACAGGAAATGTTGCGATGGTTTTTGCCGTACGGCGAGTGGCGGACGTTGTCTGTGCAGCCCGCGTCGATCGGCAGGACTTGCAACTTCCTGCCAGATATCAGGGCTTCGGCTCCCAGTAACACCGCCTCGGCGATACGATCAGCTCTTCATCCTTCAGGGTTTTCATCGCCCTGTCGACCTCTTTGCGATCCAGGCCGCTTTTTTCAGCAATCTGGCCGGCGCTCATCGGTTGACCTTCCTTTGTCAGGGTATCCAGTACGGTGTTTTTTGTATCCATGATCTTGGGAACTATTGATTGAACAGAATTTCAGGGGCATGGTTCGCCCGGAGATAAAAGTAATGTTTTTTATGGGCACCACCCATTCTTATGGCTGCAGCAGCCAGGATTCAGCCGAATGTTGATCGGAAAACGCGCGGATGGTGTATGGCAGATGTACCGCCTCTTCGAGAAAAAGCTCGGCAAGCGCTTTATGCATGGCCGTCGAGGTTACAAGGGCTGTTTTGTTCCTTCTCGGCGACTTGGGGTAGCTGTTTTCGATGGCCCTGACCAGGCCATACAGGCTGGCATGGGAAAAACTGCTTGAACAGCCATGAAATAACCAGAGATCGTTTTTGTCGGGGTAACTTGCGTGGGTTGTGATCTTGTCGATCGCCATGAACAGCAGCCGTTCACCGACATCGCCCGAAAATGTTACGCGCAGGAATAAGGGGGTATCTTCGATAGTGAACATGACACAAACAGATTTACTGAGCCAGTTCCGGATTGAGATCACAATATAGGATTTATACTCACAATATGCTTCGTCTGCGTAAATCGACTACGCGTTCGAAGAGCGTATGTTTTCTGTAAAGTCCTGTGCATGTTGCATCATGCAATGCATGCGAGTGCCCTGCATGATGTCATTTATTGCTCAGGACGCCGGAATTCATTAACGTTAAGCTTGTTACCATCAAATCGGAGCACTCCGATGCCCGGAACAAGACGTTTATCAATCTCCTGAAATGAACCAGTAACCCATGCCGCTCGAACTGTTTACAGGCAACAGGATGGAGAAACTGGTCTCAGCCTTCGGAGATCTGGTGACCGCAAATCCCCTGGACTCGCCTTTCGACAAGGAGTTCGTTGTGGTGCAGAGCCGTGGCATGCAGCGGTGGCTGTCGATGCAGCTCGCCTCGCGTTTCGGCGTTTGGGGCGGCGCTGATTATCCGTTCCCGAATGCCCTGGTGCAGCAGCTCTTTGACTGGCTGGGCATTTCGCACTCCGATTCCGCGAAGTTTTCGAAGGAGGTGATGTGCTGGAGCATCATGCACCTCCTTCCGGGCTTCTTGTCTCGTGAGAGGTTCGCCCCCCTTAATGCTTATCTGTCGAACGACCGGGACGGCCTGAAGCTGTTCCAGCTCTCAGGAAAAATCGCCGATACCTTCGACCAGTACACCCTCTTCCGGCCCGACATCATCGAAGCATGGGAGCAACGTGGAGACGATACCGCCTTCGACTGGCAGCCGGAGCTTTGGCGTGCGCTGGTTCAGGAAAGTTCGGGCCTGCACCGGGGGCGCATGAAGAGCGAGTTCTGCCGGAAAATAGTTCATGGGCCCTTGCCGTCCGGGTTCCCGCAGCGTATTTCGCTCTTCGGAATTTCCTATATACCGCCGTTCCACATCGGGATGCTTGAATCTCTGTCTGCACGGATACCGGTCAATATCTTCCTCCTCAGCCCGACGCAGGAGTACTGGTCGGATATCGTCGATCGCAAGCGCCTGTTCCGTATGAACGAGAGCGAACGTCAATTGAGCACCGAAGGCAATCCGCTGCTCGCTTCGCTCGGCAGGAGCGGCCGGGAGTTTTCGGACATGCTGCTCGATGTCCTCGGTATAGCGGATCACCATGATCTGTATGCCAACCCCGGTTACGACACTTTGCTTCATGCCCTGCAGTCGGACATGCTGAACCTCAGGGGCACCGGAGAGGATGATGAGCGGCACGCTGCACCCGATGCCTCCGACCGGTCGGTTCAGGTGCATTCATGCCACAATCCGCTTCGGGAAGTAGAGGTGCTGCACGACCAGCTGCTTGACCTTTTCGAGCAGCTTCCCGGCCTTGAGCCCCGGGATATCGTAGTGATGACGCCCGACATCGAAACCTATGCCCCCTATATCGCGACAGTCTTCGGATCGGCTGGAGAGGGGGTTCCCCGGTTACCGCATTCAATCGCCGACCGCCGCCTGCTCGACGAAGGGGGCATCGCCCTTGTCATGGTGAAGCTGATGGAGCTGTATGGAAGTCGCCATACGGCGCAGGAGCTGTTCGACCTACTCTCCCTGCCACCGGTGAGCCGCCGTTTCAGGCTCGATGATGAGGCGCTCGACACGATCCGTCGCTGGGTGGAACAGACGCGCATCCGATGGGGGCTGGACGAGCGTTCGAGGAGCAGCCTGGGATTGCCGCCGTTCCGGGAGAACAGCTGGCGTGCGGGTCTTGAGCGGTTGCTGCTTGGCTATGCCATGCCTGACGAAGGAATACTTTACGATGAGCTCCTGCCGTTCGATATCGAAGGTGATACGGAAACCCTCGGCAAGCTGGCAGAGTTCGTCGATGCGGTCGAGGGGCTCTCGTTGAAGTTCGACCACTCCCGGACGCTTGTCGCATGGCGTGAGCTGTTCTTGTGGTTGCTCGCCACCTTCATTGAGGCCGATGCCGATTCGGAAAGGGAACTTGCCGGCATGACCGCAGAGCTCGATCGCCTCACGGAGCTGGCCGACCACTCGGGCTTCGAAGGCGATGTCCCGGCCACGGTCATGATCTCCTGGCTTCGATCGCGCCTTGAACAGGCCGAGATGGGGCTCGGCTTCATGACCGGCGGTATCACCTTCTGCGCCATGCTTCCCATGCGGAGCATACCTTTCCGGGTGGTGGCCATGATCGGCATGAACGACGGCGCCTTCCCGCGCCAGCAGCGTCCGCCGGGATTCGACATGATGTCTCGGGAGCCGCGTAAGGGCGATCGCTCCGTGCGCGGCGACGACCGCTACCTTTTCCTCGAATCGATCCTTTCGGCCCGCGATGTGCTCTACCTGAGCTATGTCGGCCAGAGCATACGGGACAACAGCGAACTTCCACCCTCCGTGCTGGTGAGCGAACTGCTCGATGCTGTGCAGCGGGGCTTCGATTTCTCCGGAGATGGGGATGCCAGCTCGCGGCTGATGGTAAGGCACAAGCTTCAGGGGTTCAATCCCGACTATTTCACCGGAGCTTCGGGGCTCTTCAGCTATTCATCCGACAACTTCCGGGCCCTCGAAAGACGTAATTCGGTGTCGTCGCGTTCCTTTATCGAAGTGCCGCTCTCCGAAATTCGTGATGAGGAGAAGATGGTGACGATCGACGATCTCGTGAAGTTCTTCGCCAATCCCTCCGCCTTTTTCCTCGATCGGCGACTCGGCCTGAAGCCGTCGACGGCGTTCCGTCCGCTTGAAGAGCGTGAGCCCTTCGGCGCCGATAGCCTCGATGCTTACATGATGCGCCAGGAGATGCTTGAAACGCTGCTTGACGGTGGCGAGGCGAAGGCGTTGCTGCCCATATTCCGTTCGAGGGGGCTCCTGCCTCCGGCAACGCATGGCGAGCTGGTTTTCACGGAACTTCTCTCCGATGTCGAGGAGTTCGCCGCAAGATTGCAGGAGCTGACGGGGGGAAGCTATGGCGATGCGGTTGATGTCGATTTCGAACTCGACGGTTTCCGGCTAACCGGCCGGCTCGAAAATATCCTGCCCTTCGGCCAGCTTCAGTACCGCTGCGCGAAAATGAGGGAGAAAGACCGTATCCGCTCATGGATTTTCCACCTCGTGCTCAATGCAAGCGGCAGACACCATCCTGAAGAGACCCTGCTCATCATGCTTGACCGGTCGATCCGGTATCGGCCGGCAGGGGATGCTGCCGCTCAGCTCAACGCGCTGCTCACCCTCTATCGGGAAGGGCTTTCGGAACCGTTGCCCTTTTTCCCGCGTGCTTCGCTGGCCTGGGCAGAGAGGTCGGACAAAACGGAACTTGACCGGCTCGATGCGGCCATGGCGGCATGGCTGGAGGGCTATGGCGGCCGGGATGGCGAAGGTGCCGATCCGGCCTTCAGGCGCTGTTTCGGCACTGTGCCGCCCTTCGACGAACGGTTCAGGGGCATCGCTGATATGCTCTTGGCTCCAATGATCGAGCATGGAGGCAAGGCATGAGCGCACCTGTGACGCCAAACATCCTTGATCATTCCGGAGTGGCGCTTTCGGGCATGAACCTCATCGAAGCGAGCGCCGGAACCGGCAAGACATGGGCGATAGCCTCGCTCTATCTCCGCCTGCTGGTCGAGAAGAAGCTGCGACCCGAACAGATCCTGGTGGTCACCTATACCGAAGCGGCAACGAAAGAGCTGCACGCGAGAGTGCGACGGCGCATACGCGAGGCGCTTGATGTGATGCGAGGAGGGGCGACCGAGGACGCATTCCTTGTCGGTTTGCGCGATCGTGCAATCGAGGCAGGCAAGGCTGAAAATGCTGCCGTGCTGCTGGAAGCGGCGCTCGCCGAGTTCGATATGGCATCCATTTTCACCATTCACGGTTTCTGCCTGCGTGCGTTACAGGATCACGCATTCGAGAGCGGGGCCCTCTACGATACCGAACTGGTGACCGACCAGTCGGCGCTTGCAGGAGAGGTTGTCGACGACTTCTGGCGGGAGCGTTTTTTCGGAAACGCCAACCGGTTGCTCGGCTACGCTCTGTTGAAGGGGTATTCGCCCGATTCGTTCATGAAGTTCCTGAAATCCCTGCAGCTTTCCGAACGGGACGACGTGGTGCCGGTCTATGGAGAGGCGGAAATCGACCGGCTTGAACTGTTGTGCACTTCGGCGTTCGATGAGGTTTGTCACCTCTGGAGTATGGAAAAGGAGTCCGTTTCGACACTTTTGCGCACTGACCGTGGGCTCAGCCGCGCAGAGAAGTTCTATCGGGCTGACAAGGTGGAACGGCTGCTCTCCTCCATGGACTCCTTTGTCTCCGCCGGCAATCCGTTCGGCATCTTCGCAGGATTCGACAAGCTGGCCGCTTCCGGCATCCAGAAGGGCACGAAATCCTCCGGTACCGCCCCATCCCATCCGCTGTTCGATGCCTGCCAGCGGCTCATGATGGTGGTTGATGAACGCTTGCTGGCCCTGAAGTCGGAGCTGGTGGCCTTTTACCGCTTGCGTCTGCCGGTGCGCAAGCGTGAAAGCAATATCCGCTTCTTCGATGACCTGCTTGCCGACCTCTACCATGCACTTTCCGACGGACAGGATGCAGAGGCTCTCGCCGGAGCGCTCAGGAACCGGTATCGCGCAGCCCTGATCGACGAGTTCCAGGACACCGATCCAGTGCAGTATGAAATCTTCCGGAGGATCTTTGCCGGTTCCGACTCCCCGCTGTTCCTGATCGGTGATCCCAAGCAGGCGATCTACAGCTTCCGGGGAGCCGATATTTTCGCCTATCTGCAGGCGGCCGCCGATGTAGGCGAGGAGCGCCGCTTCACGCTCAACATCAACTGGCGTTCGGTTCCGAAGCTGATCGACGGCTTCAACCGGCTCTTCGACAACGCACACGTGCCGTTCGTGTTCGACAACATTCCCTCACCGCCGCTGGTGGCCGGAAGGGAGCTGCCCGAAACGGGGAAGTCCGACGGCCCGCCACTTGAGCTGTGCCTTATCGATTCAGGCAGCGGCGATGGCAGCATGAACGGCGGAAATGCCGAACGGTTTGCCGCCGGGGCATGCGCTTCGATGGTTGCCGAGACGATCGCGGGGGGGACGGAGCCGGCCGCTATCGCTGTGATCGTACGTACTCACCGTCAGGCCCGCATGATGCAGGCTGCGCTCCGGGAGTATGGCATATATTCGGTCATGCGCAGCGATGAGAGCGTGTTCGCCTCCATCGAGGCCGATGAGGTGCGCCTCCTCATCGCGGCGCTGGCAGATCCGGGACGGGAACCCCTGGTGCGTGCCGCGCTCGTCACATCCCTCTTCGGGCTGAACGGCAGCGACATCGCACGCATCAACGACGACGAAGCCGCCTGGGCGGAGCGTCTGCAGCAGTTCAGGGGCTACCGCCAGCTCTGGCTCGACCGAGGCTTCATGGTCATGTCACGGGAGTTGATGCGCCGCGAAACCGTGCGCGAGCGGCTCCTCGCACTTGCCGGGTCGTCCGGCGATCGGGCCCTGACCAACGTGCTGCACTGTTTCGAGTTGTTGCATCAGGAGGCCCACAAACGCGGGCTCTGCATGGAGGGGCTCGTCTCCTGGTTCAGCGAGCGTGTGGTGTCGAAAGATCCCGGAGAGGAGTTCCAGATACGGCTGGAAAGCGACGAGCCGGCCGTCAGGATCGTTACGGCCCATGTCAGCAAAGGGCTTCAGTATCCGGTGGTCTTCTGTCCCTTCCAGTTCGGCACTGTGAATAATGCTGATGAGGTGGTGCTCTTTCACGACCATAAGGGGCGCATGGTCAGGGATTTCGGGTCGGCAGAGATCAATTGGCACCGGAGAGTGGCCGCACGTGAATCGCTTGCAGAGAACCTGCGACTCTTCTATGTGGCCCTCACCAGGGCGGAACGGCGTTGCGTCCTGTTTACAGGCAGGATCGTCGATGGAGGGAGTAGCGGTCGGCCGCCACAGCTCTCGCCGTCATCATATCTCCTCTATGTTTCGGATGAGGCGAGGCGAAATCCCGAGCCGGTCGACGAAGCCCGGCGTGAGCTTGGGGCACTGGATACGACAGCCATGGCCAAAAGGCTGCAGGAGCTGGCCGATGGTTCAGACGGGGCGATTCAGGTTCGGCGGATTACCCCCGGCGATGATCTCCAGAGGCCCTTACTTCCTTCTGAATCCCCGGAGCGGCCGCCGCTCATACTCAGGCGCTTCGGCGCTGGCCTCGACACCGACTGGCGTATCGCCAGCTTCACCTCGTTCAGCCGTCGCAGCCATATGACCTTCGAGCTGCCTGACCGCGACGAAAGCGCTCCGGAGCAGCAGCCCCCGGCCGTGCCCCTGGTTCTGCACGAAACAGATCGCACCATCTTCGCCTTTCCCAGGGGGGCGGGAGCGGGTATCCTCATGCATTCGATCTTCGAAACGCTCGATTTTGCTTCGGCCTCCGAAAAAGATGTCGAGGATGCGGCCGGAAAGGCGCTCGACCGGTACGGTTTTGACCGCGACTGGCAGCCCTGCCTGAAGGAGATGGTCCACGAGGTGCTCACGACGCAGCTCTCTTCGCCGGGAGGCCACTTCACGCTCGGTGGGCTGAAGCGGAAAGCGTGGAGCACCGAGTTCGAGTTTTTCTTCCCCTTGAAACGCATCACCTCGCCCCGGCTTGCCGAAGTTCTGGTCAGGCATGGCATCATTCCGGCAGGTACCGATCCCGGCGCCGCTGCGTGGGCGCTCGATTTCTCGCCGGTAAAGGGGATGCTGATGGGATTCATGGACATGGTGTTCGAGGCCAATGGCCGGTTCTGGCTGCTTGACTGGAAATCGAACCATCTCGGCAATGGGCTCGAAGAGTACCGCAGGGAAAATCTTGGCAAGGTGATGACCGATAACCTCTACCACCTGCAATACCTGCTCTATACGGTAGCCCTTGATCGTTTCCTGTCGCTAAGGGTGCCGGGCTACCGCTACTCGACCCATTTCGGCGGAGTAATCTATGTGTTCCTGCGGGGCGTCAGTGCGGAACAGGGGGAGCCGTACGGATTTTATCGCGACCTGCCTCCGGAAGCGCTGATCCGCGAACTGGGCGGACTGCTCATTGAAACGCAAGTGGGGGAGGGGGTCCGATGAATTTCGATATTCTCGAAAGGCCGATCGACCGGCAGATTGCGACGTTCCTGTGCCGGGGCGCAAAGGATGAGACCGGTATGCTGCGCACGATCGTTTCGCTGCTCAGCCAGGCGGTGGGTCAGGGGCATGTCTGTCTCGACCTCGAGGAGATCGCAGGAGCGTTCACGCTTCCTCCTATCAAACGCTTGATTCCGATGGTCGAATCGCTTCCATCGGTCGGCAGGCCGGGGGAGCACCGCCCCCTCGTTCTTGACATTGGCGGGCGGCTCTACTTTTACCGCTATTACCGGTACCAGGAGGCGCTCGCTTCCGGGATACGTTCACGATCAGCTCTGAGCCAATCCGTCCGTGACGAAACGCTCGCCTTGAGCCTCGACAGGTATTTCCCTTGCGACGCAAATGGTGAAGACCGGCAGCGATTGGCCGCGTTGACAGCGTTGCAATGGCTTTTTTCCATAATCTCCGGCGGGCCAGGAACAGGAAAAACAACAACAGTGGTGCGAATACTCGCTCTGATTCTCGAACAGTCAGGCGGAACAAGGCATCGTATCGCCCTTGCCGCCCCGACCGGCAAAGCTGCCGCCAGGCTCGCCTCATCGATTGCCTCGCTCAGGGATACCCTGCCGTGCTCCGAGGAGGTGATGCGCGCCATTCCTGCGCAAGTGACTACTATACACCGCCTGCTCGGTACATTGCCGGCATCTGCCGGGTTCCGTCATTCAGCAAGAAACCCTGTGCCATACGATACGGTTATCATCGACGAAGCCTCCATGGTCGATCTGCCCCTGATGGCTTCACTGATGGCCGCACTGCCGCCCGATGCCCGCCTCATCCTTATCGGCGACCGCGACCAGCTCGCCTCGGTAGAAGCCGGAGCCGTGCTCGGTGACATCTGTCGGGCAGCCGAAACACCCGGCTCGGCAATCGGGGGCTGCGTCACGGTGCTCGACCGCAACTACCGCTTCGGCGATGGATCAGGTATCGCCGCCCTCAGTCGTGCCGTCAACGCCGGTGACGATCAGGAAGCCCTCCGGCTTTTCGGCTATCAGGGCAACAGCGGCAGCATTGCCCTCGAACCGGCCCTGACACGCGAAACCATAAAGAAGCGCCTTGCGGGCCCGGTACTCGAGGGCTTCCGGCCCTTCCTTGACGCTGAAACCCCGGAGGAAGCCCTGCGCCTGTTCGAGCGCTTCAGGATTCTCTGCGCCCTTCGCGAAGGACCCTGGGGAGCCACCGGCATGAATCACGCCGTCGAATCCCTGCTCCACGAAGCCGGCCTTATCCGTAATGACACTCCGTTCTACCGCGGCAGACCCGTGCTCATAACAGAAAACGATTATGTCCACAAACTCTTCAACGGCGACAACGGCATCATTCTTCCAGACCCGGCCACCGGTAGCCTCAGAGCTTTCTTCGCCGCCCCGGAAGGCACCATCCGCGCCTTACCACCCGAGTTCCTGCCAAGGCACCAAACAGCATATGCCATGACTGTGCACAAAAGCCAGGGCTCCGAGTTCGATCAAGTGCTCATGATTTTGCCCCCGGAAGATAAAGCCCTGCTGACCCGGGAACTTATCTACACCGGCATCACCCGAGCCAGGCAATCCGTAACCCTATGGAGCGAAGAAGCAGTTTTCAGCACCGCCATCAAACGCCGCACCGAACGTAGATCGGGATTGCGTGAAATGCTTATGCAGATGGGGGATGGGGTTTAGATATTATTTCGCAAAGGTGATTTGACCGTGCAAGCCTGCAGGCTCAAGGCTTTCTGCTACCATACAACAGAAGACCGGCACCAGCAATAATCGCACCAACACCTGACCAAACCGGAATATTGACAGTTTTCTTTTCTTTCACGGAGAGCTCAATTGGCCCCAGTTTGACATTTTCGGTTTCCCTCGTATAACTGAAACTGCCATAGATCAACCCCAGCAAACCGGATACGATCAAGATCATTGCAACTATTTTCAATGTGTTCATGTCATCATCTTCTGTTATGTTCATACACCAGAAACCGACAAAAAAAGTCAATCTCTTCTAAGCGCATCACCGAGCAGGGTTGCCGGATCGCTGTAATCTCCCTGACTCTTGTACTTTACTGCCATCCCATGATTTTGAGATTGTCTTTCCAAAATTGAGGATACTTGAAAACGGCTTGATTTCAAATTGTGTGCCAATACCGAAAAAGAGCGAAAGTACGACTATTACCGCCATTTCAATGGCCTGATTGAATCCCGCTGTTGTTTTTGCTTTCAGATAGGAGAAAAAGGCTTTCCAGTTCATTGCTAAAAGATGAAATAAGGAAAGTATTGAAAAGGTAAATCCGAATATGATGTGCTGTTTTTGCCATTCCTGCTTTGTAAGTCCTATTATTTCCCACACCATCCCGGAGCCTCCTTTGCCAGACGGGCCAACATAAAGAATCACCCCTGATACCAGAAGTATGACAAAAGAGATAAATAGCCCAAAGCTAACAAATGCTCTCCAGTTGAAAGATTTATTCATTCTGTTTTCTGTTAGTAATGTGTTGATGCAAAATCTCTCGTTGCGATCGCAGATTTTTACTGAATTCATCAGTTTTAAATTATTCCTCGAAGCCGATATCATTTATCTGGGCCAGAATGGCAAAAGGTGGTTGAAATTAATTAACCACCTTTGCTGTAAATCATAAACACCAAATCATTCAACCCTGTTTACCTCGATAATCCCTGTGGGGTATTTGTTACTTTCGGTATTCGTCGCTACGTTGCTGCTCGAGGTTTCTTTTGTTGTTTTCATCACTGCGCTGCTGATCCAGGTTCCTTTTGTTGTTTTCATCACTGCGCTGCTGATCCAGGTTCCTTTTGTTGTTTTCGTCACTGCGCTGCTGATCCAGGTTCCTTTTGTTGTTTTCGTCACTACGTTGCTGCTCGAGGGTCCTTTTGTTGTTTTCGTCACTGCGCTGTTGTTCAAGACTACGACTCTGGTTGTGCCTGTTGTACTCGGTTTCACGGAACCTTCTTATATCTTCAAGACGATGTTTTTTAATCTTTGATGGAAGGTCGTTCTTTTTGATGAACCTCCATGGTCCATGGTAATTATTCGAACGGTACCACGACCCATCCTGGCTGATATAGTAACGGTTGTTATAGAAGATGATATCATAAGGGTTTCCTATGGCAACAGAAAAACCTTGTTCAGGCAGCATGATAAAAGTCGGCCTCGACTCTATCACAAAGGTGCGCCCGCTCTTTGAGTACACTTGTGCGCCAAATACTCCGTTGACATCAGTAGCGGCATTTCCAAGTAGCATTCCGGCGATTCATACAGCAAGCCAGATGGGTTTTTTCATCGATGATCTCCTTTTATCATGTTGTTCAGCCAAAGCGATGAGAACAATATCATGCTGTCGGGGATTGGCAGCATATCTGGCTCACACCGTTTTTTCGGGTATTCCCGGTTATAATCTCAAGTCAATATCATTTTACTTCACATATGTTTTATACTCCATATTTTAAATAAGCGTATGATGCGTTGGCCAAACTATCCCTCCGGGGTGTCATATTCAGCTAATTTACGCACTTGCTCATTGGGAGCTATATTAATTATCTGATATGGTTGAGTTTATTTGTACTCTGTTTTCATTAAATATCAGTAACACACTTAACTGTGTTACTGATAAAGGACTTTGCCTGGTAAACACATTGAACGTCACTGGCACAACTATTCATATGATATTTATAACAGAGCCTATAAGCTATCCGTTCGTTTACAGGTACAGGTATTTTAAATAAAGAAATATTTGTTGATCGGAAAACTTGTATGTCTTTATAGTAGTATCTATTAGTTTCAATTGCGATGAGGGAGTCTTTGCCTGCTTTTCCTGATGACCTTGACTTTTGGGCGATTTTGGGGACGTTCCTGAAATCATGAACTTGCAATGATCACAATCAAGTGTTAGCTTTTTACGATACTAACCAACCAGCAGCGGTATGCCGAGAGGTCCGAGACTCGATTCGCCCGGCACTTTGCATCATGTGATCATACGGGGGATCGAAAAAAGAGAGATCGCTATTGACGATGAAGATCGGGGCGATTTCGTGTCCCGAATGGGGACTGTTGCCCTGAACACCGGCACGAGCATCTATGCATGGGTACTGATGACCAATCATGCACATCTCCTTCTCAAAAGCGGCCAACAGGGACTCTCCACATTCATGAGGAAGTTCCTGACCGGATATTCGACCAACTATAATCGACGTCATGATCGGCATGGTCATCTTTTCCAGAATCGTTATAAGTCGATAGTTTGCGAAGAGGAGACGTATTTCCTGAAACTGGTAAGTTACATCCACCTGAATCCATTGCGGGCTGGACTCGTTAAGTCGTTCGATGAACTGGGGACGTATCCCTGGAGCGGCCACGTGGTACTCATGGGTATGAAACAGTATTACGGGCAGGATTCTGATTATGTACTTGGCTATTTCGGGAAACAGTTTGGTTCGGCCAGAAAGTCTTATCTGGAGTTCCTGCAGCAAGAAAGCCGACTTGGCAAACAGCCGGAACTGACCGGAGGCGGACTGATCCGTTCTGCAGGAGGTTGGTCCGAAGTGCTGTCGATGAGGCGTCGTGGAGAGCGCCAATTCAGCGATGAGAGGATCTTGGGGAGCGGAGAATTTGCTCAGGAAATGATTGATGAAGCTGATGCGTCGGTAAAGGAAAAGATCCCGTTGGCAAGAAGACTATCCGAGGTCACTGAGATTGTCGAATGCTGTTGTGAGAGCCATGGTGTCAGTTATCTGGCCTTGGCGAAGGGCTGTCGTCGAAAAGAGTGCTCGGAAGTCAGGAAAGAGCTTGCGATGAAATTAGTATTTGAGCTTGGGCTGACATATGCTGAGAGTGCACCACTGCTGGGGATATCGGCATCGGCCGTCAACAAAATTGTCAAGGCGGCAAGAGCGTTGTAAGTCAATGTTTTCAGGAACGTCCCCAAGATTGCTTTTCAGCGTTTGATGTAGGCGTTCAGCCCGATGGTCAACGGTTTGCCGTCAACCTGCACTGTGGTGACGACATTGCCCTTGGTGCTTGCGACAACGAGAGTTTTTCCCGAAGCAGAGGGCTCGGGCTTCTGCATGTCGATCTCGATGCACAGCTTGTTGTCCCTGATCTCCACGGTCATGGCCATATGGTTATCCTTGTTCTTTTGTGGGGTTTTCCACGGTTTTGAAAATGTCATAAGCTCATTAAGTTACGATAACTCACCCTAATCAGGGCAGACAATTCTCGCCCGATCGAATAGATGTGAATAATCGGGCAATCGTGTGTGGATCCGCCACCATTTTTGGATTATTATTGCGCCGTGGTTATATAGTAATATAGGCCGAACGGAAGCGACACCTGTAGGGTACCTCTAAAAACTTGTTCCGCGAGTCAATTGCTGCGTTGGGCGGTGCTCGAAATCCTCATGTACGTCGTGTACACTCCGGTTTCTGCGCTCCGTCCGCCTTGCCCTTGACTCGCTCACGACACTTTTTAGAGGTACCCTGTCATTGCAGGTAACTTCAATGATTCCGATCTCTCGGCATTTTACCCGTTGAAGTTTTATTCCCGCTATCATTTTCTGTTTCATGGTTTTATCAAACCGGTACCTGATCGTCCTGCTGCTTTGCGGTATGATGGCGCAGATCAACTGCGTGCCAGTCTATTGCGGACTGTTTGCCATGAACCGGAAAGCCATAGCAGAAAAAGCCTGCGAAAAAAGGGTGAAAGATTGCTGCGGAAGCTGCTTCCTGCACAAGAAAATCGCATCGGCACAAGAGACACAGCCTTCGACAGATGGAGATGCGCCCACGAACAAATCCCGTAGCGATATTCCTGAGCTCATGCCCGGCCTTGAACCAGTAGATCACCTGATACAGCGGCTGACTCCGGAAGGCATGATGTTGACATCGGAGAGCTCCTTGCCGTTACCATCAGGTTATCGTCATCCTATCGACTACCCTCCGGAAAATCCGCATTCCATACCTGCTGTTTGACCTTGCTTATAAAGCATGAAGGTTCGGGCGATGCTCATCCGTTTTCATCTCTTGTATGAATCATGGACGGGAGTGTATGGCCCGGACAGAATATGAGTCTTCCGTGATGAACTTGTCATGAGTCTTTCGTCACGGGCCAGTACATTCAATTTATTTTCATTGACCTATGCATAGTTCCAAAAGATTTTACAGAAGTACCAGAACGCTTGCGCTGCTGATTGCGATAGCGGCTCTGCCATCATCGGCTTTTGCCGTCGATATCCAGTCGGATGAGATCGTTGTGACGGCTCCCGCCATCAAGGCAGGCAAACCGAAAGCGATCACGCAGATGAAATCGAGCGATACGGCGGCGTTGCTTGCCGACGAACCAGGCGTAAGCCTCCAGACTGGCGGAGGCGTGTCGAGCCTTCCCGTTGTTAACGGCCTTGCGGATGACCGGGTGCTTGTTTATGTCGACGGCATGTGCCTGACCTCGGCCTGCGCGAACCATATGAACCCGCCAATGTCCTATGTTGCCGCATCGAGCGTCAGCAGCATCGGTGTCAAGGCCGGCGTGACTCCGGTCAGCCTTGGCGGTGACAGTATCGCAGGCACCATTATGATACAGACGGAACCCCCGCTTTTTGCTGATAAAGGTAAGGGAATCGTCGAAGCCGGCACATTTTCATCGTATTACAGGAGCAACAACCACGCCAGGGGTGTGTCGGTCTCAAGTTCCGTGGCGGGCAGCAGCCTCAGCTTCGGCGTGACGGCTACCCATGATCGTGCAAACGACTACGTGGATGGCCATGGCAACAGGATCACCTCGACCTATTACGAGTCGAATAACCTCGGCCTCACGCTTGCAGCCAGGACTGACAACAGCATATGGACGATCAAAGCCGGCCACCAGTCGATCCCTGAACAGGGGTTCGTCAACCAGTGGATGGATATGGTCGACAACGATGCATCCTTCGCCAATATCGATTACAAGGGCAGCTTCGGCTGGGGAAAGCTAAATGCCAGAGCCTACTGGCAGAACACCTGGCATGAGATGAACTCCGGCAAGGACAAGCTGACCTTTCCGCTCATGATGCCGAATATGCCCATGGATACCCGCGGCATCAATATCGGCTATGCTCTCAAGACGGACATCCTTGTCGGCGATACGGGCATTCTGCGATTCGGCAACGAGTTCCACCGATTCACGCTCGACGACTCCTGGCCGCCGGTGCAGGGAAGTTCGACCATGTCTCCGAACACTTTTCTTAACATCAATGACGGGTGCCGTGACCGCTACGTCTTTTTTGCCGAATGGGAGTCGAAACTTGATGATCAGTTGACCACGGTGTTTGGCGTGCGTAACGAACAGGTCAGAATGGACACCGGCAATGTCCAGGGATATGCGCTTCCCACAGTGACGAACTCGAGGACCTATACCGACGTCAACGCCTTTAACGGAAAGTCACATACCAGGAATGACAGCAACTGGGACATCACTGCACTGCTCAGGTTCAAGCCATCGTCGACGATCGACTATGAACTTGGTTTTGCACGCAAGACCCGTTCGCCCAATCTTTACGAACGATATGCATGGTCCTCTTCCTGGTGGATGGCCAACGGTATGATCGGCTGGTTCGGCGACGGCAACGGATACGTCGGAAATCTTGACCTGAAACCGGAAGTAGCTCATACGGTAAGCTTTTCTGCGGAGTTGCACGATCGGGACAAGCAGGGTTACGAACTTAAGGTTACGCCATACTACACCTATGTCAAGGATTTCATCAGTGTTGAGGACATCGGCAACAGTACGGTCGGTACCCGCAACATCCTCCGGTTTGTCAACAGGGATGCTGCACTTTATGGTATCGACGTTTCCGGAAAAGCCGCCTTATGGGAGAGCGATGGATTCGGCTCCGGACAGGTTCAGGGCACTCTGGGCTACGTACGCGGCAAAAACCGTGACACCGGCAGCAGCCTTTACCACATCATGCCACTGAATCTCCGGCTGACTCTGGAGCAGAAGATCGCCGGATGGACCAATGCCGTCGAGTTGCAGCTTGTGGACAAAAAATCGAACATCGATCCCGTACGTTATGAACCCGTGACCGCAGGGTATGCGTTACTGAACCTTCGCACGGCTTATCAGTATAAAAACATGCGGGTTGATCTGGGCGTCATGAACCTGTTCGACAGTTATTATTACCTCCCGCTCGGCGGCGTGAACTACGACCAGGCCCTTGCGCCAACAGGTCGGGCCGTCAGTTTCAGTCCACTGGCGGGGCAGGGACGTTCCTTTAATGTCGGTATAACCCAGGCGTTCTGATCCTGAGAAGCCATCCGTGATGGGGTCGTAAGCATGAAGACCCCATCACACCGGTTTTAATCGAACCCGATAAATCCTTATGTTATATCCGTATGCCTCTTTCTCACCGTAGCCGGTTGATCAGAGCGGCCACCAGATGGTCAATCTCATGAAATATTCGATGAAAACAGTGCTGTTAAGCCTGCTATGCCTGACGGTCGCAACGCATTCCGCACTCGGTGATCCGGCACGACTCCAGGCAATTCGGGCTGAAGCAGAAAAAGGGGATGCAAAAGCACAGAACAAACTCGGGGTCTATTATCAACTGGGTCTCAGTGTTGAACCAAGCGATGTCGAAGCAGTGAAATGGTTCCTCCTCGCCGCGGATCAGGGGGACGGTGAGGCACAGTTCAACCTTGGAGAGATGTTCGAAACAGGAAGAGGCGTGACGAAGGATCGGAGAACAGCGCTGATCTGGTACAGAAAATCATGCGACAGCGGCTGCAAATGCGGTTGCAGAAGCTATCGAAAGCTCTTCAGGGAACTGGAGGCGGAGCTGAATCCTTGAGCCAGAAGTAGAGTATTTTTAAAAATAATTGCTCCGTAACGGTTATGATTTGGAGATTTTATCAGAATTTCTTAGAATTACCTTAATTACGCCAATAAAGCGGAATAGTAAGGTTTAAGTTTCCCTCTTTTTCCCGCTGCCAGATTGGCATAGTGAATACCCAACCCCTCCAGAGCTTCAGCTCATACTGCTTTCGGGGTTATGACATACGATGTGGAATCATCATTGATTTGTTGACCTGGCCTCTTTTACACGCTGAATTTGATGATGTTCCGGATGAATTCATGAGGATTTGAATTTTCCCGTGATTTCCTTCAGAACATACTCCTGAACACAGATCTTTTCATTGATCCTTAATGGGAATTTAATGAACAGCCCGAGTAGGGTGAAAAGCTTTTTGCGTGTCGTCCGTATAATAACCGTATAGTCATATAGTTTTTTCTCCCGAATGATCGTCGGGAGTTGTATAGCCTGGTTGTTCAAGCCCCGTTCACTTTCCTTGTGAATATTTTTCAACAATTGTTAATGGGTTTGGTAAGCCCTTAACGATTGTTAATGACATCGTCGGAGGGATTCCTGCGTCTAACTGAGCCTGCGCCCTCTGCTCAGACAACCTTGATTAATTAGGAATGCCTGGTTGGTATAAGTCTTTGTGTCGTGTTATCTCTTGCTTTGTTTAACAAATATCAACAATCAATAAGTGGAGTTTTTTATGAGAAAAAAACTATCTGTTGCATCTCTGATCTCCCTGTGTGCGCTGCCTGCGTTGATTCCGAGCGATGACGCATCGGCAATCCCTGCATTTGCCCGCAAGTATGGAACCTCATGTTATACCTGTCACTCAGGGTTCCCGACAAGGAACGCATTCGGTGAGGCTTTCAGGAACAACGGTTATCGCTGGCCGGGTGGGGAAGATGAGGAAAAGACGAAACAGGAGCAGTTGAAGCTCGGCTCCGATGGCTGGAAAAAAACGTTCCCGGAATCTCCATGGCCGGGCGAGATTCCGGGGTACGTCCCGTTCTCGCTCTGGGTAAGGGGTCCGCTGGTAACCTATACCCAGCAGACGACCACTCCAACAGGTGCATTGGTTGCAGGCAAAGAGCAGGCGTTGAACTTTGGTACCGGTGGTCTGGGTAGCGCTACACTGTTCTTCGGGGGCACGATGGGCGATAACCTCTCGGCTTTCGGTCAGTACAACCTGACTAACGTTGCAACAACTGTGGCCAACACCAACACTGCGGTATCCGGTCATGTGACCTGGTCTTTCGCTCCCGGGGTCAACCTGAGCTTCGGCAACGGCTTCTCCGACTGGACTTTCGGCAATGCCCTTCAGTATTACAACACTGCCTATCCGACGCCCGGAACTGGAGCTGAGTTCACCTATGTGACCGGACAGGAGGGTGGCTTCAAAATTACCGGTGGTCTTGCCCAGCTTTCAGGCACAGCAGTGACTCCAAGCGTGAAACTCGACGACATCAGGTACGTCAGGGCAAAATACAAATTTGGTGGCGCGGGCCTGCTGAGCGGTGCCGGCGGTACCTATGGCAACGAATTTGTCGGCCTCGACAACCATATTGCCGTTGGCGCATCCTACATGAGCTTCAGGAACAATGCTATCGCCGCTGGGAACTGGCTGGGTGAAACTGCGGTCTATGGTGCGGACGTCACCGGCAACATCGGCAGCGTTTCACTTGGTGCAACTTACAGCAAGGATAAGGACCTCAAGCAGGAAAACCTTCGTTTAGATGGCAACTACTTCGTGTTTCCATGGTTGGCAGCCAACTTGAGGTATACCAGTTACCGTTCCGCAGACAAAACAGTCAACGATCCCCAGATCGTTGCAGCGCTGACCGCGCACCTCAGGGCAAATGCCTATGTCTCGGCAACTTACACGACCCACACGAAGGAACGCCTCGTGAATGCCGCTAACGTGGCTCAGAACACCTTGCCGTCAACCTTCGTTGTCCAGGGTGGATTTGCCTTCTGATCGACAAGCTCGATCGGAATGTTCTTTCAACAGGCCTGAAAAGGCAGCTTTTGGACATGACAGCGATGCCATGCTCAATCTGCCTTTTCCAGGACCTGAACATAATGCCGAATTCTGTCTAAGAGCTGTAATGCATTTACAGATGTCCATTTACCTGTAAATGCATTTGATTATTTATCTTAGTGTGTGTTGTTTGTGGTTGTGTTGGGGGTGTGCCCGCATCAAGGCAAACATTCCGGTGTCAACCGGGAAAAAACCTTCATGTGGGGACACCTTTTTTATGCCTGAAAACGATGGACGCCTTCGTTCAACTCAAGGCATTCGGTTTGCGTAATTGATTTCACTGAAAGTAAAAACAATATCCAATGCAGGATGAAAGAACGCTCCATGACGAGCAAAAGGAATTGTCAGGCGGACCGGAACAAATCGACAACGACAGGCGCAAGTTCCTGACGCGTGTCGGTTGGGGCGGCCTGGCAGGTTTCCTTGCCATAAACTCTTACGCTTTTCTCAGGTTCTTCTACCCGAGGGTGCTGTTCGAACCGCCGTCGCAGTTCAAGGTTGGTTTTCCCAACGACTATCCTCCGGGGGCAGTCAACTCCCAGTACCAGAGGGAGTTCGGAACGTGGATCATCCGCCTGCAGGATGGACGTTTTTTTGCAATGGAGTCCAGGTGCACCCATCTTGGCTGCACACCCAGCTGGCTCGAGTCGCAGAAGAAGTTCAAATGCCCCTGCCACGGCAGTGGGTATTATATCACCGGCCTTAACTTCGAAGGCCCTGCTCCGAGACCGATGGATCGCTTCAAAATCAGCATTGCCGAGGACGGCCAGTTGCAGGTAGACAAGACCATCAAGTTCCCGGGCATTCCGGGCAAGGAGTCGAACGAGGTCTATCCTCAGAGCCTGTTGAAAGCGTAACGGTAAACGAAAAGAGTAATCTGGATTACCATATGATGGATAGCAATGTGGAAATAACCATAACCCCCAATCAGTCGTCGTCGGCGGGTGAGGCTGGGAAAAAGAGACGGGCTTTTGCCCGGATCATCTGTGACCTGTGTACCGGATGCGGAATCTGCATCAAGAGCTGTCCGACGAACTGCATCACGATCGTCGAATCGGAACTGAACTTCAACGGCATTGCCGATGTCGACCTGCATCGCTGCACCGGCTGCAACATATGCACCATCGATTGCCCCTGGTTCGCCATCGAGATGATCAACCCGGACGGTTCGCGCAAGGACCCGGCTGAATATGCCAAGCAGGCGCATCGGCTTCGCGGATACCAGTAAGATGTTTGCAACATAAAATTCGACAGCTACATGAACAGTCTATACGACAAGGTCAAGAAAAATCTGATATGGAAATCCGTATTCAGAAGAGACTACAGAGGAAACGTCCGGGACAGGGCCCTGGCCATCTTCGGCAACGTTTTCCTTCATCTGCATCCTGTTCGCGTCCGCGAGAGTGCCGTAAAGCTTCGGTACACCTGGGGCATGGGGGGCATCACCTTCCTGGCGTTCATCGTCCTGACCATCACCGGGGTTGTGCTGATGTTCTATTACCATCCCACGGTCGACCAGGCCTACCTCGACATGAAGGACTTTGAATTCCAGGTGCCTTACGGCGTGATCACCAGGAACCTGCACCGGTGGGCTGCCCACTTCATGGTCATCGTCGTGATGATCCACATGTTCAGGGTCTTCATGACCGGCTCTTACAAGGCGCCTCGCCAGTTCAACTGGGGTATCGGCGTGATCCTTCTGGTTATGACCTTCATGTTGAGCTTCACCGGCTACCTGCTGCCGTGGGACCAGCTCGGTTTCTGGGCGATCACGGTCGGCACCAACATGGGCGCCGCAACCCCATTGCTGGGATTCCAGGGGCCGTTCAGCGAATATTTGCACATTACGCCATACAACGATGTGCGTTTTGCCCTGCTCGGAGGTGCGCAGGTGGGCGGCAACGCTTTGCTCAGATCCTACATCTGGCATTGCGTGGCGATCCCGCTCATCTCGATCATCCTCATGTTCGTGCATTTCTGGCGTGTCAGGAAAGACGGCGGCATTTCAAGACCTCAAAATTAAAAGAACGGGTAAAGACATTATGAACCCATTTATTGAAATCATTACCCAGCCGGACAACATCGCCATCGTGATCATGATCATAATGGTGAGCTTTTTCATGGTCTGGGCTTTTCAGCAGGCGCTCAACAACGACAAGCTCAAGGCCTCCGGCTATGCGGTAGACGGTGCGCTCGACCAGGACGTCGACACCTTCAAGCCTCTCGTTCGCATCGAGCTGATCATTACGCTTGTGACCATGGTATTCCTGACGATCTGGTCGGTGGCCGTCGACGCGCCCCTTGAGGAGATTGCGAACCCGACGATCACCCCGAACCCGGCCAAGGCGCCATGGTACTTCCTTGGACTTCAGGAGCTGCTTGTCTATTTCGACCCATGGCTGGCAGGCGTCGTGCTGCCCTCGCTTATCGTGGTCGGTCTGCTCGCGATCCCCTATATCGACATCAACCCCAAGGGAAACGGTTACTATACCTTCGCCGAGAGGAAGTATGCGATCATGATCTTCTCGTTCGGGTTCTTCATCCTTTGGCTTCTCCTGATCGTCATAGGCGTATTCGACAGGGGACCGGGATGGCTCTGGTACTGGCCGTGGCAGGAGTGGGATCACCAGCGCGTCGTGTTCGAACCTACGCGAGACCTGACCCAGGTGATCGGCATCGAATCACGCTCGATCTCAGGATTCATCATCGGTGCCGTCGTGGTGATCGGTTATTATGTTGCCGGCATGCTACTTCCGTTGAGGCACTGGAAAAAGAACAATCCGGAACTCCTGGCGCGGCTTGGCATGATCCGTTACAATATCATCATGTTCCTTTTCATCACGATGATGTCGGTTCCGATCAAGATGATCCTCAGGCTCGTCTTCCTTGTGAAATACGTATGGATAACCCCCTGGTTCAACGTCTGATCCCTGAGATTGCAGGAATCGAAAAAGGAAACCAGGTGTCATCTGAAGACCATTAATAAAAATTGTTAAAATGGCGAGTGAGAATCAAAATTCATCCAGGTTACGAGGCCAGATCTTTGCCGGCCTGAGCATCGCCCTGCTGCTGTTGTCCGCATGGGTGATCTGGGACGACGAGTTCGGCCTGAGACCATGGAAACATTACCAGAAAGAGTACAAGTCGCTCAAGCACGACAAGCTTGAGAAGGACTACCAGTCCGCCATGCTTGAATTCCGGCGAAGCGGCGGGGCGAGGCGACTTGCCATGCTTGAACAGAAGCTTGCGAAGGCCGAGGAGGCATTCAATCAGAAAGGCGTGCATGACCGTTACGTGAAGCTGAATGCCCAGCTCGACGACCTGCATGCGAAGATGGTTTCAAGCCAGAAGGAGCTCCAGACGGTAAGAGGCCAGTTCCTTGAAACCGAGTACTACTTCACAAAGACCCAGAAGCCAGAGTACAAAAAGAAGATGGACGAACTGCAGCACCAGATCGATTCCATTGACGGGACAAACAAGGCTTTGATCGCAAAGGACGAGCCACTCAGGCAGGAGATCGCCAAGCTGAGTGGCGGTATGTCTGAAGTTCGTGCCGAGATCGAAGCGATCAAGAAGTCCCTCGAAGAGAAAAAGGAGATGATCGCCAACAACGACAAGGCTCCTGTCGAGATCAAACAGTACCTGATCAAGGATTCCGACAAGGCTGACCGGTGCGTTTCTTGCCACGCCGGAATTGAAAGCAGCGTGCAGGTTTCGAAAAAGCAGCCATACACGAAGCATCCGCTTGGGTTTGTCTATCTCGGAAAGCACGATCCAGGCAAGTTCGGGTGTACCTTCTGCCATCGCGGACAGGGACGCGCGACGACCACGATCGAAAAGGCGCACGGAAATATCAAGCATTTCGACGAGCCGATGCTGAAGGGTGACATGACCCAGACCTCTTGCCTGAACTGTCACGGCGACATCAAGAACCTCCGCGGCGCCGAGAAGATCTCCGGCAACACCGAGCTGATCAGGAAATACGGGTGCTACAGCTGCCACAAGATTCCTGGATACGAAGGCATGGGCGACGTGGGTCCTGAACTGACGAACGTAGGAACGAAGGTCAACTATTCATGGGCGATCAGATGGCTCATGGATCCGAAGAAGTATTTCTCGACGGCACGCATGCCGAAGTTCTTCTTCACCAAGGAGCAGTCCGAGGCCATAGCAGACTATCTGTTCAGCATGTCAGGCACCACAAGGCATGACGTAGATTATGCGACCAGTACTCCGAATGCCGATCTGGTAGAAAAAGGAAAGACACTCTGGAGCCAGGCAAGGTGCAACCTCTGCCACTCAACCAACGGCAAGGGCGGAAACCATGTGAAGGTGTATGCGCCGGATCTCAGCAAGGTCGGCAGCAAGGTCAACAAAACCTGGATGTTCAACTGGATCAAGGATCCGAACAAATACTTCCCGGGCACCAAAATGCCTCGCTTCCGCTTTACCGATGCGGAGATCAACGCCCTGGTCGAATACATCTCGAGCGAGTACCTGGACGAGGACGGAGAGATGAACTATACCACTCCTTCCGAGATCAAGGCGGCTTCCATCAAGAAGGGAAAGGACCTGATCCAGCAGTATGGCTGCTATGGTTGCCACAAGATCCAGGGCATGGAGATGGTTCAGGTGGCGCCGTCCCTAAGGACCCAGGGCGTCACGTTCCTGAGAAGCGATGAAATGCGCGAGAAGATCGGAACCGAGCTTTCGTCCATCGGCAGCAAGCCGGTAGACCTGCTCGACTTCGGGAAGCTGAAGAAATCTATTCCGAACGACCGCCTGAGCTACATCAGGCAGAAGCTGAGGGATCCGAGAGGCTTCAGGCTAGGCTTGCGCATGCCTAACTTCGGTCTGTCTGAAAAGGAGGTCAATGAATTGGCTGCCGTGCTCTACGGGTTCACCGACTCGAACGTACCGGTCCGGTTCATGGTGCCGTCGCGCCAGGAGCTCGACAGGATGGCCGGCGTGCCCAGTTACAAGTTCACCGGTGATTTCGCAAAGGTCATCGCCGACGTGAAGTGCACCAACTGCCACAGCATCAAGGGGATCGGCGCCGACTACGCTCCGGATCTTAACTATGCAGGCAGCAAGCTGCAGGAGAGCTGGATCAGAGCGTTCCTTGCCAATCCTGACGTCATCCGTCCGCTGCTTCAGCAGATGCCGAAGCTCGGCCTGACTGGAGGCGTTAAGCCGGCCAAGATCACTATGCCCAAGTTCAATCTTGGAAAACAGAAGGTGGAGGATACGAACCGGTCGGACGTCGATGTGGTGGTGAACTACTTCCAGCAGGAGCTGGTCACACCCGAGATCCCGAAGGATGTCCCTGTGGTAGCCGGAGTACCTATGCCTGAACAGATCGGCCTCGGCAAAAAGATCTACGATCAGAAAGGTTGCTTTGCCTGTCATCAGATCGGCTCTGATGGTGGTGCCCTGGGACCGAACCTTTCGAACGTGGGCAACCGTCTGAAGCCAGGCTTCATCTTCAAGCACCTTGAAAACCCGAGGAAGTTCAAAGCCGATATTGTCGAGCCCAACTACGGGTTCACGGAACGCGAAAGGATTTTCTTGACAAACTATTTGATGACCCTGAAACTTACCGCCAAGTGATGCAAAAAATGATACAAATCAGGAAAACAGCACTGCTTGCCACACTCTCGGTACTCGTTATCACCGGATGTGGCAAGAAGCCTGGCAAAAATGCCAAAGCAGGGGACAGCAATGCCACAGCAGCCGATTCGGCTGCTGTGGCCGCCCATGAGGCGAATCTTCCGTTTGAGCTTAAGGAGGGGAAGCGCCTTTTCAATCATTACTGTTTCGAGTGCCATGGTGAATCGGGAGACGGCAGCGGGCAGTATTACGGATTTTCACTGACGCCCCAGCCGGCGAACTTTACCGACAAGGCGTTCATGAAAACGCTTTCGGACGACACGATCTTCAAAGTCATCAGCGAAGGGTCCTCGTCCATCGGCAGATCCAATATGTGTCCCCCCTGGGGTAAGAGTTTCGAGAAGGAGGAGATCGAGTGCCTTGTGTCTTATGTCAAGACCTTCTCCGGAAAGTGAATGCGAGTGCTCCGGGATGAGGTTCAATCCGAATCCCGGTTTCCGCTGTGAGCATCCCATCACGTCAGGCTCGTTGATGGTGAGGAAATGTGTTCTTTTATCTCCGATTAATAATTGTTAATATTCAGGTTCTTGCCTGTCATTATCATGCTTTAATCCATTTTCAGTCAACTACACCACACAAAGGAGTAATCCATGAACATCAAATCGTCTATTTTTAAGACTGCCCTTCTTGCTGCCGGATTCGGCCTGTTTTCCGCTAACGCTTTTTGTGCAGGCACAGTGACCGGGAGTGTCGATGCCGCTTTGCCGAAATTCAAGAAGGACGTCGTGGTCTACCTGAAAGGTGTCCCCGGACCAATAGTAGCCAAGAAAGGGGTAGTCGACCAGAAGAACCTTGTCTTTGAACCGCATGTGCTGGCCTTACCGACCGGTTCTAGTGTTGATTTCAAGAACAACGACAAGGTGAACCACAACATCTTCTCGGCCGACGTCTGCAATAAGTTTAACCTGGGCACCTACAACCCCGGCATGTCCAAACCACCGGTTCTTTTCCCAAAGCCTTGCGTGGTGAACCTGCTCTGCAACGTGCACTCCGAGATGTCGGGCTATGTCGTCGTTGTCGACAGTAATTATATCGCAGTCACCGATGCGACCGGCAAATTCACCATCCCGAATGTTCCTGCAGGCACATATGACGTAACCGTCTGGAGCGAAAAGCTGAAAGCACCAGCGACCAAGGTTACCGTGGCCAACGGCGGAACCGCAACGGTTGCCCTCAAGCTCGCCAGGTGATCAGGGATTTCTATCAGCTGAAACAAAGAACCCGCCACACGGCGGGTTCTTTGTTTCAGCTCTTTATTACCCTTGCTCAGACAATAAATCATAAAAAAGAGGGCGAAAGATTTGCATTTTGCGGTGGAAAATGAAAATTACTGTCTGATAAACCGGACCTGAAGCAAAGAAAATGATGACACCATTCGCGATGATGCGACTATTTATCAAGCATGTTATCGTCAGCTGCATCGTGTTGTTCTGTGGCCTGCTTGACGCTTCCACTGCATATACCGCCGATTTCCTCAGTCCTGAACAGGCATTCCGACTTAAAGCCGAACTTGCAAGCAACGGAACCATCGGCCTGCACTGGGAGATCGCTGCCGGATACAAACTTTACAGGAACGGGATTTCGGCAACAGTCACAGGGAGCAATGACGTGCTCGGTGATATCGTCCTGCCGAAAGGCATCGAATACGTCGATTCATCGACCGGAGAGAAGATCGAGGTCTACCATGGCAAACTGGATGCCGTCGTCCCTGTCAGGAAAAGCGGAGTCCCATTCCGTCTCAAGGTTGTCTACCAGGGATGTGCAGAGGATGGGCTGTGCTATCCTCCGATCGAGAACGTGTTCGATGTGGAGCCCGGCAAAACCGGAGATCTCTCGCTCACGTCGGCAGCAGGAGAGTCTGGCGGCAGTGCCGGCTTTTCACCAACGCCTCCGGCAGCCCCGCAGCAGGGAAGTGGCGGCGATGGACAGTGCCTCGCCCATGACACACTGAAGGGAGGACAGCTTTGGAAAATCGCATCCGTGTTCTTCCTCTTCGGACTGCTGCTCTCGTTCACGCCGTGCGTGCTTCCGATGGTGCCGATCCTGTCGTCGATCATCGTCGGTGGGGGCAAGGCGACGAAAGGCAGGGGCTTCCTCCTGGCCGCAGCCTACAGCCTCGGGATGGCAATGGTATACACGGCCCTCGGTGTAGCGGCTGGCCTTGCCGGCGAAGGTCTTGCCGGTGCACTGCAACAACCATGGGTACTGGTCATGTTCTCCCTTTTGCTCCTGCTCCTCTCCCTGTCGATGTTCGACGTGTACCAGCTTCAGGTGCCCGCCTCATTGCAGAACAGGCTGACAAAAAGCTCCGGCAATCTGTCTGGCGGTCGGGTAGCCGGAGTCTTCCTGATGGGGTCGATTTCCGCGTTGATCGTTGGCCCCTGCGTCGCAGCGCCGCTTGCCGGCACCCTGGTCTATATCAGCCAGACCCGTGATGTGGCGATCGGAGGACTGGCCCTGTTTTGCATGGCGACAGGCATGAGCGTGCCATTGCTGCTAATCGGGCTTTCGGCCGGCACTCTTCTGCCGAGGGTGGGGCCCTGGATGTCAGGGGTGAAGCACCTGTTCGGCTTTGTACTGATCGCGGTCGCAATATGGATGATCAAGCCGCTTCTGCCACCGCAGGCCATGCCCGTTGCCTGGGGCGCCCTCGCCCTGTTCGCATCGGTGTTCATCGGGCGTTTCAAGCTGCATTCCGGTATAAGGCAACAGTCGCCGACGTTCATCATCATCGGGATATTCCTGGCTATCATCGGCGTTATCGAAATGATCGGGGCGGCGACAGGATCGGACGACCCCCTGAAGCCATTTTCCGGATTTCAGCAGGGGAGAAGAGCTGATATCGCATTCAGGAGGATCCATACCATCGAAGAGCTCGATCGCGAGCTTAAGGCGCCCGGCAAACCGGTGATGCTCGATTTCTATGCCGACTGGTGCGCCTCATGCAAGGAACTGGACCATTACACGCTCCGTGACCCCCGGGTGATGGAGAAACTTTCAGGCATGAAGCTGCTTCAGGTTGACGTGACCGCAAACTCGGAGCAGGACAGGGCGTTGATGAAACGGTTCGGCCTGTTCGGCCCGCCCGGCATCATCTTATTCGACAAAACCGGGCATGAAGTCACGGGCCACCGCATCGTGGGGTTCGTCGACGCGGCCGCATTCATGAAAACCCTTGAGGGCGTTTTATGAGAGCTGATCGAAGAATGGCTCGAGAGAGCTCTGGACTGCGATTTCATCAGATCTGATAAGCTCGAAGGTTCTGTTCACGGCTTTCGGATGCCAGAGGGAGATCACGGCAGCCTCGGCCACATCGCTCCGGTCGATGACTCCAGTCAGGGTGTCACCGGTGCCGAACTGCAGGCGGTGCTGAAAGGGCTCTCCATCCTGCAAACCTCCAGGACGGAGGATCGTATAGGAGAATCCGGGTTCGGAATAGCGTGCCCGAATTGCGTTTTCACCCTGGAGTTTCATGTTCAGCACCCCTCCGTACCTGTTCATCGGGTGTTCAGGCCTGGTTACGGCAAGTGAGGTCACCTGGATGAACTTTTCCACTCCGGCCTTGCGGGCGAGGGTGGCGAGTGCTTTCATGCCGTCCCTGTCGATGACCGACGGAGGTGGCGCATCGGGGACGGTAACGTAGGCTCCTATAGCAGAAATGACCGCACGACAGTTGCTGACAGCCGCTTCGATCTCTGCCGTATTCTCGATTGAACCAACAACAAGCCGGTCGACGCATTCCGGCCCGAACATTTCGACAGCTTTGGAACCGGATCGCACGAACAGGCGATAATCGACGCCCCTGGCCTGCAGGCGCCGGACGATCCACTGACCGGTCCTGCCGGTGGCTCCGGCAACAAGGACCATTCCCTCGAATGATTTCATAAGGATACTTGCTGCTTATTTGATAAGAGGCATATCAATAGAACATAGAGAACTTCACGTTCCAGATCATGGTAAGGTCCACCAACGCATGCAGAACAAATACGGTCCGGATGTCGCGATACCAGAAGAAGCTGAGCGCCCAGCTGGTGGCAATCAGGAGTTGCACCGGCATGAAGAACGGCTTGAACGGGCTGGTCTGGACAACGTGTTCAGGCAGTATGGGCAGCCAGAAAAGACCATGGATCAAACCGCTGTAGATCATGAAGAAAAGGAAACCCAGGCTGAACTGTGCCCACTGGTTGTCCGTGAATTTGCCGACGATCACCTGACCAAGCCGGAACACGGCGTAGAACATGAATGTCTCGGCGACGCCGTTGCCCAGGCTGAAAATGAGTGCGCTCAGAGGATCGAGCGTCCGGCCGCTGTCTGTGGTCGAATTGGAATAAACGAAGGCGTTGATGGCAAGGATGACGATCGAGAGCGCCACCAGGGTTTTGCGTCGAGTGTCGAACTCGGTATTGAAGGACAGGATGTCTTTGCGGAAGAAGATCAAGCCGATCAGGATCGCCAGGGTCCAGTAGGCATAGATCAACAGTGGGGCTGGTAGTGCCATGGGTATGCTCAGGATTGCGGTTTAAGAAAATTGTTCTGTCGGTTCGAAAGCCTCCGCATGATATGAACTACGGACGAAAGGGCCTGACTGGATGTGTCGGAAGCCTGCCTGCTCAGCAATCGAACGGTAATGTTCGAACTCCTCGGGGGTGACGTAGCGTTCGACAGGTAGGTGCGCCACAGTGGGCTGCAGGTACTGCCCGATGGTCACCATATCGCAACCGTGTTTCCTGAGGTCATGCAGCGAAGCTTCGACTTCGGTCACCGTTTCACCCATGCCGACCATCATGCCGGATTTTGTGGCAAGCCTGAACTGCCGCTTGGCCAGCTCGATGACCGCCAGCGATCCTGCGTAGTCTGCCTGCGGGCGGACTTTCCGGTAAAGGGATGGCACCGTTTCAATATTGTGGTTCAGCACCTCCGGAGCTTCAGCCATGACGAGTTCGAGCGAACTCCGAGTTCCCTGGAAATCAGGAATCAGGCACTCGATGCTGACCCCCGGGTTCACAGCCCTTACCGACCGTATGGTGGCGGCCCAATGCGCTGCGCCGCCATCAGGCAGATCGTCGCGGTTCACGCTGGTCAGCACGGCATGACGGAGTTTCATGGACCGTACAGCTTCCGCGATCTTTTCCGGTTCCAGAGGATCGGGCACCGCGGGATGCGAATTGGTACCAACAGCGCAGAAACGGCATGAACGGGTGCAGACATCGCCCAGCAGCAGGAAGGTCGCGGTGCCTTTCGACCAGCACTCCTGAAGGTTCGGACACATGGCTGACCGGCAGACGGTATGCAGGCTGTGACGACTGAGCAGCTGCCGGGTCGATGCGAATGACGACCCTGATGCGGTTATCCTTTTCTTGAGCCAGTCGGGTTTCCTTCCGGGACCACTTTGCATAAGGCGTTTCGGGACTTCTGAAGGGCACCTCTGTTTATTGTCGTGAGAAGCCCTGAAATTGAACGTGTTTGGGGAATATAGCTATTCCTGAGGATTCCGTCCTCCAGTGTTCGTTCCGATCATGTTTCGGTTGCGCTGACTTGCAGGAGCGTAACGAGGGGCGTATTTTTTCAGGAGATCACAAAGTTCCTACAGTTGTTTTCCCCAACTCAGCATCAACCGTGATTCATGGGAAACGTTTTTGTTCGTCCCGCATTGGCGCTTCGACTGGCATCAATCGCCATGATGCTGATCGCGTCGTTCAGCGTCATGGCCAAGGCGGGAAATATGGCGCCCTTACCGTATGCAATGAGATCATACGAGCAGTACTCGTCACTGACGAATGAAACTTGGTGGAAATGCACCTATCCGGTCTTCTCCGGCTCACCGGCCAGCGAAAAAATCAATCGGATCCTGCTTGACGCCGTCGCAGGGATCGACCCGTCGAGCCTTCAGGGCGCCCCCGTTTCACTGCAGGCGGCCGCCGCCGTCTTCATCAGGGATTTCGATGAAATCCGAAAGGATTTTCCCGAAACCATGCCGTACCAGTCAGAGACGACAGGGGTGGTTGTGTTCAACCGGTCCGGCCGCCTGACAGTTGGGATCACTTTCGATGCATTTACCGGAGGTGCGCACGGGATGAGAAGCACCCTCTATTATGTCTTCGATACGGCAACAGGGAAGCGCCTCACGCTGAATGAGCTGTTCATCCCGGGTTTCCAGACCCGACTCGACGCGCTGATCGACCGTCGCTTCAGGAAGATGAAAGGCCTGTCGAAAAGCGACCGTCTCGATGGTGACCAGGGAACGCTCTTCGAAAACTTCATTCGCCACAGCGAGAATTTTGCCGTGACGGAGCTCGGCATAACCTTCTACTACAACCCATACGAAATAGCAGCCTACGTCTACGGACCAACAGCGATCGACCTGAAATGGCAGGAACTCAAGGGCATCCTGAAACCCTGATCCACAAATGAGACAAGGTGTTATTCATTTTAATGTACAAGAAGATGCAGAAATTCATCTATGCCGTCGCCATCATTATCGTGGCCTGGTCCGATCTATGTCTTGCCGATGGCTATACGAACGTCAAGGCGGAAAAGCTGATAGTCTCGTCGTTGGCCTACAACGGCCAGGCGCTATCATATCTGAAAACCGACCACCCAGAGGTAACCGCGCTGATCGTGACCATTCCGCCCGGAGGGTCGACCGGCTGGCATGAGCATCCGGTACCGGTTTATGCCTACATGCTTGATGGAGAACTGACGGTTGAACTGAAAAATGGCGCCAGTCGCAGGTTCATGAAGGGCGAGCCCATTCTCGAGGTGACAAACAGGCTGCACAACGGCGTCAACACCGGAAAGCAGGATGCACGGCTTGTTGTGTTCTATACGGGAGCCGCAGGAGTCCCGAACGTCGTCAGGGAAAAGGCGACCGTAAGCGGCATCGGGGAATCATCGAACTGAATGAGATAGGACGCCATCGGACTCAAACATCAAGAGTAGTGATAATCGGGCGCTGACATGACAACGGTTACTGACGGTGATGGCACGACCGGCCAACCCGGTTACCCCTACTGAATACCTGATTCAGCTATTATTTCTGGCATTATTGGTGATGTTGCGTATATTGTATGTGCACTTATTATATGCTACCATACATTACATATCAAACACGAAACTCACCGACCATGTGGACCAAAAGCCATACCTCCGTAACGAAAGCCGTTACAAAAACCCAGATGTGGAAGCTGTTTGCAGACGTCAACAACTGGCACACCTGGGATGAAGGAATTGAATACGCAAAGCTTGATGGAAAGTTTGAAAAAGGGAATACTTTCCAGCTTCGGCCGAAGGGAGGGCCGGATATTACCGTCACTCTTCTGGAAGTTGTTAATAATGAGCGTTTTATCGATATGACGTCATTCCTGCTGGCCAGGATGTACGACGAGCATCAATTCGAGGATACGTCGGAAGGCTTGAAAATAACAAACACCATAAGCGTAAAGGGAGTTTTGGGTTTTCTCTGGGTTAGACTGGTCGCAAAAAAAATCGCCGACTCGATGCCCGCAGATATGGAGGCCCAGATTAAGGCGGCATCAACTTATAAGGAGTGAGCATTGGTACATGAACAAGTCTGATAACATTTTCAGGGTCAAAAAAGCCGACGACAGCTCAGGGTTGCTTTTATGGCGCGTCACTACGCTTTGGCAGAGAGGAATTGTGAAGTCACTCGAGCAATATGGCCTTACCCATTCGCAGTTTGTTCTCATGGCCAGCATTCACTGGCTGACTCTTCATGAAGAGGAGGTAACCCAAATTGCGCTGTCTTCACATACCAGGATCGATCCGATGACCACATCGACGGTATTGAGAACGTTGCAGAAAAAAGGATTCATCGAAAGGATCGTGCACCCGAAGGACTCCAGGGCGAAAATTGTCTATCTCACCGAGAAGGGAAAAAAGATCGCCAAGGAGGCCGTCAAAATCGTCGAGAATTACGATGAAGACTTTTTTTCTGTTCTTAAAAGTAACCGCACCGATTTCAACAATCAGCTCAACACGTTGATTCAGGAAAACAGTAACGACGCCTGAGACTGACGGGAGTTGCCTCAGGTATGATACAGGAGAATGTTGTGATTATTCCTTGAGCACATATTACTTTACATAATTTATATTATACAACACTTAGACGACAAGAAAAGACAGGCAAAAACACCTCTTTTCATCCCTCGAGACTCATGCTCAATGAGGACAGCTTCTGCCCTTGGCATTTCGGCACCACGCTGAGCGCATGTTGCTACTTTCCACTTAATGAAGCGTCGTGAAGGATCCGTGAGTGCTGGATTCTTCGACCGACTGCGTCAGCCCCGGAATGACAACGAGCGCCAAACGGAAGCCCGAATCGTGCCGAAGATCTCTTGCATGGACGTTGTGTTTGATATTCGTCTTCTGTGTGAACGAATCCGTTGACGAACCATGTCATCGACGCTTGAGCACACTACCTTAAAGCGTTCTCCGGGACGGCCGGGATAGATATTCATGCGATCATGTTACTCAGTAACATTTTTCGACGCATGACTCCCTCAATCAACAATGCGGTGATGAAATGCATGATCTCATCGACATCAGGACTCTTGCCGCCTTCGTCACCAGTCAGCTTTACATAATTATTGCATCAAAAGATATGCGGAGGACCTTCCGACTGACCTGATATGCATTGGTTGCAACACGATCTCCATCGTGCGAAAAAAGTCTTCAGGAACTCATTGCTTCAATATGGGGGTTCTTTTTATGCCGCAGGTTCCTCTGTTGGTGCCCTCCTTCGAAAGGCTGGTTATAATCTCTGCAATACCGCACGATAACATCAAATCATAAAGCCATGAAATACGTTATTACCGGTTCACTGGGTCATATCGGCAAACCGCTCGCCATTCAACTGACTGAAGCAGGACATACGGTCACAGTCATAACCAGCCATCCCGAACGGTCCGGGGAGATTGAGTCGCTGGGCGCGGTGGCTGCAATCGGCACTGTCGAGGATGCAAGGTTTCTCTCCGATACGTTCAAAGGTGCGGATGCGGTCTATACGATGGTCCCTCCGAACTATGGCGGAAACGACTGGAAAGGGTTCATCGGCGGCATTGGGAAAGCCTATGTGAAAGCCATCATGACCTCAGGCGTGACTCATGTCGTGAACCTGAGCAGTATCGGAGCACATATGCCATCGGGATGCGGTCCGGTAAGTGGCCTTTACCGTGTCGAGCAGGCAATGAACGCCCTGCCGGGAGTGCATGTACATCATCTGCGTGCCGGGTATTTCTACACCAATTTCCTGAACAGCATCGGCATGATCAGGCAGCACGGGATCATGGGAGGCAATTTCGGCCAGAACACGCTGATCGTACTGGTCCACCCCACGGACATTGCTGATGCTGCAGCCAGTAAACTGCAGGATCCCTCGTTCACGGGAAAAGGATTCAGATATATCGCAAGTGATGAGAAGCACACGGACGAAATCGCATCCATACTCGGCCAGGCGATAGGCAAACCCGAGCTGAAATGGGTTGATCGTTCAGATCAGGAGATGCTGGACGGTATGATCAGTTCAGGCATGTCCGCGGAGATTGCCCGCAATTATACTGAGATGGGGGCCGCCCTGCGCAGCGGCGAAATGAGCTCCGATTACGAAGCCAATCGGCCGATACTCTCCGGATGGAGACGGTTCGAGACTTTCGCACCGGAATTTGCGACAGCCTGGAGCGCATCTTGAACACGTTTGAACATCATCAGAGCTTCAGGTATAGCCATTCCGGCATCAGCTTGAGCGCCCAGGCGATGATTCGCCAGCGTCTCGTGACATAGACGTGCCGGCGACGGTTTTCAAGAGCCCGATAAATCTGTCGGGCGGATTTTTCTGGTGTTGCAACCCAGAAGAGCCCTTCTCCCCTGGCCATGGGTGTATCGACGAACCCCGGCTGGATGTCGGTCACCAGAACAGGTTTTCCTTTTTTGTTCGCAAGATACCGGATACCCTGCAGGTAGTTCGATATGAACGCTTTCGATGCGTTGTAGGCGGGAGCTTCCCCACCCCTTATTCCGGCAATTGAAGAGATGGCGGCAAGATGCCCATGTCCCTGTCCTTCAAAATATTTGTAAGCCGAATGAGCGATTGCGGCGAATCCCTGGACATTGGTGGCAATCGTATTAAGCGCCTTATCCCAGGGCAACTCAGGATCGATATGCCCGGTACCGGCGGCAATGACAACGAGATCAACACCATCCATCCGGGCGGCCAGCGCATTGAACACCCTGCGGGCTTCGACCGTATCGGTAATGTCCATCCCAGCAGTCAGCACCTTCGAGGGAAGTCCGTCTGCAAGCGTTTTGAGGCGTTCGCTGTTTCTTCCTGTCAAACCAAGAGTCCAGCCTGCGTTGGCATACAAGTCGGCAAGACTGCTGGCTATGCATGATGTCGCTCCGATGATGATGGCATGTTTTTTCATGGGGGGGGGGCATTTTCATTTGATCCGGCCTTCACGGCGGGCCTGAACGACGAGCACCGCAAGGGCGCATGAGAGCAGCCTGGCTCGGAGGTTGTCGGCGCGACTGGTGAGGATGACCGGTACGCGGGCGCCCATGACGATTCCGGCAGCGTCTGCGTGACTGATGAAGGTAAGCTGCTTAGCGAGGATGTTGCCTGCCTCGATGTCAGGCGTAAGGAGAATGTCGGCATCCCCCGCGACTGGAGAAACGATTCCCTTTTTATGTGCGGCTTCCCTGTTGATGGCGTTGTCGAAGGCCAGCGGACCGTCGATGACACACCCGGCGATCTGGCCCCGTTCGGCCATTTTGCACAACGCGGACGCGTCGAGCGTGGCCTGCATGGCGGGATTGATGACCTCGACGGCGGCCAGAACGGCAATCTTCGGTACGCGACGTTCCCCTGAAAGGGCATGCCAGGTATCGACAGCATTTCGGCAGATGTCTGCCTTGGTGCAGAGATCCGGGGCTATGTTCACGACAGCATCGGTGACGATGAGCCACTTATGGTAACCCGCCGTATCCATGACGTAGGAGTGTGAGAGGCGCCGCTCGGTACGGAGCCCGGAACCGTGGGTTACGATCGGAGCAAGCAGTTCGTCGGTGTGCAGCGAACCTTTCATGATAGCTTGAACGGTGCCGGCTGATGCGAGCCCGGTTGCCTTTTCAGCGGCATCGTGGCTGTGCGCGGCATCGACAAGCGTCCAGTGGGAAAGATCTATGCCGGCTTCAGATGCCGCATGCCTGATGCGTGACTCCGGGCCGACCAGCACCGGTTTGATCAGGTTTTCCCTGACGGCGTCCTGGATGGAGACGATATCGGATTCATTGACCGGATGTACGACGGCCGTAACCAATGCTGGCAGCGCGGCACAGGAGTTCATCACTTCGTGATAGCGGTCGTGCGAACGAACCTGTACCTCAGGTGGTTCATCGGAAGCGAAAGCGTGTGCGTTGTCGATCATGGTGGATCAGGATGGTGTTGAGTATCGTGTGCTCATCAGATACAATGCAGGAAACAAATTGGATGCCTGGATGATGGTCGGGCTCACCGGTATCCCTCGATCATCCTCCTCACCATCAATTCGTCCGGCGACTTCCGTGTATGGAGTGGCTCATCTGGCACGCCGGCAAGATCCTCGTAGAGATTCCTCCGCTCATTGCGGTAGAACACCCCGAGAGGATAGTTGTCGGCCTGCAGGGCGAGCCGGAATGCCTCGACCCGATCGGAAGGATCGTAGCCCTCCGGCAAGGCGCATGTGTGTTCCCGGAACCACTGCCATGTGTTGATTTTGTTGAACACCACACAAGGCTGGAATACATCCACGATCGAGAAGCCCCGGAAGTCGATCGCCTGCATGATGATCGATTTGGTCTGCTCTACATCACCGGCCCATGCCCTCGCCACGAAGGGTGCATCGAGAGCGATGGCGACGGCAAGCGGATTGAATGGCTCGAGGAGCACCCCATCCACCTGAACAGGCGTTTTCATGCAGCGCTGCGAAGTCGGAGATGCCTGTCCTTTTGTGAGTCCGTAGACCATGTTGTCGTGCACGATGACCGTGACGTCGAAGTTCCTTCGAATGGCATGCAGGAGATGGTTTCCGCCCTCGCCATACATGTCTCCATCTCCCGATTCCACCACGACGACGAGCTTCCTGTTTGCCATCTTTATGCCGAATGCAGCGGGAAGAGCCCGTCCGTGCAGGCCGTTGAACATATTGACGTCGAGATACTGCGGCGCCTTGGCAGCCTGACCGATACCCGAAACCATGACCAGGTTTCTCCGTTCGATGCCAAGCTCCTGCAGGGCCGCCTTAACAGCCTTGAGCAGCATATGGTTGCCGCATCCGGGGCACCAGGCGATGTTGGTTTCCGGAGGCATGTCGAACGACTGATGCTGCTTATCCATGATCCTCCTCCCTGAGTGCCGCAAGAACCTCTTCCACGGTGAATGGTTCGCCGGTGGCTTTAAGTATCCGGCGATCGACGGGCCTGCCGGCCTGAAGGGTCAGCAGATCGGCAAACTGGCCGGTGGCATTGTTTTCCACGACCACAATACGCCTGTTTTCCATCAGTGGATTGATTGCCGGGTTGAGCGGATATACCTGGGTGAAATGCAGGCCGGCGATCTTGGCGGAACCGAGGAGATCAAGGGCCTCTTCAACCACTCCCCTGTTCGAGCCCCAGCAGATTACCAGCGTTCCGGCCTCCTCTACCCTGCTGATCCGGGTCGGATTCAGGGCGGCTTCCCTCAGCGGTTGCAGCCTTTTCAGGCGTTTTTCGACCATTCTTCGACGTATTTCAAAGCTTTCGGTGATCAGCCCTTGTTCGTCATGCTCGTCGGAATCAACACGAACTACACCGTCTCCGTGGCCGGGTACCCCGCGCGGGCTGAGGCCGTCATCGGTGAACGCAAAGCGCCGGTAGCCTGCCGTGGTTTCCACGAGCGGCATGTCGACAGGCTGGCGACTCACTTCTGAAGGGTCGACAGCAGAGACCGCATCGAGCAGGAACTGGTCGGTCAGCATGAAGACCGGGATCTGGAAGCGATGGGCAAGGTTGAAGGCTGTCTGCATGGTTTCGACGATCTCCCCTGTCGTGCCGGGAGCGAACAGCGCCCTGGCAAAGTCGCCGTGACCTGCGTGCAAAACCAGCGACAGGTCGCCCTGTTCGGTGCGAGTCGGCAGTCCGGTCGCTGGACCGGGGCGCTGTCCGATATGGATGACGATGGGTGTTTCGATCATACCGGCAAGGCTCACCCCCTCCTGCATGAGGTCGAACCCGCCGGCCGATGTCGATACGATGGACCTGGCTCCGGCATAGGCGGCGCCCAGCCCGGAATTGATGGCGGCGATCTCGTCTTCGGCCTGTTCGACCACGATGCCAAAATCGGCCGCATGTGAGGCAAGGAAGGTCAGCAGCCCCGTGCCGGGTGACATCGGGTAAGAACTGATGAAATTGCATCCGGCCAGCACGGCTCCGATGCCTATTGCCGCGTTCCCGTCCATAAGGAGGCGATCTTCGCCATCTGTCGGCATTGGCGCAGGAAGCGGGATCGATATTGCGGGGGAAATTTTGCGGATAAATTCGTAACCCAGCTCAGCCGCCCTGATGTTCCCGGCGACGACCGACTCCCCTTTGGCTGCGAACTTTTCCTTCAGATATTTTGCGATCAGATCCGCCGGAATGCCGAGCAGGCCCAGGGCTGCCCCGGCAACGACCGTATTGGCATAAACGCCCCCACCGGCCTGCCTGGCAAGCATGTTCACCGGCATATCATGGCAATGATCACCCCACTGGCCCCGGTACCGTTCCCTGTCGGTAAATATCAAAGTATCAAGGCCGATCCTTGTCTGCAACCGCTCATACGCAAGCGGTGACATGGCGAACAGAACATCGATACGCGAGGTGAAGGCAGCCCGCCTTTTTCCGGTGATCCTGATTTCCGTCGTGTTGCTTCCGCCGCGGATACGGGACATGTATTCAGTACAGGAGAAAAGATGGTAACCGCAATTCTTCAGGATCGGCAGTATCGCTGCCGTCACGGTCTGTATGCCCTGTCCGGCCTCACCCTCGAAGACCAGTGACAACTCGTGGCGATCGTCATGCATTGGCGTTTGAGTCCTGTACATCCGTTTACGATGAACCAGCACCTCTGTGTCAGCCTTAACCATCGGCGTTATCCGATCCGTTCCCGATCAAAGGGCAGGATGATAAGCCGGAAAACAGGAGCTCATGTCCGGTAAGTTTGCTGGTTAAGTAATTGCTGATTAAATTGAGGTAATTTCATCATTTGATGAACATTTTCAGTATCCGCCCGCTTTGCCCCCATATTTTTTTTGTTGCATTATGCTCGCAGCGTTACTGATCATAGCCATCCCTGGTGTCGCCATCGCATTGTTCGTCGTGCGATTTCGCAAGCATTTGCGCAAAAAGGCAATCCGCCGGAGTCATGAAACATGGGCGATCGGCATTTTCGAAGGCTCGACCCCTTTTGAGCTGCATGCGGCGGCCGGCGTTTCCAATCCCGTAATCAGCGCCAAAGATGTTACGGACATCCGTGCGAGGTTCGTGGCAGATCCTTTCATGGTCAAGGGAAAGGGCGGGCTATATCTCTTTTTCGAAGTTTTGAACGAAAAAAGAAACCTTGGTGAAATAGGCTACGCGTTCAGTGAAGACGGACGGAAATGGCATTACCGGAACATTGTGCTGCGCGAACGGTTTCACCTCTCCTACCCCTACGTCTTCTCCTGGGAAGGACACTATTACATGATTCCTGAATGTCATGGGTCCGGTGGAATTCAGCTCTACCGGGCGAAAGATTTCCCTGGACAATGGGAGCGAATCTCCACCATCGTCAAAGGCGACCGGAACCATGCCGCAATCGTCGATCCATCGGTTATCCGTCACGGAAACCGCTGGTATCTGTTCAGCTACGGAAAAAACAGGAGCCTGCACCTGTTTACGGCCGAAACGCTCTCCGGCCCCTGGGAAGAGCATCCTGGAAGCCCGGTCGTGACCGGAAGTCCACAATTTGCAAGACCTGGCGGAAGGGTCATCGATCATGAAGGATACCTCTATCGATATGCCCAGGATGAAATTCCATGCTATGGCAGCCGTGTGTGGGCTTTCCGGATCACGGAACTGACTCCCGCCACCTATCGTGAAGAGGCGGTTTCAGCCAATCCGATCGTTCAGCCGGGAATCGAATCCTGGAACAGGAACGGCATGCATCACGTCGATCCTCATCAAGACCCGTCCGGAAGGTGGATGGCCTTTGTTGACGGGTTCAGCATAAAAGAGACCACGGAGGGCCGCCCGGAATGAATATCATGCTCTTCGATGCGACAAGTCAATGGTCAGGCGGAGCCAACAGGGTCCTGCTGTACAGCAGGGAGCTCCGGCTTCGCGGTCATGACGTTACCGTTTGCTGTCTACCGGAAAGCGAAATGTCCAGGCGTCTCGAACTGGATGGAACTCCTTATTTTACGCTGAATCCGAGATCGGACGTCAATCTTCTGGTCGTACCGGAAATTGTCCGGATAATCCGGGAAAAAGGGATCCAGCTCATCGATGTACATTCGCCGCGCTTTTACTGGATTGCCCTGATCGCCGCACGTTTCGAGGGCAAGCCGTTAATCATCACACGCAATGTCCCCTTCAGGAAAACCGGCTTCAAAAAATATATCAACAGTATTTTTTACCGGCGACTTGTCGATCAGGTAGTTGCCGTATCGGACAAAATCAAACGTGAGCTTATCGAGGATTTCCAGATCGACAAAAGAAATATCGCAGTGATCTACGACGGCCTGGAGATCGCAAAATACGAGGTCGGTGATTCCGGAGGTCGCATGCATCATAACGGATCTGTCCAGGTAGGGGTCATCAGCCGTCTGGTCCCTGGAAAAGGGCTGGAATGCCTGTTCAACGCCATACCTGAAATTATCCGCGAAATCCCGGACATCCGTTTCGTGGTCGCAGGAACCGGGGCAATAGAGAAAAGCCTACGCCTTCAAGCCGAGCAGCTGAAGATTGCCGGACAGGTCTCCTTCGAGGGATTCAGGGAGGATATTCCTGAGCTTCTTGCCGGCATGGCAATTACAGTCCTGCCTTCTCCTGAGGAAGGCATGTCCATGAGCGCTCTCGAATCAATGGCCTCCGGAGTGCCGGTCGTCGCCACATCCGGTGGCGGACTTGTCGATATCATCGTTAACATGGAGACGGGCGTCATCGTGATGCCGGATAATCCCAAAGCGCTGGCCGAAGGGGTTATTCGCCTGTTGAGTTCAGATTACCAGACTGTCGGCCTCAAGGCAAAAGCCGTTATCAAAGAGAAATTCGCCTTGAACTTTGTGATCGATCAGTACGAAAAGCTCCTTCTCCCCCTGATCCGGTAGTGCTATCCTGACGGTCCCCGCCGGTTCCGTAACCGTGCCCTCTTCCATTTCCGGCTCCTTACCCCACCTCCCCCATCAGGACAATCGTAATTGCTGACTGTTCCTCTTGTCCTGTAATTCTGATTCCAAATCAATCATACATAAGCGCGGTGGAATTCGGCTGCCAATTACCGTGTCATGCTGATCCCGACCCGTCGGGAGAAGCATCCAATGGATCCTTCGCCTGACTACGTCAGCCTCGGGATGACAAGAAAGATCATCGTTGTTTTAGAAATGGAATAAGACTCGGTGCCGTGAATTTGTCATAATATTCGGCATTATTAGCATATGCTCATATTTAGAGAATAAGTTCGTACATTACGAAAGCTTGTCAACGTTCAAAATAAAACGAAGCTCCAGTGAAAAAAGTGTTGGTCCTTGGCGGAGGCATATCCGGGGTCGAAGCTGCAATCGCTTTCCGCAAAAAAGGGTTTGATGTCGAACTCGTATCCGAAAGGAACTACCTGTTTATCTACCCGATAGCGATCTGGATCCCGGTACATACCGCAGAGTTCGACGATGTCGTGCTTCCATTGTCGAAGCTTGCAGATAAACATGGATTCCGTCTGACTATCGATCGGGTCGTCGAACTTGATGGTCACGGGCAATCGGTCACCCTCGAAAAGGCAGGGAAACGGCAAGGGGCCGATCTCGTTGTCGTCGCTCTTGGGGCGGGCAAAGTCAGGCATGAAGGCATCGGGAACACGCTGTCCATATGCGGTGCCCCGGAGCAGTCGCTTCTTCTCAGGGAAAAGATAGATGAATTAGTGGCGCGAGGACATGGCAGGATAGCATTCGGTTTCGGGGGCAATCCAAAGGATCCAAGCGGCGTGAGGGGTGGTCCGGGTTTCGAGCTCTTTTTCAACCTGCACCATCGGCTCACCAAACTCGGTATACGGGATCGGTTCGAAATGACTTTCTTTGCACCGATGGCTGTACCGGGAGCGAAAATGGGAGATAAAGCCATTGCCGCCATGGACAGGCTTTTCAGGGCAAAAAAACTGGGTCGGCACTACGGCCGGAAAATCAAAAGGTTCGAACCTGACGGCGTCATGTTCGAGGATGGCAGCCGGCTCGAAAGCGACCTTACCATGTTCATCCCGGCCAGCGAGGGCCTCCCTGTGGTCAGGGCGTCGAATCTGCCCCAAAGCGAGGCTGGATTCATCCTCATCGATGATTTCTGCCGGGTGGATGGTGTCGACGGATGGTACGCCGTGGGCGATGCGGCCGCACTTCAGGGACCTGACTGGAAAGCAAAGCAGGGGCACATTGCGGAACTCATGTCTGAGAGCGCGGTAGCAGATTGTGCATTCCGTCACTTCGGCCATCACCAGGATATTGATGGTTACCGGTCGCATCTGAACATCCTGTGTGTCATGGATACCGGCGATGGCGCAGGTTTTGTCTACAGGGACAGCAGGAAACAGATGTTCATCCCCCTTCCGATCGTTGGCCACTGGCTCAAGCAGGGCTGGGGCCATTATTACAGACTCTCAAAAATGGGACACATCCCTCGCATCCCGGGCATGTAGGCGACAGGAGATCCTCCGGGATGCGGAGAAAAAAACAGAAAAAGCAGGCTTTGATACCTGCTTTTTCTGTTTTGGACGGACTGAACCGCCATGTTGTCCCTGGTTACTTCTTCTCGGGAACCGGGCGTTCCGGTTTGACCGCATAGTTGATCAGGTAGTCGTAGAGCCTGATCAGTCGGGCGTTCTGGTTGTTCTGGTCGATCCAGTGGCCGATCATGCCGATCGTGCGGGCCAGTACGAAGAACCCGTTCAGCGAATGCTCTGGGAAGTTCAGGTCCACGAGGATGCAGCCTATGGTGCCGTCGACGTTCAGGATCAGGTTGTCCTTCTTGGCGGTCGTGATCTTCTCGACTTCGAGTGCATAGTCGAGGCACGGAGTGTGCAGTGTGGTCTGGTTCTTCACGTACTCCACAAGGTACTTGACGCGCTTGTCGGGATTCTTGAGGCTTTTAACCCTGTGGCCGATACCGGGCACAGGACCGACATTGTCCTTCATCCATGAGAGGAAGCCGGGAATGTCGTTCGGGTACTCCTTGACGCCCATCTTGAAGTATTTACCGGCATTGGTAACAGCACCGCCGAAGCGTGGACCTATCATGGTCATGCCTGCCGACACGGCCTGGGGCATGTCGATTCCTGCGCAGGCTGCGATAATCGAACCGAAAGCACCGGAGACGGCCGGACCATGGTCCGCGGAGATCATGATGATGCGCTTGATGATCTCGGACTCTTCTCGGGTCGGAAGCTGCTTGTTCCATAGCAAACCGATGACATCCTCGATTCCGTATCCCTTCTCGCAGAGCTCGGAGGCTGCGTAGCCGCTGTAGCGAGGCTCTTCTCCGCGGTCGTCGGCGATCGTGGTGCGGATTAGTGGTTCAACGACAACTTCACCCTGCCGCATGACCTCCTGGACGCTCGGAGGAAGCTGTGGCAGCAGCACCTCGTCGATCTCGGGTTCCGGCTTGATATCGCCGCTGGCAAGCAGTTCCTGGTAGACCTGCTTGATGGCCTTGCTCAGGCCACCGAACGTGTCGGGAACCAGTGCACCGGCCTCACGGAGCGCGTTCATCTTGGAGCGGGCTGATCCAGCGCCTTTCTTTCCCTCCTTGGCGCCGGCATGGCCGAACTTCATGCCCTGGGGAAGCACCTCCTGGCAGGTACCACCGATCGCTGCTACCAGCCGGATACGGCGTTTCCGGGCGGCAAGCCACTCCGCGGCCTCCTCTTCGAGGCTGCCACCGACCTCGCCGATCATGACGACCGCCTTGGTGTCGGGATCGTTCTCGAACATTTCGAGGTAGGTCACGAAATCCGTGCCAGGGTAGGAGTCGCCGCCAATGGCCACGGCTGAAGTCACGCCGTTGCCGTTCTGGGCGCAAAGCCACATGGCCTCGTTGGACAGACCTCCGGACTTGGTCAGGACGCCGAAGGAGCCTGCCCTGTAGAGGTTGCATAGTTTAAGGTTCTTGAATTCGCCGCCGATCACGCCGAGCCGACACTCTCCGGCCGACATGATGCCGATCGAAGACGGGCCGTTGAAGATCTTGCCGTGTGCTGCGGCAAGCAGCCTCAGGCGCTTGGCATCCTTTTCCGGAATGCCCTCGGTGATCATGGAGATCAGCTTGATTCCGGGTGACTCGATCGCCTCCCTGGCGGCCTGGTAGCCACGGGATGCGCCGATATAGATCAGTGCCGTATTGATCCCCGGGTGCTCCTGTATTGCAGGGGCGAGCGAGGAGTAGACGGTGATGTTGTTCAGTTCGCCGCCGCGGAAAATTTCTTTCTGCTGGCCGGCTTCAGGCGGGTAGACGAACGCCTGTACGGTCAGGGACCGGTTGATCAGGAAGTCGAACTGGGCCATGCGTTTTGCCGCATTGACACCAGCGACGCCACCGATGATGACCGCCCGAGTATCTTTATTAGCGAGAATGCTCACGGTTCAATCAGTTTAATGATTCACTATACTCTTTTAATGAAATGCTCTGCAGAGATACGCCTCAGGATTTCATCGCCAGGTCGACGATGTCGGTCATGGGCATGCTGCGGTCATAGACGTGGATATCAAACCCCTCCTCCTGCAGCTTTTTGATGGCGGACAGTCCCTGTGCCTCGTTCGGACCACCCCTGCGCACCCATATCTTGACGTTCTCCATATACCCCTTCGACTTGCTTTCGCGGAAGCCGTTGATGATACCGCTGAAGGTCGCCTTGACGTCGGTGAAATTGGCAATGGCGCCGCCGACGATGATGTGCTTGATGTTAGGCAGGCGGCAGATGGTTTCGGTCAGCGCCTCGACGGCCCAGTCAGCCGGGTCGCCGGAGTACTCCGCATAGTTGGCGATGGTGCCACCCCTTGCCACGACGGCGTCGGCATAGAAGACCGAGGCGCCTCCGCCTGCAGTCAGGAGTGCGACCTCCCCGCCGGGTACTTCGACAAACTTGACCGAACCCTTGATCCTGGAATCGATGTCCATGATCTGCTGCTCGGCTTCAGTGAACGGCCTGCCAATTTCGGATACCGGCTTGAAATCCCAGTCGGCATGACGGAACCGGGCATCCCAGTCCACATTCATGACCGCGTCGAGCGCCGCGAAACGCATATCGCTCTTGCGGATGACCAGCGGATTGATCTCGATGGACTGTGCGTCCTCGTTGTCAAAACAGAGAATGAGGCGCGAGCTGATCTTTCCAACCCGCTCGGCAATCTCGCCTTCGAATCCAGCCTCGATGGCAAGTTCGGTCAGACGTTCGATCGTCGGATTCTCGTCGAGCGGAATGAACATGCGCCTTACGGTATCCCAGTTCTCCTCGATGTCGATGCCTCCCTTCCTGGAGAGCAGGAGCTCGGCGCCGTCCTTGTTGCCAATGATCGAGAAATAATACTCCTCGTCATGCTCGAGCATTTCTGCGATGATGACCTGGCGCACTTCGGAAGTACCGATTTTGGTGCCGATCATTTCGCGTGAAGCTTCGATCGCTTCGTCGAGATTGAGTCCGATTTTGACGAGACCGAGTTTGTAACGACCGCCGATAGCCTCGTGGGCTTTGACGACCAGTTTTGATTCTCGCAGCCATTTATTAGCTTCGCCAAGCTGAGAAAGACGATTCGGGTCCATGATCACAACATAATTGGGCACAGGAATGCCCCATTTGTTGAATAATTTCATGGCAGGCCCTTCAAGGATTTTAGCCATGCCTCTTGAATTTATGTTACGGGTAGTAGCGCGGAAAAGATGAGTGCAGGAGTAATATATAACTATATTCGATTGTGTTCCAAGGCATTAAGGGTTGTTAAGACCGTAAAAACATCATAAAAACACATAAAAAACGCATAATGAACGATTTTATCGCCTGGTGGCAGCATCTTCCCTCCTTGATGAACCCGGTGATCTTCAATGTGGGAAGTATTTCAATACGCTGGTACGGCATGATGTACATCATCGCATTCGCCATCGTCTACCTGCTTTCGAGGTACAGGATCTCCACCGAAAAGCTCCCTTTCGACAAATCTTTTCCCGGTGACGCCCTGACGTGGGCCATGGCCGGAGTGCTGCTCGGAGGCAGGATCGGCTATATTATATTCTACGGTTTCCAGGAGTTCATGGCAAACCCCGTCGGCAGCCTCCTGCCGATCGCTGCGGCGAATGGCGCCTGCCGCTTTTCCGGCATTTCAGGCATGTCCTACCATGGAGGGTTGATCGGCGTGGTCATCGCCCTTGCCCTGTTCAACCGAAAAAGCGGTAAGGGATTCTTCGAGACCTTCGATCTCTTCATACCAGCCCTTCCGCTCGGCTATACCTTCGGCCGGCTCGGCAACTTCATCAACGGTGAACTCTACGGCCGGGTGACCACAGCGGCCATCGGCATGCACTTTCCCCAGGCTCCCGGTGCGGAATTACGTCACCCCTCTCAGCTCTACGAAGCCTTTTTCGAAGGACTCGTGCTTTTCGTGCTGCTCTGGTCGATCCGGAAAAAATCACCTTATGCAGGGTTCCTTTCCGGGCTCTATGTACTGGGTTACGGATTTGTACGCTTCTTCATCGAATTCTTCCGCGAGCCGGACGCACAGCTTGGCTTTGTTTTCCTGAGCTTTTCGATGGGACAGGTCCTCTGCTTCCTCATGATGGCTGCCGGCGTTGCGATCATGCTTGCGAGCCGGCCATCAGCGAAGCGTGAGTAGGAGCTCCTCCCCGCTGCCGAAGCAGCGGCGCCGGACGATGAGCATGACGATGATCGAGCTCATTGCGGTCGACCCCACCAGCATGAACATCACCACGATCTGGTAACGGATTGCGACAAGCGGGTCGGCGCCGGCCAGGATCTGCCCGGACATCATGCCGGGCAGAAACACCAGGCCAACCCCCATCATGGCGTTGATCGAAGGGATCATGCCCGCCTTCACGGCGCTCCTGAAGATATCAACACTGGCTTCCCTGTAATCCGCCCCCATGCAGAGCTTCATTTCTATGACGTCCCGCTGCTGGCGCATCTGCGAGAAGAGGCGCTCGATGGAAATGGCCAGCGCCGACATCGAGTTGCCGATCACCATCCCTGCCGTCGGAATGAAATAACGCGGCTCCCACCAGGGCGTTACCCCGACGATCGCACGTGACACGAACAATGCCGTCACGAAATAGCACGACACCATGGTCAGGAAGGTCGGCGCCAGGTAGGCCACCTCACCCTCCTTTACCCGCCCTTTGACGATGAACACCGATGAGACCACCATGACCAGGAAAATGCCCATCGTCAACAGCAGGCTTTCAGCCCTGAAAATGAAGGTCAGTGCATAGCCCATCAGGAAAAGCTGGGAAACGGTGCGCAGTGCGCCGACCGCGATATCCCTGTTCAGGCCGAGATGCCATGCGACCGAAGCCGCCTGCGCGATGATGATGAAGAGCAGCGCCAGCAAAAGCTGCGGCATCGGGATGGCAACGATTTCGTTCATACGGATTCGAGCTGGCGGTTCCGGAGCAGGTATCGCCTTGTTTTTGGTACAGGCGGAGAGTAGTCACCATGCGTCACGGTGATCACGGTTTTCCCCTCATCCATGTTCAACCGCTCTATGATCCGGAAGACCATGGATGCGCTCTCACGGTCGAGCGCCGAAGTGGGTTCGTCGAGCAGCAGCATTTCTGGACCCTGCAGGAGCGCGCGCATGAGGGCCAGACGCTGCTTCTGGCCTACCGAGAGCTTCTGTGCAGACTGGACGGGCGAAACATCACCGAGGTAGAAACGTTCGAGCATCGACTGAATCTCGGCGCCGGATGGTTTTCGCCTCGACCTGTTCGCCTCGAACGTGAACGGCAGCAGCAGGTTTTCCCTGACCGTGCCGTCGACCATGACCGGCACCTGCGGTACATAACAGATCGATGAGCGGAGACGCGAAGGGGCGATGGAGTCAAGCTGCTCATCCTTGAACAGCAGCATCCCTGCCGTCGCTGACTGCAGGCGGCAGATCAGCCGCAGGATGGTCGATTTGCCGGACCCCGATGCTCCGCGGATAATGATGAAATCGCCCTGCTCAACGGAAAAGTCGAGTCCTTCCAGCACCAGGGGGCCTGACGCCGCCCCTCCATAGGAAAACGCGACGTCACGAAGTTCGAGCAGCATGAGGATTCATTTATTTGTATCATCCGGGCTCAGCCTTCGGAGATCGCCGGCCTGCGACGCAGGAACAGCACTCCGGTAAGCGCCACGATGAAGATCGCCGCACCCCATACGGGAAGGCTGAACAGACGACCGCCTTCATACATGTTCCAGGCCCCGAACGCGAAAAAGATGGCAGATGCGCCATAAGCTATCGCCTTTTCAGGCAACTTCGTTCCGAGCATTTTGCCTACGATAACGGCCAGTCCGTCCGAGATCACCATGCCAACGGTCGATCCGAGCCAGACCGGTATGAACGGGTTGTTCGTCGCAAGGCTTATGGTCGAAAGCATGGTCTTGTCGCCAAGCTCGGCCATGAAAAAGGTAGAAAATACGAGCCAGAATGGATTGACGCCGGTCTTGCACTCGCTCTTTTCATCTTCGTCGAGGCTGTCGCCCCTGAGCGTCCAGAATCCGAACGCCATGAAGGAGATCCCCGCCACAAAGGCGATCCAGTCACCGGGAAGCTGGCCCCCGATGAACCATCCGATGCCTGCCGAAAAAACATGGATGGCAAGCGTCGCCCAGAAGATGCCGGACAGGACGACGCGGGTATTGTAACAGGTAGCGAGGGCGAGGGCAACAAGCTGGGTCTTGTCGCCCAGTTCGGCGATGAAGATCATCCCCAGGGAAAGCCAGAATGCATGCATGGGTACTCAGGAAAATCAGGGAGTTGCGTTTGTTGAAAGGCCAAAATATCCGAAACGCCGACAAAATCCAACTCGGCGGCGTTTCGGTTCTTCAGGCCTGCAGGGTCCTGACGAGTTTCGAGGTGTCGATTCCCTTCTGTTTCAGCATTCCAAGCAGCTGGCCATAGAGCGCCTCGTCAAGATAGGGGGTACGTGAAAGCACCCAGCATCGTGAACGGTCGGGATTGGAAACCAGCGCCCAGGAGTAATCGTCCGCCAGTCCGACCACCCAGTAATCGGCCTTGATGAACCTGAAGAAGGTCACGATAAGCCGGGCGTTACCGCTGCCGGGCACCGGTACTGCCGTGGCCCTGATCGAGGCCTCCCTGCCACCTCTCCGGCAGGAGTTTCGTACGAGAACCTTACCGCTTACGGAATCGAGGATATATTCGGCTTTCGTGCCGGTGCAGCGATTCTCCTGACGGCTCGGCACGGCGGCAATCTCATACCAGGTACCGCAATATTTCCGTACGTCTACCTGTGGAACGGTCTCCGGACCGTTCAGTCTGTGCATTCTTCGGAACAGTTTCCTGAACATGGCGTTCTCTCACCTGTAGTTTGTGTGATGTTGCAATCCGATACATTAACACTCCGCGGAAGCGAGAAGTTCACCCATACAGCCCGCATGGAAGGAGATGTGACGGCCGTTGATATTGTCCTGGTTTTTTGATACCATAATCAATTCAGGGCGCCGTGCCCGCATCGATCAAGATCAACCGCCATCCTCCATGACCAAAGTCCGTACCGCCACGAAACAGGATATCCCGGAATGCGCTCGCCTGCTCGGTGTGCTGTTCAGCCAGGAGCAGGAGTTCACGCCCGAAACCGAAGCGCAGGAGCGCGGGCTCGACATGATCGTCAGCGACCCTTCGGTCGGCACCGTGTTCGTCTACGAACGCGACGGCATCGTCATCGGCATGGTCAGCCTGCTCTCAACGGTCAGCACGGCGCTGGGCCGCCGGGTGGCCCTGCTTGAAGATATGGTGGTGAGGCCTGAATACAGGAACCAGGGCATCGGTTCGATGCTCATCGAACATGCCGGCGACTGGGCATGGCGTCAGGGATTCGGCAGGATCACGCTCCTGACGGACGGCGACAACGAGCCAGCCCACCGGTTCTATGCGGCAAAGGGGTACTCCCGTTCCGACATGACCATCTTCAGGAAATCGCTCTGACCCGCCACCTAACTCACAACAAGCAAACCTCCAGCAATGAGCGAAAAGGAGCCTTGGGATCTTAATGCATGGATATGCGTTGAATGCGGCTACGTCTATGACCCGTCAGAAGGAGACCCGGAACAGAACATCCGACCCGGAGTTCCGTTCGAAGGCCTCCCCGAAGAGTGGTGCTGTCCTGTCTGCAACCGCAGCAAACAGAATTTCCGTCCTTTCGACTCCCGGCTGTAACCATACAAACCATGCGCTCGGGCAGAAACCATTGCGGTTCTCCCCGACAGGATGGCATTCGGCTTGCCTGGCGAATCTACTCGTCCTTCAGGCAAGGCCTGTTGCATTGCAATGACTTGAAGTTCTCTTGTTCGTTTTGCCGGACTTCCGTCACTGTCCACCTCATTCAGCGAGAGGAGCCCATCAGAGTTGGCTCTCTTCGACTATCCCATAATTCTGAACGTTGCAGTCACCTGAAATTTCCTCAATCCGTTGAGCCCGGATGATAGAAATCAGCCCTCCGGTTATATGAAAGTATTGCGTATGCCGCGCAAGAATAAATATTTTATGTTTATAAAATCAGAGATACATATATTTCGCTATCGATAGCGCTCTATCACTCCGGCAACTTCAGGTCGAGAAATAAGCGGGACTCTGAGGACGATCATCCTGGACAAAGCCGTAGCGCAGTGAAAGATCCATTAACCCCCATCCCCAGGAGAACCATGAAAAAAATCTGGAAGGTACTCGGAATCATCGCCGGCGTAATTGCCGTGATTGTGATCGTGGCCTTGTTTGCCACCTCCGGTCTTCGATCAACCGCCGATGAATTTTTCGGAGCCGTAAAGCAACAGGACATGGCAAAAGCGCGAACCTATCTCTCGGAAGAGTTCAAGGCAAGCACGGATGACGCCGCCCTGAAAGCTTTTCTTTCAAACAGCGCCCTGTTGAACTTCAAAGAGGCAAGCTGGTCCGAAAGCAACATCGACAATGGCCGGGGTGAACTTAACGGTTTGATCACCACGGAAACAGGCGGCCATATACCCATCAAGCTCATGTTCGTCAAGGAACATGAGGCCTGGAAAATCTATGCACTGCAAAAACCGACAGCCGGACTGCAGTCGTCCCAACCTGCTGAAACACCGGCCATCGCCTCTTCAGCCCAACCGGTCGCAACCGTTCCTGCCGCTGCCGATCAGATCAATATGTCAAGGCAGGCCATGCATGACTTTGCCCTTTCGGTGAAAAGCAAAAACATGGAGCACTTCAGGAGCACCATCTCGCAACTCTGGCAATCGCAGTTTACGACACAACAGCTGAACGACGCGTATGGACAGATCATTAAAGCCAACCTGGATCTGACCGTTGTCGATCCCCTTCAGCCCGTGCTTGACGGAAATGCCGCACTCGACGACAAGGGAGTCCTGACCATCAAAGGCCACTACGCCACACATCCCAGCACGCTCTATTTCGAGGATAATTTTATTTACGAAGGCGTCGCCTGGAAACTGATCGGCCTGAACATTCATATCAAATAAGCCGCTGACGATCAGGTCTGACCAATGAACCACACAGGCCGCCCTGCATTCGGGAAATTGTCGATACCCGTGCATGGCGGCCTGTTGCTTTGCAACTGACTGAAACCTACTCGCTTTTACTGTCGAGCGAATTGCTCGTCGCGATGGCCGCAGCCTTGCCGGCTGGATAGAGGCTTACCAGGAGGCATAAGGCAAACGTGGTGATACCAACTGTCACGAAATCGCCCGCATGCATGCTTACCGGGTAGGCGTCGATGATGAAGGCGCTTTTGGATGGAAGCTGAACCAGCCCGTATGCCTCCTGCGCCAGGCAGATGCACCAGGCGAGCACCGATCCGATGGCTGTGCCGAACAGTCCTGTCAATCCTCCCTCGACAATGAAGATCGTCATGAACTGCGGCCTCTCAAGCCCGAGACAGCGCAGGTAAAACAGTTCGCGACGCTTGTCGATGACGGTCATGGCCAGGGATCCGGCAAGGCTGAGGACCGCCACCATGATCACGAGCATCAGGACGCTGAAACTGGCCCATTTCTCAAGCTGCATGACCACGAACAGGTCGCCGTATTTCTCTTCGAGCGTCCTGACCCTGAATTGCCTGTCGAGCCTTTTTTCTTTCAGCCAGCGGTTGATATTCCGCTCGAGATCCTGGTCGGATACGTCACGATGCCCTTTGACGTCGATACCCGAGTATTGCCCCTGGCCGAGCAGTAGGATGCTCCTTGCCATATTGTCGGAGGTAAGCACGTAGCGGTCATCGAATATTTTCTGTAGTGTGAAGAGCGACCCGATGCGGGCGCCGGTCAGCGAGAGCGCAGGCATGAGGTACGGCTGTGATAGCGACTGGAGCCCTACGGAAATCAGTTCAGGACTGAACAGCCTGATCTCGGCTTCGGGCGCAAGCCCGAGCCTCCAGGCAAGGACCTCTCCGACCGAAACGCTCTCTGCCCCGAAATAGGGCAGCTGATGCCGTTTCTGTCGCATGAGCCTCGACTGGGCGTCACCGGTCAGCCCCTTTACCACCACAAGTTCGCTGCGATCGCCGCTGGACAGGACCGCCTGCCCCTCGGCGAAGGGCTGAGCCCATGATACGCCGTCGACCTTTCTGACCGAATCAAGCAGGGTGTCCGAAACGGCGAGGGATCGACCATGGACCGGCACCAGCTGCACCGGGCTTTCGAGGGTGAGGAACAGGTCCCGCGAAAGCTTCTGGAAACCGTTGAGCACGCTCATGACTACCAGCAGCGTGGAAACACCGACAATGATGCCGCCGAGGCTGATGCCGGAGATGATGTTGATGACCCGGAAGCGTTTGCGGGCGAAACTGTAACGGCCTGCTATCCAGAAACCTGTATTCATATTGCGGCGATCGGTTCAGACGATGACGACCGGTGCTGAAAAGCAGTATCCGGAGCCATGGACGGTCTTGACCGGAATCCCGTTCCTGGCACCTTCGTTTTTCCGCCTCAGACGATGAATCAGGGCATCGAGGGCTCGATTCCCGTACTCGTTGTTCTCGTAGTCGAGGATCGTCAGGAGCTCATGTCGCAGGACGACCGTTTTCGGAGATTGTGCGATTCTCTCGATGAAGTCGAACTCTTTGGCGGTCAGCCTGATATCGGAGCCTTCCGGAGTCAGCAATGCCCAGTCGCTGCGAACAAGGGTCCATGTTTTGGCCTCCGTCACCATGGGAACCGGTTCGGTTGCCGCCTCCTGCTTGACGGGCTCTTGAGCATCAATGCGCCCCAATATACTCTTGAGGGAGGCTGACAGCTCCGCGAAGTCGATGGGCTTGATCAGGTAGATGTCGGCCCCGGCCTCATATGCGCTGATCCTGCTCTCCAGCCCAGACTGTGCGGTAAGCATGACGATGCGCATATCCGTGTTGTTGCGCACGTATTCGGCCAGCACCAGACCGTTCTGGTCAGGCAGGCCGATATCCAGGATGACCACCTTGAAATGCTGCTGTGATATGCTCCTGTAGAATTCCAGTGCAGATTCCACCCCGGTGACCTCGAAGCCGGCAAGCACCAGATACTCCACGATACTTTCACGAAAATCGCGGTCGTCTTCGACAATGATTATCCGTTTGTCTTTATCCATAGCAGATAGAATATGAATTGGTCTTCATGTCATTCAATAAATAAAATAAGGGTAAGTAACCAAAGCCATGACCGGTCAACCGGGAACGGGCAAAAAGCGCTGGTAAGCGCGAAAGCCTCTCCCCTGTTTACAAGATCCCTGAAGTTCATGCCGACAGGGCGGTGCCCGGCTTGAGCGAAGCCGCCACTCGTGATGGAATGAACGCGAAAAGAATCGTCAGTACAGCCACACCTGACGACACGATCAGATAATCGGCCGGATTGATCAGGATCGGCACATGCTTGATGAAGTAGCTCTTCTCGGGAAGGTTGATCAGATGGAATCGCCGTTCGAAAAGAGAAAGCCCCAGGGCGATAAGGTTTCCTGAACCGATACCCACCAGCGAGATCATGAATGCCTGCCCCATGAAGACAGCACTGATCCGACCCGGCTCAAGGCCGAGGGCGGAAAGCATGCCGATCTCCTTCGTTTTTTCGATGATCAGCACCAGCAGCGTCGAGACGATATTGAAAACGGCCACGACCGTTATGGTTACGATCAGGAGGGGCATGACGTTCTTCTGCAGCTTCAGCCACTCGAAGAGATTGGCGTAGCGCTCGTAGACCGTGTAGGTGTAGAACGGGTAACCCATAGATCCGGCTGCCGATGCGGATATCGATGGCAGCAGGCGAAGATCCGACACGTTGGCTTCATAGCCGGTGATCATTCCCGGATGATAACGCTCCTGCAGAGCGCGAATGTCGGCGAATACCACGACATCGTCAAACCCTTCGGTCAAACCTGTCTCGTAGATCCCAGCTACCCTTGCGACCTCGAGGTCAAGCTTCGAAAGCAGGTCGACGATTGTGTCCCGGCTGTCAAGGCGGCCTGATTTGCCCTCCTTGCCGATGCCTACGACCATGATCCTGTCTCCAGGCCTGACGCCAAGCGTTTCGGCCATCGATTTTCCGAGGAGGAGCGGCAGTGCGCCGGAAGCGTCTCGCTGCAGCGACCGGTTTGACGTCGCACCGATTCGGGTGAATCGTCCGGCCTCTTCCGGGGTGATCCCCCTGATGACTGCCGGCGCCACCATCCCGTTTTTCGCGGACGCCGGACCACGGCTCCTGAGCATGACGTTCATCTCGAGAAACGGCGCAGCAGAAACGATGCCCTTTGTTTCCCTCAGGAGCTCAAGGTCATGACGGGTTTCAGGGAAGAGGCGGTCATCCGGTTGCCGGACCTGCAAATGGGAGGTAAAGGTGATGAGCTTGCCCTCGATGATCGATGCAAAACCGCTGACGATCGAAAGCGTGAGAATGAGCGCCGCAGTGCCGACAGCGATACCAATGACGGAGGCCGTCACGATGAAGGTAGGTTTTGAAAGCGAGCGCGGCTTGAATGCGAACCTTCGAGCGATATAGAGTTCCGCCTTCATTTCTGGTCGGCAGGGGCCTTGTCCGCATCGAAGCTGACAACGCGGTTACGCCCGTGTTCCTTGGCCTCGTAAAGTGCATGGTCCGCGTTGTTGATAAGGGAATACCAGTCTGCGGCATCGTCCGGCCAGGTTGCGATGCCGATGCTGACCGTAAGCTGTCCGCCCGGCTGACGGCGCTCATGGTCGAACGGTTCGGCCGCGATGATCTGGCGGAGGCGTTCGGAGATTTCTATGGTAAGGTCACGTCCTGTCTTCGGAAACAGGATGGCGAACTCTTCGCCGCCGAACCTCGACGGAATGTCCGTCACGCGGCACTCCTCCCGAATGATCGCTGCGATCTTGGCAAGCACCTTGTCTCCGGCGATATGTCCATAGCTGTCGTTGTAGCGCTTGAAATGGTCGATATCCATCATGGCGAGCGAAATGCTGTCCCCGAACCGTTTGGCCCGCTCCACGTCGATGATGAGGTGCTCCTTGAAGTGGCGGTAGTTGTACAGGCTGGTCTTTTCATCGCGGATATAGAGCTCGTCAAGCTTTTTGTTCTTCTCCTCGATATCCCTGCAGAGACCGGCGACCGACTCGGTAACGTAACGGATCTCGGCAGACGGCTCCGGATCGCAGAGTATCGTTGAGGCTGCCTCCGCAGTGTCATGGACGCTTTCCGGAATGTTCCGGTTCAACTGGGTCAGGCGGTTGGCAAGCTGGTTGAGCGGAAGCAGGGAGTGCCGGTAGTTCGATACAAGGAGCCGTCCTGCGGCGAGCACGATGATGAAAAGAAGTAATACGATGAACACCAGATACATATGCAGGCTCGTTTCTACGGTTTCGCTGCTGGTGCCGATCTTCCTTGCCGTCGCCGAAACCATCGCATCCATCTCGACCAGCATCAGCCCGAGCGACTCCCTGCTGATGTTTCCCTGGAAGGGCTGCCGGCCGCTCAACCAGGCGGCGATCGGTCCCTCCTTGCGGATTGCCTCCCTCCGGCCGGTCTCGGCGAACCGTGCCCTTTCGAGCACAAGCCTGGCCTGGATTTCGCTGTTTTCAAGAGCCGTTAGCTCATGTTCGCCAAGGCGGTCCTCGATGGCCGCAAGCGAGGCCCTGCATTCGACGAGATCCTTGTAGAAAGCCTGGTCTTCCGCGAATATGCGCAGCTGCCTGGACTGGTAGATCCCGAACCAGGCCGTACCGACGATCGCGAGCATCAGCGCTGCCGTCCCGAAGATGAAGGCCGACCTGAGCGCGATTTTCCCCTGGCTGTCCTGCTCCTGTTTCATGCTCCTATTTCAGGATGATGGTCCTGACCGTCTGCCGATACGGTGCCATGTCGCCACGTTCAAACAGCTTCTGGCCCTCCTTGCTCAGCCATGCCCCGAAACCGGTGGCTGTCGGATCGAAAGGATCGTAAAGATAATACACGATGGAAACGAGTGGATACTGCCCGGAATAGACGGTTGAGGAAGAGGCCGCGACCGCCGGCATCCCGTCCCGCCTGCTGACCGGGAGCGCCCTGATTTTGTTACCGTTGCCGGATTTGAGCGCGGCAGCATACTCCGGAAGCGTCACGATGGCGGCGGCACGTTCATCTGCGGCCACACGGGAGATCAGCTGACCGACGTTTTCGGTTGCCGTAGCGGAGATGTGGCCGGCTTTACCGAAAAGCACTCCGGAGAGTACGGCCTGTGACCGGAAATCGCTGCCGTCGACGCAGGCCAGGATCGTGCCCGGTTGCCCTCCGAGGCTTTTCCAGTCAGTCACCTGCTTTGAAAAAATGGCTTTAAGGTTCCCTATCGTGATGGATGGAACCGGATTTGAACTATTGACGATGAATACCAGGGCGTTTCTTGCGATCGGCTCACGCCTGACCGGTCGTTTCAGCGAGGCCACAACCGAGTCCTCCTCCCTGATGAGCGCTCCGTCGACCACGGCTCCACCCGCTTCGCGATCGAGCAGACGCAGTACCGTGCGCCCGGAAGGTTCGGGCGAAAGCGACACCTTCGCTCCGGGATAATGGTCGGTGAAGCTCCTCGACTGAAGCTCCATGACATGCATCAGCGAACGGTCGACCGCCACTGATGCATCGCCGCTTGTCGGAGTTTCAGCAGGAAACATCGTCCCCTGATGATCTTCATTCGACGGCGTTCGCATCCACATCCATACCGGCACGAGCAGCCCGGCAGCAAGAATGATCGAAATGGTTATGTTTCGTGCCTTATGGTCCATGCGGTCCCGGGTTCGTTTAACGGCAAGCCGCCGGATGATTGTATGTCAGGATAAATATAGAGAAAAAAGGGACATGAGGACAATTGTCACATCATGGTAAAAAAATGGGAAAATGAGCCTTTCCGTTATTGAAAATCTGATCGATTTCAGTTAATATATCCGCCTTCCCGGATATTTATTCATTTCGGCGAAAATGGCCATCGATTATTGACCGTCAACGAAGAGTAATGAACTGATATGCAGCAGCAAAAGAAATATTCGGCATCGATCATCGGAGCTTCGGGATACTCGGGCGCCGAACTGGCCGGACTGCTCATGAAGCATCCTGCCATCGACCTTGGTACTCTCTATGCCCATACGCAGGCCGGGAAGCATTTTACGGAGCTCTACCCTGCCCTCTCCTGCGACCGCGTTTTCCAGACCTGGTCAGGCCAGGCTGACAGCGACATCTGGTTCCTCGCCCTGCCGCACGGTGAAGCCCTGCAGATCCTGCCCGGACTCATCGAAGCCGGTAAAACGGTCGTCGACCTCTCGGGCGACTTCAGGCTGAAAAACGTCTCGGAACATAAAAAATTCTACGGTGGAATGAAATCCGAAGGCGCCGTGCTGCAGTACGGCATGCCGGAGCTTTTCCGTAATGATATCGCGGCATCTTCCGCGATCAGTAACCCAGGGTGCTACGCGACGAGCATCATCCTCGGCCTCGCCCCCCTGTTCAGGGGCGGCATGGCGGGGCTCTCCGTCGAATCGGTCAACGTCATGGCCATTTCGGGAATCTCCGGCGCCGGAAGGTCCTCAAAAACAGAACTCTCCTTCTCGGAGATGAGCGGAAACATGCGGGCCTACAAGGTCGGGATGCACCAGCACACACCGGAGATCATGCAGGCGCTCGGCAGTTCGACCGTAAACCCGGGCTTCCGGTTCGTCTTCACGCCCATGATCGCCCCGTACGTCAGGGGAATCTACTCGGTGCTTAATGTTCAGCTCTCGTTTCCGGCTTCAATGGAGTCGATCCGCAGCCTTTACGGAGAGTTCTACTCATCGGCGCCATTCGTGCGACTGAGGGAAACCGTCACCGAGGTGCGCCATGTTGCCCACACCAATTTCTGCGATATCAGCATCGCCTGGGAAAGCGACGGTTCGCTGGTAATCGTCACGGCCATCGACAACCTGGTCAAGGGCGCAGCCGGCCAGGCTGTACAGAACATGAACCTCATGCTCGGTTTCGACGAAACAACCGCGTTACTCTAAACCAGAAATCCGTCATCCAGCGTGGAACAATTTGAAAAAGCCGCTTCGGCAATCGAATCACTTTTCACCAGGAGCGCCCTGCCTGCCGGGGTGACCCGTGTCGTGCCAGGCCAGGAGGCCTCAGCACCATTCTGGCCGGCAGGATTCATCCTTTCGGGCATCAATGCGGGCATCAAGCAGCAGCGCAAGGACCTTATGCTGCTGCTCTGTGAAGGAGCGGCCAGCACTGCCTCGGTCTTTACGACCAACCGCTGCTGCGCGGCACCCGTCGAACTCTCGAAGGCGCATCTGGCCGCATCGGGAGGCAGGATGCGTGCCGTCATCTGCAACAGCGGCAACGCCAATGCGGCAACCGGCGAACAGGGGCTTCAGGATGCAGGCCGCATGGCCGCCTATACGGGCGCAGCGTTCGGGATCCCGGCCGAAGAGGTGCTTGTGGCCTCGACCGGCGTCATCGGCCAGACACTGCCCGTTGACCGGATAAGCGCGGCGATGCCCGCCCTGAAAGCATCATCCGGCACCCGTCAGTGGCGCGATGCAGCCGAGGCCATCATGACCACCGACACCTTCCCGAAGTTCTTCGCGGTCGATGTGCTCCTGTCTGGCGGTATGGCAAGAATCGCCGGTTTCGCCAAAGGCTCGGGTATGATTTGCCCGAATATGGCCACCATGCTCGCGTTTCTCTGCACCGACGCATCGATCGAGCCTTCGCTGCTGCAGGAGCACCTTTCAGCGGCAAATGCCGTGAGCTTCAACTCCATCACGGTCGACGGCGACACCAGTACGAATGACATGGCGGCCATCATGGCGAGCGGCAAAGGACCGGCCGTCGTCAGGGGAAGCGACGACAGCCGTCTGTTCGGCGAGGCGCTCAGGGCGGTCATGACCATGCTTGCGCAGCTCATAGTGGTCGACGGAGAAGGCGCCACCAAGTTCGTCGAAATCCGTATCGAGGGGGCAAACAACGACGACGAGGCGCAGAAAGCCGCCATGACCGTGGCCAACTCCCCGCTCGTCAAGACGGCAATCCATGGCGAGGACGCCAACTGGGGCCGGATCATCGCAGCCGTCGGCCGTTCGGGCGCATCGTTCCAGCAGGAGGCGCTTGCCGTCTGGTTCGACTCTCTGCCGATCCTCAAGCCGGGTCTCGATGCGAGCTTCTCCGAGGAGGAAGCGAAAAAGATCATCTCGAAGGAGGCCTATACGATCACGGTCAGCCTGGGCAAAGGCCCCGGAAAGGCTATCGTGTGGACCTGCGACCTGAGCAAACGTTACATTGAAATCAACGGCAGCTACCGCAGCTGACATCCATCCGTCACCATTCACCAGGATTTGCCATGGAACATTTCTGCAGCGAATTCCGTCCGGCGGGCAAGAAGGGACCTGATCAGGCGATCGGCCAGGTACTCATCGAAGCGCTGCCCTATATCAGGAAATTCGAGGGCAAGACCTTCGTCATCAAGTACGGCGGCGCAGCCATGAAGGACGAGGTGCTCAAGAACACCTTCGCCCAGAACGTGACCCTCCTGCGCAAGGTGGGCATCAACGTCGTGCTGGTGCACGGCGGCGGTGACGCCATCACGAAGACCTCCGCGCGGCTCGGGCTCGAAACAACCTTCGTGCATGGCAAACGCGTGACGGACCGCGATACCATCGACGTCGTGCAGATGACCCTTGCCGGCAAGGTGAACCAGGACATCGTGCGGCTCATCAGCGAGCACGGCGGCAAGGCCGTCGGCGTCAGCGGCCTCGACGCGGACACCATCCGTGCCGTTCCTTCCCCGAAAGCCGCGCAGCTCGGCCTCGTGGGGGAAGTGTCGGAAATCAACACGGCCTATATCGACCTGCTCTGCAATGCGGGCCTCATACCTGTGATCGCCCCGATCGGCTTCGACGACGAGGGCAACATCTACAACATCAACGCCGACGATGCGGCATCGAGCATCGCCCTGGCCCTCAAGGCCGAAAAGCTGATCTACGTGAGCGACGTCGAAGGGGTCCGTGTCGGCGACCGTTTCCTCAAGACCATCTGCAAGGCCGATGCGGCCGATTTCATCGAAACCGGGGTCATCTCCGGGGGTATGATCCCGAAGGTAGTCTCGGCCTACCTTACCCTCGACGGAGGGGTCGGAAAGGTGCACCTGATCGACGGGAAACAGGTCCACTCGCTGCTGCTCGAAATCTTCACCGACGAAGGCGTCGGCACGCAGTTTGTCATCGAAATCGCCAACGAACCATCACAACAGGAACAAGCATCATGAGCCAGCACCAGGCAAAGAGCAACATGCATAAACGGGATTTCCTCGGTTTCACCGGCCTGGACGCCGGCAAGATCATCGAGCTGTTCGACTACTCCCTTCACATCAAGCGGAGCCGTCAGGATAACCGCAACAGTGACGCATTCCGCCCGATCAGGCACAAGACCGTGGCCATGATCTTCAGCAAACCGTCGCTGCGCACGAGGGTCTCGTTCGAACTTGGCGTCTACGAACTCGGCGGACATGCCATCAGCCTTGAAGGCAAGGCGATCGGCGTCGGAGAGCGCGAGTCGGTAGAAGACATAGCCAGGCTGCTCTCCCGCTACAATGACGCTATCGTGGCCCGCCTGCACGAACACGAGATCATCGAAACCCTCGCGGAGCATGCCGACATTCCGGTCATCAACGCCCTGACCGACCTGTCGCATCCCTGCCAGGTGCTGGCCGATGCCTTCACACTCTACGAAAAGGGACTCTGGCACGACGGGATAAAGGTTGTGTTCGTCGGCGACGGCAACAACGTTGCCAACTCCTGGATCGAGCTTGCAGGAATCCTCCCGTTCAATTTCGTGCTTGCTTGCCCTCCAGGCTATACGCCGGACGAAAACCTGCTGAAGCAGGCCCGTAGCAGCGCAAAAGGAACCATCGAGATAACGCACGACCCCTTCGAGGCCGCGCGTGACGCCGACGTTCTCTACACCGACGTCTGGACCAGCATGGGACAGGAGGAGGAGACCGCCGAGCGCCTCAGGATCTTCAAGGACTTTCAGATCAACAGCGCCCTCATGGCGCTCGCCAGGCCGACAGCCGTCGTCATGCACTGCATGCCCGCACACCGGGGCCAGGAGATCAGCGCCGAGGTCATGGACGGTCCGCAGTCTATCATCATCGACGAGGCAGAAAACCGCCTGCACGTGCAGAAGGCCCTCATGGTGAAGCTGATGAACCATGACGAGTACCGGAAGTTCCATCTGACGCACCGCCTGCTGAACGCGGCAAACAGCCTGAAAGCCTGAAAACGGATGGCATCATGAACAAGACCCTCCGGCAAAGGAAAATCAGGGAGCTGGTAGAAAACCGGGAAGTCTCCGGTCAGGTCGAGTTGCTCGGCCTGCTTGAACAGGCCGGCATAAGGGTTGCGCAAGCCACCCTGTCCAGGGATTTCGCCGAACTCGGCATCGTCAGGAAACGTAATGACAGAAAGTACCGGCTCGAACTGCCTGAAGAGTCGACAGAGGACATCATCAAGGGGCTCGTCGGCATGGAGGTCCTGTCGGTTACCGCCAATGAGACCTCGATCATCATAAGGACGCTGACCGGCCGGGCACATGGCGTCGGATCGTTCCTCGACCGCCTCCGGAGCCCGGAGATCCTCGGTACCATCGCCGGTGACGACACGGTGCTCGTCATTCCTGCATCGGTCTCGAAAATATCCGAGGTCAAATCCTATATTCAGAAAAGCCTTTCACAACCATGAAAACCAGTACCGAAGCATGAGCAAGGAAAAAATAGCGGTCGCCTACTCCGGCGGCCTCGACACGTCAGTCATGATCAAGTGGCTGAAAGACAAGTATGACGCCGATATCGTAGCCGTCACCGGCAACCTCGGCCAGCAGATGGAGATCGACAACCTCGAATCAAAATCGATCGCCACCGGCGCATCGTCATTTCATTTCGTCGACCTGAAGAAGCAGTTCGTCGAGGATTACATCTGGCGCGCGCTGAAGGCCGGCGCCCTTTACGAGGATGTCTACCCGCTGGCCACGGCCCTCGGCCGCCCGCTGCTCGCAAAGGCGCTCGTCGACGTCGCCCTCGAGGAGGATTGCACCATGCTCGCCCACGGCTGCACCGGCAAAGGCAACGATCAGGTGCGATTCGAGGTGACCTTCGCCTCGCTCGCTCCCCAGCTCAAGGTGCTCGCACCGCTCCGCGTCTGGGAGTTCACCTCTCGCGAGCAGGAAATCGCCTATGCGCTCGAGCACAACATCCCCGTCTCGGCCACCAAGAAGAACCCCTACTCGATCGACGAGAACATCTGGGGCATCAGCATCGAGTGCGGCGTGCTCGAAGACCCGATGGTGGCTCCTCCGGAGGACGCCTACCAGATCACCACGTCGCCTGAAAAAGCTCCCGATGCACCGACCGTCGTCGACATCGAGTTCGTCCAGGGCGTGCCGGTCGCGCTCGACGGCAAGCAGATGGCAGGCCTCGACCTGATCATCAGGCTGAACGAACTCGGCGCGAAGAACGGCGTCGGCCGCCTCGACATGATCGAGAACCGCGTCGTGGGCATCAAGTCACGCGAGATCTATGAAGCCCCGGCCGCCACGATCCTGCACTTCGCTCACCGCGAACTCGAGCGCCTCGTGCTTGAAAAGTCGGTGTTCCAGTACAAGAAGAACATCAGCCAGGACTACGCGAACATCATCTACAACGGAACCTGGTTCTCCCCGCTTCGCCATGCACTGGACGGTTTCGTCAACGAAACCCAGAAGCCGGTGACCGGCCTGGTGAGGGTCAAGCTCTACAAGGGCGGCATCTCCCTGCTCGGCAGGAACTCGCCCTACTCGCTTTACAACGAGGAGCTCGCTACCTACACCGAAGCCGACACCTTCAACCACAAGGCGGCCGAAGGATTCATCCACCTCTACGGCCTCAGCCTGAAGACCTTCAACCAGGTCAACAAGAATAATTGACAGTTGATAATGGATAGTTGATAATGGATAGTTGATAGTTGAAGTCAGTTCTCGATTGCAAAAGCAGGCATGGAAACCCCGTGCCTGCTTTTTTTATGCCTCTGATTTTTCCCTTTTTGCTTGCTTTACTATGTATAGTTCTTTAACAACAACAACAATAGGGCGAACAGGGTGAACAACCGGCCCCTTGCCCCTGCCGATCTCCTATCCGCCATTATCCATTATCAACTATCCATTATCCATTATTTCCCGTATCTTCCAGCAAAGTTTCGAAAACCTATCACAAGCACCATGTCCAAGAGCAAGGAACTCCTCTGGCAAAGCCGTTTCTCCCAGCCGTTCGACCAGGAGGCGCTGAAATTCTCATCTTCCGTCCATGTGGACGGGCTTCTGTACCGTGAAGACATACAGGGCTCGATTGCTCACGCCACGATGCTGGCTGAAGAGGGTATCATCTCGACGGATGAGGCTCAACAGATCGTCACGGGATTGAAAGCTGTCGAAGAGGAGCTCTCCTCAGGCTCCCTCGTTCCGGTATGGGAGGATGAGGATATCCATACGGTCATCGAAAACCGTCTCAAGGAGCTGATCGGCCCTGCCGCCGGCAAACTCCACTCCGGAAGGAGCAGGAACGACCAGGTGGCGACCGACACCCGCCTCTACCTTCGCAGGAACATCGACCGCCTGACAGGGTTGATCGCCGGGATGCAGGAGACGCTGCTCGACAAGGCTGAGAGGTACAGCAAGACCATCATGTTCGGCTTCACCCACCTGCAGCGCGCCCAGCCGATGTCTGCCGGCCACTACTACATGGCCTGGCACTCCATGTTCGGTCGCGACGCAGGCAGGCTCACCGACCTCCGCAAAAGGGCCAACGTCTCCCCTCTTGGCGCGGCGGCCTTTGCCGGCAGCACGTTGCCGCTGAACACTGCGCGATCGGCTGAACTGCTGGGCTTCGATGATGTATTCACCAACAGCATCGACGCGGTCAGCGACCGTGACCTCGTGATCGAGTTCATTTCGGCCTGCTCGGTCATCATGATGCACCTGTCGAGATTTTCAGAAGACGTGATCCTCTGGAGCTCGGCCGAGTTCAACTACCTTGGCATCAGCGACGCATTCTCGACCGGTTCGTCCATCATGCCGCAGAAGAAAAACGCCGACATCGCCGAGCTGGTGAGGGGCAAGACCGGAAGGGTCTACGGCAACCTGATGAATATCCTCACCATCATGAAGGGGCTGCCGCTCTCCTACAACCGGGACATGCAGGAGGACAAGCCGCCACTGTTCGACACGGCAGAGACTACCGCTCAGTGCCTCTCCATCTTCAGGAGAATGGTTGAGAACACCTGGCTTAACGAGGAGCGCCTGGCAAAACTGACCGCGGACGACCTGAGCCTGGCCACCGAAATCGCCGAGTACCTCGTCAAAAAGCAGATACCCTTCCGCGACGCACACCGCATCACAGGCAAGATCGTTGCCTATGCCATCGAACAGGGCAAGACCCTCCCGACGATCGGACTCGATGAGTACCGGACATTCTCCGACGCCTTCGACGAGGGGATCTATGATGACCTGAAGCCTGATGCCAGCGTCAATTCCAAGAAAACCGCCGGAAGCTGCTCCTTCCGATCCGTCGAGATGCAGATCGCCAAAGCCCGGCAAAAGTAAAATGTCCGCCCCGGGCCAGGCCTCCCATATTCATGAGATCCCGACAGGTCGGGACGACGGACATTCGTCGCAGGAATCCAAAAATCCCTCACCAACGCCGTCCCACATTCAGGAGTGGCTTCAGCCCGACGGACATTCAGCTCTTACATTCTCCCCGTGTAGCCCCGGGCGGTCTCCCATATTCAGGAGCGGCTTCAGCCCGACGGACATTCATCTCTTACATTCTCCCCGTGTAGCCCCGGCCTTCAGGCCGGGGACAGCCCCCCCAAAAAAAACAGCTCCCGGGCTTCAGCCCAACCTCTTCCGGAATCTCCCGGTTCTCTGCAAAACCGGAACGAGGTGATAAGATATTGGGCTAAAGCCCGATTATTATTCTTTTTCTCGGCTTCCCCCGGCTGAAGCCGGGGGCTACACAAGAAAATGTAAGCGGTTGAATGCCCCGACGGACATTCGTAGCAGGAATCCAAAAATCCCTCACCAATGCCGTCCCATATTCATGAGATCCCGACAGGTCGGGACGACGGACATTCAGCGCAGGGATTCGAAAATCCTTCGCCAACGCCGTCCCATATTCATGAGGGATTTATCCCGACGGACATTCATCTCTTGCATTCTCCCCGTGTAGCCCTGGGCTTCAGACCAGGGAAATTAAGAAACCAGAAAAAAGAATGGCGCCTCGCGAGGCGCCATTCTTTACGTATGATTTTCTTTACGTATGATCTGACATCGTTTATCTGGCCGGCACCGGCGGCTTGGCCTTGCGCACTACGAGGTCGCTCAAGATGCCGTCTGCCTCCTGGAGTATGATATCGGTCGTCTTCTTGCCCTTCTTGTCCTGCCCCCACCGCTCGGATATATGCTTCAGGGTTTCGTTTTCAGCCTTGAACGCAGATTCGGACAATGACACGACCTTCTTCTTCCTGATCCTGTTCAGCGTTGCCAGATCGTGAATGTAGGACTGGTAGAGCTGATCCTTTGCGGCACGATCCTGGAATTTCTGCTTAAGTATGCCGATGTCCTCTTTGGAGATGTCGTTCTCGGGATTGTAGAGTGCCTTGGAAATGGTGGTCCACGGCAAGCTGCTCGTATAGGTATCCTCGCCGACGACCTCCGGATCGATCATCGACGGGAGCACGATGTCGGGAATGACCCCGATATGCTGAGTGCTGCCGCCCGAAACACGATAGAATTTCGCGATCGTCAGTTTGAGCTGGCCGAGTTCCGGTTGTTTCACGAACATGTTGAAAGGACGCTGGAGCTTGACGATGCTCTGAACCGTACCTTTCCCGAACGTCCGTTCGCCGACGATCAGGCCGCGACCGTAGTCCTGAATGGCCGCTGCGAAAATTTCCGACGCAGAGGCGCTGTAGCGGTTCACCAGCACGGCCAGAGGGCCGTCATACTGCTCCCGGCTGTCTTCGTCCCTTAGCACGGTCTTGCCGCCGATCGAATTGCTGACCTGTACCACCGGGCCGTCATGAATGAACAGGCCCGTCACATTGACAGCCTCCTCGAGCGATCCGCCGCCGTTTTCCCTCAGATCGATGATGATGCCTTCCACCTTTTCGCGCTTCAGCTCACCGAGGATCCTCGATACATCCCGTGAAGTGCTCGTGTAATTCTTCTGCTGCTGCCGCTCCCCCTCGAAATCAAGATAGAATGAGGGAATGACGATCACGCCAAGCTTGTGTCCTGCGTGCATGATGATCTTCTTCTGCGCAGCCTGCTCCTGGAGGTCAACCCTTGCCCGTACCAGTCGTATCGTCCTTGCCGGTCCCTTGTTCGCCTGGCTCGCGGGCAGGATCTTCAGCCTTACGACGGAACCCTTGCGGCCACGGATCAGCTTGACGACATCGTTGATGCGCCATCCGATCACGTCCACGATCTCTCCGGTGTTGCCCTGGCCCACGCCGACGATGCGATCCCCCTTCTTCAGCAGGTTGCTGTTGAAGGCCGGCCCTCCGGGTATGATCTCGTTGACCACGGTATACTCGTTCTCCATCTGGAGCTTCGCTCCGATCCCCTCGAGGGAACGGCTCATGTCGATCTGGAAGTTCTCGAACTCGTCGGGAGAAAAATAGCTCGTATGGGGATCGAACGAGGTGGTAAGGGCATAGGTATAAGCAATGAAGGCATCCTCCGCCTTCTGCCGGTCAAGCAGTTTGAGGCGGTTGGTGTAGCTCTTTATCAGCGCCGAGACGATATTCTTGTTGCTCTCTCCGGCGTATTTCATGCTGAGGTACTGATACTTCAGCTCCTTGCGCCAGAGCTCCTGCAGCTGGTTGCGGTCCGCCGGCCACGGCGCTGTTTTCCGTTCAAGGTCGAGGGTTTCAGGAACGGATAAATTGAACTTTGTGGTCTTCAGGGACGCGATCATGAAATTCATCTTCTCACGGGCGCGCTGCAGAAACAGATTGTAGATCGTAAACCCGGCTGAAGGATTTCCCGAAACAAACTCGTCATCGATCCGGCCTGCGACATCCCGCCGCAAACGATCGACCTCGGAAGAGATGAAATAGCTGCGATTGCTGTCGAGGTTGTCGAGAAACCGGTTGAAAACCTGTTGTGAAAGCGAATCGTTGGCAGGCACCTTGCGATAATGGTTCTGCAGCAGGTACTGGGCGATATAACGCGACGCCTCCTCCTCGGATGGAGTCGGTTTCAGGAGAGCAGAGGCAGGCCGGGAGACCGCAGCCCGGACGCCGTTTCCTGGCGTTACCAGTATGAGGCACAACATCAAGGCTGAAAAGAGGGGGACGCAGAGCTTCTTCATCATCGTCGATGGCGCTTGTTAGGAATTCTGAGTAATGGAATAAGCAACTATGTATCTGTTTGAAGAATCAAATATATTATATTCTGGCGCACACTTTAAGCCGAACACGTTTTTTTTGCAAATCACGTAAAAAAAAACTATTCCTTGTTCCATACAAACACAAACGGAGAGCCTTTTATGCAGAAGAAATTTACCAGTTTCAAGGAACTTGGACTGGTCAACAGCCGGGAGATGTTCGCCCGCGCAGTCAAGGGTGGCTATGCCATCCCCGCTTATAACTTCAACAACCTCGAACAGCTCCAGGCGATCGTCATGGCCTGCGTCGAAACCGCATCGCCGGTCATCCTGCAGGTGTCGAAAGGCGCACGCAGCTATGCCAACCAGACCCTGCTTCGCCACCTCGCCGCCGGTGCAGTCGAATATGCGGCAGAACTCGGCAACCCTGTTCCTATCGTGCTGCACCTCGACCACGGGGACAGCTTCGAGCTCTGCAAGGACTGCATCGAGACCGGTTTTTCATCGGTCATGATCGACGGTTCGCATCTCAGCTATGAAGAGAACGTGAAACTCACCCGCCAGGTCGTCGAATATGCCCACCAGCACGACGTCACCGTCGAAGGCGAACTCGGCGTGCTCGCCGGCATCGAGGACGAGGTCCATGCCGCCCAGCATACCTACACTGAACCCGACCAGGTCGAGGACTTCGTCAACAAGACCGGCGTGGACAGCCTTGCCATCGCCATCGGCACCTCACACGGCGCCTTCAAGTTCAAGCCGGGCGAAGACCATGAGATCAGGCTCGACATCCTTGCCGAAATCGAACGGCGCATACCAGGCTTCCCGATCGTGCTGCACGGCGCCTCGTCGGTGCCGCAGGAGCTCGTCCAGATGATCAACGCCCACGGTGGCAAGCTCAAGGACGCCGTCGGCATCAGCGAGGACCAGCTCAGGGCAGCCGCACGCTCGGCGGTCTGCAAGATCAACATCGACTCCGACGGCAGGCTTGCCATGACAGCCGCCGTGCGCAAGGTGTTCGACGAAAAGCCTGAAGAGTTCGATCCAAGGAAATACCTCGGACCGGCCCGTGACGCCCTGAAAAAGCTCTACATGCACAAAATCATGAACGTGCTCGGCTCCAACGGCAAGGCCTGATTACCATTATTACTCAGGCAACAATAGGTCGCAAAAGAGTCTGAGAGGAATCTTGTCATCCTGAACAAAGCGCAGCGTAATGAAGGATCCATCTTATTATCAATCAATAGGTTCTGGATTCTTCGCTTCGCTCAGAATGACAGTGAGGTGACCAATGTATCAACCAACGATTGATACATTTAATCGCCGGAGTAATAAGCTGCATTATCCGCAAAAAAAGCGACCTCTTTTTCCACGAAAGAGGTCGCTTTTTTTGGTTATCCTCTGCTCAACTGGCCTTCTGTCGCTTTTGCCTTGTGAGAACATTATCCTCTGCCGTGATCGGGGCATATTTCAGCCGCAGCTCTTCATTCCGCAGATCTTCGCAGTCAAGCATCATCAGCCTGAGCATGGAGCCCCTTGATCCACCGCTCCCGGTTCGCAGCTCCGGATTGCAGAGGTACAGCATTTCAGAATCATATGAGCTTATGCTGCCATTGCCGAAGCCATCCTGCTTCGGCATGCTGATCGAGCCGATATTGCCGTAGGCACCAGCTTCCATATGGTAACCGTACACCGCAATCGGACCATTGCTTCCGGACAGTAACTCAGGACTTGCTGACACACGCTTTCCCGTTCCGACGTCAGGCGTGTCGTACCATCCCGTCAACGGTGTCGAAAAAGCCACGAAATCGCCATCCACAAGACCAGATGGATCGGAGTAGTTCTCAGGGCTCAGCATTGCAAGGTTCGTACCGTCGAAGCTCTTTGTCACGACACCACGAAGTGAAATCGTAACCTTCGGCGCGAGCGAATAGAGGAAGCCACTGCCAGAGCCAAGCACATCCGAGACGCTGTAAACCGCATCGTACTGCTTGAAGGAGTAGGACACTCCACCACGGGTATCATCCAGCGGACTGCCAGACCATACCAGCCAACGACCGTTCGGCGTGGAAAGTGCTTCATTGCCGGCCTGATTGATGAACCTCTTTCCCGCAAGCTCGATGGATGTGTCTGCGCCTGTTGCCGTCAGCCTCCCCGAGGCCAGGACGATGCCTGAAAAATCCGTCGGACCGTAGTTCACCGCCATGATGCTGCCCGCCGTCACATCACGAAGAGTGATATCGCCGCTGTCTTTAAAAGTCTTTCCGGCCCCGTCTCCAAGCTCGATCCTCACCGATCCCGTACCGGCATCGATGGATGTGCCTTCCGCCATGGTGATGACCGCCGGACCTGCATCCCGATACTGATCAAGCACGCCGTTCGACAGCCTGTCGTTGGCGATGAGCGTAAGGTTGCCGTTCGCTGTGGTGATGCCGGCATTGAGCAGGATGCTGCGTCCGGCCTGGAAAGTCAGGCTGCCACCGGACGAACCGCCGACGATGATGGCCGTATTCAGGGTGATATCGTTATTGGCCTGCAGCACCAGGTTGGTGCCTGCCGCAAGCTGCGCGACAATATCCGAAGCCCGAAGGGTGACCGACTGGTCGCCCCAGGCACTGAAGGCCCGGGCAGCCATGCCGTAATACGGTTGCTCTGGCGATACCTCTTCTGCAAAGAGGTGGACGGCTCCTGCATTCGTAATTGAATTACCGGACCCTGAATCAAATTGGGCACCAACGGCAAGCCGGTTGCCGGCGTCGTTCAGCGATACCGCGGAACCGAAATGGTCATTCGTATCGAGGGCCACATTCACGCCTCTGAGGCCTTCGTACCCACTGCCGATGATCTCCTGCAGCGCGGCATCGGAATAGATCGCGTCGGTGAATGAGTACAGATAAACCGCACCACTCCCGTCTGATAGATTCCCCAGCCCGTCAGCAAAGCTCGCACCGACCGCAAGCCTGTCGCCCGCCCCATTGAGCGACACAGACACACCGAAACAGTCACTCACATCGAGCGCAACGTTCACGCTCTTAGTGCCCGTGTAACCGGAACCGATGGTCGCCTGAAGCGCTCCGGCGGAGAAACTTGTGTCCGCGAAGCTGAACAGGTGGATGGCTCCGGAATCGGTGAGCATATTGCCGTCACCATCATCCAGATAAGCACCCGCCGCCAGCCGGTCTCCGGCCGCGTTCAGCGACACTGACAGACCGAACCTGTCGCTTGCATCAAGAGGTACATTGACGTTCTTGCCGCCAGCGTAACCTGAGCCGATGACAGCCTGTAACTCACCGCCAATGAAGTTCGTACCGGTGAAGCTGAAAAGATAGACAGCGCCGGAATCGGTCAGCATGTTGCCGTTACCATCATCCTGATATGCTCCCGCCGCCAGCCGGTCTCCCGCCGCATTCAGCGACACTGACGAACCGAATTTGTCACTCGCATCGAGCGCCACATTGACGTTCTTGTTGACCCCTGCGGAATAGGTATAACCGCTGCCGATGACCCCTTCGAGCTTGCAGTCGCTGAAGTGCGTGTCAGAGAAGCTGAAAAGATAGACCGCGCCGGAATCGGGCACATCACTCGCGGCACCGTCGTCATACGCCGCACCCACCGCCAGACGGTCGCCGGCTCCGTTAAGCGACACCGACCAGCCGAAGTTATCATCCACATCGAGCGCCACATGCACGTTCTTCGAGCCCGTGTAACCGGACCCCATGATCCCCTGAAGCGTACCTCCAGTGAAGTTGACGTCCGCGAAGCTGAAAAGGTAGACCGCGCCCGAATCCGTCATGGTGTTGTCGAATCCGTCGTCACGGGATGCCCCCACCGCGAGGCGATCACCCGCCGCATTCAGCGACACCGACACGCCAAAATAGTCGCTCGCACCCAGCGAAGAGATACTGACATTCCTGTTGGTGCGGGTGTATCCGGCCCCCATGATCCCCTGAAGCACTCCCCCGGAGAAGTTTGTGTCAGTGAAACCGTACAGGTAAACGGCACCGGAGTTCGACAAGCTGTTGTCGAAACCGCAATCATTTCGCGATCCAAGGGCGAGCCGGTCGCCGGATGCGTTCAGCGACAACGACTGGCCAAACTGGTCATTCGCATCGAGCAATAACGCGAGGTTCTTGCCGCCAGTGTACCCTGCGCCTATGATTCCCTCCAGCGCTGCGCCAGTGAAGCTGTTTCCCGCGAAGCTGAACAGGTAGGCTGCTCCGGAATCCATGAGGCTGTTGCCGGCACCGTCGTCTCCGGTCGCACCCACGGCAAGCCGGTCACCGGCTCCGGCAAGCGATACGGACCCGCCGAACTGGTCACCTGCATTAAGTTCTACATTGACGTTCCTGCCGCCCGAGTAGCCGAATCCCATGACCCCCTGTAACGTGCCGCCGGTGAAACTGCTGTCCGAAAAGGCAAAAAGGTTGACCGCACCGGCATTGGTCAGGTTATTTCCATAACCATCGTCGCCGTATGCACCCACGGCAAGCCGGTCGCCCGCTCCGTTCAGAGATACGGCCCGGCCGAGCTGGTCGCCTGCATCGAGCGCCATATCGATGTTCTTGCCGCCCGTGTAGCCGTGGCCGATGTTGGACTCGAGCACCCCTCCCGAAAAGCTGCCGGCGGTAAAGCTGTAGAGATAGACAGCACCGGAATCGATCAGGATATTGCTTGAGCCGTCGTCGCCAATCGCACCAACGGCAATACGGTCACCAGCACCGTTCAGCGATACGGACCAGCCGAACTGGTCTCCCGCATCAAGCGCCACATTGACGTTGTTGCCGCCCGTGTAGCCTGCCCCAATGATGCCCTGAAGCGTACCTCCGGTGAAACTGCTGTCCGTGAAGCTGTAGAGGTAGACCGCGCCTGAATTCAGCAAGCCGTTGCCGAAACCGTCATCATTGGGAGTACTCACTGCAATCCGGTCGCCGGCATCGTTCAGGGAAACCGACCAGCCGAACCTGTCGTCCGGATCGAGCGCAACATTGACATTCTTGCCGCCCGTGTAGCCGGAGCCCATGATCCCCTGTAGCGAACCACCCGAGAAGCCCGTATCCGTAAAGCTATAGAGGTAAACGGCGCCTGAATCGCCGAGCATATTGCCGGCGCCGTCACCGCCGAAGACACCCACAGCCAGCCGGTCGCCCGCACCGTTCAGCGATACCGAATGGCCGAACATATCATTGGCATCGAGCGTCGCATCAACGCTTGTCGAGATCATCGGCTGGTTATGGTTCCGTCCGATGACACCGGCAAGTTCCCCGCCGGTAAAACTGCTGTCGTTGAAGGTGAACAGGCAGACCGCTCCGACATCGGCCTGGGCGTTGCCGAAGCCATCATCTCCGGTCGCGCCCACGGCAAGACGGTCGCCAGCTCCATTCAGCGATACCGACCTGCCGAATCCATCGGCTTCAATCGGTATGTCGACGTTCCGGCCTCCCGTGTAGCCATACCCGATGGTGGACATCAATCCCCCACCAGCAAAACTGGCGTCCGAAAAGCTGTAGAGATACACCGCTCCAGATCCGGACACACTGTTACCGGAAGCGTCGTCGCCGGTCGCACCCACGGCAAGCCGGTCGCCGGCCGCATTGAGCGACACCGATATGCCGAACCAGTCACTCGCCCCGAGTGACTGGCTGACATTCCTGTTGACGCCTGCCGAATAGATGTAGCCATTGCCGATGGTGCCCGCAAGCGATCCGCCGGAAAAGTTCGTGTCGGTAAAGGTGTAGAGGTAAACCGCTCCGGAATCGCCCAGAGTGTTGCCAGAGCCGTCATCACCGAAGGCCCCAACCGCGAGGCGGTCGCCAGCCGCATTGAGCGACACCGATGCGCCAAACCAGTCATTCGCCCCGAGTGACTGGCTGACATTCCTGTTGACGCCTGCCGTATTGATATAGCCGTTGCCTATGGCGCCCGCAAGCGCTCCACCGGAGAAACTCGCATCCGCGAAACTGAAGAGGTAGACCGCTCCGGAATCGACCAGACCGTTGCCGAACCCGTCATCGTAATATGCGCCGACGGCAAGCCGGTCGCCCGCCGCATTCAGCGACACCGATGAGCCGAACCAGTCGTTCTTGTTGAGTGCCACATTGACGTTTTTCAGGCCGGCATATCCGTTGCCTATGGTTGCATCAAGCGACCCGTTCGTGAAGTTCGTATCGGAGAAGGTGAACAGGTAGACGGCGCCGGAATCGTTCAATCCGTTACCCTGCCCGTCGTCATTTGGCGCCCCCACGGCAAGACGATCGCCGGCCGAATTCAGCGAAACCGACCAGCCGAAACCGTCTCCGGCATCGAGCGTGACATTGACGTTCTTCGCGCCGGTATAGCCCGAACCGATGATACCCTGCAAGGCTCCGCCCGAGAAATTCGTATCAGTGAAACTGTAAAGGTAGACCGCGCCGGAATCGATCAGGCTGTTCCCCTGCCCGTCGTCGCCCCAGGCACCTATCGCGAGACGGTTTGCAGCTCCGTTCAGCGACAGGGAGATTCCCGCGTTATCGGCCCTCGTGCCGGTACCAGCCATGAGATTCGATACGGACTGGTTCGCGGCCCCGTCAGAATATCCGTAGCCAAGGATGCCCCTCAGCGTCCCGCCAGTGAAGCTGCTGTCAGCGAAGCTGAAGAGGTAGATCCCACCGGAACCGGGCACACTGTTGCCGAAGCCGCTGTCTTGCGGTGAGCCGACAGCAAGACGATCGCCGGTTCCGTTCAGCGACACCGACCGGCCGAAATAGTCATCAGCGTCGAGCACCACACTCATGCTCTTCCCTCCAACGTAACCATAGCCTATGGTGCCGGCCAGCGAGCACCCGGTAAAGCTTGTGTCGGTGAAGGTGAAGAGGTAAACCGCTCCTGAATTTGTATATGCTTTGCCAAACCCGTCCGTAGCGTACGCCCCGACGGCAAGACGGTCGCCTGTATCGTTCAGTGAAACAGAGTAGCCGAAAAGATCACCTGGATCGAGCGCCACGCTGAATTTTTTACCGCCCGTATACCCGCTGCCAATGGTGCCCGCGAGCGCTCCACCCGTGAAGTTCGTATCCGTAAAGGTGAACAGATAAAGGGCGCCTGATTCGTTCTGGCCATTGGAGACACCGTCGTCATAGGGAGAACCCGCAGCAAGACGGTCGCCCGCCGCGTTCAGCGACACCGATGTGCCGAAATAGTCGGTCGCGCCAAGCGTCACGTTGACATTCCTGTTGACCCCAGGAGTGTAGACGTACCCGCTGCCGAGTGTACCTGCGATTGTGCCACCCGTGAAGCTCGTATCCGTAAAGGTGAAGAGTGCGACCGCGCCGGCATTGGAAAGCGCATTGGTGGCGCCGTCGTCGCCCTGTATGCCGACGGCGAGCCGGTCACCGGCGCCATTCAGCGACACCGAAATGCCAAACCAGTCACTTGCATCAAGGGCAATGCTGATGTTCTTGCCGTCGATGTAACCGGAACCTATGGTTGCGGCAAGCGAGCCCGTCGAAAAGCTGGTGTCCGCGAAACTGAAAAGGTAGACCGCGCCGGAATCGACCAGGATATTATTGTAACCGTCATCGTAGAGTGCGCCCACTGCGAGCCGGTCGCCCGACCCATTGAGCGAAACCGACCAGCCGAATCCGTCGCCGGCATCGAGCGCCACATTGCGGTTCTTCGCGCCCATGTAGCCCGAACCGATGATCCCCTGCAAGGCGCCACCAGAGAAATTCGTATCGGAAAAGCTGTAGAGATAGACAGCGCCGGAATCGATCAGGCTGTTATCCTGTCCGTCGTCCCCCCAGGCGCCTATCGCGAGACGGTCGCCCGCTCCGTTCAGCGACACGGAGATCCCGACATTGTCGCCCCGCAAGCCGCCACCGGCAAGAAGGTTCGTCACCGTCATGTTCGAACTCAAGGTCGAATAGCCGTAGCCAAGAGTGCCCTTCTGCGACCCGGCCGAGAAGCTCGAATTGCCAAAGCTGAAAAGGCAGACCGAACCGGAATTGAGCAGGGTGTTGCCATAGCCGTCATCCTGGAGTGCCCCCACGGCAAGACGGTCACCCGCTCCGTTCAGCGACACCGAACTGCCGAACTGATCGGAAGCATCGAGAGGTACATTGATATTGCTGCCGACACCTGTCAGGTAGCCGCTGCCGATGGTGCCCGCAAGCGCACCTCCCGTGAAGCTCGAATCGCTGAAGGTGTAGAGATACACCGCTCCCGAACCGAGCACACTGTTTCCAAAACCGTCATCGCCGTATGCTCCCACCGCGAGCCGGTCGCCGGCACCATTCAGCGATACGGAATATCCGAACAGATCACTCGTTTCGAGCGTCTGGTTGACGTTCTTGTTGGTACCTGCCGTGTAGATGTAGCCGCTGCCGATGGTGCCTGAGAGTGATCCTCCCGTAAAGCTCGTGTCGGTGAAGGTGAAGAGGTAGACTGCCCCTGAATCGACTATGGCATTGGTGGAGCCATCGTCATAGGGCGAACCCACGGCAAGGCGGTCGCCCGATCCGTTCAGCGCCAGCGAACTGCCAAACTGGTCGGTCGCGCCAAGCGTCACGTTGACATTCCTGTTTACACCCGCCGTGTAGATGTAGCCGCTGCCGATGGTGCCGGCAAGCGCCCCTCCCGTGAAGACCGTGTCGGTGAAGGTAAAGAGTGCGACCGCGCCGGCATTGGAAAGCGCGTTGGTGGCACCGTCATCGCCTTTTATGCCGACGGCGAGACGGTCGGCGGCGCCATTCAGCGACACCGAACTGCCGAGCCCGTCATTCGCATCGAGCACGACGCTGACATTCTTGCCGCCGATGTAACCGGAACCTATAGTAGCGGCAAGCGAACCGGTCGAAAAACCGGTATCCCCGAAGCTGAAGAGATAGACCGCGCCGGAATCGACCAGGGTATTATTGAAACCGTCATCATAAAGCGCGCCCACTGCGAGCCGGTCGCCCGACCCATTGAGCGACACCGACCACCCGAACCCGTCGCCGGCATCGAGCGCCACGCTGAGGTTCTTCGAACCCGTGTAGCCTGAACCGATGATGGCCTGCAGCACGCCGCCATAGAAGCTTGTGTCGGTAAAACTGTAGAGATAGACGGCTCCGGAATCGATCAGGGTGTTGCCCTGGCCATCGTCGCCGTATGCTCCGACAGCAAGACGGTCTCCAGCATCGTTCAGCGACACGGAGACCCCGATGCTGTCGTTCCTGGTGCCGCCACCGGCAAGAAGGTTCGCCACCGACTGGTTTGAACTCCAGTTGGAGTAACCGTTGCCCATGATGCCCTTCAGCGTACCGGCCGAGAAGCTCGAATTGCCGAAGCTGAAGAGGTAGAGCGATCCGGAATTGAGCGCCGTGTTTCCATATCCGTCATCCTGGAATGCTCCCACGGCAAGCCGGTCGCCCGCCCCGTTCAGCGACACCGAACTGCCGAAATTGTCGGTCGCGTCAAGAGGCACATTGATATTGTTGCCGACACCCGTCGTGTAGCCACTGCCGATGACACCCGCAAGGGCACCTCCCGTAAAGCTCGAATCACTGAAGGTGTAGAGATACACAGCTCCAGAACCGAGCACACTGTTTCCGGAACCGTCATCGCCTGACGCGCCCACGGCAAGACGGTCGCCGTTCGCATTGAACGATACTGAATATCCGAACCAGTCATTCGATTCGAGCGTCTGGCTTACGTTTTTGTTGACCCCGGCCGTGTAGGTGTAGCCACTGCCGATGGTGCCGGAGAGCGTACCTCCACTAAAGCTCGTGTCGCTGAAGCTGAACAGGTAGACCGCACCCGAATCGGTCAACGCATTGGTGGCGCCATCGTCTCCTTGAGCCCCTACGGCAAGACGGTTGCCAGCCGCATTCAGCGACACCGATATGCCGAAATAGTCACTCGCCCCAAGCCCGACGTTGATGTTCCTGTTGACCCCGGCAGTGTAGGTGTAACCGCTGCCGATGGTGCCTGAGAGCGTACCTTCCGTGAAGGCCGTGTCGCTGAAGCTGAAGAGGTAGACCGCGCCGGAATTGGTTGACCCATTGGCGTAACCGTCATCGTAAAGCGCTGACACCGCGAGCCGGTCTCCCACGCCATTCAGAGACACCGAACAGCCGAACCAGTCAACCGGATTCAGTGCAACTGCCACATCCTTGCCGCCGGAATAGCCGTGACCGATAGTACCGGCAAGGGTAGCTGTCGTAAAGCTCGTGTCTGCGAAACTGAAAAGATAGACAGCTCCGGAATCGGCCAGGCGGTTGCCATACCCGTCGTCTCCGTAAGCGCCCACGGCAAGACGGTCGCCTGCCGAGTTCAGTGACACCGACCAGCCGAACGCATCTCCGGCATCGAGCGCCACATTGACGTTCTTCGTGCCGGTATAGCCTGAACCGATGATCCCCTGCAATGCGCCACCCGAAAAATTCGTATCAGTGAAAGTGTAGAGGTAGACGGCCCCGGAATCTGTCTTGCCGTTGCCCTGCCCGTCATCACCATATACGCCCACTGCAAGACGGTCTCCCGACGCATTCAGCGCCACCGATATCCCTAAATTGTCTGGCCTTGCGCCGTCACTGGTCAACAGATTCGAAAGCGACTGATTTGCAGCCCCCCCCATATAACCGTACCCCAATGTACCCTTCATCGTCCCGGCCGAGAAGCTCGTATCACTGAAGCTGAAGAGGTAGACAGCTCCGGAATTGACCGCCGTATTGCCATAACCGCTGTCTTGTGGCGCACCGACCGCAAGGCGATCACCAGCTCCGTTCAGCGACACAGACCTGCCGAAATAATCATTGCTATCGAGCACCACATTGCTGTTTTTGCCACCAATGTAACCATGGCCCATGATGCCGGCGAGCACGCCTCCGGTAAAGCTCGTATCGGTGAATGTGTAGAGGTAGACCGCCCCTGCATTTCCTGCCGTATTGCCGTACCCGTCGTCTCCGATGGCTCCCACCGCCAGCCGGTCACCCGCACCGTTCAGCGACACCGAATAGCCGAAATAGTCATTCGTTTCGAGCGACTGGGCTACGTTCTTGTTGGCGCCGGCCGTATACCCGCTGCCGATAGTGCCCGCAAGCGATCCGTTATTGAAGGCCGTATCGCTGAAGGTGAACAGGTACACCGCTCCCGAATCGGTCAGGGCATTGTTGAAGCCATCGTCACTTGAAGCGCCCACGGCAAGCCGGTCGCCCGCTCCGTTCAGCGACACCGATGTGCCGAAGTAGTCACTCGCAGCAAGAGCAATGTTGACATTCCTGTTGAGCCCTGCAGTGTAGATGTAGCCGCTACCGATGGTTCCGGAGAGCGTCCCTCCCGTGAAGACCGTGTCGCTGAAGCTGAAGAGGTAGACCGCGCCGGAATTGGTCACCCCGTTGGCGTAGCCGTCGTCGCCGATGGCACCCACCGCAAGCCGGTCGCCGGCTCCGTTCAGCGACACGGCAACTCCGAACTGGTCACCTGCATTGAGCGCAACACTCTGGTTCCCGACTCCGGTGTAGCCGTAACCGATGGTACTGACAAGCGTGCCGGTCGTAAAGGTCGTATCTGCAAAGCTGAAGAGATAGACCGACCCCGAATCGGAAACGCTGTTTCCATAACCATCATCGCCGTATGCACCCACCGCAAGCCTGTCACCAGATCCGTTCAGCGCGACGGAAAAACCGAAACCGTCACTCGCATCGAGTACCAGGTCATAGTTACGGCCACCCCTGTAACCCGAACCGATAATGCCCTTCAGCACACCCCCGGAGAAGCTTGTATCAGAAAAGCTGAAGAGGTAGACCGCACCAGAATCGGAGACGCTGTTTCCATACCCGTCGTCGCCATATGCACCAACCGCAAGCCGATCGCCCGCTCCGTTCAGCGACACCGAAACGCCGGCGTTGTCAGCCCTCGTGCCATTGCCTGCCGGAAGATTGGATACCGACTGATTTGCGACCCCCGAGGTATATCCATAACCAAGGGTGCCGACCAGCCTGCCGGTCGAAAAACCCGTATCTGCAAAGCTGAAAAGGTAGAGTGCTCCCGAATCGGCCACATTGCCGCCGTTACCGTCGTCGCCATATGCACCAACCACGAGCCGGTCGCCCGCTCCATTCAGCGACACCGAACTGCCGAACTGGTCGGTCGCATCAAGCACCACGTCAAGGCTCTTTCCGTCGACGTAGCCATAGCCGATTCTACCGGCGAGCGTTCCACCCGTAAAGCTCGTATCCGTGAAGGTGTAGAGATAGACCGCACCGGAATTAAGCAACCCGTTGCCATAGCCGTCATCCAGAAATGCACCCACGGCAAGCCGGTCGCCCACCGCGTTCAGCGACACCGCGGTGCCGAAATTGTCGGCAGCGTCGAGCGCCTGAGCGACGTTCCTGTTGACTCCTGCCGTGAAGGTATAACCATAACCGATCGTGCCAGCGAGCGTACCGCCAGTGAAGCTCGTGTCGCTGAAGCTGAACAGATACACCGCTCCCGAATTGAGCGCGTTGTTGGCGAAACCGTCGTCGCCGTATGCACCCACCGCAAGACGGTCGCCCGCAGCGTTCAGCGTCACTGACGAGCCAAACCCGTCGGTTGCAGCAAGTTGGGAGAGCGGGACATTCCTGTTCACCCCTGCCGTGAAGGCGTACCCGCTGCCAATGATACCCGCAAGCGTACCGCCAGTGAAACTCGTATCGCTGAAGGTGAACAGATACACTGCACCCGAATTGAGCACGTTGTTGGGAGCGGCGTCATCGTAAACCGCCCCAACGGCAAGCCGGTCCCCTGCGCCGTTCAGCGACACCGACCAGCCGAACCCGTCTGTTGCAGCAAGCTGGGAGAGCGGGACGTTCCTGTTGACGCCTGCCGTGGAGGTGTAACCGCTGCCAATGGTGCCTGCGAGAGTACCGCCGGTGAAGCTCGTATCACTGAAGGTGTAAAGGTAGACCGCACCCGAAGAGAGCGCACTGTTGCCGAAACCCCCGTCTTGCGGAGCTCCGACTGCAAGCCGATCGCCTGATGCGTTCAGCGAAACAGAGTATCCGAACCAGTCACTCGCATCAAGCAACCGATTCACGTTCTTGCCGCCTGTGTAGCCCGAACCGATGACCCCCTGCAGTTCACCTCCTGTAAAATCCTTGAAGGTGAACAGATAGACCGCGCCAGAGTCCGCAAGGCTATTGGTGATGCCGTCGTCCCTGGACGCTCCCACCGCAAGGCGGTCACCTGCCGCATTCAGCGACACCGATACACCGAGCCAGTCATTGGCCGCGTTCGGGCTGTTGACGTTGCTCAACGAAGAGGGAACGTACTGGGCGCCGATCATGCCGGCAAGCGACCCTCCGGAGAATGCCGTGTCGGTGAAGGTGAAAAGGAGCACCGCCCCGGAATCTGTCAGGATGTTGTTCGAGCCGTCGTCCAGGTTGGCGCCCACCGCAAGGCGGTCACCAGCCGCATTCAGCGACACCGCCCGTCCGAACTGATCGGACCCGCCAAGCACGATGCCGACGTTGCTGCCTCCCGTATAGCCCTGGCCTATGGTGCCAGCCAGCACACCACCGGAGAAGCTCGTATCGGTGAACCTGTAGAGATAAACCGCGCCCGAACTGCCCAGCAGATTGCCGTAACCATCATCGAGGAGTGCCCCAACCGCAAGCCGATCGCCGGCGCCGTTCAGTGACACCGAACTCCCGAACCAGTCACTCACGTCAAGCGTCTGGTTGACGTTCTTGTTGACTCCTGCCGTGTAGGTATACCCGCTGCCGATGATGCCCGCGAGCGCTCCGCCCGTGAAGCTCGTATCGCTGAAGGTATAGAGATATACCGCGCCAGAATTGCTCATGCCATTGGCAGATCCGTCATCAACAATCGCACCGACGGCAAGACGGTCTCCAGCCGCGTTCAGTGACACCGAATAACCGAACTGATCAGCCCCTTCAAGCGACTGATTGACGTTCTTATTGACGCCCGCAGAGTAGGTATATCCGCTGCCGATTGTGCCCGTGAGCGCTCCGCCCGTGAAATTCGTGTCGCTGAAGCTGAAAAGGTAAACTGCGCCCGAATCCATAAGGGCATTGGTTGCACCGTCGTCGCCGTATGCTCCCACCGCAAGACGGTCGCCCGCAGCATTCAGCGACACCGATATGCCGAAACAGTCGGTCGCGCCGAGCCCCAAGTTGACATTCCTGTTGACGCCTGCCGCGTTGGTATACCCGCTGCCGATGGTTCCTGCGAGCGTACCACCCGTGAAGCTCGTATCACTGAAGGTGAAGAGGTACACGGCCCCGGCATTGACTATCGAATTGCTGAAACCATCATCGTAGAATGCTCCCACAGCGAGCCGGTCTCCCGCTCCGTTCAACGACACCGAACTGCCGAACAGGTCGCCTGCATCAAGCGAAAGGCCTATATTTTTTCCGCCGGTGTAGCCGGAGCCGATGATGGACCGCAGAGAGCCACCAGAGAAGCTGCTGTCGATGAAGCTGAACAGATAGACCGAGCCTGAATCGGCAAGGATATTGCCATACCCGTCATCGCCGTATGCCCCCACCGCAAGACGGTCTCCCGCCGCATTCAGCGACACCGAACTGCCGAACAGGTCACTTGAGGAAACGAGCGCTGCGTCAAGCGGGAGCGCGATGTTTCCCGATGAAGCGGAAGAATAGCCTGCCCCGATGACGCCTGCGAGCGCTCCGCCCGTGAAGGCCGTATCGCTGAAGGTAAACAGGTACACCGCTCCCATGTCGGTCAGGGAGTCGTTGAAGCCGTCGTCCAGAAAGGCCCCGACGGCAAGTCGATCACCTGCAGCATTCAGCGACAACGAACTGCCTGACTGGTCGGAAGTCCCAAGCGAAACACCGACATTCCTGCCGGCGGTATAACCGCTGCCAATGGCAGACACAAGGGCACCGCCCGTAAAATTCGTATCCGTGAAGCTGTAAAGGAATACCGCGCCTGAACCACCCGCACCGTTGCCGTTGCCGTCATCGCCCGGAGCGCCAACAGCAAGACGGTCACCTGCCGCATTCAGCGATACAGACAAACCGAAATAGTCTGTTGCGTCGAGCTCACGATTGATATTCCTGTTGACCCCTGCAGCAGGGGTATAGCCGCTCCCGATGATTCCCGCGAGTGCTCCACCAGTGAAGCTCGTATCGCTGAAAGTGAACAGGTACACCGCTCCGGCATTAACTGTCGAATTGCTGGAACCATCATCTCCGTGCGCACCGGCCGCAAGACGATCGCCGGCCCCGTTCAGCGACACCGAAATACCGAACCAGTCATTCGCTTCGAGCGTGAGGGCCACATTCCTGTTCACGCCGCCCGAGTAGGTGTAGCCGCTACCGATGGTGCCGGCAAGCGATCCACCGGTGAAACCCGTGTCGCTGAATGTGAAAAGATATACCGCTCCAGAGGCACTCACACCGTTGGTGACTCCGTCATCGCTTTGAGCGCCGACGGCAAGACGGTCTCCGTCTGCGTTCAGCGACACCGAAATACCAAACAGGTCGCCCGTTGCGAGCGGGAGGGCCACATTCCTGTTCACGCCGCTCGAGTAGGTGTAGCCGCTACCGATGACCCCCTCGAGTGTTCCGTCCGAAAAGCGGGTATCGCTGAAGCTGAACAGATACACCGCTCCCGAATCGATCACGCCGTTACCGAAACCGTCGTCTTGCGGCGCTCCCACCACAAGACGGTCACCTGCCGCGTTCAGCGACACCGCCCTGCCGAACCAGTCGCTCGCATCGAGAGAGACATTGATGTTTTTTTCGCCGACGTATCCCGAGCCGATGATTCCCTGCAGCGTACCGCCGGTAAAACCTGTATCGATGAAGGTGAAAAGATAGACCGCTCCCGAATCGGTCACACTGTTGCCGAAACCGTCATCTCCCTGTGCGCCCACAGCAAGACGATCGCCCGCGGCATTCAGCGACACCGACGAGCCGAGCTGGTCGTTCATCACGGACGCTGCAGCAAGGGGGAGATCGATATTGCTCGATGAACCGGGAGTATACCCGGCACCGATAGTGCCTGCGAGTGACGCTCCCGAGAAGCCGGAGTCGGTGAAGGTAAAAAGGTACACCGCTCCCGAATCGGTCACGCTGTTAACTAAACCGTCATCTTGCGGTGCTCCCACCGCAAGACGGTCACCCGCTCCGTTCAGCGACACCGAATTGCCGAACCAGTCAGATATTCCCAGTGACACGGACATGCTGTGTCCGGCCATGTAGCCGCTGCCGATGGTGCCCGCGAGCATACCGGCCGAAAAGCTCGTGTCGCTGAAACTGAACAGGTAAACCGCGCCTGAATCGGTCATCGCGTTGGTGGCGCCGTCATCCCACACCGCTCCTGCCGCAAGACGGTCTCCAAGGGAGTTCAGCGAGACCGATAATCCGAACAGGTCACTCCCGGCGATCGGCGCGCTGACGTTCTTCCCTCCTGTGTAGCCATAGCCGATGATGCCGGCGAGCTGGCCGCTGCTAAAGCTCGTATCGCTGAAGGTGTAGAGGTAGACCGCTCCGGCTGTTCCTGTCGTATTGAGGACACCGTCGTCGCCATGCGCGCCAACAGCGAGCCGGTCCCCTGCCGCGTTGAGCGACAACGATACGCCGAACCAGTCATTCGCGTCAAGAGACTGGTTGACACTCCTGTTGAGCTCTTGCGTATTGAAGTAACCGCTGCCGATGATGCCTGCGAGAGCCCCGCCTGTGAAGCCGGTATCGCTGAAGGTATAGAGATAGACCGCTCCCGAATCGCCCAGGGAGTTGGTGGCGCCGTCGTCCCCCCTGGCTCCGACGGCAAGCCGGTCGCCCGCTGCGTTCAGCGACACTGCTGTCCCGAACTGGTCGGCACTACCGAGTGCCGCATTTACGTTCTTTCCGCCCTGGTACCCGCTGCCGATGATACCGGCGACCGTTCCGCCCGTGAAGATCGTATCGGTAAACGTGAAGAGATAGACTGCTCCCGAATCGGTCACGCTGTTGCCTGTGCCGTCGTCATTCTGCGCACCGACCGCAAGACGATCACCCGCCTCGTTCAACGATACCGACTGGCCGAACCGGTCATTCAAATCAAGGGCTATACTGACGTTATTGGCGCCGGTATAGCCCGATCCGATGATCCCCTGCAGCGTACCGCCGGTAAAACTCGTATCGGTAAAGGTGAACAGATACACCGCTCCCGAATCGGTCACACTGTTGCCGAAACCGTCGTCCTGGGGCGAACCTACGGCAAGACGATCCCCTGCCCTGTTCAAAGAAACCGCATTTCCGAACTGGTCATTGGTGGCGGAAGCAAGGTCAGAAGGAAGGGCGATGTTGCCCGATGAAGCAGGAGTGTATCCTGCTCCGATAGTGCCGGAGAGCACACCTCCCGTGAAATTTCTGTCAGTGAAGGTGATGAGGTGGAGCGCTCCGGAATCGGTCACGCAGTTGCCGAAGCCGTCATCACCCCTGGCACCCACGACAAGCCGGTCGCCGGCTCCGTTCAACGACACCGATACGCCGAAATAATCACTCGTTCCAAGCGGGATACTGATGTTCCTGCCGCCGTTGTAACCATAACCGATCGTTGATACAAGCAAGCCTCCCGTAAAGCTCGTATCGATGAAGCTGAACAGATAGACCGCTCCCGAATCGGTCAAACTGTTATTCACTCCGTCGTCAAGGAAAGCTCCCATGGCAAGACGGTCGCCAGCCCCGTTCAGGGAGACCGATATGCCCGACTGATCCCCGTATTCAAACGGCAAAGCGAGGTTCCTGCCACGCCCTATGCTGGTTGCAAGCGTGCCACCCGAAAAGTTCGTATCGGTGAAGGTGAACAGGTACACCGCTCCCATGGTGTATTGACCATCGAAATCGAAACCGAGGGATCCCACCGCAAGGCGGTCGCCAGCCGCGTTCAGCGACACCGATGATCCGAAATAGTCACTCTCGTTATACGACATGGTGACGTTTTTCCCATCCGTGTAACCTATTCCGATCGTGCCTGCCAGCGTGCCGCCGGTGAAGCTGGTGTCGCTGAAAGTATACAGGTACACCGCTCCGGAATTGCTCGACATATTGTTGTTTCCATCATCCCAGTGCGCTCCGACGGCAAGCCTGTCGCCGGCATCGTTCAGAGACACCGATATGCCGAACTGGTCGCTTGAATCAAGGGCAACATCGACATTGTTCCTGTCCGTATAGCCGCGTCCGATCATACCGGCCAGCGTGCCGCCAGTGAAACTCGTATCGCCGAAGCTGAAGAGGTACACCGCCCCGGATTCCGCCGTCGAATTGGCGAAACCGTCATCGCCAACGGCCCCTACCGCAAGGCGGTCGCCAGATCCGTTCAGCGATACGGACCTGCCGAACATGTCATTCACATCGAGTAACACGCTGACATTCTTGCCCCCCGTGTAACCGTAGCCGATCGTCGCTTCGAGCAATCCTCCCGTAAAGCTGCTGTCGGTGAAGCTGAAAAGGTAAACCGCGCCGGAATCGGTCAGCTTTTTGCCGAAACCGTCGTCACCGTAGGCTCCCACCGCCAACCGGTCGCCGGCATCGTTCAGCGACGCCGAAATGCCGAACTGATCGTTCATGACGGATCCGGCGTCAAGAGCGAGGGAGATATTGCCCGACGAAGAGGAGGTGTATCCCGCGCCGATGATGCCTGCGAGCATTCCTCCAGTAAAACTGCCGTCTGAAAAGGTGTAGAGGTAGACCGCGCCGGAGTCGGTTACGCTGTTGTTGAAACCATCATCAGCATAAGCACCCACTGCGAGCAGGTCGCCGGCACTGTTCAGCGATACCGAACTGCCAAACCGGTCACTCCCGTCGAGCGCTGCACTGATGTTCTTCCCTCCTGAATAGCCCCTTCCGATCGTGGCGGCAAGCGTTCCGCCAGTAAAGCTGGTGTCGGTGAAGGTAAAAAGGTGGACGGAGCCGGGATCGGTCGCACTGTTGTTGAAGCCGTCGTCGAGGGTTGCGCCCACCGCCAACCGGTCGCCGGCAGCATTCAGCGACACCGACATGCCGAACTGGTCGCTTATATTGAGCACCACGCCCACGTTCTTCCCGCCCGTATAGCCGTAGCCGATGGTGGCTGCGAGCGATCCTCCCGAGAAGTTCGTGTCTGTGAAGGTGTAGAGGCAGACCGCTCCCGAATCGATCGCGCTGTTGCCGTAGCCATCATCCTGGGCATAACCAATGGCAAGACGGTCGCCGGCACCGTTCAGTGACAACGATCTGCCGAACTGGTCATCCACATCGAGCGCTACGCTTACGTTTTTGTTTCCACTGTAGCCCGCGCCGATGATCCCAGCGAGCGATCCCCCCGAAAAGCCCGTATCCGTGAAGGTGAACATGTAGACCGCGCCCGAATTGCTTACGCTGTCAAGATAGCCATCGTCGCCAGCAGCCCCCACCACAAGCCGGTCGCCCGCCTTGCTCAGCGACAGCGAATAGCCGAAAGCGTCAGCACCCCCAAGCGGCAGGCTGACGTTCCTGGCGCCATGCACGTCGTATCCGCTGCCAATGACGCCGTCAAGAGTTCCACCGGTAAAACCCGTGTCGGTAAAGCTGAAGAGGTAGACCGCGCCGGAATCGGTCACGCTGTTGTTGTAACCGTCATCGCGATCAGCACCTGCGGCAAGACGATCGCCTGCCCCGTTCAGCGACACCGCCAATCCGAATCTGTCACCCGCATCGAGAGCCACAGGAACATTCTTACCGCCTGTGTAGCCTGAGCCGATGATGGACTGCAACGAACCACCGGTAAAACCGGTCGCCGCAAAGCTGAACAGGTAGACCGCTCCGGCATCGGTCATCGTATCACCGAAACCGTCATCGGTATACGCGCCAACCGCAAGAAGATCTCCCGTACCGTTCAGTGCCACGGAAAATCCGAAAGCGTCCATGGAACCGGACGATGTGTCGAGGGGGAGATTGACGTTTTTAGATGGGCTGCCCACCGTGGTGCCGCCCGTGGCAAATGCGCCGAGGATGCCGGCATAATTCCAGGACTGCACGGTGGACGGTTCGCCGATGGTGATGTCCTTGGGGTCGAGCAACAGGGTGCCGCCTCCCGTGTTCACCCCCTGGAGCGTTGCCCGACGAAGTGTCGTGCCTGAAGAGATCTCGACGAAACCGCCTGAGGTTGTGCCGCGAGCGTCGATCAAGCCGAGAAAGGTGGTCTGTGCATTCGACCAGACGACCGCGGTGCCGCCGGCCCCATGTGACGACGATACGTCGATCGACGAGCCGTCGTTGATGAAGGTCTGACTGGCAGATGCGATATAGGGCAGCGTTCCCCATCGACCGGTAAAGCCGTTATCGTAAGCCATGCCCGATGGCGCCTTGCCGCCCTGGAAGGGGCCGCCAATCCTTACCAGGCCACCCTGTGCGCCCCCTGAAGCATCGATTCTTGCGGAGAGCAGGCGAAGGTCGGGAGCCGTGATGTCGATTCGCCCCCCCGCGCCGGTTGCGCCGGCCGCACGATAGGCGCCGGAGCTGGCGATCCTGCCGCCCGATTCAGCTGTCACCGTGCCGCCATTGATCGCCCCGCCTGCATCGGTTGTGCTGCTGCTGGTCTCGAAGATGCGCGTGCCGGCCCAGTAGGAAACCGTGCCACCATCTCCGGAAAGCCCCCTCGCATGAACGTTCTCGGCGAGTGACAAGGTGCTTCCTGATGATACCGCAATGTTCCCTCCGTTCGCACCATCGGCCGAGATCTCGCCACCGAGCCCGACGAAACCGCCGGAAACCATGATCGTACCGCCGTTGTCTGCAACGCCCGAACCGCCGGCATCAATCTTGCCGCCGATGGTGATCGTGCCGCTCGTCTGGTTGCCGAGCAGCATGATGGTACCGTTCCGTTCGCCGATGCTGTTTGCCGTTACGATGCCATCGGTGTTGATGACCGAGCCGAGGAGAACATCGGCCGTGGAGGCCCTCATGACGACCCTGCCGCCATCAGCATGTACGATACCGTGGTTCTGGATCCGGGTGGCGACGGCGGAAGCGTCGACCGCAATGCTGTAGAGATCCTTGCCTTCAAGCGACAGCATGACGGATTCACCGCCGGCAAACGCAACGGTACCAAACTTCGCGGCAATGGTCCCCTCATTCCTGACTTCGGTGGCGAGGAACGCCACCAGTCCGGAATCGCCCGCCGTGATCGTACCTTCGTTCACAACACCTGCCGTCGAGCCGTTGCGTTTGAAGTGGTACCTGCCCGCCATGAACTCATCCGTATCGATCGACATGGTCGTCGAAACCAGGCCACCGACGCTCACGCTCGAACCCTTGCCGAACAAAACTCCCGACGGATTGATGAGAAACACCTGCCCATTAGAAGTCAGCGTGCCATAAATCTGGGAAGGGTTTGACGACAGTACCCGGTTCAAGGCAATGGAACCGGCATCCGGCTGCTCGAATCTGACCTTCGCATCCTTGCCGATACTGAATGTCCCCCAATCGATCGCCACGCGGTCCGTCGACTGTAGCACCTTCATCGAACCGGCATCGCTCATAATGGACGCCTCACCGGCAACGACATTGCCGTCCGTCGGCAATATGGTCACTCCCGGCTCTGCGGCCTGAAGCTTCAAAGCATGCCACAGCACCGATGCCGTCGCCACAGCTATCGATGCTGCGCTGGTACGACGAATCCCCGTTTTGTTCCTGAGTGTGTTCCCGGATCGTTTCATCAATGCACAAAATCTGAAACGCAATCTCCAGGACACTGAAACATCGCCAACGGAAACAGCTGTAGCGGAAGCCCGGCCATTCGAGTCAGGATCGTCAACATATTCGCTGCAAGGTCACGACGAACGATAGCCTTTGCGGTACCGGGAATCGGGGAAGCCACCATGGAGTCAGCGCCACACGCCGAAAACCAGGGGGTGATCGTATCGCAAGAATGAAGACGGATTTCGGGGTACATGGAATCTCGCATTGGGGTTTGTCGAAGATTCAGTAATTATTCATAAGGCGCATACATGGAATATACAAATTAAAGGCGCCCATACAGCAATAATATATAATTTTCCCCCGACGATAAAAACAATAAATGTATATACCATAAATAACTATACACCAGCTTTTACACTCCCCCTGCTTATCATATTCTGAAAAAGATGACAGGTCGGCCCGAAAAGAGATCACGAAGTGCCGTGACCCGGGGTGCACCCGGGCCTCGGCAGTTTTCGGCAGGATAATAGAATTGGGGAGATATCAGCGATACGGCCGGTAACGGACCGGCAGGTCAGGAGGCGAGATAACGCAGGGCGAGATAGCTCATCAGGCCGACTCCGGTCTCGAGCGTCGATTCATCGGGGTTGAAGGTCGGGGAATGCAGGTTATTGCCCGGCTGGGGGCTCTCAACACCTGTGCCGATCTGCCAGAAGGCTCCGGGGCACTCCCTGAGGTAGTAGGCGAAATCTTCCGCCGTCATCAGCGGTTCGGAAAGGTTGACCCGGGAATCGCCCAGATACTCCTTGCCGGTTTCCCATGCAAAATCGGTCATCGCGGGATGGTTGAACAACACGGGATAGCCTGTTCGAATCTCGAGTTCCGCCTCGACGTCGAACGCATCGGCGACCTGCCTGACCGTTCGTTCAAGCCGTTCGTGAAGCAACGAGCGAAGCGATTCGTTCATGGTACGCATCGTGCCTGACATGCTGACCTTGGAAGGAATGACGTTGGTCGCGTTGCCGCCATTGATCGAGGCGATGGAGAGCACCGCCGGCTCGTGAGGCGGGGCTACGCGACTTACCAGGTGCTGCAGGGCCGTAATGATGTGAGCGGACGCAAGGATCGGGTCCCTCGTCTTGTGGGGTGCCGAAGCATGCCCCCCCTGCCCGTGCACCGTTATGTACAGCTCATCGGCCGCTGCCATGAAACTGCCCTTGCAGAGCGCGATGCTTCCGGTCGGTACACTCGGGAAGCAGTGTTGGGCGAAGATGGCCGAGGGGTGGTATCTTTCCAGAAGGCCGGCGTCGATCATCGGCTTCGCGCCTCCTGGCGCCTTCTCCTCGGCAGGCTGGAAGATGAGCAGAACGTCCCCCTTCAGTTCGCTTCGCAGGCCGGAGAGCACCTTTGCCGCCCCCATCAGCATAGCCGTATGCATGTCGTGCCCGCAGGCATGCATGCAACCGGCAACATCCGAACAGTATCCAGAGGAGTTCTCCTCCAGCACCGGAAGGGCGTCGATGTCTGCCCGCAAGGCGACTATCCTCCTTTCGCCTGAAACCGGCTCACCGGTGCCGCGGACGAGCGCCACCACGCCGGTATCAAGCAACCGGGGCTCAGGCTCGATACCGATGCCTGCAAGAAACTCGATGATGAAGGCTGTCGTGCGGAACTCCTGATAGGAGAGCTCCGGGTGCCGGTGGATTTCGCGGCGAAGGCCGACAACTTCCGGATAGATCTCCCTTGCGGCCTGCCTGACCCTGGAGGCAAGGTCACCGAATGGCTCAATCTGCATAAAAACTTGTAATAATGGTAGTTGACTTCACATGTCAATATATCGGATGAACTCCAGAGCTTTTTCGCGCATCTCGTCATAGTCGGTATCCGAAAACGGGGAGTGATAGCCGAGCAGGTACCCGTACTTCTCAAGGTTCCTGACCAACCTGAAAAAGTCATGTGTCATAACCCTGAAAAACAGGATCTGCCCCTCGCCGTTCGTCCCGGAGGGTTTCGAAGAGAAACTCACAATGGTAGCATCGTTCTTTTCTATGGCAGCTATCATCTCTGAAAGCCTGGCTCCGGGTGGCGGGACTTCGATTTCGACGCTCGCGATCCCCTGCTCAGGATGAAAAAAAGCGGCGAACGCTGCGATGATGGCCCGCTCGGTGACAACCCCCTCGAAAAGCCCATCTTCGTCAACGACAGGAATGAGGCCGCCCCCGACAGCTACGATGGCCCGCAGGCTGTCGAACAAATCGGCGTCCTGGCCGAAAGCCGGCACGGCGTCCAGGGTGAGCGACCTGAGCGTCGTTTTTGACGAAGGCCACACCTTCTTTCCGCCCAGCAGGCCGGCAAGGGTCGCCATCCCGACATAACGGCCCCCATCAACCACCGGCGCGGAGGCAAGCCCGCCATCGGCGAGCCGCCTTGCCGCTTCGACGGCAGAATCGTCGATGCCAAATACGGGGTATCCGGCATCGATCAGCGATGAAAAGGTCAGGCCCATTCAGCAGCAGGGTTCGATCTTGTCGACACGGCGCTGGTGACGGCCGCCTTCGAACTCGGCGCCGAACCAGCTTTCGAGGATTTTGCCCGCGGTGGCAACATCATTGAATCGAGCCGAGAAACAGAGCACATTGGCATTGTTATGCTGCCTGGCGAGCGCCGCGAACTCCGGACTGCAGGCAAGAGCCGCCCTGACTCCCGCCACCTTGTTGGCGGCAATGGATACGCCGATGCCGGTACCGCACATCAGTATCCCCTGGTCAAATTTCCCATGAGCAACCGATTCAGCCACCTTTCGGGCATAATCGGGATAATCGACCGATTCCTCAGAGTAAGGGCCCATGTCTTCGAAATCGTAACCATGGTGTTCGAGCCACGAAAGCACGAATTTCTTCATCTCATAACCGGCATGGTCGCTTCCAACTGCAATTTTCATATTCCGTTGACTTTTGTTTTGATATGTTTTTTCCTCTTGAGGGACTGGCGTATGAACAGCTTCTGGCTGTCCTGGACCGGGCGGCCGTCACTACGTCTCGTATACGATCCGTCCGGTTGCATCTCCCATGATTTTATGTTATCGCCGAGCACAAGATCGAGGTCGGACTTCACCAACGTCACGAGGCGATGATCGACGACAGGAAAGATCGTCTCCACCCGCTTGTCGAGGTTGCGCGGCATGAAATCCGCGCTGCCAAGGAAAAGCTGCGCCTTTCCGCCGTTGTTGAAGTAATAGGCCCTGCTGTGTTCGAGGAAGCGACCGATGATGCTGATTACGCGGATGTTATCGCTCACCCCTGGGCGGCCCGGCGTCAGGCAGCAGATTCCACGAATGATGAGGTCGATCCGGACACCTTCGGACGATGCACGGTAGAACGCCCTGATGACCTCCTCATCAACCAGGGCGTTCATCTTGATGATGATATGGCCGCTGCCGTCGAGCTTCTGCCACTCGACCTCCCTTCGTATCATCTCCATGATCCACTTGCGGGTGTTCACCGGCGAAACAATCAGGGAGCGATAAACCCGGTTTTTCGAGTAGCCCGTCAGCGAGTTGAAAAGCTCGGAGACATCGTCGGCCAAGGCCCTGTTGGTCGTGAAATAGCTGTAGTCGGTGTAGATCTTGGCCGTCACCGGGTTGTAGTTGCCCGTGCCGAGATGCAGGTAATGGCAGAGCCGCCCCTGCTCCCGACGCACGATCAGGGTCAGCTTCCCGTGGGTCTTCAGGCCGGGAAGGCCGTAGACCACGTGCGCCCCGACATCCTCGAGCGCTCTTGCCCAGACGATATTGTTCTCTTCGTCGAACCGGGCCTTCAGTTCGACAAGAACAGCCACCTGCTTGCCCTGTTCGACGGCGAACATCAGGGCCTTCACCACCGGTGAATTGCTCCCGACCCGGTAGAGGGTCTGCTTGATCGACAGCACGTCGGGGTCCCTGGCCGCCTGCCAGACCAGGTCGACGACAGGACTGAACGAATCGTAGGGATGGTGCAGAAGGAGATCCCCGGAATGCACCACGCTGAACAGGTTTCCGCCGCCTCGCCTGTGTTCGAGCGGATTGTTCGGTACGAATGGCTCGTCCTTGAGGTCGGCCCGTTCGATCTTCATGAGCTCCATGAGCGAGCTCATGCCAAGCACGCCGCCGATCTCATAGACATTGCGGTCGTAGACTTCGAGGTTCTGGATGAGCAGCTTCCTGATGGTGAGCGGCATGTCCGGAGTGATGTCGAGTCGGACCACCTTGCCGTAGCGACGAGACCTGAGCCCCTGTTCGATGCTTTCCAGAAGGTCGCCCGCCTCGTCCTCCTCGATCTCGATATCGGCATCGCGGATGATGCGGAACGGATGGCATTGCAGGATGCGCATCTTCGGGAAAAGCTGGCAGAGATTGTGCTCGATGAGCTCCTCCATCCATAGCAGACGGATCGTGTCGTCCTCGAAGTCGAGTCCCTTGACCTCATCCAGTCGCAGGATTCTCGGCAGGATGCCCGGCACCTTCACACGGGCGAACCTTATGGCCTTCGTCTCCTCGTCCTCGAGCTCGATGGCCAGGTTCAGCGAAAGGTTGGACATGAACGGAAATGGGTGCCCGGTATCGAAGGCCAGCGGGGTGAGCACAGGATAGATCTCATCCCGGAAATAACGTCGCAATACCGACTGGTGGTGTTCCGAAAGCAGTGAGCAGCTCACGAACCCGATCCCCTGCTTTTCGAGCGCCGGGCAGATGTCCTGGAAGAAACAGTCGTTGCGTTCCTGGAGCTGTTCGAGCGTACGCTGGCGGATCTTTTCGAGCGTCTCCTGGGGTGAAAGGCCATCCACGGTGCGATCCATGACTCCGGCCGCGCACTGGTCGTCGAGCCCGGCCACCCTGATCATGAAGAACTCGTCAAGGTTGGAGCTGAAGATCGACACGAACTTCACCCGCTCAAGCAAGGGGTGGGCGTCGCGGTCGAGGGCCTCCTCAAGCACACGCTGGTTGAAGTCCATCCAGCTGAGCTCACGGTTCACGAACATGGAACTATCGTTCGGGAGCTGCTCGACGACCGCCGCCGTCAATGTCTTGTTCTCACCGTTCTTCATGCCCTGCCGTCCATGCAGTTGACTATACCGTTTTCAGTTATCACCATATCGAGGAACTGGTCCCAGGGATCGTATGGCACCTCCCGAAGCACCTGGAAGCAAAACGCAAGGCCTATCCTCACCGGTCGAATGCCGCTGGCGTCGAGACGCTCGAAAAATCGATCGTACCACCCCTTGCCGAACCCTATGCGGGCTCCCCGGCAGTCGACGCCGACCACAGGCACGATCACGGCATCGAAACGCTCTTCTTCCGAGAGTATGAGCGGCTCCGGCACAGGAGGCCCGCTCTTCGGAAACGAGAAGCTATGGCCCGGGAGGTACCTCACCGACGACATGCGCTCACGATCAATATAAGGCATGTACACCTCTTTCCGTTCCGAGCAGAGCCATTCGAGAAGAGTGGTCGTCGAGACCTCGCGTTCGGCTTCCATCGAAACATAGCAGTGAACCCGGGCGACTTGCCTAAGCTCCTCAAGCCCGGTAATGAATCCAAGGACAGCTTCACTTTTCAGCAGCCACTCCTGCCGGCTCATCGACCGCCTTCGCATTAACAGATCCCGTCGAATCCCGGTTTTGTCATCCCCTGCCATCATCTTTCAATACGCTTTTGCCGGTTACCGGCTCAACGGCCCCCGGAGCCCGTTTCGTCAGGTGCTTCAACTACAAGATAATAAAACAACGAACGATACCACATTGCTGATCACATCCGGACAACGCAAAACGGTTCCGGAAGTGATCTTCATCATCCAGCAGGAATAACCTGATCGGATATACGCTCCTTCGATATTATTTTCTTACATCATGGCTGTCGCGGTCTTATATTACGTGAATTGTAAAAATGTCATTTACCGTCGTTCGGACACGATCGCGCGGACGAAATGTGAATGAGCCTGTTTCTTTGTATCAGACACTCCTTAAACCCACAAAACATATACGACCATGGCAAATGAAAACAATCCCGTCGGCGCCGTCAACGAGCTCGTGGAGGTCGCCTCAAAATCCGCACAGCAGCTGGCCGAAAACCTCTGCGGCGGCCTGAAGTCCGCAGCCGGGCTCATCGAGCCCCTGGGCAAAGCCTGCGTCTCGCTCCTCAGCAGCGTATTAGGCGCCGCCACACAGGTCTTCGATGGTGTGGCCAAAGCACTTGCCCCGAAAGAGTAATCGTTCGAACATTGAAATATCACCCTGCGCCCCACCGGAGCAGGGTGATATTTTTTTATTTCAGCAGGCTTTTCAACAACTGCCTTCAGCCCGTAACGAGGCCATCAGGCGATCCAGTTCGAGCATATACGCATCCTTGTCGCGTTCCCATCCTGCGAAGCCGGGAACGACATTACGCCTCACCTCCATGGCCAGGTCACACCCGGTATCATGGTCGACATACCGCCATTGATCGAGCCGCTCCGGCTTGAGGAGGCTGACCGTAAAAAGAATCCGCTTGCCATCCGTTTCCTCGCGTCTCCTGGCAGCGAGAATCTCGGCTTTCAACCACAAGCTTTTCATGCTGCTTTCCGAAAGTATCAACAGCAGCTTCTCATGGAACCTGACCATCCGACTCGTGACATCACGTGTTGTGGCCCCTTTTTTCTGGTTCTGCCGGGCAAGCCAGCACCGGACACCTCTGGACTGGAGATCGGCATGGAGACGTTCTGCAAGCAAGCTGTCCTTCTGGTGATAAACGATAAAACAGGAGTAATGGTCAATCTCTTTTTCGGAAAGAGACTTTATGTAGTCCACGAATAATTCCGGCACTCCGCATCCGCGAAGAAACGCCTCGGGAATCTTTCCCCTGGATTTGTAGATGGTACTGATGCTGATTTCGGAAGGGCCCGTGTAATTTGCCGTGTCGGCTCCCCTGATGTTGCTGAGATCAACGTTGATGAAATTGGCCATGCTGATCTCGGTATCGGCGATGCTCGCCATGCTGAGGTCGGCGCCATTGAAGATCGCTCCGTCAAGATGCGCTCCATCAAGTATCGCATCGCAGAGATTCGCTCCGCTGAGATCCGCCCCGCTGAGTATTGCGCGGCTCAGCTCCGCGCCGCTCATGTTCGCCATGCCGAGATTCGCTCCGCTCAGGTTGGCTCCGTTGAGCTTGGTCCATTTGAGCTTCGCATCCCGGAGGTCGGCCGCTTCGAGGTCGGCATCCCCGAGTTCAGCCATGCTGAGATCGGTATCGGAAAGGTTGGCATCCCTCAGATCCGCATCGCTGAGATTGGCGTCCCTCAGATCCGCATCGCTGAGATCCGCCATGGTAAGGTCAGTATCGCTGAGGTTGGCGCCGATGAGGTCGGCCCAGCTCAGCTTTGCATCCCTGAGGTCCGCATCCCCGAGATCAGCCATGCTGAGTCCTGCCCCGCTGAGATCGGCTCCGTTTAGATTGGCATCCCTCAGATCCGCCTCGCTCAGATCCGCGCCATTGAGCTTCGCTTCGCTCAGATTGGCCCCCTTCAGGATCGCGCCGCTGAGATTGGCATCCTTGAGATCCACCTCGCTGAGGTCCGCACCGCTGAGATCCGCGCCATCAAGGTCAACCCCGCAGAGCTTTGCCTTGCCCAGATTTGCCCCGTTCAGCTTTGCAGAGGAGAGGATCACGCCATAGAGACGGGCTTCATGGAGATTTGCGCCGGCAAGCACAGCCCTGCTCAGGTTCGCGCCGTTGAGCTTTGCCCTGCCGAAATCAACCCCCCTGAGGTTCGCCCCCTTGAGGTCCACCTTGGTGAGTTCAACGGCGATATCCGGATGTTCCCGTCGAGCATTGTTCCACTCCGTAACCGATCTGAGAAGCATCTGCAGGTTCATCATGGCTGGCTCCCTGTCTGTTGATTTTCACTACCCGTACCATATACATTCCCATCCTGTCCACAACCTTTCTTCACGTCCCGTCGAGTTCCCCGCCCTGCTCATGCTGGAGGCCGGTCACGGCCGCATACCGGACAGGGCCGCCCGTTTCCTATTCAAGTGGTTTTCTCCGCCATTTGGTTCCGATACGTCAACGCACGATGCCTGCTGCAGGCTCCCGCAAGGTGCAACGAGCCGGCGTGGTTGTTGTATCAGAGAGGACTGAAGCTTAGATTTAAGGTCACAGACGCGTTCAGGGAATCTCAGGACATTAACCACCACTCCATGACTTCAGCTATCAACCGAAACGCCGTTAACCCCTTTTCGATATTCTGCGTCGGCAAAAACTATCCTGATCATGCAAGGGAGATGGCGACATGGGAACCTGGCCTCCCCGGGGATGAGACGGCAAAGCAGGCGGAGGAACCGATCATCTTCATGAAACCCGGTTCGGCGCTTTCGCCGGACGGCAGGACATCCATACCGGTGTTCGAAGGGCGTCCGGCAAGCACCGATATGCATTACGAGGTCGAGCTGGTTCTGCTCATAGGCAGGAATGCCGAATCGGTGAGCGTTGAAGATGCCGCATCCTTCATTTCCGGATACGGAGTGGGCCTCGACATGACCCTGCGGGACGTTCAGCTGGAAGCCAAAAAATCCGGCAATCCGTGGTTAAAGAGCAAAGGATTCCGGAACAGCGCCCTCGTGTCTCCATTCGTCACCCCCGGTTCTACCGGTAACTGGGATGAGCTGTCGATATCCCTCATGCTGAACGGACGGCTGGTACAGCACTCCCCCGTATCGAAAATGACCTTTTCACCGGCTTATCTGGTGCACTATTTGTCGTATATTTACGGACTTCGCCAAGGCGATATGCTCTTCACAGGCACGCCTGCCGGAGTCGGCCGGGTCAAGCCTTCGGACAGGCTCGACGCCCTGCTCGAATCCGGAACCGGCCGGGACAGGACCCCGTCCACGCTGGCAACCCTCGCGGCAACCGTCATCTGAACCATTTTCAATATCACCATGGGTATTATTTTCCAGAACGCCAGACTCCTCAACCCTGCAGAAAACCTCGACGCGAAAGGATCGATGAGGATCGATGGGGAGGGCGTCATCGATCAGCTGCTTGTCGGCGCTGAAATTACCGCGCAGGAGGGCGACCGCGTCATCGATCTCGAAGGCAAGGTGCTCGCCCCCGGGCTTTTCGACATGCACTGCCACTTCCGCGAACCCGGCCAGGAGTACAAGGAAACCCTCGAAACCGGAGCGGCCGCAGCCGCAGCCGGCGGGTTCACCGGTGTAGCTCTCATGCCCAACACCCGGCCGGTCATCGACAGCCCGCTCGGCGTGGCCTACATCCGGCACCACAGCGCCGACCTGCCGGTCGACCTGGAGGTCATCGGAGCCATGACCGTCGAAAGCAAAGGCGAGACCCTTGCGCCGTTCGGCAAATACTGCTCCTACGGGGTCAAGGCGGTCTCGGACGACGGTACGGCCATCCAGAACACGCAGATGATGCGACTGGCCATCGAGTATGCCTCGAATTTCGACATGCTCATCATCCAGCATGCCGAGGACAAGTACCTCAGCGCCGGCGGTATCATGAACGAAAGCGCCACATCGGCAATGCTCGGATTCAAGGGAATTCCGGAGGTGGCCGAATCGATCATGATCAGCCGCGACCTGCAGCTTCTCGGCTGGCTGAAGAAGCACAAGCTCAACGGGGCAATGCACGAACCCCGCTACCACGTTGCGCATATCAGCACGGCCGAATCGGTCGACCTGGTGCGCAGGGCAAAGGCCGCCGGCCTCAAGGTCAGCTGCGAAGTGACTCCGCACCATTTCACCCTTTGCGACGAGGACCTCATCCGCGCGGTCGACAAGGGCAACTACATCATGAAGCCGCCGCTCGGCTCGAAAGAGAACCGCGAAGCCCTGATCGAAGGGCTCAGGGATGGCACCATCGACGCCATCGCCACCGACCACGCCCCTCATGCGAAACACGAAAAGGAGTGCCCGCCCGACCAGGCCTCGTTCGGTATCATCGGCCTGGAAACCTCGGCAGGCCTGACCATCACCGAACTGGTCGACAGGAACCTTATCTCCCTTTCCCGGGCCATTGAACTGCTTTCAACCAACCCGAGGCGTATCCTCGGACTTGAGACCATCCTGTTCAAGGCCGGCTGTAAAGCGAACCTTTGCATCATCGACACGGAGCGGTCATGGACCGTCAACGACGAATCATTCGGCTCCAAATCAAGGAACACCCCGTTCATGGGGCGCACCCTCAAAGGCAAGCCTGTCGGCATTTACCATAAGGGAGCCTATATCGGGGAGTAATGCGCCTGTCCTGTCCCGGCAAAAACAGGTCGCAAACGGGTATGGGATTCATCCTGTCATCCTGAGCGAAGTAAGGGGCCCATCTCATCGTTCATTAAAGTTATGGATTCTGCGCCCGACCGCGTCGGGCGCAGAATGACAACTCGGGTCAGCTGGAGTTGATACCTTTCATTGCCGCATTGATAAAGAAGAAAAGTAGCGGCCAATGGTGTTGGTTCTTTGCCCTTTATTTATTACTTTCGATATCTTTTACAGCACAATATCGGGGCATCAGGATTCGGCGTTGCCGGCAAGGTTCGTAAGGAGCCGGATCGGCGGAGAAGTGAATACCGATGCCATGGAGTCAACATCAAGCATTTCTGATACAACATCATGGCGAAGAAACAAACATTCGGTGACAAGGCAAAAAAAGGTACGGCTGATTTCAAGATGGCAAAGCTGGTCTTTTCGGTGAAATCAGAGAAAACCAACGCATGGAAGTTCGTCGAAAAGAACGTCCGCATTCCTAACGGGGAAAACGACCAGGACGTTCTCAACAAAGCCATCGCCGGCCAGGACAAGTGATACTCCCGGACAGCACCTCTGCCGGATCCACTTCGCTCATCGACCGAACATGAATGACCAACGACCTCTATCCCGGGACGAAGCTTCCCGGGAGTGGTTCGAAGACTGGTTCAACCATCCCCTTTATCTCAAAGTTTACAGTCATCGTGATGATTCGGAGGCGAACCTCTGTGTCGAGACCATCCTCCGCATCACAGGATTCGACCATGCGCAAGAACAGGTCTCTGTGCTCGACATCGCCTGCGGAGCCGGACGCCATGCATTCGCCTTCGCCCGAAGAGGATTGCATGTCACGGCGAACGACCTTTCGAGGTTCCTGCTCGGAACCGCAGAAAACGAGGCGATCAAGGAGGAGCTCCCGATCACGTTCAGCGGTTGCGACATGCGCGCCATCAACCTCGACCGTCAATTTGATCTTGTCGTTCAGCTTTTTTCGAGTTTTGGATACTTCGAAACCGATGCCGAGGACCGTACGGTCGTCAGGAATGTCAAAACGATGCTTAGCCAGGATGGCTGGTATGTGCTTGACCTGCTCAACCCGTCCTGGCTCAGGCGCCATTTCGTGCCACGAACCGAAAAAACGGCAGGGGAACTCTCCATAATCGAAGAGCGCACCCTTTCGTCTGACAGGGTGGTGAAGCGAATCGATATCCGGGACGCCGACGGTCACGAACTGTCGTTCACCGAATCCATGCGTCTGTTTTCACCGGAACGGATTTCCGGCCTGCTTGAAAGCGAAGGGCTTGAGGTCATAAGGATCGCAGGCGACTACCGTGGCTCTGACTTCGACGAGGCGGTTTCACCGAGAATGGTGATCTTCTCGCGCAAACGCTCCTGACAACCGTATACTGACCGTCCCAGCCCGGCCAATCATGCCGGGCAGAGACAGATCCCGTTGTTCATTACAGCATGTTGCGGTCGCGGTACCACTCGAAGGTGCGGCGGATACTCTTTTCGTATGGCTCGTACCTCATGCCCAGTTCCCGCTTTGCTTTGGATGAATCGAAATAGAGGAATTCCGACGCCACGGCGAACATGGTCATATTGAACAGCTTGGAGATCTTGTTGCGGTTCTTGCTGAAGTTCAGCAGATAACGGATGATGCGCGCAGCCCAGAGAGGAAGAGGCAGCGAGTTCTGATGAACGCCGGTCACCTTCATGATCGTCTGCGACAGCTCCCTGAAGGAAACGTTGTCGCCACCAATGATGTAACGCTCACCGGTGCGGCCTTTCCGCATTGCCGCAATCATGGTATCTGCAACAATGCCGACATCCACCACGCAGACACCACCGAGCGGATAGAAAGGCATCTTGCGGTTGTATATGTCCTTGATGATGCGGCCGGCGTTGAAGTTGACGTCGCCCGCTCCGAAAACGAATGCAGGCACCACAATCACGCAATCGAGTCCCTTGCGGACCTCTTCTGCCACGATCTGCTCGGCGACATGTTTTGTCCGGGCATATTCGAGGTCGATACGGTCGAAATTCCAGGGGCTCTTCTCGTCCAGCGGCCTCTTCGCGCTTCCTATGCCGATGGCCGTGATGGAGCTCACATGCACAACCCTTCGCACCCCGGCCTTCCGGGCCGCGCCGAGGACATTCCTGGTGCCTTGAACGTTGATCTTTTCAAGCATCGGGTTCGGCTTGCTCCCCATATAGGTAATGCCGGCACAGTGATAGACCTCCTCGATACCATCGAAGTGCCCCTCCATGCTCTCGGCGCTGGTCACGTCACCACGAAGAACGGTGATTCGCCCGATACAATCCTCGAGAGAGATCAGATCTGAACTGCTGCGAACAAGAACCCGGACATCGTTGCCATTGTCTTCAGCCAACCTGCAGGCCAGACGTGAACCGATGAATCCGGTTCCCCCAGTCACCAATACTTTTTTTGCCACTACTTGTTGATTACTGTGATAAGCTTGAATTAAAGACTTTGAACCTCACTCCCGAATCTTGATCACGCCAGACAGGATATCCTTTCGAATCTGTTCGACACGTTCGTGAACCGAGCTTCCGATGAGTGAAGAATTCCTGTCGTTGAAAACGTAATCGGTATAGCGCCCGTCAAGGCCGAAAACACGCTGCTGCCCACCCTGGAAACGATTGTTCATGCCATCTTCGACCGTGGCCAGCACCGCCTTGTCGACAGCCTTGGTCATGCTGGTCAGTACGCGTCCGGGCGCCAGGTACTCCTGATCCATGTCGGTGCAGATCACCAGCTTGCCGGCCTGCCTTGCCGCCTCGATAACCCCGAGCCCGCTCGCGCCGGCAGCCTGGTAGATGATGTCGGCCCCACGGCTGTACTGGCCGAGGGCAAGCTCCTTGCCCTTGGCCGGATCGTTGAACGCACTGCCGGTCATGCCGACGAATCCTGAAATCACCTTGATATCGGGCTTGACATAACGAGCCCCATCGGTGAATCCGGCCTCGAATTTCCTGATGATGTTGGAGTCCATACCGCCGATGAAGCCGACCGTGCCGGATTTTGATTCGAGGGCGGCAATTGCGCCGGCAAGGAACGAGCCCCTCTTCTCCTCGAACACGATGCCCGACAGATTGGCGGGAATCTTCGCACCCGGCTGGGGATTGTAGTCGATGCAAACGAATTTCTTGTCGGGGAACTCCCTGGCGATAGCCGTAATATCGTCGGTAAAAAGCAATCCGACGCCGATGATCATCCTGACCTCAGGATCGGTGGCCATCTGCCTGATGGCGGCTTCCCTGTCTGCCCCCTCCCCTTGCGGTTCAATGTAATCGAACTCGATTCCGAGTTTTTTCTTCGCCAGTTCGAGCCCGTTGAATGCCGCATCGTTGAACGACTTGTCCCCCCTCCCGCCGACGTCGAAGACAAGACCCACCTTGTAGGCTCCAGGGTTCGCTTTTTCTCGGGATTTGCCGGCACAACCGGCGACCAGGAATATGAGGATCACCATGCCGGCCGAAGCCTTCATTAATGCGGGGGAGAAAATCCGACGGATCATGACAGCAGAAGCGGTTGATTTACGGAATGAAGTACGGAAACTAACAAAAATGCGGCTCTTTTTGTAGAGGTTATCTCAGAAAAGCCGGGACAATTGAAAACACCCTGCCTGAAAGCCGCATTACAGCCTGAGCATCGGGAGACTGCGATTTGCTATATTACAGGCATATCGTGTCTGTGGATTCGGTCAGCAGTAACAAAATCCCCCCTATCATGCCGCTCAGCGCCAACCGACAGGACCGTAAAAAATATCCCAACGCCAAACGGCTACTTGCCGCGATAATCGCAGCCATCGCCATCATCTCAGGGCTGAAAGCCGGCTGGAACAACCGGGACATCGTGCTCCCGGGCCGCGACCTGAGCGAAATCCGCAAATCAGGGAAACTGAAGGTGCTGCTGGCCTACGATCCCATCAATTATTTCATCTACAAGGGCGCCCCGATGGGCTACAGCTACGAACTCGCCGAGCGCTTCGCCAGAGAGCTCGGCGTACAGCTCGAAGTGGTTCCCGTCAGGGACATGAACCTTCAGATTCCCATGCTCAGAAAAGGTGACGGGGATCTGATCGCCCACTTCATGACGGTCAACGGCACACGGTCAAGAATCGTCGATTTTTCGGTGCCCCTCGACTCGACCCGGGAGGTGCTCGTACAACGAAAATCCCCGAAACCGGCTGACAGCACAGGCCTTGTCCGGAAACCGGGAGAACTGGACGGAAAAACCGTTTACGTACGCGAAAAGTCCTCCTATTACAACAGCCTCAGGGAGATCATGGCCAGATACGGCATATCGATCAACATCGTCACGGTACCCGGCTCGCTCACAACCGGAGAGCTGATCAGAGATGTCAACGACGGCAAGATCCGATATACGATCGCCGACAGCAACATCGCGGTCCCCCATCAGGCAATCTATACGGATATCGACATCGGAACGCAGATCAGCGCCACCCAGCCCCTGGCCTGGGCCATCCGCAAAAACTCACCGAAACTTCGTGAAGCCCTTGACGCATGGCTCCTGCGTGAACGGCGCTCAGGAGACTTTCGGGCGATCCATCATAAATACTACGAGAGGCAATACCGGTTCAGGAAATATGCCGTCAATGCATTCTACTCCGACAAGGCCGGCAGCATCTCTCCTTACGATAAACTCGTGAAAGAGGGGGCAAAAACCATAGGCTGGGACTGGCGACTCCTCTCCTCCCTGATCTATGAGGAGTCGCAGTTCGACCCGACCGTGACGTCGTGGGCAGGGGCTGTAGGCCTCATGCAGATCATGCCGTCTACCGGCGCAATTGCAAAGGTCTTCAACCTCTCCGACCCTGCGGCCAACGTCAGGGCAGGCACTGCCTACCTCGAAACGCTCGAAAAAGAGTGGAAGGAGATCCTTGACCGCGATACCCGGCTGAAGTTCATCCTTGCATCCTATAACGTAGGCCCCGGCCACGTACGCGACGCCCAGAAACTCGCGATCAAGTACGGAGCGAACCCCAAACTCTGGGAAGAAAACGTCGAAAAGTATCTCAGGCTCAAATCCGAACCTCGATTCTACAACGACGACGCCGCCGACCTGGGGTACTGCGACGGCGCCATTCCTGTGAGATACACCCGAAACATTATCAGCCGCTACAGGCTTTACGCAGAGGTCATCCCCTATTGAAACGGGCTCACCAGCTCTTGCGGATACCGGCAGTGATGGTCCAGTCGCGACCATTGTGGCCGTCAACGCCGGCCATCAGCCCCGCCTTCACGAAATACTCCAGGCACTCCGGCCGCGAGTTCCGGCTCACGATGCCCAGCGCTCCGCCCAGCCACGTCCGGTCCGTCTTCACCGTGTAGGTCTGGCCGATCTGCTCCCAGCTCACCTTCGCGTCATCGCCGAACTCGCGCACCGCGTTCAGCTCCACGATCGGGCTCACGCACCATCCCTCCGGCATCACCGTGCCCGTCACCCCAAGACGGCCCGTCAGACCGGTCATCGACGACACCTTCGCCATGCTCGCCGGATCGATCCTCATCGAGTATCCTGCGATCCGCTGCCACATCACCTGCGCCTGCGGCTCCAGACGGAACCCCTCGCTCACCTTCACGTACGCTCCGGCTTCCACCGACGCCGCCCCTCCCCACGTCCCCGATCCCGACTTCACAGCATTCCCGGTGAAGCTCGAACTGATATCGTAGCTGCTGGCCTGCACCACGCCCTCCGCATACCACCGGCCACGGTGCTCCACGCTCGCGTAACCGCCCACACCCATGCTGTACACGTCCGTATGGCCCGCCTTCGCCCCACCGATTCCGTAGCTGTCCGCGGTCAGGTACCCCGTGCCCGCGAACACCCCGGTCCGATACAGTGTCCCGCCGCAGCCGCATGCAGACAGGTCGGCACCCACCTGCATCGTGCTCCGGTACCCGCTCACACGGGTATCCACCCCTCCGCTCGCGAGACCGCTCGTGTACCTGCTGCCCGTTGTGCGCATCCACCACGACGCCGGTTCCCGCTCCTGGCCGGGTGCGCTCCACCCGTAGGCCTGACGCTCATGGAACCGCGGCATCGACTCGTATCCCAGCGCCATCACCCCGTACACCGAAGACTCTACCACCTGCTGCTCTGCAGGCGGCGGAACAGGTGATGGGTCCGGTATAACAGGAGTTGGAGTTGGAGTTGGCGTAGGATCGGGCGTAGGTGTAGGAACAGGATCGGTGATGGTTTCACCTTCGTTCGTCACCACCAGGTACCAGTCATCTCCGACCTGGACAACGTCAATCTGCGTGCCGCTCGTGAAGTTGCTTTTGTCCAGGACGAACTGCTTTTTTGCTGGGTCGAGGCTATCGACAATGTTGCTGCCCGTCACCCGCACCACCAGGATACCCGTACTTGCCGGGGTCAGCGAGACCTTTTGGAGCAGCGAGGTGTTGTTCACCCGCAGCGTCGTCTGCCCAGCGGCTGTGCCCACAACCAGCAGGTCCAGCGCGTCGAGGTTGCTGGAACCCATTATGTGGTCGTCACCCAGCGCTACGTCGAGCCGCAGATATCCGGTTCCGCCCACATAGTTCCCCGTCACCGTCACCCGGTCGTCGGCACCTTTATCCACCATCGACACCGTACCATTGTTCGTCAGGTTGCCATCGATCACGTACCTGCCCGGTGACGCGCCTGTCGCCCGCACGATCGATCCGGCATCGATTGTCATCTGCAATGTCTGCCCAGCCGACGCGCTGAAGGTCATCTGAGAATTCACATCCGGCGTAGGCCCCAGGTAGACATCCGAATTGTCTTTCACCTCAATTTTCTCCCACCCGGTGACAGTTCCATTGAACCCTTTCGTGGTCGACCACCCAGACATGGTCAGCGTATCATTGTCGAACTCGGTAAACTCTTGCCATTCAGAACCCAACCCGTCGAACGTTAATCCTGCGCCGCCATCGATACTCCTCACGCCACTCACATCGGCATGGCCACTCAAGATCATCCTGTCCTCCCCGGCACCGAAATGAATGAATGGGCCGGCAATCGTGGCACCGTTGCTCATCGTCAAAGTATCGTCACCTGAACCATCATAAAGTGAGATAATGTACCATTCGTCATTATAATAGTGCCCCCCCTGGCCGAAATCAACGGAGCCATCGATCCGCCCCCCCGTCATGGCAAGCCTGTCGTTCCCCCATCCCAGATCGACATTCCCGTTCAGATTGCCACTCCCGGAGATGGTGACATTATCGGCGACGTTATTCGAAAACGATACAAGATATTCGTTCAAGCCAGGCACATAACTTCCGTAAGGATCCGGTATACCGACCCAGCGTGACAGGATCGCATAGCCACGCCCGCTGCCTGTGCGGTCTACCGCGCTGATTATTCCCGAAATATCAACATTGATCGGGCCGTTCGAGGCACCAAGGCCTAGGGTATATCCATCTCCCTCGACGCTGATGGTGCCGCCGATTCTTGCCGGTGTATTGTTGTTAGCCCCGGTAATGCCATTGTAAGCGTACATTCCTGCGGCTATCCCGTTATCGGCTATCCCTGAAAAGAGCGTGTTCGGATTGGTCGGACCAGCCACTGAAACAGTGCCATTAAACGCCCCCGTAATGTTCAGGCGATTTGTTTCAGGAGCATCGTCGAAATAGAAGTAAGGAGAACCGTTATCCCCGCTTTGCAGGGAAAAAAGGAAGATTCCGGCAGCCTTGCCACTGAACGGCGACCCGGACAACCAGGACCCCGATCCGCCGACAGTGATATTCCCATTGGGGCGGACTGTTCCCAGCGTCACCGTCCCCCCGTAGATACCATAGCCGTAATAACCGTCAGTGACCTTGAGGGTACCATCAAGGGTGTCGAGCGTCAGGAAGTTATTGCTCGAAGCTGAAGAAATGGCGGCGACCACCTCGCTATCGATATTCGAAAGACGTTCAATGCGTCCGTTGAAGTTTGTTATTTTAAAATTAACTGTTGCAAACTGGTCTACTTCATTATAATAATACCAGTCGCGGTAGCTCCCAAAGGCAATGCCGTCAGTGATCGTCCCTTTGAAATTCGTTATGGAAAACAAGGGGTGATAAACATTATAATCGACAAAATTCTCGAGATCGTTTCTGCAGTTGATATAACCGACCGTTCCTGAAATCGTCCCTATGCTCATACGACTTGACCAATCCTCGAGACTGATGTTTCCGATCCGTCCTGTGACATCGCCGGTTATTGAGACGTCTCTGAGGGTACCGTTAATGTTTCCCGTCAGGTTCCCCAGCAGGTTCAAATGATCGACATCTCCATTGATGGTGCCCGACAGGCTCCCTCCTATGGACAAGCGAGCCCATACATTGCCGTTCAGGGTGCCTGACAGGTTCCCGTTGATGTTAACCTGGTGTGTTCCTGTCGCATTTATGCTGGCATCATAACCGGTGATCGTACCGGCCATATCGTTTGATATGATCAAATCAGCGTCCTCGAGAAAGATGCCGTAAGTGTTATGGGAGTTGCCGTAGGTGCTAGTATCCCCACCGTTCGTTGCAGATATGCTGGCCCCGCTCTCAATAGAACCGATCGTCAGCGTTTGCCCCGTACCGCCGTTGACTCCCTTCACATGGATACCATATACATCAGAACGATCGAACGGGCCTGACAGGATGGATGCAGAAACAATGCCGGTCAATCTGGAAATACTGCTCGACATGACCGAAGTCAAATCCAATCCGGTCACTATTGCTTCGGAGAGTACAGGTAACGTAACGCTTGCCGTAACGCTGCCCCCCTGCGTGCCTACGCTGTAGTCTCCGACTGTGCCGATGCCGACTGCCGTTGCTGTGATGTATTTGCTGCGGGAATCAATGATCAGAGCAGAAGCAACCGACCCCGTAAAATCGCCTTGAATGGCAAGCGCTCCGGACGACTTCATGCCGTAGCTTTCATAGCTTTTAGTTCTGGTTTGAGCATAAATTGAGGTCGTATTGGTCACTGTGGAGCCGAATCCTGTAAAGTTAAGGGCAGTTCCTCCCGTCGACTGGATTACTGACGTGGCAAGATCGTCAGACGCCGGACTCTGCTTATACGACATCGACATCGTGAGCCCAGAAGGCATTGTTGTCACAGCGCCACCGCTGAAAGTCAGGATATTTTTGATCGACGACTGCTCTGCACTTGTACCCAGCGTAAACCCGGCACCTGGTATTGAAAACTCAAGCGGTTTGTCTTTTGAGATGGTTTGTGCCGATGACACAGTTAACGGCGAATTCGATGAGAAGCTGATCTCATTGCTCGAATCGGTCGAATTGTTCACCCCCGTGACCGCAGTGCCCCAGGATGAATCATTAGTAACGGTAAAGCTTGCCGCCTCCGCCTTCCCGGAGTCGAGGGCTGCAAGCAGCAGCAGAATGAAAACCGTACGTTTATTCATGTGTAGGGGGAAGGATATACGCTTGACAACTCAATTACCATTCATCGCAAAGAGCTGTCACCAGCTCTTGCGGATGCCGGCGGTGATGGTCCAGTCTCGACCATTGTGGCCGTCAACTCCGGCCATCAGCCCAGCCTTTACGAAATACTCCAGGCAATCCGGCCGCGAGTTCCGGCTCACGATGCCCAGCGCTCCGCCCAGCCACGTACGGTCCGTCTTCACCGAGTAGGTCTGCCCGATCTGCTCCCAGTTCACCTTTGCGTCGTCTCCGAACTCGCGCACCGCGTTCAGCTCCACGATCGGACTCACGCACCACCCTTTCGGCATCACCGTGCCCGTCACCCCAAGACGGCCCTGAAGCCCTGTCATGGATGAAACATTCGCCATACTCGCCGGATCAATCCTCATCGAGTAACCCGCGATCCGCTGCCACATCACCTGCGCCTGCGGCTCCAGACGGAACCCTTCGCTCACCTTCACGTACGCTCCGGCCTCCACCGACGCCGCGTAGCTCCATGTTCCCGCTCCCGACTTCACCGTATTTCCGGTAAAGCTCGAACTAATGTCGTAGGTATTTGCCTGCACCACCCCCTCCGCATACCACCGTCCACGGTGCTCCACGCTCGCGTACCCGCCGACACCCATGCTGAACACGTCCGTATGGCCCGCCTTCGCTCCGTTGCTCCCGTAGCTGTCCGCGCTCAAGTATCCCGTTCCCGCGAACACGCCCATCCGGTACAGCGTCCCGCCGCAACCGCAGGCACTCAGGTCGGCCCCTACCTGCATCGTGCTCCGGTATCCGCTCGCACGTACCTCCACCCCGCCGCTCTCCAGCCCCGAGGTGTACCTGCTGCCGGTCGTGCGCATCCACCACGACGCCGGCTCGCGCGCCTGACCGGGCGCGCTCCACCCATAGGCCTGACGCTCGTGGAATCGAGGCATCGACTCGTAGCCCAGCGCCATCACCCCGAACACCGACGCCACTACCACCTGCTGCTCAGCCGGCGGCGGAACAGGTGATGGGTACGTAATAATGGGAACAGTATCCCCAGGATCTGGAACAGTATCCCCAGGATCCGGAACCTTATCCCCAGGATCCGGGACAGATTCACCTTCGTTCGTCACCACCAGGTACCAGTCCTCGCCGACCTTGACAACGTCAATCTGCGTGCCGCTCGTGAAGTTGCTTTTGTCCAGGACGAACTGCTTTTTTGCTGGGTCGAGGCTATCGACAATGTTGCTGCCCGTCACCTGCACCACCAGGATACCCGTACTTGCCGGGGTCAGCGAGACCTTGTGGAGCAGCGAGGTGTTGTTCACCCGCAGCGTCGTCTGCCCAGCGGCTGTGCCCACTACCAGCAGGTCCAGCGCGTCGAGGTTGCTGGAACCCATTATGTGGTCGTCACCCAGCGCTACGTCGAGCCGCAGATACCCGGTTCCGCCCACATAGTTCCCCGTCACCGTCACCCGGTCGTCGGCACCATTATCCACCAGCGAAACCGTACCGTTGTTCGTCAGGTTTCCATGGATCGTATACCTGCCTGGAGAATGCCCCACCGCTCTCACCATTGAACCTGCATCGATATAAACATTCAGTTCCTGCCCTGACGAGGGTTTCAAGCCATTGATCTGATCCAGGTTGAGGATGGCTAATGATTCCTGGACCACTCTGACCGTCTCCCAATCCTTGAAGTTGGGGGTAATCTCTCCTGTCCATCCGGCCAGTTCAATCGTATCATTGCCATCTCCTCCTGAAATAACGCCAAGACTTGGTGTATCGATGTTCGGGCCAAGTGTTACCGTGTCATTTCCAGCCTCAAAGTAGACTCCTGACAGGCCGACTATCGACATCTTCGTTGAAAGGTTGTTCTGTATGGACAGACGGTCATCTCCAGCACCAAACCGGATGGTACTCCTTATGGTATTCACGCTGCTGTCGGTACTGCCAAACCAGGGGGTACCAGCCAAAGTCTGAATAAGTGTTATCCGGTCATTTCCATCACCCATGTAGATATCACCGGAAACATGCGCCGAATCGCTCATGTCCAGCGCATCGTCACCCGCACCAAGATCGATATTACCACCAAGTCTTCCGGCACCAATAACTGTAACCACGTCAGCACTTGTACCGGAAGTCAAAAAACCACCTGCGTTATTAAAACTTCCCGAAAGAATGGAATATCCAAGCCCCGTACCGCTGGTATCGATACCGCTTATCTCGCCGCTTATGAGAAGATTCATCGCTCCTTTTGCGAGAATACCGGCAACCGCACCTTTAGCAGTAGCGCTGATTGTACCTGATATCTGCATCGGCTCGTTCACTGTTATCCCGAAAATTCCACCGTTTTCAGCGTATAAACCAGCAGCATTGGCCCCATTGGTCGCTGTGGCAGTCATGCTGCCAGAAACAATCCCGCCGATACTCAGATAACCATTTCTTGCATAAAAAGCTATCGCATTGCTCGTTCCTGCTGTGGCTATGATCTGGGACAATTCGGAGATATTTCCAGTTATGCTCAAGTTGCGTCGAGCATACATGCCATAGGCAACGCTGCCGGTGACTGCCGTAGCCGACACATCGCCTGCAATGCTTCCGGTAATGAGAATATCTCCTTCTTCCCGATACCCATAATTGTCACCGGCAGTAAGCCCATATGCATAGCTTGCCCCGGCACTACTCGTTATCAATGCTGACCCGGTAATGTTTCCTGAAATTGAAAGAATGTGCCCTGCATGCATCGCATAGGCATAATTGCCGGTCGTTGCCGTAGCAGAGATATCTCCGGAGATATCTCCTGAAAGAGTCAGCATTGAGGTGGCCGACAAGGCATAGGCATTATTACGTCCAGCAATCGCCGAAATCATCCCAAATTCTCCAATACCCCCATAAATATTTACAGGAGAGTAACATAGGGAGGTATCCCATGAACCCATTCCCTCTGCGGTGTTACCCGCCCTTATACCATATGCCGAATCGTACCCGGCAGTCGCCGAAATGATGCCATCGATGCCGGTCGTACCGCCACTATGGCCAATGGTAATACTCCCAAGGGTAAAGAAACCGAAAACATTTTTAACATTGTTAGTGCTGGAGTTCACCGCCCTGGCCGTCACGATGCCGGTACTGGAAATACCACCCTCGATATTGAGGACATTTGCAAAAATCTTTTGATACATCGAACCGTTATAGTAATCGTACCCGCAAATCCCGATAACGGTTCCGGCGCTTGAAGAACTTGCAGAGACAGTACCATTGAGTGCACCGGTTACTACCATATTCTGACCATATATTCCATAAGAATTCCCCAACACTGCTGAAGAAATCACCTGAGTTTCTTCAGACATTTCGCCGTTCCAGGTTAGACTTCCAAATCGTGAAAAAAGGCCATACGCTGTCCGACCATGAGCATTTGCTGTAATAATTGCCTTATCCGATATGTTCCCATTAATTCTCAACCCGCCGCTACCCAGCGAACCAAACCCATATGCTGCCCCACCCCCTTCGGAATAGACCTGACCCCTGATGTTTCCATTGATCGTCAAAATCCCTGTGCCCCCGGCCCCTCCAGCGATAATACCGTAAGCAGTGCCCGTTCCCGAAGATATTGCCGAGTAACGTCCTGTCCCCTCAGTCGAGTCATACCTGGCAATATCACCATAGATCGTCACGTCTCCTCCCCCGTAAATCGTTTCAGCTGCCTGAACACCAACAGCTGTTACCATAATGGATCCATTCACGCCTGTTGCAATCCCCTCGTGGCCTATAACGATAGTGCCATCTGAATGAATTCCACCAAAACGATCGTACGAGTCGACAATGCCGGAATATGCCAAACCAGTTACCATAATACGGCTCTTCTCACCGATGCCGCCAGTTAGTGTGATAGAGGGATCACTTCCCAAGGTGGATGATGCATGAAGACCATAGGCGTTCCTTCCCGCCTGAGCGGAAATATCTCCATCAAGCGCCCCACCGATCTTAATAACGCGAGATGACATTCCTGCTCCTATCCAATCGGTACCCAATGCACTTATAGAGGCGCTTTCAGCAAAATCACCCTGAATGTCGATGGTATCATGTGCGTCAAGCCCTGTAACATCACCTCCGGAAACCTCAATATCACCTTTCAATGAACCGCGAATCGTCAATATTGACATACTGAGACCAGTTGCCCCTCCACCACTCGCATGAATCAAGGCATGTTCACCAATGTCACCGGTTATAAGTAACTCGCCGTTTCCATAAGGATAAGGGCCTTGATCGGTCCAGGGCAGCTCATCGCTGCTGCCGGCTCCGACAATGATTCCGGAAGCCGTATATCCATTGTATGCCGTTGCCGTGATATCACCGAGAAGCGAACCATTGATGCTCAGAAAACCGTGACTCGAACAGATACCAATAGCGCTTGAATAACCCCAACCATGAAACATTTCTGAACCACTTCCCCCGTTGGCGATTGCCGTAATAACTGCAGACTCTGAAATATCTCCGTTTATGGTAGTCCCAAAAGCAGAATAGATGCCCATTGATTCAATCCCGCCTGCAGAAGCATAGATTTTCCCCTTGATATCGCCGTTTATGATGACATATGCCGTATGTTGCAGATAATATTGCGCATCCACATACCTGATGCCTATGGCAAATGCTTGATTTCCACCCGCAACTGCACTGACTGATCCTGCATGGGTATCAGGATTATAATCACCTATTCCACCATTGATCGTTATTCGATCCGATTCTGCGGCAATACCGTAAGCCATATCCCCTGTTGCCACAGCAGAAATAAACCCGCTTATGCCAGCAGAGTTACGGTTTTCACCGATAATGACATCATAAGGTTCATAGTCAAAGGTATCCGAACCCCTGGAGCTAATAATGCCATAAGCGGCATTACTTGCAGATGCCGAAATACTGCCTGTTGCTTTTATTCCTCCATAGATAGTCAATGCTTCAGCTTCAATGCCAGAAGCATGGGAATAACCGGTGGTGGCGGAAATAACACCGCTGATACCTGTGTTGCCACCACTATGATCAATAATAATTTTCCCGCCGGAATAGAGACCATAGACTTGGCCGCCATTGGTTGTATTGGGTGCGATTGCCGTAACGCGACCACCCACCCCCATACCGCCGACAAGATTTAGAAATGTAGAGTTTGCAGAACCTCCACTTATTCCATATGCGCTACCGCCCGTTGTCGCTTTGGCAAATATCTCTCCATAGATCGTCCCTCCTGAATTGTCAAGAGTGTTGCCAAGAGTTAGATTTCCAAACGAATAGAGACCATAAGCGCTGCTTGAACCAGTCGCTGAAATTACCGATGATGAGGTTATGCTTCCTCTGATAGCAAGCGCCGCACCAGAACAAAAACCGTACGCCCCTGAACCGTTGGCCGTTGCTGTAACGTCGCCGGTTAAATTGCCTTTGATGGTGAGATCACCGGTAGCATCGATAGCTCGCGCATCGGTGGTGCCCGTCTTGGCATAGATGCCGTACGTAAGAATTTTCAGGGTATTGTCTGGTTGCGTTTCCGTAGTAAACGATGAGACAAGGTTTCCTGTGATGGTGAGCGCCGTACCGGAGTGCAGAGCATAAGCTGTAGTGCCAGTATTCGCAAAAGCCGAGATATCGCCGCTGATGTCCCCTGTAACGTCGAGCGTGGTTAGCGCATGAATGCCATATGCCCCAAAGGTGCCCGCCGTGGCCATGACGTTCCCCCCAATGCTACCCTTGATGCTCAGCCCACTTTGGGAACGTATGCCATAGGCCGCACTGCCTGTTCTCGCCTCGGCACTGATCTTTCCATTGATAGATCCGGTGATCTCAACACCAGGGGCACTCGCTGAAGTGGAAGCAGAATAGATCCCATACGCTGTGCTACCGACTGCCGTAGCTATAATTTGACCATCAATCGAACCATCGATCTTCATCTGCGCAGTTGTTAACGCTGAATAGATGCCATAGGCGCCGTTTCTGCCAGCCGTGGCACTGATGAGGCCGCTTGCTGGTGTTGCGCCAGCCGGAGCAACATAAGACCCTATGTCACCGTAGATCGTTACGGTGTTTCCATAAATTCCATATGCAGTATCGTAACCGGCATCCGCCGACACCTGGCCATTGATACCGGCCTTATTGGTGTCGGCTCCGATCGTGACATTGCCGGCGAAATAGATGCCGGAAACATTACTGTCATTGTAATTAGTACTATTATTTGCCGTTGCCGTCACGATGCCCGTCGTGCCGATGCCGCCGGTAATGGTCAGCGTGTTATTCGATGCGCCCCCGTAGATGCCAAAGGCGTAGCCGCCGTTCGTTGAGGTTGCGCTGACTTTTCCATTCAACGCTCCAGTGATCATCAAATCCTTCGCAGAATAGAGGCCTGTTGCGCCGGTCACCGCGTTTGTTGCTCCAGAGTATTGGGTTGCCGTGATCTCGGCACCAGAAGCTATTCCGCCTCCGATGGATAGTCCACCCATGGAACGGATTCCTCCGGCAGTACTACCTGTTGTTGCCTGGGCACTGATCTTTCCATTGATCGAACCGGTGATCTCGATACCTGGCGCACTGCCTGTTACCGTCGATGCAGAATAGATACCGTAGGCTGTGCCACCGCCTGCCGTAGCTATAATTTGACCATCAATCGAACCATCGATCTTCAGCTGCGCCGTTGCTGACGCTGAATAGATGCCATAGGCGCTATTTCTGCCAGCGCTGGCACTGATGAGGCCGCTTGCTGGAGTTGCGCCAGCCGGAGCAAAATAAGGTCCTATGTCACCGTAGATCGTTACGGTGTTTCCATAAATTCCATATGCAGTATCGTAACCGGCATCCGCCGACACTTGGCCATTGATACCGGCCTTATTGGTGTCGGCTCCGATCGTGACATTGCCGGCGGAATAAATGCCATAGACATTGCTGTCAGTGATAATCGAACTATTATTTGCCGTTGCCGTCACGATGCCCGTCGTGCCGATGCCGCCGGTAATGGTCAACGTATTTGTCGTGGCAGCGCCGCCGTAGATGCCATAGGCAAAGCCGCCGCTCGTTGACGTGGCGCTGACTTTTCCATTCAACGCTCCGGTGATTGAGAGATCCTTCGCAGAATAGAGGCCTGTTGCGCCGTTCGACGCGTTTGATGCCCCAGAGTATTGGGTTGCCGTGATCTCGGCACCGGCTGCTATCTCGCCTCCGATACTGAGCCCACTGAGTGAACGTATTCCACTTGCAGTATTACCATTTTGCGCTTCGGCGCTGATCTTCCCATTGATCGATCCAGTGATCTGGAGAGCTGACGTAGACGACAATGAATAGATCCCATAGGCGGTGTTCGTGCTGGCCGTCGCACTGATAAGGCCGCTTGCACCAAGCCCACCAATGGTCATACCGCCTGCTGCCGAGTAAACCCCATATACGGTTGCTCCTGCTGTCGATAATGAGGTGACACTCCCTGTAATTTTCCCACCGATATTCAAACCTGTGGCACCATGGATTCCATAGGTCGTTGCCGCACCGGAGCTGTTACCAAGATTCGACGCAAGATCTCCTGATACCGTCAGAGTTCCGCCCGAGTACAATACGGATGTACCGACAACAGCTCCGCCGCTCATCTGCAAGGAAAGATTTGAAGGAAGCACAATCGGCTGAGTGCTTCCCATCGTCAACAGACGCAGGTTAGTAGCATTCGGCGTCAAACTGATTGTCGGAGTTTGACCGGTAGTGGCAAATGTTACCGGTGCATTGATCGAAATTGAAGTAGAGAGGAGGTTATACGTCAAGCTGTTGCCAAAGGTAATTGTGTTACCACCAGGGCTAAGGACAGCAATAGCATCACGAAGGTCTTGGACGTTGTAAACAGTTCTCTCTATGGCATTAACATCGCTGTATCCAAGGGCCGCGAGGAGCAGAAGTATAAAAAGCGTTCGCTTTTTCATATGGGGGGATATGAATTCAAAGTTTTGAACCTGAGCTAAAATTGAGTCGACACGTCACTGATCTGCAATCCGCTTCGAATAACACGTCGTATTTTCATATTTCATATATATTTCAACATAAACAAATACACATAAGTTCCGGAAACTACCCTATCAAGAGCTGAATCCCCGCGTCACCTGCACAGGAAGGCAACTGATCGTGTTCTTCAGAATGAATCACCAGCGATTGCGGATACATGCGGTGATAGCCCGGTCCCCTTCAGGCCCGAGTGGACAAATGCCGTATTATCCTTGTATTTTGGGAAAGAGAAAACACGAGGAGCATGATGATGCTCCATCGGCCGGGAATAAGATGACACTGGAGATGAGATCCTGACTGGAGAACGGTGTGAAAGCGTGGAAGGCACACCATGCAAGATGACCGTATTTCGTCCGGACAAACAGGTCGATCCTGCAAACCTTGTCTTTCTCATTGGGGGCATGATGAAAGTCAATTCATGGCGGAAAGAATCAGCTACCGCCTGCTGAAAATCCATTTAACTACTCTCTGTCAATATACTAACAATTACATATACGACACGCACCGGCATTTATTTTTCATATATACAGACTCAAGGCATCACCAGTGATGGTATCCGGGACGTCATTAAACGAACACCGATATTTTAGCCAAAAGTATTCCGGGAGACGACAAGACGATAAATGACAAGAACGCCTGGTGCTGAAAGGTCAATTTCGGGAGTGAACCATGATCATCGGGGATCGTTGATCATGGTTCACTCCTGAGCGTTGCGCCGTTCATGCGTAAACGTCTGTGAGACTAGATTATGACAATGCAGAGGGGCGAAAACAACGGCGTGTAAATGGTGGGCTTCGGCAGCGGCCGTCAATGGCGCGATGCTCCGGACATCGGCCAGCATCGGCACGAAGTCATCATCTCGATGCAGTTCGAACACTGCACCGCAAAACTTGCAGGAGAGTGGACGAAGCGACGGAGCATTTGAGAAAAAAAGGGACGCCGCAGTCGGAGTACGGGGAATCTGTCAGGATGCGGCTGTCGACCGTGGAGCGCTACACCCTGATCCTCGAATTCATCAGCTCCGTCTCCCTTTCTGAGAAAAGGTTTCTGAGTCGTTTGAGCTGAAGCATCGCCACCTGCTCGTCGCCGCGCCGGACAGCGTCGGCAACCGTATCAAGCACCCCTGCGATGCGCTGATTGACCTCGACGGGCACCGCGCCATCGTCGTTTGCAAGAAAACGCGTCTCACCTGCAAGTTTGAGGATGCGAGGTTTCAACTTGGGCATTCCGCAGCTGCGGGCGATTCCCTCCAGTCGGTCGGCCCAGACGATATTGCTGCTTTTGCCGCTCCTCCCTGACGAAATACCGCCGATGGTCGAAGCCGTCGCCCGTATCACGATGAAGAGTGCTACAAAACCGGCAAAAGTAACGACACTGAGCGCCATGGCCCCCTTTTCAAGCCCCGATATAGCCAGGGCAACGCCCGACGAGGCCAAAAGAAAAAGCACGGCCGACAGGATGGTCCCGATCCCGATCGAGCCAAGGATACCTGCTTTGTCCGATCGGGCGCCAAAACCCGACATCGGGCTGTAGACGAGCGCGCCGCTCGCAAAGGCCGCGAGCAGCACGGACACGAGCATGGCCCGGTCGCTTACCAAGCGTTCAGGATAGAGTACATAGAATACACCAAAGACCGCCATCACGACGGTTACCGGCAACAACATCCACCAAATCGAATTCTTCATACTTCTGGTCTTGTTAGCGTGACACGATTTCCAGCATTTCGGCAGAGTGCTCCTCTTCGTCCAGGATTCCTGGTTTCACCATCCCCGATCGGTCCGAAGGAATCAGATGCTGAACCTGGAGGCAGCAGCGGCTCCCCCGTGGGCATCTGACGACTGCAAATTTCAGGGCAACCTCCCCGGCAATAACGCCGGATGCCATGATCATCAGCAAAGATAATAAAATAAGACGTTTCGTCGAGCCAGGATAAAAGCAAATCTGCACCGCCCCGGCCAATGCAGAACATGCCGTAATGCCCTCAAAAATAACAGGCGGGGTTTCGTCGTCAAGATGGTACATTCATTCAGTAAATTTTTCAATACCTCCCCGTGACCATGCAGTTCACCTCACTCAATATCATAGATCCGATCCTCAGAGCGATTGCTGAAGAAGGCTATACCACTCCCACCCCGGTCCAGGCCGAATCCATTCCCATCGTGCTGGAGGGAAACGATCTGCTCGCCTGCGCACAGACCGGCACCGGCAAGACCGCCGCGTTCGCCATTCCCGTGCTGCAGCACCTGCACAACAGCCATGTGCACGGCGAAAAGCGACGCGTCAAAGCCCTGGTCCTGACTCCGACACGCGAACTGGCCGTGCAGATCGGCGAGAGCTTCACCGCCTATGGTCGCCACTCAGGCATCACCAACACCGTGCTCTTCGGCGGCGTCAACCAGAACCCGCAGACCGCACGCCTGCTTCGGGGCGTTGACATCGTCATCGCCACCCCGGGCCGCCTGCTCGACCTTATGGGCCAGGGACACCTGCACCTTCGAGACATCGAGTACTTCGTGCTCGACGAAGCTGACCGCATGCTCGACATGGGTTTCATGCACGAGGTGAAACGAATCCTCGCGGCCCTGCCGAAAAAACGGCAGTCGCTCTTTTTCTCGGCCACCATGCCGGCGGAGATCGTCAAACTTTCGGCATCCATCCTGCACAACCCGAAGAAGGTCTCGGTCACACCGGTCTCCTCGACGGTTGAAATCATAAACCAGCATATCTTCTTCGTCGACAAGGAGAACAAAAACGGGCTTCTGGTGCACCTTCTCCAGGACAAGGCCATCAAGACTGCGCTCGTCTTCACCAGGACAAAACACGGAGCCGACAAGGTTGCCAAATTCCTTCTCCGTTACAGTATCAAGGCAGAGGCCATCCATGGCAACAAATCGCAGAACGCGCGCCAGCGAGCCCTGAACAACTTCAAGGCGCAGGAGACACGGGTGCTTGTCGCTACCGATATCGCCGCCCGCGGCATCGACGTCGATGAACTCGAATACGTGATCAATGTCGACCTGCCCAATGTCCCGGAAACCTATGTGCACCGCATCGGCCGCACCGGCCGTGCCGGAGCCAAGGGCACCGCGTGGTCGTTCTGCAACACTGAAGAGAAGGAGTTTCTGCGAGATATCGAAAAGCTCATCGCCAAATCGATCCCGGTCATCGAAGACCACCCGTTCCCCATGCTGAACCAGAGACCTTCAACACCGGCCGCATCATCCGGAGGCAAAGGCAACGGCGGCCACCCTGGCCCGAAACCACAGGCAAAGGCCGGAAAATGGCGAAGGGATGGTCGTCCGGATCGGCCGGGCAAGTCGAAATAACAAAAAAGCCCGGACGGCACCTTGATCCGTCCGGGCTTTGCCTTTTACATCGAAGCAGACATCATCCGACATGCTTTCCGGCCATGACGAGGGTCGGCGGAGCACCCAGGTGCCTTCCGGCAAGAAGCACATTCCAGTAGAGTGCTTCGAAACCAAGCTTTCCATACCAGTTCATCTTTGTCTCCTTCAGCAGGCTGAATGGCCCGAGCTTCGGCATGGGGTACTGGCCGGGCAGAGGTTCGATCTTGTAGTTGAAATCGATGAGTGAGGATGTGCCCTTCGAATAGACGATGAAGCAGGTTGAGTGGCCATCATAGATCTCCTCGGGCTTCACGCCATGGATTTCGGCCATGATGTTGAACACCACGACGTCAGCCTCGTAATGGGCAACCGAACCGGCCTTTGAGGTCGGCACATTGGTGGCATCGCCAAGCACGTAAATTCCATCATGCTTCAGCGCCTTCAGTGTGTTCTGGTGCGTCGGCACGTACCCGATCCCATCGTCCATCCCGGAGTTGCCGATGACGTTGTCTCCGACGGTGGTCGGCACGATGACCAGCGTATCGTAAGACACCTTGTCGCCCTGCACCGACTCGATGTACCTCTCCCTGCCATTGACCATGTTCAGCTCGAAGCTCGTCGTGATCCTGATGTTCTTCTCCCTGGCTGACTCGGTGAAGACCGCGGCGGCCTTCGGCTTGGTGAACGCCATCGGCAGCGGGGTGACCAGCTCGATCTCGGATTTGTGCCTGATGCCCCTGTTCTTCAGGTACCAGTCGGCCAGAAACACGAACTCGATCGGAGCGACCGGGCACTTGAACGGAAGCTCGGCGATGTTCATCACCAGTTTGCCACCGTTGAACTCCTTGAGTCGTTTCTGGAGCTGAATGGCCGCATCCAGGAAATAGAAGCTGAAGGCGTTTTTGCCCCAGGCATCCATCAGTCCGTCATTCTCCTCTGGGGCGACACGGCATCCGGTGCTGATGACCAGGAAATCATAAGAAAAACGGTGGTTTTTGGTCTTGACCTCCCTCTTTTCCGGATCGATATTGGTGATTTCGTCCATCACGAAATTCACGCCCGGCATGATGTACTTTTTCCTCGACTTGACCAGGGTATTCGGCTTCTGCATTCCAAACGGCACGAACAGCAGCCCTGGCTGGTAAATGTGCTTGTCGTCACGATCGATCACCGTGATTTCCCAATCCGGAGGGAGATGACGCCTGAGGTTGTTCGAAACAATCGTCCCGCCTGTACCGGCGCCCAATACGACTATCTTCTTTGACATAAGCCAGCCTCCAGTGCTGTACTGTTTTTGCGTTGTGAATGGTAACGGATCAAAATCGGATACCGATATGCGAGAGTGGTGCAAATTGTGCCGTTTCGGAATCAGGCCGTGCGGCATCTCTCAAAACGAGGCCTTTCGGAACTGACATCCCTGAAAAACCACGATTCGGCTAATGGCGATTAAACAACTATATAACCATATCGTTGTTTAATCGAATAAATATATCAAACAGGCAGGATAATCACAAGCGGGGTCAGCCCGATCCCTTTCGATGAAAGAAATCGGGAACATGGTGTCTGAGGAAAAAGGCTGGGCATCGAACGACCGCTGGGGGCGGCGATAAATGAATGGTGTGAATCAGCAAAAAGAGGGTTGAATGACCGCGGGTCAATTCCCTGCCACGGGTCGCTTCTGCCTCATGCAATTGCCGAATGGTATCTCGGCCGCGATGCATTTGAACTTCCGGTGCGCGTATTCGGTGTAATGGTTCAACCCGGTCAGCGGCCGGTTCGTATCCGTAAACTGGCTTGCCGCATCAAGAATCGCATGCTTGTTGAACGGGATATGTATCGCCCTCGCTGCGCCGCTGTTGATCCGTTGCCTGAGGGCATTCGGCCAGTAACCGGAGAGTGCTGCGGGATCGGCAACGGCCTTGTAGTCCACGTAGGCCAGGATGAGCGGCAGGTTGAAGGTATCCACAGCCTCCTCGATTTCAAACGACAACAGGCTTCCGCTCTTCCTGGTCTCCTCGCTAAGAATCACGAGAACGTTCCGCGAAGCAGCGAGGTGTTCCCTGATCTTGGAGGTAAGAGCCGCCCGCAGGCTTGACTTCCTGACCGCATAGAGTTTGTTCTGCCTGTCTACAAAACTGACGCCAAAAGAGTTATGCTCGGCAGCCCAACGACGGATGGTAGCGCAAAACCTGAAATCGGATTGTGAAAGCTCCATCTGGCAGAGTTCGTCAAACGCTATATACGTACCTTTTCCGGAAGCCATGGTTCAATCGGGATTTTTGTTCGCTTTAATAATCGGTATGGTGCGGAGCGGATCACGCCACGCCAGAGATGCACCGCCCGCCCTCCCAGCTTGCAGATGGCTGTAAGCGGCCGACTGACTTAATATATGATTAAAGAGTAAAGTCATGCAATCTGACAAGCGCTGCCGGCAAAAATATTTCCATTTGTGAGCCACTTCGGAAAATCTGGCACTGATTTAATTCGAGCCATGTTCTTGCAGATCAATTTATCGGTTGACAGATGCGCGAGTAATGAAGTAACGAAAGTATTGATTAAGTATTTAATTAACGACAGGTTAATGATCGCTCTTCTTGTGATTTGAGGCTGTCGCCGAAATAGAGTAGCTTAGTGTTGCAAGATTCCGATTGCGCAGGCAGTCGGCTCATCGCATCGATATAGATGCGTCTGTTGCCCTTTCCATCATCAAAGGTCAACTGTATTATTTTCTCAATGACTCCGTAAAAACTCCCATGCCCAGGCGACGGAAACATCCCCATTTTGCCGAACGGCGGCTGGACGCTCCACTGCTTGCACTCTTCGAGGCCATAGTCGATCCGGCCTTCCTGCTGGCTCCCGACGGCACGATACTTGACGCCAATACCGCTTTCACGTCACTCGTCTCAGGACATTCACGAGAAATCAACGGCATGAATGCCTACGGACAGGAGATATCCGGAATCGACATTCCGGAAATTGCCCGGGGACTGAAGGAAAATGCGGACGAGGCTGTCCGATCAGGGAAGAGAATCACGTTTGAAGAGACACGGAACGAAAAGACCCTTACGCATACCATCGCCCCGGCTTTTTCGCCGGACGGACGGCTTACGCACCTTTTCGTCATCGTCCGGCCCGGCGACACCCACCACGAACCGGATCGCAAGGCAAACAGCATCCACAAGGCGCTCCTCGAGGTAATTCCGGGCTCGGTATTCATCATGAATGACAGGGGGCGTCTGATCGACTGGAACAGTCGCACTCGAGACATCATTCTTGGCAAATCCAGGGATGATATGCTCGACATCGACCTGTTCTCGATCATCCATCACGACGACCGAAAAAAAACGAGGGATAAACTTTTCAAGGTCCTTGACCTGGGTACGGAGGAAACCGTAGAGGCAAGGATCATGCTTTACGGATTGCCGGAATACCAGTGGCGCATGATCCACGGACGCAGGATCATGATCGACGATCAGCCGTACTTGCTTGGAGTCGGCATCGACATCAACGAAAGAAAACGGACCGAGGAGGAGCTGATCGCCAACCGGAGACGTCTGGCTCAGGCTCTGGAATCCGCCAGGGCAGGAATCTGGGAATGGGACCTGATAAGCGGCGAAAACATCTGGTCCGACGAGATCTGGCCACTTTACGGCCTCAGGAAAGGCGACATGGAACCATCCTTCGACCTCTGGGCAAGCACCATCCATCCAGATGATCGCGAGATGGCCGTAAATGCCATCAGCGAAACCGCTGAAAAGAGAGCCGAAGTCAATATCGAATACCGGGTGCTCCACCCTGACGGCCAGGAAAGCTGGCTCTATTCCCGAGGCAAGCCTTTTCGCGACGAAAGCGGCCGTACGGTCCGCTACATTGGCACGATCATCGACGTCACCGAACGCAAACAGATGATGGAATCGCTGCGACAAAGCGAATCCAGGTACCGATCGCTGTTCGACAACATGCCGAAAGGCATCACCTACTGTCGGTTGATTTATGATGGCGAGACTCCGAAAGATTTCATCCACCTCGATGTCAATCCAGCCTTTGAAGAGATCACAGGGTTGCGAAACGTCATCGGCAAAGGCATGACCGAGATCTTTCCGAACATCAGAACCACCGACGAAGAGTTCTTCCTGCGTCACTGCCGGGTCGCAATAACCGGCATAACCGAACATTTCGAATATTACCTGAAACCTATCGATCAATGGGTTTCGGTAAGCCTTTACAGCATTGAAAAGGATCACTTCGTAGCGATCATCGAGATCATTACCGAGCAGAAAAAGGCATCGAAGCTCATTTCGGAAGGCAAGGCCAAACTCGAAGCGGCCCTGGCCAGCATGAGCGACGCCGTGTTCTTCTCCGATGCCGACGGAAATTTCATCGATTTCAATGAAGCATTCGCGACCTTCCACAAATTCAGCAGCAAGCAGGAGTGCGCAAGTAGGCTTGCCGAATACCCGCTGATCCTTGACATCCTCGATGTTGACGGCAAACCACGCCCCCTGGAACAATGGTCTGTATCAAGGGCTCTCCGGGGCGAAACGTGCACCGATGCAGAGTACACACTCCGTCGAAAGGATACGGGTGAAACATGGATCGGCAGCTTCAGCTTCGCCCCAATCCGTAACGATCAGGGTGTGATCATCGGGGCTGTGGTAACCGCCCGCGACGTCACCGAACGCAACAAGGCTGCCGAAGAACGGGAGAAGCTGCAGGCCCAGCTTCAGCAGGCCCAAAAAATGGAATTGGTAGGCCAGCTTGCCGGCGGTATCGCCCACGACTTCAACAATGTGCTCGCCGCAATTCTCGGGTATACCGAGCTGCTCATCAACCAGATCACCGGGAGCCATCCGTTCCACGAAAACCTCGAAGCCATCCGTAAATCGGCCATTCGTTCAGCACAGATGATACACCAGCTGCTCGCGTTTGCCCGCAAACAGCTCATTGTGCCGGAGAGCATTGAACTCGACAAGTCGATAAAAAGCCTCTACCCGATGATCAGGCGACTGATCGGGGAAAACATCAGGCTCACATGGCACCCGAGCCAAAAACACACCACGATTCGCATCGACCCGTCGCAACTCGACCAGATCGTCACGAACCTCATGGTCAACGCGCGCGATGCCATCGAGGGGCACGGCATCATCTCCATCAGGACCGATACGACCAATGTCAGACAAGCCGACTGTGACAATGGTCATGCCTGTCATGCCCCCGGCGACTATGCACGGCTTTCGGTCACCGATACGGGAAGCGGCATCGACCCGCAGATTCTGCCCCATATCTTCGAACCCTATTTCACGACAAAGGAGGTCGGAAAGGGCTCCGGGCTCGGTCTGTCGACGGTGTACGGCATCGTCAAGCAGAACCATGGATTCATCGACTGCCATTCCGTACCTGGGGAAGGGTCTACATTCAACATCTATCTCCCTCTGCGCAGCGAAGCGCGAAACATCGAAGGCGCCTCCGAACCTGAGGCGGCTCCGGCCAGAGATGCAAAAAAACGGGTGCTGCTGGTCGAAGACGAACCGGAAATCCTCAAACTGATCAAACGTATCCTCGAAAAAAGCGGGTACCATGTACTGGAATCATCCGGCATCGAAACCGCAATCGAGATCTCAGGGCATAACCTCGGTCATATCGATCTTCTGATAGCCGACGTGATGTTGCCGAAAATGAACGGCATCGAACTGAGCGAAAAACTGCGGCGGGACAACCCGGAGCTTAAAGTCCTCTTCATGTCAGGCTATGCCCAGGAGACAATCGGCGTTGAGGGTATGACAAAGCCTGGCAGCAGCTTCATACAGAAGCCGTTCACGTTCAATAATTTCATCAATGCCGTCAATTTGCTGCTAAACCCGCAGCATATCCTCAGAGAATCATGTCAATCGGTCAGAAACCAGGATCCGGCGTAAAAAACGATGACACCTGCGCTTGCAACTTGAATTGTACATCTGACGGCAATCGGTCCGGCATGTCCCTCCTGCCATAGCTGCACTGCGACGCAAAATCGGCCGTTCAGCCCCACCCTGTGGATTCTCCACATTCGACGTTTATCATGAATCATCCACAACGCATGAAGGGAATCTTCGCATTGCGCGGCGTGTTAAGAGGGTTAACAGCAAGGAAACGAGTTACCAAGAGTTTCCTTATATTCAGCTACTGCAACTGTCGGCCAGAACGGATCACCGTTTCCCGACAGGTGCCTGCAAAATGAAATCGTGAGTACCGAACCATACCTATGACGACAAATAAAGAACCTGAAGCCCTGCGGGCATTGCCAGTCGCAAGGCGTGAGATCCCCTACAATTATACCTCTGCGAGCGACAGGCAGGCGATTTCGTTCATCCTGGGCGAAGAGATACTGAAACAGGTCGAAGAGCTGAGGGATATCCGCGTGACGGGCCGATCGGCACGTCTTCTTATGCAGATCCTCGGCGACATCCTGATCCATGGTCGAAACCCCTACCTGTTCCAGGAGCTGATCGATTCGGTGCCGCGCCGGGTGAGGATTTTCGATCATGCCCGAAAGGACCTCGAAACGATCGCCTCGTCGGCCAACGGCGAACCGAGGGTGATGGCCATCGTAGAAACGCTGCGCACCAAACTCGACAAGTTCAGGGCAGAGATCGAAATCATTCCGGAATACAGGCGAAAGGTAAAGCGCGAGCTGGCGCCTGTCGTGGGAGCAAAGAACGTTCTTTTCGACCCTTTTTCGATTGTGGCGCATGCAACCGACGCTACAGACTGGCGTCTTTACCTGCCTGTGGCTGTGGTGACCCCTGACGACGAAACGCAGGTGGCGCCCCTGATCGGGGCCATCGCAAAAATGGGACTGCGGGTGATACCTCGCGGCGCGGGCACCGGGCTGACCGGCGGAGCCGTCCCGCTCAGATCCGACTGCGTGATCATCAACACCGAGAAGCTGAACCGGGTCAGGGGCATCCAGCAGCGCAAGTTCCACCTGCGCGACGGACATTCGGTATCTGCATCCGTGATCGAGGTCGAGGCAGGCGTCATCACCGAGGCGGCCATGCACCATGCCGACGAACAAGGACTTGTGTTTGCAACCGATCCCACGAGCGAGTGGGCCTGCACCATTGGCGGCAACATCGCCGAGAATGCTGGCGGAAAGATGGCCGTGCGCTGGGGGACATGCATCGACAACCTGCTGGAGTGGCGTATCGCCATGCCGGGGGGCAGACTATGGACAGTACGCCGCACTGACCACCAGCTTCGCAAGATCCTGCCTGAGGATACGGTTACCTACGAAGTTCTGGACCAGCACGGCGCGCCTCTGAAACGCATTTCGCTGCGCGGCACGGAGATCCGCAAACAGGGCCTCTGGAAAGACATCACAAACAAGGCACTGGGAGGCGTACCGGGACTGCAGAAGGAGGGCACCGACGGCGTGATCACCTCGGCGACATTCGTACTCTACCCGAAATATGAACAGAAGCGTACCCTCTGCCTTGAGTTCTTCGGACCTGACATGGACGAGGCCAGCCGAGTGATCGTCGAACTTTCGAAGGCATTCCCCTACCAGAACGTGGAACACGAAACGCTGCTGGCGCTGGAGCATTTCGATGACGAGTACATCCGAGCGATCGACTACAAGGTGAAGGCGACACGCCCGCAGACGCCGAAGGCTGTCCTGCTCATCGATATCGCCGGACACACCAACGCCGAGGTCGAAGCCGGGCTCGAACGGGTAAGGACGCTGCTCGACAAGCATCCGAACACGCTGATGTTCGAGGCACGGGACAAGGCAGAGGCAACCCTGTTCTGGGCGGACCGCAAGAAACTCGGAGCCATCGCACGGCGAACGAATGCATTCAAGCTGAACGAGGACATCGTGATTCCGATCGAACAGCTGGCCGTATTCGCACGCTTCATCGACGAACTGAACATCGAGGAGGAGCGCTATTCGCAGGGGCTTTACATAGACCGGATTGAAACGGTGCTGCATGGCAGCAGCAAAAAGGAGAGCCTGACACAATTCGAGTCGAAGATCCCTGCCGGTCTCGGGTTGTGCGACCTGATCCGGAAACGCCTGGAGACGGCCGATCCCCTGCTCCTGCGATCCCTGACGCTCATGCAGGAGTTCCGTACGGAGCTGGCCGAACTGTTCCGGGGGTACCCGAAGACACAGGAAACAATCGAGAAGGCCTATCAGCATGTCCGCGACCGCAGAATCGTGCTGGCCACCCATATGCATGCCGGGGACGGGAACGTCCACGTGAACGTGCCGGTGCTGTCGAACGACAGGCCGATGCTCGAACGGGCGGACCTCGTGATCGACAAGGTGATGGAAAAGGTAATCTCCCTGGGTGGTGTGGTATCGGGCGAACACGGAATCGGGGTGACGAAGCTGAAGTACATGGACCGCGAACGCATCGAGGAGTTATCAGCCTACCGCCGCGAAGTTGATCCGGATGGCATCATGAACCCCGGCAAGCTGGAAGACTACGAGGCTCTGAACCACATCTTCACCCCCTCGTTCAACCTTCTTGAGCTGGAGGCGCACATCCTGAAGCGGGGCAAACTGGAAGCCCTGTCAAAGAAGGTCGACTACTGCATACGCTGTGGCAAGTGCAAGCCGGACTGCTGCGTCTACTATCCCGCACGCGGCATGTTCTATCATCCGCGCAACAAGAACCTGGCTATCGGCTCGCTCATCGAGGCGCTCCTGTACGACGCGCAGCGCGAGCGTTCAACCGATTTCGAACTCCTGCAGTGGCTTGAGGAGGTATCGGACCACTGCACCATCTGCCACAAATGCCTGAAACCCTGCCCTGTGGATATCGATACCGGGGAGGTGTCGATTCTGGAGCGGGAGATCCTCGCCGCTCGCGGCTACAAGGACTTCCCCGCCATCACGAAGATGACCCTGAACTACCTTGAGAACCGTTCACCGTTCTTCAACAGGATGTTCCGAAACACAGTGGTGAGGATGGGCGGCGCTGCACAGCGCGCCGGTGCGAAGCTGACCGCGCCGATCCAGGATTCAGAAGAGGCTCTCGCCTTCCCGCCCCTTCGCCTGCTTCGTTCTTCGGTGCCGCCGGTACCTGAAAAGACGCTGCGCGACGTGCTGCCGAACTGCGACAGCGACCAGGTCCTGGTATTCGAGCCGTCAGGCACGGAGGCCACATCAACCGTGTTCTACTTCCCCGGCTGCGGCTCGGAGAGGCTCTATTCGTCGATCTCGATGGCATCGATCCACATCCTGCTCGAAACCGGCACACGGGTGATCCTGCCGCCGCCATTCCTTTGCTGCGGCTTCCCGTCGCACGTAAACGCCAAGAGCGACCAGTACACATCCATCATGCTGCGCAACACGGTGATGTTCAGCCAGATCAGGGAGATGTTCTCATACCTCGATATCGATGCCTGCGTGATCTCGTGCGGCACCTGCCGCGAGGGACTGGAGAGCATGGAGACCTCCAAACTGTTCGGAGAGAAGATCGTGGACGTTTCGCGCTACGCTTACGAGAAAGGACTGCGGGTGGACGGTGGAGCCGAACAGAGCCTTTACCATGCCCCATGCCACGATTCGCTCTCGGGCAAGGCATGCGACCTGCTGCGCGACATCGGAGGGTTCGGCAAGGTGACCGAAGTGCCGCACTGCTGCTCGGAGGCCGGTACGCTCGCCCTGTCGAGGCCGGACATCACCGATTCGATGCTGCACCGCAAGCGGGAAGCCCTGAAAGAGTCTATGAACGGGGCGACATCGGCAACGATACTGACCAATTGCCCGTCATGCGTGCAGGGTCTCGGCCGCAACCGCGACATGGGCGTCCAGCCGAAACATATCGCCATCGCGCTTGCCGAGAAGCATTCCGGCCCCGACTGGATGGAACGGTTCCTCGCCCAGGCCTCACGAGCCACGGCCATGATCTTCTGAGGAGTAGCCAGCATAAGGTCAATGCTGTCATCCTCATGCTGGCGCTTTCAGCCTGAACAAAGTGAAGGATCCATCCCTAACCTGACGGCAAAAGATTCAGGACGTGCCCCCGTTACCGATACCATGCAGGAAATTTTTCGCGCAGCTGTATGAGCTTTGGGAGGTCGTTCATGATGATGTAGGGTTCGCCGGGATGCAATTCCAGATAATTCTGATGATAGCCTTCGGCCGGATAGAATTGCTGCAATGGCACGAGCCGGGTGACGATGGAAGAAGAGAATGTGTGAGCAACTGAAAGTTGTCTGATGTAATTGAGCGCTGCGGTCCGCTGTTCCTCGCTGTTATAAAAAATTACCGAGCGGTACTGGCTGCCGACATCAGGGCCTTGCCTGTTAAGCTGGGTTGGGTCATGTGCTATGATGAAAAAAACTTTCAGGAGCTGCTGGTAGGAGATCTGATTCGGATCAAAACGAATCCGTACCGATTCAGCATGTCCGGTGTCACCTTTGCTCACCTGTTCATAATGAGCAGTGGCGGCTTGGCCGCCCGCAAAGACTGCCGTCTGTTCGTTTGGTGCGGCGGCAGCAAATGAAAACGCACACATGACACTCACCAGTCCGGCGATGAAGCCGAATTGATTGCGGCAGATCATTTTGAATAAGCGCATGAAAACCATCCTTTATTTAACCGAAGGTGAACGCAAACGCCTCCACGCCGGAGTCCATGAATTCAATTCGAAAGGTGTGACGGGAAATTCTTCCGCGTTGCCGGATGAGCTGATAAAGCCGATGCTCGTGGATGATGCCGTTTCCCTGGTAGTCGATATCCGTCCCATGATCATTGCCGGGGGGCCTTCCGTCCAGGGTGACCCTGAAACGGATCGGCCGCTGGTTCCGGGAACCAAGCACGAGATGAAGATCCCGACCTTGAAAACGAAAACTGATGGTTCCTCCAGGTGCCTGCAAGTCAGCTTTTTCTTCTGATATTCGCCATTTGCCGCTTAACGCCCACTGGTCCAGATCGAGAACTCCTGGCGTGCTGTACTCTGACACAGCATTCTGTTTTATCGCTTCAGGTGAAGCGAAATTCTCCTGCCGCCCGTACCCGACATACGTTTCAGGCGAACGTTGGGTGTCTGTTGCGGCAGCCGTCGCACCAGAGCCTGACACCTGCACGAATGGCCTGTTCGTGGCTGGCCCGCCACGATGCAGCTCACCAAGCAAGCGTTGGATCATTTGCTCCGTTTCCTGATACGCACCCTCTCCGACTTGTCGATGGCGGATTTGCCCTTGCCCGTCTATCAGGTAATGCGCTGGCCAGGCGTCATTTTTAAAAGCATTCCATATGGCATATCGGTTATCCATCGCCACAGGATAAGTTATCCCCAGATCGTCGACAGCCTGCCTGACATTGCGCTCATCTTTTTCAAAGGCAAATTCAGGGGTATGCACGCCGATGATGACCAATCCCTGATCACGGTATTTTTCATACCATGCTTTCAGGTAGGGCAGGGTGCGCAGGCAGTTGATGCATGAGTAAGTCCAGAAATCGACCAGCACGACTTTCCCCCGCATCATCTCCATGTTCAGAGGAGGTGAGTTCAGCCACGCTGTCGCACCTGAAAGCGCCGTTAAAGCTGAGTTTCCCGTGCTGTCAGCAGCGTCCGGTTTGGCTTTCAGTGTCGAAATCAGTTTCTGCTCGGTGCTGGTTGTGCTCAAAAACGTAAACTTCGAGAGGAATCGAATATCCCAGCCAAGTGCGATGACCACCACCCCGACAACGACGGCAACACCCAGACCGCGCCGTATCCACTCCTCTGCTCCCAGCCCGCGCTTCATGAAGTTCAATATTTTAGCTCCCGCCAGCAGGGCCAGGGCCAACGAGGTTGCCGCACCGGATGCGAACACCAGCAGCAGCAAGGCACTGTAATAATTCGCGCCATTCAGTGCGGCACCAGCCAGGACCAATCCCAGGATCGGTCCGGCGCAAGGCGCCCATAAAAAACCGATCGCCACACCGAGCAGCAGAGATCCTTGGAAAGTGTTCTGCTTGTCAGCGTTTTGCTGAAGACGCCCACCAAGGGTGACGAATGGGCGCATGATCCGTTCAGACAGGGCGGAAAAGATCAACGCCACCCCGAAAAGCAACAGAAGCAACAAGGCCGCATATCGACCGTATTGATTGATCCGGACCAGCCAGGCACCTCCTATTCCTGCAAAACTGGCGAGCAGGGTGAAGGTCGCGGCCATGCCCAGTAGAACAGGCAGGCCGTTGTGACGGAAGGAGTTGTCTGAACGGGCAAAAACGAATGGCAATACCGGCAACACACAGGGACTGAAAATGGTCAGCAGTCCGCCAAGGTATACCAGAAAGAAGATCAGCATCAGTTGGCAGTTTTATTGGCACTCGGGCAAACCGCATGGCCACCGGATTCATGCATTGACACCCCTGTCAGCGTCGAGCCATCATCAGAATCATGCAACCTGCATGGATCGTGTAACCATGACCTGAGCCCGGGTTATTTCATGAATCTGTCGGGATGCTGAGAGACAATGCCCCTCGCCAGCAAATCTGCAAGCATAAGCATGTGCAGGTGATCCTTGTCAAAGGCATCGATATCAGATGCCCAGTCCTTTTTCAGCCTTGAGACGACCTCCTGTGTGGTAAATTCAAGATGCTTGTAAAGCATGATCTTCAAGTCATCCTTTCGCCAGTTCGGATTTGCACTGCTCAGGAACAACGCGATCTCATCCGCATTTGCGTACCATTTCTTGTTCGCCTTCGTCAACGCTTCGTTGTTGTTCATTTTAGCAGCTTTGACAACCTCCGTCGCAATGGTGATATGCTCCCTGAGCAATGCTGCCAATTTATTCCCCGCTTCGACTCCGTAGATCGGCTTTATGGCGTTTCCGATATCGTCCTGGTTCCTGAGGAGTCTTCCGGCTACTATGCCCGCATCTTCAAGATTTGCCAGTGAGCTGATGATATAGTTGCGAGTGTAGGTTACGTGGTCATCCCAGAGTTTCCGCATACTCACCCGTAATTCGACAGATGAGCTGGAAAGTGTCATTTTACCTGGCATTTCACTTGTCTGCTGCTGGGCTGAAAAAGCGGTACTTGCTGGATTCGCAACAAGCAGCAGCATCATGATCACCAGAAATCTTTTCATTGTATCCCCCTTTTTTTCATGGTTGCCGACAGTCATCATCGGCACTGAGTTGTTCCGGAAAGACCCGATCAACGTACAGGTCGATCCGGCACATGACGGAAAAACATCGTCTCACAAACCGCTTACTGAATAAAAAGAAAAGACTTGACTGAGACTGAACTGGGCTGGGGTATCCTGAGTAAGGGGGTGGGCAACCGGGGGCTTGGTTCCCATTCGGCGAAGCTCGGCCTCTACCGTTAAAGTCCCGGCAATGCCTTGAACTCTGCCGGCTCATGACACTTTTTAGAGATGCCCCAAAGCCTCTCATCAGCAATGGTATTGTTACGTCCTTTTCAGCTTTTCATTTTGTGTACATTTATTTCCTGGCCTTCTGCCTCAAGGAGAATTTTCTTTGCAGTTTCTGCATCCTCCTTAGATCCGTGAGCAATGACAAGAAACTTGTTCGCCTTGATCGCATTCTCATACTTGATAATACTGTCCTTGGGAATTCCGATACTATATAGAGCCGCACCAAAAGCGCTAAGGCCACCGGCTACTAAAGCGCCTTCAAGTGCCCCTATAATCCAACTCACCAGTGGGCCAAATACAATCACTTGCCCCACACCGGGAATAAAGAAAAAAGCTGACCCAAATAACAGCCCCAAGAACCCTCCCCAAAATGCACCAAGCGTGCCCCAAAATCTTAACCGATCACCAGTATTGTAATACCCGACCACATGTTCTTCTTTGTGATAATCTTTCCCGATGATCGATAGTTGCTGCATGTTAAAATGGGATCTTTTTAGCTCCTTGATAGCAGCTTCAGCCTGATCATGAGTGTCAAAAGCACCCACAGTTACATTCAGGTCTTTCATAATTCCTCCTTGTTATAATTAATTAGTCTTAACCTGTTCATAGCGCACTGACAACAAAACACATAAGGAGTGATCTCAAACCATATTCTATTTCATTAAAATAACTGCCTGAAGCTTCGCCTGTAACTGTTCCGATTTTAAGCACTTCAAATTATCATTATTACTCCAGCAACTATAGCTCGCAAAGAAATCCGGACAGTTGACCTGTCATTCTGAATGAAGCGGAGCGCAATGAAGAATCCATCCTCATTCGATTCAATTAGTTATGGATTCTTCTCCCGACTATGTCGGGAGAAGAATAACAATATGATTTTCACCGATTTTGATACTTTCAGTGGCCGGAGTAATAACTCCGTCACCCAGGCGTTCATACGCGTTTTTTACGTTTTTTATATAAAACCTGAATCTCACCTTGATTCATGTCACAACTCCCCTTCCATGCAGTTTGCAGTATTCAGGATACCATCTTCTTGTCGTTGGGTTTGGTCAACCGAATCGGACTATTGAGTGTTTCATAAAGTCGTTTACGGACTCCTTACTCAGGACTCTTTTTCGAGATTGATATCTGCGGTTTTGTTGTTCAATTGAAACACGCGAGTAGTATTGCTGATGAATTCACAGACTACATCATCGACATTCAAAGAAATTGGTGGTGCTGAACTTGCCTCACCATGGACTGTGAGTGATTCGTGGGTCAGCCGAAAATTCAGTGAATGGCCGCGATAGCGAATGCGCATATCAAGGCGCTCTATTGCCCCCGGCAATTCAGGGTGAAAACGAAGAATGTTGCCCCTGGTTTCTATACCTGTCAATGCGCGCTGCACCAGATCGATAGTACCAGCCATAGCGCCAAGATGCACACCTTCTGCGGTGGCGCCCTGCTGAACATCGCTCACGTCGCTCTGCAGCGCCTCTTCGAAAAAGTGTATTGCGCGTGGGCGGTCAGAACGTGCCAATACCCAGGCATACACTACTCGGGAGAGCGTTGAGCCCTGAGTCGAACGATCAACATAATAGGCGATGTTTCGTGGAATGGTTTCGTACTCGAAAGGATAACCCAGACGTTCAAATAATTCACCTATCTCTTCAGAAGAAAAGAGATAGAATAACATCAGCACATCCGGCTGTTTCGAAAGCTTGTAACGGTTGGCAGTATCATTCTCCATCTCAAGTATGAGATCGAGACGCTGAATATTACCGTATCGGGTTCGGTAGTCATCCATATCAATCTCATGCAATTTTTCGTATCCTTCGAATTGACTGATGATCCCATTGTCCTGGAATGGCACAAACATTCTGCGGCTTATATCTCCCCAACGAGCAATTTCTTCCTCAGATAAACAAAGCAGTGTCTTGAGCTCTGCACGCCGGACGTCGGACAACATATCAAGAACATCCAGAGCGCGGCACAAGACCCAGACCGCCATGATGTTGGTATAGGCATTATTGTTGATGCCGGGCGTTGAAGACCCTGGATAGGCATCGTGATACTCATCGGGCCCCATCACTCCATGGATCTCGTAGCGTCCCCTATCGGAATCGAAGATGGCAATGCTCGACCAGAAGCGGGCAACATCGAGGATCAACTCTGCTCCGTAAGCATGCAGAAATTCAACATCATGCGTGACCTGAAAGTACTGCCAGACATTGTGAATGATGGCACTGCCAACATGGCGCTGCAAAAAGGAGTTGTCGGTCACCCAATGCTGTGAACGGGGATTCATGTTGAACTTCTGGGTCTCTTCCTGGCCATTGCTGCCACTCTGCCAGGGAAACATCGCGCCTTTATATCCCGCCTCGGCAGCAGCGGCCCGGGCCTCTTTCAGGCGCCGATAGCGATACATCAGTAACGATCGGGTAATTTCAGGCATTCGATAATTGAAAACCGGGAAAATGAAAAGTTCATCCCAGAAGATATGGCCCTGATAAGCTTCTCCGGTCCATCCTCGCGCTGGTATGCCGATATCGAGACCGATAGAGTTGGGAGATACTGCTTGCAGCAGATGAAACATATTCAACCGAAGCAGCATCGGGATGTTTAAGGATAAGCTGTGGGTCATCCGAACATTAATGCCAAAACGACGCCAAAGATACTTCCAGGCTGACACATGATCTGCCTGAACGGCATCAAATCGCCCCGCACGAGCGATAGACTTTTTTGCCTCAAATCCACATTCCGAAATAGCGAAGTCTCGTGATGTATAGAATGCGGCCACCTTTTCCAGAACCAACGTTTCGCCTTGTTTGAGGCTGAGGTCGAATTCCTGACCGATGTATCCTGGTTCCTTGATATCTCTGCTCGCTGACTCAAGAAGCTTTCCATCAAGAAACGATTGCGTTCTTGTTGCCTGTGCGACATTATTATCCGACTGGTTCGTTCGCACAAGCATGTACACACTGTCTTTGCCGATACAGGAGCTGGCCAGAGACTCAAGGTGTTTATTATTGAAGTTACGATACAGCTTGGCGCCCGCGTTGACAATGCGTCCATCGATAGCCGACCGCACCGTGACTTCACCTGACCAGTTTTCGGCAATCAACGTAAGTATCAGTGCGCCCAGATGCATATCCTGCATTGAAACAAGAGATCGTTCTTCCAGCAGACTGCGTCGCCCCTGATCATCCTCGACGCGAATGTGTCGCAATAACATGCCTCCCATCAAATCGAGTTCCTGACGATATGATAACAGTTTGCCCCTTTCCGGATCAAACCAATCCTGGTCTTCAATACGAAAAGAGAGCATGAGCCAATTGGGAAAATTCACGATCTCCTCATTCTCGACCACACTATTGGAAATATTCGTGCTCAACCGATTGTAAACGCCGGCGAAATAGGTCCCGGGATAATGAATGCTATCGGCTACCGAACCGGCAAGAGCTCCGCGAATGGTGACATAACCGTTCCCCAGAGAGCACAAAGCTTCACGAATACCTTCCTGTGCCGATTCAAAACCATCAAAGACCAGCGACCATGATGTCGATGGTTCCACCGCCACACGAACTTGAGACAGATCGGAAACAACCTCATCTGCGCCAGCATCTCGAAGAGCCTGTGAGTGACCGGTACGATCAACACCAATGATGCAACCAAATAAACCCGCACGCCCGGCTTCAACGCCTGCGATCGAATCCTCTATGACAACTGCACGCGCAGGCTCCACGCCAACGCGCCGTGCGGCTTCCAGAAAGCCATCCGGCGCCGGCTTACCCTTGATTTTGAGACGAGTAATGTCTATCCCGTCCACACTTGCGTCAAAAAGCTGCGAAATACCAGCTGCTTCAAGCACCGACATACAGTTATTGCTTGAAGAGATGACCGCCGTTTTGATCTTCTGCTCCTTGAGGGTCCGCGCAAATGAAATCGATGACTCGTAGGGTTCTACACCATCCTGCTTCAAATGTGACAGGAAATAATGGTCCTTCAGATTACCCAGCGCACAGACACTCTGCACATCCGGACCGTCTTCGGATGACCCCCAGGGTAAATTGATCCCACGTGACTTGAGAAAGTCTGCCACCCCATCATAACGCGGCTTGCCATCCACATAAAGCGAATAGTCGGTACCGATATCGAAGGGAACGAACACCTTGCCGTCCTGTCTGCTGCGCTGCTCAAGAAAACCGTCGAAAAGCTGCTTCCAGGCTAAAGCGTGTACTTTCGCTGTTTTTGTAAGCACCCCATCAAGGTCAAACAGAACTGCATCATAGTCCTGAGCGTAAAGTGTCATGGAGCATTTCATAGGCCATTGTAATATGTGCTCATAGTGCGATCGCCCACATCCTGATTCCGCTTAGTCTGAACGACAATCCCTTTCCCGGAAACGATATAATCTCTGGCACTCCCTACTCCTCAATTCTGATCACTGTCATTGGTTCGAAATCGGCGCTCGGACAATCAAGAATCACTGATCAGGTCTCATTTGACAGCGTTTTTCATGGCCCCCGGCTTCGTCATTCAGCAATCCGAATGAAGCCAGTTTCGAGCAAGTTGACTGGTAAGCCATATGATGAATACCGTGAATCCCCAAACCTTCCGCGATCTGGACGAACTTCAAGGTATTGTCGAGATAGAGCACCTCCCGGGTTGATGCCTGGCTGATATCCAGCGCAAGCCGAAATATCTCCGCATCCGGCTTTCTGACATGGATAAAACATGAAGAGATAAAAGAATCCACAAAAGCGTTCAGCTTGAATTTTCGAATCCTGTACTCATTCAGCTCACGCCCTTCGTTGCTTACTACAATCACCTTCAATCCATATTTGGCCTTGAGGCACTTGACCAACTCGATCATTTCAGGAAAAGGTTTCGATTGCAAGAACATGAACCGGCGAAACTCTGCATGGGTGAACGGTCGCTTTTGATAAAAGACCACCCGATCCAGATACTCTTTAAGCGTTAACCTCCCCTCCTCATAGTGAGCAAAATTCAATTGATGCCGATCTTCCATCTCGGCCCACTCCATGTTGAAATCTGTAGCAGCCTGTTTGCGGGCAAAATGATCCCACCCATTGGTAAGAAGCACCCCTCCGACATCTACGAACAATGTGGTAATCGGGATTTTCTTCATCTCCCACTGCTCATTAAAGCGCTTTACCGGGAAATATTGGTGGCATTATGATATGCGTTCCATTTCACTGTCATATTCGCCACGCCGTGCGGCACGATTGCATTTGGCACGATGATTCAGTGCTCGCTGTGCAGCCGATACGTTTTCCGCTCTGCCACGCCAAATCTCCAATGCCGGTTGCTGGATGGCCCGGGCAAACGAAAATGCCAATGCCCATGGCACTTGTGACTTGAATTTTACATTCATGGCATTTAACCGGCTTGATGCCAGTTCAGCAGATTGTCCGCCAGACAAAAACGTGATCCCCGGAACAGCTGCAGGAACTACCCTCAAGAGGCATCGTACTGTGGCATCGGCCACGTCAGTCATTGTTTCCTGTTTTGGACAACTCAATCCAGGAAGCACCATATTGGTTTTGAGAATCATTCCCTCAAGCATCACTCGCTGACGGTAAAGTTGATCGAAAACCGTTTGGAGAACTTCCTCGGTAACTTCACCGCACCGCGCCATGGTATGATCTCCATCCATAAGCACTTCCGGCTCAACGACAGGGACCAATCCAGCTTCCTGACTCAACGCTGCATATCGAGCTAACGCATGTGCGTTGGCATCGATGCAACCCCGGCTGGGAATACCAGCTCCCACAGTAATGACCGCACGCCACTTCGCAAAACGGGCACCAATTCGAGAGTATTCCGAAAGACGTTCTCTAAGTCCGTCCAGTCCTTCGGTAATTTTTTCTCCGGCATGATATGCCATCGCCTTGGCGCCTGTATCCACTTTGATACCTGGAATGATTCCTGCATCAACGATGATTTTGATAAAGGGTGTGCCGTCATTTTTCTTTTGTCGAATCGTCTCATCGTAGAGGATTGCGCCGCTGATGCTCTCACTGAGACCTGGCGTGGTCAGAATCAACTCCCGATAGGATCGTCGGACCTCCTCGGTCTGGGGAATCCCGAATCCGGCAAATCGTTTGTTACAGGTTGGATTACTTTCATCAAGCGCCAGCAGGCCCTTGTCCTTGGCAACCAGAGATCTTGCAATGTCAATAAGTTCCTGCACTTTCGCTCCCGGCTCTTGTAGTTTGAAAAATCATTCCCTTATCTACCATGGTTCAAAAGACTTATCACTGCTCAGCGATCCAAGGCCATTCTCATAATTCAATCGAGCCAGCTTCCCTACACCGCTATAAATCGTCGTTAGCAGTTTGATTGTAAAGGAGACGGAACGCAGAGCTGGAATTCGGCAAGGATTTTGACCCCGGCACGTCGGTATCATCCAGCAACCGAGCTACAGAAGAAGTTTTGTGAGTTCCCCTACCGCTCACCTTTGATTCCAATACGCTTCAGATCTTGCCGTTATGTTTCAGTTCTTCCACTTCCAATCCCGGATCTCCGGCAAATCCTGTCCATGCTCATCAATGTAATGCTTGTGCATAATGAGCTTATCCTTCATCTGCTGTTTCAGGTAATCTCCCTTTGAACCTGAATCCGGAACCCGATCGACTACATCCAGGACCAAGTGAAACCGGTCCAACTCATTAAGTACACACATATCGAATGCTGTCGTAATGGCGCCCTCTTCCTTGTAGCCCCGTACATGAAGGTTACGATTGGCCCGACGATAGGTAAGCCGGTGGACGAGCCAGGGATATCCATGAAAGCCAAATATGATGGGCTTGTCTTTCGTAAACAGTGAGTCATAATCGGCTTCGCAGAGACCATGCGGATGCTCGGCTTGGGGTTGTAGCTTCATGAAGTCAACCACATTGATCACCCGTATTTTCAGATCAGGCAGATGCCGGCGCAAAATGGAAACCGCTGCCAATATCTCCAAGGTTGGTGTATCTCCACAACATGCCATAACCACATCTGGCTCACCGTTCTTGTCATTGCTCGCCCATTGCCAGATACCAATTCCCTCTGTACAATGCACGACAGCCTCTTCCATTGTCAGCCACTGGGGAAGCGCGTGTTTTCCGGCTACCACCACATTGACGTAGTGCCGGCTGCGCAGGCAATGATCAAAGACCGATAGCAAACAATTGGCGTCAGGCGGCAAATAAACACGCACGATATCAGCTTTCTTGTTGATGACATGGTCGAGGAAACCAGGATCCTGATGTGTAAATCCGTTGTGGGTCTGCTGCCAGACATGAGAGGCAAGCAGATAGTTCAGTGATGCAATCTTCCGTCGCCAGGGCAGTTCCGACGAAAGTTTAAGCCACTTGGCATGTTGGGAAAACATCGAGTCAATGATGCGGATAAAACTCTCATAGCTGTGGAACAATCCATGTCGCCCGGTGAGCAGATAACCTTCAAGCCAACCTTCGCACTGGTGCTCGCTCAACATTGAGTCCAACACGCGTCCTGAAGGATCCAGGAATTCATCATTCTTGACGATGGCTGCGTCCCATTGACGGTTCGTGACCTCAAAAACTGCTCCGAGCAAATTCGAAATCATCTCATCGGGGCCGAAAACCCGGAAATTTCGCTGATCCTGATTCAACAAAACCACATCTCGCAAAAACCTGCCCAGCACTTGTGTATCCTCACACTCGACTTCACCGGGTGAAGTCACCTTCACCGCATGGACACGGAAATCCGGCATCCGCAGGTCGCAAAGCAACAGGCCTCCGTTAGCCTGCGGATTGGCACCCATACGCCGGTTGCCCCGCGGCGCCAGCTCGGCCAACTCCGGAAGAAGGCGGCCATTATCGTCAAACAACTCCCAGGGCTTGTAACTTTTCATCCAGCTTTCCAGGATCGGCAAATGCTCCGGGTGTTCAGGGTCAACCAGGATCGGCACCTGGTGCGCCCGGAAAGTACCCTCGATTGGTATGCCATCCACGATTTCAGGACACGTCCAGCCCTTGGGCGACTTAAGGACAATCATCGGCCAACGAGGTCGCGATGTGTCCTTCTTATCCCGTGCATGAGTCTGGATTTGCCGGATCCCCTCAATGGCTTTATCCAGGGTGGTTGCCATGAGTTCATGCATCTTCTCCGGTTCGTCCCCTTCTACAAAGAATGGTGACCAGCCGCAACCTCGAAAAAATTGCTCCAATTCATCCGGCTCGATGCGGGCCATGATGGTGGGGTTACTGATCTTGTACCCATTGAGGTGGAGGATTGGCAGGACGGCCCCGTCAGTAACAGGATAAAGAAACTTGTTGGACTGCCATGAAGTTGCCAACGGACCGGTTTCCGCTTCACCATCGCCAATAACACAGGCAACAATCAGATCGGGATTATCAAACGCGGCCCCGATGGCATGGCTGAGCGAATAGCCCAGTTCACCGCCTTCGTGAATTGAACCTGGAGTGGTCGGAGCAACATGGCTGGAAATTCCACCAGGAAAAGAAAATTGTTTGAAAAGCTTTTTCAGCCCAGCTTCGTCTAGGGTCACGTCGGGATACATTTCCGTCCAGGTGCCTTCAAGGTATACATTTCCGACGATTGCCGGTCCACCATGACCGGGACCAGATATGTAGATCATATTCAGGTCATACTTCCTGATGACTCTGTTCAGATGCACATAAATGAAGTTCTGGCCGGGTGTTGTGCCCCAATGTCCTATCACGAGCGGCTTCACGTCCGAAAAACTCAATGGCCGCCTTAGCAGAGGATTGTCATAGAGATATATCTGCCCAACTGAGAGGTAGTTCGCCGCACGCCAGTAAGCATCAATCCTATGAAGTTCGTCTGGTGTAATCGTCCCTAAAACCGTGTTCATGTGTAGCTTTTTAGCATAGCCTTATGTTCCGGAACAGGAGGACGGATAGCTGTTGATTGCCAGAGGCGTGGCTATGGCGTGGTAAAAAAATTTCTCATTGGAAATGTCTCTTGGTTGCTGGCTCTTCAATCCAGTAGCCATTACGATTATAATGCCGGTGCAGTCCGGTCTCATAATCCCGAGTGATCTGAGAATCATCTTTGTATTCCGGTGACTGCCTGATGGTCTCACGCTCAAGATTGACGAACACTTTCGCCTCCTCCCAGCTGATTCGATCAATCCATTTTGGTGAAAGAAGCACTTTTTTCCCAGGCCACCAGTTCCGGGTGTCAATGATCAGATAACGAATAGCCCACGTCTCGTCATCGATGATAAAATCCTCAATGTGACCAATCTCGCCGTCTTTAGCCTGAACATGATAGTCACTCACTTCTTGCGTGCTGCGCAGATGGGGATCCCATACGTCTTCATCCTTTTTATAGTCTTGCCATTTTTCAGGATTTCGTTCCATATAGGGATAATATCCCCACATATATGGACCGACCCAATACATCGGCCAGCCATAGTATTCGTAGTAGTCCGTTTCAAATTGTCGCGAAACGGGCTGGTCACTATGTATTGAGGGACTGTTTTCGATCTGTTTTTCGGTTAAACTGACGGTAATGATTTTTTCTTCTTCCACCACATGCCCAAGAGCATATGGAGAGATCAGAACCTGCCTGCCAGGAAGCCAGGATCCTGTGTCAGCAACCAGATAGCGAATAGTCCAATGATGATCATCGAAGTAGAATTCTTCGACCCGCCCTATTTTCCCATCAAGGCATTCCAGATGGTAACCCTTGAGCGCTTTCGCTTTTATTAAAAGCATTTAGGTATTGCCGTTATAATTAAGAAGCCTACAACTCAACCAGCTTCGCATCGATATACCTTAACTGTGAGCATTCAAAGTTGATGAACATCTCCGTGTTGAGGCCGGTCTGACTGCAAAATCCCGAAGCGAAGTAAGATCATCCATTATAGACCGCCGCGAAGTCCTGGGCGAACGAATTGAAGCTTCTCCAGCCTGACAAAACCGGACGATTGGCCTGATAATCCGACAACATCTCGCCGTTTCGCATAGCAACGCCCATTTCAACATAGTTCCTGGCGATTTCTTCGGACAAGCCTGACTGAATGAGTTCCTCAAACATCTCCTTGTCTGAACGGTCAACCCACTTTACATCAAAGATACCGATGGCCTCGCCCAGAATGGAGGCTATTTCATCCGTAGTTTTCTCGTCGCTTGCGACATAGCTGAATCCCTTTCCCAAGAACGAAGAGTCCTGAAGTTCTCTTGCTGCCACGTCCGCGATGTCTGTCGGGTGAACCAGCACCATCATTGCGTTCGGGCCGTAATTACCGCTCATGACTCCGTACTTCTTGATCATGGCGATGCTGTTCAAAAAATTGGTGTAAAAATAAGCAGCCCGGATATGCCGAACATTTACTTCATATAGATCATTCAGAGCCTGTTCGACACGGTGCAGACCACTTACCGGACCACATCCTTCAGGCATGTGTGCCCCGATACTGCTCAGGTTCACAACATGCTTCACCCCTGAAGCCTTGATTGCGATAACATAATTCTGTCCGATACTGCCGATAAAGCCTTTCCAGTCGTTTCCATCATAGTTAGGCGGCACCATAGTGAAAACCCCATCCGCTCCGGCGAATGTATCGGTAAGAAACCGGGCATCCTCAACAGTGCCGATAGCCGGCGTAGCTCCGAGTTCTTCGATCGCTTTTGTTCTTTCTGCGTTACTGCTCACGACCGTGACCGAATGCCCGGATTCAGTCAACAGGGTGACAAGCGGTTTGCCGACATGGCCCAATGAACCAGTAATGACGTAGTGCATCGCTATATGACTTGAAATTACCTTGAGGGAACACACTCAAGAATGCAGAGTTTTTTCAACCCGGGGGAGGACAAAATGATGTGAACTACGAAAGGAGAATCGGAGGAGCTTACAATAACCAAGAGGTCACAGCAAGAGTTCCATCAGAGCAGAAAGAAGCTCACGCAACTTCGAAAACCTTATCCGCCACACACAAAGCGTTCGAAGCTTACCAGATTTTCTGTTCGACCTTTTCCGGATTTGATGTTCGATGTTCAGCGGATTTTGCACACAAAACCCATGACCACGGCAGATGGGAACACTGGAGGGTAGGGCGAAGCCCCGGTTTCACGGCATCTCTCCAAGCCATTCTCGTTCCTCTCGGCATCGCTTCTCTCGTTAAAGGTTCTTGACCTTTAACATCCTCTTTTGAACAGGTATGAAACTGTTCTTTCTTTACCCCTATTACTTACGTACCGTCGTACACTCACCTTGATTAGATCCCCCCCTATCGGAAAAGAGATCAAATCTGTCCCCCGCAAAAAAATCTTCGAAATCTTTCCTACCCAGACGGCTTTTGTCCGAGGTGCAGCATTATCGTAGTAATAAGCGACCGCCAATGGTCGGCTCTCCGTAGGGTTTTCGTCAACCAGCTGACCAAGGAGGAAATATGATTATCAAAAAAATATCCTGCTTTTGCCTGATAGCATCAGGTCCCATCATGCTTTCAGGATGCAGCGCGTCTTACCACGCTGAACAGACGCAAAAAGCACTGCAGGGCGAAAAACTGACCGTAGGAACGGTCCAAAAGGAGATCAGGAAAGGAATGTCGGGCGCGGAGGTCCTCGCCGCGCTGGGATCGCCGAACATCGTATCGACCGATGAAGCCGGCCGCGAGGTCTGGGTTTACGACAAGATCTCTTCCGATGTGGTCTATTCTTCAGGCGGCTTTTTCATCAGCACCGGCTCGAAAAGCGCCAGCCAGCAGACGTTGACCATCATCATCAAATACGACGAAGCTCATAAGGTCCGCGACTTCGCCTACCACACCTCAAGATTCTGACAAGGAGCCCCCCATGAAAAAACCAATCTCTCTCCTGATGCTGGGGCTCCTGCTACTTGCAGGATGCCAGTCCACCATCCCCAAGGACGCACTTGTCCTGAGCAAGGAGTCGCTGGAGACCCGACAGATTCAGACAAGGAAATACGATACGAAGGACGAAGAAAAAATCCTCGCATCAGTAGCCGGCGTCCTTCAAGACATGGGATTTAACATCAACGAAAGCGAAACCAGGCTCGGCATCGTGACCGCATCGAAGAAACGCAGTGCCGTCAATGCAGGCCAGCAGGTAGCCGCGGTATTTGCAGCCTTGCTGGGCAGCTACACTCCGACTGACAAGGAACAGTTGATGCAGGCTTCAATCGTCACCTATCCGGGTTCCGCAAACTCGCAGTCAACCTTGGTCAGGGTGACGTTCCAGCGGGTGGTTTGGAACACCCAGGGCCAGGTAACGAGAGCCGAAGCGCTGAAGGACCCTGAAATGTATCAGGGGTTTTTCGAAAAGCTTTCCAAATCAATCTTCCTGGAGGCACATCAGATATGAAAAAGACCCTTTTCTCCCTGCTGACGGCGTTCTGCCTTGTCAACGTTGTCGGCTGCGCATCAACGAATGAGCGCTTGCTTGATTCTGATGTCAATCAGGTCCAGATCCGGAGCATCCAGACGCGGGCTTTCGATACCACTGACAAGGAAAAGACGCTCCGGACAGTGATCGCGACATTACAGGACCTCGGTTTCGTCATTGACAAAGCCGATTCCGTTCTTGGGTCGGTCAGCGGGACGAAACTGAACAACTATTCGCTCCGCATGACCGTGACGGTGCGCCCAAGGGGCGAGAAGCAGCAACTGGTGCGCGCGAATGCACAGTACAACATCACGCCGGTGACTGAGCCCGCACCCTATCAGGACTTTTTCACCGCCCTTGAGAAAGCCATGTTTTTAACGGCCCATCAGGTTGACTGATGGACGTTTTCCTCAAAACCAAAACACACAGCACCATGAAAAAATCACTCCTCCTGGCAATGCTCTTCGCCACTCTTGGCGCAGCACCAGCCGTAGCTGCACCTTATGTTTCGGGATCCATCGGGCTGGGATTCCCCGGTGATTATACTGAAACTGAAAGCGGGACCAAGTACCAGACCGCCTTCAATCTTGGAGTGCCGGTCAATGCCGCCGTCGGTTACGATTTCGGCACCACACGCACTGAGTTCGCGATCGGCTACCAGAAGTACGACGTCGATACCGTCACCATTGACGGCACCAAGTACAAGGCATCCGATTATACTGACAGTGCTGATGGATCGGCATGGACGTTCATGGCGAACGGCTATCTGGATCTCAGTAAAGGAAGCGACATCGAACCTTATGCGATGGCGGGACTTGGCATCGCCAGCCTAAAGGAGAGCGCCAAAGCCTCAGGTATCACCGTTTCAACAAATCAATCCTGTTTCACCTGGCAGCTCGGCGCCGGCCTCGGGTTCAAGCTCTCAAAAAACCTGACCGGCGATTTCGGGTATCGGTATCTCAAGCCGACGGGTATGGATAATAACGGTTCAATGAGCATGCACAACATTTTAGCAGGCGTCCGCTACAACTTCTAGCGTGTGGTTCTCCGTTGGCAGCGGCGCCGGGGCGTTCAGCTTCGGTGCTGCTGTTTAATTGCTGAAGATGCCGACCTCCGCCATGATCCAACCTATCGGAAACTATGTCAATCTCCAGGCCACCGCTGGTACGCATCCAGTATATCGACCAGCAACTCAAGGAGCGAAAATTCCCCAACTGCACGACTATCGCAAGGTATTTCGAGGTATCGACCAAAAGCATCCTGCGCGATATCGAATACATGCGGGACGGGTTGCATGCACCAATAGCATACGACCAGCAAATGCGGGGCTATTTTTACGAAACACCTGGTTGGGCTTTCCTTCCATCAACCATTTTAGAACGGCGAGAGGCTGAGGCGCTTGTCGCAACAAAGAAGGTCATTGCCCAATATAAAGGGTCCCCCTTCTATGACGAGGTATGCCGAGCTCTTGACAAGCTAAGGCAATTCCTTCCGGACAGTTCGACAAGGAATGAGCTTCTGGATATTTACTCCCTCGAACGTCCGACTTCGCTTGAAATCGATCCGAAAACCTTCGCCAAGATCGAAGACGCCATCCGCACGAAACAGATGCTCAACCTCACTTACAGGGCAGCATGGAATCAGGAGGTGACACAGCGGACCGTGCATCCCTACATCTTCCGATACTCTTCAATCAGGGATACCTGGTATTTGATCGCTTACTGCGAACTGAGGAAGGATATCAGGACTTTTGCCATAAGTCGCATCAGGACTCTTTCCCTGACCTCGATCAGCTTTTCAATTCCGAAAACGTTCTCCATTGACACTTATCTGGACAAAACATTTGACCAGATCCATGAGAACGAAATCCACGACATCACCATCCGCTTCACCCCATATCAGGCACAATGGATCAGGGAACATCGCTGGCATCCAACCCAGGTCATCGAAAAGCATCAAAATGGAGCCCTGACCCTGAAAATGAAGGTGGGCGCACTGGAGGCTGTCAAGCGATGGGTCATGCGCTACGGTAGCGAAGCGCAGGTGCTCGAACCCCAAGAACTCCGAACGATGATCAAACAGGAACTCGTGATTATGGAGAGCATGTATGAAGACATGTGGTAACCGGGGACCTCTGTTTGGCTTTGCACTGGCCCCGCAAGGCATATGACAACTCTGAGAAGACATGCATGACCATCGCATCAGACTGTTTGGTGCAACGAAACCCTCAACTCGCCAGCAACCTGATAAATCCAATCATCAAATACAGCGATGCCGAGTACATCTGATATTCCAGGCAGTGCAGAGGAGATCTTATCCCAGCAGTTCCATGCGCCGTCCTGCAGTGCTGACATCGTGGGAAAACTGCTGCTCCTGATCGTCGCCATCCTTATGTGTATCGGCATCATCATCGTCTACAGCGGCGGAGCAGGATGGGCCATGAAGAAATTCTCCAGTACGGAGTACTTCCTGTGGCGCCATCTCCTCTTTTCCATGCTCGGCATCGCCGTCATCGGCTTCGTCGGCAGGCTCGACTATCATGTATTCCAGAAAACCAGCAAGATCCTCCTGTTGGCCAGCATCGCCCTGCTCATGCTCCTGCTGATGATGAAAGCCGTGCACCTTATTTCGGGAGCAGCGCGATGGCTCGGCTTCGGGCCGTTCAGGTTCCAGGTGTCGGACCTTGCCAAGTATGCGGTGATCTTCCATTTATCCCGGCTCATCACCGAAAAGGGGGAGTATATAACGGACCTCTGGGACTCCTACCTCCCCATGCTCGCGAACCTCCTTGTCGTGGTCTTCCTTGTGGCTTTAGCGCCGAATTTCAGTACAGCTTCCCTTATTGGCATCATCGGGTTTATGCTGATGTTTATCGGCGGGGTCAGCATCCGACACATTTTCATGACAGCCCTCCCACTTCTTCCCCTGGCAGTTGCTTTTGCTCTTGCCGCGCCCTACAGGGTAGCTCGTCTCATCTCCTTTTTCAGCGGTGATGAAAAAGCGATGAGTTACCAGGTTGTGCAGGCTTTGATTGGTCTCGGCAACAGCGGGCTGTATGGCCGGGGCATCGGAAACAGCATGCAGCGGGACCTCTTCCTGCCGCTCTCCTACAACGATTTTGTCTTTGTAATCGTCGGTGAGGAGTACGGTTTTATCGGCGCAGTCGCCGTCACCGCCCTGTTTGCGGGATTCCTGGTCTGCGGCATCATTATAGCGAAGCACGCCCCGGACGGTTTCGGTCGATACGTTGCAACCGGGATCTCCATCGCGATCACCCTTTTTGCTTTCATCAATATCGCTGTCGCCTGCAGCCTGCTGCCAACCACGGGCGTCGCCCTGCCGTTCATGAGCTATGGCGGCTCCGCGATGATCTTCAACTCCCTGGGCGTCGGCATTCTTCTCAGCATATCGGGTTACCGGAAACGCCAGCTCCGGAAAGCGCTTCCGGTCGACTCCGCAGAACGGGAACAATCCTGATTGGTATGCTCCTTTCTTTAAGTTCCAGGGTAGCACTTGCCGATCAGTTATTTGATTCCTCCGGCGCACCAACTTTTGAAGATCACTCCAGCCAATGACGTTTAGCGCCCGTCCTCTCATCGGAATACTCTTGTTCACCAGTTTGCTGGCAGTCCTGGTCGTGGCATTTTTTGTTGAACCAGGTCGTATAGAGGTTACTCATCACGATATGCGTGATCAACAACATCCATCAGGCTTGCGACTCGTACAACTTTCCGATCTTCACCTTACTGCCGTCGGAGAGCGGGAAAAGTCTCTGGTGAAGCAGGTGAGGGCATTGCGACCTGATCTGGTTGTCTTGACTGGTGACATGATCGATCGTGCCGACGCGCTGCCGTTGCTGCAAGCTTTTGTCGAAGATCTTGGCCCGATTCCTCTGATTGCAGTCCCTGGCAACTGGGAGCATTGGAGCGACTTGGACTTCCCGGAATTGCGCGCCGCCATTGAGCGTCGGCAGGGAAATCAACTCCTCCTCAACGGACAGTCATCATTCAAAAAGGGAAAACGCACGATTCAACTGATAGGTCTTGATGACTTCACTGGCGGGAACCCTGACCTGGGGCTATTGGAGCGAATTGGGTACTTGCACAAGGAACACGTAACAACAACCGTCCTGTTGCAACACTCGCCTGGATTTTTCGAATTGCCAGAAGTACGCCGAATCATGGGTTCAGGTCGATTTTCCCTATGCCTGTCTGGACACACCCATGGAGGACAGATCACGATTGGAGGGTGGGCACCATCTACTCCAAGAGGTAGCGGCCACTTCGTGGCAGGTTTTTACGATATACCCGGGTGCAAACTCTACGTTTCCAGAGGTGTAGGAATGTCAATCATCTCTGCACGATTAGGTTCACGACCTGAAATTGCCGTGTTCGATCTCTAATTCTGACTCCAGACCAGTGAAATGGTCCCCGATTTATAGACAGCGGTTTAAGTTGGCACCTTGCTCATGCACCTCAGTACCAGAACCTGCCACTTGAATAAATTCTCCCGTTCGGATGTGTTGCTCATAAAATTCACCTCTTGGCAGATCTATGAACTCTTGGGCAGATTGATCCTCCAAGAATTTATTAAACCCGTTTCTTATCAATGCTTTCTCCGCATCGTCATAGCTTGAGAATGTCATTTCGTCGAACACGCCAGAACAGTCATCAAAGAATACTACCAGCACGTCACTTTCTCGCCGAATCACCACCGCCCAATTCTGTTGAAGAAACTCAACTACCTTGAACCAAGGGTCATTGGCAAGCTCTTCCTGAATGTCTGTGAACATAAGGGGTCTTTATTTATACTGATAGTTGGTTTATCATTAATGAGCATCATTTATTATACTTGCATCATCATATAACTTCAATAATTATTTTTTATATACCCATAAATCTCCTTTAGACTCTCTTGATGTCTCTCCATATAAACCCTCACGTAATCAGATGGACTATTTATTAGCTTATCACAATCAGTCTGATAGGTATGCATTATAATCGAAACATTATTATAATCATGACCAATCTCTTTCATCATCGTCTTTTGATGAACTTGTATTCTTGACATAACCACATACAACGCATCTCCATTATTTCTACCATCAATAGCAAAGGCAAGGGCATATGATGTTGCAACGAAGTCAGCCGCCTGATACCTCTTCATTTCTTCAAAGTTCCCTGTCGACTTATTTGCCAAAGAGACCACCCTATAATAAGCAGCAGCCTTAGCATACCGATTTGATATTCTATCATTATCAGCACCTGATACCACAACCTCACCATATACAATCGGTGGTACAACAAATAATACGCTCATGGCGAGCGCCATAATCATAATGCATTTTCTGTAAGTCATATAATTCACTAGTGTCCAACTGTTAAAAAAATAAATCCTTATAAGTGCAAATGAATCAGTAAAATACGGCGATACTTTTCCGTTGCTGACTTGAAAATGTCTGCTATCTTCAATCATTCCATAATTCTTCGAAAAGGAATGGGGCTTGAGCCCTGGATGTTGCCTGCTTGGCGTCTATCACCCGAATGCCACAAAATGCGGCAAGCAGAAACGTGAGTGCGACGGCGATGCCCCGGAAGAGCCTGCGCGCGGCTTTTGACTGAGCAGTCATGTACATCAGGCTATCACCCTTTCGAATGCGGGCGTCTCGGGCCTGCTTTTATTGATTTTATCCTTGTATCCCGATGACGAGCCCGGATAAGAAGGGCTGTCCTCCAGACCAGGGATACAGATCCGCCTCAACTTGATCGACGCCGTCGATTCAAGAAGGACCCGGGGATCTGAATGAATCGCCACATAATCTACCCCCTGCAGATTGTTCTCGACCATCTGGTTGATGACCAGACATCCGAACCGGCCGACACCGACGACCTTTATGCGGATACCAACGGACTGGCCTAGAATCAGTTGTTCATGATCAAGTTCAAAACCCATGATGCTGCAGTTGTTAAATGGTGAATCCCCTGCTTGACCGCCAAACCCCACCTACCCTCGTTTCGGGGCACAACGGCTGGCGGATACCCTCGACGACAGGCTTTCCATGCAGCAGGCCACGCCTTCCGGGCTCTTGTCGAACGCCACAGTGTCGTCCTGGCGGAAACCGATTCGCATGGCGTCATCAATAGCTGCAAGATCGGCACTGAGGAAGATGAACTCCCATCCGGCGTCAGAGCGCTTCCTGATCATTTGCTCGATCTGATTCTTGTCGAACTCCCTGCTCGAATTTTCCTGACCGTCGGTAATGACCGCCACAACAACCGTTTCCGGTCGTTCAGTTTCCTGAAGTCTTCCGATGCTCGCCTCGACATCGTTAATACCCCTGCCCAGCGCATCGAGAAGCGGCGTACTACCCCGGGGGACGTAGGTCTCCCGGGTCAGCGCAGGGACCTTTTCTACCGGCCTGAAATGCCAGACCACTTCGTAAGGATCCTGTGAGTCGAACTGCACGAGCGTCAGGGTGGCCTCACCCGGCCCCGCATTCTGCTGCCCAACGAAGGCGTTCAGTCCTCCAATAGTGTCCTCGCGGATGGATTCCATCGAACCGCTTCGGTCAAGGATGACCGTGATATGCGTGTATCCCTCTTTCATGGTGTCCTCCTTTTGTTTTGGATTGCGTTTTCCTCGCAGGACATGCTCGGCGCGCGTTACATGGTGTCCCAAATTTTCTTGAGATAGTCCAGGGTGAAATTCACAGGTTTTGTGGACTCCAGCTCCCCTTCCCTGACCAACCTCGGTTTCCGCCCGATTTCCCGGACACGAAGTCGCTCGACCGTTCCGTTTCCAGGCAGTGGTCCATCCCCCATTATTTCCCCCATCTCCTTCACGCTTTTCAAGCCGTTCAGAGCAACGCCTCTCGAGTACCGTCCAACATGCCGACCGACTGCATCTGGAGTCCTACAGCAAGACGGTTACGGGACTCCCCTACCCATCGCCACGCATGCCGCAAACCCTCTCAGAAACACTTGACTTTAAGGCCGCGAATCAGGAGCTGATAAACATCGCCGGCATGAACCCGCAGGCCAACAGACAGTTGCAGCTTGTGAAAGCCGACCTCCGCAATCTCACTGTTGCAGAATATGTCCTGATCGAAAGCGCCATATGCATTACAAAACCTTGATTGCCCGACCTAGCCTACCCCAACAACTGCAACATAGCACGAGACCCCGGACATAAACCGTCTGACCCCGCAAATTCCACCCCGATTTATTTTGTGCACTCGAATCCCCTTCGATGCCATCCGCGGGCACATCATCGTCCCTCTGCAATCATCGGCACCGCGATCCTCGAACATTTCGATGTGACGATAGCATGGCAGCAAGGCACCATTTCATGGCATCAGGCCAAATGAAAAGAATGAATGTCGTCACCTCCGTCACGTAAGCTGATGTTTTCAGGATCTCCCCGAGATTCCCCTGAAGACTTCCGCACCAATAGTTTGTGCGAACTGTCATGAGCGTCCTGCTACCCCCAGTTTTTGTCCTACCCCCACCCCTATCTTTCTGCAAATGCGGATCCACGCTAACCCTCACTCCCCCTGCCCCAATGATGCAGGCAAGGTGGCCCCCGTCGGGAAAGGGCAAGGAGTTGTCGAACCGTCAGTCAATCGCTATACTTTGATATCCCCAGCAGTTTCGGGCTATCGGCATCCACAATAACCAACCGGACTGTCCTCCATGAACAACATTGTCAGGTTCAACTACCTCTACCGAGACGCTGCCAACTACAAAGAGTGGGGCTCGATCGACTTCACCAATCCCGAGAAGCTGGCGCTCAAAGAGATCGAACGAAGGCTCCGCGAGGACTTCGTGCAGGGCGAGCTTTTCATCGCCCACCAGGTCGGACTTCCCGAACTACTCTTCTATGCCAACGATCCGATCACCGAAGACGACCACTGCTACCACGAATTCCACTCCGTCGAAGCGATCGAAACAACCACGACCGAAGCGCCCGAACAATCGATCAGCGAATTCCTGAGCACCATACACTCTGCCGCCGAAACGGGCTGGAGGGCCTTCAACCCCGCCGACCGCCTGCCGGAGCTGAGGGCAAAAGCCGATCACCGGAGTTCAACACCGAAATCATAAGCAGTAAGCCAACCAACGCCCTCGTCTCATGAACAGCAACCTGCCTCCCGGGTTTTACGATCTTCTCCATACCGTTGACCTCAACAAAAGGCTTCAGCAGCATGGGCTCCTGACTCAGGCAGACTGGGACGACATCGACGCCAGCGAGCTACCGCAACGACTGGCGTACACCATCGCCAAGGAGCTCGCTTCATTCTTTGCTATCGAACTCTCTGACGTTAAAGAAGAGCGGCTACTTGAGGCGATCAACCACCTTTTCGACTCACCGGAGCGCCTCATCCCCTTCCTGAACGAATTGCGCCCGCAAGCCATCCAAACTCTCCAAGAGATCAAATCGAATACTCCTTCCCAATCGATAGCAACTCGCCCTGACACCCCGCTTTCGATCTCTGCGCTCCTAACCGGATCCTCTCGTTCCCCGGCACTGCGCACGCAAATCATCAAGGAACTTGCCTGCGCCGATCAGGCAGACTGGCTGGTCTCGTTCATCAGATACTCCGGGCTCCTGCCAATCCTGCCTGCGCTGAAAGAGTTCACCTCAGTTGCCCATCCGGGTGGCGTGCCGAGAATCCGCATCGCCACCACATCTTACATGGGCGCGACCGAGTACAAAGCGATCGAAGCCCTGCTCGAGCTCCCCAATACCGAAGTCAGGATCTCCTACGACACGAAGCGTACACGATTGCATGCCAAAGCCTACATCTTCCACCGCAGCACGGGTTTCGGCTCAGCCTACATCGGTTCGGCGAACATCTCGAAAGCCGCACTGGACGATGGCCTTGAATGGACCGCCAAAATCAGCCAATACGAAACCGGACATCTCTGGCAGCACGCCATTGCCACCTTCGAATCCCACTGGGAAGATGATGCCGAATTCACCCTCTGCCGGCAAGACGACCTTCCTCGCCTCAGGGAGGCCTTACAGCATGAACGTGAACACGCGAAAGGGATAGACAACCCTGACGAAATACCCTTTTTTGACCTCAGGCCCTATGGTTATCAGCAGATGATTCTCGACGATATTCAGGATGAGCGAAACACCGGCAAAAACAAGCACCTTGTCATCGCCGCAACCGGCACCGGAAAAACCATGGTTGCCGCATTTGACTATAAACGCTTCGCCACCAGCACAAAAGGCCTCCCGAAACTGCTCTACGTTGCTCACCGCCAAGAGATTCTCATCCAGGCACGCGGAGCATTTCGCCAAGTGCTCCGCAATGGAAGCTTTGGAGAGATTGTTGCCGGCGGATCCAATCCCACTGATCAACGCCACCTCTTTTGCACCGTGCAAAGCTGGAACAGCAAGGGTTTCGACAGACTCGACCCGTCACACTTCGAGTACATCGTCCTTGATGAGGCACATCACGCAGCAGCAGAATCCTACCAAGCGTTGATCAATCATGTCAAGCCGACCTCGCTGCTCGGCCTCACCGCAACACCGGAACGGGCCGACAATCAAGACATCCGAAACGATTTCGGCGGCGTCTTTACCCACGAAATCCGGCTTCCTGAAGCGGTCGAACGCGCACTGCTTGTCCCATTCCACTATTTCGGCATCCCTGACCTTGACGGCCTTGACTTTTCAGGCCTGGACTGGAATAGAGGCGGCTACGACCAAACCGCGTTAAGCGCTCTGATTGCCGCGAACAAGAGTCGCGCCCATTGGGTCCTGAGCCAGCTCGATCGCTACGTCAACAACATCACACAAATCAGGGCGCTCGGATTTTGCGTCAGCGTTGAGCACGCCAACTTCATGGCCGACTTCTGCAACACCAACAATGTCAAAGCCATATCGCTCAGCGCAGACTCCAGCCCTGAGCTGCGCAAGACAGCGCAACAACAGCTCGAACAACGCGAAATCAACATCATCTTCACGGTTGACCTCTATAACGAAGGCATCGACATCCCGACAGTCGACACGGTCCTGTTCCTTCGCCCCACCGAAAGCCTCACCATCTTCCTGCAGCAGCTTGGCCGTGGCCTGCGCCTGCACGAAGAGAAATCGCACCTGACCGTCCTGGACTTCATCGCGCCCCAACACCGCAATTTCAGCTACGCCAAACGATTCCGTGCACTCTCAAGCAAGCCGGAACGCGCACTGAAGCCGCAGATTGAATCCGACATGCCTTACCTGCCAGCAGGTTGCCTCGTGCATCTCGAAAAGCAGGCCAAAGAACATGTGCTCCAAAACATAACATCCGCAACAAACGCCCTTCGGGGCAACCGACTCCAGCAAGAACTTCGGAACTTGCGAGAATCCGTCGGCCTCAAAGAGATGCTCGAATTCCTCAATCTGGAATCACCAGACGAAATCTATCAAAGAGGGCTCCCCCACCTGCTCCTTGCTGAAGCACACGGCACGCTCGAGAGTGCCAACACGCCCAGTTACGCCCAACACCTGGCCAAAGGCTTCCGGCGACTGGCACTCATGGACGACATGACGATCGTAACCGACGGACTGGAATACCTCAATGGCAACAAAGCCAGGCTCTCAGAGTCGAACTTGCTGCTGCAGAGTGCCATGTGGGGAGACAAACGACCGAACAACCTCCAAGAGGCCCTGAAGTTCATCGACGCGCGCCCTGGCCTCAAGCATGATCTTCGTGAGCTCCTTTCCTGGCTCCTCGAGCACAGCGTGCCGCATGCCGCCCAGCGCATCCCTGACATGACCGGCCCCCTTTCGCTTCACGCATCATACACCAGGGAGCAAATCCTGCTTGCCCTCGGCATTGGCTCATTTGAAAAACCTTTTTTCTTAAACGCCGGAGTCATGGATGTTAAAAACCGAAAACTCGACCTCTTCTTTGCCGATATCAACAAAAGCGAAGCGGACTTCTCTCCGACCACCATGTTCGAAGATTACGCACTGACCGACAGGCTCTTCCACTGGCAAAGCCAATCACAAACCAGCGAAAACTCACCGGTAGGGCACCGTTACATCAACCATCGAGCACAAGGTTACACGCCCTTACTCTTCATCAGGAACCGAAAAAAGCTCGACAACGGGCTCACCTCCCCATACTTTTTCGCCGGACCGTTACGATACCAGCGCCATGAAGGCTCAAAACCGATGTCGATCATTTGGGAACTCGAGCACCCCTTGCCCGCAAGGACGCTCTCGTGGGCGAGAAGAGTTGCGTGACGAGTCAACCCCGGTTCTTGTCCATCGGCTCGCAGGTTTGCTTCACGCTCGCTGACCTTCGTGCAGTGCCGGTCACTTCGTCCGCTGTGGCCCACTTACTGGTGGACATTCACCGCCAAGATTGCTCCCATGCCGGGCGCATCTGTCGGCGCCTCTTGATTGAGGCTCCTCGCTCGTAAAGACAGCAGGCACGTTCCGTGAGGCGGTAAATGCTTGTGGCCGAAGGGCGTAGCTTGCTGCCGGGATGACGGCTATCGTCATCACCGCGATCGATCGTGAAAGGGTGGCGAACGAAAAGCTCCCCGGCATGCCCGAGTTCCTCCCATACATGCCGTTCACCGCCCCATTGCTCCGTTATTGCACCCTAACCTGACGAATCCGCCAATTCACGCTGAACCCACACAACAGGAAGCCGTCTGACTTCTTTTGAGATAAGTGCATGAAGCGAATAACGTCCCTCAGTTTTTTACGTCCCTCAGTTTTTTACCAGGCTTCTGCACGACCTCGGCATCGGCAGGGCCGACGGCTCTTACCGCAAGCAGCTCGAACGGCTCTCGCGGATACAGCTGCTGATCCTCGACGACTGGGGAATGAGCCCGCTCACCGACGCCGGCAAACGTGACATACTCGAAATCATGGAAGACCGGCACAACGTCCAGTCCACCCTGATCAGCACCCAGTACCCCGTCTCGGAATGGCACCGGCTCATCGACGATCCGACTCGTGCCGATGCCATTTGTGACCGACTCGTGCATAACGCCTATCAGCTACAGCTCAAGGGTGAATCGATGCGGAAAACGATGGCAAAAATGGAATAACTTCGAACACTTTTTTAGATTGACCTTGCAGACCGAATGACGGGACGTTTACTGTTCGAAGTTTAGCGGAAAACGTGTTCGATTTCGGCGGAACCGCCATAGAGCAACTCGCCTATTTCCTGAATATCGCTCATGTCTGTATCGTATGCGATTCACTACAGCAAACTTTTGCTACAACCTCGATTTTTTCACTCTAACGGTTAGGGTATTTTCATCCCGTCCAGGATCAATTCTTGATCGGCCAGTTTTCACTAAGGCGACAGGCGGGTATAAATACGGCAATTACTTTACATAACATTTATTATACAACAAAACTCATTAACAAGAGGAATCATCAGAACTTGAACATCAAGTTCAGCAGCTCCAAGCACTTGCTTTTGCTCGTAACCTGGACGGCTGGCTTCCATCCCCCGAAGTGTCTGGTTTGTCCGTCCGTCGCTGGATTTTTCCACAGTCACCCCCAGTATCTCATCATTGTCTCGCCTCAGGATCCGGAGAATTGCAATCGTCCATGGAACAGCGCTTCCGTACTTTGGCACTTGGCTGGTTAAAAAAAAGGGCACCTCTAAAAAGTGTGTCGTAGATAAGCAGTACAAGTGATGAGGGTATGACCCCTCGTACTCGGCTTGCAGGAGCAGGGTGCAAACCACCGTATGCGGCTGTAGTCAAAAGCTATGGTCGTGAGCGATACGGAAAAGGCATCCTCAAGATGTCATGTGTGAGCCAAGGAAGACGAACACCAGTGAACCGCCATAAACGTGTCGATAATGCTAAGGCGACATCAAAACCGGGCAGTTTTTAGGGTCCGGGATGAATCTGGAGGAAACCTGTTTACTGACCAGATGGTGTCCGGCATACAGGCGGCGTGATCCTGGCTTGGGCGCTTATACTGAACTACGAGAACCTTCGCTGGCGATGATAAGGGAAAAGGCACATGGGTAACACACGAGGCCGAAAGTACCGATACGCCAGCAAGGGGCGGAGCAGTCCGTAAGAGCGATGAAGGTCCTGTAATGGGGCTGGAGCAAAGGGGCTGCATCATTCAGTCATGCAGTAGTATCAACTGCGAAAGCGGGAGGAGTATTTCGGTATGACAAAGCCGTATGAGATATCCAGACACCTCGTCTGGAAAGCGTATCAGCAGGTGAAATCCAACAAAGGTGCCGCTGGTATCG
>Ga0326729_1000007_pt1 | contig 149147 bp, 142 predicted proteins | sample MHFSIPfraction_2_FD_207744 | JGI IMG/M metagenome (GOLD analysis project Ga0326729, IMG submission 207744) | Lab enriched peat soil microbial communities from Michigan Hollow, Ithaca, NY, United States - MHF6AY SIP fraction | ecosystem: Environmental > Terrestrial > Soil > Wetlands > Peat...
CGCCGCCGTGCACCGCCGAGTGCCCGGCAGGCGAGGACATCCGTGGCATCAACCGCTTTCTCAACGGCACCGACCCGTCGGACGACGCGCTGAAGTCGGCCTGGGAGACGGCGGTGGAGACCAACCCGTTCCCGGCGATCATGGGCCGCATCTGCCCGCACCCGTGCCAGAGCAAGTGCAACCGCGGCGTGCATGACGAAAGCGTGGCAATCAACGCCGTCGAGCAGGTGATCGGCAACTACGCCATCGCGAACAACCTCAAACTCAAAGGCCCCGGCGCGGACACCGGCAAGAAGGTCGCCATCATCGGCGGCGGCCCGGCGGGACTGTCGGCCGCCTACCAGCTGCGTCGCAAAGGGCACGCCGTCACCATTTACGACGCCAACGAAAAGCTCGGCGGCATGGTGCTCTACGGCATCATGGGCTACCGCGTGGATCGCAAGGTGCTCGAAGCTGAAATCGCCCGCATCATCGAGCTCGGCGTCGAGACGAAGATGGGTGTGACGATCGGCAAGGATATTACGCTGGAACAGCTCGAAGCTGCATACGACGCAGTCTTCATCGGCGTCGGAGCGCAGAAAGGCCGCGGCCTGCCCGTGGCGGGCTTCGAGGGAACGCCCGGAGCGACCAACGCCATCGACTTCCTGAAGAGCTACGAAGTGCTCGGCGACGATATTCCTGTCGGCAAGCACGTGGTGGTCATCGGTGACGGCAATGTGGCGATGGACGTCGCAAGACTTGCCCTGCGCCTCGGTTCGAAAGCCTCGATTGTCTCCGGCGTACCGCGGGAAGAGATGGCCTGCTTCGAGAACGAATATGACGACGCAGCACGCGAAGGCACGACGATGCACTTTCTCGCCGGCACGGCTGAAGTGCTTGGCGGAGCGAGTGGCGTCACCGGCCTGCGCTGCACCAAGATGACGAAGAAAGCCAAGGGCGAGGATGGCTGGAACTCGCCGATTCCGTTCCTGCGCTACAAGAGCACGGACGAAAGCTTCATCATTGACGCGGATATGGTGGTGGCGGCCATCGGCCAGGGAACCGACCTCGGCTGCCTCGGCAGCGCGTCGAGTGGCCCGTGGCTCAAGGTGGATCGCAACTTCCGCATCCCCGGTCGCGAGAAGCTCTTCGGCGGCGGCGACGCGCTGAAGGTCGATCTCATCACCACCGCCGTGGGGCACGGACGCAAGGCCGCCAACTCGATCGACGCCTTCCTGAAGGGCGAGGCGATGCCGGAATATCCGTACCGCGAGATCACCAAGCCGCACAAGCAGGATTTGCTCTACTTCGTGCACACGCCGCAGGCAAAGCGCAGCAGCATCGAGCCGGAGGTGGTCGTCGGCAACCACGACGAACTGCTCGTGGCGCTGAAGCCGGACGAGGTGATCACCGAATCGAAACGGTGCATGAGCTGCGGCTTCTGCTTCGACTGCAAGCAGTGCGTCTCGTTCTGCCCGCAGGAAGCGATCACGCGCTACCGCGACAACCCGGCGGGCGAAAAAGTCTATACCAACTACTCGAAATGCGTCGGCTGCCACCTCTGCTCCCTGGTCTGCCCCTGCGGCTACATCCAGATGGGCATGGGCGACGGACTGTAATTTATTTTAACCTCTGAAGAAAGAACCGAAGATGAACATAGGAATCCTGCTCAAAGAGGGGCCTTACAACCATCAGGCGTCCGACACGGCATACAAGTTTGCCGAAGCGGCCATCGCCAAAGGGCACAAGGTCGATGCCGTTTTTCTTTACAACGATGGGGTCAACAACGCGACCAGACTCGGCGATCCGCCGCAGGATGACCGCAACGTCGCCGCCCGCTGGAGCGAGCTGGCGCAGAACAATGGTTTTAAGGTGCTCGCCTGCATCGCGGCCTCGAAGCGCCGCGGCATCAACGACGACGTGCTGATCGACGGCAGTGAAATCACCGGCCTCGGCACCCTCACCGACATCGCAATCCGTAACGACAGACTTTTAACCTTCGGAGACTGACCAATGGACACAGATATCAAGAAAATCATGCATGTGATGCGCCGCGCTCCGCATGGTTCGATCTACACCTACGAAGGTCTCGAAATGATTCTGATCATGGCGGCCTACGAGCAGGATCTCTCCCTCGTCTTTATTGGCGATGGCATCTATGCCCTGAAAAAGAATCAGGATACCGCCGGAATCGGCATCAAGGGATTCTCCAGAACCTTCATGGCTCTCGACGGCTACGATGTGGAGAAGCTCTACGTGGACAGGCAGTCGCTCGAAGAGCGGGGCTTGACCGAAGATGATCTGGTGGTCGATGTCGAAGTCATGGAGGCCTCCGAGATCGGTCAGTTGATGACCGAACAGGATGTCATCATTCACCATTGATCCGGCCCGCGATTTTCCGGAGCCGCATAACGAGCAAAGAACACAGAAACGGTACACGTTATCATGTTACATACCATCAATAAATCACCGTTCGAAAACAGCACCCTGACAACCGCCGTCCGGTTCTTGCAGCCCGGCGACCCGATTCTCTTTATCGAGGATGGCGTCTACGCCGTGCAGGAGGGCAACCGGTTCGGCGCGCTGATTCAGTCCGTGCTGAAAAAGAACAATCCGGTTTACGCACTCAAGCCCGATCTCGACGCCCGCGGCATTTCCGCCGTCGCCGAAGGGGTAACGACGGTCGATTATGCAGGTTTTGTAGATCTGGTCGAAGAGCACCAGGTCAACAGTTGGCTGTAATGATTCTCGAAAATCACGCTCGTCTCTGTTTCGTTGAATATCCGACACGCGAAAAATTCAACGGACAGGGGCGGGCAGTGAAGAATGCGTAATTATTTGCGATTTATCAGACGTATTTTCTTGCTTGGACGGGGAATTTTGATCGACAAGTGATATATTGCTGCTCTTCTCTTATTTAGTAGCAATTCGCATTCAGGTCATTCACAGGCGGGAACGTCAGGGTTACTATTGTATTGTCTAAACTCAAAGGCCTTAATTCTTATGGGTTTGAAAAACATCAAGGTCGGGTTACTGCCAGGTGTTCTTGCCACATTGCTGTTTCTGATGCCCCAGCTCGCGTTTGCCGCAAGCGCTACTTCGGTTGACACGACAGTCTGGTGGGTGTGGGTGCTCGGTCTGTTTGTTTTTACTTTTTTACTTGGCATCGTCGCGGTCATCGCCGGTGTCGGTGGCGGCGTACTCTACGTGCCGATTGTCAGCAGCTTCTTTCCTTTCCATATCGATTTCGTCCGCGGAACCGGTCTGCTCGTGGCTCTGGCCGGAGCGCTCTCGGCAGGGCCTCCGCTCCTGAGAAAAGGACTTGCCAATCTCAAACTCGCGATGTCCATGTCGCTGATCGGCTCGATGAGCTCCATCGCCGGTGCGCTGGTAGGTCTGGCCCTGCCGGAAAAGGCCATTCAGATGGCGCTTGGCCTGACCATCCTCGGCATCACGGTCATCATGTTCCTGTCAAAAAATTCAGCTTATCCCCAGATCGAAAAACCGGACGCCCTCTCAAAGGCGCTTCAGATTCATGGTATCTACTATGACGAGCATCTGAAAAAGGATGTTGACTGGCAGATTCATCGCACCCCTGTCGGTTTGCTCCTGTTTATCCTGATCGGATTCATGGCGGGCATGTTCGGGCTTGGCGCTGGCTGGGCGAACGTGCCGGTGTTCAATCTCGTGCTTGGCGCGCCGTTGCGGGTTTCCGTCGCCACCAGCGTCTTCGTGCTCTCGATCAACGATACGGCGGCTGCCTGGGTCTACCTGCACAAAGGCGCGGTTTTGCCGCTCATCGCCGTGCCATCGGTTGCGGGCATGATGCTCGGCACCAAAATCGGCGCAAAGCTGCTCACGAAAGTCCATACCAACGTGGTGAGAAGGGTGGTGATCATTCTGCTTGCCGTTGCCGGACTTCGCGCGCTTCTCAAGGGATTCGGAATCTGACATCACACCATGAAACAGGAAACAGTACACGCAGACAAGGTGCAGCTCGCCTACGCGGGCATTCTCTCAAAGGCGACGACGCTCGGCATGATTCTTGTCGCCCTCGGGTATATCGTCTATGTCTTTCAATTGATGCCGCTCTCCGTGCCGATCGATCAGGTGGCTGGAAACTGGGGCTTGCGCGCCTCTGAATTTCATCAAAAGGTTCCCGGCGCTCCATCGGGCTGGAGCTGCTTCAGTCATGCGGGACAAGGGGATATGCTGAGCTATATCTCCATCATCTACCTCGGCATCGTCACCATGATGTGCCTCGTGGCGGCCGGTTTTGCGTTTTTGCGTGAAAAGAACATGATCTACACACTCGTTTCTTTTGCACAGATAGCAGTACTGATCCTTGCCGCCGCCGGTGTCGTCTCCGGGGGGCACTGAGAGAAAAGGGAATCGACCAGATAAACCATTTCAAATAAACTTCAAGTCAGTCTTATGTCCGATACAAAAAAACTCGCGATTATCGCCTCCAAGGGGACGCTCGACTGGGCCTATCCGCCTTTCATTCTCGCCTCGACAGCAGCGGCGATGGATATGGAAGCCGTGGTGTTTTTCACCTTCTATGGTCTTCCGTTGCTGAAAAAGGAGATAGACGCCAAGGTGACGCCGGTCGGCAATCCGGCCATGCCGATGAAGATGCCTTTCGGCAGCAAGGATTTCCAGGCGATCAACTGGTCGATTCCCAATCTCATTTCCGGCAACATCCCCGGATTCGACACGATGGCCACCAGCCTGATGAAGGAGACCTTCAAGAAGAAGGGCGTTGCCACCATCGAGCAGCTTCGCGAGATGTGCATCGAGTCGGGCGTCAGGTTCATCGCCTGCCAGATGACGATGGATGTGTTCGGATTCGACAAGTCGGAGTTCATCGAAGGCGTCGAGTATGGCGGCGCGGCCAGCTTCCTCGAATACGCGGCGGACGCCAATATTTCGCTCTTTATCTGACCCCGAACAGAGGCGACAGAAAATGTTGTGACGCTTCCGGTTTTATTGTTTATTTTGTATGATCATATAGCTATAAACCGGAAGCTCGCATTCAGGGGACACGATCACAGAAGTAACTGAATTATAAGGAGTTAGCGCTGTATGCGCGACGTTGTGGTTTCATACTGAAGGTGATCAACGGTTTTTTTGCGGTTCAATGACGTCCGAAGCAGGAGCACAAGCCGGAATTTTTATCAGTCACTCGATTTTTGATTGCGGTCTTTGGTAAATAAATCAGGATTCGATAACATGGCATCTCGATCCGGCAACCCTTTCAGGCAGGACTTTCGCTTTCTGACGGCGTATACCCGCAAGATTCTCAACAACTTATTCTAACAAGGAATCTCATGGCGTTAGTCAATCCACACGGAAAGGATAAAGTGTTAAAACCGCTGCTGCTCGCCGGTGACGAGTTGCAGAGCGAAATGGCGCGGGCCGAGTCCATGAAGCAGGTCAGGCTCTCCTCCCGCGAGACGGGCGACCTGATCATGCTCGGTATTGGCGGCTTCACTCCGCTGACCGGCTTCATGGCCGAGGCCGACTGGAAGGGAAGCGTCGAAACCTGCACGATGGCCGACGGCACCTTCTGGCCGATTCCGATCACCCTTTCGACATCGCAGGAGCTGGCCGACACCATCGCCATCGGTGAAGAGGTTGCGCTCGTCGACGACGAGTCCGGCGAACTGATGGGCAGCATGAAGGTCGAGGAGAAGTACTCCATCGACAAGGCTCACGAGTGTCGCGAGGTGTTCAAGACCGACGATCTCAAGCACCCCGGCGTGCAGATGGTGATGAACCAGGGCGACATCAACCTCGCAGGCCCGGTCAAGGTGTTCAGCGAAGGCTCCTTCCCGAAGGAGTTCGCGGGTATCTACATGACCCCCGCCGAGACCCGCAAAATGTTCGAAGATAACGGCTGGAGCACGGTTGCCGCTTTCCAGACCCGCAACCCCATGCACCGCTCCCACGAATATCTCGTCAAGATCGCCATCGAAATCTGCGACGGCGTGCTTATCCACCAGCTTCTCGGCAAGCTCAAGCCGGGCGACATTCCGGCTGACGTCCGCAAGGATTGCATCAACGTCCTGACCGAGAATTATTTCGTCAAGGGCACCACCATCCAGGCGGGCTACCCGCTCGACATGCGCTATGCAGGCCCGAGGGAGGCGCTGCTTCACGCGCTCTTCCGCCAGAACTTCGGATGCAGCCACCTGATTGTCGGACGCGACCACGCAGGCGTCGGCGACTACTACGGCCCGTTCGACGCGCACCACATCTTCGACCAGATTCCCGCTGGTGCGCTCGAAACCAAGCCGCTGAAGATCGACTGGACATTCTACTGCTACAAGTGCGACGCCATGGCCTCGATGAAGACCTGCCCGCACGAACCGGCCGACAGGCTCAACCTGAGCGGCACGATGCTGCGCAAGATGCTTTCGGAGGGTCTCGAAGTGCCGGAGCACTTCAGCCGTCCCGAGGTGCTTGAAATCCTGAGGAAGTACTATGCCGGTCTGACCGAAAAGGTGGACATTCAGGTGCACTCCCACGCGGTAGGGAAATAACGGTTTCCGGGCGACCGGGAAGACAAGGGTTTTTTTATCTCTCTTATATCCAATGGCTTAGTAAATCGCGGGCTTTTCCCGCAAATTTTTCGGTTAAAGGAGGACAAATTATGCCGAGTTTCGTCATTAAGGAAAAATGTGACGGCTGCAAAGGTCAGGAAAGGACAGCATGTATGTACATCTGCCCGAACGACCTCATGAAGCTCGATGTCGAAAGGATGAAGGCCTGGAACCAGGAGCCCGACCAGTGCTGGGAGTGCTACAACTGCGTGAAGATCTGCCCGCAGCAGGCCATCGAGGTCAGGGGCTACGCCGACTTCGTACCGCTGGGCGGCAGCGTCATCCCGCTCAGAGGCACCGACGCCATCATGTGGACGGTCAAGTTCAGGAACGGTATTCTGAAGCGCTACAAGTTCCCGATCAGAACGACCTCCGAAGGTTCCATCGATCTGTACTCGGGCAAGCCTGAGCACGATTACGCGAACCTCAAGAAGCCGGGCTTCTTCAATATGACCGAATATCCTACCCTGTAATCAATCAAATCACTCAAGGAGGTTCTATCCATGGGAGTTGAAAAAAACGAGTTCAAGTTTAGCAAGAAGCCCGAAGTTGTCTATGTGGATACGGATATTCTGCTGATCGGCGGTGGCATGGCTTGCTGCGGCGCAGCGTACGAAGCCGCCAAATGGGCTACCCCGAAAGGTCTGAGAATCACGATGGTCGACAAGGCATCCGTTGACAGAAGCGGTGCGGTCGCCATGGGTCTTTCTGCTATCAATACCTACTGCGGCGAGAACGATCCCGCCGATTACGTAAAATATGTGCGCGCTGACCTCATGGGCATCATCCGCGAGGATCTTGTCTATGACCTTGGCCGCCACGTCGATAACTCCGTACATCTGTTCGAAGAGTGGGGTCTTCCGGTCTGGAAGCGCGACGAGGATGGTTCGACGATGGACGGTTCGAAACCGGCTCCAAAGCTCTCCGAAGGCGGCAAGCCCGTCCGCTCCGGTCGCTGGCAGATCATGATCAACGGTGAATCCTACAAGGTCATCGTTGCCGAGGCCGCCAAGAAAGCCCTCGAATACAACCGCAAGGAGACCGGCGTCGATCAGAACCTGTTCGAGCGCGTCTTCATCAGCGAGCTGATCCACGACAAGAACGATCCTTCCCGTATCGCTGGCGCTATCGGTTTCAGCGTTCGCGAGAACAAAGCCTACGTCTTCACCGCCAAAACCATGCTGCTCGCCTGCGGCGGCGCTGTGAACGTCTACCGTCCCCGCTCCACGGCTGAAGGCCAGGGCCGCGCATGGTACCCGGTCTGGAACGCCGGCACTACCTACGCGCTCGCTGCGCAGGCCGGTTGCGAACTCGTGCTCATGGAAAACCGTTTCGTGCCCGCCCGCTTCAAGGACGGTTACGGCCCGGTCGGCGCATGGTTCCTCTTCTTCAAGTGTAAGGCAACCAACTCCCTTGGCGAAGACTACTGCGTGACCAACCTCGAAACTGCCAACAAGGACTTCGGCAAGTACGCATCCGATCCGCACAAGCTCACCACCGCGATGAGGAACCACATGATGATGATCGACATGAAGGCCGGTAAAGGCCCGATCCTCATGAGGACTCACGAAGCGATGGCCGCGCTTGCCGAGACCATGACCCCCAAGCAGATCAAGCACCTCGAAGCCGAGGCATGGGAAGACTTCCTCGACATGTGCATCGGCCAGGCTGTCGTCTGGGCGGGCAACAACATCGAGCCGGAGAAGACCCCGTCCGAGCTTATGCCGACCGAACCCTACCTGCTCGGCTCGCACGCCGGTTGCGCCGGTATCTGGGTCAGCGGTCCTGGCGACATCGCTGGTATTCCGGCGGAATGGAGCTGGGGCTACAACAGGATGACCACCGTCAATGGTCTGTTCACCGCAGGTGACGGCGTTGGCGCATCGGGTCACAAGTTCTCCTCCGGTTCACACGCCGAAGGCCGTATCGCGGGCAAGAACATGACCGCATTCTGCCTCGACAATGCCGCTTACAAGCCGGAACTGGGCCGCGACGTTGACGAAGTGATCGCCGAGATCTACGCTCCGATGGAGAACTTCGCCAAGAACAAGGATTACAGCACCGATCCGAACGTCAACCCGAACTACATCCGCCCGAGGATGTTCCAGGCTCGTCTCCAGAAGATCATGGACGAGTATGTTGCCGGTGTCGCCACTTGGTACACCACCAGCAAAACCATGCTCGACAAGGGTCTCGAGCACCTGTCGCTCCTCAAGGAGGACGCCGAGAAGATGGCCGCCGAGGATCTGCACGAGCTGATGCGCGCCTGGGAGAACTACCATCGCCTGATGGCCGGTGAAGCCCACGCACGTCACATCCTCTTCAGAGAGGACAGCCGCTACCCCGGTTACTACTTCAGAGCCGATCACTTCTACGTCGATGACGAGAACTGGAAGTGCTTCACCATCTCGAAGTATGACAGGGACAGCAAAGAGTGGTCGCTCTCCAAGAGGGACTACGTTCAGGTCGTTCCGGACTAATCGTATCGTTCAGCATATCCCCGAGGGAGAACCTAGGGGATTGCTTTATCAGTACCAGGATTCCCCGTAGAAAGGTTATATTCCCGTGGCTCCTGTAGGTGTTGATTTTTGAGAGTTTATCCGCAGAGGAAAATCATGTCAGTTGAAACCATTTTAGTTGTCGGCGGCGGCATCAGCGGAATTACCACGGCGGTAGAGGCTGCCGAGGTCGGTTACAATACCGTGCTTGTCGAGAAGAACCCGTACCTTGGCGGTCGGGTCGCGCAGCTCAACAAGTATTTCCCCAAACTGTGTCCCCCGTATTGCGGTCTGGAGATGAACTTCAGGCGCATCAAACCAAATCCGAAAATTACCGTCTACACCATGACCGAGGTCGAATCGGTGAGCGGTCAGGAAGGAAATTACAGCGTCAGGCTGAAAGTCAGTCCGCGGTATGTGAACGAAAAGTGCACTGCCTGCAACGCCTGCGCCGAGGCATGTCCCTCGGAGAGGCCTAACGAATACAATTTCGGAATGGACAAGACCAAGGCGGCCTATCTGCCGCACGTCATGTCCTATCCCATGAGATATGTCATAGAGAGAAACGCCTGCAAGGACAAGTCGTGCGACAAGTGCGCGAAGGCTTGCAAATACAACGCCATCGATCTCAACATGAAGCCGCAGACCATCGAGATGAAGGTCGGCAGCATCGTCTACGCCACCGGCTGGAATCCCTACGACGCGGCGAAGATGGAGAATCTCGGCTACGGCCGCGTCAAGAACGTCATCACCAACATGATGCTGGAGCGGCTCGCCGCGCCGAACGGCCCGACGGGCGGCAAAATCGTGCGCCCTTCAGACAAGAAAGAGGTCAAGAAGGTGGTCTTCGTGCAGTGCGCCGGATCGAGGGACGAGAACCATCTCAACTACTGCTCGGCGATCTGCTGCATGGCGTCACTCAAGCAGGCAACCTATATCCGCGAGCGCATTCCTGACGCGAAGGTGGTCGTGGCCTACATCGATCTGCGAGCCCCCGGCAAGTACGAGGAGTTCCTCAACAAAGTGCAGGGTGACGCGAACGTCACGATGGTCAAGGGCAAAGTCGCCAAGATCGAAGAAGACCCATCCACCGGCGGCGTCATCCTTGAGTTCGAGGATGTCGAGGGCGGCGGCAAGAGGCACGAACACGCCGATATGGCCGTGCTCGCCACCGGCATGGAGCCTTCGGTCAAGACGCACTCCATGCTGAGTTTCGAGGAGAACGGCTTCATCAATGGCGGAACTGCCGCCGGAATCTACTCGACCGGCGTGGCCAAGAGGCCGTCCGATGTGACCACATCCATTCAGGATGCGACCGGCATGGCATTGAAAAGCATTCAAAGTCTCGTGAGGAGTTAAACTATGGCTGATGATAAAAAAATAGGCGTATACCTCTGTACCGACTGCGGGATCGGAGAGGCGTTGAATGTGGATCAACTCGAAGCGGTCGCCAGGAAAGAGTTCAAGGTTCCCGTCTGCAAAAAGCATCCCAACCTGTGCAGCAACGAAGGCGTTCAGATCATCAAGGATGACCTCAACAGCGAAGAGGTCAACAAGATCGTTATCGCCGCCTGCTCGCAGAGGGTCAACAACGAGGTGTTCAATTTCGATCCGCTCAAGTATGTCACCGAAAGGGTCAACCTGCGCGAGCAGGTGGTCTGGGTAGCTCCGAAGGATGACAAAGAGGGCACCCAGATGATGGCCGACGACTACCTGCGGATGGGCATCACCAGAATCCAGAAATCCTCGGTGCCGGAGCCGAAAATTGCCGACGTGAACCGCACGGTGCTCGTCGTCGGTGGCGGCGTGACCGGCCTGACCGCGGCGCTCGAAGCGTCGCAGGCGGGCTACAAGGCGGTGATTGTCGAAAAAGCGCAGGAGCTTGGCGGCTGGGCGAAGAAGATGTACCGCGTCTTCCCGACCAAACCGCCGTTCGCCGAGATCGAACAGCCGACCATCGGCACGAAGATCGATGCGGTCAAAAAGGACGGCAATATCACCGTTCACACCGGCACGACCATCGCTTCCGTCGAGGGCGGCCCGGGTGCATACCAGGTCACCGTCGAAAGGAACGGCTCGCAGGAGAGCTTCGCCGCCGGTTCCATCGTGCTCGCCGCCGGCTGGAGACCATACAATGCCGACAAGCTCCGTCATCTTGGCTACGGCAAGCACCGCAACGTCGTGACCAACATCGAATTCGAGCAGAATGTCGCCAAATGCAACGGCAAGGTCACCCGTCCCTCTGACGGCAAACCGGTGAAGAATGTGATCTTCCTCCAGTGCGCCGGTCAACGTGACAAGGAGCATGTGCCCTACTGCTCTTCGGTCTGCTGCAACGTTTCGCTCAAACAGGCCAAATATGTGCGCGAATCCGATCCCGACGCGGGAGCCTTCATCGTCTACAAGGACATGCGCACCGTCGGCCTGTACGAAAACTTCTACAAGAAAGCGCAGGATGACGAGGGCATCTTCCTCACCAAAGGGGAGATTCTCGGTATCAAGGAGGAGTCCGACGGCACGCTCGTCGTCGAGATCGACAACCAGCTCCTCGGCAGAAAGATGAAGATCAAGGCGGACATCCTTGTGCTCGCAGCCGGTATGGTGTCGGCGATGGTGCCGGACGAGATGTCGGTCAACAATCTGACGCCGGAGTATATCGGCAATATCGTCAAGAAAGAGACCTCCGACGGCGTGATCGAGTCCCTCGAACCCGAGAGCCTCATGTTGAATCTCCAGTACCGTCAAGGGCCGGAAATTCCGCATCTCAAATGGGGTTTCCCGGATTCGCACTTCATCTGCTTCCCGTACGAAACCCGCAGGACCGGCATCTACGCGGCTGGCGCGGTGCGTCATCCGATGGATGCCGTGCAGTCCACCGCCGACGCTACCGGCGCGGCGCTCAAGGCGATCCAGTGCATGGAGCTGACGGCGCAGGGCCGGGCGGTGCATCCGAGAACCTGGGACAGAACCTTTCCCGAGATTCGCTTCGAGAGCTGCACCCAGTGCCGTCGCTGCACGGTCGAGTGCCCCTTCGGCGCGTATAACGAAAAGCCGGACGGCACGCCGCTCGACTTCGCCTCCCGCTGCCGCCGCTGCGGAACTTGCATGGGCGCGTGTCCGCAGAGGGTCATCTCCTTCAAGGATTACAGCGTCGATATGATTTCAGCGATGCTGAAGTCGATCGAGGTGCCTGACGAGGGAACCTTCATCGTCGGCTTTGTCTGCGAGAACGACGCCTATCCGGCCTTCGACATGGTGGGTCTGAACAGGATCGCCATGAACACCAACTTCCGGTTCATTCCGTTGCGCTGCCTCGGCGGCCTCAACCTGGTGTGGATCGCCGACGCGCTGTCGCGTGGCGTTGACGGCATCATGCTGCTTGGCTGCAAATATGGCGACGACTACCAGTGCCACTACGTCAAGGGCAGCCAGATGGCCAACGAGCGCCTCGGCAAGGTGCAGGAGACGCTCAGTCGCCTCATGCTCGAAGCCGACCGCGTCGAGCAGGTTCAGCTCGCCATCAACGAGTGGGACAAGCTGCCGGGCATTCTCGAAGCGTTCGCTAAAAAGGTCGAAGATCTGGGTGAAAATCCGTACAAGGGATTCTAAAACAATTACTGCGGGCAGGCGGGCCGTCGCTTCCGGATCGAAATCCGAAATGCGGCGCGTCTCCTGCCCCGGTTCATACCGCTGATAATTCTGGAGGTTCTCTATGGCTCAAGATACTGTATTCACACCGGACGTAAAGTTTGTCAGGGAGCTGCAAAAGGCCGGTGCCGATACATTGAAAAAGTGCTATCAATGCGCCACATGCTCCGTGGTGTGCCCGCTGGCTCCTGATGACAAGCCCTTTCCGCGCAAGGAGATGCTCATGGCGCAATGGGGCCTGAAGGACGAGCTGCTCAAAAGCTCCGACATCTGGCTCTGCCACAACTGCAACGACTGCTCGAAGTACTGCCCGCGTGGCGCCAGGCCGGGCGACGTGCTCGCCATCCTGCGCAAAAGCGTCATTCAGGAAAACGCCTTTCCGAAGTTCATGGGCAAGATCGTGGGCGATCCGAACAACATCTGGCAGGCGCTGCTCATTCCTGTCGTTATCTTTCTGCTGCTTCTCGGCGTGACGGGGCATCTGCGCATACCGGAGGGCGAAGTGGTTTTCTCGAAGTTTTTCCCGGTTGAATTTATTGACGGCGTCTTCGTGCCGCTCTCGGCGCTGGCCGTGGGCATGTTCGCCATCAGCATTTCGCGCTTCTGGAAGAACATGACCGAAGCCTCCGGATTGAAGCCGAAAGCGGAGTTCATGCCGAGCCTCGTCGAGACGCTCAAGGAGATCATGACCCACGCAAAGTTCAAGAAGTGCGACGAAAACAAGGATCGCTCGATCTCGCACGTGCTGGTGTTCTACGGCTTTATCGGCCTGGCCATTACCACCGGCTGGGCGGTGTTCAACCTCTACATCCTGCACTGGGAGCTGCCATACGCGGTTGACGAACATGCGCTCGCCATTTTCGGCGGCTCGGCGGTCGCGGCCTGGATCTACAAGGTGATCTTCAAGCTCTTCGCCAACGCCAGCGCCATCATGCTGCTCGTGGGCGGAACGCTGGTGATCAAGAATCGCCTCAAGGAGCGGAGCGTCGAAACCACGACTTCGTCGTTCGACTGGCTCTTTGCCGGAATCGTACTCATGGTCGGCGTCTCAGGCTTTCTCGCCCAGGTGATGCGCGTCACCAACTTCCCGGCGGCGCTGGCCTACGGCACCTACTTCATCCACCTCGTGCTCGTGTTCTACATCATCGTCTACCTGCCGTACTCGAAGCTCGCGCACTTCGTCTACCGGACGGCGGCGATCACCTACACGAAGATGCTGAAGAGGGACGTCGAGATGTGACAAACTTTGCGCGGATGAAACTGCGCGATGGAGATTGAAACATGAAGGGGTCGCTCGAAAAGGCGACCCGCTTCATTTGAGGGCTTCGATTGGGTGGCTTCGATTGGGGCGGATTACTCTTCGATGATCTGGCCTTTCATGCCGTCGGGGCTGAAGACGCACATGGCGTCGAACACGCCGTTATCGGGGTAGCACATGCAGCGGTAGGAGGCGGTCTTGTTGTAGTTGTTTTTCAGATTGGCCCAGCCGTTCACGTACAGCTTGCACTCGTCGTTGAAGCAGATGTACATATAGGGTGTGCACCAGCCGAGGCCATCGCCATAGTTGATCGGCGGCGGTTCACATTTTTTCATTTTCGCGCCGCAATGGGGGCACGCGGGAGCTTCCGTTATTTTCATGGTATTTCTGATTGACTCGAAATTTGGGTAAGTTGCTCGACCCTGGAGGGTTTTCCGAAGAAAATGGAGCGTCGTGCTCCACTCTTGGAATGCCATCATGATAACCCATCCAGAGAGTTTCTGCAACAGTTTATGACAAACATTCCGCTGTTTTTCCCCGTTTCCGGCGGGGAATGGCAGCCGGGCAAACCAGCAATGTGATGGAAAATATTCTCGACAAACTCGGCATAGAACTCAACGCAGAGACCCGCCTTACCAGTGAGAGCAAGTTCAGCTTCAACTGCCACAGCGGCCTTTCATGCTTCAACAACTGTTGCAGCAATCTCGACATCGTGCTCACCCCGTACGATATTCTGAGGATGAAAAAGCGCCTCGGCCTCACCTCAGCCGAGTTCATCTCGGAGTACACCGAACCGGTGATCCAGAAGGAGTCGAAGCTCCCGTTTCTGAAGCTCAAGCTTGGTGAAGAGGGCAAGTGCCGCTTTGTCGCCGCAGAAGGGTGCACAGTCTACGGCGACCGCCCGGCGGCGTGCCGCTACTACCCGCTCGGCTTCGGCATCTACAAGAACGAAGAGGCTGGCGACGACTTCTATTTCCTCATCAAGGAGGAGCACTGCAAGGGGTTCGGCGAAGAGCGCGAATGGACCGTCAGCGAGTGGCGCAAAAATCAGGGGATCGACGAATATGACGACAAGAACCGCGTCTGGATGGAGGTGATCCTCAACAAGAAGCTCTACAGCCCGGAACTCGAACCCGACGAGAAGAGCCTGAAGATGTTCTTCATGGCGAGTTACGACCTCGACGCCTTCCGGGAGTTCGTCTTCGAGAGCCGCTTTCTCGACGTGTTCGACATCGAAGAGGAGCGGTTGGAGATCATCAAAAACGACGACTCAGAGCTGATGCTCTTCGCCCACCAATGGCTGCTGTATGCGCTGTTCAGAAAGCCCACGATGAATCTGAAACAGGCGTAAGTGTTTTTGCACATAAGTCACATAGGTCGTATAGGACTTATATGACCTACATGACCTATATCCTTCCAGCCACCGCTGAATTGTAAGGGCGATCCAGACCTGTCGGGATCGCCCTTCACACTCCTTCTACAAGCTCATCTTTTGCAATCTTCCGCTGGGCCAGACAGAGCGAGCATCTTCCTTGAGCGATTGAAAACCTTTCGGCATTCACCTTTTCCAGCTCACCATGTTTGCCGAGTACGAAGGGCCGCGTCGCCTTCTCGGTATATCCTGGCCCGATCGGTGCTGATGATGAGCAGCTTGCTGGCCGTGGGGATATGCCTGGCCGCTCCGCGAACAAATCCTGCTCCGGTGCGTACTTGAGATCAGCATGAAGTTTAGACGAAAGATGATTGAAAAATACGAATTATATATATAATCATCGAAAATATAAATACTTTGTATTGGATATGATTTATAAAAAGTGTAAATTGAAATGGGATTCGTATAGGTTTTTCTAAATTTATCCTTCAGGGGGATTGTGGTATGAAAAAGTTACTCAGTGCACTTATGGCTTCCGCCATGGTGCTGGCGGCGAGCAGTGGCGTGGCTCGTGCCGATGTGGGGCAGATGATCGATATTGAAATTCAGGGAAATGCTTACCCGAATGATGGTGTGATCACAAATGGGAATGATTATTTTGGAACTCATGTTTCTGGAACCAATGAGACCGTTCGCACAACGGTGTTTAATGCTGATGGAACAACCAAAGCTGGTAAAAGTGTGACTTTTTCGTACACTGCGGATTCGAGTTCTGCCATCAAACTGATTGGCGGAGCGTCCAGTGCTATGGCAGGCAGTACATACGAATTTATGTACGATGGTTACATGAGCGCAACAACTGCCCGTGCCATTACCTTGACCGGGCTTGACATCAACAAGAGTTACGAAATGGCTGTTTACGCCCAAAGAGAGTCGGGTGTGGTTACATCATTAAAAATCAACGGCAATCAAGTGTTGTATAGTGCATTATCTAACTCGAATGCGATTACGAATGGAGCGAACTATGCGTTAATTAACACCGGCTTGACCTCCAATGCTTCGGGTGCACTGTCATTTACCTATCAGGGGCAACTGAGTGGATTCCAGGTAAGAGAGCTTGCGGGTCCAGTGCCAGAACCGGCGAGCGTTGTTCTGCTTGGTGTTGGCGGTATTTTAGGCGCGTATCGCATGAGGAAAACTCGTGAAAACGAAGCTGCGTGACCTTTCGTTGACCGGTTAGTATATATAAAAAGCTGAAGGCCCCTCTGATAGTCAGTAAAATCAGAGGGGCTTTTTTTTGGGCTGAATCGCCCCCAACGAGCCTCCAACCATCCATTCCTGTCCACAAAGTCCACCTCGTCCACCGCGTCCACACAGCACAAATGCGCAGGCCAATGCCATTCCCGCATTGCGCTACCGTAAAAACTCGCTATCTTCCTGAAAGCGTGGCCTCGTAACTTCTTCCCCTCGTTGCATGGCTCAGGATCAAAAGGATTTTTTCATCAGCTACACCGGCGCTGACAGGCAGTGGGCGGAGTGGATCGCCTGGCATCTCGAACACGCGGGATACTCCACGATCATTCAGGCGTGGGATTTTCATCCCTCGTCGAATTTCGTGCTTGAGATGCAGCGAGCGCTGGAGAGCACGCATCGCGCCATTACGGTGTTGTCTCCGCGATATTTGCAGTCGGCTTATGCTCAGGCTGAGTGGGCGGCTGCTTTTGCGGATGATCCGACGGGCGAGAAAGGGTTGTTGATTCCGGTTCGTATCGAGCAGTGTGAGCTGATGGGGCTTCATAAAGCTATTGTCTACATCGATCTGGTTCAGAAGGATAAAGATGAGGCGAGAAGTTTTTTGCTTCAACAGGTCGAGCACGTCATCACGAAAAAGCGGCAGAAGCCTGAATCTGAACCAGTTTTCCCCGGCCTTGCAAAAGCCACGCCATCCGCCGCTTCACAACCGCCCCGCTTTCCCGGAATGCTTTCGCCGGTATGGAATGTGCCGTTGCAGCGTAATCCGAATTTTACCGGCAGGGAGGCGATACTGACCGGGCTTCAGGAGCAGTTCGGCGCATCGAACAAACAGATCATTCACGGGATGGGTGGCGTCGGGAAGTCTCAGATTGCCAATGAATTTTGCTATCGAAATGCCGGTGACTACGACGTGGTCTGGTGGCTGCGCGCTGAGAATGCTTCGTCGCTGGCGACAGACTATGCGTCGCTCGCTGGCCAAAAGGCGCTCAATTTGCCGGAGCGGGGTGAACAGGAGCTGGAAGTGATTATCAAAGCGGTGCGCGATGAACTCAACCACAGGAACAAATGGCTGCTGATCTTCGATAACACCTGCGACTATGAAAGCATCGAAAAATACCTTCCGCAGGCATCGAGCGGTCACATCCTGATTACTTCGCAGATTCCCGACTGGAAGCGTATCGGGGCGACGCATACAATCAAGACATGGCCAAGAGCGGAAGCCATTGCGTTCCTGAAGCATCGAACAGGGCAGGATGATGACAAAGATGCCGGAGCGCTGGCGGATTCACTCGGTGACTTGCCGCTCGCGCTCGAACAGGCTGGCGCGTATATCGAAAACAGCGGCATCAGCATTGCAAAGTATCTGGAGCTTTATAAAAACCGCCGCGCTGCATTGCGGAAAGATGAGTCCGCGCCACATGACCATCCTGAGTCAGTCGATGTAACCTTCACTCTTTCCATCGAAAAGGCCAGGGAGAGAGAGCCGCTTGCCGTGACTGTTCTGAATCTTTGTTCCGTTGTTTCCCCGGATATGATTCCGAAAAAACTTCTGGCCGCTTGTGGTGAACAGTTGTCGCAAGAAGATGGCGGTGGGTTACAGGATGAATTGATACTGAACAGAGCAATCGCGGCCTTGAGAAAGTATTCACTGCTGTCGGTCGAGCCAGAGCATGTTTCCATCCACCGCCTCATGCAACTGGTAGCGCAGGAGCGTGCTGGTGAGGAAGCAATCTCTCGTTACCGAGGGATCATGCTCAAGGTGTTGAGCGAGCAATTTCCATATGGATATAATAATCCAGCCTGTTGGCCGGAATGTGAACAATTGTTGGCTCATGCGGAAAAAATTGCAACGGAATGCAAACCATCGGAGGAAACCGCTACTCTGCTCAATAGCATGGCCTGTTATCATGATGGTCGAGCCTTCTATTCAAAAGCCGAGCCGCTCTACCGGCGGTCGCTGAAGATCAGGGAAGAGCAGCTTGGCGGCGAACATCCCTCTGTGGCGACGAGTCTCAACAATCTGGCGGGATTGTTGAAAACCCAAGGCAAGTACGCCGAAGCCGAGCCGCTCTGCCGTCGGTCGCTGAAGATCAGGGAGGAGCAGCTTGGCAGCGATCATCCTGCGGTTGCGACTGGCCTCAACAATCTGGCGGGATTGTTGAAAGCGCAGGGCAAGTACGCCGAAGCCGAGCCGCTGTACCGGCGAGCGTTGAAGATATGTGAAGAGCAGTTTGGTGGGGAGCATCCCAATGTTGCAATCTGCCTCAACAATCTGGCGCTATTGTTAAAAACCAAAGGCAAATACGCCGATGCTGAGCCGCTCTACCGGCGGGCGCTGAAGATATGGGAAGAGCAGCTTGGTGGCGAACATCCCTCTGTGGCGACGAGTCTCAATAATCTGGCGGGATTGCTTGAAGACCAAGGCAAGTACGCTGAAGCCGAGCCGCTCTACCGGCGGTCGTTGAAGATTAAGGAAAAGCAGCTTGGCGGCGATCATCCCGCAGTTGCCACTGGTCTCAACAATTTGGCGGGTTTGCTTCGAGAGCAGGGCAAGTACGCCGAAGCTGAGCCGCTGTATCGGCGAGCTGTGCAGATTTTAGAGAGATCATTGGGTGAATCGCATCCCAATACGATCACGATGAGGAATAATTTGGCGGCATTGCGGGAGAGTATGAACAAGCGGTGAGCGTTCGGGCGGGGGTTCTGTAGGGGCGGGTTTTATGCCCGCCCTGTTGCGTGTGGCGTGGCGTTGTAGGGTCGCTTCGCGAAGCGCCCTTACGAAGCAGCACGGACAATCATGGACGCCGTGGACAGCGTGGACAATGTGGACAATGTGGACAATTTGGCGAAGGATCAAAAAAAAACAAAGGGAGCGATGAGGCTCCCTTTGTTTGTGTGTTCTTCACAATGCGTTGGGCAGCCGCGAGGGCTGCCCCTACAGGATTCGTGTCCACAACGTCCACGCCGTCCGTGTCTTCAAAGGTCAGCCTGCGGCATGGCCTGCACTTCGGCGGCGGTGAAGACCGGGCCTTCTTTGCAGATGTACACCGAACCCACGTTGCAGCGGCCGCATTTGCCGACGCCGCATTTCATGCGGTTTTCGAGCGTTGTGTAAACGTTCTCTGGCGTGAAGCCGAGTTTCTGTAATGCCGCGAGCGTGAACTTGATCATGATCGGCGGGCCGCAGAGCACGGCAATGGTGTTCTCCGGCGACGGGGCGGCCTGTTCGAGAATGGTCGGCACGAAGCCGACGTGATCCTGCCAGTCCGGCGTTTCGCCTCCGGGATCGACCGTCAAGACGAGCCTCACGTCGTCACGCTTTTTCCACTCATCCAGCTCATCCTTATAGACCAGATCGGCCACAGTTCTTGCGCCGTAAACGATGGTCACGTCGCGGTACTTCTCCCGCTGGTCGAGGCACGACCAGATAACGCTACGGGTTGGGGGCAGGGCGATGCCGCCCGCGATGAAGAGCAGGTTTTTGCCCTCGAACTGCTCGATCGGGAAGCGGTTGCCGTAGGGGCCGCGGAAGGTCACGATGTCGCCCGCATCGACGCTGGCGAGGGTCGAAGTCACGCGCCCCGACTGGCGGAAGGTGCATTCGATGTACTCCTTGCGAGTCTCCGGGCTGGCGACGCAGAAGGTGCTTTCGCCCTCGCCGAAGATGCCGTACAGGCCGAACATGCCGGTCTTGTAATTCTGCTTGAAAAACTCGTGATCCTCCTCTTTGACGAATTCGAGCTTGAGCGTGTTGACGCCGGGGGCTTCAGCGCGCTTCGATACAACCCGCATCGGGAACGGGCTGTAGATCATGTCGTGGGTATGGAATCGGTCTTGTGTCACCTCGGTAAATTTGAAATCGCTTGCAGAGTTTCGGTAATACCCATGTCCACCGGGCACTGGCGGGTGCAGCGGCCGCAGCCGGAGCAACTGTTGACGCCGAACTTGCCTCGGTAGTAGTTGAATTTGTGCATGATGCGCTGACGCCAGCGGGTCGATTGCGTGTTCCTCGGGTTGTGGCCTGAGGTGTGCATCGTGAAGTTCGCGAAGGAGCAACTGTCCCAGTTCTTGCGCCGGATGCCTGCGTAGGTGTCGCCCTCGTCCTGTATGTCGAAGCAGTGGCAGGTGGGGCAGAGGAAGGTGCAGCTTCCGCAACCGACGCAGCGCAGGGCGATATCTTTCCAGAACTGGCTCTCAAAGCTGGATGGTTCGGCCAGCCACTCCATCACCTTTTCGACATCGAACTTTTCGGTCACCTGCGGCAGGGGAGCGGTCGGCTCCGAATTCTCCTGCAAGAGCGGGGAGATCGTCTCCAAAAGCGCCGTGCCGCGCTCGCTCACCGCTTCGACCTGCCATCCCGCGCCGTTAAGCAGCGGGCGGAGCAGCACGTCCGCGCCTTTGGCGCTGTCGGGCGAGAGCTTCACCGATGTGCACATGCAGAAGTCATCCGCCTCCGTGCAGACGATGGTGACGATCACCGAGTTCTCGCGTCGCTTGAACCAGTAGTCGTCCTTGTAGTCCCAGCCGAAGAGCGGGTCGTCGATGGCCAAGCCCGAAGCGTCGCAGGGGCGCACGCCGAAGAAGACGCGCTTCTGGTCGGGTGGCGTCATGGTCTCGCTGTCGATCTGGTGTTTGCTGATCTTGTATTTGATCAAGGGTTCGGTCTGCGGGAAGAAGTGATCCTTGATGGTGCGCTCCGGCAGCACGAGGTCGAAGGCCATGTCGCTAGCCTTCAGCACCTCGCCGAAGCTGCTCATCTCATGCCGCCTGACCGGCGCGAGCACGCTGAAACCGGCTTTTTGCCACGCGGCGATGCAGTCGTCGAGTTTGTTCCTGAGAAGTATTCTGGTCATGCTTGTCCGGATGCTTTAAAGAATGAAGGTCTCGGGATCGTCCTGTTTGAAGCTCGCGAGCACCGGTTTCTGGTTGCTGTTTTCGCCAGCGCAGTAATCGAAAGCGTCGATCACCTCCTTGCCCATGCGGTAGTTGACGAGCCGGAGCGGAATGTTCACCGGGCAGGCCCTGTCGCAGGCTCCGCAAGCCGCGCAACGTCCGGCAAGATGGAAGGCGCGGACGAGGTTCCATTCGAAGTTGCCGAGGGTGTGCGACGAGGTGCTGACCCACTGCGGCTGGTTGACATCAACGATGCAACGGCGGCAGTAGCACATCGGGCAGACCTGGCGGCAGGCGTAACACTTGATGCATTTCGAGAAATGCTCTTTCCAGAACTCGAAGCGCTCCGCAGGATTCATCTTTTCGATCCGCTCGGCCTCCTGCAGAATGTGGGGCGGCGGCGTAAGGTTTCTGATCTGTTCGCCGATGCTGAAATCCGAAATGTTACGTCCTTCGAGCGGCGTAACCTCTGCGTTGTCGATGGCGTATCCGAAAATCACCACCTGCTCCGGCTTGAGCTGCGCTTCCGAGATGAGAATATTGATGCTGCGGATGCCGTCCGGCTTGAGAAAAACCGCCACCTTCTTGCCATCCGAAAGCAAGCCTTCGGTCAGCAGATAGGTCGAGAGGTTCGCGATGCAGGCTGCATCGAGCACGAACTTCTGCGCCTCCTCCGCCGTGCGGGCGAAGAGCGGTCGTCGTCGGTCGGCGGTCGATCCCGCGCCGAAGCCTATGATCAGTTTCACCTCGCCCGACGTGAGCAGCACCGCCGCTTCACTTCTGTATTGTTCCTGTATTCCCATTGATTAGTACGAAGACTGGGTTTCGATGACTTTTTGCAGCTCCTGGTACTGCGTGAACGGGCCGAGCTTGCGGGTTTGTTCGGTGATCTCGTTGATCATCTCGGCGAACTTGGCCCCCTCGGCGGCGCTGACCCACGAGAAGCGGATGCGCTCCTCGGGAATGCCGGTGAAGGAGAGCAGGGCGCGGAAGACCGTCCACCGCCTACGGGCATGGTAGTTGCCTGCGGTGAAATGGCAGTCGCCAGGATGGCAGCCGCTGACGAGCACGGAGTCGGCCCCTTTCTGCAAAGCCTTGAGGATGAACATCGGGCTGATGCGTCCGGTGCAGGGGAGACGCACGATTCTGACGTTCGGCGCGTATTTCAGACGGCTCGTGCCTGCAAGGTCTGCGCCCGCGTAGGTGCAGTAGGTGCAGACAAAAGCCACTATTTTCGGTTCGAATGGTTCGCTCATCGGCGGTTTCGGTCGCTTGGTTGATTTCAGGTTTCGATTACGTCGCTCGACGGATCGTCAGAGCGCCATCACTTCGGCGAATATCTGCTTTTCGGTAAATCCTGCCAGATCGATGCTGTTCGATCGACAGAAGGTCACGCAGGTGCCGCAACCCTGGCAGAGGCCGGGATTGACGCTGGCCACCTGTTTGACGAGGTTGCCGTTCCGGTCGCGAATGTCTTTCTGCTCGATCGCGTTGTACGGGCAGGCGTAGACGCAGCCCCAGCATCCGGCGCAGGTCGCCTCGCCGACGGCGGCCACCACCGGCTCGCGTTCGAGCTGCTCGCGGCTGAAGAGGCCGAGTACCTTGGCCGCCGCTGCCGAAGCTTGGGAGACCGAGTCGGGAATGTCCTTCGGCGACTGGCACGCGCCGCAGAGATAGATGCCCGCCTTGGCGGTTTCGACCGGGCGAAGCTTCAGATGCGCTTCGTTGAAGAAGCCGTACTCGTCATAGCCGATGCCGATGCGCTTGGCGAATTGCTTGGCGTCGGGCTGGGGCGTCATGGCCGTGGCAAGCACCACCATGTCGGCGGCCACCTCGACCGGCTTGCCGAGCAGCGTATCGACGCCGCGCACGATCAGCTTGCCATTCTCCTCGAACACCTTGCTGACGCGCCCGCGCAGGTAGTCGGCCTCATCCTCCTCGATGGCGCGGCGGGTGAACTCGTCATACCCCTTGCCTGCGGCGCGGATGTCCATATAGAAAATCTTGCTGTTGCTGCCATGGTGCTTGTGCGCGTAGAGCATGGCGTGTTTTGCCGTGTACATGCAGCAAATCTTGGAGCAATATTTTACGCCTTTCGACGGATCGCGCGAACCGGCGCACTGAATGAAGACGACGGTCTCCGGCTCCTTGCCGTCCGACGGGCGCTGTATTTTGCCCGCGGTCGGGCCGCTGGCCGAAGCGAGACGCTCGAAGTGCAGGCCGGTGATGACGTCTTTATACTTGCCGTATCCGTACTCGCCGTAGACGCTGGTGTCCTGGATCTGAAAGCCGGTAGCCACCACGATGGCACCGAACTCGATGGTTTCGACGCTCTCCTGCTGCTCGAAGTCGATAGCGTCGATCTGGCAGGACTTTTCGCAGATTTTGCATTTGCCGTTCTTGAAGTAGGTGCAGCGGCTCTTGTCGATGACCGGCACGTTGGGCACGGCCTGTGCAAATGGCGTATAGATGGCCGTGCGGTTGCTGAGTCCGAGTTCGAATTCGTTCGAAATCTTCTTGACCGGGCACTTCTGGATGCAGTCACCGCAACCGGTGCATTTGCTCATGTCGACATAACGAGCCTTCGTACGTATCTTTACCGTGAAGTTGCCGATGTAACCGTCCACCTCTTCGACTTCAGAGTAGGTCATGACGGTGATTTTCGGGTGCTGGATCGCTTCGACCATGCGCGGCGTCAGAATGCACTGTGAGCAGTCGAGCGTCGGGAAGGTCTCGGAAAGCTGCGACATGTGGCCGCCAATCGAGGGTTCGCGCTCGACCAGCACCACTTCGCGTCCCGCTCCGGCGATGTCGAGCGCCGCCTGGATGCCCGCGATGCCGCCGCCGATGACGAGCGCACGGCGCGTGACCGGCACGGAGATCGGCTTCAGTTCGTTGTTGCGCTTCACTTTTTCGACCAGCGAACGGGTGATCTCAATGGCCTTGCTCGTGGCCTGATCCTTCTCCGAATGCACCCAGGAGCACTGCTCTCGGATGTTGGCCAGTTCGAGCATGTAGGGATTGAGACCGGCCTCGGCGCACGCCTTGCGGAAGGTCGTCTCGTGCATCCTCGGCGAACAGGCCGCCACGACGACGCCCGTCAGGTTGTGCTCCCTGATGGCGCGTTTGACCGTCTCCTGACCGGGATCGGAACAAAAATATTTATACTCCTGGCAGATTTCCACGCCGGGATGGTCGGACAGGCTTTTGACGAGAATGCCCGTATCGACCTTCGAGGCGATATTTTCACCGCAGTGACAGACGAAAACTCCTATTTTTGCCATCCTGAAGTACTGAGTTTAAGATGTTTCCGGTACCCGGGCAAAGTGCCGCGTTTCGTGTACCGACAGACCAAGGGGACAGTCAGTCCCGTATACCGCTGTGAACAGCAGTGCGTTTCAAGCTTTCAAATTGAGAGATTTCCTTCACGGCCAATCCCTTTATCTTCAGATCGTCATCATGAAAAAACAGGATGCTGAAGCAGGTATCAGCCGATCAGTACAGTTTCCCGCCGGATGACGGGAGGTTTACGATGCCGGATGGACGAACCACCTGAAGATAACTACAAATATATCTTCTTTTCATACGCCGGGCGCATATTATTGGTTTCTGACCATGGCGGTTGCCGGTACGAAGTGCTTGTCGAGCGCCACCTCTTCGGGACTCGCGCCGCAAGCCATCGCGACCAGATCGGAGATGTAGTATACCGGCATCGGGCTGAGGTCGTTGTATCGTTTGCGCATCCCCTCCTGGCGCATATCGAGGTTGGTGTGGCAGAGCGGACAGGCCACGACGAACGCCCCCGCGCCATTGATGGTGGCGTTTTTGGCGATCTTGTGCGTCAGGTCTTCGATCATCTCCTGCTGGGCCATCGTCAGACCTGCGCCGCAGCACTCGACCTTGTAGGCCCAGTCAACCGGTTTGGCGCCAAGCGCTTCGATGATCGCTTCCATCTTCGTGGGGTTCTCCGGATCGTCGTAGCCCATCGCCTCCAGAGGACGAACGAGCAGGCAGCCGTAGTAGCAGGCGAGCGGCAGCTCCTTGAGTGGATGGGTGACCCGTTTTTTGAGCTCTTCCGCGCCAATCCCTTCGAGCAGTTGCATGACGCCGATGTAACGAGCCTTGCACTCGGTGTCGCGTCCCATCACGCTCTTCAGCTCGGCGCGAAGCTCCTCGGACTCCATGAGCGCCTTGCGGGCGGTCACCTGCCGGTTCAGGCAGGCGGCGCAGGGGGCGAGCACGTAGTCGAATCCCTGCTGGTCGGCCAGCGCCTGGTTCCGCGCCGGAAGCAGCATCGATAGTTTGTGGTTGGTGGCGTGAGCCGAACTCGCTCCGCAGCAGTTCCAGTCCTCGACCTCGTGCAGCCTGATGCCGAGCCGGTCGCACATCTTGCGGATGGAGATATCGTAATCCTTCGCCGTGCCGGAGAGCGAGCAGCCGGGATAGTAGCCAATGGTCATGCCGGGGGTGATTCTGACTGGCTCGTCCGGCTTGAAAGTGCGCTTCGTCGGCTTGCGCCTGGGCGCGGGCGCATGGCTTGGCTGTTCGGCGATAGTGAAAATCTTCTCGATCTGCTCCTTATGCTCGACCGTCTCCTTCGAAGTGATGGCCGTCACCGGATTGATCTTGCCCTGCTTCATCATCTTCAGACCCGCGCCCGCGTCCTGCAGGAATGTGCGGGTGCGCAGCTTGTAGCTGTTGACGAGCGCCAGCTCCTGCAAACGGCCGCTTTTGCGCACCGTGTTCAGGAACGAGGTGTGGAAGGCCGTGACCAGCTTTTTGGATTTGTCGGTCGAGACGATGCCGCTCTTGAGCGCCATTTCGCGGAGGGCGTCCATCGTTCCGGCGATCTCCATATTCTGCGGGCAACGCGCCGTGCAGGTCATGCAGCCGATGCAGTACCAGAGCGAATCGCTCCGCATCGCCTCCTCGACGTAACCGGCCTGCACGAGGCGCATGATCCGTGTGGGAGGATTGTCCATGAAGCCGCCAGCGGGACATCCGGCGGTGCATTTGCCACATTGATAGCAGCAGGCGTAGTTATTGCCGGTCGCCTGTTCGAGCTGCTGCTTCAATGAATCTGTACGGATAGTATGCTCCATCGATCGATGACTGCTGATGTTTGAATATCCTGGAAACGATGTAACGTTCAAACTGCCTTATAGCTGTAACTCTGCTGCGCGACGTAATGACGTGTTCGACTACGTCAAGGTGAGCGGTGCCAGCTATTTTTGGATGAGTTCGCGCGGGTTCTAACAAGGACATGAGTGTTTATTGTACTAAAAAATACACTAATGTCAAATTAAGGCCGCTATTTTCTTTACTTCCCGTGAAAGCCGTATTATCAAGAGTGTGACAATGTGCAGGTTTAGCTGAAAATCAAACAACGACAACTATGTTAAAAGAGTTCAGGGAGTTCGCCCTCAAGGGCAATGTGGTCGATATGGCGGTTGGCATCATCATCGGCGGAGCCTTCGGCGCGCTGGTCAACTCGCTGGTCAACGACCTATTGATGCCGCCTCTCGGCCTTCTGCTGAAGGGCGTCGATTTTGCCAATCTTTTTATCGTGCTCAGGGAGGGTGCGCAGGCAGGCCCCTATCTCGCGCTTGCCGAAGCCAAAAAAGCCGGAGCGGTGACGCTCAATTACGGTATTTTCATCAATGTGCTCATCGGCTTTCTGATCATGGCCTTCGCTGTGTTCCTTATGGTTAAGTCGATCAACCGGCTGCGTAGCTCATCTGAAAAACAGGCCGCGCCACCTCCGGCTCCACAGAGCAAAGAGTGCCCGTACTGCCTTTCGACGATTCCGCTCAAGGCCGTACGCTGCCCGAATTGCACGTCGCAGTTGTAAATCATCATATTCCGTGAGCTTCCGGGCTGTAAACGATGCTATTTTTTCGTTGTTTCCTTATGGAGATAAACGGCTTTTTGTTTATGATTAAGATTGTTTTGACGTTTGCAGAGTAAAATGTTGTTGATTTAACGAGTTTCAGAAAATCAGGAATCATGTTTGACGAGATAGAATTTGACAAGATCAAGAGACTTCCAAAATATGTGTTCGCTGCGGTCAACGAGCTGAAGATGGCCGAGCGCAGGGCAGGAGAGGATGTTATCGATTTTTCGATGGGCAATCCCGACGGCCCGACGCCCCAACACATCATTGACAAGCTGGTCGAGAGCGTCAACAAGCCCAGAACGCACGGCTATTCCGTGTCGAAAGGCATCTACAAGTTGCGAGGCGCGGTCGGCAACTGGTACCGCAACAAATACAACGTCGATCTCGATCTCGACCGCGAGGTCGTGGTTACGATGGGCTCCAAGGAGGGGTACGCGCATCTGGTGCAGGCGATCACCAATCCGGGCGATCTGGCCATCGTGCCCGATCCGTGCTACCCGATCCACTCGCAGGCATTCATTCTCGCGGGCGGCAACGTGCATCGCATGAAGCTCGAAATGAACGACGACTACACGCTTGACGAGGAGGCCTTTTTCCACAATATCGAGACTGTGTTTCGCGAATCGTCGCCCAAGCCGAAGTACCTCGTGGTCAACTTTCCGAACAACCCCACGACGGCCACCGTTGAGCTGCCGTTCTACGAGCGGCTCGTCGCTCTGGCGCGGCGTGAGCGTTTTTACATCATCAGTGACATCGCCTATGCCGAAATTACCTTCGACGGCTATGTGACTCCGTCAATCCTCCAGGTGCCGGGGGCGAAGGATGTCGCCGTCGAGAGCTACACGCTCTCGAAGACCTACAACATGGCCGGATGGCGCGTGGGCTTCATGGTGGGCAACGCCAAGCTGGTCGGAGCGCTTGAAAAGATCAAGAGCTGGCTCGACTACGGAACCTTTACGCCGATCCAGGTTGCCTCGACCATCGCGCTCACCGAGGATCAGAGCTGCGTCCGGGAGATCAGCGAGGTCTACCGCAAGCGCCGCGACGTGCTCATTTCAAGCTTCGCCAATGCGGGCTGGAATATTGTCACTCCGAAGGCATCGATGTTCGTCTGGGCGAGAATCCCCGAGCCGATGCGCGCCATGGGCAGCCTCGAATTCAGCAAGAAGCTGCTCATCGAAGGCAAAGTTGCCGTCAGTCCCGGCGTCGGTTTCGGCGCCTACGGCGACGAATATGTCCGCGTGGCAATGATCGAAAACGAAGAGCGCATCCGTCAGGCCGCGAGGAATATCAAGAGGTTTTTGAAGAATAACAGCGGGCAGTAGCTCAGGCGATATTCTTTATCCTATAGGTCTTATAGGATAATTTTACTACTCGCTTTCGAACAGCTCCAGGACGGCCTGGGGAATAGCCTGCAAAACATCCACCGAGGAAACGAGGCTGGAAACGTTCGATGCGAGGTCTCCGGCGCGGCCGTGCAGCCAGGCGGCGGCGGCGGCGGCTTCGTGGGTGTCGAGGCCCTTGGCGGCCAGCGCCCCGATCATGCCAGAGAGCACGTCGCCCGTGCCAGCCGAGGCGAGCGCTTCGGTGCCGCTGTCCGAGATCAGCACCATGCCCGACGGCGAGGCGACAAAGGTCGGCGTGCCTTTGAGCAGCAGGTTGACGTTCCACTCCTCGGCGAGCATCCTTGCCGTGTCGATTGGCGACACGTTAATATCCTCCACCGACAGCCCCGACAAACGGCTGCATTCGCCCGCATGTGGCGTCATTACCACATCTTCGAGGCCGGTGAGCAGCTCGAACAGGTTCCGTTCGGCGATGGCGAAGAGGGCGTCGGCGTCGAGCACCAGTTTCTTTCCCGCGATCTCTGGCGTACAGAGCAGCGTTTCAACCAGCTCCTGCGCCTCGTCGCTGCGTCCGATGCCGCATCCTATCACAATCGCGTCGGCCCATCTGGCCTTTTCGATGATCGAGAGCATGTCGCGCCCGATCACTACCACTTCCGGGGCGAAGCTGTGCATGACCGAGGCGTGGCCGTCGGGCAGCGAAGCGCAGACGTACCCCGCGCCGGTCTTGACGGCGGCGCGGGCGGCGAGCAGGGCCGCGCCGAGCATCGAGCCGCCGCCATCCGCCGAGCCGGTGACGAGCAGCACCTTGCCGTTCAGATGCTTGGCGCTCGACGGGTCGCGCAAGAGATAGCTCTCCGCGGCAAACGAATCGTCCACCAGCAGGCAAGAGGTCGGCTCGACCAGGAACTCCGGGATGGAGATTTCCGCGGTCTGAATTTCCCCGCAAAGCGATGGCCCGGAGTTCTGGAAAAATCCGGTCTTGAGGAAGGCCATCGTCACGGTCAAATCTGCCTTGACGCAAGGCTCGGCGGCGCGACCGCTGGTGGCATCGAGTCCCGACGGCAGATCGACGGCTACGGTCACCGCATCGGAGTGGGTGTTGATGAAGTTGATCAGTTCGACCGCTGATTTTGCCGGTTCTCGGAGCTGAAGATCGCCTTGATCGATCCGCAGCCCGGTGCCGAAAATACCATCCACGACGACCTGGTATTCAGTCGCGCCAACGGCTGTGCGGGCTTCGTCGATTCCTGCGAAAATTCTGAGTCCCTCGTTGTAGCGCCGGTAAGCCTTCAGGATGTGCAGCCCTTCGAGGTTTACGCCTGCCAGCTCCTCCTCCGGCCAGACAAGCAGCACATCGACCTTTGCGCCCCGGTTCAGGAGGTGCCGCGCTACGACGAAACCATCGCCGCCGTTGTTGCCCTTGCCGCAGACGATGAGCGCCGAAACCTCATCGAGGCTCTTTCCGCTCTCGAACCGCTCGGCGATCATCCGCACGATTTCGCGTCCCGCAAGCTCCATCAGCCGGGTTTCACCGGTGCGCAGCTCCTCGATGGCCGCCCGATCCGCCAGACTCATCTCCCGCGCCGTCAATACCGGATTCATCTTCGCTCTCCTTCTTCGTCCTTTTCGTCCCTGAACTCTTTTGTTTCCCTTATCTTACAGCTCTTCGAGATGCAACGCCGACTCCAGCGCGTGCTCGTAGGCGTGCAGCAACTCGTCGAGCGTGAACGCCGCCACCGGTTTTCCGTTGACCGCGATGCGGCCTCCCTCCGGCATCACCTTGCCGATGACGCGCACCGGCACGTTCAGGCGGTCGGCCTCCTCGATGACCGCTCCGGCACTGTCGGGATCGACCGAGATCACCACGCGACCCTGCGCTTCCGAGAAGAGCAGCTTCTGGAGCGCCGAGCTGTCCGCGCCCGCGCATTCGAGATCGACCTCGAAGCCGCGCATCCGGTCGCGGTTCATGATCGATTTTTCGGCGAGCGTGACGACCAGACCGCCATCAGAAACGTCGTGCGCCGAGTTGACGAGCTTTTTTTCCGCCAGCGTGACCAGCAGCTCCTGAAGGTTTTTCTCGTGTTTCAGATCGACCGAAGGAGAGTCCGCGCCCGGCGTGCCGTAGTGCATCACGAGGAACTCCGAGCCGTCGAGCGCCAGTTCCGGGTCGCCGAGCAGCACGATGGCGTCGCCCGCCTCGCGGAAGGTCGATTCGACCAGATTGCCGATGTCGTCGAGCAGGCCGATCATGCCGATGGTGGGCGTCGGGTAGATCGCCGTACGTCCGCCGCCGAGCGAGGTCTCGTTGTAGAAGCTGACGTTGCCGCCCGTTACCGGCGTATTGAACATGCGGCAGGCGTCGCCCATCCCCTCGACGGCGCTCTTGAACTGGAAGTAGACCTCCGGTTTGTAGGGATTGCCGAAGTTCAGGCAGTTGGTCACGGCGAGCGGCCTCGCTCCGGTGCAAGCGATGTTGCGTGCGCACTCGGCGACGGCAATCGCGCCGCCCGCTTTCGGGTTCAGGAAGACGTAGCGCGAGTTGCAGTCGGTCTTCATCGCGAGGCCCTTTTTGGTGCCCTTGATGCGGATCACCGCCGCGTCGGTCTGACCCGCCGGGGTGACGGTGTTGGTCTGCACCATCGAGTCGTACTGCTGGTAGACCCACGCCTTGCTGGCGATGTTCGGGCGGGAGAGCAGTTGCAGCGAGAGCGCCTTGAAGTCGAGCGAATCGTCCGCCACGAGGTCAGCCGCCGGAGTGTCGGGCTTCTTCTCGACCGCCTCGCGGATGTAGACCGGAGCGCCGCCGCCGAGCACCAGCGACATGGCGGGAATCTCGGCGACCACCTTGCCGTGCTGGCGTACGCGCAGCATGTTGTCGTCCGTCACCTGGCCGATCACCACGGCGCTCACGTCCCACTTGCGATAGACGTCGATGATCTCCTGTTCGCGCCCCTTCTCGGCCACGATCAGCATCCGCTCCTGCGATTCGGAGAGCATCAGCTCGTAGGCGGTCATCCCTTTCTCGCGGGCGGGCGTCAGGTCGAGGTCGATCTCGATGCCGCCGCTGCCGTTCTTTTCGATGCCGCGGGCGCTCATCTCCGAAGTCGAGCTGGTCAGCCCCGCAGCGCCCATGTCCTGCAATCCGGCCACCGCGCCGGTAGCAATCGCTTCGAGCGTCGCTTCGAGCAAGAGCTTCTCGGCGAAGGGATCGCCGACCTGAACGCTCGGGCGCTTGTCCTCCGACGCCTCGCTGATCTCTTCCGACGCGAAGGTCGCGCCGTGGATGCCGTCGCGGCCGGTCGAGGAACCGACGATCAGCACCGGGTTGCCTTTGCCCTCGGCTGTGGCGCTCACGGTTTTGTGATGCTCCACCAGGCCGACCGACATGGCGTTGACCAGCGGGTTGCCGGTGTAGCACTCCTCGAAGTAAATTTCGCCCGCCACGGTCGGCACGCCGAACGAGTTGCCGTAATCGCCGATGCCGCGCACCACGCCGTCCACGAGATAGCGCACTCGCGGGTCACGCGGCGAGCCGAAGCGCAGCGAGTCGAGCGACGCCACCGGCCTGGCGCCCATCGTGAAGATGTCGCGGTGGATACCGCCAACGCCCGTAGCCGCGCCCTGATAAGGCTCGACCGCCGAAGGGTGGTTGTGCGACTCGATCTTGAAGGCCACGGCGAGGTTGTCGCCGATGTCCACAAGTCCGGCGTTCTCCTCGCCAGCCTGCGTCAAAAGGGCGGCTCCGTCGCGAGGCAGGGTCTTGAGCACAGCGATGGAGTTCTTGTAGCTGCAATGCTCGGACCACATCACCGAGTAGATGCCAAGCTCGGTGAACGAGGGCGTCCGGCCCAGTACGTCACATATCTTGGCGTATTCCTCTTCGTTCAGGCCATGCTCCTGGGCCAGCTTCAGGTTCACTTCAGGTTCGGTGCTCATGGTTTGCTTGTTATAGGTCGTATAAGTCTTATAGGACTGATAAGTCGTATAGGTCTAACAGGATTGAAGATGAAAAAACGGATTGCCGAGGGTTTTGTTCATTTCGTCCAAAAATCAGGGCGGGCACAAGACCCGCCCCTACGAATTATTCATTATCAATTTTCAATTGTCCATTATCCATTATTCATTCGCTCCGCAGCAGTTCTTGTACTTTTTGCCACTGCCGCAGGGGCAGTCGTCGTTGCGGCCTGGTTTTTTCTCGACGCGCACCGGTTGCTGGATGACGATCTCGTCGCCGGGCATCGAGAATGTGGCGTCGAGTCCGCCATCGGCGGCGATTTCGTAGACGCTTCCCGCTTCGGCGTGCTGCGCCACGAGCCGCTCCTGGCGCACGGCCTGGCGGCGCTGGCGGGCTTCGATCTCCTCCGACTCCTCCTGCGAGATCGGGAAGAGCTTGAAGGCGACCGAGAGCGTTTCATGCTCGATTTCGCGCATCAGCCCTTCAAACAGCTTGAAGGCCTCCTGCTTGTATTCGAGCAGCGGATCTTTCTGGCCGTAGGCGCGGAGGTTGATGCCCTCGCGCAGGCCGTCGATTTCGCGCAGGTGCTCGCGCCACTTCTGGTCGATCACCGAGAGCACGGCGTATCGCTCGATCTGGTGCATGATTTCGTCAGGCAGCGAATTTTCCTTGCGGTGGTAGAACTCGCTGGCGGTTTTGTAGAGCGCTTCGGCGGTCTGCTCGAACGGTTCGCGCTCGAAGGCCGAGGCCTCCGTCCGGAAATCGACCGACAGCTCGCGCAGCACCTGCTCTTCCAGTCCCGCCGGATCGTTCGACTCGTGGAACTTCTTGACCACGGTCTGGCAGTAGTCCTGCAAGAGATCCATGATGTCGCTCTTCAGACGCCCCATCTTGAGCGCTTTGCGGCGGCGGGTGTAGACCACCTCGCGCTGCTGGTTCATGACGTCGTCATATTCGAGCAGGCGCTTGCGGATCGAGAAGTTCTGCTCCTCCACCTTCTTCTGGGCGCGCTCGATTGACTTGGTGATCATCGAGTGTTCGATGACGTCGCCCTCCTCGTGGCCGAGCCGATCCATCACCGCGATCACGCGATCCGAGCCGAACAGGCGCATCAGCTCGTCTTCGAGCGAGACGTAGAAGATCGACTCGCCGGGGTCTCCCTGGCGACCGGCGCGTCCGCGAAGCTGGCGGTCGATGCGCCGCGCCTCGTGCCGTTCCGAGCCGAGGATGAAGAGGCCGCCCAACTCGCGCACGCCCGCGCCGAGCTTGATGTCGGTGCCGCGTCCGGCCATGTTGGTGGCAATCGTCACCGCGCCTTTTTGCCCGGCCATCGCCACGATGTCCGCCTCGCGGTCGTGCTGCTTGGCGTTGAGCACGTTGTGCGTGATGCGCTTGGCGCGCAGCATACGCGACAAGGTCTCCGACACCTCGACGCTCGCCGTGCCGACCAGCACAGGCTGGCCCTTGTCGATCAGCTCCTGCACCTTGTTAACAATGGCGTTGTACTTCTCGCGGCGCGTCTTGTAGACCAGATCGTCGAAATCGCGGCGGGCGATGGCTCGGTTGGTCGGAATGACCACCACGTCGAGCTTGTAAATCTCGAAGAACTCAGACGCCTCGGTCTCCGCCGTACCGGTCATTCCGGCCAGCTTGCTGTAGAGGCGGAAGTAGTTCTGGATGGTGATGGTGGCCATCGTCTGGGTTTCGCCTTCGATCTTGACGTTCTCCTTGGCCTCGATGGCCTGGTGCAGCCCGTCGCTGTAACGGCGTCCGGCGAGCACACGCCCCGTGAACTCGTCCACGATCATCACCTGCCCCTCCTGCACGACGTATTCGTCATCCTTGGCGAAGAGCGTGTAGGCCTTGAGGAGCTGACCGATGGTGTGCAGACTGTCCGAACGCTCGGAGTAGAGGCGGTACACCTCGTCCTTTTTGCGGATTTTGTCGGTCGGCTGGAGGCTCTTGTCCGCCTCGATGATCGCGATTTCGCTGCCCACGTCCGGCAGGAGGAACAAATCCTGATCCTGATGGCTCAGCTTGCTCAGGAACTCGCGCCCCTTCTCGGTGAGGTCGATGGTGTTGGCTTTCTCGTCCACCGCGTAAAAAAGTTCGTCGTCCACCTCGTGCATTCGGGCGGAGTTGTCCTTGAGATACTCGTTCTCGACCGACTGGATGAGTTTGCCGATGCCGCTCTGCGAGAGCATCTTGGTGAAACGGTTGTTCTTCGGCTGGCCGCGTTTGACGCGGAGCAGCGCCAGACCGGCGTCGAAATCTGCCGGTTTATCTTTCAGAATCTTTTCGGCCTGGCCGAGCAGCGAGGCCACCAGATTCTGCTGTGACCGGACGAGCTGTTCGATCCAGGGCTTGATTTCGCGGAACTTGGTATCGGTATCCGAGTTTGGCACCGGGCCGGAGATGATCAGCGGCGTGCGAGCCTCGTCGATGAGTACGCTGTCCACCTCGTCAACGATGGCGAAGTAGAAGTCGCGTTGCACCATCTCCTCGGCGGTTCCCGCCATGTTGTCGCGCAGGTAGTCGAAGCCGAACTCGCTGTTGGTGCCCCAGGTGATGTCGCACAGGTACTCGTCGCGGCGCTGGTTCGAATACATGCCCGACAGAATTACGCCGGTCGAAAGGCCGTGGTACTCGTAGACCGGGCGCATCCACTCCATGTCGCGATGCGCGAGGTACTCGTTGACCGTCACAACATGTACGCCGCGTCCCGTCAGAGCGTTCAGGAAGACCGGCAGCGTCGAGACCAGCGTTTTACCTTCGCCGGTGGCCATCTCCGCGATCTTGCCCTGATGGAGCACCGCGCCGCCGATGAGCTGCACGTCGTAGGGAACCATGTCCCAGACCATTTCGCGCCCCATCACCGTATAGGTGTGGCTTTTAAGGCGGCGGCAGGTCTCCTTGACGAGCGCGAAGGTATCGGGAAGCACCTCGTCGAGAATTGCCGCCGTGGCCTCTTCATACTCTGTGCGGAGCTGTTCGAGCTGGCCGTTGAGCTTCTCGCTCTCCTCGTGGCTGATGTCGGGGCGGTCGAGCTTGCGTTCGACCTCTTTTATCTGCGTCTCGAAGGGGACGAGCTTGTCACGCACCTTTTTGCGCAACTCAACTCCCTTGCCGCGGAACGCCTCGTCCGAGAGGGGGTTGAACGAGCCATAAATCTCATTGATTCTATCGACGATCGGCTGGATTTTCTTGATGTCTTTTTCGTGCTTCGATCCAAAAATCTTTGCGAAAATTTTGAGCATGTAATCTTTGATTTCTCAGTGTTTCGAAACGGTAGCGGCGGTATGAGACGCACTTTCCAATGAGCCGTAAAGTACCGAATTTACCACGCTGAAAAAACAACCCCCAAAAAAAACATAATTTCCATGAGAGCTGCACGAGCCGCCGTTTCAGAGGGGTGTGAATTATTAATTGTTGATCCAACCGATCCGGCCGAAGTTTGGCTGTAGGGGCGGAGCTGCGTGTCCGCCCTTCTTGAGAGATGCGCAACTTTTTCGTGCCTTTTGGGTGATTCGTCAACGTTACCGCTTCGGTGATGAATCGTAAGCGTGAAAACGTGCTTCGTTTGCGGTATATTGAAATCAGTCAGACTCGGGCTGAATCTCTTTTGACACGGCAACCATGCACTTTCTCCGCACGCCATTTCTGGCGCTTTTTCTGACGGTGGCTGGCATCACGGTTCCAGTCACGCTGCAAGCGCATCCGGTTCGCGAAACTCATCGCACGCTCCATACGCCGCCGCCGGGCAGCGCGGAGCGCAAGGGGATCCTCGACGCCATGCGCTTGAAAATAAAGGAGATGCACGGCCTCGACGTAGTGTTCGCCGTCAGGACGATGCGTGTCAGCGGCTCGTGGGCGTGGGTGCACGTCCTGCCGCGCTCGAAGGATGGCCGCGCCTCGTACGAAGATTTTTACGCTTTGTTGCGTAACGTAAACGGGCGGTGGCTGATTGCCGAAATTCCCTGCACCGAGCCGGACAATCCCGATTGCATCGACACTCCCGGCTATTTCAGAAGGCTCGCCCGCCGTTTTCCGGGCCTGCCTGCGTGCATTCTTCCCGAAGAGGCTTCTGTTCGCTGAGGATTTTTTTGTCCGATCCGGCATTTCAATCACTCTGCAAAAAGACAGGTTCGATGACGCCGAAACAGCATAATCACCCCTTTGCCATGGCGCTCTTCTCGTTGCTCAGCGCTTTTCTGGCGGGGAACGCCATCTACCACTATCTCATTCTTCCCAAAAGGGTTGCAACCCATTTTGGCTTTTCGGGCGAGCCTGATGCCTGGGGGCCGAAAACGGTGGTTTTTCTCTGGTACCTCATCATCAGCACAGTTCTGGCGGGACTGTTCGTGGCGGTGAACCGCGCCCTGAAACCGGGCAATCTCTCGTGGCTGAACATTCCCGACAAGAACTACTGGCTTGCGCCGGAACGAATTTACGCCACGTTGAAGTACGTCAGGAGCGGTATGCTGCTCTTCGGTTCAGGAACGCTGCTTTTTATGCTCGATTTTTTCAATCAGTCGTTTCAGGTCTCGCTTGGAAATAGCTCGAAGCTCGATCATCCCTTGACCACTCTTGTCGCCTATCTGCTGTTCTGCGTTTTATGGATAGCCGCGTTCTACCGCCGCTTCAGCAGGAAGCGGTGAGTCGCGAAACTGTTCTGCACGTTCGAAATGCTCACGATGACTCGAATCTGGCGTGACGTGACAGCCATATTTTTCTCACGCCGTCAGCCCATGGCGGCCAAAGAAGTACATCGATTATGAAAATGTATGATGCAGTGATTTCCGGTGCGGGTCCGGCGGGATGTTCGGCGGCGCTCACTCTGGCGCGGAAAGGGCGCAGCGTGTTGCTCATCGACAAGGCGCGATTTCCGAGGGAGAAGATTTGCGGCGATGGCGTCACCGCCGCTTCGACGTTGATGCTCGAAGAGATGGGCGTGCTGGAGCTTCTCCGTCAAAAGCCAGGCAGCCTGAATCTCTTCAAAGGCGCGACCTTTGTCTCTCCCGACGGCACAATCGTTCGAGGCAGGATTTTGCAGAATGGCACACTGCAAGGCGACTCTTACGTCATTCCGAGAACCGATCTTGACGAATGCCTCGTCTCTTGCGTCCGGGATTACGCTTCGATCACTTTTCTCGATAATACGACGGTCAACGCGCTCGTCATGGATGGCGACCGGGCGCGAGGGGTCAGCACCTCCGCCGGGGAGTTTTCCGGTAGCGTGATCATCGCTGCCGACGGTGCCTGGTCGCCGATAGCCAGACAGCTCGATCTCTGGAATCGCGATAAGATTCATCAGGGATTCGCGATGCGAGCCTGGTTTTCGGGGGTCGAAGGGCTGGGCGATTCAATCGAGCTGTGTTATGACAAATCGATGTTGCCGGGCTACGGCTGGATTTTTCCCGCCGGACAGAAGCGAGCCAACGTCGGAGTGTTTCTGTTGACCCGCTTTACCGATCAGCGAAGCACCAGACGGCTCTTCGAGCGCTTCATCAACGAATACGCCTATGCGACGGCGAAACTGAAATACGCCACCTTAGAGACGGGCACGCTCAAAAGCTGGCCATTGCCGTTCGGCTCCTTCGCGGGACGGCGAGGCCGGGGCAACGTGCTGCTTGCGGGCGACGCCGGAAGCTTCATCGACCCGATCACCGGCGAGGGCATCTACTACGCCCTGAAAACCGGACGCTACGCCGCCGAAGCGGTCGCCCATGCGCTGGAGCGCAACGACGAATTCGCTGCGCTGACACGCTACGAACAACTCTGGCGGGGTGAGTTTTCAAATCGGGTCTATTTCCCCGGCTACGCTTTTCAGCATTTCATGAACAACGCCTGGTTCGTGGACACCTTCATGCGTTACACCGCCAGAAAACAGCACCGTGCTGATCTCCTCGCCGACGTCGTAGCCCACAACCGCAAACGCCGCGACCTGTTCAAACTGCTGAATCCATTTTACTGAGGAGAGGGGGATAAAAATGGTAAGTCGTTATTTTATTTGTTATTGCGAGGAGCGCAGCGATGCGGCAATCCATGTCCACGGATACTCGTTGGAATGGACACACCTACCGATTATTTCAGCAGTTACACGAGAGTCGATGTTGTATGTTTGAAGATGATGCGATATTTTTTTATAGCTTTTTATATGGATTGAAATTCAAAAATCCGCGCTTCAGGTGGTACCATTTATATATTTTTTGTCTGAGAAATGAACGATTTCTTGCCATACGATCCTGGCGTCTTGCCAACAAAACCAGCACCAAAACCTGGAGAGGCAATCTCACTGCCTCTCGACGGCTTGCCGCCATACAAGGATCAGCACTTCTCAATCCGCAATACACGGCACGGTGTCAACGACCGATTCATTGCCCTCCGACAGGCGGCTATCCAAGCAATGGGTGGTCGTGCGGAGTTCCACGGTGCTGTCGCTCTGGATTTACACATGCATGCACCAGGATTTGAACGGAACATGGTTCTCCTTGACTATGTCGCGGGCATCATGGATTCGCTGAGCGGCTCCCATGGTGAGGTTTTCACATACCTGCCTATCGTTTATGAGGATGACTGCCAAGTCGTCCTCGGCTCCAGCACGTTGACCAAAAGCGATGATCAGTTCTACGAACTTCTCATTACGTTCCTTGATGATGATCCCGAGGCGGAACAAAGAATAAATGAACGGATTCGATAGATTGTGACTCAAGCGCCCGAATCTCCAAGTGGGAGAACTGTTCAAACTGCTGAATCCGTTTTATTGAGTTAAATTGATGAAAATGTAAGGAGTGCCGACAAGAAATCCTGCTGTTATTCAAAAAATCGGTAAATGATGAGACTCGGCAACGCTTGATATATCGCTCAAATAAATGAAGCTGTATCAGCTTTATCGACAGTGGATATGATATGACATGTATTCCGCAATAATGGTTCATATTGAATGCGTACCATCCACAAAGCAGTTAAAATTTATATCAAGACGTGTGGCGCCGCTGGCTTGTTAACTCGCATCGGTCACTTCAAATCCTGTGTCATCAACAACGTCCCGGATCGACGCCTTAATACCGCTTTCTCCATCGTCTAAATTACTGATACCCGGCGAAAGTTATCCTGAAAATCGCCGGGTGATTCAATATGAGATTATTTCTCACACCCCCGCCAGCGCGGCGTCGAGCGCTGCGATGAGGTCGTCGGGGTGCTCCAGTCCTATCGAAAGGCGGATGAGGTCGCTTGACAGGCCGCTGGCGACTCGCTGCTCTTCGGTCATCTGGCTGTGGGAGGTGCTGGCGGGATGCAGGATCAGGCTCTTGGCGTCGCCGACGTTGGCCAGGTGCGAGAAGAGGTCGATGGTGCCGATGATCTTCACCGCCGCGTCGTAGCCGCCTTTCACGCCGAACACCACCATGCCGCCGAAGCCGTGCTTCAGGTCACGCGAGGCGAGCGCATACGACGGGTCGTCCTTCAAGCCGGGGTAGCGCACCCAGGCGACCTTCGGGTGGTTCTTCAGGTGTTCGGCCACCTTCAGCGCATTTTCCGAGTGGCGCACGATGCGCACCGGCAGCGTCTCGACGCCCTGGATGAAGATCCACGAGTTGTCGGGCGAGATTGCCGCGCCGAGGTTCCTCAGCGGCACGGTGCGTACGCGCAACGCGAAGGCGATTGGCGCGAGCGGCTCCGGCAGGTCGAGCGCCCAGCGCAGGCCGTGGTAGTTGGCGTCCGGTTCGGTGAAGAGCGGATGGCGTCCGGCTTTCCAGTCGAAGCGCCCGGCGTCGGTAATGATGCCGCCAAGCCCCGCGCCGTGGCCGCCGATCCACTTGGTGAGCGAGTTGACGACGATATCCGCGCCAAGATCGATGGTGCGGAGCAGGTAAGGGGTGGTGAAGGTGGCGTCCACGATGAGCGGCAGGCCGTTGCGATGCGCCACGTCGGCCACGGCTCGCACGTCGGTGTAGTCGAGCACCGGATTGCCGATGGTTTCGATGAAGACCGCCCGCGTCTTCTCATCAATCGCCTTCTCGAAGTTCGCCGGATCTTTCGGATCGACGAACTTCACCGTGATGCCGAGCTTGGGCAGAATGGCGTCGAACTGCGTGTAGGTGCCACCGTAGAGGTTGTTGGCCGAGACGATGTTGTCGCCCGCTTCGGCCAGCGTGATGATGGCGTAGAAGATCGCCGAGGTGCCGGAGGCGAGCGCCACCGAGGCCGCGCCCCCTTCGAGCTGCGTGATGCGCTGTTCGAGCACGTCGGTGGTCGGGTTCATCAGGCGCGTGTAGATGTTGCCCAACTCCTTCAGCGCGAAGAGGTTAGCCGCGTGTTCGGTGTTCTTGAAAAGGTACGAGCTGGTGCGATAGACCGGCACGCCGCGTGACATGGTCGGGTCGATGGTCTGACCGGCGTGAAGGGCGAGGGTTTCGGGACGATATTGTTTCGGATTTGTCATGATGATCGGTGATGATGATGTCAAAGTAAAATTCTCAGATAGTGACCGGCTCGTTCTCGAACTGGTAGAGCAGCGTCGAGAGATAGCGCTCGCCGGTGTCGGGCAGGATGACGACGATCTTCTTGCCCGCGTTTTCCGGGCGCAGCGCGAGCTGCAACGCCGCCCAGGCCGCCGCGCCGGAGGAGATGCCCGTCACCAGTCCCTCGGTCTTGGCGAGTTTCTGGCCCGTGCGGAAGGCCTCCTCGTTGCTGACGGTGATGACTTCGTCGATGACGCCTTTGTTCAGAATGTCGGGGATGAAGCCAGCGCCGATGCCCTGAATCTTGTGCGGGCCGGGCTTGCCTCCCGAAATGACCGGCGAGTCGGCGGGTTCGACCGCCACGACGCGGATCGCCGGATTGCGCTCCTTGAGTACCTCGCCCACGCCGGTGATGGTGCCGCCGGTGCCGATGCCCGAGACGAAGATGTCAACCTGGCCATCGGTGTCGTTCCAAATCTCCTCGGCAGTCGTCCGGCGGTGAATCTCCGGGTTGGCCGGGTTCTTGAACTGCTGCAAAATGATCGCATTCGGCAGGCTCGCCTTCAGCTCCTCGGCCTTGCGGATCGCGCCGCCCATCCCCTCCGGGCCGGGGGTCAGCACCAGCTCCGCGCCGAGCGCCCGGAGCAGATTGCGCCGCTCGATGCTCATCGTCTCAGGCATCGTCAGAATCAGCCGGTAGCCTCTCGCCGCGGCGATGTACGCAAGCGCGATGCCGGTGTTGCCGCTGGTCGGCTCGATGATGACCGTATCGGCGTCGAGCTGCCCCGCCTTCTCGGCGGCCTCGATCATAGCGTAACCGATGCGATCCTTGACGCTGCCGCCCGGATTGAAGTATTCGAGCTTGGCGATGATCGTGCCAAGGGCGTTGCTTTCACGTCCGAAGTTCTCCAGCTCAAGCAGCGGAGTGTTGCCGATCAGGTCGGTGAGTTTTTTGGAGATGCGTGCCATAGGTGTAGATGATTTGGTGAACGTTCGTTGGTTACTCTTAAGATTGTTAAGCCACCCCGGACGGGAAATCCCGTCGATGCGGTATTTTGCATACCATAAAAATGGTAGGGGAGCGGCATAGCTACGTTTGGATAAAAACGCGAAGTGAATTAAAACCACCCAAGAAACTTCTGGATTTCCACGTTGCTTCGCTTCTTTCCATGAACCTCTACTCAGCCGCCGTCATCGCGAGTCCCGACTTGTCGGGACATGGCGATCAATTCCTTTCGCCATTGCGCTGTAATCGTATGGATTGCCGCGCCGCTTTGCGGTTCGCAATGACGAAAAAAAACATTGATATGCAATCAGAACCCACAAGCACTCCCTCGTCATCGCGAGTCCCGACTTGTCGGGGCGTGGCGATCCATCCCTATTGAGTACTTCGTTCATGGTTTGTGTGCGGTATCCGACCGGATACGGGCGGCTCGCAATGACAAATGACACTGGGCAAATTTCCATTGATTTGTCAGTATGTCAGATGTGGTATTCGATGTTGTCGATCAGTCCGGCTTTGATGGCGTAGAGCATCATCTCCTGGCTGCTCGACACGCCGAGTTTGCGGAAAATGTTCTTGCGATGGGTCATGACGGTATGGAAGCTGATGTGTTTTTTTACGGCTATCTCCTTGGTGGAGAGGCCGGAGGAGATCAGCCGGACGATCTCGATTTCGGAGCTGGTCAGGAGATTGGCCTCCTGCGCGGGGCCATCCTGTTTGAGCAGAATGTCGAGCACGCTGCCGGTGTAGGCTTTTTTCTTTTTCAGCGCTGTCGCGATGGCGTGCAGCAGCTCCGTCCTGTCGTCGGTTTTGAGCGCGATATTTCGAATTCCGGCAAGGTCAAGCTCGCGAATCTGCATCGGATTGATCGAATTGCAAATCACCAGCACAGAGACATCCGGCTGACTCGCGGCGATCTCCCGGAGATCGTTGATCGAACGGTAATCGAAAAGGATATAATCGGTGACGATCAGCGATACGTCACCGCTCTTCAGTTTGCCGATCAGCTCGTGCCGCGATCCTGCTGTCTGCACCGCGTACCCCTTTTCAAGCAGCAGCGAACTCAGAGCGGCGGTCGTGAGGTACTGGCTGTCCGCAATGAGAATCGTGCTTTTGTCCGTCTCGCTGTGCTTGTTCGACGATGGTTCAGTGGATGACGATGCGGAAGGGCGGTGCATGGTTTGAATTTTCGGGATGGATTGTCAGGGGCGTCGTATCGGAGAAAGGATACTTTCAGAATCTCGGAACGTGACCCGACCAGATACCCGGTCGGATCACGTTTGCCATCACTCAATGCTCGACCTGCAAGCTATTCACGCTTGAATTGCTCTTGCTGCCGAACAGACGGTAGCGCTGCAGGTTGAACTGGAAATAGAGGAAGCAGCCGAAGCAGAAGCCGCAGAGCGCCACGAAGGCCGCGACGGCGACCATGCCGGAGATGATCCATCCGGTCAGCGTGGCGTCGAACAGAAACGCGACTTGCGCCGTGCCGAGCATGATGACGGCAATCGAGTTGTTGAAACGCATCAGAATCGGGCTTTCGGTCGTGGCCGTCAGGTTCTGTTTCATGAAAAGGCGTGAACCGATCATGTAGATGAGGCTCGCTTTCTGGCCCCAGAGCACCGCCGGAAGCACGATGAGGAAGAGCGCGGTCGTGAAAAGCGGCTGCTGGAGGATGAGGCCGAGCACGATGCCGGAGAGGAGCACGCTCCGGTTGAGGCTGACGATGGGCATCGGGATTCCGTTGCTGGCGTGGTGTGTAGACATGGTATCAAAAGTTAGAATTCATGAAGTAGCGCGAGTTTATACGCTGTAAGTCAAAAAAGGGCGATTTTCTTTTTTTGAAATTAACAATCGTTAATTACATTTCCAAAAAGTTGCCCATCAATCCAGTTTTTGTTCAGAGCGGCATCTGGATCATCATCGATAAAAAATCAGTAAAAGCACTGCCTTCATGAGTTTTCAGACCGACACTATCCATGCCGGAGTGGCTCCGGATAAAGCGTACGGCGCGATCATGACGCCGATTTATCAAAGTTCGACCTTTGTTTTCGAAGATATCGGCAAGCATCGCGGCTTCGATTATACCCGAAGCGGCAATCCGACCAGAAAGGCTCTCGAAGACAGCCTGGCTGCCCTCGAAGGGTGCTCCAGCGCGGTTGCCGTCACCACCGGAATGGCGGCCGTGGCGACTACGATGAATCTGTTCAAGAGCGGCGACGAGATCATCTGCACCGATGATTGCTACGGCGGCACGGCGCGACTGCTCAGCACCTTCGCCGAGCATTTCAACATCCGCGTCCACTTTATCAATCTGCGGAAACTCGACGGCATCGAAACGTATGTCAATGAAAAGACCCGGGCAGTCTGGATCGAAACGCCATCCAATCCGCTCCTGAATCTTGTCGATATTGCCGCCGTGACTGCTTTCGCCAGGGAGAGGGGATTGCTGTCGATTGTGGATAACACCTTTTTGTCCCCCTATCTCCAGCAGCCCTTCAAACTCGGGGCGGATATTGTCATCCACTCGACCACCAAGTACCTCAACGGGCACTCCGACGTGGTGGGCGGAGCGATTCTCTCCAACAGTCCCGAACTTGACCAGCGGGTGAAGTTTCTTGTCAATGCCCTCGGCACCTGCGCCCAGCCGTTCGATTGCTGGCTGGTGCTGCGCGGCATCAAGACCCTCGTGCCGCGGATGAAGGAGCACGAGCGCAATGCGCGGATCGTGGCGGAGTTTCTCGACGCCCACCCGAAGGTGAAGCGCGTCTTCTATCCCGGCCTCGAAAGCCATCCGCAGCACGAGCTTGCCAAACGCCAGCAGCGCGGCTTTGGCGGCATGGTGTCGTTCGAGCTTGACGGCGGGCAGGCGGAGGTCGAGCATGTTTTGCGCAGTACGCGGATTTTTGCTCTTGCCGAAAGCCTCGGCGGGGTCGAGTCGCTCATCGAGCATCCGGCGACCATGAGCCACGCCTCGATGGCGAGCGAACACAGGTTGGCGGCGGGGATCACCGAATCGGTGATCCGTCTGTCGGTCGGCATCGAAGATCCTGACGATCTTGTCGCCGATCTCAAGCAAGCGCTTTCATAAACTCTCGTTTCCCGGATATCCCCGTTCAGCCCTTCCCTGTGCAATGCAGGACCCCCGGTCTTTTGCTGTCGGACAGCTACAGCATGAGCGCCGTGAAGCTGGGGATATCCGCTTTTTTTATCACTTCCGGCTGACTATACTTCTACACTATTCCAGCAATTCTCATCGCATCCCGGATTCGTATGTCCACTCAATCCTTCAGAGGCAATTCGTCCGGCATTCACTACACTGTCAAGGTGAGCCGCCGGGCGCGCCATACCCGCCTGAAGATGTCTCCCGAAGAGGGACTCACCGTGGTCGTGCCCGCTGGATTCGATTTACAGCGCGTGCCGGTCGTGGTCGAGAGCAAGATGGCGTGGATTCTCAAAGTGCAGAGTACCTTCGCCAAACACCGCTTAGCCGACTCCGGGCAGTCCCGGGTGGCGTTGCCTGAAGTGATCGAGCTCTGCGGCATCGGCGAGACGTGGCGGGTTGGCTATCGGGAGGAGTGTCGGGAGAGCGTCAAGATCACCGAGCTTGGCCTGGGCGAGCTGGAGCTTTCGGGCGCGGTCAGCGATCACGCCTTGTGCCTGGCCTCTCTCGAACAGTGGCTCAAGCGGCGGGCGAAGCTGCGGTTCGAATCTCAGCTCATGAGGCTCGCCTCGATCAACGGCTTCAAGGTTTCCGGGGTTTCGGTGAGAAAGCAGCGGAGCCGGTGGGGGAGTTGCTCGACGCGAGGCAACATCAATCTCAATCTCAAGCTTCTCTTTCTGCCGCCGCTGCTTGTGCGCTACATCATGATCCACGAGCTGTGCCACACCGTTCACATGAATCACTCCGCCCGGTACTGGGAGACGGTCGAGCGGTACGATCCCGATTATGTCGCGCACGACCGCGAGATGCGCCATGCGTGGCGTTTCGTACCTGCGTGGTTTTCCGGTAATCGCTGATCGCGGACGCCGGATTCAGCGCTCTTCGAAGCGCTTGTTCGGCATCGATTTGAGGCCTGAAAAGATCAGCGACGCGACGAGCAGAATCACGCCCCAGAGGCCTGAGATCAGCGTCGTCGCGAGCGCTGGCATCGCGCCAAATCGCCAGAAGGTGGCGGCGCAGAGCGCGAGCCAGAGCGCCGCGATGGCGATGATTCGCATCTTGCCGATAGAGCGCATCAGCGCCGGAATCGAGGCGACAGAGAGGCATCCCGCCAGGAGGAGCCAGTATGCCAGGTCATGCAAAAGAGTCATTATGCTGGATTTCGTGGGGTCATTCGGGACGGTTGTTCATCGCGCCTGTTCCGGAAAAGAGGCTGAAACAGTACATTGAAAAAGTCGGCGGATAACCCTGATCATTTTTCTGCCATGAATATAGGAATTCCAAAGGAAATCAAGACCCGCGAGACCCGCGTTGGCTGCACTCCGGCGGGCGTGAGGCAGCTTGTGGGGGCGGGCCATCGCGTCCTGGTCGAGCGCGGCGCGGGCGCGGCGAGCGGCTTCAGCGACGAGAAGTACCGGCTGGCTGGCGCGGTGCTGGCCGATTCGGCGGCGGAGGCGTGGAAAAGCGAACTGATCGTCAAGGTCAAAGAGCCGCTGGAAGGGGAGTACGGTTACTTCAGGAAGGAGCTGATTCTTTTCACCTATCTGCATCTGGCCGGAGTGCCGGGTCTCGCGCAAGCGCTTGCGGATTCAGGTGTTACCGCCATCGGCTACGAGACCGTCGAGGTTGGCGGGCGCTTGCCGCTGCTCGCGCCGATGAGCGAGGTCGCCGGAAAGATGAGCGTGCTTATGGGTGGCTACTATCTCTCGAAGCACAATGGCGGTGAGGGGAAGTTGCTCTGCGGCGTGCCCGGCGTACTGCCCGGCAGGGTGCTCGTGCTTGGCGGAGGCGTCGCCGGGATGAGCGCCGCACGGATCGCCGCTGGACTTGGCGCGGAGGTGATGGTTATGGAGACCGATCACGAGCGGATGCGCGAGCTTGAGGCGCTGCTTCCGCCGGAGGTGCACACGATCTACTCGAACGAGCAGCACCTTGAAGAGCTGCTGCCGGGCACCGATCTCTTCATCGGCGCGGTGCTGCTGACCGGCGCGAGTGCGCCGAAGCTGGTGACGCGCGGCATGGTGCAGTCGATGAAGCCCGGCGCGGTGATCGTCGATATCGCCATCGACCAGGGCGGCTGCGTCGAGACCTCGCGCCCGACCTCGCATCTCGATCCGGTGTTCATCGAAGAGGGGGTGGTGCACTACTGCGTGACCAACATGCCCGCCGCCTATCCCGGCACCTCGACCGAAGCGCTGACCGGCGTGACCTTGCCCTACGTCCGCCGCCTCGCCGATCTCGGCCTCGAGAGCGCGATGGTAGTCATGCCCGGCCTCGCGGGCGGCCTCAACGTCTACAACGGCGCAATCACGCAAGAAGCCGTAGCCCGCTCGCTCGGCGTGAATTGCGTGAAGAATCCCTTTGCGTGAGGGTTGGGGAATCTCCTATAAGACCTATAGGTCGTATAGGAAGAGTTAAAGAGCGAATTCCCCCAATTCTTTACGGCACGAGCAGCTTGAACCCGGTTGCCTTGTCGGGGAGCCTTCGGGCGGTCGAGTCGAGCAGTTCTACCAGAATCACCTCCATGACGTGCCAGACTTTGACGCCGTTGCGCACGCAGCCGGTGACGGTGTTCTCTTCGCGGCCACAGGCCATGTGCAGGTGGACGATGGGGTTGCCCGCGTCGTCGGGGAAGAGCGTGCCCGTGCCGACAACCTCATGCGCGTCGTACAGCTCATGCACCATCGGATTGACCGGAAAGGCGCGGCTCTCCTCCGGCCCGACGACGAGCAAGCTCTCCTTGTCCGCCCCGCCAACCACATTCAGGTACGCCCGTGCGATCCCTTTTTCCCTGGCGAACCGCTCGATCTCTTCATGAAAAATGTCACCATCTTCAAGCCTGATGACAAAAACCCTGCCCTGCTTTGCTTCGGAGTACTTCATTTTTTTGATAACGGATAGTGCCGGATTGAGCCGAAAAGCCCCTCCTGCTCGATGGTTACTGGATATTCTGGAATGTAGTGATTCCGTTGTCAACCGTCATCCTCGAAATCGAACAGGTCGCTGGTGGTGGGGGTGGCTTGCTGCCAGTTGCGAAGCTGGTTCATGGTATGACACCAGGCGCTTGTTCAGGTGTCTTCCAATGGTTGATGCAAGTTTTTTTGATGATCGTACCTGAATGAAATTGACGCCTTGGACGTGCATAACAAGGAGTCATAAAAAAAGGTGATAAACCGCATGGGCGCATCACCTTTGATCAACTTTTCATGTTGAGCAGATTGTTCTCTTATGCTACTGAGACTTCAGTATCCTTGCGTTTCCAGAGCGCCGCAACGGCAAGTCCGCCATCCCCGAGCCGCCGCCTGCCGCCCGGCCTCAACCCGCAAAGCCGATGGCGGACAATCTGCCGGATGAAAAGGTGTGCTGCAGCCCGATAGCCGGTATCTTGAACCGCGTTAACGTGCAGAGAGGCCAGAAGTTACAGGTCAACGACCTGCTCGTGGTGCTCGAAGCGATGAAGATGGAAACCAACATCACCGCCCACACCGCCGGAACAGTCAAAGCCATCCCAGCCACCCCCGGCGAAGCCGTCAAAAGCGGCCAGGCGCTGATAGAATTCGAGTAAGGCGAAGGATAAGCCCCGGCGCGGATGGAGTGCCGGGGCTAAAAGATTTGCTGGTGCGAAAGCACTGAACGGAAGACCTATGCGACAGATTGAGCCTTGCGGCGTTTTGCATATCTTATTCCAGCAACACCAATACCCATAAGCAAAACAGCGGATGGTTCAGGTACGGGGGTTCCGCTCCCAAATGTTGTTGCGTCATAATATTTCCATGAATACATACCTGTCGGTGCAGCAGCAATATCATATGTCAAATTATCCAATGTATACCATGCCGATGGAAAACTACTAAACAAAGCGGTTGTATTTCCAGTTCTAACAATTTCTATACGATCAACAGCAGCCACTGGTAAATCAACTGTGGTCAAAGAACCATATGAAACACCCCCCGGTGTAGTCCAAACTACAGCGCCTCCATTGAGACCGATAACGTTAACTGAATGTGTTGGTGCATTTGATCCACTTGCATAACCGATATCTACACTGTAAACCGTTGTTGGGCCATTGGTAAAATCGATTCCAAGCACATAATTGTTCCCTTTTCCAGTGCTGCCATAACCAGTGCCGTATCCATTGAAAAGGTAACCTGTCGAATTATCATCACAATAGGAAACCCCTGGTTCGCCATATAAAGGCTTAGGCATAATAGTGTTATTACCCCAGTAAAAATTTTCATCTCCACTTCCAATAACAGTAATTGGATAACCTGCTAATCGACTAAGTGCTCTTGCATCATAAGTATCATATACCAAACCGTTAGGGCTACCCAATAATGCGGCATAACCTGTACCTCCTGGTGACGTTTCATAATTCTCTGTATACTGGACTGCTTGAGCTTTGGCTGCATCCATTAATAGCAGTACAACTACGACGTTTATCGTTTTAATAAATTTTTTCATGATCCGCCCTCCTTTTCATTCCGTTAGAATACCATTTAACGCCAACGACTAACTGGAAACAAACTCAACACCGCATCACTCCACAATCAAACCGCCTTCGAGAGCACTGCTTTTTACAACTGTACTACAACGGGTTCGCACGAGAGACGTATGAGTCGGGCACAAGTGAGGTAATGATGGTGGCCCGTGCATCTAGGGGCGTAACCTGAAAACAACTGAGCTTGCTTACAGAACTACAATGATTATTTAACAAAAATTTATATTCTTTCAAAACTCTTTTTTTTCAAAAACTATAACCTGCGCTATAAGAATTCAAAATATAAACAGTTAATAATTCATATATGAATTATATCAATTAACAATTGATAATATATCATTCTTAATATATTGCCAAAATCTTGACTACGTCAGGCAATGATCATCTTGCCTCAGAATAATAAGATAACTGACAGACAAGCATCGCCGTCGTTATCTCATAGTAGTAATGATAGATGGATTGTCTGCTTAATTTTGAGCGCAATACCATATAATTGGTAAGAATCTGGATTGCCGCGTTGCTTAGCTTCTTTCCAAGCATGCGTGTCATTTTAATGCAATATTACTTCATTTAATAATTATCACTGAATCACCACCCTCGCTTTTACGCAAGAGGGCAGTCCCGACCGGTTGGGACTGCCCATACAGTTGAGAAGGACAGGTTTTGGTCAGGATAATCATGTTCAAGGTTCGTGAGCGGTATCGGGCCGGATACGGGTGGCTCGCAATGACAGGCAAATAAATGAGTTACCATTCCCCCTCCCCCACTTCAGTAAAATGGATTCAGCCGTTTGAACAGGTCGCGGCGGTTGCAGTTGTGGGCTACGACGTCGGCGAGGTGGTCGGCTCGGGGCTGTTTTCTGGCGGAGTAGCGTATGAAGTTGTGCACAAACCCGGCGATGTTCATGACATGCTGAAGAATCGGACAGATCAGTCCGATCTAACGGATGTGACCGGTCTGTCTGATACAACTCTCACGGCGCTGCCCGGCGCTATTCTGCCCCCGGCCAGCACCTTGCAAAAGATGCCTTCTCGCGGCATGATGCAGTCGCCGGTGGCTTTCTGGATCGGGCAGCCGCCGTTGTGGCACTCCTTGCCGATCTGGGTCACTTCGAGCACGGCCTGCTCGTCGACAAGCAACCGGTCGCCGACGGCAAGCGCGGAAAGATCGAGGCCTCTGGTCACGAGGTTTTCGCGCTTGCCGTCATCGAGTTCAGGCATTGCCTGGCGTACTTCGTCAATGCTCTCGCCCGCCAGCAGCGAAACTTGGCGGTGCCATTCGCCAGCATGGGCGTCGCCCTCGATTCCCCAGGCCGCCCGAAGCTCCGCTGACGGAACCGGCAGCTTGAGCGTCCCTTTTTCAACGCTGATGCAGATCGCCTCGATATGGCCCATAAGTCACGTAACTGGTGGAATTTTCAGAGATAGCGGAGATTGACGACCAGCTCCATCGCGCTACGGTCGAGCGTGAACGCGGCGGCGTCGAACGATGGCGGACCGAATTTCGATTTGGGATTGTTCGACGTGCCGACCCCCTCCTTCGGCATTCCGAGGAAATTGGTGTCGAGCTTGCCATTAGCGTTCTCGTCGTGACGCACGGCAACCGCATAAATGCCATACGGCACATCGCTGAAAACCACCACATGTTCCGCGCCAGCAGCCGGAACGAGGGTTTTCCTGCTGGCGAGTTCGAACTTTCCGGGAAATCCCTTTTTCACGTTGAAGAGCGCCACTGAAAGATTGCCGTTGGCGCTACGCAGGCCGGTAATCTTGACGGTGATAGCGCCGGAACCGGCGGGAATCTCTACCTTCTCCGGCTCGGCGGCCATGACGTTCCGCGACTCCGCTGGTAGATGCAGCGAAAGCAGCGCGAGGGTCAGCAAAAGAAACAAAGGTTTTTTCATGATTGAGGTCTGTCAGAAATGGTTGAAGGATTGTCCCCGACGCAGAAACGGCTACCAGCCAGAGAAACAGAAAAAAGTAGTCCGAACGATCCGGGAACAGGGAATTACAAGGAGGTTTTTTTTGCGAATTTTTATGCCGCAACCGGCGACAATTCGTAGACCTTCCCGTACCGAAGCGCGGTGGCGAGATCGCCCGAACGCAAAGCGCTCCGCACCTGATCGAGCTTCAAAGCATCTTCGAGACTGATGTATGGTGCCCACCCCTCTTCCGAGTCGATAATTTCAATCTCGATCTCGGCGGCATACTTACCCTCGCGCAACAGCTTCTTGATTTTTCGCTTGTTCATGTCTTCCTCCTTTTGAAATCATCCTCCCACAATTCAGGGTCAGGACGGTATGCTGTGATCAATACCGCTGGTGAAGTTTTCCCCTTGGCTATTCCCCAAACAACATGCACCGGTCTTCGTTCCCTGTCCTCCTGCAACAGCAGAATACAAGGCCCTTTGTAAAAATCGGGATACTCTTCCACCACTATAGCGGCAGCCAGCGAATCCAGCAAGTCCTGCACAAAAACATTGTCAGCAGCAAGTTCGTCATACCCATGACTTGAAATAACAATCTCTTTCGCTGTTACCAGTTCCTGGATTTTGCGCAAAAAATTCTCTTTTATCACAAGACCGGAGATAGCTGAATTGAATACCTGTTATTAAATAAACAATACAATACCGATCTGGCCCATACAAGCCGATTATATCAAATCAAGGGATTACAAAAAATACTCTGTTGCAGTTGATCGCCCAATCCGCCATTCAGCCCGTCCATCGCTTTGAGCTATTGACGCGAAAAGAACGCCGTCACTCGATTTGTGCTCCCTCCCGCGTTCCATCCGTCGCTTCCGTCGCAGTGGCGCGGGTTCTGACGCCGGTGAGGATCAGCAGGCCGAGGCCGAAGAAAACGAGCAGCGAGGCGAGCGCGATTTTCTGGCTTCCGGCCTGGGCTGAGACGAGGCCGAAGACGAGCGGGCCGATGACCGCGGACGCCTTGCCGAAGCTGCCGTCGTAGAAGCCGAAAAATTCCGTGACGTGCTCCTTCGGCGTCAGCCGCGCCATCAGCGAGCGCGAGGCCGCCTGCGACGATCCCATCGACATCCCGGCAAGCAGGCCGGTCATGTAAAAGGTCTGCTTCGTGGCCGAAAGGATTGCCAGCAGGATCACGGCGAACCAGATGAAGAGCGTCAGCACGATGGTGCGCTTCGGGCCGATCTTGTCGGTGATGAAGCCGAACGCCACCGAGCCGACGATGGCTGTCGTCTGCACGGTCATGAAAAAGGTGATCAGCTCGCCCGTCGTGAAGCCGAGCGTGTTCTGCGCGTAGATCGATGAAAAGGCGATGACCGTCAGAATCGCGTCGTTGTAGAAAAAGTAGGCGAGCAGGAAACGGGCCAGGTCGGGGTAGCTCATGATGTGCCGGATCGTGTAGCCGACCTCCTTGATCGAATGCACTATCGAAGACTCCCGCTTGCGCCGAGCCGCGCCCTCGGACGATGCGCCTGCCGCGCCTTTCGTGTCGCGCAGCATCAGGAACAGGGGCGCGGAGAAAACGGCGAAGAAGAGCGCGACGATGAGGAAACTGAGCTTGAGGTTGGGAATGTTGGCGGGCACGATTCCCTTCGAGAGCAGCGGCAGATTGATCAGGAGGATGGCGAACGCGCCGAGGTAGCCCATCGCGAAGCCGTAACCCGAGACCCGCCCGATACTGCGCGGCGACGTAATTTCCGGCAGCCAGGCGTCGTAAAAGACGAGACCGCCCTCGAAGCCGATGTTGGCGAGAATGAAAAGCGCTGCGGCAAAAAGCACGCTGCCCGGCCCGGCAAAGGAGAGCAGCGCCGTCGAGAGCACGGCCATCAGCGTAAAGGCGAAGAGAAAGCGCTTGCGGCGGCCCGAGTAATCCGCCTCAGCGCCGAGCACCGGCGAGATGAGCGCCACGAGCAGCATCGAGATGCTGACGCTCATGCCCCAGAGCGCGTCGCCCCGGGGCTGGCCCAAACAGATGATATTCTTGAAGTAGAGCGGAAAGGCGAAGGTCACCATCATGACGCTGAACGACGTATTGGCGAAATCGAACAGCAGCCAGGAGAAAATCCTGGCCTTGCGCGATGTGTCGTTCATGCCCATCGGAAGGCCGCTTTACGCTCCGGCGAGATGCGCGAAGAGCGACTCGAACACCCGGCGACCGTCGCTCGAACCGAGCAGCTCCTCGCTGGCGCGTTCGGGGTGCGGCATCAGGCCAAGCACGTTGCCCTGGCGATTGACGATACCGGCAATGTTGTTCATCGAGCCGTTGAAGTTGGCCTCCTCCGTGGCGTTGCCCGCGGCGTCGGTGTAGCGGAACACCACCTGCCCGTTCGCTTCGAGGCTCTCGATGGTCTCGGGCGAGGCGTAGTAGTTGCCTTCGCCATGCGCCACCGGGACGCGCAATACGTCGCCCGCAGCGTATTTATCGGTGAAGATCGTGCGGTTGTTGACGACACTGATGGTGGTCTGGCGGGAGACGAACTTCCGCCCGGCGTTGCGGATCAGCGCTCCTTCGAGCAGGCCACATTCGACCAGCACCTGGAAACCGTTGCAGATGCCAAGCACCGGGCGTTCCTTGCCCGCGAAGTCGATCACTTCGCGCATGATCGGCGAGAAGCGGGCGATGGAGCCGCAGCGGAGATAGTCGCCATAGGAGAAGCCGCCGGGCAGAATGACGGCGTCGCACCCCTTCAGGTCGTGGTCGTTGTGCCAGAGCATGACCGGCCTCGTGCCGGGAAACGAAGCGACGGCATATTCAGTATCGTGATCGCAGTTCGAACCGGGGAAAACCACGATTCCAACGGTAACATCGGCCATAGGAGCGTGGAGTTTAGTTGACGGGTTCGAGTTCGAAGCTGAAATCTTCCATGATCGGGTTGGAGAGCAGCTTTTGACAGATTTCTCTGCAGACGCGCTCGGCATCTGCTCGGGACTCTTCACCGATGGTCACTTCCATATATTTGCCGATACGGATCGATTCGACGCTCGAATATCCGAGATTTTCAAGCGCATGCTGCGCGGCTTTGCCCTGAACGTCGAGGATCGAGGGACGGAGGGTCACTTTGATCTTAGCCTTGAATGCCATAGAGATGGTTACGTTGCAAGTTGAGGAGGCCGGAACGACCCGTCAGAGCTGCCATTGCTGAACCGCGTCGTTCAGCGCTCTGACGATTCCCAGCAGAATATACAATAACATGACCACAAAAAAAGCCTTGGCATGAAAGACCAGCACACAGAAGAGCGCGATCACATAGAAAGACATCTGTACGGGATTGCGGCGGAACGAATCGAAGGTCGGTTTCGGCAGGGCGTCGTAGTTGACCGTGCTGACCATCAGGATGGCGAGCACGATCGAGAGCACGATGAGCACCCGCTGAAGCTCGGGCGCAACGAGCAGCGGCTCCGCCATCATCCACAATACGAATGAGGAGACGGTCATCGCCTGCGCGGGCGTCGGAAGGCCGGAAAAGGAGTTTTTATGATAGCTGATCAGGTTGATATTGAATCGCGCCAGCCGCAGGCCGCTGCCGATCATCAACAGCGAGCTGATGATCAACCCTAAAGGAATGCCGAGACTTTCGAGACCGAATTTATAGACGAGATAGGCTGGAGCCGCGCCAAAGGAAACAAGGTCCGAGAGCGAATCGAGCTCGACGCCAAACTCGGATGAGCCATTGGTCAGCCTCGCCACGAAGCCGTCGATGGTGTCGAAAAAGGCCGCCACGAAGATGAGCCATCCGGCTACGATGAAATTGCCCTCGCCAGCCATGACGATGGAGACGTAGCCAGAGACCATGTTCATGACCGTGAAAACCGACGGCACGAACGAGCGCGAAACGAAGGGAAAGCGCCGCGCCAGCCGCTCCCCGCCATCCTGCAAAACCGGCGGATAGCGCTTCTGTCGAGCTTTTCTTTCCTCTGTTCCCATAAAATTATACTTCCGTATGGTTCACCGTTTGCCGTTGCGCCTGCATCCACAGCCGTTAAAATCCGGGCCAGCGCCCGACCGGATCCGTGGGTCTATACCCTTGTAAAAACTTTGAAAAATAAGCGATTCCGGCGCTCTTTTACAACAAAGAGTTTACCGAGGATTGAGGGCATTTTAAAAAACTGTCAAGATGAAACGGCTTCAGAAGGAAACATGCTCATCTTTTTCCGATCAAACTGCTGTCACTGCATGTCATTCTGAGTCCGAAGCAGTCAGGCGAAAAATCCGGATAATTCTCAAAAAGCGTTGTTTATCAACTGGTTACAACTATCCTCAAAAAAACTGGATTCTTCACTACGTTCAGAATGACAGCCGAAAATGAGGCCGTCTGTCCTTGAAAAAAAGCTTCTGATACCGCCAGATACGTTTTCAGCTATGCCTTTCAGTAACTCTCGTCCTCCGACGGGAAGCTGTTGCTGCGCACGTCGATAACGTAGTTTTTCACTGCCTGCTCGATCACCGAGGAGAGGTCGGCATAGCGCCGGACGAAGCGCGGGCGGAACTCGTTGCTGAGGCCGAGCATGTCGTTGATGACCAGCACCTGGCCGTCGCACTCAGGCCCCGCGCCGATGCCGATGGTCGGAATCGTCAGCGAGCGGCTCACCTCCCCGGCGAGTTTGGAGGGAATCTTTTCAAGCACGATGGCGAACGCTCCGGCCTCTTCGATGATCTTCGCATCCTCCACGAGCTGGCGGGCCTCCTCCTCTTCCATGGCGCGAACCTTGTAGCTGCCATATTTGTAGATCGACTGCGGCATGAGGCCGAGGTGGCCCATGACCGGAATGCCGATGTCGGTGATTCGCTTGACCGCTTCGGCGATCACCTTGCCCCCCTCCATCTTCACCGCGTCGCACTCGTGCTCTTTCATGATCTTGCCCGCATTCCTGACCGCCTCTTCCGCCGAAAGCTGGTAGCTCATGAAGGGCATATCGACGACCACCATCGCCCGCCGCGTCTCGGCGTGCACGCCGCGCACCACCGCCTTGGCGTGGTAGATCATCTCGTCAACGGTCATCGGCAGCGTGGTGTTGTGCCCGGCGAAGACGTTGCTCGCCGAATCGCCGACCAGAATCGCGTCAACACCCGAGCGGTCGAGAATCCGCGCCATCGTGTAGTCGTAGGCGGTCAGCATGGCGATCTTCTCTCCGCGCTGCTTCATATCGAGCATCCTGCGGGTCGTGACGTGAGGCAGTTTATTGCCGGATGGCTGGTTCATGATGGTCGTCAGTTAGAGTGATTGTTGAAAACCGTCGAGACGCTCGATCTCTCCGGGAGTCAGAATTCTCGCGCTCTCGGCGATGGACGCTCCGGCTTCAGCGATAATGAGCGGCACGAGATCGAGGTACCCCGCGCCCGAGAACTCGTCGAGCGAGGCGGTTTTACGCGCCATGTCGGCGTCGATCAGGTCGAGCAGCTCGCTGGAGCCACTGGCAATATAACGGGAAATCTGACGATGCCTGTCAGAAAGCGGTAAAGAACCGTGCTGGAGAATCACATTTCCGTTGCGCCGCTGCGCCGAGCCGACGATTTTGCGCCCGTCGATCTGCAACTCGTAGCGGGCCGATGCGGTAAAACAGGGTATTGATTCGGCGGACGCGTACCGCGCCCTGAAATCGGGCTGCGACCGGCAGAACTCCGCCTCGACGCCGACTCTGGAGAGCGCCCGCGCGATGGTTTCGTGCACCATCTGGTAAATTACTTCATTCGGCAGCGTCGTGGTGGCGAAAAACGAATAGGTCAGCTCATCGGCATGAAACACCGCCCGTCCGCCGGTGGGCCGCACCACCACATCGACGCCCTCCGCCCGGCACCGCTCCCGATCGATCTCCGCCGGATTCTGGTTGCGCCCGAGCGACACCGCCGATGGCGACCACGCATAGAAGCGCCACAGGCAGCTCCCCTCGCCAAATGCCCGCTGAAACGACCCATCCGCAAAAGCCCGCATGAGCCGGATATCGAACTCCATATTATACTGACCAGAACAGGCTCCGGTATCGACGCAGTAGACTGATGTAAAAAGAGGTTGCATGAGGGTATCCAGATAACACAATCGCGCAGGTCAAGGACTTCTGGGGGGAAAATAACAGGCGCGGGGGAAAAAAGAAGTGTGAGAGGGGGGCTGAATGTATTTTCGGTCAAATTCAAGGGGAGAATCCCCATTATGAAAATAGCCGTTTACACAGTTTGTAGAACAGGTCCGGCGGCTCACGAGAACCGCCCTGCTTCCTGACTCATCACTTCCCGCTCTCGTACTCCTCTGTCGATGCAACCGAGTTGATCTCCACTGTCGAGCCGGGGAGGATGACGAATTCGCTCATGCCGACGTGGCTCTTTTTGTTGCCCCAGTCGTAGGTGTAGCCGAGTCTTGTCCACGGATAGCCGTTGTCTCCATAAGACTGTGCTTTCTGATTGTTGTACCACTTCCTGAACTCATCGCTCACCGTGATGTAGCAATTTGGCGCGGGGAAATCGGTTTCCGCTTCGCTGTCGGTGATCTCGGGATCGGCGCTCGGGCGATACAGGTCGGCGGGTCTGACCCACATCTCGACGAACTTTGTCTTTCCGTTGTTCGGCGGCAGACCGAGAAGCTGTTCGAGCCGCAAGGCGTTGCGGACGCTATTCTGTTTGCAGAAATTTTTCACCTCCGGCACGGTCGTCACCCAGACCTCTCTCGACATCGTATATGGCTTGCCGACTTGATTGTCATAGCCACTGTAGCTGGTCCAAGTCACCACAAGTACTTTCGCATTGACGGCATCGCCTCTGTTTTTCCAGACCAGGCGCTCATTGGCGGGCACGATGGCGACAAGGTTTTTCGATATTTCCGATGGCTCGGCAACGGCAGCATCCACGACTGCCGCGCTGTACTCCTTTTTTAAAGTCTCCTGATCGGACACGGCTTGTTCCACAGCGTAAGCCGACACCGGTTGAGATAACAGAAGCAGCAGCGCCAGGTTTCTCAGACGCGAAAAGAGAGATTTCATTGGATGATCTCCTCGATTGTGGTGAACGAAGGGTGAAATATAGATGAGGTAAGATACATGCAATCGGGGCACATATGCAACGAGGAGAATCCAGCGGAGATGGCGCGAGGCGTTTTCAACGAAATACAGGTCAGGCAATCTCTTTGACCATCATCAGCAGCAATATATGGCCCGGTGCGCCATGTGATGAGATTGGGAGGTTGCCATTTTTTTTCATCACCGGTGCATCGGGCCCGCAATCTGGAGGGTCAGGCGATAGTTCGCCGTCTTGTCAAATGTTTTCGTCCGAAGGCCATCAAGCCACCAGTTCCAAACAGCGCTAACATGCCGGGTTCCGGGACAACGCCGATCTCGTTATTGGTGTAGTTCAATGAGAGCACCTGTTCGGTTTGCGTGGCCCCGCCGGTCGAACCGGTAAAGCCAATCAGAGCTGTGGGTGAGCCAATAATTGACTCCAGATCGCCGATCTCATAAGTGAGCATTGCCGTTTCCGGTTTCGCGTTTGACGTGCTGACGCTCACTGAAAGATTGCTGCCATCGTAATCGACCCAGGCATACCAAGGCCCATTACCATTAAAAGAGGGAGAAACGTTGGCGGTCGCCAGACTTGTTACCTTGCCATTCGTATTGATGCCGATATGGTTGACCTTTGGGTCGCTAACCTCCGGATTCACCCAGTTATCGAACTCGATACCAATACTGTTTGGAATGCCGGTATACGAACCACTGCCGGTAGTGATTGTTCCGTAACCCAGGCCGCCGCCATCGCCACCTGTAGTTTTGCTTCCGGCATTTTTTATGACAAACACAAGGCCATCAGCAGAGCCAATGCTTCCCGTGCCGGAAAACCTGAAGCTGAACGAGGCGTTGAAGTTGGCGTAGTTGGCGTCCTTCGTGCTGTAAGCCGATCCGATCTGGTAGGTCGGCTTGCTCAGGACGTTGTTGGTGAGCTGCAAAATTCCGCCACTGACAATCGATGCTGATGATCCCGCCGTGGGAATGATGTCGCTGAGCGACAGTATATTTTCCGCGGCACTGACCTGGCTGCTTATCCCAGCGCTGCCAAGCAGCATCAGGATTGCAAGGGATTGTTTTTTCATAATATTCTTTTTTTCTAAACCGTTACAATTGCTCGTTGAAACAATTAGTTGACGAGGTGTTGTTCAGGGAAAAAGTAATAAAATGGCTTCAGAAAAATTATATATGCGAGGCTCCGAAATACTCATATTTGCTCGCGATCTCATATGAGTTCACTATAATTGCGAATCGTTTATCTGATTGTTTTTTAATGTTTTACAATTTTTTACATAAATCTTGTCATTCAGTTCATCGAACGTTATCTTCAGGTAATGGCAGTGATTGTTCGCTAAACGCGCTATATAAAAGAAGCTATCACAAAATTGATGGACAAGGCTTCTGATCGAAGATCATATTTCATCATATTCATTTTGTAATGTCAACTCTATTGCATATCGGCGACGTCGTGTGCGCCATTATCGAGCGAGAAGAGCGGTTTCTGATCGCCAGGAGGTCTTCTGGGCGTCACCTGGCGCATAAATGGGAGTTTCCGGGGGGCAAGGTCGAACCGGGCGAATCGGAGGTCGAGGCTCTCCGCCGGGAGCTTTTGGAGGAGCTTGGAGTCACTGTGGAGATGATCGAGCGGCTCACTCCGGTCGAGCACCGTTACCCCGACCGGTCGCTCCGGCTGATCGCCTTTCGTTGCAAAATCATCGAGGGAGCGCCGCAGGCCGGTGAGCACGAGGAGTTGCGCTGGATCGGCATCGACGAGGCGCGAGATTACGATTTTCCCGAAGCCGATATACCCATTCTTGCCGAGTACCGGCTGAAAAGAGCCTCTTCGCAAGGCGAAGAGCAAAATCGGGTGAAACGAGGCTGAACTTTCCGCCATATCTTACTATCTTCACTGTTTCTTAAAGTTAGCCTCCGGGGTTTTCGTAGCTCTCATATATTCGATGCTGATACTCAGTAAACTTCTGCCACTGCTGGTGCTTCCGCCGGGCATCTGCCTGCTGCTGGCCATCGCGGGAGTGCTTCTCAAGCGCCGTGTCTTGGTGTGGAGCTCCATAGGATTGCTGTGGATGTTGAGCCTGCCCGTCGTCGGCGATGCGCTGATGCGCAGTATCGAAGCGCCGTACCATCGCATTCCGATTGAGCGCGTCCAAAAAGCGGAGGCTATTGTCGTCCTGAGCGGGATGGTCAGTCAAATCGACGGTGCGCCACTGGGTGAGTTCGGGGATGCTGTCGATCGATTCGAGGGCGGGATCGATCTGAACAAGGCGGGCAAAGCGCCGCTCCTCGTCTTTACGGGAGGCTATATCCCCTGGCAGCCGGATTGCGTTCCCGAGGGAGCATTGCTGGCGAAACGGGCGCAGTTGCGTGGCGTACCGGCCAGCCATATCCGCGTGACCGAGACGGTTGCCAATACCGCCGGGGAATCGGTCGCCACCGCAGAACTGCTTGGCGCCTCGCCCGGCAAGCCGAAACGAATCATTCTGGTGACCAGCGCGTTTCATATGCAACGTTCGCTCATGCTTTTCAGGACAGCTGGCTTTGAGGTCGAACCCTACCCGGTTGATTTTCTGGCGACCGATCTGAAACGTCGCACGACGCTGCTCGATTTTATTCCAAACGCCGATGGGATGAGAGCCTCGTCCACTGCGTTGCGCGAAATGATTGGACGAGCTGTTTACCATTTTGGCATGCGTTTGATGATGCCGACCAAGTAATTGCCGGATTGGAGGTGATCGCAATTTATGACCATATCGTAGCCATTTGGGTTGTTTTATTATAGTTTTTTATATTGAAACGAGTGTAATATATTCAGTACTTTTTAAGCACTGAATGCATTGCTGGATCAGAAATAACTTATTGACGTATTCAGATAATGAACGCAAATAATTGACCTTTTCGCGATGACCAATGAGGATACCAAAGACGTGTGCTGGTATGCGGTTTACGTTCGCTCCCGATATGAGAAAAAGGTGCACCACTATCTGCTTGAAAAGGGGCTGACGAGCTATGTTCCGCTGATCGAGACGGTTCGGCAGTGGAGCGACCGGAAAAAGAAGGTCGTGGAGCCGCTTATCAGAGGCTACGTTTTCGTCAGGATCAACTATCACAAAGAGCATATCCACGTGTTCGACACCGACGGCGTGGTGAAGTTTATCGGTATCGGCAAGACACCGTCGGTGATTTCCGACCGGGATATCGACTGGCTGAAGCGTTTGACTCACGAACCCGATGCGATAGGCGAGACGGTGCACTACATTCCTGTCGGCAAAAAGGTTCGCGTACTGGCCGGGCCGTTCAAGGATATGGAGGGCGTGATCAGAAAAGAGGGGCGCGAAGAGCATCTCGTGGTCTATTTCGAGAGCATCATGCAGGGGGTGGAGGTATCGATCGCTCCCGAGCTGCTCGCTCCGATTGAAAAGAGCGTTCCGGACAAGTCTGTGGATGCTTCGAAAACGGGCAGCCATGAGGTCGAGTCGGTTGTCAGGCACCTGGCTCACTCCTGAGTGCAGCACGCATGAGCGCCCCGTTCTCCCAATCCTGCGCTGAATCACTTGACGGCGCACTGCACCGGATTTTCGGATTCCGCTCGTTCCGGCCCAACCAGGAGGAGATCGTCCGGGCGCTTCTGGCCGGGCGGGATGTGTTCGCCGTCATGCCGACCGGCGGCGGCAAGTCGCTCTGCTACCAGCTTCCGGCGGTGCTCATGCCGGGCGCGGCGCTGGTGGTCAGCCCGCTCATCTCGCTCATGAAGGATCAGGTCGATGGGGCGCGGTCGAACGGCATCCGGGCGGCGTTCTTGAACAGCTCGCTCGACGCCGCCGAACAGTCAGCCGTGCTTCGCTCGCTGCAATCCGGGGAACTTGACCTGCTCTACGTCGCCCCCGAACGCTTCGCCCTCGACCACTTCCGCGAATTGTTGCTGCGCAGCCGCATCAGCATGGCGGTGATCGACGAGGCGCACTGCATCTCCGAGTGGGGCCACGACTTCCGCCCCGACTACCTGGCCCTCTCCACGATTCCCGAACTCCTGCCCAATATTCCGGTCGCCGCCTTCACCGCCACCGCGACAGAGCGTGTGCAGCACGACATCGCCCGAAAGCTCCGCCTGCGCGATCCGTTCGTCTTGCGGGCGTCGTTCGACCGCCCGAACCTCACCTACGAGGTGCGCTTCAAGGAGGCGGGGGAGGCGCAGCTCGTCTCGATCCTGAAGGGATTCGCGGGGCAGTCGGGCATCGTCTATCGCACCAGCCGCAAGAGCGTCAACGACACGGCGGCGATGTTGCAAAAGCGCGGCTTTCGCGCCCTGCCCTATCACGCCGGTCTCGACGACCGGGAGCGGCGCGACAATCAGGAGGCGTTCATCCGCGACGAAGTCGAAATCATCGTGGCGACCGTGGCTTTCGGCATGGGGATCGACAAGTCCAACGTGCGCTTCGTCATCCACGCCGACCTGCCCAAGAGCATCGAGAGCTACTACCAGGAGACCGGACGTGCCGGGCGCGATGGCGAGGCGGCCCGATGCATCCTGCTCTTTTCGCAGTCCGACATTCCGAAGGTGCGCTTCTTCATCGACGCGATGCAGGACGAAGCGGAGCGGCAGCGGTCGCTCGACTCGCTCTCGAAGGTCATCTCCTTCGCCTCGGCCACCGCCTGCCGCCGACGGATGCTGCTCGACTATTTCGGCGAAACCTATCCCCGCGACAACTGCGCCTCGTGCGACGTCTGCCTCGGCCTGCACGAGCTGACCGACTGCACGCGAGAGGCGCAGATGCTGCTCTCGGCCATCGTGCGCACCGACTCGCGCTTCGGCGCGGCGCATCTGATCGACATTCTCGTCGGCAGCAAGAACCAGAAGATCAAGGATTTCGGCCACGACCGGCTGAAGGTGTACGGCATCGGCAAGGAGCACGACAAGAAGTTCTGGCGGCGGCTGATCGACGACCTCATCGCCCGCAAAGCGGTTGGTCGCTCCGAGGGATTGTATCCGATGCTCTACCTGCTCGAAGGCGGCGCAAGGATTCTCCGGGGCGAGGAGCGGGTCGAGCTGGTGCGGATCACGGAGAAGAAGAGCGCGGCAACCCGCAAAAGCGCTGGCCTCGAAGCTCTGCCGCCGGATGCGAAGCGGCTCTTCGAGGAGCTGCGCAAGGTGCGCAAACGCCTCGCCGACGAGCAGGGTGTGCCACCGTACGTGGTCTTTTCAGATAAAACCCTCGTCGAACTGAGCGACATCCAACCCTCGACACGCGATGAAATGCTTGCCGTTTCAGGGATTGGCGAAGTAAAACTCGCCCGCTACGCCACGCCATTTCTGGAAGCGATCGTGCGGCACAAGGCGCGGTGATAGCTTTTGCCTCAGCCGGTTTTATGGGATTATTCCCTTGAAGACGGGATTGGTGGAGTGCAGTGCGCGAGATGGAAAAAGGCGTGTATAAAAAACGAAACCCGATAGTTTGAATTGCTTCAGGGACTACCGGGAATAAGATAAACCAATTATAATGTTTATAATCAAGTAAAGCAACAAAAAGTTTATGCCATGCGGTACTCGCATTTCGAAAACGTGATGAGTCCTGTCCGAATGGGGCGTTACCTGAGTGCTTGCGGAGGCGATACCAGAAAAGCGATGACCTTGTATCGTAAGAACTTACAGCTTTCTCAGGAATTATTTACCATGATCAGTTGCTTTGAGGTGGCCTTGCGTAATGCGATTGATCAGCATTATACAAGTACTCTCGGAGATCATTGGTTGCAGAATGCCTCTGCTTCCGGTGGTCGATTCTGCAACAGGAAATGCCAATTTACACAAATCAGCATCAATGAAGCGATTCGTAAGCTTAATCATTCTTATACTCACAGTAAACTTATTGCGGAGTTAGGTTTTGGTTTTTGGAGATACATGTTTGCAAAGCATCAGTATAGTGCTTGCGGGAAAACGTTGCTTCGTATATTACCAGCAAAGCCAAAAGGAGGGCTAGTGAATCAAAACTTCATACTCAATCGGCTTGCTGATATAAATGATCTTCGGAATCGAATCGCTCACCATGAGCCAGTTTGTTTTGTGAGAGGGATGCCGGTTAAAGATACTTCATATGTTCGAGTTCACTACGATTATGTTATAAAATTGTTTCGCTGGCTGTGTATCGACGAATCTGCATTGCTTTTTGGTCTCGATCATATCGAAATGCTTTGTGACAAAATCGATGCACTTTGAGAAGGAATATATGATGAAAGCTGAAAATATTGGCAGCAATTTCGATGATTTTCTTCAGGAAGAAGGGATTCTGGACGAAGCGAACGCCGTGGCGATCAAGCGGGTGATTGCCTGGCAGATCGATCAGTAGAAGAAAGCGCAGAAGCTTACCAAATCAGCGATGGCCAAAAAAATGCGCACCAGCCGCGCCGCCCTGAACCGCTTGCTCGATGAAACCGACACCAGCCTGACGCTGACGACGCTTTCCCGTGCCGCGACTGTGCTGGGAAAGAAATTCCGTATCGAGCTGGAGGGGTGAAGTGGCTTCGTAAATATAAAAATGATTTTGAAGTAAGAACAGCGTTATGTACTGTTTTAAGAGAATTTTTCAGAACATAAAACTTAAGTCCTATAATTGTTAGCATGCATGTTTGGAGATCAAAATGGGAAAATTAGGCCATGAATATATCGGTAAACTTCCGCCAGGTGCTGCTGAGGATTTGGCGTATTCGTTGCGAGAATATCAGGACGCAGCAATAGAAGGAATCGTAAAGGGAGTTGAGATTCTTCCCGGTCCTGGGTGCGCTGTTGCCGAAGCTCAAGCAGGCACTGTTTATCCTGTTGATAAAGTTCCTAAGCTTCCTCTTCAAGGGTGTGTTCGTTCACCATGCTGCGGTTGTTGTTATAGCCCTGTTCTTGCTTAATTTTATGTATTTTCTTGGTGTATTACTATTACACCATTATATCCTAAAAGGAGATTTAAATGAGTAAAAAAACTCCCTATTGTGAGAACTTCAAATGTAGTATTCTTAACAAGGTTGTTCAAATTACAGGAACAACTGTAACCCTCTACGATGACCAAACGCCAGTCGCCTCTGAGGTCACGAATATGTCTTGCTCTGGGATGAGTTCTTGTGGTGTTCTTCTCGGTTCATCCACTTGTCCATTCAAAAAAGGTGTACATAGCTTGTGATTGAGAAATCCGCAATTTAGGCGGATCATTCTAAACAATGTTAGACCCAAACGCGGAGTTAAAGCTATCATGTTGCAACTGCCTACAAATCATGTTATAAAATCTGGTAAAATAGCTCGGATATATTTACAGGAACCCAATGGTATTCTACATCCAATACTTTGGTTTAGATGTTCAAAGCCAGATGAGATTCTTTGGGCACCGTATGGTATGCATTCGAAACATTGCACTTTGCACTCTCTATTTCCTGATGAAGATGTTGACCGAGATGAATCCTCTCCACGAAAATACTACTTTAGAGACTTTGTTGAGGTTAATGAGCCGATCGATCATTTCTCATCTCATATGGACGGTACGTTTCATCTCAAAGGAAGGCATGCGCCTCCAATCTACTCGAATACCCTTCGTATGCGTGAGAATCTCGGGCCAGATTCTCCCGTGTTTCTTGAGTTCATGGTGAATTCTGAAACGGCATCTGAGTACTCAACAAAAAGCAAATCAAGGATCACGGATCAAACAATTATTATCATCGGGCAAAGTGGTGCGGGAGTGCAAATCATCGGTGCAGTTGCTGGCAGTAATTATGATATTGAAGAATTTGTCATGGATGGCCTAGACCATTCATGGACTTGTGGCTACACATTCAGTATTGGAGTGTTCAAAGCAGCACTCGCCACACGTCCAATCTGGCCGAATTTCGATCTGATTGAAAATCGTCCAAAAGGAACGTTACTGACACTTCGTTTCTTCCATGAAAGCGGGAAATTCCGTCATAAGGTATTCTTATTCAACTACTGTCGCATCACCGTAAAAGCGTCGCATAAAAAGCTTAACTTCATCTTCAACGATCAACCCAATAATATTGAAGATGAAGAAGTACAAAGTGACTCTGAGCAAGGAAGAGCGTGAAGAGCTTGATGCGATCAGCAGCAAGGGTAAGCAGAAAGCCCAAAACGTCCTGTATGCCCTGATTCTCCTGGCTTGTGATGAAGGGCCGCATCAGCAAGAGCGCTCCATCAATGAGACCATTTCGCGGGTCTTGCAGGTGAGCATGAAAACCATCGACCGGGTCAAAAAGCAATTCGTAGAAGATGGACTTGAAGCAGTCATGACGCGCAAGCCGACCAGTCGCGTCTTTGCCAGAAAAGTCGATGGCGACCTTGAGGCAAAGTTGATTGCCCTGAGCTGTTCGCCCGCCCCGGAAGGTCGCGCTCGCTGGACGCTGAGATTGCTTGCCGATAAAGCCGTCGAGCTGAATTATGTGGACGAGATTTCCTATGAAACGGTACGCCGGGCGTTAAAAAAAACGAACTCAAGCCGTGGAAGCAAGTTGGTTGGGTAATTCCGCCGAAGCAAAGCGGCGAATTTGTCGCTCAAATGGAGAAGGTACTGGATGTGTACAAGCAGCCGTATGATCCGCTCTATCCGGTGGTCTGCATGGATGAGTCGCCCAAGCAACTGATCGGCGAAAGTAGAATTCCGATTCCGGCAAAACCAGGGCGAGCTGCCCGATATGATTATGAGTATGTCAGAAACGGGACGTGCAATATTTTCATCGCCACCGAACCGTTGATGGGCAAGCGGCTGGTCAAGGTCACCGAAACCCGGAAAAAGCAGGACTGGTCAAGGTTTCTGGCTGACATTGCGGCCAAGTACAAGCACGCTGAAAAGATCACGCTGGTCATGGATAATCTCAACACCCACGTGCCCGGCTCGCTGTACGAGACCTGGCCGCCAGAGCAAGCCAAAGCGTTGCTGGATCGATTTGACTTCGTGTACACGCCGAAACACGGGAGCTGGCTGAACATGGCTGAAATCGAGCTTCGAGTGCTATCGGGTCAGTGTCTGCATCGTCGAATCGACAAGATCGCGGAGGTGAAGCGTGAGGTCTCGGTATGGCAACGCGAACGCAACAACAAAGAGGCGACGATTAACTGGCGCTTTACCACGACGGATTCAAGAATAAAGCTCAAGCATCTTTATCCGTCAATATAACTGTGACTGGACACTAGTTAGTTGTTCATGAATAAAATCGACTTGCAAAGAGACTTACCCCGTCAATCATTCCTCACCCCGCACAACGCACACCTATGATCGTGCCGAACCGCGACTTTCCGGAAATTCATCGTTAGTGGATAACAAATATTTCCTCCATCGAGCAGTAATAAACGCACTCACCCTTTCCCCTCAATTCCCTCCAGCAGACGCGCAATCTCTTGTGGTGAAGGCAATTGGCCGTGCAGGTCTTTGGGAAGCGTTCTGGTGATTTCGTAGGTTGACACGCCGATGGGTTTTCCGGCGTCATGCAGGGCGTATTCCACAACCGTGCGATTTTTATCCTTGCACAGAATGATGCCGATGGAGGGATTTTCGTCCTCCTGTCGCACTTGCCGGTCAAGTGCTGTCAGGTAAAACTGCATTTTACCGACGAACTCCAGCATGAATTTGCCGATCTTCAGTTCGATGGCTATCAGCGCCAATATTCGTCGCCATCCACGATTTCTGAGAAGTTCTTTCGCCTCATTCCAGTCAATTAATTCTTCTTGACCGGCCTCATATCTGCGATCTGTCTCCGCCAATGCGTCTTCGTGCCAAGCCGGTGATGCGAATTCTGAATCATTTGTGATTGTTTTGTCTAACATATTTTTATGTGCGTTTTAACCAATAACCCGGCTTTCTGCTGTTATGCATTACCGCAACGATATAGACGACATTATTCGCGTATTTGTAAATCACTGAAACAGGGAAACCTGTCAACAAATATCTCTTAAATCCTCTGGTATGATTTGGCCATGCATTGGGCAATTCGAGAATGGCTTGATATGCTGTTTCCAATTCGTCAAGAAAATTTACTCCTAAACCTTCCGCTTTTTCTTGATACCAGAGATAAGATTCTCTGAACTTATAAGATACATCAGGATGAAAGATCAGCCTTGGCATGGTAATCAACTTTTTATGCTTTGTTTGATCTCATCCCAAGTGACGCCCTTTACTTTTCCGGTGATAAGGTCGTCATATCTTCTGCTTGCCAATTCAGCCCAAGCCTCATCCACGCCTTCATCTGCAACGGTTTCCAGTGATGCAATAATCAGATGCGCCATCAAAGTCCGCTCCTGAGGATTCAGCTGCTTGACGTTTTCCAGTATATGTTTAAAGTTTTCTGACATCTTTTTCTCCGTTTTGTAATCAGAATAAGATCACATCAAATTGGTCGAATGTTTGCAATGCGTTTTTGTGTCGTTTGTCAACGATTTTACCCGTGCGTGAGGAATATTCGGGCTGGCTGGGTCAACGGTCAATTCCCGACGAGTTGGAGATATAATCAGATCCATGTCTTCCATTGGAACAGCGCCAAGCAGAACTTCATCGCCTAACACAAGCGCTCCAACGAAACACGACCGTTTGCCGAATTTCACGCGGATTGGGCCAACATAAGGAACATTGAGACTTCGGCCATCAGCTACAGAAACCTCACGTGTAGATTCCGTCTCAAGTTGAAGCTGAAGCGCAATATGTTCAGGAATACATAACATCAAAGCTCCGGTATCAGCGAGAGCTGTCGCCCGCACAGGTTCCAGATCAGATTTTTTCGGATTGCTCAGTTCAATCTCTGCAAATACGTGTCCCATTTTAACTGTTCCTCTTTTATCTTTTGCAAATATTCAGGTCTCATTCCCTGTTCAGCCAGTAATCTGGTCGTCGTCGAAGATCGGCAACCGCAATGATGTGTACAGCCTCAGACTTCACTTGATAAATAACCCCAAAAGGAAACCGGTTCACAAGGCAACGACGGGTATTTTTTGACATGGGAGACCAAGCTTCAGGAAATCGAACAATGAGGGCTATTGTTGCATAGACTTCCTGTGCAAACTCCAATCCGAGACCTTGCTGGCAATTTTCGTAGAAGTCAACAGCTTTGTCGAATTCGGATTCCGCATCCTCATGAAAATAGAACTTCATTTGCTATGTTTTTCTCGAATTCTGGCAAAGACCTCTTCTCCAGAAACCCATTGAGCTTTGCCTTCTTCGATTTGCGATATCCGGCGTTCAGCCTCATCAGCCCAAAGACGATCAATTTCCGGGTCGATAGTTTGGTTGAGGCTTTCCTGAAGTTTCTGTATAAGACTCAATCGAAGATTAGCCGGTAGAGAAAGCGCCTCTTCTATAACTCTTTCATGTGTTGTCGGCATGGTGTTAATGTTTTAAGGCTTTATTGCATCGCGGCCAAGTTGTGCTGTGCAAACGAAGCACAATGAGGTTTGCGTCCGAATGAGCGACGGTTTAGTCGCTTTATGTGTATATCTATTCACCATTTAATTTTGGCATTAAATCAAAAAAAATTTTGCATTTAGTTTTAACACTTTCGATTAAGTCAGTACGGAAAACTTCTGTGTGTAACTGTTCACAGCCGTTTGTGACACATTCAATTGCAGTTTTTTCCCAAAGCCGACGACAAGGCCATGTTTCAACTATCTCAACAAATGGTGCCGAACATCTATGCTGACGCATACGATCATTTAGATTGCTCGCGAAACCCACTTTGAAACGGTTTGGGTCATGCTTCGGCTCTAATTGCAATAAATAAAAAAAACCGACATCATATAAAGCGGCTTCAGTTTCATTGCCGGTATTCTGGCTATTATCACTTCTGCTTGCTGCCAAAGTCTCTAAAACTTGATGGGCTTCGTTTTCTGTGATGTATGAAACCATTTGCCCACGGCTTTCTCTGCCGCCACGTTCTTTTTCAGCCTCGATATTTAGTCGCTTTAAAACTTTAAACACAGTTTGTTTTAATAAACCGTGTTTTTGAGCAAAGTCGTTTACTGATATTCGTTTCTCTGGCATTTCTTTATTCTGCACCTAACATTGATTATACAGTTGCCGTCTAAGACACCTTAATACTGACTCTGCCAAGTGTCTTCTCGCGGACACCACGAATAATTATCGCACAAGTAAATCATAAGCAAAATCCTCCACATCACCGCGACAAAAAATCCTTTGCCGTCCAGTTCACATCCACCTTTCTGCCCGAACCCGACAATTGCCGACGGCAAAAAATCAGCCCCAAACACCCAAGCGGGATACTTTTTGCTGGCGTTTGTCGTTTTTCTGAACGGAGTTACTTAAAGCTAACCTTTATCCGATGAACCTTCATACCAGAACCTGGGTGCAGAAGATGCCGGTGAGTATTGACCGCGCCTGGGATTTTTTTTCGATGCCAGACAATCTTGCCCGGATCACTCCGCCGGAGATGTTTCTGCGGGTCGATGGCGGGAGCACCGGAAAGCCGATTTATGAGGGGATGCAACTGAGCTACACGCTCTATCCCTTCATGATGATTCCCGTGCGGTGGACGACCGAAATCATGCGGGTATCGCGGCCCGACTTTTTCGAGGATCGCCAGCTCGAAGGGCCGTACGAGCTGTGGCATCACACGCACCGGTTCCGCGAAATCGAAGGCGGAACGGAGATGACCGACATCGTGGAGTACGCGCTGCCGTTCGACATGCTCGGCGAGGTGGTCGAGGCGCTGATCGTTGGGCGTCGGCTCGACGAGGTGTTCGAGTATCGGCGGCGGCGCGTCGAGGAGATTTTCGGCGGCATGGCGTGACGGGGATTGCAATTGAGCGGGAAAATGCTAAATTCCCTCCGCAAAGAAAGATGTTCTTTCACATGAATAGCTGGTGCCGGCTTCAAAGCCGGAGAATAGGGAAGTACGTGAGATTCGTACACTGTACCCGCAACTGTACAACGGCAAGCTGCCGCTGACAGGCATGGCCTCATGCCTCGAAGCTCGCAGTCGCTGTGTGTCACTGCCCGAAGTCCTCCACGGACGGGGCGGGAAGGCCGCAGCGGTTCAGCCGTTAAAGTCAGGAGACCTGCCAGTTACTCTTTGCTCAGTGACAAGACTACGGGTTAATAGTCAGGCAAAGCGCTTCCGGTACCACCGAATGTTCAGCATCGTTTTCCAATGCATCGCCTGATTACGCCAATGGCGTGAATCTCGCACTTCCGCACTTTCAAGCATTGTCGAACCATCGAGCTGTTCTACCGGGAACCGGGTCAGTCCTTTTCCTCAACCCCTGTCTGTTGATTTTTTTCAATTCAACACAGGACAACACCATGAACAAACGAACGCTCGCCATCCTCATGGCAGCCATGCTCGCCAGCCCCACGCTCCACGCCGAAGAGGCCTCCGGTAACTACATGGGCCAGGAGGTCGTCGTTTCAGCCACCAAAACGCTCAATTCAATTGCCAATGCTGGTGGCAGCTCGGTGACGGTCATTACCGCCGAAGAGATAAAGCAATCCGGAAAGCCGACCGTCGAAGAGGTTATCAAAGGCGCTCCAGGCATCGATGTCGTCTCGAATGGCGGCCTGGGCACCACGACAAGCGTTTTCCTGCGAGGCGCGGATGCGAAAAACGTTCTCGTGCTGATGGATGGTGTACCGCTCAATGATCCCTCGGCGATGGGCGGGGTTGCCGATATCGCCAACCTCACGGTCGATAATATCGAGCGGATCGAGATCGTGCGCGGGCCGGTCAGCGTCCTGTACGGAAGCCACGCCACGGCGGGCATCATCAACATCATCACGAAACAGGGCAAAGGAAAACCGGCATTCGCCCTTGGCGCGGAGGGGGGCGCGTTCGGAACATGGAAAGCGAATGGCGGCGCTTCGGGCAAGATCGACGGCTTCAGGTACTCCGTGAATCTGGCGAGGCTGAAATCGGATGGATTCTCCATTGTGGACGAGAGAAATCCTGATATTTCACACCCCGCGGCTACAGCTGACAACGATGGTTACCGCAACACCTCAGTCTCGACGAATCTCGGTTATCAACTCGGTAAAAACGTCGATCTTTCGACTGTTTTGAGATATACCGATGCATCCGCTGATCTCGATGGTTACTACAAATACACTGATGCCAAAGAGTTGTCGGGACGGGTCGCCCTGCGAGTCAAAACCGACTCGGTGACGAGTACTTTCTATGACAACTATTCGAGCAAGGATCGCAAGTATTATAGTAATACCTCTGTTTTGAGCAGTGCCTACAAGGGGTATATCAACGAGTTCGGTTGGCAGGGTGATGCTGCCGTGGCATCGAACAATACCGTTACCATCGGCGCAAATCTTCAGAATGAGCGGATCAATAATCAGGTTCCGTCAGTTCTTGATAAAAACGTCGATTTCAAGAGCGTTTTTGTTCAGGATCAGTGGCATATCAAGGGAGTCGATCTTGTTGCCGGGTTGCGCCATGACGATCACGAGTTGTTCGGCGGAAAGACAACATGGCGAATCGCGCCCTCGTACAGATTTGACGACACCACCCTGAAATGCAGCTACGGCACGGGATTCAGAGCGCCTACATTGTACGAGCTGTATGATTCTGTCAATGGAAACAGTCAGTTAAAACCTGAAACAAGCAAGGGCTGGGATGCAGGGTTTGAACAGAATCTTTCCCGTGCAATGAAGTTTGGGTCTACCTTTTTCCAGACTGATTATGAAGATATTATCAGTTGGGTTTCTTCAGGTGGAATGACCGGGCATTATCAGCAGCTCGCTGGCAAAACGGCAATCAAGGGCGTCGAGAGTTTTCTCGAATGGCAGCCGAAGGTCTCGCTGTCGCTCAATATGAACTACACGTACACCTACACGAAAGATGCTGATGGTAAGCAGCTTGCGCGTCGCCCGAAACATAAGGCAAGTTTGTCGGCCTCATGGAAGGCGAATCGCAAGTTCACCCTGACCGGAAACGCGGCATGGGTCGGTACGCGCATCGATACCTATGCGCCAGATAAAAAGCTCGACAGCTATTTCCTGGCCAATATTTCCGCTTCGTACAAGTTGCAGCCGAATGTCGAGCTGTATGGGCGTATCGACAACCTGTTCGACGAGTATTACGAAGAAGCGTGGAGTTACGCCACGCCCGGAAGGTCGGCGTATGCGGGCGTGAAGATTACGTTGTGATGCTTTGCTTTTTGGAACAGAGCGCCTGCTTTCGGTATGCCGGTAACATGCTGCCGGAAGCAGGCGGCTCGAATCAGTCAACCAGTGGGAAATCAGTGCCATGAAACAGATCAGTGATTCCGAGCGTGACGCGCTCTATAAAGTCATTCACAGCCGCCGTGATGTGCGGGGGCAATTTTTACCCGACCCGGTGCCGGAGGAGGTGCTTCGCCGGGTGCTCGATGCGGCGCATCATGCGCCGAGCGTGGGCTTCATGCAGCCGTGGGACTTCGTCGTCGTGCGTGACCTTGCCGTCCGAAAGCAGATCAAGGAGGGCTTCGAAGCGGCCCACGCCGAGGCGGCGGCGATGTTCGACGGGGAGCGCCGGGAGCGCTATCTCGGCTTCAAGCTCGAAGGGATTCTCGAAGCGCCGGTTGGCGTCTGCGTTACCTGCGACCGAACGCGCAGCGGCGAGGTGGTGATCGGGCGGACGGCCAATCCCGAAATGGATTTGTACAGCTCGGTCTGCGCCGTGCAGAACCTGTGGCTCGCCGCTCGGGCGGAGAATCTCGGCGTCGGCTGGGTCAGCATCATCCACCACGACAGCGTTCGCAAGGCGCTCGGCATCCCGGAGCACATCGTGCCGGTGGCGTGGCTCTGCATCGGCTACGTGAGCTTTTTCCACGAAACGCCGGAACTCGAACAGGCGGGCTGGCTGCCGCGCCTCGCGCTCGAAGCGCTTGTGCATCAGGAGCAATGGTGAAAAATACTGCATCGCCCATGACCAATATTGCCGTACTTGGCACCGCGTCGGATGCGGGCAAAAGCATCGTGGCCACCGCGCTCTGCCGGATTTTCCGCAACGCGGGGATCGACGTGGCGCCCTACAAGGCGCAGAACATGTCGAACAACTCGGGCGTCACGCCGGACGGCTTCGAGATGGGGCGGGCGCAGATCGTCCAAGCGCAGGCCGCGCGGGTCGCGCCTCACGCCGACATGAACCCCGTGCTGCTCAAGCCCAACACCGACACCGGCGCGCAGGTCGTTTTGCAGGGGCGCGTTTGCACCGACAAGACGGCCCGCGAGTACTTTGGCGACACGCGGCGCTGGGCGGAGGCGGCCTTCGAGAGCCTCGACCGCCTCATGGAGCGGCACGAGATGATCGTGCTCGAAGGGGCCGGATCGTGCGCCGAGATGAACCTCTACGACCGCGATTTCGTCAACTTCAAGAGCGCCCGACGGGCCGGGGCGGCGGTAATCCTCGTGGCCGACATCGACCGTGGCGGCGTCTTCGCGCAGGTGGCGGGCACGCTTGCCGTGATTCCGCCCGAAGACCGGGCGCTGGTCAAAGGGGTGATCGTGAACCGTTTCCGGGGCGACAAATCACTGTTCGAGGATGGCGTAAAAATGCTCGAATCGATGACCGGCGTACCGGTGCTTGGCGTGATTCCGTACTTTCGCGGCTTTACCATCGATGCCGAGGACGCCGTGCCGCTCTCCTCGGTGGTCGATCCGAAGCGCGATCCGGCGGCTGGCAAGATCGGCATCGCGGCGATCTACTTTCCGCACATCTCCAACTTCACTGACCTCTCGCCGCTGGAGCAGGATCCGGCAGTTGAGCTGCACTACCTGCACCATCCCAGGCCGCTCGACGCATACAAGGCGCTGGTGTTGCCGGGGTCGAAAAACGTGCGCGGCGACTTCGAATGGCTCGAACGGATGGGGTGGCGCAAAGAGATCGAGGTGTTCCGGGCGCAGGGCGGCGTGATCGTCGGCCTCTGCGGCGGCTACCAGATGCTCGGCGAGAGCATCGCCGATCCGCACGGCGTCGAGGGCGTCCCGGGCGCGAGCGCGGGGCTTGGGATGCTGCCCGTCGAGACGGTGCTCGAACGCGAAAAGGCGCTCTCTAACAGCGTCGGAAAACTCGCCGGAACGTCATGCGCCGTCAGCGGTTACGAGATTCACATGGGCCGCACGACGCTCGCCGGGGGTGCGTCGCCGCTCATCGAGGTGAAGGAGCGCAACGGCGTCCGCTCTGAAGAGTTCGATGGCGTCCGTAGCGCCGACGGGCGCGTGATGGGCACCTATTTCCACGGCTTTTTCGACGAACCCGGCGTCCGGCGCTGGTTCCTGCGGCTGCTCGACAGCGAGTATGTGTCCGCTGCCACCTCCAAAGCCACCGATCCGTTCGAGTTGCTGGCCGCTCACTTTGCGGAGAATCTCGATCTGGAGAAGCTTTTCGAGATTGCCGGTGTCGGAGGAAAAGCGTCATGAGCGGCGACCATCTGCTTGCGCACTGCCATGGCGACCGGACAGGCGAGCTGGCTGGCGGCGGCGCTGTGCTCGATTTCAGCGTCAACCTCGCGCCTGTCGCGCCGCCGATCTCGGAACTCTCCATTTCATCCATTCCGCTCGCCGCCTATCCCTCAATGGACGGGCGCGGCGTGCGCGATTTTTACGTCACACGCTTCGACCTCGATCCCGAGTGCGTGCTCGCCACGAATGGGGCCATCGAGGCCATCTATCTCTTGCCGCGAGCGTTCGGCCTGAAGCGCGTGCTCGTGCCGCAGCCATCGTTCTTCGATTACGGTCGTGCTTGCCGCCTCGCCAGTGCGGAGGTTGTCCCTCTTGCACTGAGCGAGTCTGGCAGCTTCGCCTTCCCCGGCATCGACGCGCTGGCCGAGGCGCTTGGCGGATGCGACGCGATGATCGCCGGAAGCCCGAACAATCCGACCGGCACGCCGATTCCAAAAGAGCTGCTGCTGGCGCTGGCCTGCCGCTTTCCCGATAAGTACTTCATTGTCGATGAGGCGTTTATCCAGTTCACGGAGGAGTTCCCGTCGAACTCGCTCATGCAGGAGATTCGGGCCTTCAAAAACATCGTGGTGATTCATTCGCTCACCAAATTTTACGCCATCGCCGGACTACGGCTTGGCGCAATCGTGGCGCATCCGTTGATGATCGAGCGGCTCTACGTCCACAAGGAGCCGTGGACGGTCAACGCAGTCGCGGAGCACGTCGTCAGCAAATTGCTGCATTGCGGCGAATACGAGCGGGAGGTGTGCTCCATCGTCCGCGAAGGTCGCCGACAGATTGCCGACGGGCTGGCCGCGAACTCCGCGATCACGCTGCATGGCGGGGCGGCCAACTTCTTTTTCGCCTCCGTCACGGGCGGCCTCGCGCTCGACGACCTCGTCGCCCATCTCCGGTTGCGCGGCATTCTCGTGCGCGATTGCCGGAACTTCGAGGGAATTGCGCCGGTGTATTTCCGTTTCTGCATCCGCACGTCCGACGAAAACCGGCGGCTCATCGAGGCGCTGAACGATTTCGCCGAAGCGTCGAAGCAGGCAAATGCTGTCGCGGTGGAGGCGGTGTCGTGACCTGGTTGCTGATGCCAGCGGCGTTCCTGCTCGATCTCCTCCTTGGCGATCCGCAGTGGTTTCCGCACCCGGTGCGGCTGGTTGGCAAGTTCGCGTCCGTAGCGGAGCGTCTGTTTCGTGGCATGGCATTTCTGCCGCTCCGGCTGGCGGGCATTCTGACGGCAATCGTGGTTATCGGCACGACGGCGGGTGTCGTCCACTTACTCGTTTGGCAGGCGGCGCGGCTGCATCCGCTCGCGGGCGGCGCGGCGTCCATCCTGTTGCTCTATTTCGCGATTGCGCCGCGTGACCTCGCCGCTCATGCCGCCGCCGTGCGCGATGCGCTGCTTGCAGGCGATCTCGAACTTGCCCGCCGTAGGGTGGCGATGATGGTCGGGCGCGATACGGCGCTGCTCGACCAGAAAGGCGTGGCGCGGGCCGCCGTGGAGAGTGTTGCGGAGAATACGTCGGATGGCGTGACTGCGCCGCTCTTTTACGGCATCCTCTTCGGCCCGGCGGGGGCGTGGCTCTACAAGGCGTCGAACACGCTCGACTCGATGTTCGGCTACCGTAACGAGCGCTACCGCGAGTTTGGCTGGGCCTCGGCGCGGTTCGACGATCTCCTGAACTGGCTCCCGGCGAGGCTGACGGTTTTGGCGGTTGCGGGCGCGGCGTTTATTTTACGGCTCGATCCGGCGGCTTCGATCCGCTCGGTCAAATTGTGCGCAAAGAAGCACGAGAGTCCGAACGCGGGCTATCCCGAATCGGCCTTCGCCGGAGCGCTCGGCGTCACGCTCGGCGGCGAGCGGAGCTACGGCGGCGTCACCAAAACCGTGCCGACGCTCGGCATCCGAAGTGGCGCGATGGAGGCGGCCACGATCACTCGTGCCATGCGCCTGATGTACGCCACCGCGACCATCTTTCTCGCGGCGGGCACGGCGCTGCTGTTTGTTGCCGGGATGTTTATGCGGTGAAGGCAGGTCGGCTGGAATCGACAGAAAGGGAAATCGGGCTGAAGTCCATGAAAATTCGTTCATTTTGGTATCCCCGGTTTGAAAACCGGGGCAATGGGAATCCAGGAGTTTTGAATGTCCGCAGGGTTAAAACCCCGCTGAATGTAAGAGCGGTTTTTGTTCTTTGAATAGGCACCCTCAAAAGTGTCGTTATGACACTGGCGATCAAAATTTTTAAACAATTGCCCTGTCCCGAAAGCTTTCGGGACGGGGTTTACAGGTAAAAATAAAATCAGGGGGCTTTAGCCCAATCTCTTTTTGGTGCATTTTGTGAGCTATTGTCACCGGAGCAATAACTATATAATCAATCAAATTATGTCACAAAAACGGGTTCTTCTTTTCACAGGCAACGGCAAGGGCAAAAGCACGGCGGCGTTCGGGATGCTTTCCCGCGCACTTGGCCACGGTATGAAGGCTCGTGTCATCCAGTTCGTCAAGGCGCAGGAGGGGGTTGGCGAGGTGCTCTTTTTCACGCGCTTCGAGGAGGTCGAGTGGGATCACTACGGCAAGGGGTTCCTGCCGACCAATCCCGACAGCCCGATGATGGAGAAGCACAAGCAGGCGGCGGAGTTCGGCTTCGAGGAGGCGCTCGATGCGCTGGCGTCGGACGAGTACGATTTCGTGCTGCTCGACGAGGTGTGCTTCGCGCTGTCCAAAAACATCATTCCGCTCCAGCCGCTCATCGAGGCGATTGTCGATGCGAGTGACAAAATCATCGTGCTGACGGGCCGCAACGCGCCGCAGGCGCTGATCGATCTCGCCGACACCGTCACCGAGATGCGCATGATCAAGCACGGCTACGAGCAGGGCTTGCTGTCGCAGGCCGGAGTGGAGGAGTGACCCTGACGAAGGGCGATTCCGCATCGAAGTGTAGCGACGGTTGCCGTCCCATGCCGCTGAAGGGTTCGCCGAAAAACCGCCGCCGGGCGCTCCTGCTCGTCGCCTCGGTGCCGCTGCTCTTCGCGGTGTCGGCGATGCTCGGCCCGTCGGGCGTCGGCCTGCCCGACACGGCGAGCGTTTCGGGCCGCGCCATTCTCGACCTGCGGCTTGGGCGCTTCTTCATGGGGATGCTCGTCGGCGCGGCGCTCTCGACCTCCGGCACGGTGTTCCAGGCGATTCTGCGCAATCCGCTCGCCGAGCCTTACGTGCTTGGCGTGAGCGGCGGCGCGGGACTTGGCGCGGCTATGAGCATTCTCATCGGCGGCGCGTTCCTCGGCGCGGTCGGCCTGCCGCTGACCGCCTTCGCCTTCGCGCTCATCACCCTCTTCGCGGTTTATGCCATCGCCAACCAGGGGGGCGTGCCGTCGGTTTACAGCCTGATTCTCAGCGGCGTGATCGTGAGCGCGATCTGTTCGAGCGTCATCATGTTCCTCGTTTCGACCGCCGACATCGAGGGGATGCACACCGTGGTGTGGTGGATGCTCGGCAACCTTCAGCCAGCTTCCTGGGCGGAGCAGTTCGTGTCGCTCGTCTTCATTCTGGCGGCGATTGTTGGCCTGTGGCTCTTCGCTCCGGCGCTGAACGTGCTGACGCTCGGACGCGAAATGGCGCACTACCAGGGCCTCGACGCCGGGTTTGTCACTATTTCGAGCCTGCTGCTCTCGACGCTGCTCGCGGCCACGGCGGTCTCGATGGGCGGGATGATCGGTTTTGTCGGCCTGATCGTGCCGCACGTCATGCGCTCGATCTTTGGCCCCGACCATCGCTGGCTGATTCCCGCCTCGGCCATCGGCGGCGGCGCGTTCCTCGTGCTCTGCGACGCGCTCGCTCGTACGCTCATGGCCCCGGTCGAAATTCCGGTCGGCGTCGTCACGGCGCTGGCGGGCGGCCCCTTTTTCCTCATCGTGCTGCGTAAAAAAATGAAGTATGCCTGGATCGACTGACCGCCTGAAACCGGCCCTCGCCTTCCGGGGCGTCACCGCCGGATACAAGGCCCGCACGGTGCTGCGCGAGGTCGATTTCGAGATCGCCGAAGGGGAGTTCGTCTCGCTGATCGGCCCGAACGGCTCCGGCAAGAGCACCATGCTCAAGACGGCGACGGGCCTCTTGAAGCCGCTCGAAGGGCGGGTGGAGTTGTTCGGGCGCGAGGTCTCATCGCTCAAACCGCGTGAGCGGGCCTCGCTCATCGGCGTGGTGCCGCAGAAGCTCGAATCGCCGATGGCCTTCACGGTTGCCGAGATTGTCATGATCGGGCGCAGCGTGCGCGGGCGCTGGGGCGGGCCGGATGCCGCCGATTACGACAGCGCCGAGCGAGCGATGATCTACACCAACGTGCTCGACCTCAAGGATCGCCTCTTCAACCAGCTCAGCGCGGGCGAGCAGCAGCGAACGGCTCTGGCGATGGCGCTCGCGCAGGAGCCGCGCATCATCATGCTCGACGAATCGATCGCGCACCTCGACATCAACCACAGCCAGGAGGTGCTGCGCATCCTGATGAATATCAACCGCGAAGAGAAGATCACAGTGCTGCTCGTCAGCCACGACCTCAACCTCGCTGCGCAGATCGCCGACCGGCTGATGCTGGTCGATAAAGGGCGGCTGGTGCGCAACGGCTCGCCGGGCGAGGTGATGCAGGAGGAACTGCTCCGGCGCGTCTATGACTGCGATCTGCGTGTGCGGCGCGATCCCTTCAGCGGCAATCCGGTGGTGAGCGGCGTGCTCGACGCGGCCCTGCGCCGTCCGCCGGTGCAGAAGCGGCTGCACGTCATCAGCGGCGGCGGGTCGGGCATCGAGCTGTTCCGGCGGCTGCTCATCGAGGGGTTCGATGTGACCGCCGGGGTGCTGAACCGGCTCGACTCCGATTCTGAGGCGGCCCGCGCCCTCGACATTCCCGCCGTGCTCGAACAGCCCTTTTCGCCGGTTGGCGGCGAGGCGCTATCGCAGGCGCGGCGCATGGTCGAAGCGGCGGATGGCGTCGTGGCGGGCCTCGTGCCCTTCGGCCCCGGCAACCTTGTCAACCTCGATCTCGCCGAACTGGCGCTGAAAGCGGGCAAGCCGGTGTGGCTGGCGGCAGGCATCGCCTCGCGCGACTACACCCCCGGCAAAGCCGCGGCGGCCAAAGCGCAACAGCTCATCGACGGCGGCGCGGCGGAGTGGTCGAGCATTCACGAACTCATGGCCCAGGTCGAAGAGACCTGGCCGCAACCAGAGACGCAGCATTGAAATGAAGCAGTACCCATTCAGGCTCGGCACCTCCTCCTATATCATCCCGGACGACATTCTGCCCAACGTGCGCTACCTCGCGGGCAAGGTCGAAGACATCGAGCTGGTGCTCTTCGAGTCCGACGAGTTCAGCAACCTGCCGTCGCCCGAGGTGATAGCGGAGCTGGTCGCGCTGGCCGGGGAGCACGGCCTGACCTACTCGGTGCACCTGCCGCTCGACGTCTATCTCGGCAGCCTTTTTCGGGATGAGCGCGAGCGTTCGGTGGGCAAGTGCCGGAGAATTATCGATCTCACCGAAGCGCTCCCGAAGTCCGCCTTCGTGATGCACTTCGAAGCGGGCAAGGGGGTGGATATCAACGCCTTTTCCGAATCGGAGCGCCAGCTTTTCGTGGAAAGCCTCGCCGATTCCGCGCGGATGCTGCTCGACGGCTGCGGGCATCCGCCGGAGATGTTCTGCGCAGAAAACCTGAACTACCCCTTCGAGCTGGTCTGGCCGGTCATCGAACAGTTCGGCTTCTCGGTAACGCTCGACGTCGGCCACCTCGAATACTACGGCTTCCCGACCGCCGACTATCTGGAGCGTTATCTGCCGCGAGCCAAAGTCTTGCACATGCACGGCACCACCGAAGGGCGCGACCACAACTCGCTCGCTTTCATGCGCCCCGAAGCGCTCGACCTGGTGGTCGAAGCGTTGCGCAAGGCGGAAGGGGAGCCGAAAGTGTTCACGCTGGAGATATTCTCGGAGGAGGATTTTCTGACGTCGGTGGAGACGCTGGAGCGGTTTCGGGGATGAGGGGGATTTGTTATGATTTTGGCGATTATAATGCTTGTCCAATTGCCCCGTCCCGAACGCTTTCGGGACGGGGTAAAGGGATAACACACAATAAATAAGGGCTTTAGCCCAATTATATTTCGGGGCGGGGCGAAATCTGTTCCCCGGCTTGAAAGCCGGGGCAATGTGAATGTAAGACTTTTAAATGTCCGAAGGGTTGAAACCCTTCTGAATGTAAGACTGATCATCAATTTGTTTTACCATGCATGAAGTAATCTATGTAACCGGCGGAGCGCGGAGCGGGAAGAGCAGTTATGCGCTTCGGCTTGCGGAACCTTACGATAACCGGGTGTTTCTCGCCACCGCCGAGGCGTTCGACGGCGAGATGCAGCGGCGCATCGACAAGCATCGCGAGGAGCGCGAGGGGATGTTCACTACCGTCGAGGAGCCGGTGTTCATCGACCGCGCCATCCGCAATTTGCCGGAGGGAACCGAGGTGGTGCTGCTCGATTGCCTGACCGTGTGGCTGGGTAACATGATGCACCATCTCGGCGACGAGGCGGCAATCGGCGAGCGCATCGACGCCCTGCTCGACGTCCTGCAGAGTCCGCCGTGCGACATCATTCTCGTCTCGAACGAGGTCGGCATGGGCATCGTGCCGGAAAACGCGATGGCCCGCGAGTTCCGCGACCTGGCCGGAACGCTCAATCGCAAGGTCGCCGAACGCGCCACGCAGGCGTACCTGCTGTGCAGCGGGATGCCGCTGGTTTTGAAGAAGTAGTGCCGATCCGGCGACAGTGATTTGATATTGGGCTAAAGCCCTGAATTTTTATGTGTTCACCATAGTCCCCCGGACTGAAGTCCGGGGCAACATGAATGTAATAGTATTGAATGTCCAGCGGGATGAATCCCGCCTGAATCTAAAACTGTAACTCAACTTCCATGACCGACCGATTTCAGCGGCTTCTTGCCTCCATCAAGCCTGTCGATATGTCCCTCACGGGCGCAGTTCAGGCGCATCTTGACGATCTTACCAAACCACAGGGGAGTCTGGGGCGGCTCGAAGAGATTGCCATGAAATATTGCATCGCGACTGGCACGACGAGTCCATCGCTGTCGAAAAAGAAAGTCTTCTGTTTCGCGGGCGATCATGGCGTGGCTGCCGAGGGGGTTTCGGCCTATCCTGCCGAGGTGACGCCGCAGATGGTCTATAACATGCTTGGCGGCGGGGCGGCCATCAATGTGCTGTCGCGCAATGCCGGAGCCGATCTCGAAGTGGTTGATATGGGGGTGAATCACGACTTCGCGGCGCATCCGATGCTGCGCCGCTGCAAGGTGAAGCACGGCTCGGCGAACATGGCGCACGGCCCGGCGATGAGCCTCGACGAGACCTTGCAGGCTATCATGGCGGGCGCGGAACTCGCCATCGAGGCGCACTCGCAGGGGTACGAATTGCTCGCCACCGGCGAGATGGGCATCGCCAACACCACGCCCGCCACGGCGCTCTACGCCACCTTGCTCGACCTGCCGGTCGAAGCGATTACCGGGCGCGGCACGGGCATCGACGACGAGCGGCTGCGCCACAAGATCGCGGTGATCGAGCATTCAATCGAGGTCAATCGCGCCCGCCTCGCCTCGCCGCTCGAAGTGCTGGCGGCGCTTGGCGGCTTCGAGATCGCGGGCATCTGCGGGCTGATTCTCGGCGCGGCGTCGGTCGGAGTGCAGGTGGTGGTTGATGGTTTTATCTCCAGTTCAGCGGCGCTCTGCGCCATGAAGCTTTCGTGCAAGGTGAGCGACTATCTTTTCTTCAGCCATCTCTCCAACGAGCAAGGGCACCGTGCGGTGATGCAGAAGCTCGGCGCGAGGCCGATCCTCGACCTCGATCTGCGGCTCGGCGAGGGCACCGGCGCGGCGCTTGCCATGCAGGTGATCGAAGCGGCGGTGAAAATCTGCAACGAAATGGCTACCTTCAGTTCGGCGGGAGTTTCCGGCAAAAACGACTGATAACATGGACTCTTTTCTCGACATACAGCGCCAGCGGGCCGACAGCGACAGCCGGTTCATCGACTGCAACGGCTTTCGGGTGCACTACAAACTCTACGGCAGCGGCAAGCCGCCCTTCATCATGCTCTTGCATGGCAGCTTTCTGAGCATCCGCTCGTGGCGCGACGTGGCGAAACCGCTGTCCGAAAACGCGACCGTGCTCGCCTTCGACCGCCCGGCCTTCGGCCTCACCTCGCGCCCCGTGCCGTCGCGATCCAACGAAGCGCGGTACAGCCCCGAGGCACAGTGCGACCTCGTCGTGGCGCTGATGGACAAGCTCGGCATCGACCGCGCCGTGCTCGTCGGCAACTCCACCGGCGGCACGCTGGCGCTCCTGACGGCGTTGCGCCATCCACGGCGTGTTCAGGGCCTTGTGCTCGTGGGCGCGATGATCTACAGCGGCTACGCCAACAGCGAGGTGCCAGCCGTGATGAAGCCCTTCATGAAAGCGATGACGCCGGTGTTTTCGCGGCTCATGAAAAAGATCATCACCAAACTCTACGACAAGAACATCCGGGGATTCTGGCACGTCAAGTCTCGCCTCTCGGACGAGACGCTCGCCGTCTTCAGGAGCGACCTGATGGTGGGGGACTGGTCGCGGGGCTTCTGGGAGCTGTTCCTTGAAACGCATCGTCTCCACTTCGACAAGCGCACGGCTGCGGTCTCGACGCCCTCGCTCGTCGTGACGGGCGAGCACGACTTGACCGTCAAGACCGAGGAGAGCTTCCGGCTGGCCAAAGAGCTGCCGAGGGCGGAGCTGCTCGTGATTCGCGACTGCGCCCATCTCCCGCAGGAGGAGAAGCCCCGCGAGTTCGTCGAAGGCGTCAAGGCCTTCGTCGGGAGGCTCGCCTGATGCTGCGCGGCCTCGTGACGGCGCTTCGCACGCTGACGATCCTGCCTGTGCCGGGCCGTGACGCCGAGCGTTTCAGTGACTCGCTCTACTGGTTTTCGCTCGTTGGCCTTGTCGTCGGAACGCTCGAAGCGCTCTTCGCTCGCGTCGGAGTTCTTGCCGGATGGTACGAAATGGCGGCGCTCCTGGCGCTTGGCGGCGGCATCGTTCTCACGAGGGGATTGCACGCCGACGGCCTCGCCGACCTCGCCGACGGCTTTTTCGGCGGGCGCAACCGCGAGGCGGCGCTGCGCATCATGAAAGATCCCAACGTCGGTTCGTTCGGCTCGCTGGCGCTCATTTTCGTGATGCTCTTCAAATTTGTCTGCCTCGTCGAACTGGCGCGGTACGGCGCATTCGGTACCATGACCGCTGGCGTGATGCTCGCCCGCATGGGCCAGGTGCTCCTCGCCACGTGGCTGCCCTACGTACGGGCCGAGGGCGGCACGGCGACCGCCTTCGTCGAAGGCGCGGGATGGCCGCATCTGCTTGTCGCGCTTGCATCTGCCTTCGCGCTGCTGCTTTATCCGACAGGCTTCGAGTGGCCGCGAGCGCTGTGCCTGATGGCGAGCGCCCTCGTCTCGACGCTTTTCCTCGGTTTGTTGAGTCGCCGCAAGATCGGCGGCGTCACGGGCGACGTACTCGGCGCATGCAGCGAGCTGACCGAAGCCTTCGTCTGGCTCGCCGCCGTGTTGTCGTTCCGCTTTCCGTTTTTTCAATAAAGATGGAGAATCACCTATGACTGTAAACAGCAACTCTTCGGTTGTCCGTATTTGCGATGATGCGGACGCAAGACATCATTGGGTTGGAAATGATAAGAAAGGTAAAAATAGCCATCATGGGATTGTCAAAATTGATGAAAATCCTTTTACCCTTCACCTTTCATGGATGACAAGTTCGGAAGGCTGCAATTACTTCATTGGCACCTATCGACTGAATTTGCGTGCGTTATTGGATGAGGGCTATGTGCGATGGAAGGATGAATCACAAAGAACTGTACTACTGAGATTCGAGCATGACAGGCATGGATTCATCAGAATCGCAACAAAGCAAGATGCCAATGGAATCACCATAGGGTGGTTGACAGAGTGATCGACGAACAGTTCAGGACAAGCTACTGGTAAAAATGACGGAGACTGGTCATCGCGAGTTTCGACAAGTCGGGACGTGGCGATCAATCTTTGACTGCCGTTACTGATTCCGCATGGATTGCCACGTCGCTATGCTCCATTCCATGAACATGCATTGTTTTGCAAGTATTTCATTTATAAAAACCGAAATCGCCATCGAAATCGTCTTTTTCTTTTTCGGATGGAACCCGGATTCCGTCATCGCGAGGCCGAAGGCCGTGGCGATCCATCCCTATTGAGTACGTTGTTCAAGGTCCGTGTGCGGTATCGTGCCGGATACGGAGGACTCGCAATGACGGGGAGTGCATAAGGCGGTTTGGTATTGACTTGACACTTACAGGTAAACCGCCTAAAGTCAGGCATGATGTAATTCCGATTTCGATTTCGGCACTCTACTCTCCGTCGGGCGTTGCTTATCAGCCATCGGATGGTTATTATGGAAGCGCATAAATAATAGTATTCCGTAACAAATTCAGCACAGAAGATATGAGCAGCGATATGATCGTCACGTTTGGCGGCGGCAAGAAGGTCAATGCCGATTTCAGGGGATTCACCATTGAGACCGACCAGTCGGAATACGCTGGTGGCGAAGGTTCCGCGCCTGAACCGTTTACCCTTTTCCTCGCCTCGATTGGCACCTGCGCGGGCATTTTCGTGCTCTCCTTCTGCCAGAGCCGCGATATTCCAACCGAGGGAATCAGGCTCGTCCAGAGCCACGAGCCGAAGCCGGAAGGGCGCGGCATCGGCAAGATCACCATTACCATCGAGCTGCCTCCAGATTTTCCAGAAAAGTACAAGGATGCGGTGATCAACGCGGCCAACCTCTGCGCCGTAAAAAAACACATCATGGAGCCGCCGGTGTTCGAGGTCAGAACCGAAACCGTGGGGGCGTGACAAGCACGCCTTAATGTGTCCTGACGAGTCGGGATCGTTACACGTTATTACTCCGGCAACAATAAATCGCAAAAGCCGCCCCAGTAAGAGATTGGGCTAAAGCCCAGATTTATTATGCGTTATCCGCATAACCCGGACTGAAGTCCGGGGCAATTGTCAGGAGTTTTAATCGCCAGAGTAATAAAAGAGATGGAGTCGTTTGTGGTGTGTCAAGATATAAATGACGGAAATTCGTCATCGCGAGTCCCGACGAGTCGGGATGTGGCGATCCATCTCTTATGGTCTTCACTGACTCCACATGGATTGCCACGTCGCGATGCTCCTCGCAATGACGGGGGAGGAACGGGCTTGTTTGGCATTGACGTGCCGCTGACAGCAACACGAAGTCTTTTAGAATGGCGGCTTCACGATTGATACTACAACAAAAACTGTCCCGGTGTGTCCTTGCTCCGACAGCCTTCCTGCTTTGAACGATACTGGTCGATCCATGAAACAATCCCGCGCCGGCAGACCGCTTCAGAGTCGTTCTGTCGAAGAACTTCCGAGAATCACCTGTTTTCTGCCCGAAGGGGTCGAACCCGGGCGATTGCAGAATGTCGTCCTGTCGGTCGATGAGATCGAGGCGTTGCGCCTTGCCGACCTCGAAGGGATGTACCACGCCGATGCCGCCGAAAAGATGAAGGTCTCGCGCCAGACCTTCGGTCGGATCATCAAGTCGGCGCGGAAAAAGGTGGCCGAAGCGCTGGTTGGCGGCAAGAGCATCTGCATCCGCGGCGGCAAAATCAATGGGTGCTGCCTGGCCGGGCATTCGCAATGTCCGGCGTTCTGCGTCTGCCCGCAGTGCGGATACGAGGAGCCGCATGTGCCGGGCGTGCCCTGCCGGATGATGGCATGTCCGCATTGCAACATTCCGCTCGCGCGAAAAGGGACGTAGAACTATGTCGATTGAGAGAGGATTGGAGTTTTCCGTTTTGCCGACGCCGCGCATCCACTTCGGACCAGGTGCGCTCTCGAAGCTTCCGTGTCTTGTCGCCGCCTATGGCCGGAGGATGCTGCTCGTCACAGGTTTGCAGACGTTGCGGCGCTCGGCGGTCGCGTCCCGAATGCTCGACGAACTTCGCCGCGCCGGGATCGAGTACATGCGTCTCGACGTCGAGCGCGAGCCGTCGCCGGAGCTGATCGACGAGGCGGTCGCGCTCGGTCGCGCAACGCCATACGACGTCGTTGTCGCCATCGGCGGCGGCAGCGCCGTGGATGCCGGAAAAGCGATCTCTGCGATGCTGCTTCAGCGCGATTCCGTCGAGCGCTTCATCGAGGGGCAGCCCGGCTTCACGCCGCACGACGGGCGCAAGGTTCCGTTCATCGCCGTGCCGACCACCTCCGGCACAGGTACCGAGGCGACGAGCAACGCCGTCATCAGCCGCGTCGGGCCGGGCGGCTACAAGCGCTCGCTCCGCCATCCGGCCTTCGTGCCGAACGAGGCGATCATCGATCCCGAACTCATGACCTCCGCGCCGCCGGAGCTGACCGCTGCCTCGGGCATGGACGCCTTCACGCAGTTGATCGAAGCCTACCTCTCGCCTCTCGCCAGTCCCTACACCGACGTCGTTTCATGCAGCGGCCTCGTGCATTTCAGCCGCTCGTTCGAGCGAGCCTGCGGTGATGGAGCGGGTTCGGTTGCCGTCCGCGCCGACATGGCCTACGCGGCGCTCATGTCGGGCATCGCGCTCTCCAACGCAGGCCTCGGCATCGTGCACGGTTACGCCTCGTCGGTTGGCGGCCTGTTCGACATCCCGCACGGCACGCTCTGCGCCACGCTGCTGGCAGAATCAACACGAGAGAACATCCGCCAGCTCCGCGCATCCGACGGCGGCGAGGCGGCCTTGCGGAAGTTCGCCAATGCCAGCCGCATCCTCACCGAAAGCACGACCGGTAACGTCGCGGACGACTGCGACCGCCTCGTCGATCTCCTCGAATCATTGCAACAGCGCTACTCCTTCCCCCGCCTCGGCGAATTCGGCGTCAAAGAGAGCGATTTCGACGCCATCATCCCCACCACAAGAAGCAAAACCAACCCCGTCCCGCTCGACCAGGCCGCGATGCGGCGGATTCTCAAGGCAAGATTGTGATAATGGATAATGGATAATTCGGGGAGGGGGACAGAATTCCCGTAGGGGCATACCGGCGTGTCAGCCCTTGACCCGAAAATCGAGTTGTTCGAGTCTGTTTATTATTAATCTGGCCATTAAAATTGTCAAAAAATTGCCCCGGACTTTAGTCCTGGGTATCCAGATAAAGCATAATAAATCAGGGCTTTAGCCCAATTTCTTGCTGTGGCGGCGATTGCGGTTTATTGTTGCCGGAGTAATAAGCTGTGTCAGCGGTTGAACGCTTGGCGATCATGCCTCCAAGCGGTAAATTACGGTTAAATGGCGGCTTGACTGGATACTGCGCGGCAACCTCTTTTACGCTTCCGTCAGCAGAACCGCTGAACACTCCAACAGGTGCGGCAACAATGACGATCTCTGAATGACCCCGAATCAAGATCCGGAACAGATCGTGCGCGACACAATCGATGCCTTGCTCAAGGCTTCGGGATGGCGCGTCCAGAGTAAAAGCCGCTTCGATCCGAACGATGGCCCCGGACAAGCCGTGAGGGAGTATCCGACCGGCACCGGCCCGGCGGATTACGTGCTGTTCGTGGACAGACGCGCCGTTGGCGTCATTGAAGCCAAGCGGGAAAGCAAGGCCGAGAACATTACCACCGTCGAAGAGCAGACCGAGGGCTATGCCAGCGCCAAACTCAAATGGGTCAGCCACAACGAGCCGCTGCCGTTTCTCTACGAGAGCACCGGTGTCATCACCCGTTTCACTGATCGCCGTGACCCCAAACCCCGTTCACGGGAGGTGTTCACCTTTCATCGCCCCGAAACGCTCAAAGAGTGGCTGGAACAGGGCGAAAGCCTGAGAACCCGCCTGAACCGGATGCCGCCGCTGAACCCTGAAAAGCTTCCGGCCAGAGAGCTGGGACTCCGCGACTGTCAGGAAACGGCTATCAGCAACCTCGAAGCCTCGTTCAAGGAGGACAAGCCCCGGGCGCTGATTCAGATGGCCACCGGCGCGGGCAAGACCTATACGGCCATCACGGCCATGTACCGGATTCTCAAGCACGCCAAAAGCAAGCGCATTCTCTTTCTGGTTGATACCCGGAACCTTGGCGAACAGGCTGAGCAGGAGATGCTCGCCTTCACGCCGAGTGACGATAACCGCAAATTCACCGAACTCTATGCAGTGCAGCGGCTGAATAGCTCCAGCGTGCCCAAAGACGCGCAGGTTTGCATCAGCACGATTCAGCGCATGTACTCCACATCCTCAAGGGCGAAGAGCTGGATGAGGCTCTGGAGGAGACCAGCCCGTGGGAGCAGCAGACCCGGCCAAAGCAGCCCGTGCCCGTCGCCTACAATCCCAGAGTGCCGATAGAGTTTTTCGACTTCATCTTCATCGATGAGTGTCACCGCTCCATCTACAACCTCTGGCAACAGGTGCTCGACTACTTCGACGCCTATCTCATCGGCCTCACCGCCACGCCGGATAACAGGACGTTCGGCTTCTTCAAACAGAACGTGGTCAGCGAATACACCCATGAGAGGGCCGTGGCCGATGGCGTCAACGTCGGAAACGAGATTTACTATATCGATACCCGCATCACCCAGCAGGGGGCTGAACTCAGGGCAAAGCAGCTCATCGAGCGGCGCGAGAAGCAGACCCGCAAAAAACGGTGGGAGGAGCAGGATGAGGACGAACGCTATGCCTCGACGCAGCTCGACCGGGACATCGTCAATCCGAGCCAAATCAGAACGGTGATCAAAGCCTTCAGAAACACTCTGCCGGAACTCTTTCCCGGTCGTGACGAAGTGCCCAAAACGCTGATCTTCGCCAAGACCGACAGCCACGCCGACGACATCATCCAGACCGTCCGCGAAGAGTTCGGCCAGGGCAACGCTTTCTGCAAAAAGGTGACCTACAAGGCGGCGCAAGGCAGAAGAGACAGGAATGGCAATCTGATAGAGGCGGGAGAAGAGCCGAAATCGATCCTCTCGCAGTTGCGCAACGACTATTACCCGAGAATCGCCGTGACGGTGGACATGATCTCCACCGGTACCGATGTGCGCCCGCTGGAGTGCCTGCTCTTCATGTGCGATGTCAGGAGCAAAAACTACTTCGAGCAGATGAAGGGCCGGGGCACGCGAACGCTTGACTTTGACGGGCTGAGAAAGGTCACTCCGTCGGTCCAGAGCGCCAAGACTCACTACGTGATTATCGATGCCGTCGGCGTCACCAGATCGCTCAAGACCTCCAGCCAGCCGCTCATCACCAGGCCTTCCGTGCCGCTCAAAGACCTGGCGATGGGCGTGATGATGGGCGCCGAGCGATACCGATACCATCAGCTCGCTGGCGGGCCGCCTTGCTCGCCTGAACAGCCAGCTCGATTCCGATGAGCAGGAGCGGATCAGAAAGGCAGCGAAGGGCGTTGAGCTGACGCGCATCATCAACGGTCTGTTCGACGCCATCGACGCCGACAATGTCGAAACGAGAGCGCTGGAGCTGGCGCAACTGCCGGAGGGCAGCGATCCGGGAGACGACAAGCGCCAAGAGGCGCAGGAACAGCTCGTGCGTCAGGCGGCCACGGTGTTCAACGGCGAGCTGATCGAGCTGATCGACTCCATCCGGCGAGAGAAGGAGCAGAAGATCGACCACGACAATCTGGATGAGTCAGCTTTTCGGGGCTGATATGGATAGATTGATTAAAGCAATGAATGAGGAGTTAGTAGCGTGACACCGTTGGGAATCCCCCCGCCCCCCTTTTTTAAAGGGGGGAGATGTAGAATGCGGCGTTTCAACGTTGGCATATGGACCGCCCCCCCCCTACCCTGTTTTTTCGAAGGGGGGAATGTAGCCCCTATCCTCTACCCTCCCCCTTTGAAAAAGGGGGATCGAGGGGGATTCAAAGGGGATTTTGATTAAAGCAATGAATGAGGAGTTAGTAACGTGACGCCTTTAGGAATCCCCCCCGCCCCCCTTTTTTAAAGGGGGGAGATGTAGAATGCGGCGTTTCAACGTTGGCATATGGACCGAAATCCCCCCTGCCCTGTTTTTTCGAAGGGGGGAATGAAGCCCCTATCCTCTACCCTCCCCCTTTGAAAAAGGGGGAGCGAGGGGGATTCAAAGGAGATTTTGAGGAAAGTATGAAGGTAGAAGGAAAAAGAGAGAATAATGGAAGCGTACAACAAAAAACTCAAGGAGCCATCACGAAGATTGCGCTGCGAAATGACCGATGCAGAGCAGCATCTATGGACACTTCTGCGTCGAAAGCAGATACATGGCGTGCAGTTCAACAGACAGAAACCGATTCTTGACTACATTGTGGATTTCTACTGTGCAAAAGCAAAGTTGGTGATTGAACTGGACGGCAGTCAACATTATGAACCTGAACATCGAGAGAAAGACCAGGTTCGGGATCGGACATTGGCGGAAATGGGGTTGATTGTGCTGCGTTATGACAACCGGCAAGTGCTGTTGGAGACTGAGGCGGTAGTTGAGGATATTTATGCGAAAGTGCGAGAGCGATTGGGAATCCCCCCTGGCCACCCTATTTCAAAGGGGGGAATGTAAGATGCAGCGTTTCAACGTTGGCTTCAGGACCCGGCCAAGCTCTCCCGCCTGATCACGATGGTGAACGACACGAATTGGGTCATACTCGACGCCGATACCAAAGGCACGATTTACGAAGGGTTGCTGGAAAAGAACGCCGAAGACACCAAATCAGGCGCGGGCCAGTACTTCACCCCCCGTGCGCTCATCAAGGCGATGGTGGCCTGTATGCGACCGGAGCCGATGCAGACGATTGCCGATCCGGCCTGCGGCACCGGCGGCTTCTTTCTTGCCGCGTATGATTATCTGGTCGGCAACTACGAGCTTGACCGGATGCAGAAATTCTTCCTCAAGCTCAAGACCTTCAGCGGTAACGAAATCGTCTCCAATACCCGCCGAATGTGCCTGATGAACATGTTCCTGCACAACATCGGCGAGATCGATGGCGAAAGCGCCATCAGCTCCACCGACGCCCTGATCGCATCACCATCGGACACGGTGGATATGGTGCTCGCCAATCCGCCCTTCGGCAAAAAGAGCAGCATGACCTTCACCAACGAGGAGGGCGAGCAGGAGAAAGACGACCTCACCTACAACCGGCAGGACTTCTGGGCCACGACCTCCGACAAGCAGGTCAACTTCGTGCAGCATATCCGCACCATGCTGAAATCCACAGGCCGCGCCGCCGTCGTCGTACCCGACAATGTCCTCTTTGACGGCGGAGCGGGCGAAACCGTCCGCAAAAAGCTGATGGAAACCGCCGAGCTGCACACCATTCTGCGGCTCCCGACCGGAATCTTCTACGCCAACGGCGTCAAGGCGAACGTCCTCTTTTTCGACAACCACCCGGCGCAGAAAGAGCCGTGGACCAAAGAGGTCTGGATTTATGACTACCGAACCAACATCCACCACACCCTCAAGAAAAAGCCACTGCGCTTTGAAGACCTTCAGGAGTTCATCGAGTGCTACAATCCCAAAAACCGCTTCGACAAAAAGGAGCGCTGGAATGCCGAGACCAACCCGGAAGGGCGGTGGCGCAAATACAGCTACAGCGACATCATTGCCAGAGACAAAACCAGTCTCGATATCTTCTGGCTGAAGGATAAATCCCTCTCCGACCTCGACAACCTGCCCGACCCGGAAGAGCTGGCCGAGGAGATCATCGAAAACATCGAAGCGGGACTGAACAGCTTTCGGCAGATTGCCGCCAGTCTTGGTGTAAGCGGTCAGTAACAGGCCGCAATATCCACTCGAACAGGGTCGGAATCTTGGCGATGATCGCGAGCAACTGCAAGGGCAAGCACCCGATCAACGAGTTGACCGCGCTGCTGGCCTTAATGCGAAGCGGCTTTTCAATCGGGTTCACAACGCCTATATTGAGAGAATTAACAGCAGACTCCGCGATGAATGGCTGAATATCAACTGTTTTATGAGTCTCAATCATGCCCGAGAGGCTGTCGAAGCGGCAAGGTGATTACCATTCCATCCGCCAGCACAGCGGATATGATGGCCTGAGGCCGGAAGCATTTCTGCTTCGAGTAACGGATGGTTATCAAAACAAGTGCTCTGCTCAACGATAGTGCGTTAAAATCGCATCACGTTCTCTCTGCCGAGACAGAGCTCCATCTCTCCGGCCAGGTCGAAACCAGCTTGGCAACGCTACCATAACGACGGTTACTCCACAGGAGTACTCAAAGGAACATCGACATGAACAGTGACCTAATCTCCGGTTTTTTTACTCAGGAGCGTGCCCAGGAACAGTTCTTTGCCCTCCTGGAGAACATGCAGGAAGGGTTTATCGCCCTGGACGGGGAGTGGCGATTTATCTGCGTCAATACAACAGCCTGTCATCATCTGAAAACCGATCGGGAGCAGCTCATCGGCAGAAACTACTGGGAGCTGTTCCCGTTCTCCGTGGGGAGTCAGGTCGAGGAGGAGTTTCGGCGAGCCATCGCCGGTGAGAGGCGGGATTTCGAACATTTCTGCAAACCACTGGAACGCTGGTTTCTCAACCGGTGCTTCCCAGCAGAGAACGGCGGGATTTGGGTCTATTGCCAGGATATTACCGAACGAAAACAGACCGAAATCGAGCTGCTGAAATCGAAGTACCTTTTAAGCGAGGTTCAAAGAATCGCCCGAACCGGTTTTTTCGAGTACGATGCCGCGACCGGGAATATCGTCTGGTCTGACGAGGTGTTCCACATTTTTGGATTGGATCCGGGACTATCGTCGATCACGTACGAGATCATGATGTCACGGTACATTCATCCAGATGATGCCTCAATGCTCAACAGGGTTTTTACCGCCGCTCTGCAAAATGGCGCCGTCTACGAACTCGAGCATCGCATCATCCGCTCTGACGGCAGCGTGCGGTGGCTATTCAATCGGGCGCATCCCTATTTTGATGAAAATGGCGAACTTCTCCGATACATCGGCACGACGCTCGACATCACCGAAAGTAAACAGCGCGAAGCAGAGACCTACGAACAGTTGCGGCACGCGAAATATCTCCTCACGGAGGCGCAGAAAATAGTGCATCTCGGTGCGTTCGAGTACATCGCAGCGAGCCTGCAAACCATCTGGTCCGAGGAGGAGTATCATATTTACGGCATCGATCCGGCTGAACCGTCGCCGGATTATCAGACGATGCTCGTCAGGTGCATACACCCCGACGATTCGGAACTGCTCGACAAGACTTTTTCATCGGCCATGCGAGAGCGTTCGGTTTATGAGTTCGAGCACCGGATCGTTCGTCCCGGCGGGGAGGTGCGATGGGTTCGTGATCTGGCGCACCCGTACTTCAACGAACAGGGCAAACTGCTTCGGTACATCGGCACGACGCTCGATATCACCGAGCGCAAACATGCGGAACTCGAATTATCAGCTCAGCGGCAGTTCCTCCAGAGGCTTGCCGATAACGGTCCTGGCCTGGTAGGCTACTGGTCAAACGATCTCCATTGTCTTTTTGCGAATGCGAAGTATGCAGAATGGTTTGGCCTCTCTCTGGAAAAGATGCTGAACATTCACTTCAGAGATTTTATCGGAGAGGATGCCTATATCAGTCTCAAAACGCATATTGACGCCGTATTGAACGGTCAGCCACAGTACTTCGAAAGAGCGGTGCACAAGGCAAACGGCGAGAAGATCACCTGCTGGGTGAACTATATCCCGGCCATTTCCGGCGATCAAATCCGGGGTTTCTTTGTCTATGCCTCGGATATCAGCGAAATCAAGCTCGCACAGGAAGAGAAGAGCCGACTCGAAAAGCTGTTGCAGCAGTCCAGGAAGATGGAGTCCATCGGCCGCCTGGCCGGAGGCGTTGCTCACGATCTGAACAATATGCTGACGGTCATCATGGGAATGGTGGAATTGAGCCGGTTATTCAATGATGATCCGGAAGCGATCCAGAAGAACCTCGAACAGATAGACATTGCAGCCAAACATTCAGCCTGGATAACCCGGCAGCTTCTCGTTTTCTCCCGCCAGGGAATGGTGACCCCCAAGCCGCTCGATCTGAACGGGTTCCTCGTCGAGTCAAAAAAGACCCTGCTCCATCTGATAGGCGAGAACATCATCATCAATTTCAACCCCACTGACGAGCTTTGGCTGGTCAAACTCGATCCGAACCAATTGAACCAGATTGTGATCAATCTGGCGCTGAACTCCCGGGACGCCATGCCGAACGGAGGGATGATCTGGGTACAGACCGATAACCTCCGCGTCAGCGAAGAGCAATGCCTGCGCAATCTCGATGCGTTTCCCGGGGAGTACGTCCGGTTGACCATCCGGGACAACGGCGCTGGCATGGACCCGGAAACGCTTGAACAGATTTTTGAACCCTTTTTTACCACCAAGGAGGTGGGGATGGGGACGGGCCTCGGCTTGGCCACGGTCTACGGCATTGTCACCCAGAACCGCGGATTCATCGATGTGGAAAGCAGTCCCGATAAAGGCACGACCTTCACGATTCATTTTCCGCGCTTTATTGGCGTGGCTGGAGCCGATGATGAACTTCCTGACTCCGTCACCGGAGGTCATGGCACGATTCTTCTGGTCGAAGACAACGAACTGGTGCTCGATTCGACGGCAAAGCAGTTGCAAAGTCTCGGCTACGGAGTCATCCGCTCCAGCACTCCCCAGGAGGCGATAGATATTTGCCTGAAAAAAGAGCGGCGGATTGACCTCATTTTGACGGATGTTATCATGCCGGGCATGAACGGCATCGAGATGGCCGAGCAGATTCACGCTGCCCGTCCAGGCATGAAGACGCTCTTCATGAGCGGTTATTCAGACTCTTTCTTTGCCGGAAAAAACGTCGAGGAGAAGCAGATGAAAATGATCGAGAAACCCTTCAGCATTGGCAGCCTCGATGCCAAAATAAGGGAAGTCCTGGGCCAGCATCTCCTCTGAATACATCGAAGTGCAATGAAGGCCAGTAGCGTGTAAAGACAAAAATGACGGATGGTTGTTTCAGTTTGCCTTTCGAATAACGAGGATTCGTCATCGCGAGTCCCGACCTGTCGGGAAGTGGCGATCCATCTTTACTCTCTTCGCCGATTCCGGATGGATTGCCACGTCGCGATGCTCGATTCCATGAACATGCGTTGTTTTGCCAGTATTTCACTATATCGGTAACTGATGTAACGTGTTGGAAGCTGGCAACAAAAGATTGGGCTGAAGCCCCGGGATTTTTCTGACTGGCTCTCCCCGGCTTGAAAGCCGGGGCAATGTGAATGTATGAGAGCTGCATGTCCGACGGGCTAAAGCCCGCCTGAGTACAATTGGATTGCAACGTCCATGAGCAAGCTGCTTATGCTTCTCAGCAATTGCCCCGTCCCGAAAGCTTTCGGGACGGGGTTAAAGAAATAGAAAAATCAGGGCTTTAGCCCAATTTCTTTTTCAATAATGTTTCCGCTTTTTCCCTGAGCAGATACACTTTGTTCAAGGTCCGTGTGCGGTAGCGGGCCGGATACAGGTGACTCGCAATGACGGGGAATGCACAAGACTGTTTGGTATTGACTTGAAAGTAGACTGTAGCCTTCGGTAGTGAGGATAAACAAAGACGGGAATCTCTTGCATCAATTCGACCGACGCCGCTGCGTTGCCTTGTCGTCTGCTGTCTGGCGGATATTCCTTTATCCTCCTGAATTTCTCACCCGCACTCCTCGTCCCGTGTTGTCCAGCAGTCGTCGTCGGAGTTGTATTGCGTGGAGTGGCGGAAGAGCATCCGTAGCACATCGCGACAAGAAAGCGCTCCACGTTGTCGCCCTCTTTGATCGCCCAGAGACTGGACGACACAGTAAGCGACGGCTGACGCTCACTGATGCGAGGTGTGAGTGAAACTCGCGACGGTTTAGTTTGGAGATTCCTCCGTGACATAAAACGCAACAAGCCCCGTTCGGACTGACACGGGGCTTGTTGCTTGTGGATGGCTCGACAGCGCTTACTTGTCGTCGCCGTCGATCACTTCGTACTCGGCGTTGACCGCGCCGTCGCCGCCTTTGCCGGATTGGCCTCCTGCCTGGCCGTCGGTATGCGGCTGCGGGCCGGGCTGGGGTTCCGCGCCGGGCTGGCCGTAGAGGTCGGAAGCGGCGTCGCTCCAGACCTTGCTCAGCTCGTCCATCGCCGGTTTGATGGAGTCAGCACTGCCGCTCTTGTGCGCCTCTTTCAGTTTTTCGAGTGCGCTTTCGATGGCCGCCTTCTTGTCCGCCGGAAGCTTGTCGCCAAGCTCGGAGAGCTGTTTTTCGGTGCTGAAGATGAGCGAGTCGGCGGAGTTCTTGATGTCGATCTCCTCCTTGCGCTTCTGGTCTTCAGCGGCGTGGGCCTTGGCGTCCTGCTTCATCTTCTCGATCTCGACGTCGGTCAATTTGCCGCTCGCCTCGATCTTGATGCTCTGCTCCTTGCCGGTCGCCTTGTCCTTGGCCGACACGTTCAGAATGCCGTTGGCGTCGATGTCAAAAGTGACCTCGATCTGCGGAATGCCACGCGGAGCCGGGGGAATGTCGCCGAGGTGGAAGCGGCCAAGGGTCTTGTTGTCGCTGGCCATCGGGCGCTCGCCCTGCAACACGTGCACTTCGACCGAAGTCTGGTTGTCGGCGGCGGTCGAGAAGACCTCCTGCTTGCGGGTCGGGATGGTGCTGTTGGACTCGATCAGCCTGGTCATCACGCCGCCGAGGGTCTCGATGCCGAGAGAGAGCGGGGTGACGTCGAGCAGGAGCACGTCGGTGACGTCGCCCCTGAGCACGCCGCCCTGGATTGCCGCGCCGATGGCAACCACTTCGTCAGGGTTGACGCTCTTGTTCGGCTCCTTGCCGAAGAAATCCTTCACGAGGGTCTGCACCTTCGGGATGCGGGTCGATCCGCCGACCAGCACCACCTCGTCGATCTCCTTCATGTCGAGCTTGGAGTTCTTGACGGCGCGGCGGCAGGGATCGAGCAGCTTGTCGAACAGGTCTGCGCACATCGCCTCGAACTTTGCGCGGGTCAGGTTGATGACCAGGTGCTTCGGACCTTCCTGCGTCGCCGTGATGAAGGGGAGGTTGATTTCGGTGTCAGTGCGCGACGACAGCTCCACCTTCGCTTTCTCGGCGGCCTCTTTCAGTCGCTGCAAGGCGATGGCGTCCTTGCGCAGGTCGATCCCCTCCTGCTTCTTGAACTCGTCGGCCAGGTAATCGATGATCTTCTGGTCGAAGTCGTCGCCGCCGAGGTGCGTATCACCGTCGGTCGATTTGACCTCGAAGACGCCGTCGCCAAGTTCGAGAATCGAAATATCGAAGGTACCGCCGCCAAGGTCGAAGACGGCAACTTTTTCACTATGCTGCTTCTTGTCGAGACCGTAGGCAAGCGCGGCGGCGGTCGGCTCGTTGATGATGCGCTTCACGTCGAGGCCTGCGATTCTGCCCGCGTCTTTGGTTGCCTGGCGCTGTGCGTCGTTGAAGTAGGCCGGCACGGTGATGACCGCTTCGGTCACCTTCTCGCCGAGGAAGTCTTCCGCCGTCTGCTTCATCTTCTGAAGGATCATGGCCGAAATCTCCTGCGGAGAGTAGCTCTTGTCGCCGATTTTGACCTTCGCGTCGCCAGCTTCGTTGACCACGTCGTACGAAGCGAGCTTCTTCTCGTTCGGCACCTCGTCATACTTGCGGCCCATGAAGCGCTTGATCGAGAAGATGGTGTTCTTCGGGTTGGTCACCGCCTGGCGCTTGGCCGCCTGGCCGACGAGCCTTTCACCCGTTTTGGTGAAGGCGACCATCGACGGCGTCGTGCGGTTGCCTTCAGAGTTCTCTATGACCGTCGGCTGGGTGCCCTGCATGACCGAGACGCAGGAGTTGGTTGTGCCGAGGTCGATTCCGATAATTTTTCCCATGGTGTTTTAAGTCCTTTTGTTCAATGGTGATATAAGTTGAACGCCTCCAGATAGTCCAGAGGCGTTCGGGCAATAAGGTTTAGCTGATTGAAATCTCTTTGGTTTTCTTGACCGGCTGCATCTTGGGCAGCGTGACGTGCAGTACGCCATTGTCGAAAGCCGCGCCGATATTCTCCTGGTCGATCAGTTCGCCGATGTTGAAGCTGCGCGAAAACGAACCGTAGCTTCTCTCGACCCGGTGGTAATCCTTCTTTTTATGCTCCTCGTTCTGCGAGCGCTCCGCCTTGATGGTCAGCACATCGTCCTCGATGTTGAGCGAGATGTTCTCCCTGGTGAGACCTGGCAGTTCGGCATCGAGATGAAACGCCTGTTCGTCTTCTGAAATATCGACCTTGAACGAAGGCGCGGCAGGCATCTGGCTTCCGCTCCAGATATCGTCGAACAGTCGCATCGGGTCTTTGGCTATTTTCATCAACATGATTGCTCTCCTTGATTCTTCGTTTGTATGATGTTCTGATTGTTTGGCGATCATCGACCGCCTCTGTCAGTAAATCATCAAAAGCCGTGCCAAAGCTGAATTTTTCTTTTTCAGGCTGGATATGTCTGACAAAAGTGAGTCATGAGATTTGTTGTCTGACGATATGTCATACATTTTGTCAGATTGTCAAACGTAAAGCCAGGGGAACAAGCGAGAGAGGAGGCGAGAGGTACCGACCTCAACCGTCAACCGGAATTTTCCGGTGACGGGTGGATCGAGAAGAACTGAGGTTATGAAAAAGAGCGTGACGGAGAGGGGACATACAATCGTCGAGTCAACGAAAAAGATCAGGCCGTCATGTTGGTATTCACCTTCTGAATCCAGCTCAGCCGGTCCTGAAGGTTTTCAACCACGCTTTTCGAGATGAGGAAGCAGGCGTAGACGATGCTCTCGTCGGAAATTCTGTAGTAGCACTTGAGTCCATCCTTGCGGCGGTTGACAACGCCGTTGTCGTGCATGAGCGCCAGGTGCTTGGAGATGTTCGCCTGGCTCGCGCCGACCTCCTTGACGATCTCCTGTACCGTGTGCTCTTTGTCGCAGAGAGTCCTCAGAATTTTAAGCCGCATCGGCTCGGAAAGCAGCTTGAAGCGGTTCGATACAGCATCGAGCATCTCGTCCGGCATGTTGAACTGCCATTTTTTAACCTCGTCCTCTGATATGGTAATCGATTTGCTCATGTCAAAATCTCGTTAATAACCCTTGAACCATCCAATAGTAGAATTGAGTGAAAAACTCATTTAAATATATCGTTATTAAATCATATAAATCAAACCAAAAAAAACATCCCTGACATTCAGGTCAGGAATGTATAATTTCAAGGGAAATACGGCATCGGCAGGGTAGCCTCAAGAGGTGATGCTGGTCAGCCTTGCAATCGATTCGATAAGGTTGCTTGGCGCCTTGACGCGCACAATGCGTTCCCGGATGATAATTTTGGTTTTTTTTGCATCCTGAAATTCAGCCCGGCATTCAGGACACTGAGCAAGGTGATGTGCGAGTTCGGCTTCTTCTTTCGGGGAGAGTTCCCCGTCGATAGCCGCGCTCATGAGCACCATCGCTTTGTTACAATTCATGGCGGTCAACGGATAGGTTTTTTTAGGCGCGGATTCATTCACCGGATTCGGTGTTAAATCCGTGCTTTTTGGCGTAATTCTCAAGTTTGGCACGCAGCAGTTTTCTGCCTCTGTACAGACGCGACCGAACCGTTCCGATCGGACTTTCAACCATATTTGCGATCTCTTCATAAGTAAATCCTTCAATATCACACAACTGTATGACCTCCCGGAACTCATCGGGAAGCGACTGTAATGCCTGGTAAACCTCTTCGTGCAACAGGGAGTGGAAAAAATCCGACTCGGCTTCGGTAGTATCGCTCTGTACGTCCTTGATCGTGTGGTAGAAATCCTTAATCAGGTCGTAATCGACTTTTCCGGGTTCCCTTGCGTTTTTGCGAAATTTGTTGATGTAGTTGTTTTTGAGGATTTTAAACAGCCACGCCTTGCAGTTTGTTCCCCTTTCGAACGAATTGAAAAATTTATAAGCCTTCAGGTAGGTTTCCTGCACCAGGTCTTCGGCGTCGTCCGGGTTCATCGTCAGGTGCAGAGCGTAGTTATAGAGCGAGTTGATATGCGCAACCGCCTCCTGCTGAAACTCCTGCTGCTTGATCTGTTCCTGAGCTGTGAGAATCTGTTTTTTCTCTTTCATAGAGTGTATTTTTGCCGGATGCATTGAGGGGGTTAGTTCTGAACAGAGCCGGAGCATTGATGACCTGCGATAATGTCGTTCATGACAAACAATATAAAAATATATCTTTAGAGTGCTTGGAGTCAAGCGCCAAATGTCGATTCCGCATCAGAAGGCTTGACTTGATACTAAAAAAAGTGTGAAAAATGGCTGAAATGGCTGATGTCATTGTCATAGGCGCGGGTATCGGAGGGCTGACGGCGGCGGCGTTGTTGCAGGAACGGGGGTTTTCAACCATCGTTTTCGAAAAGAACAAGTTCCCCGGCGGGAGTTGCTCATCGTTTCAGAAGGGCGGCTACACTTTCGATGCCGGGGCTTCGGTCTTTTACGGCTTCTGCGATGACGATTCGCGAGGCACGCTCAATCTGCATACGCGAATTTTTCGCAAGCTTGGCGTCGAGGTCGAGACCATTGCAGATCCTGTGCAGATTCACTACCATCTGCCGGCTGGTTTCGAGGTTCCGGCATGGCGCGACCGCGAGCGTTTTCTCGAAGCGCTCAGCCGCCGCTTTCCGCATGAGCGCGAGGGCATCCGTAAATTTTATGATGAGCTCGAATCGGTTTACGAGATTCTGAACTCGCTGCCCGCCGGATCGCTCGAAGATGTGATGCATCTCGGGATTGTGGGTGCACGCCATCCGCTGAAGGCGATGTCGCTGGGCGTCAAGACGCTCTTTTCGATGGGCAGGACGGCGCGGCGATATATCAGCGACCCGGAGCTGTTGCGCTTCATCGATCTCGAATCGTACTCGTGGTCGGTACAGGACGCCATTTCGACGCCGCTGGTCAACGCGGGTATCTGCCTCGCCGACCGGCATCAAGGCGGCATCAACTATCCCGTCGGAGGTTCGGGCGCGATTCCGTCAGCGCTGGTGAAGGGGATCGAGAAGTTCGGCGGTTCGGTTCGTTATCGCACTGAAGTATCGAAGGTGATCGTCGAGAACGGCGAGGCTGTCGGCGTCCGCCTGAGTGACGGCGCGGAGGTTCGGGCGAAAGCGGTGGTGAGCAACGGCACCATCTGGGACACCTTCAGCAATCTCGTGGACGATCCGCGGCTGAAGATCCCGAACGACCGCTTCATCAAGGCACCGAGCTGGTTTCAGGTATGGCTCGGGGTCGATGCGTCGATTGTTCCGCCGGGATTCCATATGCACCACATCATCGTGGACGACTGGTCGAAGTACGACCAGCTTGGCGGCACGATCTACTTCTCCGCGCCCACGTTGCTCGATCCATCGCTTGCCCCGCCCGGCAAGCACGCCCTGCACCTCTTTGTGACCGCCGAAACGACGCAGTGGGAAGAGTACGACTATCGGGGCGAGGAGTACAAGAGCGCCAAGGAGGCTTTTGCTCGCACTCTCATCGCGAGAGTCGAACGCCTGCTGCCCGGAGTGCAGAGCGCCGTGGAACTCATGATCACCGCCACGCCGCAGAGCCATGTGCGCTACCTCAATCGCCGGGATGGCTCCTATGGCCCGCTGCTCAAGCCGGGCCAGAACATTCTGCTGAAGCCGCAGAACCGCACGCCGGTAAAAAACCTTTTCGCCGCCGGTGACAGCACCTTCCCCGGCCAGGGAGTGATTGCCGTGACTTACTCGGGCGTGTCGTGCGCCTCGTACATAGCGCGCAAGCTGGGGAAGGCGTTGGATTACCTGTGAGTTCGGTGCGGTGTGGACGAGTTGTTAATGGATAATGGACAGTTGATAATGGATAATTATCCAGTTCGAAATGGAATCATTGCGCTTGTTTCCACTCCTGTCATGCGGATGGGCTTAAGAATAAAATTGCCAGTCCCCGGCATAGCATAAGCACTACTCATTCAGCATTCATAACTCATCATTCGCTACGCCGTGGCGAGGAGCATGTCGATTTCGCGGTAGGGCATGTCGGTCAATTCGGCGAGGATTTTCTTGGTGACGTACCCTTTATAAAGATAAGTGCCTTTTCTGAGGCTGTGGCTGTTCCAGAGGATTTCGGGAATGGTCTGGTGCAAGGTGAGCTTCTGGAGGAATGGAAGGAGCGTGTTGGTCAGCGCGTAAGTAGCGGTTTTTGCGACGGCCGACGGGATGTTCGGCACGCAGTAGTGGGTTACGCCATGCTTGACGTAAATCGGGTTGGTGTGCGTCGTGTGACGGCTGGTGCCGAAGCAGGCTCCCTGATCGATCGAGACGTCGATGATCACCGAGCCGGGCTTCATCGTCTTCACCACCTGCTCGCTCACCAGCGGCTTGATCAGCTTCAGCTTGGGGCTGAGCGCACCGATGATGACGTCCGAAATCCGTGCGAGCTGGGCGATGTAGTGCTCGTTGGCGATGGCTGTGACCAGATGGCGGTTGAAGAACGCTTCGAATCGCCGCAGCCGGTTGATCTCCTTGTCGATGACCGTCACCTGCGCACCGAGGCCGAGCGCGTCCTGCGCGGCGAAGAGGCCGACCGTGCCCGCGCCGATAATGGTGACGTGCGCGGGCGGCACTCCTGCGATGCCGCCGAGCAGAATACCGCTTCCGCCGTAACCGGTTTCGAGGTATTTCGCTGCCGTCTGGATGGCGAGCGATCCGGCAATTTCGCTCAGCGTTCGCACGATGGGTAACTCGCCGTCCCTGGTCTCGATGAACTCGAAACCGAGCGCCGTGATGTTTTTGTCGATCAGCGTTTTGATCATATGGCGGCTCACCGTGCCAAGGTGCACGGCTGAAATGAGCATCTGGCCGGGCAGGAGGAGGTGCAGTTCTTCGGGTTGCGGCGGCGAAACCTTGACGATGACGTTGGCCTGCGAGTACAGCTCCTCCGGCGAGGCGGCGATGATCGCTCCGGCGTCGGCGTAATCGTGGTCGAGAAAGTTGCAGAAGTGGCCCGCGTCGCTCTCGACCACTACCCGGATGCCCTGTTCGACCAGTATCTGCACCCCCGCCGGTGAGAGCGCGACCCGCCGCTCGTCCTGCGCACGCTCTTTCGGAATGGCGATGGAGACGCTCATCGTTTTCTCGGGCTTGAGCAACCAGCGTTCGAGAGTTTTAACCCCGAGTTCGTATTCGAGAGTTCTAAGATCGGACGAGTAACCCATCATCAGTAATGATCATCAGGATTTCTGAAACAGCTCAATGCAAAAATCAGCGCCCGCGGTGGTCTTCAATGTCCACCGAAGGCGCTTGTTCAATCGTACGGCTCATTTCGCCGAGATGGTGATGCGCTCGATGGCCCCCGCCGGTTTGTCATGCGTGGCGCAGGTCGAGCCAGGAAGGTGCAGCCGTCCGCCACTGACCGCGCACAACGCGCCGGAAGCTGTGTCGAGCGCGCCTTTTCCGACGCCGCTTACGAGGTTGACGGGCGCCTGCATGAAGGGGAAGTTCTCGATAAACGTATTGTAGACAAGCTGCGAAGCCGGGCCAAGGCCGCCCGCGATCTTGCCAATCGTATCGACGGGATTGAGCCGTCCGCTCTGCACTCTCGACACGATGTTTGAAACGCCGGATGGGAGTTTGTTGGTCACATTGTAACCGATTGTCTGCGCGTAGGTTATGAAGCCGGGCACGTTCAGGCCGAGCACGATACGCCGGAATTTTTCGGCGCGTGTCAGCACCCGGATCGCCCCTTCCTTGACGATGGTGGCGCGGCAGGCGAGTCGTCCGCCTTCGGCGAAGAGCCTGTCGGATATGAACGCCTTTTCATCCTCGCCCGGCGCGGAGAGGCAGTCGGCTCCTTCGAGCACATAGACGAAGCAGCTCTGGCAGATGCCGTTGCCTCCGCAAATATACCCTATGTGAGATTTGTTCTGTTTCGCGGTGTTGAGCAACAGGTCGCCGACCTTCGCTTCGCATGGTCTGTCATTGATGTAGATAATCATGGCGGTAGTATTGACATTGGTGAACGGGAGCTTGAGAAATACACACCGAGAGTTTTGTAACGAAGAAATATACTTCAGGTTCGATGTGTTTCAAAGAATAGTTCCGACTACGGTACGTCAAACAAGTAAACGACATAGATACCCCTCTAAGTTTCTGACCGAACTGTTTTCGCAACACATGGTGAGCGTTGGCACGGCGAGGTTTGCGCCATCGTGCAGTGAGGTCGTCTTCCGTTTCGGCTGATGGTCACTCGCAAGGCTTGCCTGTCGGGGCCTCGCTGGTCTTCTAATGCTTGACGCATTATGGAAGTAGCGATAAAGCCTCTATGACCCGTGGTCGTACAACTCGAATTTGCAGTCGATCCAGAGGATGTAAAAGATGTTCTCCTTTCTGAATCCGACGATTCGTCCGTCGGCATTGGACAAGCGAATGACGCTGAATTTGTCCACGTCTTCGGTCAGGCACGCGGGGCGCTTTGTTTTCATGATTTCGGCGGGCAGTTGTTCGACGCCGAGTTTTCTGTGATCCAGACTGTAAAGGTCGCGCCAGGTGAAATCTTTTCGTCTGAACAGCGCATCCGCGAAGTATCCTTTCTGCTTGTGGTTCAGCACTGAAAAGCAGAACTGGCCGGGCTGGATGTGCCGGAATGAAAAAAGAACATGCGGCGTTTCCCGCTCCTCCGAAAGGTTCGCGGAGAAGCGAGCGCCTTTCGAGATGCCGGGGCGGCGTATTTTTTTAACCATTGAAGGTTAGTTCAGGCTGGTCTTGAAGTGATTTCTCATTTCGTCATGAGGAATGGCGCTCGCGTTTTTCTCGTGATTCCTCCACGGCGTCTCCTCGTGAGTCATTTCGCGCAGCTTCCATGCCGCGAACTGGCCGAACACCTCGTACACTTCGTCGAGCAGCTCGATTTGCTCCGGGCTGAAAATCGCGGCAAAGTCGTCCTCCGATGGCGCATAGATTGGCGCGGACTTGAAGCCTTTGTACCTGTGGTAAACCTCCGGACAAACGGGGCCATGCATCCACGCTTCGATTGGTTCCTGGAAGAGAGGGGTATCGTGAAGTGCGAGGTGGTAGCCCTGGGCGTAGTAGATGAGCTTCTGAAGCTTCATGTTCGATATGCCTTCCTCGTCCGAGCCAGCGCTCAGCGCAATGAAGTACCTCGCAACATCATGAGCAGAGGCCATCGTTTTCTCCGTTTTAGTGTCTGATTGTACTGAAATGTACCAATTTTCACGGAAAATCGTTCCAGTAATATTTTTTCAATATTCGTCCATAAAACATAAACACACCTTTAACTATCGAGAAAAAAATGGGTTATACTTTCATTTAAGTTTCTGCCAATCTTTTGATTTTCTCCAATAATCAAAAAAAATGTCCGACTCATCTGATAATAAAATTATCAAGCATTTCTTTTTATTGGATTTTCTGTATATTTTTCGTGCAAGTAAATATTGTGTTTTTTTATCAAAAAATTTGCCATTAATAATGGCAATAAGGTGGCGTATATTTCACAAAGTATAATGGTATAAAAACAATGACAAGTGACAACAAAAACAAAAAACGCACCTTAGCAGTTATAGCAATTATAGGTGCATTGGGGGCAACACTGTCTAATTGGACAAATTTCTTAAATTTTTTTAAACATGACAATGAAAACAAAAACATTATCAATCAAATCAGCAATGACCAAAGTAGTCCAAATATTTCCAATGTTGCTGGCGATGTAAACTTAAACTACAATAATCAAAAAGCAGCAATAAGATTTCCTGATTTTAATAAAGAAATTAGGAATGGTTCTGAGGTTGATGAATTTGAGCATTTTATATCCACAAACAAAGGTAAAATAGTTCACATAAACACTCATATCGACAGTGAACTTGCAGAGCTTTACGAGTCGGATGCTGGTAAGTCTTGTTCATTCAGTATTTTTTCAGAAGCATCAAATGAAAGGAATGAGAATCACAGTGCTGGTTATCAAGCGTATGATTTATTTATTAAAAATACACCTGATTGTGTAGCCCAATGGTATTCTGGCGGCTATAGATTGTCTGGATTTTTTACGATCGATGAAAATATAGAGATGCATCAAGGTATTATATATGGAGCAACAGCGCTCAGACAAGAAAAAATTTTATTAGAAAATCAAAACTCTAGATAGAAAAATGAAAAACCCCGCCGCAAGCGGCGGGGTTTTTACCCTTAGGGAAATACAATAATTTTTTATTTGACATTAAACTTATGCAATTTTTCCATTCCTCATTTTACGTGCGTCCAAGATAAACCATTCCAGCATATCCCAGTTATCCAAATGAGTCTCCTCATTACCCATACTTTTCCTTATCTCCAACAAAAAACGCCCCAATAATGACATCATCGTCATGATCGATGAATTGTCCGAACCCATAGAAGATTCGCCTTGAGAATAAACATGCTGAAATAAATCATTAAATGCTTTTACAACAGCATCAGACCCTATCAAAGACAATTTAAATGAGTTTTTTCTATATTCTAGTGACAACATCTGAGATGTTGCAACTTCATTCTTATTTTTATCCTTATTCTGCTCATCAGCATTCCACGCCGCCTCATTCATTAACAGTACGATAAACGGTTCAAGAATTTTATTATATATCTCAACTCTATTATCTCTGAGCTTTTCTTCTAATTTAATTTTTCGTTCGATTGACTGGCGATACTTCCAGTCTACTGTCGTAAGAAGTAATAAAAGCAAAGGAGTTGCTATTGAACCAATAGCACTCAGATAATCAATCCAATGTTTCTCTGCCATTTTCATTTTTACTTTTTACTGTTCACAACAGTCTTATGCGAAAAAATTTACCATTTTTCCGAAATTTCGTCAATGCTCAAGCGAAGAAAAGACATCTCCATCTCTCCACAAATTTCCCCTCAACCGGTTGTGAGTCTGCTACCAGACCGGTATTTTCCATTAGTCTCGTCAGGAATGGCTCTCTGCCCGCAGCCTGGCCGCAACGCTTCACCTTGATCACGATGGACATCGCAACGATTCTTAAAAATTACCGCCATATCGCCATCGTCGGGCTTTCGGAGAAGCCGGAGCGGGCGAGCAATGCGGTGGCACGGTACATGATTCAGGCGGGGTACACGGTCTATCCGGTCAATCCGTCGATCAGCTCCGTGCTCGGGCTGGAATGCTGGCCTTCGCTTTCGGCGATTCCGGCTGAAAAACGTGACCTGATCGAAATTGTCGATATATTCCGCAAGCCGCAGGATGTGCCACCAATCGTCGATGAGGCCATCGCCATCGGTGCGAAGGTGGTCTGGATGCAGCTTGGCATCACCAACGAAGCCGCGGCTGAAAAAGCCAGAAACGCCGGACTCGACGTCGTGCAGAACCGCTGCATTCTCGTCGAGCACATGCACCTTGTCTCCTGACCGTCATCCGTTCACCATCAGTATCATCGCTATGTCAAAGCAAACCATCGCCCTCATCTTTGGAGGCAAGTCCGCCGAACACGAAATATCGATCATCTCCGCCCGCTCCATCGCGTCGCAGATCGACCGGAGCCGGTATGAACTTTCGCCGCTCTACATCGACCGCGACGGCAGGTGGCACGGTGGCGCCTGCGCCAAAAGCGTTCTGGCGCTCGACGTCTCCACGCTGCTGAGGAATGCCGGACTGAGCGCGGTGTCCGAACGGCTCGGCGAGCTGACCGATCTCGATGAAGCCAAGCGCTTCGACTTCGGCGCGTTCCTCGAAAAGACCGACGTCGCTTTCATCGCGCTGCACGGCTCGTTCGGCGAGGACGGCAAGATTCAGGGGTGCCTCGACACCTTCGGCATTCCCTACACCGGCTGCGGCCTGACCGCCTCGGCGCTCGCGATGGACAAGGCGCTCACCAAGCTCTGCGCGGTGGACGCGGGGGTCGCGGTGGCGGATTTCATGACCGTCACGAGCAGCGATTACGCCGCCCATCCGCTCGGCATCGTCGTGGAGATCACGAAGCGCTTCGGCTGGCCGCTCTTCGTCAAGCCAGCGAGCCTCGGCTCGTCGGTCGGCATCTCGAAGGCGCGCAACGCCGAGGAGCTGGCCAAAGCGCTGGAAGCCGCCTGCCAGCTCGACAGCAAGGTGCTCGTCGAAGCCGCGATTTCGGGCCGCGAGATCGAGGTGGCCGTGCTCGGCAACGGCGAAACGGTGGCCTCGGTTCCGGGCGAAATCATCCCCGGAAGCGACTTTTACAGCTACGAAGACAAGTACATCAAGAACGAAGCGAAGCTCGTCATCCCCGCCGAACTGCCGGAGGGGGTCTCGGAGGAAGTCCGCAAAGCCGCGCTGAGAGTCTTCAAGGCGCTCGGCTGCGAGGGCATGTCGCGGGTCGATTTCTTCGTCGAAAACGGCACGAACCGCGTTATCCTGAACGAAATCAACACAATACCCGGCTTCACCGACATCAGCATGTATCCGATGATGATGGCCGCCTCGGGCATCGGTTTTGCCGAACTGGTTGAAAAACTGCTGCTTTTGGCCTTGGAAAAGCGGTCGATAACGCCTAAAATCTGAGCGTACGGGAGCGGCTTCGCTCCCCCTCTCCCGAACCGCCTTGACCCCGGAATCCGAATGACCAGTGACCCGCATCTCATTTTCGCCGAAGTTTCACTGGACATCAAGCTCGGCGCGTTCGAGCCAGCCCTCGAAAAGCTGACCTGCATGAAGCGCTGGCTGCCGGAATCCTACATCTTCCATCTGCTCGCCGCGCGGGCCACGCGGGGACTGAGGCGCTATGACGAGGCGGCGGAGCATCTCGGCCACTGCTGCCGTATCGCGCCGTCGAACCAGGTGGCGTGGCGGGAGCTGATCGAGGTCAAGACGCTGGAGGCGCAAGCGCCGCAGCCGGAGCGGAAACCGGCCATCGACGAGGTGGCCGTGGAGTTCGAGCAGCTCTCCAGAGCGCTCGCCGGATTCACGCCGCCGCGAGCCACCGAGTGCTTCGACCCGACGCCGATTGCCGAGCAGAAGCAGCCCTTCCCCGACGACGCCTCGATTGCCGTGCCAACCGAGACGCTGGCCAACCTCTTCATCAATCAGGGCGCTTTCAAAAAAGCCATCCGCGTCTACACCTCGCTCATCCTGCTCGATCCGTCAAAGGCGGATCACTACCGCGAGTGCATCGACCGGGTGCTCGAAAAGCTGTGACGAAACGTTGAGGCAATCTTCCTGTTTGAAACGATGTTCTGTAGGGGCAGCCCTCGCGGCTGCCCTTATGTCGAGTTATTCCCGGTATTCCTGAACAGGGCGACCGCAAGGGCCGCCCCTACAATTTATCTTGTATTATATTTTTTTTCACCGTCATCGAAATTTCCATTTTCATCATCCAGATTTATCATATCCATTCCGTTGCAACTATGTGCTTTGCCAACATGTTGCGTATATTCATAGCAACATGTTGCACCGATGCCTTATAACCGAGGTTAAACCGCAAGCTTTCGAATGGTCAAAAAATACGTTTTCATTGCTCTCCTTCTCCTGTTCCTTCCGGTAGTGACCGTTCACGCAGAAAGTCAACAGTCGAAAACTCTTTCGCTTACCGAGTGCATCGATATTGCGCTCAGGAACGCCTCCTCCGTGAAAAAAGCTGAAAACGCCCGGCATCTCAGCGGCGTCGATCTTCTGAGAAGTTACGGCAACTTCCTGCCAAAGCTCACCTCGTCGGCCAGCTACATGCCAGGTTCGGTCAGTCGCTCATACGCCGTCGCCAGCGGGACAACTGACGCCTACAAAATCCGAAGCGAAACAGCCTCCGTCGATCTCAGCCTCACGGCTTCGCTCAACCTCTTCAACGGTCTGAGCGACTATGCGGCCCTGCAAGCGGCGCTCGACCGGAAAAAGGCCGCCGGATTCACCCTGCAACGCGCCCGCGAGACCATCGCTTACGACGTGACGCAACACTACTATCAGGCGCTGCTCGACCGGGAGCTGCTCGACATTGCGCGGGAAAACCTCAAGTCGGCACGTGATTTGCTGACCCTCACCGACCGGCAGTTCAATGTCGGGCTCAAGTCGATCACCGACCTCTACCAGCAGCAGGCGGAGTTGAGCAACGGCAACCTCGGCGTCATCAACGCCGAAACCAGTCTCCGCCGCAGCAAGCTCGAACTTGTTCGGCGGCTGCGCATCGATCCGTCGGAAGAGATTGCGCTCGAACCGGTCAGTATCGCGTCGATCCTGAAGCTCTCGCCGGAGCTGGACGTTGCGGCACTCTCCGCGTCGAGCCTTGAGCGCCGCGCCGACCTCAGGGCGCAGGGTCTCGAAAGCGATGCGGCCCGGCAGGATGTCCGTCGCGTCGCCGGTTCGCGGCTGCCGAAGCTCGACCTCGGCTTCAGCGTGAGCAGCGGCGCTATCGACTCCTACAAGACAGCCATACCCGGCCAGAGCATCGACTACGCCTATCCGCCGGTTGGTCGCCAGCTCGAAAACGGCATCGACCACGCCATTTCGCTCAATCTCTCGTGGACGCTCTTCGACGGTTTCACGACGCGCTACAATGTCGAGACGGCCAAAGTTGCCAGCCGTAACCGGCAGCTCGACTACGAGGAGCTGAAGGATGGCATCGAGATCGACCTGAAGCAGGTGGCCAGTGATTACCGGGCGGCATTCAGCCGGATCGAGTCGGCGCGGGAGAGCCTGAAAGCTTCGGAATCGGCGGCTCAGGGCATCACGCGCAAGTACGATCTCGGCGCTTCGAGCTTCGTCGAACTGAGCTCGGCGAGGGCGGCGCTCTTCAACGCCCGCTCGACCCTCACCCAGGCCTTCTACAATCTGGCGCTGCAAAAAGCGCTGCTCGACTACACCAGCGGCGTCGGCATCGCGGACGGCAACGCATCATCATCGCACTGATTTATGGCTAAAAAACAACGCACGGGAAAGCTTCGCCTCATCATCATTATCGCCGTCGCGCTCATCGCCATCGGCGGCTCGCTCATCGTCTGGCTGAAAACGCGGGAAAAGGCGGTCGAGATCACCACCGAAAAGGTGTTCCGCAAGGAGGTGGTGCATACTGTCACGGCGACCGGCAAGATCGAGCCGGAGACCGAGGTGGCGATGTCCCCTGACGTTTCGGGCGAGATCATCGAGCTGCCGGTGGTGGAGGGGCAGGAGGTGAAAGTCGGCCAGTTGCTTTTCAGGATTCAGCCGGACATCTACGTCAACCAGGTGAAGCAGAGCGAGGCGCAGCTCAATCTCACCAGTGCGCAGAGCATGGAGGCAAAGGCGCGAATGCTGAAGTCGGAGGATGATTTCCGCAAAGCAGCCCTGCTCTATCAGGACAAGCTGATTTCGCAGACCGACTGGCTCACGGCCAAAACCAACGCCGAAGCGAGCCGCGCCGCGTTCGAGGCGTCGCGTTTCGCCATCCAGCAGAACCGGAGCATGCTCGACCAGAACCAGGAGCGGCTCGGCAAAACGGTGGTCAGAGCGCCCATCGACGGCGCGATCGTGTCGCTGAAGAGCAAGTCCGGCGAGCGCGTCGTCGGCACGGGGCAGTTCCCCGGCACCGAGGTGCTTCGGCTCGCCAATCTGGACCGAATGCAACTCGAAGTGGAGGTCAACGAAAACGACATCGTCAACGTGCGCGTGGGCAATCCGGTCACGGTGACGGTCGATGCCTTCGGCGACCGGAAGTTCCAGGGCGAAGTGCGTGAAATCGCCAACTCGGCCACCACCCAGGCCGCCAACACCCAGGAGGAGGTGACCAACTTCGCCGTCAAGATCAGGATTCTCAACCACCAGCGTCTGCTCAAGCCCGGCATGAGCGGCACGGCGGAGATCGAGACCCAGCGCGTACCGAACGCGCTCGTCGTGCCGATCCAGAGCGTCACGATGCGCGACGCCTCCGGCAAAGGCCCCGGCTCGCCTACCGAATCGGCCAACGGCGACAAAGTAGTGCGGGTCTCCGAAACGACCCACCAAACCGGCGAAACCGAGGGGGTCTTCGTCATCGAGGCCAAACGGGCGCGATTCAGGAAAGTCAAAACCGGCACGACGGATAACACCCACATCATCGTGCTCTCCGGCCTGAAAGAGGGCGAGAAGGTTGTCTCGGGCAGCTACGGAGCGATCAGCCGCGAGCTCCGCGACGGAAGCGCCATCAAAGTGCAGGAGAGGCCTTGAGCGAGAGTCCCTACATTATCAGGATCAGCTCGCTCTCGAAGCACTACACGATGGGCGATCAGTTGGTCAAAGCGCTCGACAAGATCGACCTCGATTTCCGCAAGAACGACTACGCGGCGATCATGGGGCCGTCGGGGAGCGGCAAGTCAACGCTGATGAACATCCTCGGCTGCCTCGACACGCCGACCGCCGGACGCTACGAGCTGAACGGCCAGAACGTGGCCGAGATGGATGACGACGAGCTGGCCCGTGTGCGCAATCGCGAGATCGGCTTCGTCTTCCAGACCTTCAACCTCCTGCCGCGCCTCGACTGCCTGCGCAACGTCGAGCTGCCGCTGATCTACGCCGGAATCTCGCCGGAGGAGCGGCTCGAACGGGCACGGCAAGCGCTGGAGGAGGTGGGCCTCGGCGACCGCATCGACCACAAGCCCGGCGAGCTGTCGGGCGGCCAGACGCAGCGCGTGGCCATCGCGCGGGCGCTGGTGAACCACCCGTCGATCATCCTCGCCGACGAACCGACCGGCAACCTCGACACGGCCACCAGCCACGACATCATGGAGATGTTCGGCAAACTCTCCGACGCGGGCAACACCATCATCCTCATCACCCACGAAGAGGACATCGCCCGCTTCACCCGCCGGATCATCCGCCTGCGGGATGGGAAGATCGAAAGCGACTCCGCGCCATGAGCACCTCCATCCGGCAGTTCCGGTACGAGACGGGCGAAAGCCTGAACATTGCCGTGCAGCAGATCAAGGCCAACAAGATTCGGTCGTTCCTGACGGCGCTTGGCGTCATCATCGGCATCGTGGCGATCACGATGATGGGGACGGCGATCAATGGCATCGATCTCGGCTTCGACAAAAGCCTCTCCATGCTCGGCTATGATGTGATTTACGTGCAGAAAGGCTCATGGAGCACGATGGGCCAGTGGTGGCGCTACCGCAACCGGCCTGACATCGAGACCCGTTACGCCACGGAGATCAACCGGCTCATCGCGGGCAATCCGCTCTCGGAGCTGATCGTGGCCGTGCCGCAGATGTCCACCATCCAGGCGGACGCCCGCTACCGCGACCGCCAGATTCTGCAAATCTTCGCGCTCGGCACCAGCCACGACTACCCGCGCACCGCATCCGGCGACCTGTCGGACGGCCGATTCTTCACGGCGCAGGAGTCGGCGGCGGGCGACGCAGTCTGCGTCATCGGTGACGACATCGCTTCGGGTCTCTTCACTGACGGGCGGGCCGTCGGCAAGCCGCTCCGCCTGAAGAACCACAATGTGCGCGTCGTAGGCGTCTTCAAAAAGCAGGGGAAGTTTCTCGGCCTCTTCAGCTTCGACAACCAGCTCATCATGCCGCTCGGTGCGTTTGAAAAGGTTTACGGCAAAACGGGGATGGTGACGATCCGGGTCAAAGTGAAGGATGAAAAGCGGATTCCCGAGGCCAAGGAGGAGCTGACCGGGCTGATGCGGCGCATCCGGAAACTGCCGCCCGGCAAGGCGGATGATTTCGGCATCAACGAGCAGCAGGCCTTCAAGAGCCAGCTCGATCCGATCAGGAACGGCATCGCCCTGGCAGGCATCTTCATCACCGGTATGTCGCTGTTCGTCGGGGCCATCGGCATCATGAACATCACCTTCGTCTCCGTCAAGGAGCGCACCCGCGAGATCGGGCTGCGCAAGGCGCTCGGCGCTCGGCGGCGCACCATCCTCATGCAGTTCCTCATCGAGTCGGTGATGATCTGCCTGGTCGGTGGCGTGATCGGTCTCGCCACGGCGCTCTCGATCACCGTGCTCATCCAGAACCTCCTGCCGGACTTTCCCGTCAGTTTCTCGCCGATGCTGGTGCTGGCGAGCCTCGTGGTATCGGTCGCTACCGGCGTCATCTCGGGCCTCGCTCCGGCAGTGTCGGCCTCGAGGCTCGATCCGGCCGTTTCACTCAGATACGAATAGCCATGATGCTCTCGATCAGGGAAACTTTGGTGCAGGCCGCGACTTCGCTGGCGGTCAACAAGCTGCGCTCGGCCTTGACGACGCTCGGCGTGGCGGTGGGCGTTTTTTCGATCATCGCGGTGATGACCGCGCTCGACGCCGTTGACCGATCGATTGCCTCCGGCCTGTCGAGCCTCGGCGCGAACACCTTCCAGATTCAGAAAAACCCCGCCGCGGTCTTCGGCAGCGGCCACGGGCGGAATATGTACGCCAACCGCAAGGACATCACCTGGCAACAGGCTCAACTCTTCAGAAAATATATGGGCGAAAGCGCCCGGAACATCGGCTTTATCATCACGAGCCAGGCCGCGCAGGCCAGTTACGGCAACGAAAATACCAATCCTGACGTAACCCTGACCGGCGGCGACGAAAGCTTCGCCCCGGCCAACGGCTTCGATGTCATTTCCGGCAGGAACCTGAACGACGGCGATCTCCGCTACGGTTCCAATATTGCCGTGCTCGGCAGCGACGTGGCGGAGAACCTCTTCCGGCAGGGGCAGAATCCGGTCGGCAAATCAATCAGGGTCAACGGCAAGGCGTATACAGTCATTGGCGTGTTCAGCAAGAAGGGGGCGGCGTTCGGCCAGAGCCAGGACAATTTCGTGCTCATTCCGATCAGCCGCTACCTCGAAGAGGTGAACGAGAAGTCGAGCATCTCCATCACGGTCGAAGCGACCTCGCAGAAAGTCTACAAGCAGACCATCGACCGGGCCATCGGCGCTATGCGCCTCGCTCGGGGGCTGACGGTCAGGACACCGAACGATTTCGAGATCAGAACCAACGAATCGCTGGTCGAGTCGTTCCGCGACATCCAGCGCATCGTCGGCACCGGCGCGTTTATCATCAGCTTCATGGCGCTACTCACCGCCGGGGTCGGCATTATGAACATCATGCTGGTCAGCGTCACCGAACGCAAGCGCGAGATCGGCGTACGCATGTCGGTCGGCGCTCCCCGCCGCTCCATCTTGCAGCAATTTCTGGTCGAAGCGCTGCTGCTCTCGCTCGGCGGCGGCCTCGTCGGCATCGTCGCCGGAGCGGGCGCGGGCAACCTGGTGGCGCTGCGATTCAATCTGCCGGTCATCCTGCCGTGGGTCTGGATCGTGGTATCGCTTTTCGTCTGCTCAGTCATCGGTATCTCGTTCGGCATCTTCCCGGCCTGGAAAGCCTCAAATCTCGACCCGGTGCTGGCGCTACGCTCGACGCACTGAAATGGCTTGCCGTGCGCGGGGCGCTCGCAGCAACTCCTTAATTGCCGAAAGCGCTGATAAAAGTTGACAGGCGCTGCACGATTCCATGCTCTCCGGCCGCCATGACCATCAGTTCGCTTGTTCCTGACCACTCAATCTTCATCTGCCTGTCGGCGGATTGCCAGGCGGGAATCACGCTCTTTTCGACCCACTGCCAGCGGTCAGCCGGATTGGTGACGCTTTTCAGACCAGCCAGCGTTTCGAAATATCCGTGGAATGAACTGAAGGATGTCCGGCACCGGAAATCGGGCAGTACCGAGCCGGAAAAGTCCAGTTCGCTGCCGAACGAAGCCATGAGCCGTCCGGCAGGGCTGAGTCGGTCGAACACCGGCTGAAGCACATCGACCTGCTCGTGGCGAAGCAGGAACAGGTTGCCCTCCCAGACGAGGCGCTCTCCCTCGTCATCGTTTTCATTCAGACGCAGAAGTTCGCGCCCGCGATCGATTATGTCGAATCCGGTGATCAGCTTTGCATCCTCGGTTTCGGAAGCGCAGGCCATCAGTTCATCCATCCCGCCAGCGATATATGCCGCGTGCGCCCAGGCAATATCCCGGTAAATGTTGTTGTTGCCTTGCCGTATCTCTTCAAAATCGGCGAGCAGAAGCCGGTCGGCTCCGAAACGGTGCAGCGAAAGCAAGAGCGCGTCGGCTTCGATACGCTCCGGTTTGGTCAGGAGTTCAGCCATCAGGATGGCAAGCCCGACCTGCCGGGAAGCGAATGATGCCATGCCTGCCCATTTGAAAATGTGCGGATGTTCGAGATACCAGCCTGCATAGCGAGCGGTAATCACGCGATTTCGGTCAGCATACCGCTCCAGCGCGGGCAACTCCGCCTCAAGCTCCTGCCGCCACGATTCTCGGGTTCGCGACATAATTCTTCATCATTGGGAATAGTTTACCGCATTACTGTATTGACAACCTTACGGCACGGCAATAAATTTTGCCCACCGCGCAGTCGCCCGCCGCCTGACATGGAGTCATGAACAGCACAGACGGACAACGGTGTTTATTATACATTGCATCGAGGTGCGGAGAGTTTTCCCGGACTCATCGGCGACAAGCTGACCATAGACTACAGACGTTTCCATTGAACACAAAACCATGACAACGATGAACACCATGCAGAAACTTTCAAAACCCGCCGCTTTTGTCATGCTCTTTTCCACGGCATCGATGATCACCGGATGCGAATCATCCACAAACGCCGGACGCGGCGCGGGTTACGGGGCGGCGGCAGGCGGCGTGATTGGCGGCATTATCGGCAGCGAAACCGGCAGTTGGGCCAAGGGCGCGCTCATCGGCGCGGTCATCGGCGGCGCGGCTGGCGCGGTCATCGGCGACTACATGGACAAACAGGCCGATGAAATACGTCAGGAGGTCAGCAATGCCCGCGTGGAGCGGGTCGGCGAAGGCATACGGATCGTCTTTGATACGGGTCTGCTCTTCTCGCCCGACTCGGCCACCCTCAACGCCAACAGCCAGTACAACATTGAAAAGCTGGCGAGAATCCTGAACCGGTATGACGATACCAACGTGGTCATCGAAGGACACACCGACAGCACAGGCATCGAAACCTCCAACCAGACGCTCTCCGAGCGCCGCGCCGAATCGGTCTCGACGCTGCTGAGAACGTACGGCGTTTCTGGCCAGCGACTAACCGCAATCGGTTACGGCGAAACCCGGCCGGTGGCAACCAACGAAACGGAGGTGGGCAGACGCCAGAACCGGCGTGTCGAAGTGCTGATCTACGCCAACAACGAACTGAAGCGTCAGGCCGAAACCGGAGAGCTGAGGCTCTGAAGTTCAGGATAGACGAGAGCATTAATCGGAACAAAAAAATTCTTATCTTTGCCCGTCCGGTTTAAGGAGGAGTGTTTCACTGAGACCGGACGGACAGGCTTCATCCCGGCATCGCCATTGGTCTGCCCGGACAGCCTGGCCAAGAGAAGTATCGACCACAAGCGAGCCACATACCATGCACTACCAGAACGCCGAAGAGGTGCTTTCAGCCTGGATAACCGGCATTTGTAACGGCACTATCGACAAAGTCGAAGCGCTCTACCACGAAAACGCCGTACTCATCCCCACCTTTTCGCCTCATACGGTCAACACTACTGAAGGTATCCGCAACTATTTCGAACAGCTTGCAACCAGGGACAACCTTCAAGTACGGCTCTATGAGAAATCGCTGAAGAAGCAGTTTCTTGGCGGTAGCGCCTGGATTCTGGGCGGTATCTACGCCTTCGAGTTCGAGGTCGATCAGCTTCTCTTGACCTTCCCGTCGAGGTTTACTTTCGCCGTAAATCTGGAGAACGAGAAACCGATCATCCATCATCATTCTTCACAGGTGCCGAGAAACCTGTCGTGAGTCGGTTTTGAAGGAGGGGAAAAATGGCGCCGCTGCTTCCTTCATACTGATTTATCGCCGGAACGAATAACACCCGTTCCGGGCACTACTCCTCCGTTGTGGTTCAGATCGTCCGGAATGCCCTACCAGTCCGGAGCGCCGTAAGAATGCCTTGTTTGATTGCCGATCCCTCTGCCAAAACGATTGATGAATATCATGTCACAAGATCGTTGAATGATTTTCACCACTGTTCTGGGTAAAAAGTACAGGAAATATCATTATTATAACTAGAAAAGTAATGACGATCTATAAATATAGATATATATATGTAGCGGAGTATCCATCGATGTGCAAAGGGGTAACAAAACCATGCAAACTCACATCACCGGAAAAACCTGAATAGAGGAAGTATTTCCCTGCCGCCGAGCATGCCGGTATGGACAGTATTCACACACAGGCGTTAACAATTTCCGGCGATCAACTCATTATAAACAATCCGTAAAACGTTCTTTTTTCTTCAGGAACCTGTAGATATCCGGATAATTTCAATGATTGAATCATCATATCGCCCCAAAAGCCCTTCTCATGACCAGGATTTGTAACATTACAGGTACCTGGACTGCAAGAGCAAGGTTTACTGTGCATTGTCGCATATGGCATCATACTTGAAAGCAATAGGGAAATAACCACTGATCTTCCTGACATGGTCATTAATAATACCCCGTATATTCTTCATTTTGAAGAGGACAAACTAACTCCCCATGCTGGCAAACATCAGGTTGTTAGGGCCAGATCACTTGATGAGGCCGCCACGGTTCTCTATATACTCGGTGATACCTGTCGGCCTCTTTTTTCTGAGGAATACCGTCACAGTCACCCAGAGCTGTTTGAAAAGGTCATGGCAATCTCAAACTCGGAACGCAGCAAAGATGTCCCTTTTGATATTTTCGCTGCGGCCAGCCTTTTGCAGAGACTGCCGCTCGATCTTAACAGCCTGATCGACAGCCACATCGCTCTGAGTGAAGACGACCCGACACCACCGCTTATCGAGAAAAAAATGGTGCATAAAACCAGTGAATCGAACGTTCTGATCTCTGAACCGTTTTCCTGCGGCAACCTGCACTATTTCAACATGTTTCTTAAAACGACGGAACTTGTCTTCGACCACCCTTCCGATCATGTGCAGGGTATGTTAATCTTTGAGGCCATTCGCCAGGCGGGTATCGCGACTGCTCATCTTCAGGGACTCCCGATGGACGGCGTGCTCGCTCTTCTTGTCTTCAATACGAACTTCCTCAGCTTCGTCGAATCGGGAAGCCCGATCGTTCTCCGTTCTTACAGTAATTTCTATACTGACGAAACCGAAGTGAACAAAGACTATTACGTTTGCGTCCAGGCCCTGCAATGGGGCAAAGTATGCTCGGAAACCGTCATTAAATCTGTGGCGTGCATGAGCTCTTTGCGCAAACAGAAAATAAATGATCGACTCGACCTAATTCTTTCAAGAAACAAGGCCAATTTTACAGATAAATTAAAAGATCTTTTTAAAACGGAGTCCAAGAACGAATGCGAGTCGCAGTAATCGGAGGAGGAATATCAGGTATCGCCACGGCATTTTACCTGATGCAGCACAAGGTAGAGGTAGATTTATATGAATCGACTGGACGGATTGGCGGAAGAGTCGGAAGTGAACGTCTTCATGAACGATGGGTCGATTTCGGAGGCAAAAATATCGGAAAGCAGTATCGCCGTTTCCGTGACTTTGTTCGCGCTAACGGCAATCAGGAATTTGAATATCTCGGCTTCAATACCTCTCAATTGATCAATGGCCGCGTGGTCGGCATCAGCAAGGAGGGGGCAAAGCGATTCAATATGCTCAAGGTCATGGGCTTGTGCGGAATAGGCAGCGTATTGAAACTCTACCCGCATGTCAAGGTTTTAATGAAAGATCGGGAGCAGGGGGCGCTTGGCACAGACTATTTCAGGCATATCTCGGAGCGTTACGATCACCTTAACCTTGCCGAATATCTCGGCCCGAGTTGCGTCCGGCATGTAGTCCGTCCGGTCACGGTCAGAATGAATGGCGCGGAACCCGACGAATGTTATCCTGGCAATTTCGGTTCGAATCTCGCACTCGCGTTAGACAGCTATGAGCAGTTGAAATATGGCATGCATGGACTGCTCGATGCGTTCCGGACGATAAACCCTTCAAAGCTCAGCTTACTCGAAAATCACCACGTCGATTCGATTTTCAGGGATCCGTCAACAAACCTCATCGTCGTGAACGCTCTTCATCAGGGAAAACAAACCATAGCAAAATACGAAAAGGTCATTTCTGCCCTGCCTGCTCACCAGTTAGCCTCGGTGGTTGAAAAACAGGCGCCTGCCGCATCGACTTTACTTCGTCAGATACGTTATTTCCCTGTTGCGGTAGCCATAGCAAAATACCGCAATGAAGTATTCAGAAAAGATCGCAGGGCGATGGTCTTCGATGCTTCGCTGCCGTTAAGTAATGCCGGAGCTTACGGAATCAATGACCTGAATCTGGTACGATTTACTTTCAGCGGCCGCGGCGCGAGGTCAATCATCACAGAAAACACATCGCCAGATAGTGTTGTCACTCTTGGTGAAAAGCTATCTTCTCCCTATTTTACGATCAAGAACAATGAGAGGGAGTATTTTTCTTATAAATACCTCAAAGAAGGATTGTGTGCTTACTCTCCGAATCATCATGTACTTCTTGAACATATGGACAGTGAGCTTGAAAACCACATCCCGGGCTTGGTAACAACCGGAGATTACCGTCGTGGAGCATCGATAGAGGCCTGTTTCAGAGCAGCTGAGGAATCTGTGAGTAAAGTAATCGGAGAATTCTTCTGAAAATCATATCCAAAATCAGATCATACCTCCATGACAGCATTGAGGTCCCACGATCAAGTATTTATGCCGTAGCATATCTTGGTGCGCCGGCGCATTTCTTATTTTATTTCACATTTAAATACGGTTTTCATCTCCCTTACGAAAACTTCGTGTTGCGCATAATCGCAACCCTGCTTTGTCTGAGCGTGTTGGTCAAGTCACGCCTTCCTAAGACTTTTCTGCGCTTTTTCCCGATATACTGGCGCATCGTCATGATCTTTGTTCTTCCGTTTATCTTCACGGTTAACCTGATCATGAATGATTTTCATGAGCTCTGGCTCTATTGGGAAATTTTCATGGTGTTCGTGCTGATGATATTTGAACAGAACTGGCTGATGTTTCTTCTGGACCTTGTCATCGGGGTCGCAGGAGCGATATTGTATTACCTGTTCTCTCCTGACCGTATTGTGCTCAACCCTCATTTTGATATCCCGCTCTATTCGATTGTCATCAGCTTTTCAATTGTCATCGGTTATGCTTTCAGCTACAGCAAATGGATTGGACTGAGAGCGTTTGAGCGTGAAAAATCAGAAGAAAAAGCAAAAGCGCTCGAAGCGCTTGCCGGTGGAATTGCTCATGAATTGCGTAACCCCTTGGCGCAGATTCGCCATTCACTCGATGAAATTCTTCTTGAGCTGACTCAGGATCAATCAGAAAACGCGACAGCGGCTGTCACGTCAAAAAGCATAGAAACAATCAATAAAAGGGTTGCCCTGGCGCAGATGGCCGTAACCAGGGGACTGCATGTCATCGAGATGACGCTTGGAAATTTCAGGAAAGCGAATATTTCCAACGATGATCTCAAGTGCATTTCTGTCACTACCATCACGCGAAAAGCACTTGAGGAATATGGCTATGCTACCGAACAGGAGCGCTTGATGATCAATCTCTGGCCGGGAGAAGATTTCCTGTTCCTTGGCGAAGAGAACAACTACACTCTGGTGCTCTACAACCTGCTGGTCAATGCCATTCATGCGCTCCATGCGATACCTGGCGGGCGCATCGATATCTCGCTCCAGCGAGGTGAAACCGCGAACAGAATCATTATCAGAGATAACGGCCCGGGAATCTCTCCGAAAATCCTTTCCAAAATCTTTGACCCCTTCTTCACCTCCGGGAAAAAAGGTGGCACCGGCCTTGGCCTCGCGTTCTGCCAGAGGGTGATGCGCTCCTTCAACGGCCAGATCACCTGTAAATCGGTAGAGGGCAGCTATACGGAGTTTACTCTTGAGTTGCCAATACTCGACCAGGCAGCCATCAACAAGTTCGAATCGGAACTCTACGAAGAGTACGCGCCAATCTTTTCAGGCAAAAAATTGCTGCTGGCCGGAATTCCCGTAGAGTACGCCCCGCTTCTCCGCCGTCAGCTCTCTCCGCTGAAAATCGGGCTTGACGATGCCCACGACAGCGACAAAGCCCTTGAAATGATCGGAGCAAACGGTTATGGTATTGTGCTCGCCAACGCCACCCTGCCGCCTTCTGGAGCTGAAAAGCTGGCCAAGTGCCTCAAAAACAAAGGTCTGGATATTCCTGTTGTGGCGTGCAGTTCTTCAACGAATACGTCAGCCGATCCCATCAAGGGGGTCGATGCCCTGATATCGATGCCTCCAGCCCTTCCTGAACTTCTCTGCGCACTCAAAAGTTCGCTTGAGATGGTTCGGAATACGCTCAAGGAGTCGCTCTCGGGCAAGACCGTGCTGGTGGCTGATGACCTGGATTTCAACCGTCGGGTCATCAAACTGATGCTCAGCAAACTCGAAATCACGATTCTCGAAGCCACCAACGGTCTCGAAGCGCTGAATATACTGAATGCACACGCGTGCGATCTTCTGATCATCGACTTGAGAATGCCGGTGCTCGACGGTTTCGACACAGCAAAACGCATCCGTTCATCACCGTCATCCTACCGCGAAATTCCGATCCTCGGTCTGAGCGGCAATCTCGACAATGCAACACTGAGAATGGCCAAAGAGAGCGGCATCAACGACAGTCTCATCAAGCCGCTCAAGGTCAAGCCGTTTTTGCAGAAAGTGTCGTCAATGCTCAAAATCAGCCAGCCGGGTTGAACCGGAACCGCTCACTCCGATCAGCTATATTATATAATCAGAGCGAGCGGATAGAGGCAATCACCCCTCCAGCCTTTTCTGTAACTCCTGTAACCGCTTCTCCAGCGCTTCGAGCTGTGACTTCATTTCGCCAAGGCCGCGCACCTGCGCCTCCTGGCGGAGCTGGTCGCGCATCGGCTGTGCGGGCACGCCGCGAATCGCGAGGCCCGGTTCGAGGAAGGATTTCGAAATGCCCGCCTTTGCCGCCACCGAGGTGCGATCAGCGAGTTCGAGATGTCCCGCGAATCCCGCCTGACCGCCGATGAGGCACTGACGCCCGATCTTCACGCTGCCCGAAATTCCGGCCTGCGAGGCGATAACCGTGTCGCCGCCGATCCGGCAGTTGTGGGCGATCTGCACCAGATTGTCGATCTTGGCCCCCTTTTCGATGACCGTTGCGCCCATCGTGGCGCGGTCGATGGTGGTGTTTGCGCCGATCTCGACATCGTCGCCGATCTCGACCGTGCCCATCTGCGGAATTTTGATATAGGAGCCATCTTTCTGTGGCGCGAAGCCGAAGCCGTCCGCGCCGATCACCGCGCCGCTGTGAATGATCACCCGGTCGCCGATCGAGGTGCCGTCGTAAATGGTCACCAGCGGATAAATCGTGCATTCGGAACCGATGCTCACGCCATCCATGATCACCGTGTTGGGGCCGATCACCGTGTCGTCGCCGATGACGCAACTCTCGCCGATGACGGCGTGTTCGCCGACCGAGACGTTCCGGCCAAGGCGAGCCGAGGCGGCAATCGAGGCCGTTACGGCGATACCCGGAGCCGCGATGCGGCGTTTTGCAGCGAAGTGCTGGAGGATGAAGACAAATGCGGTGTAGGGATCGGCCACCTTCAGGAAGCTGGTTCCGGCAGGCGCGTCGTCGAGCGGAGCTTTCAGGCTGACCACAACCAGCGACGCGCCGGTTCCTGCGATGTGGCGGTAATACTTCTCATTGGCCACGAAACTGACCTGGCCCGCCGTGGCCTCTTCGATCTTCGCCGGGCCGGTTATCTCGATGTCGTCCGCGCCAATCAGCTCGACAGGCTCGAAGCAGCGCCCGAGAAAGGCTTTGATTTCGGTAATTTTCATGCTTTACGTTCTGACAAAGTCAGCCAGAAATTTTACTGATAATTTTAATCCGTTTTGCTATATTCTGAATCCTTACCGTTCCGGTTGCGTCAAGTTGTGCGCCGTACCCGGTAAACGAAGATGGAGCCGTAATATAATTCGTTTCATCAGAAAAAAGCAGTGAGCGATGGAAACACCTATCAAAATTGTCGCGGGACGCAGCAATCCGGAACTGGCCAAAAAAATCGCCGATTATCTCGGTACGCCGCTGTGCGATGCCAAGGCGGAGAACTTCTCCGACGGCGAGATTTCAGTCAACTACTTCGAATCGATCCGTGGCTCGGATATGTTCATTATCCAGTCCACCAATCCCCCGGCTGACAATCTGATGGAGTTGCTCATCATGATCGACGCCGCCAAGCGCTCCTCGGCGCACCGCATCACCGCTGTTCTGCCCTACTACGGCTATGCCCGCCAGGACAGGAAGGACAAGCCGCGCGTGGCCATCACCGCAAAACTCGTGGCCAATCTGCTCACGCAGGCCGGAGCCGACAGGATTCTCACCATGGATCTGCACGCGCCGCAGATTCAGGGCTTTTTCGATATTCCGTTCGACCACCTCTATTCGAGCGTGGTGCTGATCGACCATGTCAAGAACATGGACATCGCCGACAACCTCGTCGTGGCTTCGCCGGACGTAGGCGGCGTGAAACTCGCCCGCAAGTTCGCTTCGGAACTTGGCACCGAGCTGGTGATCGTCGACAAGCGCCGTCCGAGAGCCAACGTGGCCGAAGTGATGAACATCATCGGCGACGTGAGCGGCAAGAACGTGCTGCTCGTCGATGACATGATCGACACGGCGGGCACCATCGTCAACGCCGCCAAGGCGATCAAGGAGGCGGGCGGCCTGAAAATTTACGCCGCCGCTACTCATCCGATTCTTTCCGGACCGGCGGTGCAGCGCATCAACGACTCGGTGTTCGAGAAGGTGATCGTCACCGACTCGCTGGTCTCTGTGCACGACTTCTGCCCGAAGATCGAGACCGTCACCATCAGCAACCTGTTCGGCGAAGCCATCAAGAGAATCTATGACGGCGAGTCGGTCAGCTATCTGTTCGACAGCAAGAACATTACCCGCAAGATTACCAATCATCACTAATAATTATAAGCGTTAACAGTTAAAGGAGCCAGAGGAAGAGCATGGAAACAAGAGCATTGTCTGTCAACCTTCGCGAAGTCAAGAAAAACGAGGCTGCAAAACTGCGCCGTCAGGGCCTGGTGCCAGCCGTCGTTTACCATAAAGGAGAAGCCACCGTTGCGATCAGCGTCGAGGAAATCAACCTGGACAAGCTTGTCCACTCGTCTGAATCGCACATGATCGACCTTCAGTACCCGGATGGCAATAGCGTCCGTTCTTTCATCAAGGACGTGCAGTTCGACCCGGTGAGCGACCGTATCATTCACGCCGACTTCCAGCTCTTTTCGGCTGATGAAGTGGTCGAGATGGAGGTGCCGATTCACCTTGAGGGCGAGTGCCCCGGCGTCAAAATCGGCGGAGGCAAAATCCAGATCAACGTGCATGCGCTGACCCTGAAAGGCAAGCCGGAAGCTATGCCGGAACACTTCACCGTCGATATTTCGGTTCTCGAACTTGGCCAGACGTTGCATATCCGCGACCTGCAGAAAATGGCCCCGGAGGGCATCCAGATTCTTGGCGATGCCGACGCCTCCGTGGTTTCGATCATGGCCCCGAGGAAAGAAGCAGAAGCCGCCACCGAGGGAGCTGCCGCTCAGGCCTGATTCTCCGTCGAACGGTTTCTGAAATGAACATGAGCCGCCTTTTTTCGAGAAGGCGGCTTTTTTTTCGTCTTGCTGTTTGTAATCGTGCGGCAAGTGTCGTTTTTTCAGGGTACTTTGAGAAATACTTTGAGACTGATCCATTCATCCATTCCCGATGGTTGCGCAACGAACGAACGACTCCTCCATACCGGCGCTGTACCGCATCGTGCCGGGACTCGGCCTCCTGAGCGCGGGCAAACGCTCGACGGGCCTCTTTTACCTACTCTCGACGCTCGGCTTCATCGCCCTCCTCGCCATGCGTTTCGATCTCGTCGTCATCAGCTTCCGCTCGATGGCGGCTGGCGTGGCGCTTCTCTTCCTGTCACGCACCGATCTGAGTCAGATATTCACGCTCGAAACCCTTGAATTCTGGATCGCCGCGCTCTACCTGCTCATCGTGCCGTTTCTGCTGCTTCGTTTTTCTGTCCGCTCGTACCGCAAAGCGCTCCGGGAGAACGAGGAGTCTCAGTCTGGCGAGGCAAGCCTCTGGCAGCTCGGCATGTTGTCGTTCAAGCGCAACGGCATTTCGGTGGCCGCCTCGATGGTGATCTTCGTGCTCTACTCGGTCGCTTTTCTCGCGCCGCTGCTCTCACCATTCAGCCCGTTCGACCAGCAGGACTTTCTCGTCACCGCCTATCAGCCGCCGCTGACCCGCCTCGACGCGCTCGTCTTGCGCCAACAGAAAATGATGGTCATCCCGTTGAGAACCGGCGGCGACATGGCCTCCAGAGCGGCCAACACCCTGATTCTCGACAGCCAGAGGCTCCGTGCGCGAAACCTGACGCACAGCCTGAAGTTCGTTAACAGCTACCGCGTCGAGGGCAGCGAGGTGTTGTACCGGCAGGGCATGAGGGAGAAAAGCATTCCGGTTACCGATCTCGTCACCGTTTCCGGCATCAGCGGCAAACCGGAGTACGCCGTCACCAAAACCTTCCTGCTCGGCTCCGACCAGTACGGGCGCGACATCTTCAGCCGCGTACTCTACGGCTCGCGCATCTCGCTCTCTATCGGCTTTCTGGTCGTGCTGATCTCGGTCTCGCTCGGAACGGTAATCGGCATCTCGTCGGGTTACTTCGGTGGCTGGGTGGACGGTACACTCATGAGGATCGTCGATGTACTCATCGCCTTCCCGGCACTCTTTCTGATCCTCATCATCATCGCCACCTTCGGCAACTCGATCTACCTGATCGTCATCACGCTCTCATTCACCGGCTGGATGGGCGTGGCCCGCATCGTGCGCGGCCAGGTGCTCTCGCTCAAGGAGCAGGAGTTCATCCTCGCGGCCAGGTCGCTCGGTCTGTCGAACCTGCGCATCATCTTCCGCCACCTGCTGCCCAACACCCTGACGCCGGTGATCGTGGCCGCCACGCTCCGCATCGGCAGCATTATCCTGACGGAGGCCGGACTCTCCTTCCTCGGCCTCGGCGTCCAGCCACCCACTCCAAGCTGGGGCAACATCATCAACGAAGGGCGTGACAGCCTGCTCAACCACTGGTGGATTTCAACCTTCCCCGGCGTGGCGATCCTCTCCACCGTGGTCTGCTTCAACCTGATCGGCGACGGCATCCGCGACGCCCTCGATCCGAGGATGCGCGGATGAGCGGGCGAGTCGACAACGATCCGGCTCGATGGGAGCTGCTCGAATCGATCTACCTGCACCGGAGGCCCTGGCTCACCGTGCGGCAGGACAAGGTGCGACTCACGAGCGGACGAACTATCGACGACTACTACGTGCAGGAGTTTCCCGCCTGGGTGAACGTGCTCGCCATCACCGAAGAGCGGCACGCTGTGCTCATCCGCCAGTACCGCCACGGTCTTGGCGAGGTTTCGTGGGAGCTTCCGGCAGGCGTGCTCGATGAGGGGGAATCGATCCTCGACGGCGCGAAGCGCGAACTCTTCGAAGAGACCGGTTACAGCGGCGGAACGTGGACGCCCCTGATGGAGCTGAGTGCGAATCCGGCGATCCAGAACAACATCTGCTACTCGTTTCTCGCCGAAGGGGTGAGCTTTTCCGGCTCGCGGCATCTCGACCCGACCGAGGAAATCACCGTGCATCTGATGCAGCTCGACCGCCTCCGAAAGATCGTTTGCGACGGCGGGATGATCCAGGCTCTGCACGCGGCTCCAATCCTCAAATACCTGTTGCAACGCGGGTAAGATGAAAAAACAGAAACAGCTCGATTTGCTCGAAGAGGCCATCGCTTCGACCGGGCACAAAGTGCGGTACGAGAAGGGGAGTTTCATCGGCGGCGACTGCCGGGTGAAGGAGAACAAGATTGTCGTCGTCAACAAATTCCTGCCCATCGAAGGCAAAATCGCCACGCTGGCCTCCGTGCTCCGCAAAATCAACCCGCCCGGCCTCTCGCCGGAGGTGGTCAAAATCCTCGACACCCTCGCCGTCCCTGACCTCTTCAGCAGCGACAAGGTGTAGCGCAGTTCATCCTCTTACTCGAAACAGGACAAGAGATGAAAAGCTGCGTCACTGCCGGAAGAGTACGCATCAGGCGCAATTCATCCTGGCGTTTCGTCGCTGACATACGGAATGCGATGAGATTCCGTATGTCAGCGGCGAGCGTCGTTTTCTGACGCTGAAAAATATCAATCATCTTTCAGCCTGGCGTGTGAATCTGGTTCGACCGGCAATAACAGCAAATCCAAGACCGATCAGCGACAGAGAGGTGGGCTCTGGAATTGCTGTGGGCATCACGTCAGCATAGGTCGTGCCCACCCGGATTTCATCAATAGTATAATATCCGTAATTGTTAAATTGAAAAGTCGTGCCAATCAGAGGGTTAGCGGGATCGAAATTAGTTTTGCTTGCCGAAGGCGTGGCAGACTCCTCTCCGTCGAGGGTGGGATTGACGAAGATCGAATAGATATCGTTACCGGCCAGGAACTGCGACTTCAGGACAATAAAAGCGGTTTCACCTGCTGTAACCGGCACGCTCGATGAATCGATGACGTTCAGCGGGCCTTCAAGGCCATAGTTATTGTATCCATCAGCTCCCGACTTGCCGACATAAATTCCGTTTCCGTAATCATCGGTGAGGTTTACACCTCCGTAAACGCCAAATCCCGGCTCGGGTCGAAACAGAAAACTTACATACAGGGTCGTTCCCTCCTGTCCGAACTGCGGAAGGTTCCTCCAATAGATCGCCGATGAGGATAATGTAGGCCCCGGCGTCGTGGCGGTAGTCAGCGCATTGCCTTGAATGGCGAGGCTTCCGTAGGAGAGGCTGGATGAGGTGACAATTCCCGGCCACGTGTAATTCGGATCATACCCGCTCCAACTGCTGCCCGCCGCCCAGCCCGTACCGCCGCTTTGCCCCCGGATGTCGATTCCTGAAGCATAATCGAAGCCTTCATAGGCGATTAACGTAGCTTGTGCTGGAGTAGCCGCCAGCAATCCGGCCAGAACTCCAGAGGCGAGTAATGGCGCTTTTCTGCTCTTGTTCTTCATGGTACTGTTCCTTATCGAAAAAATTGGAAAAACCATTCTGTAAAACGGAACGCGAATCAGGACTCTCTGTGATAAAACCGGGCAAGCCTTTCCATAAGCATTCACTATAAAACATCAGACGTATGATTTACATTTTATATGTACGAAAAGTACGTTTAGGTTTCAAGGAAATACTTCAGGGTGTCTCCGAAAAAATAGTCTGGAGCACGGATTCTGCCGTAAAATAATTCGTCGATACAGTCGAAACAACTGGATTGACACTTTCAAAAGCGGTTCGCAGTGACAGATGGGGATGGGACTTTTCTTTGAAATTGAAGTCGCTATCGGGATCGAAACCGAAGATTTCGCCTCCCTGATGTTCGACGCAGATATGGAAGTACTGACGTTGGTAGTGGGGGAGTGGGCATTATTGAGATTACAGACGAGAGACGCTGTTCAGTTTCTCAGCCGTTTGAAAAGTCCGCCGTCATCCGGAAACTTGCAGTATTCCGGATGACGATGGCGGGCAAAGCAAGCTCAGATGTTGAGTGCTCGCTTGTCGATGGCGAGAGCGGCTTCCCGCATCACTTCCGAGAGGCTTGGGTGCGGGTGGCAGGTTCTTGCGATGTCTTCGGAGGAGGCGCGGAACTCCATGGCGAGCGCCGCCTCGGCAATCAGATCGGAGGCGTCTGCGCCGATGATGTGCACGCCGAGAATCTCGTCGGTTTGCGCGTCGGCCAGCATCTTGATGAACCCTTGCGTGTCGCCGAGTCCGAGCGCCCGGCCGTTCGCGGAGAAGGGGCACTGCCCGGCCTTGTAGTCGCGACCTTCCGAGCGAAGCTGCTGTTCGGACTTGCCGACCCAGGCGATTTCAGGCGTGGTGTAGATGACCCACGGCATGGTTTCGTAGTTGACATGCGGCTTCTGCCCGGCGAGCAATTCGGCGACCATCACGCCCTCATCCTCGGCCTTGTGCGCCAGCATCGGGCCGCGCACGACGTCGCCGATCGCATAGATGCCTGGAGCCGCCGTCGCGCACTGGGCGTTGACAGGAATGAAGCCGCGCTCGTCGGTTTGCAGGCCGACCGTTTCGAGATCGAGCTGTTCGGTGTTCGGCACGCGCCCGACCGAGACGATGAGTTTGTCGCATTCGAGCAGATGTTCGGCTCCCTGGTCGTCGGTATAGGCCACCGTCACGCCGCTGTCGGTGACTTTCGCCTGGCCGATCCTGACGCCGAGCTTGATATGCAGTCCCTGCTTCTGGAAGAGCTTCGAGGCTTCGCGCGAAACGCTCTCATCGGCGCTGGCAAGAAACGAGGGCATCATTTCGAGGACGGTGACGTCCGCGCCGAGCCTGCGCCAGACGGAGCCCAGTTCGAGGCCGATGACCCCCGCGCCGATGACGCCGAGCTTTTTCGGTGCTTCGGTGAACTTCAGCGCCCCTTCGTTGTCGCAGATCGAGACATTATCGACCTTGACATTCGGTATCTGCCGCGGTTTCGAGCCGGTGGCGATGATGACTTTCTGGGCGATCACCTCCTCCTGCTCCTCTTTTCCGCGTATGGTGATTCTGAACCCCTCTTCTGTTTTTCCGGCAAAAGATGCGCGCCCCTTGAGCAGCGTGATCCGGTTTTTCCTGAACAGAAACTGGATGCCCGAGGTCATTTTGGTGACGATATCCTCTTTGCGCTGCTGCATCCGTGCAATGTCGATGCTCACATCGCCGACGTTGATGCCGTGGCTGGCGTAGTTGTGGGTCACATGCTCGAAGGCTTCCGAGGAGGCGACCAGCGCTTTGAGGGGAATGCAGCCCGCATTGAGGCAGGTGCCGCCGAGGCGCGGGTCGCCGTCGGAGCTGTCGTAAGCATTGAATTCGCAGCAGGCTACCGAAAAGCCGAGCTGGGCGGCGCGGATCGCCGCGATATAGCCGCCGGGTCCGGCGCCGATGACAAGTACGTCGAATTGCATGGTCATAGAGTGTTTCTTTCTTGCTTAAAGGTCAAGTAACAGACGCGCCGGATCTTCGAGCGCATCCTTCATGGCAACGAGGCCGAGCACGGCTTCACGACCGTCGATGATACGGTGGTCGTACGAGAGCGCCAGGTAGTTCATCGGGCGGATGACGATCTGGCCGTTTTCAACGACGGGACGCTCCTTGGTGGCGTGAATGCCGAGAATCGCCGACTGGGGCGGGTTGATGATCGGCGTCGAGAGCATCGATCCGAAGACGCCGCCGTTCGAGATCGAGAAGGTGCCGCCGGTCAGCTCTTCGAGCGAGAGCACGCCGAGCTTGGCCTTGGCCGAGTAGTCCGCGACTTTCCGCTCGATGTCGGCGATGCTCATCTGGTCGGCGTTGCGCAGGATCGGCACGACCAGCCCCCTCGGCGAGCTGACGGCGATGCCGATGTCGAAGTAGCCGTGGTAGATGATATCCTTGCCATCGACCGATGCATTCAGTACCGGATACTTGCGCAGCGCCTGCACCGCGGCCTTGACGAAGAAGGACATGAAGCCGAGCTTGACGCCATGCTCTTTTTCAAAGGTCTCCTTGTAGCGGTTCCGCAGGGTCATGACCGGCTGCATATTCACCTCGTTGAAGGTCGTGAGGATGGCGTTGGTCGCCTGCGATTGCAGGAGCCGCTCGGCGATCCGCGCCCTGAGCCGGGTCATCGGCACGCGCTGTTCCGGACGCTCCGTCAAAAGCGGCGCTTCGAGGTGCGCCTCGACCGGCTTCGGTTTCGTCGGCTGTGACGGCGTCGGCGTCGGAGCGCCGGATTCGGCATCTGCGGCGATGGCCGAGAGCACGTCCCCTTTGGTGATGCGCCCGCTCTTGCCGGTACCCGTGATCTGCGCGGGATTGAGTCCCGTTTCGGCTATGAGACGCGCCGCCGAGGGCATGGCGGGTGGCGTTTCCAGCGGCTCGCCCTCTCCGGCGGTGTACTGGCCGGAGGCTTGCGGTTTGGATTCCGGGGCCGGAGTCGCGGCAGCCGGAGATGGCGCGGCTACCCCCTCGCTGTCGATTCGCGCCAGCACCTGACCGGCCGTGACCGTGCTGCCGTTACCGGCAAGAATCTCGAACAGGATGCCCGACGAGGGTGAAGGGACATCGAAAATCACTTTGTCCGTTTCGATTTCAAACAGAATCTCGTCTTCGGCTACGGCATCTCCGGCTTGCTTGTGCCAGTTGACCAGCGTGGCTTCGGCGACCGATTCCGACAACTGGGATATGGTGACGTCAATGATTGCCATTGGTGGATATTATTTGTTGAAAAAAACGGCGAAATCACCGAAAGCCTGATCGAGCAGCGCCTGCTGCTGCATGGCGTGTTTCGATGCGTACCCGCAGGCGGTCGAAGCCGATGCGAAACGGCCTGCATAGCCGAAAATCTGCCCGCTTCTCATGGCTCTCATGAAAAAGCGCTGGATGAAACGCCAGTACCCCTGGTTTTTCGGTTCGTCCTGGCACCAGACAATATCACGGAGGCGCGGATAGCGTTGCAGCTCCCTGGCGAGCTCCTCTTCCGGGAACGGATAGAGCTGCTCGACGCGAATGATGGCCACGTGCTCCGCGCCCGTCTCTCTGCGCCGGTTTACGAGATCGTAGTACACCCTTCCCGAGCAGGCCAGCACTCTCGTGATCTTCTCAGTGTCGGCAACCGGATCGTCGATGAGGTTGCGGAACCCGCCACCGGCAAGCTCGTCGAGCCGCGAAACCGCCTCCTTGTGACGTAACAGCGATTTCGGGGTGAGGATCACCAAGGGTTTGCGCATCATGGAGGTCATCTGCCGCCGGAGCAGATGGAAAATCTGCGCTGGCGTGGTTGGCTGGCAGACCTGGATGTTGTTTTCGGCGCACAGTTGCAGGTAGCGCTCCGGTCGCGCCGACGAGTGCTCTGGCCCCTGCCCTTCGTAGCCGTGCGGCAGCATCAGGGTGATGCCCGAAGCGAGTCCCCATTTGACCTCGCCCGAAGTGATGAACTGATCGATGAGTACCTGCGCGCCATTGGCGAAGTCGCCGAACTGCGCCTCCCAGATCACCAGCGTATCGGGCGCGGAAATGGAGTAGCCGTACTCGAAACCGAGCACAGCCTCCTCAGAAAGCACCGAATCGATCACCGTGAACGGGGCCTGCTTCTCCGTGATGTTCTGCAACGGCACATAGATGCCCGAATCCCACCGCTCGCGCTTCTGGTCGTGCAAGACGGCGTGGCGGTGCGAGAATGTGCCGCGCCCGCTGTCCTGGCCGGTGATGCGGATGGGATAGCCGCCAGCGACGAGCGAGGCGAAGGCGAGGTGTTCGCCCATCCCCCAGTCGAGCAACTGCTCGCCACGACCCATGCGGGCGCGGTCGTTCAGCACCTTCTCGACCAGCGGATGCAGCTTGAACGATTCCGGCACCTTTGTGATCCGCTCCGAGAGCCGTTGCAGTTCGGCGACCGGCACGCCGGTGTCGGACGATTCCGGCAGCACGGAGGAGGGTTCGGTGGTGAAGAGGGTTTTGTTGACCAGCATGGGATTCGGGGTGTAGCGCCCCTCGTCCAGCTCCTTGCGGAACTGTTTGCTCATGGCATCGGCAAACTCCGGCTTGATCACCCCCTGCGACACGAGCTTGTCGGCATAGAGCCTGCGGGTGCCGGGATGCTTGTCGATCTTCTTGTACATCAGCGGCTGCGTGAGCGCTGGTGTGTCCTGCTCGTTGTGACCGAGCTTTCTGAAGCAGACGATGTCGAGCACGACGTCGTGCCGGAACGCCTGCCGGTAGTCGAGCGCCATCTGCGCGGCCAGCACCACCGCTTCGGGATCGTCGCCGTTGACGTGCAGCACCGGCGCTTCGATCATCTTGACCACGTCGGTACAATAGGTCGTCGAGCGGCTGTCACGCGGATCGGAGGTGGTGAAGCCGATCTGGTTGTTGATGACGATATGCACCGTGCCGCCCGTGCCGTATCCCCTCGTCATAGCGAGATTAAGCGTCTCCATGACCACGCCCTGGCCCGCGAAGGCCGCATCGCCATGCACGAGAATCGGCAGCACCTGCGAGCCGTCGCGGTCATCGCGCCTGATCTGTCGCGCCTTGACGGCCCCTTCGACCACGGGATTGACGATTTCGAGATGCGAGGGATTGAAGGCGAGCGAGAGGTTGACCGGCCCGCCCGGCGTGGAGATGTCGCTCGTGAAGCCCTGATGGTACTTCACGTCGCCCGACGGCAAATCCCCAGCGTGCTTGCCCTCGAACTCCGCGAACAGATCGACCGGATTTTTGCCCATGATGTTGACGAGCACGTTCAAGCGGCCACGGTGCGCCATGCCGATCACGATCTCCTGCACCCCGGCCTTTCCCGCACGCTGGATTATTTCATCCATTGCGGGAATGAAACTGTCGCCTCCTTCGAGAGAGAAGCGTTTCTGGCCGATGAAGCGCGTGTGGAGATAGCGCTCGAACCCCTCGGCAGCTGTCAGCCGTTCGAGGATGTGCTTCTTTTTCGGAGGATCGAAATTGGGTTTTGCCCGGATGGTCTCGAATTTGGCCTGCCACCACCGCTTTTCGCTCTGGTCGGTGATGTACATGAACTCGATGGCGAGGGTGCCGCAGTAGGTTTCACGAAGGTTCTGGAGGAGTTCCCGGAGTGGCATGCTTTCACTGCCGAAACGGGTATTGCTCGTGTTGAAGACCGTGCCCATGTCGGTGTCGGAGAAGCCGTAGAAGGAGGGATCGAGGTCGGGCAGCGGAGGTCGTTCCTGGCGTTTCAGCGGATCGAGGTCAGCCCGGCGGGAGCCGATGTTCCGGTATGCCGAGATAAGCTGCTGCACGGCAACGCGCTTTCGTCCGAGTTCGGCGTCAGGGCTTGCCACGACGCGCCGGATCGGTCCGAGCCGGGCCTGTTCAGCGAAAGCAGCCTGAACAGGCCCGTGAGCGATGTCTGGCCGGTCGCGTCCGCCTTCCGCCGGAACATACTGCATTGCATCGAAATAGGTTCGCCAGTTTTCCGGGACTGAAGCCGGATTGTCGAGGTAAGCTTCGTACAGCTCTTCGATATAGGGAGCGTTCCCGCCGAAAAGGTACGAGTTGATCTTGTACTCCTGCATCACGATGAGGGTTTCTTGCCTTTGATGGTTCTATGGTTTTGAAGGTCGATCGATGTGGCGTAAACCGGGTGCGAAGAACGGAAAAGCGGCTGTCGAAGGACAGCGGAAGAGGTATGTCGAGGTGTATCGATCATGGTTGTTTTAGCCGTCCAGCCAAATCGGGCTGAAATACGCAATACAGTATATACTCAAATTTCCTGAAAATCCTTGCGATGAAATCACGATTGTTAAGGGCTTTTATCAAAATAAAACTGCGTATTTTTAAAGGTTGGTCTGAATACCTCAGAGATCGAACACCGTTCAGGCAACACCAACGCCCGACAGGAGGCGTATCGGGATGTGGTTGGGGACATGATGCAGGCGGCGGGATGTAAGGAATTGGTCTCTTTTATCTTGCAAACTATAACCTTCTGGTCACGGTAGTGACCATGTAGCATCGCAGGGCGTTTTCTCTGCAACAGTTGATATAAACGAAAACCTTCGTTAACTTTACTGTGGATTTATCCAGCACATCACATTGGAGAAACGACATGAAACGAGCGGTCTTTTTTGTTGCAGGTATCTTGTTCACGAATACGGCACTCGCTGACCACTACGTTCAGGGCTACACTCGAAAAGACGGGACGTATGTTCAAGGTCACACAGCCAGTGACCCCGACCCGTATCGTTACAATAACCACAGCTCGCAGACCTACGGTGGTACTCAACGAGACGAATACAGCTCTGGGACGGGTGCAACCAACAAAAGCAATTCAAGCTATCGCTGGCGCGACAACGACAGCGACGGCGTAAGCAATCCCTATGATAGGAAACCTGATTCCAAGAGGGGTTGGTAGCACTTCCAAAATCCCCAACCCTACGCTCCAGCTGACTGACCACAGCGGACTTCGCCTTCTTTCGCCGTCGGCTGAGCTTGAGAGTTTGGCGATCCCAAAAAAATTCCCTGTGAACGATACGGTTTCGTCTCGATTGCCACCTTGCAACGCCCCTTTCCTTGAACAGCTATGATTTTGCCGGAATTTCACTTTGCTCAAGGTTCGTGTGCGGTAGCGGGCCGAATACGCGCTTCTCGCAATAAAAGCTTGGTGGTATTCGCATCGGAAACGAAGGCGAGTTTGGTCAGAAAAACTGATGGCGCGAACGTAACTGGAGCTGGGTTCGAGCGTGAAAAATTCCGAAATGATGATATATCGTTCTTCGTCGCTGACGTGCAGAATGTTAACTGCCGCTACGTTCTGTTTTCTTTGCTGTGCCAGACTCGGAGAATGACAATCTTATCGGTTTTTTCTCGCATGTAACGCAGAACAAACGCTCCGGCACCAAAGGATATGATCCATTCCCGCCTGCCGGTTTCATCTTCCATTGGGCGTCCGATGTCAGGTATTGATTGAAGATAATTTGTCCCGTCCAGAATAGCCTTTGCTGCACGTGCTGCCGCGTCGGGGCTTTTTTCGTACAGGAAGGCATGAAGCCGCTCGACATCGGCCAGTGCCTCTGGAAGCCATTTTATCTGGGGCAAGAGGTCACCTTCCCCTGCGCAAGATTTTCAAGCCATGCCGCAGCTTTTTCATGTGATATGGCGACACCCGTCAATTGATACTGTTCCCAACGCTCCATATCCTCGCGTTTTTCCCGCTCGTACTGTTCTTCGCGATCAAGATAGGTTTCGATAGCTTTGCACATGAGCCAGTGCGGAGACCGGTCGCGGATTCGAGCTAAAGCTTCAAGCCGTTGCCGGGTGGTTTCGTCTAACTTGACGCCTTTTGTCTGTGACATGACTAATTCTCCTTTTCCATAAGGTAACACTTATAGCAACCTTTGGCAATCTTTTCAAGAATCTTCGAATCCTCTGAGTTGTTCCTAAAAAATCGACCTATGCACAAATCGTGCCGCAAAGTGCGCTCGCGACGAATGCAATATCGACCGGATTGCCGCGTCGCCTCGCTTCCGCGATGACTTTCGAACTCGATCATCTACAATCCAGTCAAAATCGCACAAGTCAAAATCCAGTGAAATTCCATCCTCAATACCACGCTGTCTGCCGGTTCCTCGACCGCACCTCGACTTGTGGCCTCGATGCGGCGTAGCGGCGCAGCAGTTCGCGTTGCGCGGGGGTCATGAATGGACCCGGCACGAGCAGCATCCGGCGCGGGCGCGCTTCCGCGATCCATGCATCGAGCCGTTGCAACTCTTTGCCGGTGAAGCGGTAGACCCAGAACACCACATCGGCTCCGTCCGCCCGTTGCGCTTCGAGACGCTTCAGGCCCGATACAAGCAGAAGCGAGCGTTGTTTGCTGTCGATGCGGAGCGTCTTGTCGTCGAGCTTTCGAACAACGAAGGTGCGGCGTGTGGCGACACCCGAGCCTGATGGCAACGTCGGTAACGGCAATGCCCGCATCACCGAGTCGGGCGTGAAGATACCCGCCGCCGCAACCGGCGTCGTCATGCCCCAGCTTTCAGACTGCCGCCGAACTCTGTCCAAACCACCCTTGCGCCGCCCGGCATCGACAAGGCAGGTCTCGCTGCCCGACGTGAAGAGCACCGCCACCTCCTTGCCGAGATTCACTGTCACCACTCCGGGAGGTTTCGGAACAGGCTTCGTCACATCGTGCCAGAGCAAGAGGTTCAATCCAACCAGCACCGCGATGGCCGCCCTTCCCCACGCCCTCTTGGTGAATGTATAAAAGACGAACGCGACGGCGAGATAGAATACCGCGACGGCGAACAGATCGGGACGTACGTCAATGCTCGCCATCGGCAAGGCGCTGAACAGATGCACGAAATAGAGCGTCAGCCGTGCGAAGAGCCAGACGCTCGCGCCGAAGAACGAGGCGATCCAGCCGCCGAATCCGTGATACAGAAACAGCGGCAGCGCCGCGTACATGGCGAGGTTCGAGAAGAGCACCGCCGGAAGGTTCGCCACGATCCCCGAAACGGAGAACGTCCCGAAGTACAGCGCGATCACCGGGCTGACCCCGATCATCGCCGACAGGCTGACGGCAAATCCATCCCACACGAGGCGCAACAGTCGCCAATGCAGCGCCTTGCCATCCGGCGCAAGAGAAGCGAGCGGCTGGTACAGCGTGAGAATCCCGAGCACCGCGCCGTTGGTCATCACGAAACCCGGATTGAAAAGATCGAACGGATCGAGCAGCAGAATGAGGAGATCGGATGCGGCGAGCGAGTTCACCGCGTAACTTTTGCGCCCGAGCGTGCCGCCCGTGAATATCATCGCCGACATGATCGCCGCCCGCTTGATCGAGGGCGCGTTGCCGGTCACGAAGCTGTAGAGCGCGATGATCGAGACGAGCAAAAGCATCGCGAGCCACCGTCCGGCGGGCGTCACCTTCAGCCGTTGCAGGCAGAGGTTTACCGCGTAGGCGAGCAGCGCCACATGCAGCCCCGAGACGGCAAGCACATGAGCCGTTCCGGTGCGCCGGAACGCATCGTTCAGCTCGGCGGAGAGCATGTCCCGTTCACCGAGAATCATCCCCTTGACGAACTGCCGCTCCTCGCCATTCGGCACACGTTTGTCCAACGCCTCGGCGAGGTAGTGCCGGAGCGGATTGACGACGCTTCCCATGAACGAGAATCCGGGCTTCGGCGGCTCACGGAGCAGCTTCCACGGCCCGGCGCAGAACATCTGGACATGAATCCCATTCAGCCGGTTCTGAAAACGCGGATCGTACTCTCCCCGGTTCGACGCCACCGGAATCAGGGCAAGCCGTCCCTTCACCCGGACGAAATCGCCCTCCTGATACCGCGCCTCGTCATCTTTCGGCATACGCACGACAACCTTCGCTTTGTCAGAAATCCGCGTCCGCAGCCCTTTCTCGAACACCTCGCTCACCCGCAACTGCATGGTCGTCACGCCCTCGACCTCGACCGGACGGCCATCGATGGTGCCCGACAGAATCACATCCCGCCCAACCCACGAAAGCAGCGAAGGCGAGGGCGTGAGCCTGAACGAAGCCGAGGCGTGAAACGCGAATGCCGCGAACACGAGCACGAGGTAGCACATCACCGACCATGCGGAGAGTTTGCCGCCGGGGAATCGCTTCCCGTCGATCAGCAGCATGAGCAGCACCAGAAGAGAGATGCCCATTGCCGTGACAAACCAGACGAGCGGCGCGACGGGCAAAGAGATTGCGGCCATGATTCCCGCCACGGCGCAGGCGAAAAGACGCGCCGCCGGGTAGGCCGGAAGAAAATACCGCATAATCAGGGGTTTATGGCGGTGATTTCAGGAGTTAAGCAACAGGATAATTTACTATATTCAGCTCAGAAATTTACGCCTGTTCAATCAGTAAAAAAATACGCGGATGCTTGTCAAAGAGATTCTCCACAACGGAACCGAACCGGTCTTCAGCCTGGAATTTTTCCCTCCGAAAAAGCAGGAAGATTGGGACAAACTCTTTGAAACCATCTCGAACCTCTCGCCCCTTGACCCGTCATACGTGAGCGTCACCTACGGAGCGGGCGGCTCGACGCGCGAGCGCACGCACAACCTGGTCACGAAAATCCAGAAAGAGACCGGCCTGACGGTGGTCTCGCACCTCACCTGCATCGGCGCGGAAAAGAGCGAGATCGAGGGCGTGCTGCAAAACTATCGCGAGCATGGTATCACCAACGTGCTGGCGCTCCGGGGCGACAAGCCAGCCGACGTGCCCACGCTCGAAGAGGCGATCAAGGATTTTCCGCACGCCATCGACCTGGTGCGATTCATCAAGGCGAACTTCCCCGAAATGGGTATCGGCGTGGCAGGCTTCCCGGAAGGCCACCCCGAGACGCCGAACCGCATGAAGGAGCTGGAATTCCTCAAGGAGAAGGTTGACGCCGGAGCCGACTACATCGTCACGCAGCTCTTCTTCGACAACCGCGACTACTTCGACTACGTCGAGCGTTGCGAGTTGGCGGGCATCACCGTGCCGATCATTCCCGGCATCATGCCCGTCATGACCAAAAAAGGGATGATCCGCATGGGCGAACTGGCTCTCGGCTCCCGCATCCCGTCAACGCTGCTCCGCAAGGTGCTCGAAGCCGCGGACGACAAAGAGGTCGCCGAAATCGGCATCGAGTGGGCCACCAGGCAGGTGCAGGAGCTGATCGACCACAAAGTCAAAGGCATCCACTTCTACACCCTCAACCTCTCCGAAGCCACGCTGAAGATTTTCAGAAATCTGAAGCGGGGGTGAATGGGCAACTCCACTGTTTGACTTCCAGTTGAGCTGCCACATATTCCGGAAATGAGAAAGCAGTGTGGAGAGTGCCGGGATCGGTGCCCTCTCCACGCCCATATATGGGCCATCGTTCCCCTTTTTTCTCCGTTCCGCATCGAGAACGCGCTTTCCTGCCAAACGTTTGGAACTCATTCTAACAAATAGAAGTATAATGAGTAAGACGCAGCCGACCCCGCTATCTTTGCCGGAGGCGATGGCTGAAATGAACTCCATTGAATCAAAATCACATTGCCATGGGAACCAAAGGACGTGAAATCGTAGGTGAGCATATCGGAAGGGTGCTCGAACTGCTGAACAAGGCGTTCGCTGACGAGTGGCTGGCCTATTACCAGTACTGGATCGGCGCGAAGGTCGTTCAGGGGCCGATGAAGGATGCCGTTATCGCCGAGCTGATGCAACATGCGGCCGATGAACTGCGTCATGCCGACATGGTGAGCCTGAGAATCATCCAGCTTGGCGGAACGCCCCCGACCAGCCCGAAGCAGTGGTTCGAGCAGACCAATTGCGGTTATGACGCGCCTGATGATCCCTTTGTCAAAAGGGTTCTCGAACAGAACATCTCCGGCGAGCAGTGCGCCATCACCACCTACAACAGCATCATTCAGGAGATCGGCCTCAAGGATCCGGTCACCTACAACCTCGCCGTGCAGATTCTTCAGGACGAGGTGACGCACGAAGAGGATCTTCAGGCGCTCCTCGAAGACCTCGACGTCTTCCTCAAAAAATGATTTTCAATGCATCATTTGTAACTCATAATTCAACATTCACACATGCCAACGACACACGAAAATCTGAAAAACGCCTTTGCCGGTGAGAGCCAGGCTTTCATGAAGTACACCACCTTCGCCGAAAAAGCGGAGAAAGAGGGATTCAAGAACGTCGCCAAACTCTTCAGAACCACGGCGCAGGCCGAGCGCATCCACGCGCAGGGGCACCTTGCCGCGGACGAAGCCATCGGCTCGACCGCCGACAATCTCGCAACGGCCATCGGCGGCGAGACCTACGAGCACAACGAGATGTATCCGCCGATGTGCGAGCAGGCAGAAGCCGAGGGGCACAAGGCCAAACGCATGTTCGGATACGCCGTCGAGGCCGAGAAGGTGCACGCCGCGCTCTACACCAAAGCGCTCGAAGCGGTCAAGGCTGGCAACGACCTCGCTGAAACCGAAATCTGGCTCTGCCCGGTCTGCGGCCACATCGAGTTCGGCGCGCCGCCGGAGCACTGCCCGATCTGCAACGTCAAAGCCTCGGTCTACGTCCAGATCGCCTGATCGACGGCGCTGAATCAATTATGAAAAAGCCCTCCAGTTTCGCCGGAGGGCTTTTTTGTCTAAATCCAAATCGTAGTCGAAATCGGACGTTCAACGGTCTGGATAACGCCATCCTGCGATTGTCATTGCGAGTCACCCGTATCCGGTTCGATACCGCACATGGACTTTGAACAGAGTGCTCAACGGGGATGGATCGCCACGTCCCGACAGAGGTCGGGCCTCGCGATGACAACGTCTGAGCGGAAGTTCATGGAAAGGAGCGAAGTGACATGGCAATCCAATTCATTTCGTAGTTATGGGGTTTCAACACTGGAATGCATCCAGCTCACGCAACCAGCGAAGTCGTGTAATAAATCGATTTCGATCACGATCACAATTTCGAGACAAGAGAGTGCTCTCCGAAAGATTGTCTTACGATGCTTTCTGTTCCGCGCAGCTGGAGCAGACGCCGCTGACGACAACTCTCGTGCCGGTCACGGTGAAGCCGTTGCCGAGGTGCGTGGGAAGCGGCACGTTGTCGAGCGATGCGTCGCAGAAATCGATGATCTGGCCGCATCTGATGCAGTGAAAATGGTGGTGGTTTCCGACGCAGGGATCGAACCGCCGGGAGAGGGAGTAGGACTCGACCATGTCGATGACCCCGATTTCAGCGAAGGTAAGCAGCGTTCTGTTCACCGTGTCGAATGAGATTGTCGGCCATGTGCTGGTAATTTTCCGGTAAATCCAGTCCGCCGATGGGTGATCGTTGGACTCCATGAGCAGATTGTAGATGGCCATGCGCTGCGGGGTGACTTTCAGGCCTGCCTGACGGCAGCGATCGATGAACGGTTTCATGGTTCTCCCTTCGTGCTGGTTTGAGTCATCGGTTTTTTGACAATTGCCGGTACGATACGAAGCCGGAATGGAAACTCTCTCCTGGCTTGTCGAAGTGCGTGTTATCAATTGTTAATATGCATGGAAAAATCGATTAAAACAACAGGAAAGTACGCGGACATATGCGTCGCCAGGCTTTTTTGTTTTGTAACTCTTCGTTCTCTACTTTGAGTGTATATCGCTCCATGGCGGTGAGCGAAGCGTAAAAAAGCGGCGTTGATCCAACCTTGACGCGATGCTATGGCAAACATGAAGAACAACCGCGGAGCGGCTGGAGAACGCCTCGACGGCATGGCGCGGTCCTCATCCGCGTTTTTGTCGTTCATGTGGCGGCATTTCGTTCACGATCATATTCTCATGAGCGCCGGTTCGCTGGCGTTTCAGACGCTGCTGTCGCTGGTGCCGCTCATGGCGGTGAGCCTGTCGATACTGAAAATATTTCCGGTTTTCGCCTCGCTCAAGCAGCATATCGGCGATTTTCTCTTCCAGAACTTCGACCCCGCCCAGGGTTCGATCCTCAAAGAGTATCTCTGGGAGTTCATCGACAAAACCTCCTCGCTCTCCACGGTCGGCGGCCTTTTTCTCATCGTCATCGCACTTTTCCTGATCTCCACCATCGACCAGACGCTCAACGACATCTGGGAGGTGCAGACTCCGCGCCGACGCTTGCAGGGGTTCACGCTCTACTGGACGGTGCTGACCCTCGGCCCGATCTTCATCGGCACCAGCCTCGTGGCCAGTTCGTTTGTCTGGTATTCGGTACTCTCCGGTGTGGAACTGATTGAAATGAAGATGAGGCTGCTCACCTTCGTGCCCTTTTTCAACACAGCCATCGCCTTTTTCCTGCTCTACATGCTCGTGCCGAACCGCAAGGTTCGCTTCATTCACGCGCTGGCCGGTGGCGTACTGGCTGCCGTGCTTTTCGAGCTTGCCAAAAAGTGGTTCGCTTTTTACGTCGCGAGTTTCGCCACTTTCCAGCACATCTACGGAGCGCTGTCGGTGGTGCCGATGCTCTTTTTCTGGATTTACCTCGAATGGGTGGTGGTGCTGACCGGCGCGGAGTTCGTCTTTTCGCTCGGCTACTTCAGGCCGGTCGTCTGCCGCACGAAGGAGTTCGATCCGTTGCAGGGAGTGCCGGAGGTGGTCGCCGTGCTGCGTTCGGTGTGGCGAGCGCAGGCTTCGGGAAGCTTTATTACCGGGAAAAAACTTCTGGCATCGGAAAAAACCCGCGACCGTGGTAAATTGGGCCTTGCCGTCGAATTTCTGAAGCGCAGCGGAATGCTGCACCAGACTGCTGACGGGGGACTTGCCGTCAGCGCGGACCTTCACGCCGTCACCCTGTACGACCTCTACTCAAGGTTGCCCCGGGAGCTTTTCAACGGCGATGGGTGCGCGGAGGAGGGGGAGGGGAGTGGCGAACTGGAGCCGCTCCGGGCCGAAGTCCGCGAGGCGCTCAGGGGCGCGATGCAGACGCCGCTGATTGCTCTCTTGAACGGACACAGTTGAAAACTGTCCCGAAATCTGTTGGGATTGGGTGGTGCTCGAAATCTGTTCCCCGGCTTGAAAACCGGGGCAAGGTGAACGGAAGAGTTCTGAATGTCCGAAGGGTTGAAACCCTTCTGAAGAGCTCCGGTTTCTCTGCTCCATCCGTCTTTCCAGACAAGTCGGGATCACGGCGCTTTTCAGGAGTGTCAAAACGATTCAACGAAACAGGATTCATGAGTTATCAGGTCATAGCGCGAAAGTACCGTCCGGCGCGGTTTGCCGACATTACCGCGCAGGAGCATATTACCGGCACGATCCAGAACTCGCTCAGGATGGGCAGGGTCGGCCACGGCTATATCTTTTCGGGACTTCGCGGCGTGGGCAAGACCACGGCGGCGCGTGTCTTCGCCAAGGCGGTCAACTGCGAGCGGATGATCGACGATCCGAAGTACCTCAAGGAGATCACCGAGCCGTGCGGCGAGTGCGAGAGCTGCCGCGACTTCGATGCCGGGGCGAGCCTGAACATCTCGGAGTTCGACGCCGCCTCCAACAACGGCGTGGACGACATTCGCCTGCTTCGCGAGAACGTGCGCTACGGCCCGCAGAAGGGGCGTTACCGCGTCTATATCATCGACGAGGTGCACATGCTCACGACGGCGGCCTTCAACGCCTTCCTGAAGACCCTCGAAGAGCCGCCGCCGCACGCGATCTTTATCTTCGCCACCACCGAACTGCACAAGATTCCGGCCACCATCGCCTCGCGCTGCCAGCGCTTCAACTTCAAGCGCATCCCGATCAGCGAGATTCAGCGCCAGTTGCAGTTCATCTGCGACGCCGAGGGGATCACCGCGGACGCTGACGCGCTTCAGCTCGTCGGTCGCAAGGCGCAGGGGTCGATGCGCGACGCGCAGAGCATCCTCGACCAGGTGATCGCCTTCGCCCTCGACAGCGAAGGGGAGCGCGTCATCCGCTACGAAAAGGTCTCCGATCTGTTGAGCTACATCGACGACGAGCACTTTTTCATGGTGACCGACGCCATCGCCACCGCTGACGCCGCCGCGATGCTCGATCTGGCGGGCATGGTGAATCGCAACGGCTACGACGAGCAGGATTTCATCGAAAAGCTGATCGAGCATTTCCGCAACTTCCTCATCATCCACAACTTGCGGTCGAGCAAGCTGATCGAGCGCCCGGAGCCGGTCAAGGAGCGCTACCAGCGCGATGCGTTGCGCCTGACGCCGCAGGCGATCATGGCGATGACCGACTTCCTCATGCAGACGCAGCGCGAGCTGAAGTTCTACTCAGAGCATCAGTTCCGCTTCGAACTGGCGCTGCTCAAGCTGATCGAGCTTGGCCGTGGAACGTCGCAGACTCCAACCGCTCCGGCGGACGAAAAAAAAAAGCCTGAGCCTTTAGCGCCCGCCCAGCCATCCGCCACCGCATCGAAGCCGGAGCCTCCCGCCCGGCGCTCGTACGCCGTATCCGCTCCGGCATCCGCCGCCGCGCCGCCCGGCTTGCCGCCAGTGCCGGAGCCGCCGCCTGCGCCTCCAGCAGGACGCGCCGCTTCGCGTCAGCCCGGTTCCCAACCAGCAGCCGCCATCGATCTCGGCTCCTGGAAACAGGCCTTCTCCAAATTCGGCAGCAACGCCGACCAGCACCTTCCGGCGCGAAACCGCTCGCAAGTGGAGGAGAGCGGTGCCGACAGCGGCGCTCCGGTCGCCGTGCTCGAACAGTTGCGCATGGAGTGGGGGCGCTTTCTCGAACACCTCTCGGCCAAAGGGTTGCAGGTGCTGGTCTCGCATCTTCACGCCAGCGAGCTGATGGCGTGTAGCCCGTCGGGCGTCGTGCAGCTCGGCTGCTGCCGGAAGTTCTCGTTCGAAGAGCTTCAGCACGACTCCGCCATGATCGAAAGCGAGCTTGCCGAATTTTACCGCTTGCCGCTCAAACTCGCCGTCCGCTACGACGCCGAACGCGATGCCTGCACCCGCGAAAAGAGCGTCTTCACGATGTTCAAAGAGCTGTCGGAAACCAACGAGGTCGTGCGGTATCTGATCACCGAATTCGGCGGGGAGCTGGTGTATTGATGGGTGATGAATGGGTTTAGTGATGGCCTAACTGACGGAGTCATAGCGTATTTACAGGTACGGTAATAAGGTGATTTTGCGTGTTAAAAAATCAATGCTTATTATGAAATTGTTCTCTTGATTGAACTTACAAATCAGATGGAGAGAAAATGGGGAAGTGTAAATATTGTGGGAATTCCGCGGGTTTTCTTTTTTCATATCACAAAAAATGTGAACATTTTGTTGAGAGTGTTTCAAAAACAATTTTCTTTGGTACTGGCTTTGAAGATTTAAAAAGAATTATTTCATTTTTTTCGATTCCTGAAGAGACTCAAAAAAAATGCTTGTACGTGGCTGGGATGGGGTAATTGATAAATTTCTTGAGGACGGAGTAATAAGTGAAGATGAAGAAGTGAGGTTAAACGATTTTTTGTCATATTTCAACCTTAAGAAAAATGATCTTGATGAGCTGAGTGGTAATATAGAAAAATTACTTAAAGGATTAGTTCTTAGAGATGTTATGAACGGAGTTATCCCAAAAAGAGTTGCGTTGTCAGATAATTTTCCGGTTAATTTACAAGGTTCTTCGCGGAATTTCGTGGAGAGTGTTTTCTTGGATTACGTCATCGTTCGATAGCCATGTTGAGTTTGCCGCAGTAAAACAGAATGCGGGTACGGTAACTCTCGAACCGACGAAATCCTCT
>Ga0326729_1000009_pt1 | contig 120141 bp, 103 predicted proteins | sample MHFSIPfraction_2_FD_207744 | JGI IMG/M metagenome (GOLD analysis project Ga0326729, IMG submission 207744) | Lab enriched peat soil microbial communities from Michigan Hollow, Ithaca, NY, United States - MHF6AY SIP fraction | ecosystem: Environmental > Terrestrial > Soil > Wetlands > Peat...
GCAAGTACGGTCACATCCTGACCGAACTCACCAAGCCTCAGCGGCAGATTCTCAAGGCTCTCGACATTCCGATACTTGACCTGAGCGCGGCATAGTTATAATCGCTCGGGAATTTAGGTAATTATAGAGTTCGAGTTGCCCCATTCGAAGGCAGCCAGAATACTCGGGATATCGATAGCTGGCAAGACTATTTGGTTTGTTTGTAACTGAATAAATTGAATACCGTCCCCCAACCGTCCCCGTCCCCCAACCGTCCTAACAACCGGAGGCGTGGCAGGCACGGCCATCTTTTCCGGAACCGGTACCAGTCGATTATCTGTGAAGAGGAGTTGTATCTCATGAAAAGGTCAGTGGTTGACCGGCGGGACATCATTGATTACGGGAGCGTCTCCAGGGTTTCCGCTCATCACAATGGAGAGCAGACATGGATAAGCAAGCAAAGATGACGATTTGCCTCTGGTACGAAGGCGACGCTGAGGAAGCGGCGCGATTTTATGCGAAGACCTTTCCTGATTCATCCGTTGGCGCGGTTCATCTTGCGCCAGGAGACTTTCCGTCGGGGAAAAAAGGGGATGTGCTGACGGTCGAGTTTACGGTGATGGGAATTCCCTGCCTCGGGCTCAATGGCGGGCCGGAGTTCAAGCACAATGAATCGTTCTCGTTTCAGGTTGCAACCGCTGACCAGGCCGAAACCGATCGTTACTGGAACGCTATTGTCGGCAATGGCGGCGAAGAGAGTGCGTGCGGGTGGTGTAAGGACAAATGGGGCTTGTCCTGGCAGATTACGCCGATCGCTCTGACCAAAGCGGTAAGTGATCCTGATCCCGTCGCCGCCAAACGCGCGTTTGATGCGATGATGCAGATGAAAAAGATCGACATCGCAGCAATCGAGGCGGCGCACCGCGGTTGAAGCCGCAATCTACGATGCGCGCATTTCGTTCGATGGAAAGTTGTGGCAGCCGAAAGCGTGAGGATGATTAGCTTTTGAAATGGGTATATTTAGCAAACGCAAACAGGGAGGGACATGGCAAGGACGTATGAGGTGGGCGACGACTATTTCAAGGAAAAAATACTGGCCGCTGTTTTTCTGGGATTCCGTACCGTCAACAACGCGTCATCGGTGACGGTTCATCCTGAACTCATGATGAAGATCAGGGATAATTTCAGGAACAAAGTGGTCGGGCCGAAACGTGTGGGCGACATGGAGGTGTTTTGCGGTCTGAGGGTGATCGAAGACGCCACGAAAGAGAAGGACCACCTGTCTGTCAGTTAAGCCCTTTGAAGCAATGTGGAATATGAGACGTTGCATCGTAAGCTAAGCCCTTCAGAGCGTTGCCCACCAGGTAATTTCACCAGGATTCAGTCCCAAACCCAAACCTTTGGGTTTTTCGGGCAAGGTTGCTTAGCTTGGCTTTTCAGTACGCCGCGACGATCGCGGCGCGATTTATTTATGAGGATCCCTCTGCATGAACATCACCAGCGCTGAATTTTTCCGGAGTGCTTCAGCAATCAAGGGCCTTCCGGAGGAGAACCTGCCTGAAATCGTGTTTGTCGGACGTTCGAACGTCGGCAAATCATCGCTGCTCAACTCCCTCTGCGCCAAGAAGGGGCTCGCCAAGACCAGCTCGACGCCGGGCAAGACCCGGCTGATCAACTTTTTCCTGATCAACAAGAACCTTTTTTTCGTCGACCTGCCAGGTTACGGATATGCCAACGTTGGCCACGCCGAACGGGCGAGCTGGGGACAGCTTCTGTCGGACTATGTCCGTTATCGAAAAGGGATATCGCTGGTGGTGCTGCTGGTCGATTCGCGTCATCCCGGCATGGATTCCGACCTGGAGATGATGGAGTTCCTCGAATACTGCCAGCGTCCCTACGGCATCGTGATGACCAAATACGACAAACTGAGCCAGTCCGAAAAATCGAAGGCCCGAAAGGTGATGGAAAGTTGCGCGGCTAAAGCCGAATTTATTGTAAATTATTCATCTTTTTCCGGTGATGGCAGGAGTACGCTCCTGGCTCAACTCGATAATTTCTCTCAGTAAAAGCAAGCGAAGTGGAAGAACGATCATTCAGCAGGCCGGCGGCTCCCGCGACCGTGCTTGTGGGCACGCAGTTCGGTGATGAAGGCAAGGGCAAACTTGTCGATTACCTTTCCGACAAGTACGATATCGTGGTCAGGTACCAGGGCGGCGCGAATGCCGGCCATACGATCTGCTTCGACAACAAGACCGTGGTGCTTCACCTCATTCCTTCAGGCATTTTCAACAAGGATTGCATCTGCGTCATCGGCAATGGTGTGGTGATCGACCCGAACGCCCTGCTCGATGAGATCAAGAAGGTCGAGGACCTTGGTTATGACGTCAGGGGTCGTCTGTTCATCAGCCACAACGCGCACCTCATCATGCCGTATCACAAGCGGCTGGATTCGCTGAGCGAGTCCTGCCTGAGCGGGGACCAGAAGATCGGAACCACCGGCCGCGGCATCGGGCCGAGCTACGAGGACAAGTTCGCCCGCCACGGCATCAGGGTTGTCGACCTGCTCAACCAGAAGGTGCTGGAAGAGAAGCTCCGCGAAAACATCGCCGCCAAGAACAAGCTGTTCAAGAATATCTACGACAAGGAGGAGCTTGATGTCGACGCGATGGTTACGGAGTACGCCGAGTTCGACAAGATCATCGATCCCTTTGTCACCAATACCCAGCTTTACCTGAACCGCCAGATCAAGGCGGGCAAGACCGTGCTGCTCGAAGGCGCCCAGGGGTGCCTGCTCGACGTGGACCACGGCACCTATCCGTTCGTGACCTCATCAAACCCGACTTCCGGCGGCGCCTGCACCGGTTCCGGCGTGGCTCCGAACCACATCGGCAAGGTGATCGGTGTCTGCAAGGCCTATACGACAAGGGTCGGCAACGGCGCGTTCCCGACCGAGCTTGAAGACGAAGTCGGAGAGGCCCTCGGCCGGATCGGCCACGAGTTCGGCGCCACCACGGGTCGCAAGCGGCGCTGCGGCTGGATCGACCTGGTCGCCCTGCGCTATTCGCTCACCATCAGCGGCGTTACCGAACTTGCCTTGACCAAGCTCGATGTGCTCGACACCTTCGAGGAGATCAAGGTCTGTACCGCGTACATGCTCGACGGCAAGGAGATCCACGATTTTCCGACGGAGCACCAGACCCTCTCCAGGGTAACTCCTGTCTACAAGAGTCTGAAAGGCTGGATGGCCTCGAACGCCGACGCAAAGAGTTTTGGTGAAATGCACGAGAACGCACGGAACTATGTCACGTTCCTTGAGGAGGCGCTTGACGTGCCGGTGACCTTCATTTCTGTTGGGCCGGGTAGGGACGAGACCGTATTTAAATAATGGGCTCTTCGCAGATTGTGGGTACGGCATCGGTGGCATGAAAAACAACAGTCGACGCCTCCGGTCTGTCATGCTGGGCAGGGTGATGCATCCAGGATTCAGTTGAGTCCCCTGTGGATTCTTCATGTCGTTGTGCTTCATTCAGAATGACAGAGCAATTGATGGAGTTCTTGTGGCTTTTTCTTGCCGGGTAACCATATGCGTTGCCTGTAAACTTTGGGTTGCTTCATGGCTTTGATGGATATCACCGTGGTGCCTCTCGGTACCGGTGACGGGGGGCTCAGCCCCTGGATCGCCGGCCTGCAGGATCTTCTCGAAAAGAGCGGCCTGCCGTTCACTCTCCAGGATATGGGCACGACGGTCGAGGGCTCGGCGGACGAGCTTTTCGGCATTGCCCGCCAGCTTCACGAACACAGTTTCCAACAGGGTGCGTCGAGGGTCTACACCATCATGAAGATCGATGACCGGCGCGACCGGAAGGTTTCTATCGGGGACAAGGTTGCCTCGGTCGAGGCTAGGAAAGCCCCACCGGATAAATGAAAAATATTTTTATCTTCGTTCTTCAATATTCAGGGTTGCCAGCTGCACCATACATAAAGAACTAACGCCATGATGCCGGTTTCAAGTGATTGCCAGATTCTCAAGGAGGATAACGTAACCCATAGCTTCTGCGGTCTTGCCTGTGTCGGTTGGCTCTACCAGAAGATCAAGGACAGCTTCTTCCTCATCCTTGGCACCCACACCTGTGCACATTTCCTCCAGAACGCCCTCGGCATGATGATCTTCGCGAAGCCCCGCTTCGGCGTCGCCCTCATCGAGGAGATGGATCTCGCCAGGGAGGAGCCCAAGCTTGAGCAGATCATCGCGGAGATCCGGCGCGACCACAACCCGTCGGTCATCTTCCTGCTCTCGTCATGCACCCCCGAGGTGATGAAGGTCGATTTCAAGGGCCTCGCCCATCATCTCAGCAGCGAGGAAACCCCGGTGCTTTTCGTGCCGGCAAGCGGACTCGTGTTCAACTTCACCCAGGCTGAAGATTCGGTGCTCCAGGCGCTCGTGCCCTACTGTCCCGAAGCCCCGGCCGGAGACAGGAAGGTGGTCTTCGTCGGCTCGGTCAACGACGTCACGGCTGACGACCTGAGGGCCGAAGCCGAAGAGCTCGGCATCCCTGTCGGCGGGTTCCTGCCCGAAAGCCGATTCGACCGGCTGCCGGCCATCGGACCCGATACGGTGCTCGCCCCCATCCAGCCATATCTTTCTCGCGTCTGCTCCCGCCTGAGCCGCGAACGCGGTTCGCAGGTGCTCACGTCGCTTTTTCCGTTCGGTCCCGACGGCACCCGCGCCTTCTGGGAGGACCTGGCCACGATGTTCGGCATCACGGTAGACCTCTCCGACCGTGAAAAGGCCGCCTGGCAGAAGATCGAAACACAGACAGGCCTCCTGAAAGACAAGAAGATCTTCCTGACGGCCGACACCATGATGGAGCTTCCACTCGCCAGATTCCTCAAGCACGCCGGCGCCGAGGTTGTCGAATGCAGCAGCTCCTATATCAACAAGAAGTTCCATGCGCGCGAACTCGAAGCGCTCGACGGCGTGAGGGTCGTCGAACAGCCCAACTTCCATCGACAGCTCGAAGAGATCAGGCAGACCCGGCCCGACATGATCGTCACCTCGCTCATGACGGCCAACCCGTTCGTGGGCAACGGCTTCATCGTGAAATGGAGCATGGAGTTCACACTCATGTCCATCCACAGCTGGTCGGGCGTTTTTACCCTCGCAAACATGTTCGTCTCGCCGCTCCTGCGCCGCGCAAGCCTGCCGGAGTTCGACGAATCGGTCTGGCTCGAAGGGGTGATGCCCAGCGCGAAATAAATTCAATGACGAAAACCAACGAAGAATCATGCGTTTAGCTTTCTGGCTGTATGAAGGGACGGCACTCCACGGCGTGAGCCGGGTGACCAACAGCATGAAGGGGGTCCATACGGTCTACCACGCGCCACAGGGCGACGACTACATCACGGCCACCTACACGATGCTCGAACGTACGCCCGAGTTTCCGAAGCTCTCCATCAGTGTTGTCCGTGGCCAGGACCTTGCCCGCGGCACCTCGCGTCTGCCCGATACCGTCAGGCAGGTCGACGAACACTACAAGCCGGAGCTGATCGTGGTTGCTCCGAGCTGCAGCACGGCGCTCCTCCAGGAGGATCTCCACCAGATGGCGCGCTCCTCGGGAGTTTCGGAAGAGAAGATCATGGTCTATGCGGTCAACCCCTTCAGGGTCAGCGAAAACGAGGCCGCCGAAGGGCTTTTCACCGAACTGGTCAGGCGCTACGCCGCCGAGTCTCCGAAAACGGAACGGCCGTCGGTCAACCTGCTCGGCTTCACTTCGCTGGGCTTCCATCTGCGGGCCAACCTGACCAGCCTGCGCCGCATGCTCCAGACGCTCGGCATCGAGGTCAACGTCACGGCACCATGGGGCGCGAGTGTGGAGGACCTTAAAAAACTGCCGGCCGCGTGGCTCAACATCGCCCCGTATCGTGAAATCGGCCTGCAGGCCGCCGAATATCTCAAAGGCACCTTCGGGATGCCCGTAATCACCGAAGCGCCGATCGGCGTCCAGGCCACCATGCGCTGGCTGAAGGCTATCATCTCGGAAATCAATGCCATCGGCGCCGGGCGTGGTGTCGAGCCGATCGTCATGCCGGAGCTTCGCAAGTTCTCGCTCGACGGCCAGAGCGCACCGAGCGGCGTGCCATGGTTCGCAAGGACGGCCGACATGGAGAGCTTCAGCAACAAGCGGGCCTTCGTGTTCGGTGACGCCACCCAGGTGGTCGGCGTGACGAAGTTCCTCAAGGACGAGCTCGGCATGAAGATCATCGGCGCGGGCACCTACCTGCCGAGGCAGGCCGACTGGGTCCGCTCGCAGCTCGAAGGCTACCTGCCAGGCGAACTCATGGTGACCGACAAGTTCCAGGAGGTCGCGCAGTTCATCGAAGACGAGATGCCGGAGCTGGTCTGCGGCACCCAGATGGAGCGACACAGCTGCAGGAAGCTCGACGCACCATGCATGGTCATTTCGCCGCCGACCCATATCGAGAATCATCTGCTCGGCTACTACCCGTTCTTCGGGTTCGACGGCGCCGACGTCATGGCCGACAGGGTCTATACCTCAGCCAAGCTTGGCCTCGAGAAGCACCTGATCGACTTCTTCGGCGATGCCGGCCTTGAATACGAGGAGCCGGAGCCGGCAGTCGCTTCGAGCAACGGTACGGCAAGGTCGCACGATGCCGAGGCCGTAGCGCCTCCGGAAGAGGGCGAGCCGGTTATGGTTCCCGTGCCCGATGGCGAGATGAGCTGGAGTGCCGAAGCGGAGAAGATGCTGAACAAGGTGCCCTTCTTCGTGCGCAAGAAGGTGCGCAAGAACACCGAGAACTTCGCCCGCGAGATTGGCGAGCCGGTCATTTCGGCTGATGTTTTCCGGAAGGCCAAAGAGCACCTCGGCGGCTGAGGCATCCTGAAAATTTTTTGATATAACAACCCAATTGAACCGGATTTCATCATGAGTTTAGTATTGGCCGTATATGGAAAGGGTGGCATCGGCAAGAGCACGACCAGCGCGAACATCTCGGCGGCACTCGCCCTGAAGGGGGCCAAGGTGCTCCAGATCGGCTGCGACCCGAAGCACGACAGCACCTTCCCGATCACCGGAAAGCTCCAGAAGACCGTCATCGAAGCCCTTGAAGAGGTCGATTTCCACCATGAGGAGCTCACACCCGAGGACATCATCGAGACCGGATTTGCCGGCATCGACGGACTTGAAGCCGGCGGCCCCCCGGCCGGAAGCGGCTGCGGCGGCTACGTGGTCGGTGAATCGGTCGCCCTGCTCCAGGAGATGGGGCTGTATGACAAATATGACGTGATCCTGTTCGACGTGCTTGGCGACGTGGTCTGCGGCGGCTTCAGCGCCCCGCTGAACTATGCTGACTACGCGATCATCATCGCAACCAACGACTTCGACAGCATTTTTGCGGCCAACCGACTCTGCATGGCCATCCAGCAGAAGAGCGTCCGCTACAAGGTGAAGCTTGCCGGCATCGTGGCCAACCGCGTGGACTACACCACGGGCGGCGGCACCAATATGCTCGACCAGTTCGCCGAACAGGTCGGTACGCGCCTGCTCGCCAAGGTTCCCTACCACGAGCTTATCCGGAAAAGCCGTTTCGCAGGCAAGACCATGTTCGCCATGGAGGACAGCGAAGAGGACAAGGCAGAGTGCTTGAAGCCCTATAACGAGATCGCGGACGCGATTCTTTCCGAAAATCCGCTCTCTTCAGTTCCGAAGCCCATCGGCGACCGCGAAATATTCGATATCGTCGGCGGCTGGCAGTAAAGGTTTCCTGCGCATTTTATTTTTACTGCATAACGTGTTATATTTACAAAGGCGGAGCCCCTGTTCCGCCTTTTTTTATTTCCTGCACGCTCTCTCCATCGCATCACGAACCTCTATCCATGATGCATCTGCCTGTTTGGCCGGTGTATCGAGGATTTCTATATTTCATGATGTCGGGAAGCCCCCCGGACTGCGTCATGCTTCCCCAACCCCCGAAACTACGGAAAGATTGAGATCAGGCATCCATGATCAACATCGGGGCAGTCTGGAAAAAGTTCAACAACATGATTTCTCCGCCGGACGATATCCGTGTGGAGACAAAACAATAACGGAGATGGTATGGCAATGACGAAATCGGGGAATCCCGCACTGAAATCGACCGTATTCGACGGGCTCGAAAAGGCAGGTACGCAGGGTGAACGGATGACCATCCAGGGGACGGTCAACAAGGTGGCCTTCATGCTGCTGACGGTGATCGCTTCCGGCGCACTCCTCTGGTACCGGTTCAGCCAGTCGATGGACTTTGCCGAGGTCGCACCCCTTTTCTACGGCGGCCTGATCGGCGGATTCTGCGTCAGTCTCGTCATCATCTTCAACAAAAAGCTCGCCCCCAGGCTCGCCTTTGTCTACGCCGTTCTGGAAGGTCTGGCCCTTGGTGGCATTTCCGCCCTCATGGAACGGAGCTATCCCGGTATCGTCAGTACGGCCACGCTGCTCACCTTCGGGACCTTTGCCGCGCTGCTTGCGACCTACCAGTCCGGGCTCATCAGGGTGACGGACAACTTCCGGCGCATGGTGATTTCGGCCACCGGCGCCATCGGAATTTACTACCTTCTCAGCTTCGGCCTCTCCTTTGCCGGCATCAGGCTGCCACTGATCCATGACGCCGGTATGCCAGGTATCATCTTCAGCCTGCTGGTGGTCGGGATCGCCGCCATGAACCTCGTGCTCGATTTCGATTTCATCGAGCAGGGCGCCTTGCGGGGTGCACCGAAATACATGGAGTGGTACGGCGCCTTCGGCCTCATGGTGACCCTCGTCTGGCTCTACATCGAAATACTCAGGCTGCTGTCGAAGAGCCGGAGCCGATAAAATGAACCCGGGGAGGTGAACCCATGCACACCGTCGATCTGAAAAAGGAGCTTAAAGAGCTGTATAATCCTTCAGCCAGGGAGGTCGGTGATCTTGAGGTTCCTGAAATGACCTTCCTGACGATCGATGGCGAAGGGGACCCGAATAGTTCGGAAGTCTACCAGGGTTCGGTTGAAGCGCTTTTTTCCGTTGCCTACGCGGTCAAGTTCCTGGTGAAAAAGGGGCCTTCGCGGATCGATTATGGCGTCATGCCGCTTGAAGGGCTCTGGTGGGCGGATGATATGTCTCGATTCTCGGTCGATAACAAGTCGGAATGGAAGTGGACCATGATGATCATGCAGCCCGCTTTCGTGACGCAGGAGTTGATTGGCCAGGCACTCGATGGTGTCAGAAAGAAAAAAAAGCTGAAAGGGCTGGACGACCTGAGAATATGCGCGTATGCCGAAGGCAGAAGTGCGCAGATTCTTCATGTGGGTCCTTTTGCCGATGAGGGGCCGACAATAGAGCGCCTCCATCGTTACATCGCGTCCCGCGGGGTCTTGACCGGCAAACATCATGAAATCTATCTGAGCGACATCCGAAAGGCCGATCCGGCCAAATGGCGGACGATCATCAGGCAGCCGTATCGATTGCATGACTGACCTCTTGGCCATGCTTTCCGGCGGAGACCGCCGGTCGATCGGGCGGGCTAACGAAGCAGCCGATCTCGTGCTCTCTTCCCCGGAGCTGTTCGTCATGCTGATCGAAGGTATCTCTTCCGCCGATCCGGTAGTGGCGATGCGTAGTGCGGATGCGGCTGAAAAGGTCACTGCCATCCGGCCGGAAATGCTGGAGCCTTTTACCGACCAGCTTCTCAACCGCCTTTCGGGAATTACGCAGCAGGAGGTCCGCTGGCATGTTGCGCCCATGCTGATCCGGCTGCCGCTCACCCCGGCTGACGAACAGACTGTCATGGGGATCCTGACTTCGTACACAAACGACAAGAGCAGCATCGTCAGAACGTCGGCCATGCAGGCCATGGCAGACCTTGCACTCCGGAGCAGCGGTTATCATACCGAGGTGCTCAGTAAACTTGAGGCGCTCGTTGCGATTGGCACTCCGGCCATGCGGGCCAGGGGGCGGAAGCTGCTGGCGAGGCTTGCCGGTGTCGCCGTAACTGACCGCTGAGTTCCATGGAAAGTCACGAAGAGAAACTGGCCCGTGTGCTGAGGGACAAGGTCGCGGTCGTGCCGTACGACCCATCGTGGCCGATCCGGTTCGAGGAGGAGCGTCGCCACCTTCGCGAATGCCTGCCGACGGACCTCGTCGGAAGGATCGAACACTTCGGCAGCTCGGCCGTGCCCGGCCTTGCTGCAAAGCCTGTCATCGACATGCTGGTCGAGGTGGTGAGCCTCGATGAAACCCGTGGACGAATCGTGCCGATCCTCGTAGCGCAGGGGTACGACTATTTCTGGCGGCCGACGCACGGCGACGACACCCCGCCATGGTACGCCTGGTTCATCAAGCGTGACGGGGCAGGCACGAGAACGCATCATATCCATATGGTCGAGCCACATTCTGAACATTGGGATCGCCTGTTGTTCCGTGACTATCTGATCGCCCGGCCGGCGCTAGCCCGCCGGTACGGTGAGTTCAAGCAGGAGTTGGCCCGTACGAGCAATGAGCGGGTTGCCTATGCCCAGGCCAAAAGCGATTTCATCGAAAAGATCACCGTAGAGGCCAGATATCACTTCGGAGCATAGCCTTCGTGAATCAGTTCGGGCTATTTGATAACAATTGTTTATTTTTTTGTAATGGACCGAGATGCATCGGTCGTTGAACACATTCTGAACCTTATAAAGGAGTTGTCATGAAAAAGTTTTTCGTTGTCCTTGTTGGATTGATGGTTTTTGGAACCGCCGCCCAGGCGAAGCAGAAGGTTGCGCCGAAAGAGGATCTTCCGAAGCAGCAGATGGTGATCTGTGACGGGACGATGGGCTCGATGTGCCCGATGATGGATGCGATGCCGGTCATGTTGCAGGTGATGAAGTTGGAGCAGCAGCTAGATGAAGGGGTTTCGGGAAGCGAAAAGAAGGTCCTTCTTGCCGACAAGGCCAAACTGATCGAGGTGCTTGATTCAGCTATAGCCAAGATGAAGAGCGCGCCGATGCCCTGTATGTCACAGCCGATGCCATGTGCGCCTCCGAAGAAGTGATCCTTTCCATGCCTCAGGCATGAACCACCAGAGGCTGTCTCAGAAGCAAAACTGAGACAGCTTTTTTTGCTTATTATTTTCGCACAGATTTCCCCTCTGTCATTATGATTCCGACGCAGTCAGGCGAAGAATCCATAATGAATCTGACAAAATATTGCAGAAATGGTAGTTATCATGAGTTGCCCAAATTCCTGGCTGTAACCGTATTGTGATCCAGCCTCAATATGAATCTGGGAGGGTTGAATGTAAGGAGGGTTAGGTCCCTCCTGAAGAATTCCTGTTTCCGCCCCGTTCTGCAAGCTCAGAAGGCGCAGGCGTACTTGCATACGATGGCGTTGCCCTCCTTGCGGATATCCGGCCTGATGGTGGTCTCCTTTTCGACCAGTTCACGCAGCAGCGCGGTGAACGTTCCGAGGTAGAAGTTGCCGACCACCGGATGCGAGGGGTAGGTGACCTTGACCGTGATGCTGGGATAGGGCTTGGTGCCATAACCGAACTCACCGCTGCCGGCGAAGGTCCAGGCGTTCTTGCTGATGGCGAACAGAAATGTCCTGAAGGCCAGGCCGGAAGGAAGGATCTTGACGATCTTCTGGAATGGCGCAGGGATGCGCACCCTGAGCAGGTATTTCGCGGTGCGTTCGCCCGACTCCTTCAGGATGTCAGCCGTGGCTTTTTCTCCGATCTCCTTCTCCAGGGCCTTGACGAGCGAGTGGAACTTCGACTCTTCGATCATCTCGGAGGGAAGGTTGCCGATCCAGTGGCCCTGGCCGGTATTGGCGAGGATCTCTTCTGTGCGTGATTTGCCGTAGGCTGATTCGAGGGCGCCGACGGTCTGTATGATTGAGTTGGGACCGATTCTGGATGGAGTGCTCATGGACGGTGGTCTGTGGTTCAGTGTCTGGTTCGTTTTGTCTTTTTCCTGCTTGGCGTAGTTGCGGGCACGGCTACCGGTTTCGGCTCCCCCGGAATCCGGGGCAGGAGTGTTTCGGTCGTCCATCCCGCCCTGACGCTCGACGTTACGGCAGCGAACGGGTCGCTGGGCCGGAACGGCTCGATCGATCCGGATTGCCATATGGTTGTGGGGCTCACGGGTTGGCCGGATGCAGGGCTGAAGGCGCTTACGGTGTAATTGCCGGGGGGCAGGCCATGGAATGCGAAGCTGAAAGCTCCCCCTGCTGCAGGGTGGACGATCGTCCGGTGTACGACGGAGCCTCCTTCACGACGGGCTTCAACGATCGCTTCCGAAGCTCCGGTTGAACCCGAACCGCTGATTTCGCCGTACTGGTCCGGTCCGGCGGTGTTGAACCTTGACATTACGAGTGACTCTTTTCCCCTGGCGCCGGCGAGCGTAGAGATGATGCCGGGGCGCACCTTGACCACGTACTCCGTTGATGGTTCGAAGCCCGCCTGGGCCTTGAGAGACCAGGTGCGGCTGTCATATCTCGATATCGATACAGGTATCTCCTGTTCGCCGGAATTCCGGATGGCTGCAACGGTCACGGCTTTGCCGAGCGTCGATTCATCGACCGGCAGGTTGAACTGCAGCTCGATGCATGGGCCGGCATCGGGGCGGACCATATCGAGCAGGGCGTTCGTGGATTTGTCTGCAGGGACGATCGCTACCGAGAGGTTCGGGTAGGTGACGGTGTGCATGCCGCCGGAAAATTCCAGGGATTTGGCGTTCTCGGGTGATGAACCCTCCGTTGCGAGCAAGATGTCGTAGGTCGATTTCGGATTCATGACATCCGTGAAAAGCCGGAATGTTGACTCCTCATCGGCGCGGCTCTGGGTGAAATAGCCGAGCACCTTCAGCGGGGCGCCTGTTGCTTTCTCCCTGATGCTGATTGCCGAAAGGTCGAGAGATCGGGACCGGATGCCCCTGTTGAGGATGACCTCTATTTCTCGTGCATTCACCGGCCGGACCGACCGGATTGCCAGGGGAGATGCGTCCCCTGTGGCAAGCCTGAGTGAGATCTCTTTCGCTCCCGTTGAGACGATTGGCGTGGAAGTGACACCGAACTCATCCTTGCCGCGGTCGAACCGAAGGTTGCCATTGTTGTCCCTCAGGGCGACGAGTCGATAGTTGCCCGGGGCGAGGCTCTCGAGACGGAAGCTTCCTGTGGCATCGGTCTGGGTCATGTAGTCCGGGGCTGCGGGCAGGCTGTCGGGTCGGGCCCCGCTCGACGGGTCGAGCATGTAGGCCATGACCGGGATGTTCGACGCAGGAGCGAACCGCCGGGTCCATACCTTGCCTTCGAGTGTTCCCTGGTCGATGACCGGACCGGTTGAAAACGGCAGCGACCAGCTGCTGGCGAGTTCGGTTCCGTAATAGCTTTTCAGGGATTTCCTGAGTGTGAGCGAATAGGTGCGCCCCGGTTTCAATGGTGAGTAGATCCTGATTTCGGCCTCCTTGCCGTGCATCGAGACCTGGTACTCCTTGATGACGGGAGAGAAAAAGATCGCCTTGGCCAGCGCCGGAGTGGTGACGAATCGGTTGAATTCGAGATGGATCGTTCGCGGCGAGACGTTGACCGTGCCCGGTTCCGGGCTCGATGCGATAACGGCGAGTGGGGTTGTGTCCGGGGGTCCGCCTGTAGGGGGGCGGTCAACGGCGCAGGCTGCGATAAAAAGCGGGAGGAAGAGGATCGCCAGAGTTTTCAGGCCGGGAAATCGTTTCACGAATTGTCTCCCTTCGGTGAGTTGAAGGATAGCTGCCCCCTAAATTGTTTCTCAGCGTGAAAATTCTTAAATTAAAAACTGAAGATAATCTATGAAAGCCTTTTGTTGAAAAAAATAGATCCATTGCGCTATAGATGGCCAGAAGAAATTTCAAGGTTCTTTATGTCTCTGGCGAAGTTTCTCCTTTTATAAGGGTCAGTTCGCTGGCCGATTATATGGCTTCGTTCCCGCAGGCCCTCGAGGAAGAGGGTTACGAGGCGCGGATCATGATGCCCAAGTATGGGATCATCAATGATAGGAAGTTTCGCCTGCATGATGTACTCCGCCTCTCCGACATCGAAGTCCGTCTGAAGGAGAAGAGCGATATGCTGCATGTGAAGGTTACGGCGCTTCCATCCAGCAAGATTCAGACCTACTTTCTCTACAACGAGAAATATTTCAAGCGAAACGGTCTCTTCTCCGACATCCAGCTTGGTGGCGACCACAAGGGAAGCGCTGAAAAGCTGATATTTTTCAGCGTCGGTGTGCTCGAGACGCTCGTCCGCCTCGGATGGCAGCCAGATATCATCCATTGCCACGACTGGCATGCGGGGCTTGTGCCGCTCCTTGTCAAAACCCAGTATGCCCACCACGAGTTTTTCAGGAAGGTGAAGGTGGTTCAGACCATCCACAACGTCTACCGGCAGGGGATGTTCCAGACCAAGGTTTTCCAGAAATACCTTTCCGAAGAGGTCTTCGACGGCCTGGTGAAGCAGGGCGAAGAGGTCAATCTGCTGGCCACAGGTGTGAAATACGCCGATCTGGTCACCACCACCTCCAAGCGATATGCCCACGATATCACGCACGACAGCACGCTATCCTGCGGCCTGGACGCGGCGCTGCTGGAGCGGGGCGATCGTTTCCACGGCATCCTCAACGGCATCGATACCCGCCAGTGGAACACCTCCTCCGACAAGTTGATCAAGAAGAGATACAGCACCGAACAGCCCGAGATCAAGTTAGAGAACAAGAAGGTGCTTCTCGAGGAGGTCGGCCTGCCTTTCGCTGAGGAGACGCCGTTGGTCGGCATCGTGGCGAACTTCGATGCTTTCCAGGGGGCCGAGCTTCTGAAGGAGAGCCTCGAAAAGTTGCTCGAACTTGACCTTCAACTGATTGTTTTCGGATCCGGCGACAAGGAGTATGAACAGTTGCTTCTCGATGCTGCTGCCGAAAACCCCGAGAAGATGGCCTTGCGGACCGAGTTTTCGGACGCCTTCTTCCATCAGATGATGGCCGGGCTCGACATCATCGTCATGCCTTCCAGGATCGAAGCGTGCGGCATGATCCAGATGTTCGCCATGACATACGGCACCGTGCCTGTGGCCTACGCGGGCGGCGGAATCGTCGAGACCATCGAGGAGGTGGATGGCGACAAGGGGACAGGCTTCATCTTCAATGAGTACACGCCCGAAGCCCTGCTCTCGAAACTTGGTGGCGCCCTTGCGCTCTTTGCCGACAAGGAACGATGGGGACGCCTCATCCTCGAAGCCATGAGCCGCGATTTTTCATGGAAAGCCTCGGCCGAGGAGTATGGCGAGCTTTACCGGGAACTCCTGGGTTAGGCGCCATGATGGAGAAGGTTAAGGTACTCTTTCTCGACAGGGACGGGACGATCAACAGGGACCTCGGTACGTACGTTTCGTCAAGGGAAGAGTTCGTGCTGATCGACCGGGCCGACGAAGCCATCGCAGTTGCCAGGGCGGCCGGGTTCAGGATCGTGATCATCACCAACCAGGCAGGCATTGCGCGCGGCATCGTGACCGCCGAGCAGGTCGAGGACCTGAACCGCTACCTCAACGAGCTGCTCTCCATGAAGGACGCCTTTTTCGACCGTTGCTACTACTGCCCTTCGCACCCGGATTACCCGCATCCCGAGTACGACCGCTTTATCGAATGCCGTAAACCTTCCCCCCGCATGGTCGAGCAGGCCATAGCAGATTTCAGGAAGGAAGGTATCGAGGTGGATATGGCAGGTTCCTTCTTCGTCGGTGACAAGCTGGTCGACGTCGAGTGCGGACTCCGGGCCGGCCTGAGGCCGATCCTGGTGCGCACCGGCCACAATGAGGAGGCGCTCTGCCTCCAGCGCGGGGTCTTGCCTGAACATGTCGCCGACGACCTCTACCGGGCCGTCTTCGACTATATCCTCCCCACGGCATCCCGCTGAGGGTCGGCCATGCTCTCTCTTTACCTTCATATCCCCTTCTGCCGCGAGCGCTGCCTCTATTGCGATTTTTTCCTGGTGACCCGGAAAGAGCATGTCGGTCGCTTTTTCGATGCCCTTGCCGAAGAGACCCGTTCGAAGGCCGAACTCCTCAAAGGCAAGCGGATCAACGCGATCCATTTCGGCGGCGGCACTCCCTCCATCGTGCCGGTCTCCCTTCTTTCCGGGTGGTTGTCGCAGGTTGCCGGCCTCGCCAGCATGGAGCCAGACGTCGAAATCACCCTTGAAGCCAACCCTGAAGACCTCAATCCAGCAGTGCTTGGCGAGCTTCGCGATGCCGGGGTCAACCGGCTGAGCATCGGTGTGCAGTCGTTCACCGGCAGGAAGCTGCGCGCACTCGGCCGGGCGCATTCGGCGGACGATTCGGTCCGGACGGTGACCGAGGCCATGGAATGCTTCGATTCGGTTTCCATCGACCTGATGTGCGGGGCCGAAGGTGAGGGGGCAGGCGAGTGGGAGGGGGACCTTCGGATTGCGCTGGGGTTGAGGCCGCAGCACGTGTCGGTCTACATGCTGACCCTCGAGGAGAAGACACGCCTCTGGAGGGACGTCCGTCGGGGCATGATCGAGCTTCCTGACGAGGCGGTACAGGCCGGGATGTACGAACGGGCACGCATCATGCTTGCCGGCGCGGGTTATCGGCACTACGAGGTCTCGAATTACGCGCTGGAGGGTTTTCATTCACGCTACAACCTCGCGAGCTGGATGCGCGAGCCCTATCTCGGCTTCGGCCCTTCGGCGCACAGCTTCATGGTTTCCGGCGATGAACAGGTCAGGTTCTCCAATGCCTGCAGCCTGACACGTTACCTTGCCGATCCTGCCGGGGCGGAGGATTTCCGCGAAGTGCTCACTCCGGAACAGCGATTCGACGAGGAGGTGTTCCTCTCCCTGAGGATCAACCGCGGATTGCCGCTCGGCTTTTTGCGAAAATGGCATGAATCCGAACTGCATCACCTCGACGCCGAGCTCGGCGGATTCCTGGAAAAAGGGTGGATCCGCATCGACGGCGACATTGTCACCCTCACCGAAAAGGGGTTCCTTTTTGCCGATCTGGTCGCCACCGGCCTTATCCATGCCTGAGACTTGTTTCGGCCTTCAACCCTCTCTTTCGCTCATTTTTTCCCCGATAGCTCAATTCCGGTCAACTTCAGGCGATTCGGCGATACGACCGGTAATTTATTCCGGTCCGAAAAAAGAGGGGCTGAAATGCTTATATTTTCCCCGGCCTCTTCCTTTGACAACGGAAGGGCACGAAAACGCCTGGCCCTGAACGGGCCGAGAACCATGGATACCGCATGAATCACAGAAAGCTCAACAGGATCGTCGCCGCCGTAATGTTTCTGGTCGCGGAGACCGTCTACCTGGCGACGATGGCGCCGACATTGTCGTTCTGGGACTGCGGCGAGGTGATTGCGACCGCACGAACGCTCGGTATTCCCCATCCTCCGGGGGCTCCATTTTTCCTCCTGATAGGGCACATCTTTTCCATGCTGCCCTTTTTTCATGACATAGGCGCCCGTATCAACCTGGTCAGTACGCTGGAGAGTTCGGCCACGGTCATGCTCACCTACCTGATCACGGTTCGGCTCATTGTTTCCAGCCGGGGTACCGATCCTGACCTGTGGAACGGGACGGAGAAGATCTCCGCCTACGGCGGCGCGGCCATAGGCGCGCTTGCCCTGGCCTTTTCCGAAAGCTTCTGGTTCAATGCGGTCGAGACCAGCCTTTGGGCGGCCTCCTCCTTTTTTACGGCTACGGTGATCTGGATGATCCTCTGCTGGTACGAGGAGGATCCGGAGCCCGGCAACGAGCGCTGGCTGCTGGCCGTGATGTACATGATCGGACTGTCGATCGGCGTGCACCTGCTCTCCCTGCTTGCGCTCTTCTCGGTGGTGCTGATCTACTATTTCAAGAAGTACGAAGTTACGCCGCTCTCTTTCGGCCTGATGCTGCTTGGCAGCCTCGCCCTGTTTTTCCTGATCTACCGTGTGATCATCAAGGAGTTGCCGGTGCTGCTGGTCACCACCTCCTGGTGGGGCCTGCTCGCGCTGGTGGCCCTGCTGGCATTCGGAGTCTACCATACCCACAGGAACCGCTGGATCCTGCTGAACACCGGCCTTTTGGCCGTGTTGCTGCTTGTCCTCGGCTATACCACCTATCTGCTGATCTTCGTTCGCGCCCATGCCGGGCCGCCGATCAATGAAAACAACCCGTCGACGCTTGATGCCTTCTTTTCCTATGTCAACCGCGAGCAGTACGGGGAGTGGCCGCTCTGGCCGAGGAGATGGTCGCCCGAGCCGGTCCACCAGTATTTCTACGACCGCTATTCGAGCGATCTCGACTACTTCCTGAACTACCAGCTCAACTACATGTATCAGCGTTATTTCGGCTGGCAGTTCATTGGACGGCAGCATGACATGGAAGGTGCGCTGGTCGACTGGGGCGTGCTTTGGGGTCTCCCGTTCCTGGCGGGAGTAGCAGGGATGATCTCCCACTTCAGGCGCAACTGGAAGATGGCCTCCGCTGTTGCCGCCCTGTTCCTCATGACCGGGCTGGTGCTGGTGGTTTACCTGAACCAGCCTGAGCCGCAGCCCCGCGAACGGGATTACAGCTATGTCGGCAGCTTTTTCGCGTTCGCCATCTGGATCGGGATAGGGATGGAGAGCCTGTTCGCCTGGGCCGGCCGGCTCATGAAGCCGGGCGATGAGCGGCGGCGGGCGATGGCTGTTGCCGGCATCCTGGCCGTCGGAGTGCTGCTGGTCGATGGCCGCATGCTGCAGGCCAACTACAGGACCCACGACCGTTCCGGCAACTACGTGCCTTGGGACTGGGCCTGGAACATCCTGCAGAGCTGTGAAAAGGACGCCATCCTCTTCACCAACGGGGACAATGACACCTTCCCGCTCTGGTACCTGCAGGAGGTCGAGCATATCCGGACCGACGTCAGGGTGGTCAACCTGAGCCTTGCCAATACCGGCTGGTACCTGCTGCAACTGAAGCATGAAAGCCCGAGAGGGGCCAAGCCGATCGATTTCAGCCTCGGAGACGCAGAGCTTGCAGGCATCACCTATGAGCCGGTCGACTCCATGGCGGTCGCCGTACCGGCCGGAATCGAGCAGCGCAGGCTCATCGAGGATGCGAAGCGTTCCGGTTCGACGCTTCCGTCGGCCCCGTCCGACTCCCTTCGCTGGCGGCTCGTGCCGGGTCTCAAGTATAAGGGGCAGGGGTATCTGAGGCCCCAGGATATCGCGGTGTTCGAGATCGTGGCCGCAAACTACGGTCGTCGCCCGATCTGTTTTGCGCTCACCGTGGACCCCGAAGGCATGATCGGACTGGACAAGCATCTCCGGCTGGACGGCATGGTCTACAAGGTGGTGCCCCTGCAGAGCGATTCGCCCATGGGCTTCGTGGACGCGGGCAAGCTCTACGGAAATCTGTTCCACACCTACCGATACCGGAACCTCGGCAACCCGAAGGTCTACATCGAGCAGACCGGACGGGATCTTGCCGGCAATTATCCGCCGCTTTTCGTGCGACTGGCACTCGAATTGGCCTCTTCTCCCGACAAACCGGTGATGTTGACCGATCAGTCGGGCCTTCCTGTAGTCAGGCAGCGAGGCCCCCTTGCCGTCGAGGTGCTCGACCGGTCCACCCGTCTTTTTCCGATCGACCGCTATCCGGTCACGCCTGCGCTTGCGGTTTCAGCCGTGTCGATCTATGCCGGTCAGGGTGAAAAGCAGAAAGCTTATCCGTATATTCAATATCTGGAATTTCTGGCGAGCCAGAGCGACGAGCGGCGCGAACCCACCCTGTTCTTCTCCCTCGCACGCGCCTATCAGGCCGTAGGCAGGAAGCGGGAGGCCGAAGCGCTGGTCGATCGCCTCAAACGGGAGCTTCCTGAACTGGGGAAGCAGCTCGATTCCTTAAAGCAATAGATCGTAGTTTATGAGCAGCAGTATTCATGCGAAAGCCGTCATCGGCTCGGGAGCGCAAATCGGCGAAGGCGTGGTGGTCGGCCCCTTTACGGTGATCGAGGATGATGTCGTAATAGGCGATGGTACCGTGATCGGTCCACATGTGCACATCGCCGACGGCGCACGCATTGGCAGCGAGTGCAGGATATCTTCCGGAGCGGTGCTTTCGACGGCTCCGCAGGACCTGAAGTTCACTGGAGAGAAGACCTATCTCCATATCGGTGACCGCACGGTCATCCGCGAGTGCGTGACCCTGAACAGGGGCACGAAGGCCAGCGGTAAGACGGTCGTCGGCTCCGACAACCTGATCATGGCCTATGTACATGCAGGTCACGACTGCATCATCGGCAACAACGTCGTGATCGCAAATTCGGTGCAGTTCGGCGGACATTGCGAGGTCGGCGACTATGTCGTGGTCGGCGGGCTTTCCGGTGTGCACCAGTTCGTCCGGATCGGCCGGTATGCCATGGTCGGCGGGATTTCCCGCGCGGCCCTCGATGTGCCCCCGTTCGTCATGGCCGGCGGCCACTCCTCCTTCCGGTATGAAGGACTGAACATCATCGGCTTGAAGCGCAGGGGGTTCACCTCCGAACAGCTGGGTGTCATCCGAGACGTCTACCGCGTCATCTTCCAGTCCGGCCTTCTTATCAGCAACGCCCTTGATACCGTGAGGCGTGATTTCCCCCAGACCCCGGATGTGCTCGAAATTCTCGGCTTTTTCGACTCGAATCCGTACGGCAGGAAGTTCATCAAGCCCTTCAAATCATAAGATCCGTTATGGCCCTGTCGCGGTCGATAACGGTTCTAAATCCATTCTGAATTATGCCATCCTGGGCTATCGGCATCGATCTCGGCGGAACGAACATCAAGGCGGCGGTTGTGGATGAGGTGGAGGGGATCCTCTTCGAGGATTCCCAGCCTACCGATACCGCATCCGGCCCGGAAGGGGTCGTCAGGCAACTCGCGCTCCTTGCTTCCGAGCACTATCAGCGCGCCTCGGAATCGCTTGACGCAGGTATCTTTGCCGGTATCGGCGTCGGGGCTCCCGGCGCGGTCGACTCGGCGCGCGGCATGCTCAGCTATCCGCCAAACCTTCCCGGCTGGGGCCGCTACGCCCTGCGGGACGGACTCCAGGCCCGGCTCGAACACGCACACGGGGTCTCCGCGCCCATTCTGATCGAAAACGATGCCAATGCCGCAGCCTACGGAGAGGCCGTGTTCGGTGGGGGAAACTCCTTCAGGGACTTCATGATGGTGACCCTCGGCACCGGGGTCGGCGGCGGGATCATACTCGACAGGAAGCTCTATCGCGGTCCGAACGGCACGGCAGGCGAGATCGGATTCATGATCATCGATTTCGAGGGAGAGAGCGTGCATGCCGGCGTCCGCGGCACCATCGAAAGCCTGATCGGCAAGCAGAAGATCGTGGAGCTTTCCTGCGGCATGATCCGCGACCCTAAGGCGTCGCCCCGACTCATGGAGCTTTGCAGCCGCGACCTGTCGAAGGTCTCTCCCCGACATATCGAACAGGCGGCCAAGGAGGGCGATCCGGTCGCCCTGCGCGTCTGGCAACGGGTCGGCATGATCCTCGGCGTCGGCCTTGCCAACATCGTGGCGCTGATGGATATCCGCAAATTCGTGATCGGAGGCGGCATTGCGGCCGCCGGCCAGCTCATTTTCGAACCGGCCCTGATGCAACTGCACCGCTCGACGCTTCCGTCGATGCACGAGGGGCTTGAGATCGTGCCTGCAAGGCTGGGCAACAAGGCCGGGGTGTGCGGCGCGGCCGCGCTCTGCTTCGCTTCGGGCCACCCGCTGCGCACCGATGATTGAAGGGCTCAGGCATATCCTGTTCCCGGAGGTCTGTGTCGCCTGCCGTACGCTGCTCGATGCCGGAGATCATCTCCTCTGTGCAGGATGCCTCGCGGAGTTCACTCCCTATTCGGGGGCCGGAGCGGGCGGCGAAGCGCTCAGGCGGGTCATCCGGGAGCATTTCGGCCCGGATGAGGTGCCCTCCGAAGCATGGTGCCTCTACCCCTACCGGCGCAGCGGCAGGCTGCATGACGCGATGCACGCAATGAAATACGAAGGCATATTCCCGATCGGCAACCTGTTTGGCCGCAAACTCGGCGAACTGATCGCCTCCTCGGGCGGTCACGGGGTATTCGACGGCATCGTACCGGTGCCGTTGCACTCGCTGAAGGGCATCGAACGGACCTACAACCAGGCGGGGCAGATCGCGGATGGCATCTCCGGCATCCTTGGCGTTCCTGTGCTGGATGGGGTGATCGTCCGGCAGCGCTATACCGGTTCCCAGACCGGGCTGAGCTCGACGGCCCGCAGGAAGAACGTCCTGGGTGCGTTCCGGCCCGGTCGCGCGAAGTGCCCGTTGCGAGTATTGCTCGTGGACGACGTGGTTACCACCGGTGCGACCCTGACCGCCGCCGCCGCGGTACTCAGGGACTCCGGAGCCTCAATGGTTGCCTTCGCAGCAATCGCCCTTACTGAAAAGGAGTAGTGTCCATGGACCTTTTCTATGTTTCCCCCCGACAGCTCGACCTTGCGCGCGGGCGTGCCGTGATCGACGGCGACGAGTTCCACCACCTGACCAGGGTGCTCAGGAGCAGGGAGGGCGACGAGATCGCCATCACGGACGGGGCCGGGCTGTCGGCCAGGATGACCATTGACGCCATTGGCAAACGATCATTGGATGGCTCGATACGGGAGTGCGTCCGTGTTGATCGGCCCGCAACCAGCGTCTCGGTGGCCATTTCGCTGCTCAAGTCACCACATCGATTCGATTTTTTCCTTGAGAAGGCTACCGAACTCGGGATTGACCGGATCATCCCCATGACGACTCGTCGTACGGTGTCGACCCCGTCGGCAGAGAAGTTTGAACGCAAGGTCGAGCGCTGGCAAAGCGTCGTCCATTCGGCCGCGCGGCAGTGTCGGCGCTTTTATCTGCCCGAAGTGTGTGAACCGGTCACTTTCGCCGATGCGCTTCACCTCCCGGGCTATGATATCCGCCTCATGCCCTACGAGTCGGAAGAGCGGCTACCGGATTTTGACCCGGCAGGAAAGAGCATCCTTTTCCTCATTGGTGGAGAGGGTGGTTTCACCAGCGAAGAGGTCGTCGAGGCGGAGGCCGCAGGGTTCGCACCGGTAACCTTCGGCGCCACGATCCTCAGGGCCGAGACGGCCGGCATCTTCGCCGTGGCCCTCGTTCGGGCCCGGCTCCTGCGGGAAGCCGATGCCAGCCAGCGTCTTTGACCTTCCCGTTCCGCCGTTCAGAAGATGTTTTGCTGCGGCCGTCCTGCCGGTGTACATTGTAGGAGTAGTGATGCGTGACACGAATTGACCGGCAGTTGACTGCCCATCCTGATGAAACCTCCCCCCGAACGAACAGCTGAATCGATGAACGAGAAGAATACCCTTAAAATCAACCGTATCGTGGTGCTTGTCGCAGCACTCCTGATCTCCTCGATCTTTCTGTCCATGATCCGCCCGTTTCTCCTGACCATCCTGCTGGCAGGGATCTTCGCCGGACTCGAGGTGCCGCTTTTCAACCGTTTCCAGAGCCTGTTCGGCCAGCGCCGGAGCCTGAGCGCCGCCCTGACGCTCGTGATCTTCCTGCTGATCGTGATCCTGCCGCTTGCCGGGCTTGTGGCCGTGGTGGCCACGCAGGCCGTCTCGCTGAGCCGGACGGCCATTCCCGTGATCCGCGAGCAGCTCCAGGGGCCTGCGCAGTTGCATGGCCTGCTGTCGAAGCTGCCGTTCTCCCACGACATCGAGTTCTCCAGCGACCTTATTCTTCAGAAAGCCGGTGAGTATCTCGGACGCCTGGGCGCGGCGCTTTTCGACAGTATTTCGGCCTTCACCTACACGGCGGTGTACGATCTGCTGCTGTTTTTCATCTTCTGCTACACCATGTTTTTCTTCCTGAAGGACGGCCATACCCTGATGGAAAAGATCCTCGCTTCCGTCCCGATGAACGAGGTTGACCAGAAACGGCTTCTCGACAAGTTTCTTTCGGTCACCAGGGCCACGATCAAGGGCACGCTGGTCATCGCCGTGCTGCAGGGCACGCTTGCAGGGCTTGCCTTCAGGGTCGTCGGTATCGACAGCGCCGTGTTCTGGGGAACCGTCATGGCCGTGCTGTCGATCATGCCGCTCATCGGTTCGCCGATCATCTGGATACCGGCCGTGATCGTCCTTGCGGTTTCGGGCCAGTACCTTCAGGCTGCCGGACTGGCGCTTTTCTGCAGCCTCATCGTCGGCCAGATCGACAATATCCTCAGGCCGATCCTGGTGGGACGCGACACGCAGATGCACGAGCTGTTCATCTTTTTCGGCACGCTTGGCGGTATCGGGATGTTCGGTGTGTTCGGGTTCATCATCGGACCTGTGATCGCGGCCTTGTTCGTAACGGTGTGGGATATCTACGGGGAGACATTCAACGAGGCTCTTGTCGATATCAGGCAGGGGAAGCCCGGGAGCTCCGAGCCATAGCTCTGCACGGCGCGGAAGGCGCCAAATATCAATGAACGAAAAAAGCCGCCCCTGTTTCGAAACGTAGGCGGCTTTTTATACGATCAGTCCGGCACGATCAGTCGACCCTGACGACCTCTTCGGCTGCGAAGAAGAATGCTCCTTCGATGGCTGCGTTTTCAACCGAGTCGGAGCCATGGATGATGTTTTCACCCTTGCTGTCGGCATAGAGCTGGCGGATGGTGCCTGCGTCGGCCTGGGCAGGGTCGGTGGCGCCGATGACGGTCCTGAAGTCGGCGACGGCGTTATCCTTCTCGAGGATCATGGGTACGCAGGGGCCGGAAGACATGAAGTCGACCAGTTCGCCGTAGAACGGACGCTCTTTGTGGACGGCGTAGAATGCGCCAGCGGTTTCTTTGGTCAGCCTGGTCTTTTTCATGGCCACGATGCGGAACCCGGCGCGTTCGATCTTGTCGGTGACGGCGCCGATGAGCTGCTTGCGCACGCAGTCTGGCTTGAGGATGGTGAGAGTTCTTTCCATTGCGGGAGTCATTTGCGTTTACGGAATCTGAATCCGTGCGAAGATACGCAATGTCACCCGATTATGGAAAGGCGGCCGGGAAAATCTGCCGGACAATGTTCCTGCCGGTCGATGACCTGGAGCGTCACGGCATTGCAATCTGTTGTCAGTGTAACCGGACAGGTCAGATCGACGGGTTCCTGGCGGTGATTTTCGAAGCGGCTTTGTCGTTGAGTTCCACCAGGATCCTTGCCACACGCTGGCCATCCATCTTGATGACCTTGAAGCTGATTCCCTGCCATTCGAGGACGTCTGAAACGGAGGGAACCTCGCCAAGCTTGTTCATCATGAATCCGCCCATGGTATCAAACCTTGGCTCCTCATCCCTGAGGAAAACGTCAAGGTTGAGGTTGAATGCGGAGAGGAAGTCGTCAACTGTCAGCATGCCGTCCACGATCCATGTCCGGTGGCTTCTCCGCACGATCTTCCTGCTCACCTCCAGGTCGTCTGCCGGCACGTCTCCGATGATGCTCTCCAGTACATCGGTCAGGGTGATCGCCCCCTGGACCGAGCCGTGTTCGTCGATCACGAGCGCAAGGTGGGCCCGGTTCTTCCTGAAGACCTCGAGTACCCGGAACGCCGGTATCGATTCCGGCACGAACAGCGGGACCTTCATCGAGGTCTTGATGGCATCCTTCACGCTGCCGGGTTTCGTGAGCTGCAGGTTGACGAGGTCGAGCGAGCGCACGACGCCGCACAGGTCATCGAGGTTGCCCTCGGCCACCGGGAACCGGGAGCGGCCGCTGGCCTTGATTCGGGCGATGAGTTTGTCGTCCGAATCCTCAAGGTTGAGCCACTCGATCTCGTTGCGCGGGGTCATGATGGCGCTTGCCCGCTTGTCGCTCATGCGGAAGATGCGCGAGATCATGTCGTATTCAACCGATTCGAAAATGCCTTTTTTCGCTCCCTGCCTGATCATCATCATGACGTCTTCGTCGCTGACCATGGGGGCTTCGGCCGACTCTACGCCGAGCGCCTTCAGGACGATGCCGGTCGATCCGTTGACCAGGCTGACCAACGGTGAAGCGAGCCGTGAAAGCAGTTCGATGAATGTGGCGATTTTCAGGGAGATCGCTTCAGGGTGCTGCAGGGCGATCTTTTTCGGTACGAGCGTCCCGATCACCAATGAGAGATAGGTCAGGGGGATGACCACGATGGCGAAGGCTATGCCGATACTGTATGATTTGAGTTCCGGAACGGCATCCAGCATGCCTGCGACCGGAGCTGAGAAGACGACTGCGCCGTAGGCCCCGGTGACGATACCGATCAGCTGTGTCATTACCTGTATCGGCGAAAGGAAACTGCCGGGATTGTCGAGCAGCCTGAGCACCAGGCCTGCCGACGGGTACCCTGCGTCCTGCAATTCACGAAGTTTGGTCGGCCTGGAGGAGATGATGGCGAATTCCGCCATGGAGAAAAGGGCGTTGGCAATGATGAGGAGAACGATGATCAGTGCCTCGATACTGTGAGGATTCATGTGTCGGGTCAGGCAGCCCTGTTGGAATAGGTTACGGTGAAGAGTGATATGTCATTTTTACGTAAAGATAAAGAATAATCGTCGCCGGGGCCAGAACTGTTAAGCTGATGGGGGCGGTTCTCTCAAAATATGCGGCTTTCCTTGCCGGTAGCGGATATAATGGGTAAAATGATGGCAACGACCTTTCAACACAGCCCGGGTTATCGATGAGACATAACCGCCTTCCCAATCTCCTTTTCCTGCTACTTGCCAGCTTGCCGTTCATCCTCTCTTCCTGCACGGGCAGGAAGGGCGTCACCGATGCCGGTCCGATTTATGAGGAGGCATCCCGCTTTTTCCGCCACAAGCGGTATCCTGAAGCGCTCGACGCTTACAACAGGGCTCTTGCTGTCGATACCCTGAAAGGGTTTTCACGGCAGGCCGTCGATGCCCTGCTGCAGAAGAGCCGTATCGAGTGCCTGATCGGTGAATACGAAGAGGCTTTCCGGACATTCGGCGTACTCGAGAACCATGCAGGGCGGATGTTGCCCGACTCCCTGCACACCGCCCTGCAGATCAGTCGTGCCAGGATGCATGCCGAACTCGGCAATTTCGGCCAGGCGGCTGCCGTCATGGGGCGGATCCGTCAGCCCGATGCGTGGCAACGGCTTGAGCAGGCGGGCTTGTGGATAAAGGGCGGGGATTACGCCAGTGCTGCACAGGTTTGCCTTGGGCTTGCCTCTTCCGATGACCCTGCCGTTCGCATCGTATCCCTTTCAGGGCTGCTTGACTGCGCTGTTGCCCGCAACGATCCCGGACTCGATAAACCGGACGCCTATGCGGCGAAGATCGCAGCCGTTTCCGGCAAGGTCATGTCGATGCCCTCTTCGCCGGAGGTGCGGATCCGCGCACTGCGTATTGCGGCAAGAAGCCTGCAGCAGCTCGAACGGCAGCGTCCCAACGCCAGTTTCCTGCTCTTCCGGGCACTCGCCATCGCCCAGCAGGCCCAGTTGTCGCGCCTTGATCAGATCCTCCAGTTCGAGTCGAACGCCGTCATCGTCCAGAAGCCTGATGTCTACAGGAGCGTCATCGAGTATTTTGCTCAAAAAAACATGCCATACGCGCGGATGGCGGCGCTCTACAGGCTTGGCATGAGCCCCGGGCTCAGCGACAGTGAGCGGATCGACGCATTGAAGGGCGGCCTGCAGATTTGTCAGTATTATGGCATTCCCGCTTCCGCAACTGCTTATGTAAGCCTCGAAAAAGAGGCGGTCGGCAACCTTGAGGATCTGCTGATTGCCAACGGGCGCTATTTCGAGCTTTTTGAGGTGAGCGAGCAGGCGAAGCTTCTCGAACTGCAGCGCGAAATGCAGGCCGGAATCCGGAGTTTCAGGCTTCCGGCAGGCCACGAAGCCCTGCAGAACGAGATCATCGAGCAGACTCGCGAGATTTCCGGTCTGCTCCAGAGGAAGATTGACCTGGCGGACGAGGTGTCCGTATTCCAGCTGTCGGCTCCGGGCGACAAGGCGATCAGCCGGAAACGCGGGCGGCTGATCGAACTCGCAGCCGATGCCTCGGCCATCGACAATGGTGCTGCATCGAGGCTTCAGCTCACTCCGGTAACCATGATGACGGTCCAGAAGAGCCTGCGGCCGGACGAGGCACTGTTCAGGTTGTTTGTCAGGGACAGCCTGGCGACCGGCATGCTCATCAGCGGTCGGGAGATGCAGATCGTCACATCCCCGGTGCCCCGGCTTCTGCTACGCTCGCAGCTCGACGGCCTGCGGCAAACCCTGTCGGCAGGCGGTGCAGGCCTGGAGGAACACCTTCGCGCCGACCAGCAGCGGCTCTGGCTTACCGATGCCCTGTTGCAGTCCATGAACGAACACCTTTCGGGCTACAGTCATCTGATTTTCGTATCGGACAATCCGATACCGTTGCATCTGCTCGGCCGTGACCGCATGCTTGGCGTCCAAAAGCGTGTCTCAATGCTTGGTTCGGCCAAGGAAGCCGTGGCCTATTCCGGTCAGTTTCCGGCGGCAGGGCAGGCTCCGGGCATGGCGTTTTTCGATGCATCCCGGCCAGATCTTGCACAAATACACAAAATGTACCATCCTGCTGACCGCGTGTTCCTGCTATGGAAACCCATGTCGAAAGAGGAGCTCGGAGCGATAGAAACCAGGCTTGCCGCGCTGCTGAAGCGGGACGGTTCGGGCTCCGGAAGCATCAGGTCGCTTGCGACCGGCTCAGGCGATCCCGGGGATGGTGGATGGGTCTACCTGACCTCGTACGGTATCGACTGATGCTGCAGGTTTCGGTGCTCCTTATTGCGATCCGGCATAAAGGTTTTTTTGTTAGCCTCTGTTGCGGCGAAGCTTTGTGTTTTGTTAAATTATCGTTGTGTTCATTGGTGTTATTGCCACTTAAATCCGATCCTGTTTCATGGCAGAAGAGGTCCCCTCCGGCGGTTTGCTAAGACAACTGGCCCTTGCACTGAAAAACGAGCGGGTCAAGAGAAACCTGTCGATCGACGATATCGGCAGTCTGGTCAACATCAGTGCGGCGCATATCGAAAAGCTCGAAACGGGCGATTTCTCTTTTCTTCCTCCGCTGTATGTCTTCTCCTATCTGAAGAAATATGCCATCGAGCTTGGCATCGGTGATGAGTCGCTGCTTGCCCAGTGCAGGAAAGAACTCCGGATTCCAGATCTTCCGCATCTCAATCGCGCCACCCCCGATCCGGATGCTGTTACCGTGGCTGGCAGGCGAAAGGTGCGCCGCATGCTGCTTGCAGCCTCGGCAGTGCTGATGCTCCTGCTTGCGGCGGCGCTTCTCACCCATGCATTCTGATACCGCTCCTCCACTTTTCAGATACTCTTCATTTTGTTTTTGTTTAAATTAAGACTAAATTAGTCCTGATTTGATGGTGGCAGGAACGTTATCTTTCGGGATGGTTGTTCACAGGTAATAACCTTATATTCTCCTGCTTGTGGAAAGAAACACCGAAATTCAGAATCCGGATATGGCAGCAAGACAGATATACTTCGATAACAACGCGACCACTCCGCTGCATCCCGAGGTGAAAAAGGAGATGCTGGCGGCGATGGAGATGTTCGGCAACCCGTCCAGCATGCACGCTTATGGTCGCGAGGCCCGTGCAAACGTAGAGGATGCGCGCATGAGGGTGGCGCGCTTCATGGGGGCCGACCAAAGCGAGATTGTTTTTACGGGAAGCGGTTCCGAAGCGAACAATACGGTGCTGTCGCTCTTCGTTTGCAGTACCGCGCAGTGTATTCCGGGAATGCGCCAGACGATCATTACCAGCAAGATCGAACATCCATGCGTACTTGAAACTTCACAGTGCCTGACGCACCGGGGAATAGACGTGAAATACCTCGATGTGGACCGATATGGAAAAGTGGACCTCCAGCAGCTCGAGGAGGTCCTTTCCGGCAGCACCGTCGGACTCGTGTCGGTCATGATGGCCAACAACGAGATCGGCACCCTGCAGGACATCAGGGCAATCTCCGGGATCGCCCATCGTTACGGGGCGTTCATGCATACCGATGCCGTGCAGGCTTTTGGCAAGGTGCCTGTGAACGTCGACGACCTGGGCGTCGATTTCCTGACCATATCCGGACACAAGATCTACGGGCCCAAAGGCATCGGTGCGCTGTATGTCCGCAAGGGCATTCCGTACTGTCCGTTCATCAGGGGCGGACATCAGGAGATGGGCCGCCGGGCGGGCACTGAGAACACGCTCGGCATCATGGGCCTCGGCATGGCGGTAGATATGCGGGCCATCGAGATGGAGGCCGAGGAGGCACGCCTCCAGGGCCTCAAGGATATCCTGAAGAGAGGCATCGAGGAGAGGATCGACGATGCTCTTTTCAACGGCCATCCTGTCGATTCGCTTGCCAACACGCTCAATGTGTCGTTCCCGGGCGCGGAAGGGGAGGCCATCCTCCTCTATCTCGACCTCGCGGGCATCGCCGTATCGACCGGATCGGCCTGTGCATCGGGTTCTCTCGATCCCTCGCATGTGCTGCTGGCCACCGGCGTGGACGCCGAGCGTGCGCACGGTTCCATCAGGATCAGCCTCGGAAGGGACAATACCCGGGAAGATGTCGAGTATTTGCTCGATGTGCTTCCCGGTGTCATCAGTCGTATCAGAAACATGTCAACAGCTTATGTAAAAGGAGGAGTTCATGCTGCAACCAGGTGAATGGGCATATACGGATAAACTCAAGGAGCATTTCGAAAGCCCGAAGAATATCATGCAGGGCGACAACCCCGACAGCTTCGACGGCGTCGGGATGGAGGGCAACCTGCAGTGCGGCGACCAGATGCTGGTAGCCATCATGGTGGACAGGGAGAAGGAGGTCATCACCGATTGCAAGTGGAAGACCTATGGATGTGCCAGTGCCATCGCCAGCACCTCGATCCTTTCGGAACTGGTAAAGGGCATGACCCTCGACCAGGCGTTCAACGTCTCCCCGAAGGATGTGGCCAAGGCGCTCGGCGGCCTGCCGGACCACAAGATCCACTGCTCGGTGCTCGGCGACAAGGCGCTCCGTGCCGCGATCAACAACTATTACGTTCGCAACGGCATGGAAGACCGCGTCAAGAAGGAGCAGGTCAAGATCGTCTGCCAGTGCATGAACGTAACGGACCATGATATCGAGGATGCCGTGCTCGAAGGAGCCCGGAGCTACTACGAGCTTCAGGAGCGAACCAAGCTCGGCACGGTCTGCGGACAGTGCAAGGATGAGGCAGAGGCGCTGCTCGAAAAATACAAGCATATCCATTTCGGTGCATGACAGGGTGTTAGGCTGATGGACCCGATCGCCAGACAGGAGTTGGGGCCGGCAGTGACTCGGCCATCTGTAACGGCCAGCGGACCGCATCTGCCGGTATTTTCATGACCGGCGAAGGAAGGCGTTTTTTGGTTTTTTACCCGGTGCTCTACGCATCGGCCTTTGCCCTCGATTTCTGCTGGGAGTCCTGGCACGGCCTGCTCTACCAGGCCCATCAGGCGTTACCGGCCTCCGTATATGTGCCGATGATGGTGCAGATGGCGCTGCTGGACGCGCTGTCGATCATCGGTATGCACCTGGTTACCGCACTGTTTGCCCGGACTTTGGCCTGGAAGCTTGATGGCAGGCTTCTTGGCGTCTTCTGCCTTGCCGGTATCATTCCGGCATGGACGGTCGAATACGTATCGGTCAACCAACTGCATCTCTGGGCCTATACCGCGGACATGCCGACGCTTTTCAGGGTCGGGCTGAGTCCGCTTATCCAGCTTCCGTTGACCGGCCTTGCCGCCCTCTTTGTCGCCCGCGCTGCCTCCGGCTGTGACCGATCCTGACCCCGATAACACGAGAACTTTTACCTGACCGCATGGCGAACCGTAGCACGACATCGTTTTATATCCATACCTTCGGATGCCAGATGAACCAGGCGGATACGGAGATCGTTACCGCGCTGCTCCAGGCCGAAGGCTTGACGCCTGCCCTGGACGAGGATTCGGCCGGGATCATCCTGCTCAACTCCTGCGCGGTGCGCGAGAACGCCGTGGACCGCATCGGAAATTTCCTTCAGCACCTCAAGGGAAAGAAGCGAAGGGACAAAGGGTTGATCATCGGCGTGATCGGTTGTGTGCCTCAGTTCGAAAAGGAGGGCTTTTTTTCGGCTCATCCTTTCATCGACTTCGTTTCCGGGCCCGACAACTACCGGTCGCTGCCATCCATGATCTCCAATGTGCGGGAGGGCGCCCGCCTGGCCCGGCTCGAGTACGACCACCGCGAAACCTATGCAGGCATCGATCCCGTACGCTCGGGCAGGATCAGCGCGTTTCTCCCTGTCATGCGCGGCTGCAACAACAGCTGTGCTTTCTGCGTGGTGCCCGTGACCAGGGGGCGCGAACGCAGCGTCGAGTTCGGGAGGGTCGTCGAGGAGGCCGAAAAGCTTGCGGCTTCGGGCTACCGCGAGGTGACCCTGCTCGGCCAGAACGTGAATTCGTACCGCGACGCAATCGACGGCAGGGACTTTGCGGCACTGCTCGATGCCGTCAGCCATGCCGCTCCCGCAATGCGTATCCGCTTCACCACTTCGCATCCGAAGGACATATCGGAGGCCCTGGTGAGGGTCATCGCCGAAAGGCCGAATATCTGCAACCATATCCATCTTCCCGTTCAGTCGGGATCGACCAGGATCCTCGAGCTGATGCGACGGGGACATACCCGCGAAGAGTACCTGCGCAGGATCGACATGATCCGCGGCATCATTCCCGATGTAGCCCTCACCACGGACCTTATCGCCGGGTTCTGCACCGAGACCGGCGAGGACCATCGCCAGACCCTCTCGCTCATGGAGACGGTCGGGTTCGACTCTTCGTTCATGTTCTACTATTCGGTCCGTCCTGGCACATGGGCCGACAGGAACCTCGAGGACGATGTGCCGGAGGAGGTCAAGAAGGCGCGCCTGCAGGAGATCATCGATCTTCAGTGCGCCATTTCTCTGGACCGGTATCGGCAGGATGTCGGACGGACAGTCGAGGTCCTGGCAGAATCGGAGAGCCGGCGCGCCTCTTCGCAACTGATGGGACGGACGGGCTCCAACCGGGCAGTGGTGTTCGATCGGGGCGCCTTTCAGCCTGGCGACCTGGTCAGGGTCATGATCTCCGATGCCTCTTCGGCCACCCTGACCGGCGTTGCGGTCGGTTAAATGTTCGCTGCATAATGTTTCATATCAGTGCAGGGATTCGTAAATTGAGGCTTGACATTTCGCAGTCACCATAAACAGGCCCGGTATCCGTCCCCTAAAGCAGTAATCATGTCAGCAGACGCACGTACAGGATTTATCGATAAAGTCAAAGCCCATCTTGAACTCCTGGATCCTGTGACCTGGATCAGCGTGATGCCCTGCCTTGCCGGCGGAGTCATGGCCTCCGGAGCAATGCAACCGACTCTTCACGATTACCTTCTGCTCGCTGCACTCTTCTTTCTCTACGGTCCGCTCGGCACCGGTTTCAGCCAGTCGGTCAACGACTACTACGATCTCGAACTTGACCGTGTCAACGAGCCTACCCGCCCGATTCCGTCGGGCCGCCTCACCGAAAGGGAGGCTGTCTGGAACTGGAGCCTCGTGCTGGTCATCGCCGTCGCCCTGAGCACCTTTATCGGCATGCACATAGGCGGTCAGCGGGGCATGATTTTCGTTGGATCGCTGCTGGCAGGTCTTGTCGTGGGTTTTCTTTATTCGGCTCCTCCCTTCAAGCTCAAGAAGAACATCTTCTTTTCCGGCCCGGCGGTCGGCTTTTCCTATGGGTTCATTACCTGGCTTTCGGCCAATGCGCTGTTCAGCGAGATCCGTCCTGAGGTGCTCGGGCTTGCCGGGCTGAACTTCTTCATGGCTCTTGCGCTGATCATCATGAACGATTTCAAATCGAAGGAGGGCGATGCGAAAGGGGGGATGAAGTCGCTTGCCGTCATGATCGGCTCGAAGAGCACGTTCCTTGTCGCTTTTATCATCATCGACATGGTGTTCGCCGTCTTCTCCTGGCTTTCGTGGACATGGGGTTTCCCCATTCTTTCCTACTTCATTCTCGGCGCCCTGATCGTGAACGTGCTCATCCAGGTGCCCCTGTACCGGGACCCGAAGACCGGTGCTTCGTTCATGCAGCAAGCCGTCGACGACGGCTTTGGCAACGCCATCGGCAAGAGCGAGGTCCACGAGCACAATGCCTTCCTTCGCTTTCAGGTCGCCAACAACTTCCTGTTCCTTACCAACCAGATGGTGGCCGCCGGCCTGATCGGTGCAAAATACATGTGATTGTGAATCCTGCAGGCCTGCCTGCACAAGCAGGCAGCTCTGGTGATACCCATGAAAACGGATGACGAAACGTTGATGATGCTTTCCCGGCTGTACAGATTTTACCAGATCATCTTCATCTCCCAACATAACCTTCATCACCCGGAGGCGACATGACACCCGAACCCTCGACTTTCTTTGCACTGCCACTCGTTTGGCATAATGCCCTCGTCACACTGATGACCTTCGTCTACGTCTTCAGCGTGCCGCCGCTGATGGACTACCTGGTCACGAACCATGGCCTGGCGCGCGACATCAGCCGCAAGATCACCCACATCTGCGCCGGATCAGCGATCATGTTCCTGCCTCTTTTCCGGGAAGGGGACTGGTCGCACTACCTGAACATCACGGTGTTTGCTGTCTGGACGGTGCTGCTGATCCAGAAGGGGCTCTTCGCGGCCGACGACGACCAGGCGGTCAAAACGATGACCAGGACCGGCGACAAGAAAGAGCTGCTGAAGGGAACGCTCTACTTCGTCATCGTAGCCATGATCTGCGGGACAATCTACTACAAACAGCTTCCTGGCGTACTGGCCATGGCCATGCTTGGCTGGGGCGATGGCCTGGCACCCATCATCGGTGTGAAATACGGGAAGATGAAGTACAACATTTTGAGCCAGAAGAGCGTTGAAGGGAGCATCGCCTTTTTTGCCGGGGCTTTGCTTGCAGGACTCTTTTTTGTCTGGCTGATCATTCCGGCCTCTTTTGATCCCGGAAAAATCGTCATCATCGCTGTTGCAGCCACAATCATCGAAGGGCTCAGTTGGAAAGAAGTCGATAACATCCTCATTCCGGCTACCGTTATAGCGCTTTCAGGTATCCTCTGACATGAACTATCACAAGAGGGCTTGATGGCGGGAATTTATTTTGTCAGCGACATCCATTTCGGGTTACAGGGTGGTGACGAGGAACAGGTGAAGCTTGATAAACTTGAGCGGCTTTTTGCCCTGATCAAGGCTGAAGGCCGCTCGCTTTATCTGCTTGGCGATATTCTCGACTACTGGATGGAGTACCGGCACGTCATACCCAAGGGATTCACCCGGTTTCTGTGCCTCCTCTCGGATCTGTCCAGGAGCGGCATCGAGATCACCTATTTTGCCGGCAACCACGATTTCTATCTCGGCCGCTATTTCGATGAAGAGCTTGGCGTAAAAACCCGATATGGGATGCAGGAGGTTCAGCTTGAGGGTAAAACCTTCCTGCTCAGCCATGGTGACGGCCTTGGCAGCGGTGACTGGGGCTACAAGCTTTTCGCACGCTTAGTCAGGAACCGCTTCAACCTCGGACTGCTTACCGGGTTCCATCCCGACCTTGCCACCTCCCTGATGAGAAGGGTTTCACACTTCAGCCGTCACCACAAGCCGGAGGACATGAAGTCCGAACCAACGCGTCTGATCGAATTTGCAACCGCGCTGGCTCGGGAGCGGGTTTTTGATTACTTTGTCTGCGGTCACAACCATGCGGCACGGATGGAGACCCTCAGCGAGTCGGGCTCCACCTATGTCAATCTCGGCACATGGATCGAAGGGCAGTATCCCTACGGCGTTTACGACGAGGGACGTTTTCAGATCAGGAAGGTTTAAGTCAACCATCATATATCACCGAACATGAGCAATACCAGCAAGGTTTTGAAGCTCGGTCTGCCGAAGGGCAGCCTGCAGGATTCAACCCTCGAACTTTTCGCCAACGCCGGCTTCAAATTTTCAGTACAGAGCCGCTCCTATTTTCCTTCGATCGACGATGATGAACTGGAAGCCATCCTGATCCGGGCCCAGGAGATGGCGCGTTATGTCGCGCAGGGGGCATTCGACGCTGGCCTGACCGGCAGGGACTGGATCATCGAGACCGATGCCGATGTGGTTGAAGTAGCGGACCTCGTCTACTCCAAAGCATCCATGAGGCCTGTCCGCTGGGTGCTCGCCGTTCCCGAGAACTCGCCGATCAAATCGGTCAAGGACCTCGAAGGCAAGCATATCGCCACCGAAGTGGTGAACATCACCAGGAAGTACCTCGCCGCTAACGGCGTCAACGCATCGGTCGAGTTCAGCTGGGGCGCCACCGAGGTCAAGCCGCCGGAGCTTGCCGATGCCATCGTTGAGGTTACGGAGACCGGCTCGTCTCTCCGCGCCAACAAACTTCGGATCGTAGAGACCGTGCTCGAATCGAACACGAAGCTCATCGCCAACCGCGCCTCATGGGAAGATCCATGGAAGCGCGAGAAGATCGAAAGCATGGCGCTTCTGCTGCAGGGAGCCATCAACGCCCAGGGCAAAGTCGGCCTGAAAATGAACGCCCCGAAAGCTTCGCTCGACAAGATCATGTCGGTCATCCCAGCGCTCCGCCTCCCGACCGTGGCCGACCTGGCCGACAGTGCCTGGGTTGCGCTTGAAGTGATCGTGGCCGAAAAGACCGTTCGCAAGCTGATTCCGGAACTGAAGCGTGCCGGCGCAGAGGGGATATTCGAGTACAATATCAACAAGCTTATTGATTAAACGGGAATAAAGGACTTCAGGGACAGCAGGGACGTCATCGGCTGACCCCTGAAATCCGAGCCATTTTCCTGTCATGGAACGCCGTCCCGACTTGTCGGGACGGAATCTTCAGATCATCGAAATCATTCATCCTTACCAGGGTTGCCTGATTGATCATTGATCGAAATCCGCATTGAAAAAGCGGTCAAGTCAAATGATCTGGCACCTCCGGCGCCATTGCCGAGCTGGTGCTCGGCGCTCCCGGCTCTTGCCATGCTGCTTTATCAGATCTTCATTCTCTGTTGCCTGCTGGTATTTTTTGGTGTTATCCTGAAAAACCTCGGCGACCTGCCGAACCTGCCCCCTGCCCTCGAAGCCCCTGCTTCCGGGCCCAGGGTATCGGTGCTTGTGCCTGCGCGGGATGAGGAGCTGAATATCGCTGAGTGCGTCTCTTCGCTGCTGGCGCAGGACTATGGCAATTTCGAGGTGGTCGTGCTCGACGATCACTCCTCCGACGGAACCTGGGGTGAACTGCAGCGCCTCATGGCGAGCTCCCGTGGTGGAAGACTTCGTATCGTGAAGGGTGAACCACTGCCTGAGGGTTGGCATGGCAAGGCATGGGCCTGCCAGCAGCTCGCCGGGCAAGCCTCTGGCGACCTGCTGCTGTTTACAGACGCCGACACCAGGCACCGACCGGATGCGCTCAGGCGCGCCGTGGCAGCCATGGGCTCAAGCCGCTCGGACATGCTCTCCCTGACGCCGGCTCAGGAGCTCGGCTCGTTCGGGGAGGGGCTTGTCGTACCGCTGGTTTACCATATCCTGTTCAGCTACCTTCCGATCGGCCAGGTTCGAGCCAGCCGGTCTCCGGCTTTCTGCTATGCCATAGGGCAGTTCATCCTCTTTCGCCGCGAGGCTTACCTGAAGATCGGCGGGCACCGTTCGGTCTGCAGGAATATCGTGGAAGATGTCTGGCTCTGCAAGAAGGTAAAGAGGGCCGGTGGCAGCGTGGCCGCTTTCAACGGCACCGATGCGGTCAGCTGCAGGATGTATCGGGGATTCAGGGATGTATGGTCCGGATTCTCGAAGAACCTTTTTGCCGGCCTCGGCAACAGTGCATTGGGCCTGTTCGCACTGATGGGCATGGTAGTCCTGCTCTATCTTGTTCCCTGGGGATTCATTGTGGCAGCCCTGCTCCGGGGGGAGCTGTCGCTTGCAGGATTCTGGATTCCGGTAGCCCAGGTCGTGCTGGCCGTTTTCAGCCGCATGATCATATCGGTCAAGTTCCGGCAACCCCTCTGGCCGGGGCTGCTGCATGCCCTCTCCCAGGTCGTGCTGATCCTGATCGCCCTCAACTCGTTCCGGCAGACGGCAATCGGTGGCGGGCCGGTCTGGAAGGGGCGAAATTACCGATTTCACGGGGATTGCGGGTAGCGGTACGAATGAAAGGGTGGATAGCGGGACCCGGTGAATGCGCGCTGTTGGTTGAAAAGAAATTTTTTTAAATTAGGGGTCATCATTTTGCGGCGCAACGCGACAGACGCCTGACCGATGCGCAGCCATCAATCAAAACGATCTTATATCCATGGGTTTCTTGTCAAAGATTTTCGGGAAAAAGGAAGAAGAGCTCAAGCGTCCAACCGTCAGGGAGGATGTCAATCTCATCAAGACCATGGAAGGTCATCTCGACCGCGTGCTTGGGGTGAAGTTCAGCCCTGACGGCAAAAAACTCGTCAGTGGCGGGTTCGACGAGCTGGTCATGCTCTGGGACATCGAGTCCGGCAAGGTGATCCATACCATGAAGGGGCACGATACCTGGGTCGAGTGTATCGACTACAGCCGCGATGGCAAGAGGCTTGCCAGCGGCAGCACCGACAGCACCGCCCGCATCTGGGATGCCGCCACCGGCGCCTGCCTGCATGTGTGCAAGGGCCACGATACGGCCGTGCGCATGGTGGCCTTCAGCCCCGACAGCAAGACCCTGGCCACCTGCTCCAGGGACACCACCATCCGCCTCTGGGATGTCGAGAGCGGCAGCGAATCTGCGAAGATCGTCGGGCACAAGTCCTACATCGAGTGCCTCGCCTGGAGCCATGATGGCAAGAAGCTGGTCAGCTGTGGCGAAGAGCCGGTCGTGAAACTCTGGGACGTAGAGAGCGGAAAGAACATAGCGAACTACCAGACCGGGGACACCCTTTCGCACTCGGTCTGCTTCAGCCCCGACGACAGTCTCATTGTGCTGTGCGGTCGCGACGCGAAGGTCAAGATTCTCGATGCGGCAACCGGCCAGATCCTGAAGGTGCTTGAAGGCCACCTCGATGCCGTTCGTGGTGTCTGTTTCAGCCCCGACGGTTCGGTGGTGGCCAGCGCGGCCAACGACGAGAGGGTCTGCCTCTGGGACGTCAAGGCGGGCACGCTGCTTCACACCTACCGTGGCCATACCCTCGAAGTGCAGTCGGTCGATATCTCCCCTGACGGTCGCGTCATCGCCAGTGGCAGCGACGACCGGAAAATCAAGCTCTGGGGCATCAGGTAAGCGGCCTGACGAACGTTTTTTGGGGATCTGTTCCCCCGGCTGAAGCCGGGGGCTACACAAGAGAATATAAGATTTGAGTGTCCGCAGGGTTAAAATCCTGCGGAACATGGGACAGGGTTTTTGAGGGATTTTCAGATTCCTGCAACGAATGGAATGACGACCATTCAACAGCCTGCATTCTCCTGTTTAGCCCCGGGCTCCCACATTCAGGAGATCCCGACTTGTCGGGACGACGGACATTAACCGCCCACATTCTCCTGTGTAGCCCCTTGAACCCCGGGTTGAAACCCGGGGCTATTGAGCTCAATCCCCCCCCTATTTCCGGGCTTCAGCCTCCCACATTCAGGAGGGATTTATCCCGACGGACATTCAACCTCTTACATGCTCTTGTGTTGCCCCGGGCTTCAGCCCGGGGGATCCGATATCCGAATATTTTATCGGGTTTTAACCCAACCCTTCCTCACGGCCTCCGCCGGGTTTCAACCCGGCTCAAGGATCATTGAAGAGGTTGGGCTGAAGCCAGGGTTCCTTCCCCCCCCCTTTTTTTCTTCATCCTCATCCGTCGTCGCCGATGGCGGTTGGTGGGCAGGCGTCCAGTTGCTCCCTGCATAGGGCGATCTCTTCAGTCGTTTCAGGTTGTCGAGTGACATAGGCGTATCCTTCGCTGTCCTCTGCGAAGAACTCCGGAGCCGCCGTGTAGCAGATGGTACAGGCGGTACAGCCCTGGCCTTCCGGATCTTCGGGGCTGGTGACATAAAATGGTCCCGGCGTGTTGGCCGAATGCTTCATTGCGCTGTTTGCCATACCGCTCCTCCTGATGGGTTTTGCTTCTTTTGTTCCGGATAACCGGGATTTTTGCGTCTGGGTATAGAAGATCCGACATAAAATGCCGGCAAAGAGTTCCTGCTGCGCGCCTTCCGTGCCACATCAAGGCGTATCCCTTTTTCCTGATCTGCCGGTGCCTTATTTTCAGTCATGAGCCGCTGATCGAGGGCGTGACGGCAGTATCTTATTACATTTGTAATTTTGACTTCGCAAAGAAGCCCGCATCCGGGCGTGTCATCCTGACAGAAGTGTAGCAACGTGAAGGATCCGGCGTGGTATGGATTCTTCGCCTGACTTCATCGGACCCGGAATGACAGCTGACATCAGGGATCATGGAGGCCATTTGTGTACCAAACTGAAATTGCTTGATTGAAGGGGTAATAATTCTGGAAAAGAGGATATGAGCATTGTTTTGCTTGACATTGGCAACGTCATCGTATCGGTCGATTTTGAACCGTTCTGCAGGGCGGTATCGCGTGATGGGGAGCTGGACGCGATACGGGCGAGGTACTGCGAGGGTGACCTCAAGGACCGGCTGGATAGAGGGCTGATGGCGCCGGCCGATTTCCTCGGTATAATCGCCGAAGATCCCTGTACTGTCGACATGCCGCGCTCCTTTTTCAGGTCGGCATGGCAGCGCATTTTCACCCCGATCCAAGGTTGCATTGAGGCCGTAAGATACCTGCACGTGCGTCACGAGATATGGATCATGAGCGATACCGATCCGCTTCATTTCGCTTTCCTGAGCGATACCTATCCCGTCATCAGGGAGGCGGACCGCTACCTCCTCTCCTTTAAACACGGCTATCTGAAACGTCAGCCTGAGGCTTTTCGCCATGTTCTCGACAGCTCCGGGCTCGACCCGGAATCCTTCATCCTTGTTGATGATCGGGAGGTGAACATCGAATCGTGCCGAAAGGCCGGGATGGGCGGAATCCTGTTCAGCACCTGGGCCGATGTGCTTGCCTCGCCTATGCTGACCAACAGGACGACTTGACCATGTTCATCCGAAGGAGATTTCCGTGATCATCATCAGCGATACGATCGCCATTCCCGAAGACGAAATCGAGATCCGGACCATGCGTTCCCAGGGGGCGGGCGGTCAGAATGTCAACAAGGTCGAAACGGCCGTGCATCTTCGTTTCGACGTGGCCGCTTCGTCGCTGCCAGCCGAACTCAGGGATGCATTGCTTAATCTCGGCGACCGGAGGATCACGAAGGAGGGGGTGATCGTCATCAAGGCGCAGCGGTTCAGGTCACAGGAAAAAAATCGCGAGGATGCCCTGCTGCGCCTGAAAGAGCTGCTGCTCAAGGCATTGACTCCGCAAAAGGCCCGCCGCTCCACCGCTCCTACCAGGAGCTCGAAAAGGAAACGGCTGGAGGTCAAGACGCGCCGCAGCGAAGTCAAGTCGATGCGGCGCAGGGTGCGGGAGGAGGGGAGTTGAATGTGAGGTCAAAGCAGTACCGTCGGGCGTTGTGAAACGCTCGCGACCCTGAACAGGCTGTTATCGAGTTGCGACTGGTACATGTCGATTTTCGCCAGCAGTCCGCCGAGCTCGGCAGGAGAGAGCTGCCGCCTTGGGGCTGGTGTTCGCAAGGTGACGAGCGGGTTTTGGAGGATGCCGTTCCTGATGACCCTGAAATCGAGATGAGGCCCGGTAGACGAGCCCGTCGAACCGACGTAGCCGATGATATCGCCCTGCTGGACTTTGCTGCCGAAGTCGGAACGCGCCGAAAAGCGGCTCAAATGCAGGTACTGGGTATGCATCCCGCCTCCATGGGCGATCGTGATCATGTTTCCGGCCCCGCCTTTTCTGCCGCGGAAGAGTACGTTACCATCGGCGATTGCCCTGACCGGTGTACCGACAGGAGCCGCAAGGTCCACACCGCCATGGAAGTGCAGGATTCTGCTGATCGGGTGGCGCCGGTAGCCGAAGTCGCTCGATATACGTTCGTAGTTGCACGGCTGCCGGTACAGGGAGGCATTCGACAGTGCTTTACCACGTTCGTCATAGTAGCCGCTGCCACCGCTGGTATCGGCGAAGCGGTATGCGTCATATCGGCGGGTTCCAGAGCTGATTTCGACAGCCAGTATCTTGCCGGTCCCGATCAGTTCTTTGCCGATCCACAACTCCTCGTACAGGATGCGGTAAGAGGAGCCTTTGAGCGAGCGCTTTGACAGATCGACTTTTGCTGACAGCAGGGAGCTCACCTCCCTGGCAAGCGACGGTCTGTTTCTTTTCGACATCTCTCCGGAAAAGCTTGTCGTGATGGTTCCGGTAAGGGTCGCCAGCTTTTTTTCATACTGAAGGTTCTCTTTCCAGACGCTCAGTACGCCGGTTTGATGGTCCTTTTCAAGGTGCAGCAGTGCAAACCGGTCAAGCCGCCAGGACAGGCAGTTGAAGGTGCCGTCCGGATTGGTTTCAATTTCACAGGTTTTGCCGTGAGCGAACCCGCTTGCCGGAAAAGAGCGTGACAGCTCTTTTTCGAGCTCACTGGCCTCCTTTCGGGAGAGCCCTGAGGAGACGAGGATTCCTGAAACCGATTCGCCTTCACTGATGGTTTTCTGCAGGATCATGGTTCCAGTTTCCTGATTGCCCTCTTCTATCCTGACCGGATCGGTCTGGCTTTTCAGGCCGAACTCGTCTTCATAGGGAATGCCGAGCGAGTCGTAGAGGGTGTGTATGGATGCGATCAGCTGGTATGCGGGAGATTCCGTGCGACGGGAATCGGAAGCGGGGAGAAAAAAACTGATTGTTGAGAGGAGGACAACGAGCATTACGGACGTTGCCGGCAGCAGACGCGCAGGACTTCTGAAGAGCGCCGAGCGTCGTAATCGCTGCAAATGGTTTGAACGGAGGAATTTGGGAACTGCCATGACTACAAAACTGATTTACAAAACACGACGTATGCATCGGCAACTTCGTTATAACATGAACTTCAAGGTAAATAAATAACTTTTAAAATAAAAGCTTTCAGGCTTTTCAGTGCAGCCGCCCCGTTTTGGCAAGAGCGGTCATTGTGCTATATACCGTGGTCCGGGCATTTGAAGCCCTCAAGAACAACAACATAATCGCACATCTATGCTTGCAACCAACAAAGATCGTCTTGTGGAATTCCTGCTCCAGTGCCAGCCCGGCCAGCCCCGTACCCGCGGAAGCTGGGAGGTCGATCATCAGGGTACGCCGTTCATCCTCCCGTCGATCGGGGGTATCACCACCAACATCCAGGTCGGCGATCCGGCGTTCGGCTGGGAAGGGGACCATATCGAGCCAGGGGTCAGCTGTACCGCCGATACCCACAAACCGTACGAGCATCCCAACGTCACCCTGCAGGTGCTCACCTGCGTCGGCAATACGGCTACCGTCGTTACGGGAGAGGCCAAGGGTGCGACCGGCACCGTGATCGGTCATCATGGCGGTTCGGAGCACATCATCGTCGATTTTCCGCGTGAAGCCAAGGAGAAGATGACCTACAGCGACACCATCATGATCCGCTCGAAGGGGCAGGGGCTGAAGCTGGCCGATTTCCCCGAGATCACTCTTTTCAACCTCGATCCCTCTCTTCTTGAAAAGATGGCCATTCGTGTGGCTGCCGACGGCGTGATCGAGGTTCCGGTCACCACCATGGTGCCGGCCTACTGCATGGGATCCGGGATAGGCTCTGCACACGTCGCCAAGGGTGACTACGATATCGTGACCAGCGATGCCGATGCCGTCAGGGAGTTCGGCATTGACAAGATCCGGTTTGGCGATTTCGTGGCCCTCATGGACCAGGATAACCGCTTCGGGCGCGCCTACCGCAGGGGATCGATCTCCATCGGCGTGGTCGTGCACAGCGACTGCCGCGAAGCCGGACACGGCCCCGGAGTGACCACCGTCATGACCTGCGCGACTCCCGGCATCCGCCCGGTCATCGACCCGAAAGCCAACATCGCCGACCTCTGCGGCATCGGCACCCACCTCCAGGCCTCCACCAGGGCCTGACAATCTCGACAGTTCCAGGTCGGCGGCATCCTCCCGCTGCCGGCCGTTGTCGGACGAAAAATGGAATTTTGAGCGCATATGCCCTGTTATACAAACGGCGCAACCCATATACGGGAAGGCGCTGCAAAACCACTAAAACAGGAAGAGGAAGCCATGTCACTGAAGCTCTATTCAAAGGATCCCCTGAAGATGTTTGAAGATGTGTTTAACGAAAGGGTCTCGCCACTCTTCAGTTCGATGATCGCGCCGTCATTCAAGGTCGATATCGGTGAAGATGAAAAAGCCATCTACCTGTCCGCCGATCTTCCCGGCGTGAGGAAGGAGGATGTCAAGGTGAGCATGGAGGAGGATGTTCTCAACATCAGCGCGGAGCGGGAGCAGCAGGAGGAGGAGAAAAAGAAAAACTTCCATCGGCTCGAACGTTCCTGGGGCTGCATGTCGAGGAGCTTTACGATCGGCAATCATGTCGATGCGGAGCACATCAGCGCCAGCTATGACAACGGCGTGCTCAAGGTGGTGATACCCAAGCTCGAGCATGAGGAGTCAAAAGGCAGGGAGATCAAAGTCAGCTGAGCATTAAGCGAAAACATCTGGGGTCAGGCCTTGCAAAACTTGCATAACTGCGCTTTGCAAGTTTTGCAAGGCCTGACCCCAGAGTTGACAAACCGGCACTTGACAGAAAAACCCTCCGGAGCCCGGAGGGTTTTTCTGTTGGTATCGATGCTGAGAATCAGCAGTTGCGGACGGTGGAGGAGGTACGGTCCTTGATGGTCGTCTCGTCGAACTCGTCCCAGTTGTGCTCCTGGTGCTCACGCTGGTAGCCGGCTTCCTTGAGCCCGAAGCTCATGTCTGCAACCATCTCGGGGCGAAGCTCCTTCAGGTTCTTCACCTCCGCCTCCGTCAGGATTCTCGATTTGTCGAAGCCGAGATCAATCTCGATCTTGCGGTTCTTGGTCGAGACGCGGTCGATATCGTAGAAGCGCTTGGTGATGGTGGTCTGCGCGAAGGCCTTCAGGCAGCCGAGCATGTACTTGCGCACATACGGGTCCTTGATCCAGGGGTAGCTGAAGAAGGTCTTTCGGGCATAGAATCGCGCATAGGACTTCAGCACTCCCTTGAGCACATCCTCACGCTCCATGTTGTCCGGCTTGATGATCGGCGATACGAAGTTGTACTTGGAGTAGTCGCGGACCTCGACGCGGTCGCCGAGTTCCTTGAAGAGGTCGGAGAAGGGCCACGGCGTGTAGATGGTCCAGTTGGCCATATCCGGGTCCCAGTCCTTGCAGAGCTGGTAGGTCTCCTCGATGGTCTCCGGGGTTTCGTGCTCAAGACCCATCACAAACTGTGCTTCCGCCACGATGCCGTTCTTCTGGAGCAGCTTGATGGCGTACTTGTTCTCTTCGATGGTGGTCTCTTTGCGGAACCTGTTGAGGTTCATCTGGCTGGCAGCCTCGGTGCCGAGCGACACGTGCACCAGGCCGGCCTTGCGGAAGAACGGAAGCAGGTCCTCGTCACGCATGATGTCGGTCACGCGGGTGTTGATGCCCCAGGTGACGTTGAGCTTGCGGTCGATAAGCTCCTGGCAGAGGGAGACGAACTTCTGCTTGTTGATGGTCGGCTCCTCGTCGGCGAGGATGAAGAATCCGACATTGTACTTCTTGACCAGGATCTCGATTTCGTCAACGAAAAATTTCGGGCTGCGGGCACGGTACCGGCGCCAGAACTGCCACTGTGAGCAGAAGGTGCAGGTGAAGGGGCATCCTCGCGCGAAGTTAGGTACGGCAAGGCGGCAGTTCAGCGGGGTGTAGATGTATTTGTCCCAATCGTAAAGGCTCCAGTCCGGCGTCAGGGTGTCGAGGTCCTCGATGACCGGGTGGGCCGGAGTTGCAAAGACCTCCCCTTTTTCATCGATATAGGCGATGCCGGTGATCTCGGAGCGGTCCTGCCTGTCAGTGCCGGCAGCGATCGACTTGATGAGGTTGACCGTCACCTCTTCGCCTTCCCCGCGGACCACGTAATCGGTTTCCGGGGCTTCGGTCAGCACCTGTGGGTACATGAAGGTGGAGTGGATACCGCCCATGATGGTCCTGATCTTCGGATTGACCCTCTTGGCGGTCTTCATGATGTCCTGCGCCTTGAAAATCGAAGGTGTGATATTGGTGGTCATCACCACATCCGGCTGGTTCTTTCGGATGATCTCCTCGATGGTTTCATCGGGAAGGTCTTCGGCCATCGCATCCACAAACTTCACCTGACTAAAGCCAGCCTGCTTCAGGGCGCCTCCGATGTAGGCAACCCAGCTTGGTGTCCAGTTGCCTGCAATCTCAGCACCGCCTGAATGATAATTCGGCTGAATCATCAGAATCTTCATCTGTTTCCACCCTCCGGATAGGTTTTTTTGTACAAATTCGGTTTTGTCCATATGCAGCAATTGAACATGCTGCATGCCTGAAAAAATTCCATAGCTACTAATTTACAACATAAAGAACGAAATTCCTGAGCCTCATTCCCGCCCGATCAGCGTCTGCCGACCTGCATCAGCATGGTGTGGTAGAAGCCAAAGCTGATCTTCTGGCGGTTGATGACCTTGAGCCCGAGCTGGCCCAGCACCCGCTGCATCTCCTCGTCCCTGATCATCTGGATGGTCGTGCGGCGCTCTTTTTTTGGGAAGAACCCGCCGATCCAGTGCTGGAATGCAAGGATGTTGTTGAAGGGAGCGTAGGTGAAGATCATCGGCCCCTTGGTGAGGCTGCTGAGATTGCTGAAAGCCTGGGCGAACCCTTCGGCAGGGTAGTGGATCAGTACGTCGAAGCATACCACGGCGTCATAGGTGCCCGAGACCGATTCGATCGAGTTGACCTCGAATTCGATGTTGCCGGCCACGCCCGCCTTTTCCGCATCCTCCCTCGTCTTGTTCACCATCTGCGCGGCGATGTCGGCCGATTTGACGCGAAAGCCGTTCTTCGCAAGCCGTATGCTGAACAGGCCCGTGCCGCAGCCGGCGTCGAGCACGAAAGCACCTTTGCTCAGGCCGGTCTTCTGCAGCCATTCGAACGCCTTGTCCATCATGACCGCATGACCCTGACGGACGGTCGACCGGACGGTCGATAGTTTGTCGTTTCCGTAAATCGATGCCCAGCGCTGGAAGCCCTGGCCATTGAAGTACGACTGGAGCATCTTCTTGTGTTCTTCGGCATTGAATGATGAGCTGTTCATGGTCTGTTTACGCGTTGATGATATTATTGTGGCGACCTTGCCCTTTTTCAGGACTGCCCGCTATGGGCGCCTTCGATTCTTGTTTCAAGCTCTTCGTACAGTTCCTGCAGTTCTTCTATGGTCCCTTCGTCGGCCTCCCAGAATCCCCTCGAATGGGCTTCGAGCAGGCGACTGGTCATGGCTATGGTGGCGTTCGGATTCAGTGTGGCCAGACGATCCAGCATATCCCTGTCCTGCAGGAATGTCTGCGAGAACTGCTGGTAGGTCCAGTTTTTGACCGCCGAAGCCGTGGCGCTCCACCCGTAGGTGTTCGTCAGGTGAGCCTCGATCTCCCTTACTCCCTCGTAGCCATGTTCGAGCATCGCCTCGTACCACTTCGGGTTCAGGAGCTTGGTGCGCGCCTCGAGCGCAACCATGCTTTCGAGCGAGCGGATCTTCTGGCCGTTGCCGAATCCGCCCATGTCGCCCACCATCACTTTCGGTTTCGAGCCGCTGAGTACCTCGACTGACTTCGAGACGCCGCCAAGATACTCATAATAATGGTCAATATCCGAAACGCCGATTTCGAAACTGTCGATATTCTGAAACGTCAATGTAACATTTTTAAGGGCTGAGCGTAACAGCTCCGGGCTCTCCTGCCACTCTCCGGACGGGCAGTACGAAAAGCTCTTGCGGTTCACGAAAGCGTCGGCCAGCTGGGTTTCCTGTTCCCATGTGCTGCTTTCGATGAGGTGGTTGACGTTCGACCCGTAGCTTCCCGGAGCGTTCGAGTAGATCCTTCCTGCGGCCTCTTCCGGCGATACCTGCATCTCGTCGGCCTGCCGGAGCACATGCTTCCTGACGAAGTTCATGGACTCGGGTTCGTCGGCAGTGGCCGCCATGCGCACGGCCCGGTCGAGGAGCCTGACCTGATGGGAGAGCAGGTCCCTGAAGATGCCGCTGACCGTCACCACGATGTCGATGCGCGGCCGCCCCAGTTCGGCGAGCGGGATCAGTTCGACGTCGCCGATCTTTCCGAGTTCGTCGGTTTTTACCTTGGCTCCAAGCAGGGCCAGGGCCTGTGATACTCCCTCGCCGTCGCTCTTCAGGTTGTCCGTGCCCCAGAGGATGAGCGCGATCGATTCCGGAATGGCGCCGGTCTCCTTCATGTGCTGCTCCAGGAGCTGCTCTGCCGAGCGTTTGCCCGCCTTCTGGGCGAAAGGGGTCGGGATGCTGAAGGGGTCAAGGCTGTGGATGTTCCTCCCTGTCGGCACGATGGCCGGATTCCTGACCAGGTCGTTGCCTGGCGACGGGGGAATGTATGCGCCGGAAAGGGCGCTGGCGACCGCCTCGATTTCGTGGTTGTTCACCATGCCGATAAGGATGCCGTTCAGGAAGTGCCAGAGCCGATGCATTTGTGCCGGCCTTATGCCAGCGGACTTCTGTAGCCAGGCGTCGGCATCGTTCATGCGGACCGTGAGCGTACCTTCGAGCAGCGATGTCATCGTCAGGCCGGGGGGAATCGTTGCGGGCAGGGTGCCGATGAAGAGTCGCACCGCCTCGCGGCAGATCGAGATGACCTGCTGCCACGATTCGCGAAGCATCATGTCCTCCTCGTGCCGTTCTGCAATAAGCCGGCAGTCGAGGCCGAGCCCTGAACTTACCAGCTCGGGGAGCGAACAGTCGTCAAGCTCCGGCCGCGCGTGGCTGATCAGGAGAGCGAGGTTGTCCGTGAGGCTTTCGGCGGAGGGCGCCTGGCCGAGCACATGCAGGCCAAGCGGGATCATCCGTTCTTCTACAAGGTAGAGCTCGTTGTTCAGCCACGTGACGCAGGCTTCGTCGTCCATTTCGGCGGAGGGCTGCATGTCGATGCCTGCGGCCATCTCCCGGATCTGCTGAAGCACCTCGTCCGAGGGGTGGTTGCGCCAGGCGCCGATGAGGTCCCTGATCTGCCGCATGCCCTTGTACAGCCCGGCGTGCTCGAGCGGGGGAGCCATATAGCTGACCAGCGTGGCGAAGCCCCTGCGCTTGGCGATCGCCCCTTCGCTCGGGTTGTTGACGCAGTAGCAGTAGAAATTCGGAAGCGATCCGATGAGCTGCTTCGGCCAGCAGTCGATCGAGAGTCCTACCTGCTTGCCTGGCATGAACTCGAGAGCTCCGTGGGTGCCGAAGTGCAGCACCGCATCGGCCTGGAACTCATGGTCGAGCCATGAATAGAAGGCAGCGAAGGCATGGTTCGGCGCGGCGTCCTTCGCCATGAGCAGGCGCATGGGGTCCCGTTCGTAGCCGAACGAGGGCTGTTGACCCACAAAGAGGTTGCCGAAGGTGGTGCCGAGGATGTGGAACCGGTTGCGGTCGTTCAGTATCTCTCCCGGGGCATCTCCCCAGAATGGCTCGATCTTTTCGTAGGCCGGGTATTGTTTCCGGTAGAGCTCTATCGGGTAATGATCCGCTACATTACCGTCGGTGCCGTAGACGAGGCGGTTGCCTTCGAGCAGTCGGTCGCGCAGCTCGTCTGCCGATGCCGGGAGGTCGATCCGGTAGCCGTCGTCCCTCAGTTTCTTCATGAGGCGGAAGAGGCTTTCGAACACCTCGAGGAATGCCGCCGTACCGGCATTGCCGAGATTCGGGGGGAAATTGAAGAGCACGACGGCAATCTTCTTCTCTTCGGGAGTTTTCTTCCTGAGCTTCAGCCAGCGGGAGACCCTTGAAGCAAGGGCGGCGGTCTCTTCATTGAGCGGCATGGTCCGGTCGCTGCCTTCCTCGAGACCGGCAAAGACATGCGGTTCGATGGCGCCGTCGAGTTCGGGCACGGCGACGCTCAGCGCGGTCTGCAGAGGGGTAAGGCCGAGGTGGCTCTGTTTCCATTGACTGATAGACTGGAACGCCAGCGGGATGATATTGAAACAGGGTACGCCGATCTTCTTCAGGATGTCGATCGCTTCGGCCGATCGGGTTTCAGCCGGGCCGCCGACAAGTGAAAAGCCGGTGGCGTTGATGAGCAGGTCGACGGGGATCGATTCCGGGACCTGGGGATCGAAAAATCCTTCAAGTGCCGTCCGGAAATCGAGGCCTCCGCTGTAGGCGACGCAGCAACGGATGCCGTGCGCCTCAAGGTCTCGAACGAGCTTTTCGATATGCAGCATGTTTTCGGAGAGCAGGGTGGCGCGCATCACGAGGATCGCCACTGTGCCCCTGCCGTTTTCCGGACGGTTGATCTGGTGCCACTCGCGGTACTGCGCAGTCGTTCCGAACGGGCTGCCGGCATCGGGGTGGAACAGGGCCGTGTCGGGATAGAAGATCGGATCCTTCTGGGGCAGTACGCCCTTGTATCCCGGAATATATCGTTCAACGAGTACGCACAGGAAGCGCCTCATGTTCTCTTTCGAGCCGTTCAGCCAGAACTGGTGCGCAGATATGAAGGTGTGGATGTCCCTTGCCTTGCCTGGAATGTGCTTCATGAGCTTGCCTACATTGCGCACCATGGCGAGCTGACGTTGGCCCTCCCCGCTGCTGTGGGTCGGCTTGAGCTTTGCAGCCCACTGCTTGAAGATGCCCTGTGGCTTTTCGTCCTCCTTCGTTTTCTGGAGCGAGAAGCGGCCGACGCGCGTCTGGTTGATCAGTGCCGGATTGCTGGTGATCATGCAGACAGGGCAGGAGGCAGTCTCCAGGATCTGCTCCAGCGGGCGGACGATCTCTTCACTGAAGAGCATCGAACCGAAAATGAAATCTGCGACAGGAACCTCTTTCTCAAGCTTTGTCCAGTCCTGTGAGCCGTGGTTCAGCCCAAGGTTGAACATCGAAACATCCAGGTTGAGCCCAAACTCGCGGTTAAGCTCAGCTGCTGCCGATTTGAGCGCACTGTTGTTCGTGGGCTCCATCGTGATAAAGAGAAATCTCATAGATCGAATCCTGTTTCTGTTCTGTTGCCGGGATTTTTGGGTCAGCCGCCAAGAAGGTCCGTTTGCCGCAGGTCCGCCAGGAAACAAATGCCTTTATGCATCTGCAGGAAGCAGAGTCCGGGAAAAGCCGGTACCGATGGCCGCAGGTATCTGGACAGGTTGCCGGGCTGGCGTCTAGATCAGAAGGACGGGATTCTGTTGCAGGAGGTTGAAGGGCAGGATGGGGCTTGCCTGGTTGCTGGCGCAGGAGAACAGGCGGATATGATGGTTCGGTACTGCGGAGGAGGGCTGACAGTATGCGTGATGCCCTCCGTGATCAGCAACGCTATCGTGGGAATATCGCTCGTATTGAGGGACAAGGTGCGTCTCGTCCGGAAGTGACAATCTCAGGGTCAGTTCCCTGAGCTCGCGCTGAAGGCCCCCGAAGCTCAGGTTATTCTGGGCGCCGGAAAGCTGCGTGCGGTTTTTTGACTTGGAGCTGACGGTGGAGGTTTTTGCAAGAAGGCCGTACCCGAGCACTGACACTGCAAAAAACAGTGCGATCTCAAACGCGCGGAGTATATCCCGCGAAATTGATTTTCTTCGGGCTTTCATCGACGAAAGGTGCTTGATAGAAAAATAAATATATCAAACATGAACTTAAAAACGAAGGAATGTCGAAGGTGGAAAGAAGGAGCGTTGATACCACCTGTTTGATTTCATGGGTAGCCTTGTCCACCCGACTGAGCTGGAGCAACGTGTATGGAGTCCCCGGCAACCCTTTTTTCATCCTCCCATTTGCATGAGTCCCGACAGGTCGGGACGACGGAGATTCAAATCATACATGTTCTTGTGTAGTCCCGGGCATCAGCCTCTTACATTCAGGAGTGGCTTTAGCCTGACGGACATTAACCTCCCACCTTCTCCTGTGTAGCCCCGGTCTTCAGCCTCCCACATTCAGGAGTGGCTTTATCCCGACGGACATTAACCTCCCACCATCTCCTGTGTAGCCCCGGTCTTCAGCCTCTTACATTCAGGAGGGATTTATCCCGACGGACATTAACCTCCCACCTTCTTCTGTGTAGCCCCGGTCTTCAGCCTCCCACATTCAGGAGTGGCTTTATCCCGACGGACATTAACCTCCCACCTTCTCCTGTGTAGCCCCGGTCTTCAGCCTCTTACATTCAGGAGGGATTTATCCCGACGGACACTCAATTCTTACATTCTTTTGTGTAGCCCCGGGTTTCAGCCCGGGGTGCAGTTATCCGATTAATTTATAGGGTTTTAACCCAATCCTCCCTTACGGCTTCCGCCGGGTTTCAACCCGGCTCAAGGATCATTGAAGAGGTTGGGCTGAAGTCCGGAGAGTTTTTTTTGGGGGATCTGTTCCCCCGGCTGAAGCCGGGGGCTACACAAGAACATGTAAGATTTGAATGTCCGCAGGGTTAAAACCCTGCTGAGTATGGGACGGCGTTTTTGAGGGATCTTCAGATTCCTGTGACGAATGTCCGCGGTGCCAAATGGCGGGATCCCAAATTCAGGAATCCCGACGGGTCGTGATGACGGACATTCAAATCATACATGTTCTTGTGTAGCCCCGGTCTTCAGCCTCCCACATTCAGGAGTGGCTTTATCCCGACGGACATTAACCTCCCACCTTCTCCTGTGTAGCCCCGGTCTTCAGCCTCCCACATTCAGGAGAGGCTTTATCCCGACGGACATTAACCTCCCACCTTCTCCTGTGTAGCCCCGGTCTTCAGCCTCCCACATTCAGGAGAGGCTTTATCCCGACGGACATTAACCTCCCATATTCTCCTGTGTAGCCCCGGGCTTCAGCCCGGGGTGCAGTTATCCAAATAATTTATAGGGTTTTAACCCAATCCTCCCTTACGGCTTCCGCCGGGTTTCAACCCGGCTCAAGGATCATTGAAGAGGTTGGGCTGAAGCCCGGGGAATAAGGCTCCCAAAAAACATGAAAGGCCCGCTGCGTGCGGGCCTTTCGTGACGGTCTTCCTGTTCAGACCTCGATGCCTTCAAGGCGGTCTTCGAGGTCGGAGTAGATCTCCTGGAGCTTTTCGATGGTGTCGGGATCGGCCGACCACATGCCGCGTCCGCTCGCCTCGAGCATGCGTCCGACTATGTTCTTGAACGCTTTCGGGTTCAGCTTCATCAGCTTGTCGCGCATGGCCGGGTCGAATGCATAGGTTTCTGCGGCCTCTTTGTAGACCCAGTCGTCCACGCCCTTGGTGACGGCGTCCCAGCCGATCATGTAGGTGAACCGGTTGCTGATCTCGGTTGCTCCGCTGTGGCCCTGGGCAAGCATGCCCTCGAACCATTTCGGGTTGAGCAGCTTGGTGCGGAACTCGACCTTGAGCGCTTTTTCGGCATCATCAACCTTGATGTCGGCCGTGTAGGTCTCGACATAGTTCAGCTTCACGTTGTCGCCTTTCGGGTTGCGGCGGCGCGCAGAGAGCTGCAGGGCGCCAGACGACGAGAAGTAGCGGTCGATGTCCGAAATGCCGTACTCTGCCGAGTCGACCTGCTGCACGACGCGGTCCACCGTGCCGAGCAGGTCCTTCAGGATGTCGGTCTGCTGGTCGCCGTAGCGGTTGCCGCCATAGGCGAAGCCGGTACGCTTGACGAACATGTTGTCCAGGTCCTCCTCGTTTTCCCAGGCTGAATCCTCGACAAGCTCGTCGATCTGTGAGCCGTAGGTTCCGGGAGCCTGCGTGAAGAGGCGTGAGGTTGCGCTTTCGAAATCCTTGCCCTGGCGAATGGCTTCGTCCACATGCTTCTTGATGTGGTTCATTTCTGCAGGTTCGATCGCCCTGGCGGCATCCTTGACCAGCTTGTCGAGGTGGTCGACCAGAACGCCGAAGGTGTCACGGAAGATCGAGCTGATCTGGATGAGCACGTCGATCCTCGGTCGGCCGAGCTTCTCGAGTGGCACGAGGCGGTAGTGGCTGATCTTGTTCTGAGCGTCGTAGGCCGGCTCGGCTCCCATCAGGGCGATGATGACCGCCACGGCCTCACCCTTGCTCTTGATGGTGTCCAGACCCCAGAGCACCTGGGCGATGGTTTCCGGATACTCGCCGTTGTTCTCTTCCTGGTGCTTCCGGAGGATCGTGTCGGCGATCAGTTTGCCGCGCTTGAACGCCAGCTCTGACGGAATCCTCCACGGGTCGATCGCATGGATGTTACGACCGGTCGGCAGTATGGCCGCACCGTCGCGCACGAGGTCGCCGCCGGGTCCCGACGGGAGGTATTCTCCGTTCAGCGCGCGGACGAAGCTCTGCATCTCATGGCCGTTGTCCTGCAGCCCCTGTTTGAGCGCAAGGCCCTCCTGCAGGGAGGTGTTGATGGCTGTGACCATCTCCTCGTTGACTTTACCGTTGCCGGTCAGGACGCCGAACACGCTGCCGGGGTTTCCCTTTCCGAATATGGTCTGTTCGATGAACTCCCTGGTGATCTCGTCCACCTTTTCCCTGAGCGCAAGGGCTTTCGCGTCGCCTTTGCGGGCCTTCGTGGCAAGGGAAGCATAGTCCCCCCAGGTACGGTGCTCACCAATGGCCTCAAGAATCACCGACGGGAGCGAGCGGTCGTTGCCGCGAACCTTGAGGTACTCCGAAATCGTGGTGACCTGTGTGGCAAGCTCCGGGGTTTCGCCGAAGACATGCAGGGCATTCGAAATGAGTTTACCTTCGAGTTCGAGCATGTAGGTGTAGAGGCGGCTGATGAAGTCTGAGAAAGCTTCACCATCGAGCCTCGGGCAGTCATCCGTCAGGTTGAGGTTTTCCGCTTTTTCGAGGATGGCCATCTCGGTCTCGACATCGACGATCTTTTCGAGCCCGCGCTCACGGTAGTCGAGCAGCATCTCCTTGAAGGCGGGGAGCTCCTTGTAGAGCCCGGCGCGGGAGAGCGGCGGGATGTTGTGAGAAATCATGGTCGCGTAACCGCGGCGCTTGGCGATGTTCGCCTCGCTCGGGTTGTTGACCGGATAGATATAGAAGTGCGGGACCTCGCCGAGCAGGACATCGGGCCAGCATTCGCCGGTGACGCCGAGCTGTAAGCCGGGCATCCACTCGACAGTGCCGTGCATGCCGACATGCACCATGGCATGGGCTCCGAACTCGCGGCTGATCCAGCGGTAGAATGCGATGTACTGGTGGTGCGGTGTGTTCTCCTTGTCGAAGAGGAGGCGCATCGGGTCGCCCTGGATGCCGAGCCTCGGCTGGACGCCGATGAACACGTTGCCGAGAGTGACGCCGCCGATGAAGAGCTTGTCTACGCCGACCGGTGCGATGTCTCCGGGGAAGCCGCTCCAGCGGCCCTCGATGCGCTCGCGCTCGTGGTCCGAGGTGATGGCGTTGAAGGTCTGGCGGTCGATCGTGAAGCAGTTCGCCTCGTGCGCCTGGATCTCGTAATCGGTCGCCCTGTCCAGCATCGCAAGCAGTGCTTCCGGGGACTCCGGCAGTTCGCCCACGTTATAGCCTTCGCCCTTCAGGCGCTGCAGCATTTTATAGATGCTCTTGGGCACGTCGAGCAGTGCGGCGCTGGCTTTCCTGCCCATGCCTGGGGGATAGTCGTACACCACGAAGGCGACCTTCTTGTCGCGGTTCGGTGTGTGGCGCAGGTCGGAGAATTTTTTTGCCAGTGTCGAGAGGCGTTCGAGGCGGTCTGGCAAGGTGTGCAGACGTCCGTCCTTGATGGCTCCGAGCACGACCGGGCAGACTGCGCCGTCCATTTCCGGCAGGGCGAAGGTCATGGCCGACTGGAGCGGTACCACGCCCTGGGTCTTCCAGGAGTTGATGTCCTGGATGAATAGGGGCTGGGAGACGACGTACGGGGCGTTGATCTTGCCGAGTATCTCTTCGCGTGCCGAAGCCGAAGCACCCGGAGTTGTCGCGCCGGCCGGGCCGCCGACGAAGCCGAAGCCCATCATGTTGATGAGCATGTCCAGTTTTGTATGGCAGAACCATTCACGCGCGGCGACGTGCCCTTCGACGCCCATAACGAACACCGGAAGCGGGTTCAGGCCTTTGGCCTCGATGGCGCGGATGGTGTTGTCGATATACTCCTTTTCCTGCAGGAGGTGCTTACGGAAGAAGATCAGGCCGATGTTGTTCTGTTTCGCGGCGTTTTTGTTCTTCTTGTGCAACCATTTCTCGTAATGGTGCAGGTCTTTCAGGTACTCCGGAGCGTCCGGGTGGTAGAATCCCATGGTCGGGACCTCCTGTACCTTTTCCACCTTCACGTTCACGTCGAAGTACTCCGCCATGATATATTTGAACATGGATGCCAGGTTCTCGGCCGTCGGGTGCATCCAGTAGGTGTACACCTGCATCCAGTTCTTGAAATCCTTCGCTTTCTTGGGGATCAGCGGCAGCATGGTCCGCATGATCTTCAACAGTTTCATGTAGCCGTAGAGTGCGTCCTCGTCACGGCCCTTGACAAGCATTTTGGCCACCTTTTTTACGATCTCGGGCATGCCGCTGCCGTTTTCCGAAACCACATAGGTGCCCACTTTGGTCATGTGCATGACTTCGGGCATCGATTCGTAGGCGAAGATGGTCTTGACCTTCGACTGGTCGATCTGCTCCTGAAGCCAGTCGGCCTGGCCCTTGAACTGGATCAGCGTGGTGAAGATGCAGTCCGCTTCACGGATGGCTCGTCCTGCCTCCGGGTTCTGGTGCTCGAGATCCTGGTCGGTCCACTGCGTCAGCTCGGCGTCCCTGCTGATCAATTCCTTCACTTCCCTCCATACCCGCTGATTGCATTGCTCCATACCGACAACTGCGGCAATTCGGATTTTCTCGGCCATAGATATAACTGTGATGTACTTTGATGTGAAGAGTAACCATGTGCCCACTACAGGCGACAAGGGCAAATCGGTATACCCAGAGGTTTTTCAGGACCCCCCAATGTAATAAATCCTGACTTTACTCGCGGCATGAAAAAAAAAGCCCCTCCGGTCGGAGGGGCTTTGACGGACAAGCCGTGTGATGTGCAGAAAGAACCGCTCAGTAGGTCAGGTCGATGCCTGCCACGAAGCTGCGTCCAGGAGCCCTGAACCACTCGGCCTCTTCATACTGGGTATTGTTGAGGTTCCTGCAGGTCAGGCTGCCGCTTACGTTCTGGCTGAACTGGTACTTGGCGCCGGCGTTGAACACCACGAAGTTTCCGGGGTAGAAGTTGCCCTGCGGATTGGAATACAGGTTGACAGCCTTGTACTTGCCGACGTAGCGTCCGTTGACATTGAGCGAGAGACCCTTGGCCGCTTTCCAGGTGGCGCTTGCCGATGCCGTGTGCTCAGGCCTCATGGGCAGCCAGTCCGGGGACGGGTTCTTGTCGAGCGTGGGATTCTCGTTCAGTTTGTACGACCGGTTCTTGGCGTTCATGTAGGTGTAGGCCGCGTTGAACATCCAGTTTGCATTCGGCCGGTAGTTTACACTCGTCTCGACGCCCCAGATGCGAGCCTTCGTGATGTTCCTGTACTGGAACGTCATAGATGTCTGGTCGATGATGGATTCGATCAGGTTGTCGTAGTTGTTGATGAACCCTGCCACGTCAACCGAAACCTTGTCGCTGAACTGCTTGAAGGCGCCGACCTCATAAGCGGTCATCGTCTCTTTGTCGAGGTTCGGGTTGATGATGCCCCGGAAAAGTCCGCCATCACGTACGAAGCGCTCAGTCAGCGTCGGGGCGCGGAAGCTCTTGCCCCAAGAGGCGCGGAAGGATGTGTCGTCGGTCGCCTTGTAGTTCATGGCGACGCGTGGGCTAACGGCACTGACCGAATCCTTGATGTTTACCCAAGTCAGGTTATCGAGCTGTGCCTGCGACTTGTCGATACCGCTCCAGTCGTAGCGCAGGGAGAGCAGCGATGTCAGTTTTTCGGTCATTTTCCATTCGTCCTGGACAAAAGAAGCAAAGTTTCGCTCCTTGATGTCATGGAACATGTTCGTCACCGGTTTTTCAGCAGCATCCTGAGTCGTGCTGAGGTTCATGATATTGCCGTCAACGCCGAAAAGCAGACGGTGGTTGTCCAGCGCACGCCAGTCAAGCTTTGCGCCCACGCCGAAGCGGTTCGCGTCGTTTTCGTTGAAATCGCCGACCGCCCTGACCGTTCCCGTGGCATAGGTCTGGCTCGCGTTCGTGCGGTTGTACTCGATCCTGGTTTCGTTGTAGGTGTAATAGAGCCTCGTGTCAAGTGTCAGTTTGTCGCTGAGCAGGTTGACGTAGTTCAGGCCGACCAGCGCGTTTTTGCGGGCGATGGTATCGTCACCATAGACGTCATAGAGCTTGTAATCATAAACGCCCTTGCCGAAACCATTGATCAGTGCCGCATACTGTGATGCGTTCAGCACGGCATAAGACGGATAGTAAACGGTTTTTGGCCATGTTGAAGGAATTGTCATTGTCGTGCCGGCAACTGTGATCGGTTGCCCTGGATTCGCCAGCAGGTATGCGGTCATGGCGCTGTTATCCATAAATGCTTTCGCATTAACGTATGAGTCATATGCGTTTTCCGGGTGAGGGGTAAATGTCGGTGAAGGAATCGCATAGAAGTCATAAGGCCAGGAATAGGCATATCCGCCGACTGATGTATTGTAGAACGATGTGACCTGCAGGTACTGCTTCGAGTTGATATCGTACCTAACCTTGAGCTTCATGTCGCTCAGGTTGGTCCAGGCGTTCTGCCGGTAACCGTCATCCTCACTGTGGGTGAACATGGAATTGTACGTCCACTTGCCGCTCTTGTTGCCGATACCGAAGTAGCCGTTGTAGAGGAACGGAGTGTAGTTCTTGCGGTAGGTGCTCTGGTCGCTTTCCGGCGGTGCATCGTAGTAGCCCGTGCTGGCTCCGAACTTCACTTCCATCTTTTCGGGCATGGCGCCGCTGGCGTTGATGACGCCTCCCATGGCTCCGGAACCATAGAGCGTAGCGGCAGCGCCTTTCAGCACCTCAACCTTGTCTGCTGCGTTCATGTTGACTGCCGGCAGGACGAGCTCGCCGCTGTCAGGAATGTTGATCGGGAAGCCGTCGTAGAATGCCTGTACCCTGGTGCCGATGCCTCCGCCCTGGTAGGTGTTTGAACCGCGGATCTGCACAGACGATGTTGTTTGGCCGCCGGCGCGGGTCATGACGACGCCGGGGACGTCCTCGATCACCCTGTCGAGCGACGGGTTCGGTTCCTGCTTGATCTTTTCCTTCGAAACAACGTTGGCAGTAACAGGGATGGAAAGCCGGTCCTGCTTGTAAAGGGCGGCGCCGACGACCACTTCCGAGGCCATGATGGTGGTCTGGCCGAGGGAGAAGTTCGCCGTGGAAGTCTGCCCTTCGCCGACTTTGACGACCTGGGTCACCGGAGCGTAGCCGACGATGGATACCGAAACCTTCTGTGCGGAGGCAGGTACGTTCCTGATCACGAAGTTGCCGTTGATGTCGGTCGAGGTGCCGATGTTCGTGCCTGCGATGACGACCGAGGCTCCGACGACGCCTTCGCCGTCGGTTTTGTCGACGACGCGTCCTTTAAGCACGCCGGGTTCCGCGCCGTACATCGGCAGCGGGGCCAGCGAGGCCGTCAGGAATGACGCAGACAGAACAAGACGCTTCAGGAGAGAACCCATAGCCTGTTGCTGTTTCATGTTGAGTACTGTTGTGTTGTTGGTGGTGTGTGTTTACTGGAAAACAAGTCGGGCAGACTGCTTTTCATGGCGGTTGCCGTTTTTGTCGTGCGCATGGGCACCTGCTGGTAGGCATCGGTATGGGGACATCGTAATCGTGTACATCGTTCACGTTATTACCGCATAAGTTTCAATATTACTGGAAAAATGCGGAAAGTGCAAATTATACCGTTATATATGATGGTATAGCGAAAAACTGTAAGTCGTCTCCTTTGTTCGGGGTCTTTTATATGTAAGTCCTGGTATGAAGGGGATTTTAAAGGGGACGTTATTCATTTTGTTCACTTCAACGGGTCAAGTGAACAAAATGAATAACGTCCCCTTTTTTTAACCCAATAATTTGTAGAAAAAGAGAGAGGCTGTCACAAAAGGTGATTTGATGTTTCCCAATGTTGTCTTCCCCTATTTGGCTGGAAACAGGAAAGCCCCCGTTTTTTCGGAGGCTTTCGATTGCTGATGGCTGGCTGAGGGTCAGATGACGCCGAGTTCCCTGCCGATCGTGGCGAACTCGGTGATGACTTTGTCGAGATGCTCTTTTTCATGAGTGGCCATGAAACTGGTCCGGAGTGCTTCGTGGCCGGGCATGACGCCGGGGCGAATGAAGGCGTTGACATAGACTCCTGCTTCGAAAAGCTTTTTCCAGAAGACGAGCGTCTTCATCTGGTCGGCGATCAGCACCGTGACGATGGCCGTACGCGAAGGCATGAGTGTGAAACCCTCCTTCAGCAGTCCCTGGCGGACATAATCGGTATTGGCGATGAGGCGCGTCATCAGTTCCGGTTCATTCCTGATGATCTCGAGCGAGGCCAGCACGGCAGCAACGCTTGCCGGGGTCGGCGAGGCGCTGAAGATCAGCGATGCCGCGTTGTGCTTGATATAGTTGATGACCGAGCGGTCACCGACGACGTAGCCGCCGAGTGAACCGAAAGTTTTCGAGAAGGTGCCCATGATCAGGTCGACGTCGTCGACGAGCCCGAACTCAGATGGGGTGCCCCTGCCGTCACGGCCAATGACGCCCACGGCGTGGGCATCGTCGATCACGATGCGGGCATTGTATTTTTTGGCCAGCGCGACCAGGCCAGGGAGGTCCACGATCTCTCCCGAGACCGAAAAGACGCCGTCGGAGACGATCAGGCGCCCTGCCGATTCCGGGATTTTCTGGAGCACTCGCTCCAGGTCGGCCATGTTGTTGTGGTTGTAACGGACCAGGTTCGCGCCGGCGCCCTGGGCCATGATCGAGGCCGCCACGAGGCTGGCGTGGTTGTCACGGTCGGAAACGATGTATTCGCCCCTCTGAACGAGTGTCGGAATGATGCCCTGCCCGGTCTGGTAGCCTGTGCTGAACAGCAGGCAGCGCTCTTTTTCGAAGAAGTCTGCGAGTTTTTCCTCGAGCTCGACGTGCAGTTTGACCGTGCCGGTCATGTAGCGAGATCCGGAGCAACTGGTGCCATAATGCCTGATGGCGTCGATCGAGGCCTGCTTGACCCTCTCATCCGAGGTGAGGCCGAGATAGTTGTTTGATCCGGCCATGACGAGTCTCCTTCCTCCGAATGACACTACAGGCCCTTCGGTTTCGTCAATGGGATGGAAAAAAGGGTATACGCCCTGCGCCTTCACTTCGTCGGCAAGGGTGAAATCAAAGCATTTTTTGAAAAGATCTTTCGGTTGTTCCACTTGATGCGGTTTTACTTCGGTGTTTTCGCTGAGCTCGTGTGTCGGCAATGGTCTCTCCGGTAATTCTTGTTCAGCGCGGCGGCCAGGATTGTGCACATTGTGCAATGAAACGGAAATGTATTAAAAAAATTCTTTTTTTTGATAGGCAGGCTTCCGTTTTTTCTCAGTTCTTCGTGCTTCAGACACTCTCATGCCAAGCAGTATGGTTGGACGGTCGAGGCCTGTTGCAATAACATAAAGGGTTACAAGTCTATGTCGGAAAAGGTGCTGGTTACGGGGTCAACCGGATTTATCGGAACGAGGATGGTAGAGGCGCTCGTCAGGGACGGCGTGTCGGTTCGGGTGCTGCTCAGGCCCGAAAGCCGGTCTTTCAACCGGTCTGCGGCAGGTGACGCCATTGAGGAGTGCCGCGCCGGTTATGACGATCCTGAGGCGCTTGGACTGGCCGTTGAAGGGGTGGACAGGATCGTCCATCTCGCCGGTGTGACACGGGCCCTCGATGAAGGAGGGTTCATGGCAGGCAATGTGATGCCCGTCGAAAACCTGCTTCGTGCTGTCAAAAGGCACAATCCTGACCTTGAACGATTCCTTCTCGTCTCTTCGCTTGCCGCTGCCGGGCCGGCCTCTTCGGCTTCGCCGGGAGTCAGGGAGTCTGACCGTCCCGGACCGGTCAGCCTCTACGGCCGCAGCAAGTTGCTCGGGGAAGAGGTGGCGAAGCTCCACGCGGGGGATGTGCCGCTGACCATCGTTCGGCCGCCAGCCGTCTATGGGCCGGGCGATCGGGATATCCTCGAGGTGTTCCGTATGATGAAGAAAGGGGTGCTCGTCTCGGCCGGTTCCGGCCGTAAACAGCGCTTCAGCATGATCCATGTCGACGACCTGATCAAGGGAATGCTTGCGGCGCTTCGATCGGATGCGGCCGTCGGCCAGACCTACTTCCTTACCTCCCCGCAGCCGTATGGTTGGGACGAGGTAGTTGAGGCCGCACGGCACGAGCTCGGATTCGGGCCTCTCCTGCGCATCAGTCTCCCTGTGCCACTCGTGTTCGGGCTGGGTACCCTGCTGGGAGCTGTCGCCAGGTTGACAGGCAAGCCCGCGCTGATCAACCGGGACAAGGCAAACGAGCTGACGCAGGATTTCTGGACCTGCTCGCCCGAGAAGGCTGCCAGGGAGCTTGGCTTCACAGCCGGGACCTCGCTTGAAGAGGGGGTTGTGAGCACACTGAGGTGGTATAAAGAAAAAGGGTGGCTTTAAAGGGAGGGCTTGCCGGGGAGGTTGGGCGAAGCCCGGAAGAGATTTTTTTTGGGGTTCCTGTCCCCGGGCTGGAGCCCGGGGCTACACGGGAGAATGTAAGAGTTGAATGTCCGTCGTCCCGATTTGTCGGGATTCCTGAATAGGGGAATGCCCCATGTAGGTCAGGTCAACAATGTCCACAACGTCCATTCCGTCCATTGAATTTTATTCCCTACCCCAGAACCTGCTGCATCAATCGCAGAAGGATGAACTTTTCGTCGCCTGACGGCGAGATGCCCTTCAGTGCTGCATCTGCGTCCCTCAGTGCGAGTATCGCCCGCTCGGTCTCCCCTGTGTTGAAACGTCTGGCGTAGCCTGTGTAGTTTTTGACGAAGTACTCCTGGCGCCCGAACATGCCGAGCATGGCTGCGGTTTCCTGAGGGGTTTTCTGCAGCATGCCGGGGGCCTGCAGCTTCCAGATCCTGATGAAGAATGTGGTCAGGTACCTGACGATGTTCATCAGTCCCTCTTTCTGCCCCTCCTGCTCCATGATCATCAGGGCGATGCCGCTGCAGAGCCTTATGTTTTTTTCGACCAGGGCCTTCTCGAGCTCGAAGACGTTGTATTTGCGTGAAATGCCGACACAGTCGCAAACATCGTCGAGGGTGATGCGCTTTTCAGGCCGTTTGTCCGAGGCGTAGAGCGTGAGCTTATCGAGTTCCTGGCAGATCTGCCGCGAAGAGGGTTCGATGTAGGCGGCAAAGGCCTTGAGCGCTTCGGGTTCGAATTCCCATCCGGACTCCCTGGCCTGTTCAGTGGCGAAGAGGTCGACGTGCTTGATGGCAGGAAAGTCGTGGCGGAAGGGCTTGAGCTGTTTGTAATGCGATTTTTCGAGCTCTTTTTTGTCGAGCTCTTCGGCATCGAGCACCAGCACCGCGAACGAAGCCGGGTTTGCGAGGTAGCGGGACAGCGACTCGTCCTGGTTCTGCACCTGTTCTTTCGAACCGCCTTTTTTCAGCTTGTCGAACTGCCGGACGATCACCAGCTTCTTTTCGGTGAACATCGGGTACTCGGAAGCCGCCGAGATAATTTCTCCGAGGGTGACGTCCGGGCCGTACATGACGATCGTATTGAGGGCCGCCTCGTTTTCAGACGGGAAGAGCGCGGCCCTGATGCGTGCCGCCAGCTCTTCCTTCAGCCAGCTTTCGGGACCCTGAAAAAAATATACCGGAGCAAGCCGTCCGGCCGCAATCTGCTTTTTCAGGTCCGACATGAAAATCTCCAGTGAATCGGCATGGTTCAGAACGGCAGGTCATCTTTCTCGATTTCGGGCATGGCGCCTGCGGAAGGCCTCGAACTGAAGTCGCCGCCCGTCGGTTCGGGTCTCGACGCCGGCTTGGAGAATGCAGGGCGCTCCTGGCTGGACTGGGACTGTTCGCCCATGCCGCCGGAGTCGCGGCCGGAGCCGAGCATCTGCATGTCGCTGCAGACGATTTCGGTCGTGTACTTCTTTTCGCCGGTTTTGCTGTCGTCCCAGGAACGGGTCTGGAGGCGGCCTTCGATGTAGACCTGACGACCCTTTTTCAGGTACTGGCTGCAGATGTCCGCGAGACGGCCCCAGACGACGATACGGTGCCATTCGGTCCGTTCCTGGGGGTTGCCTGCGCTGTCCTTGAAGTTTTCGCTGGTGGCGAGGGTGAAATTGACGACGACCTGGCCCGATGCGGTTTCGCGGCGTTCAGGGTCGTTGCCGAGATGACCGATGAGCATCACTTTGTTCAAGCCTTTTGCCATGGTGGTATGTGGGGTTTTCTGATTTTACGGTGTCCATGCCGGTCCGTGGAGGGCGGCGTGGCGAGTTGATTCTTAAGCTACATCATAATCATTATTCTTCAAAGTGGCCTTAACTGGTGAAGCGGCGTCCGTCGATGACCGGCCCCTCCCGGCAGAGCAGCACGCTCTCCTTTTCTCCGTCGGCATTGTTCAGTTCGACCATGCAGCCATAGCAGATGCCCACTCCGCAGCCCATGACCGATTCGAGCGAGAGCTCGCAGGGGATCGAACGCTTCTCGCAGAATCTTGCCAGTGCCTTCAGCATCGGATTTGGTCCGCAGGCGAAGACCTTCGGATTTCCGGATACGGCCGCTGATTCGAGATGCTGCTTCAACAGCTCCACGACGTTGCCGTGGAACCCTTCCGAACCGTCATCGGTGGCGGTGCTGCAGTTCGAAAGGCCGCGGGTCAGGAGGTCTGTGCGCGTCCGTCCGCCCACCAGGTGACGGAACGGGATTGCCCTGGCTGCAAGGCTTTTTTCAAGAAACAGCATAGGGGCGGTGCCGATACCCCCGGAAACGAGCAATGCGGTGTCGAACTCGCCGGTGTCTGCACCGAACGAATTCCCGAGCGGTCCAAGCACCATGAGGCTGGTGCCGCAGGCTGCTTCGCAGAGCAGGGACGTGCCCCGCCCGACGGTTTTGACCATCACGTCGATCGTGTTGCCCTGTACGTTGTGAATGCAGAATGGCCGGCGCAGCAGCGGCTGGCTCGATTCGCTGACCTTGATGTTGACGAAGTTTCCCGGTCGGGCCACAGCGGCGATCTCGGGGCACTCCAACGAAATCACGGAAACATCTTTTCCGATGGGGCGGGTTTCGGTGATCTTGGCCCTGGAGTCGGTGATCGTGCTGGAAGGGATCATGAGAGGAAGTGTCAGTGTTTCCTGAAGCGGTGTCCGGGATAGTTTGTGCCAGTAATTAAGAGCACCGCCGTGGATTTTGCAAATAGCTACTTTCAGGAAACTTTTTCCTGTTCCGGCATGGGCAGGCCGACGGATTGATCCTTTGCAGAATCTCGGGAGATGTATATCTTTATGACCTTGGCTGTATAATCAAACCCAATGCCCGGTTCATGCGTATATTGACTTTTACAGGTAAAGGCGGAGTGGGGAAGACCAGTGTATCGGCCGCGACGGCCGTTCGGCTTTCCGAGATGGGGCATCGTACGCTGGTGCTGTCGACCGATCCCGCACACAGCCTTTCAGACTCCTTCAACCTGCCTTTGGGTGCTGAGCCGACCAAAATCAAGGATAACCTCCATGCCATCGAGGTCAATCCGTATGTTGACCTCAAGCAGAACTGGCATTCGGTACAGAAATATTATACCCGCATTTTCATGGCCCAGGGCGTTTCCGGGGTCATGGCCGATGAAATGACGATCCTTCCCGGCATGGAAGAGCTGTTCTCGCTGCTGCGGATCAAACGATACAAGTCGGCCGGACTTTATGATGCCCTCGTGCTCGATACGGCCCCGACCGGTGAAACCCTCAGGCTGCTCTCCCTGCCCGACACCCTTTCCTGGGGCATGAAGGCCGTCAAGAACGTCAATAAATATATCGTCCGCCCGCTCAGCAAGCCGCTGTCGAAGATGTCGGACAAGATCGCCTACTACATTCCGCCGGAAGATGCCATCGAGTCGGTCGACCAGGTTTTCGACGAACTCGAGGACATCCGTGAAATCCTGACCGACAATGTCAAGTCCACCGTAAGGCTGGTCATGAACGCCGAGAAGATGTCGATCAAGGAGACCATGCGTGCGCTCACCTACCTGAACCTCTACGGATTCAAGGTGGACATGGTGCTGGTCAACAAACTTCTCGACGTCAGGGAGAACAGCGGTTACCTTGAAAAATGGAAAGCGATCCAGCAGAAGTACCTTGGCGAAATCGAGGAGGGCTTCTCTCCGCTTCCCGTCAAGAAGCTGAAGATGTACGATCAGGAGATCGTCGGCGTGAAGGCCCTTGAGATGTTCGCTCATGATATTTATGGCGATGTCGATCCTTCCGGGATGATGTACGACGAGCCGCCGATCAAGTTCATCCGCACTGGCGACGTGTACGAAGTGCAGCTGAAGCTGATGTTTGCCAACCCGGTCGATATCGATGTCTGGGTAACGGGTGACGAGCTGTTCGTGCAGATCGGAAACCAGAGGAAGATCATCACGCTTCCGATAAGCCTTACCGGCCTCGAACCCGGCGATGCCGTGTTCAAGGACAAGTGGCTCCATATCCCGTTCGATCTTGCGAACCAGGGCAAGCACCAGAGGTCCAGGGAAATGCACCGGGCCTGAGACCATACCAATTTCACGTAGTACAAACCAGTAACCGACGGCTGTTCATGCAGCCACAATCAAGGAGGACCTTATGTCAGAATCCTACCAGAAGCTCCGCAAGGATTTCAAGGATCTTGAATTTACCGACAGGCTGACCTTTCTTGCAGAAAGTGTGCTCCTGACCGGCCAGAGCGCCATTGTAGGCGGTCTTGAACTCGCGGGCGGCCTTGTCGAAACGGTGGCCGGCACGATCGGCTCCCTTGTCGATGCAACAGGCCTCGGCAACGCACTCGGCAGCACCGGCGGTGTGGTCGGCGAGACCATCGATCGCGTAGCCATCACGGTCAAGGACGTTTCCCGTTCGGCCGGCGAGCTGTATGGTGATGCCGTGAAGAGCGTCGAAAACGTCACTGGCAACGCAGCCAAGGCAGTCGGCGACGTGGGTTCTTCAGCATCTGATGCAGTCAAGAACATCGCGGGTTCGTTCCAGAAGACGACCGGTAAAAAATAGTGCGCATCACACCCTTCCGGCACCTTTCGGGACGGTGCCGGAAGGGTGTCCGCAATCTTTTATTTGTGTTTTGTTGTTAATTCGTTTATTTTTATTCCAAAGTCCCGATTTTATTGAAAGTTGTTCGATTCTGTCAAATCAAATCCAAAAGGAGGAGTTATGAGTGGAGGAGGCGTATTTACCGACATCTTAGCCGCCGCTGGCCGTATTTTTGAGGTCATGGTGGAAGGTCACTGGGAAACCGTCGGCATGCTGTTTGATTCACTGGGCAAAGGCACCATGAGGATCAACCGCAATGCTTATGGCAGCCTGGGTGGCGGATCGAGCCTTCGTGGTTCATCGCCTGAGGTTTCCGGCTATGCTGTTCCTACCAAGGAAGTCGAATCCAAGTTTGCAAAATAAGCAAACCGATCCGGTCAAAACCGTAAAGGCAGTGAGGGCTTGACGCCTGCACTGCCTTTTTTTTATCCCTTTCCCTGCTTTTTCGAGGTGCGATCCCATGCTTTTCGCAGAGGCCGCTTCCTCCTCGCTGCATACGTAGCCCTCTATCCAGTTCTTTGTTACGTAATTTATTTTTGTTTTCATATTTTAATCGTTCGAGTGCTTCGTAAATGACTGATAGGCAACTCAGGTAACGTGACTGGACGCAGTAATGGCTAATATTTCTCTATATGTCTCAGGGCAGACCGAACTGAACGATGTCACTGAGTTTTTCCAGAAAGGACTTATCGGCGAAGGTGAAAGCCCGATAGCCTTTTTCGATGGTGTTTTTTACGAGTCCCACCAGGAGCGGGTAGGGAACATCGTTTTTCAGGACTATCTGATCTATACCGACAAGGCGATCTATCTCTGGGCCAGAGGGACGTCGAAGGATTTTCTCGACCGTTTCAGCCTCGGAGCCGTATCGGTAAACAGCCGGAACAAGGACAGCGCCTTCGCTACCCTGAACCTCAAGATCAAGCGTGAGGGGAAGGAGCCGGTCTACGTGATTTTCGACATGGTCGAGATTCAGGAAGCCGAAACCATCGTCAAGCTCCATACGGTAATCGAATCGACCATCGAGGATTATCTCGGCGTCAATTTCCGGCAGGAGATTCCCCAGGATACTGCATACAAAATCCTGCAGAGCGCACGGAATATCTGTATCCCCCGCTCGATTGCCATTGCCATGGAGCCGCCCGAAATGCCGGTCCCTGATGCGGGAATCGGTTACGGGCAGGACCTCCTCGAACAGTACAAGGCCTCCATCGGGTACAGCCATGAGGATGCGCAGCAACCCGGAGCCCAGCCCCGGCCGCGCGGCATAGGCGCTGCTCCTCAGATGCCCCGCGGTCTTGAAGGGATACTGCCGACCGACCCGGCTTCGATCAAGAAGATTGCCGGACAGCTCAAGGATATGGTCGGCGATGCGCCGTTCAAGCTCAGGGAACAGCTGATGAAAGACCTGCAGCATGTGCCGAACGATGTCGCCACTGTGCTGACGGCCCTGAACGAGCTTCTCGCCAATATCGCGGGTAATCCGCAGGCGGAGCGTTTCGTCATGAACGCCATCAAGACTGCGGTCAGCAATGACGGTATTATCGGTTCTGTCGGCAAGATCATCAAGCTGACCTCTGGCATCGGTGGCGGGAAAAAGCCGTCGAAGCCCGAGCAGTCCGCATCGCATAACGATTCGGCCTCCCGTCAGGACCGGCGTTCGGCAAGGCAGGACGATGACGACGATGACTCCACGATTCGTCGCAGGAAGATCAGCGTCAGGGATGACAATGACACCCCTGGCGGATTCGACCCGTTCCGTGACGCGGAACCTGCCCGCGCCAATAATGCCGACGAGGCGCCTTCGCCCGCTGCTCGCCGTCCCATGCCTGACGACGACGACGATTTCGACCCGGCACCCCGCAGGAAGAAGCTTTCGATCAAGATGGATGACGATGGTGGCAGCGACATCGCCCGCAAGCTGATGAGCTACGATGAATCCGAGCGTGACCAGCCGCCTGTTTCGGCATCGCCAGCGCCTGCCCAGGAGCCGGAAGAGCCTGAGATTGCGCCCCGCAGGAAAAAACTATCTGTCAAGGCGACCGACGATGGTGACGAGATTGCCCGCAAGCTGATGAGCTACGACGAGTCCGAGCGTGACCAGCCTCCCGTTTCGGCATCCTCAGCGCCGCTCCAGGAGCCGGAAGAGGCCGAGGTCGCGCCTCGCAGGAAAAAGCTGTCGATCAAGAGTGACGAAGACCGTGATGACGAGATCGCCCGTAAGCTGATGAGCTATGACGAGGAGTCCCGTGAGGTGCCGGCGGAGATTCCGGAACCGGACGCTGAGGCTCCGGTAAGGAAAAATATCCAGATCAAGGCTTCGGAACCGGAAGAGTCGATCACGATTTCCGAAGATCTCGTGATGGACGCCATGAGCGGAAGCGCGCCGGTCATTGACGAGAGTTACCTTACCCTCGAATCCGATCTGCCGGTGAATGCTCCTCTCGCATCCTCAACCAAGAGCTTTTCGCCTGAAGAACCCTCCCTTGCTTCCAGAAAGGGCAATAAGCAGGACGACGATTCTGAAAGATCCTCTGATATACATTCTGTTTCAGTCAAGCCTACACCTTAGTTTTCTAACACCATGAGAATCATTCTTTACCTGGGCAAAGGCGGGGTGGGAAAAACCACTGTTTCCGCGTCAACCGCCACAGCGATTGCCCGCAGCGGCAAGCGTGTGCTGATCATGAGCACCGACGTTGCCCACAGTCTTGCCGATGCGCTTGGCGTCGAGCTCAGCTCCAGTCCGTTGGAGGTCGAGAAAAACCTGTTTGCCATGGAGGTGAACGTCCTGGCCGAGATCAGGGAAAACTGGACTGAACTGTATTCGTATTTCTCTTCGATCCTCATGCATGACGGTGCTAACGAAATCGTGGCCGAAGAGCTGGCCATCGTGCCAGGTATGGAGGAGATGATCAGCCTTCGCTATATCTGGAAGGCCGCGAAATCCGGCCTCTACGACGCTGTCGTGGTCGATGCGGCTCCGACCGGCGAAACCATGCGCCTGCTCGGTATGCCCGAATCCTATGGATGGTACTCTGAAAAGATCGGCGGTTGGCACTCGAAAGCCATCGGCTTTGCAGCACCGCTTCTGAGCAAGTTCATGCCGAAGAAGAACATCTTCAAGCTCATGCCCGAGATCAACGAGCACATGAAGGAACTGCACGGCATGCTTCAGGACAAGAGCGTGACGACTTTCAGGGTGGTGCTCAATCCTGAAAACATGGTCATCAAGGAGGCCCTGCGAGTTCAGACCTACCTGAACCTGTTCGGCTACAAACTCGATGCCGCCGTCGTCAACAAGGTCCTTCCTCCGAGTTCGAACGACCAGTATCTGCAGAGCCTGATCGACCAGCAGGTCAAGTACCTCAGGGTCATTGACAACTGCTTCTATCCGGTGCCGATCTTCAAGGCCCGCCAGTCCTCGAAAGAGGTGATCGCCCCTGACAGGCTGTTCGAGCTGAGCCAGGAGCTTTTCGACGGCAGGAACCCCATGGAGGTCCTCTATTCGGATGGAAAGACGCAGTCCCTCGAGAAGGTCAACGGCAAGTACGTACTCAGCCTGTACCTGCCCAACGTCGAGGTCGACAAACTGGCGGTCAACATCAAGGGTGACGAGCTCCTGGTGGACATCAACAACTTCCGCAAGAGCATTATCCTGCCGAACGTGCTGGTTGGGCGCAAGACCGAAGGCGCTGATTTCGAGCAGGGTACCCTAAATATTACGTTTACGAACTGATTGTTTCCGGAAGGGACAGTATCTAAGCGGGTCGCTTCACGGTGCCCCGCTTTTTTTACGTTCGGGAGCTGGCAGAAATGGACTCAGTCCATCAATGGAATGTGAGTCTTTTGGTCAACCGGACCGGAACGGACAGGTCGCCGCTGGTTTTCAGCAGTTCGGCGATCGTCCGGTGAAGCAGGGGGTGGACCGGGTTGGCAATGTCGAGCAGCGGCACCATCACGAACTTCCTTCGGTGAAGCTCGGCGTGCGGGATGACGAGCAGGTCGCTCTTCATGCACAGGTTCCCGTAGAGCAGGATGTCCAGATCGATGGTCCTCGGGCTCCAGCGACGGTATTGGTCCGGTCGACCGAGGCGCTGTTCGATGCTTTTGCATTGCATTCGCAATCCGGCCGGGTCGAGGCCCGTCCCGATCTCCACGACGGCGTTGAAGAAGCTGTCCTGTTCGATATCTCCGACCGGTTCGGTCATGTAGACCCTCGATACATTCGATACGCTGGTATCAGGCGTATCGACGAGCAGGTCGACAGCTTGCTGCAGGTTGGCGAAACGGTCTCCGACATTCGATCCGATGCCGATGTATGCGGTGGTCCGGATCATGCGTTCATGCCCTGTCGATACGATGCTCGGCTTCGGCATAATCGCAAAGCCCCCCCAGCGGCAGATTCCGTTTCCGGACCTTCGCCGTTACGCTTTCAAGTACCGTAAACTCCTGCATGAGCGTTGTTGCGATCTCGACGGCCAGCGATTCGATGAGTGATACCTGCCTGCCGGTCATCACCCGCCTGATGGTTTCATAAGCCCGCTGGTAATCCACCGTATTGCCGATGTCGTCGGTTTCGGCTGCCGGCCTGAAGTCGAAGCGGAACTCTGCATCGACCTCGTATTTACCTCCGAGGCGGTGTTCTTCGCTGTTCACGCCATGCCAGGCATAGAACACGGCGTTCACAAGCCTGATGCAGGATTGATGGTTGGCGCTCATCTTCGTCGTGTCTGGAGGTTGATGCAATCGCATTGAGGAGAGAATGTACTCCTTTCAGCAGTGCATTGCAAAACGGCACCGGAGGCAATTGCCTGAACGGAAAGTCGGGAAGGGTTGCAAATGCCGAAAAAATGGTACTTTCAAAATGATGACCTTTCGTGTTCACTTCAGTAAACTTCTCACCTTTTTGTAGCCATGGGAGACAACAGGACCAACCACGCGTTCCGGGAATTTTTCGAAACCTGCAGGACCAGGGCCCTCCAGCTTGCAATCGAGGAGGATCGATACGAGGGAGACATCACGACCCTTGCCACGATCGACGAGGAGCAGATGGGAACAGGCATCATCGAAGCCAAGGCGGAAGGGGTGGTCGCGGGGGTCGACGTCGCCCGACAGGTATTCCTGGCGTCGGACCCGAATCTTGAAGTCACTTCCTTCATCAAGGATGGCAGTCGGGTCTACCCTGGAGGACGCATCCTCGAGGTTAAGGGACGGATCGCACCGATCCTGATCGGCGAGAGGACGGTTCTGAATTTCATGCAGCGCATGTCTGGCATCGCCACCAGGACGAACATGTATGTGGAGCGGGTGAGCCACACCAATGCGGCGATTCTCGATACGAGAAAGACCGCCCCGGGGCTGCGTTTCTACGATAAGGATGCCGTACGCATCGGCGGAGGGGTCAACCACCGGTTTGGCCTGTTCGACATGATTCTCATCAAGGACAACCATATCGACGCGGCCGGCGGGGTCGAAACGGCTGTGAGCAGGGCAAAGGCTTACTGCAAGGAACATGCCCTCAAGCTCAAGATAGAGACCGAGGTGCGCAGTATGTTCGAGCTCAAGCAGGCCTGCGCAAGCCAGCCGGACATTATCCTCCTCGACAACTTCATGGTCGACGGGCTGGCTGAGGCCGTGCGTTGGGTCAAGGGGAACGGCTTTGGCCATATCCGGCTCGAGGCATCCGGAAACATCGGCCTGCACAATGTGGCCGAGGTGGCCATGACCGGTGTCGACTACATTTCTGTTGGTGAGCTGACGCACAGCGTCAAGGCTTTGGACCTCTCCATGAAGATCGAGTTGACTTGATGGAGATTGGCGTCGACATCGTCGAGATCGCAAGAATACGCGCCCTGTACGACCGTCATGGCAAGAGGTTCATGCAGCGGATCCTCACTGGCGCCGAGATGGAGCAATGCCTCGGCAAGCCCGATCCGGTGGCCAGCCTGGCCGGCCGGTTCGCAGCCAAGGAGGCGGTCTCCAAAGCGCTCGGTACCGGAATAGCCCGTGGCCTTTCTTGGCACTCCATCGAAGTGCTCAATGACGAGGCCGGCAAGCCGTGGGTAACCCTGCATGGCCATCCGGAAACCCGGGCCAGCATCTCGATTTCCCACGACCGGCACTCGGCGGTCGCCATGGCGTTGATTGAGTGACGAGCTTCTCCCCCGGGCTGAAGCCCGGGGCTACACAAGAGAATAAAAGATTTTGAATGTCCGTCATCCCGACCAGTTGGGATTCCTGAATATGGGAGGCTGAAGCCCGGGGCTAAACGGGAGAATGTGGGAGGTTAATGTCCGTCATCCCATTCGTCGCAAGAACACAAAACACTCCCGAAAACACGGTCCCATACTCAGCAGGGTTTCAACCCTGCGGACATTCGAATCTTACATTTTCCCCGTGTAGCCCCCGGCTTCAGCCGGGGGGGAATAGCGCCCTCTAAAAAAAACCGGGCTTCAGCCCAATATCTTTGCTGACCCTGTGCCGGGTTGAAACCCGGCGGAATCCGTGGGAGAGGGTTGGGTTAAAACCCGATATAATAATTGGATATCGGATCCCCGGGCTGAAGCCCGGGGCAACAGAAGAGAATGTAAGATTTTGAATGTCCGTCATCCCGACCAGTCGGGATTCCTGAATATGGGAGGCTTCAGCCGGGGGAACAGAACACCCCCAAAGAATCCCGGGCTTCAGCCCAATATCTTTGCTGACCCTGTGCCGGGTTGAAACCCGGCGGAAGCCGTTGGGGATGGTTGGGTTAAAACCCTATATAATAAATGGATATCGGATCCCCGGGCTGAAGCCCGGGGCAACACAAGAGAATGTGGGATATTAATGTCCGTCATCCCGACCAGTCGGGATTCCTGAATATGGGAGGCTGAAGCCCGGGGCTAAACGGGAGAATGTGGGAGGTTAATGTCCGTCATCCCATTCGTCGCAAGAACACAAAACACTCCCGAAAACACGCTCCCATACTCAGCAGGGTTTCAACCCTGCGGACATTCGAGTCTTACATTTTCCCCGTGTAGCCCCCGGCTTCAGCCGGGGGGGAATAGCGCCCTCTAAAAAAAAACCGGGCTTCAGCCCAATATCTTTGCTGACCCTGTGCCGGGTTGAAACCCGGCGGAATCCGTGGGAGAGGGTTGGGTTAAAAGCCGATATAATAATTGGATAACGGATCCCCGGGCTGAAGCCCGGGGCAACACAAGAGAATGAAAGATTTTGAATGTCCGTCATCCCGACCAGTCGGGATTCCTGAATATGGGAGGCTGAAGCCCGGGGCTAAACGGGAGAATGTGGGAGGTTAATGTCCGTCATCCCATTCGTCGCAAGAACACAAAACACTTCCGAAAACACGGTCCCATACTCAGCAGGGTTTCAACCCTGCGGACATTCGAATCTTACATTTTCCCCGTGTAGCCCCCGGCTTCAGCCGGGGGGGAATAGCGCCCTCTAAAAAAAAACCGGGCTTCAGCCCAATATCTTTGCTGACCCTGTGCCGGGTTGAAACCCGGCGGAATCCGTTAGGGAGGATTGGGTTAAAACCCGATATAATAATTGGATATTGGATCCCCGGGCTGAAGCCCGGGGCTACACAAGAGAATGTAAGATTTTGAATGTCCGTCATCCCGACCAGTCGGGATTCCTGAATATGGGAGGCTGAAGCCCGAGGCTACACAAGAAAATGTAAGAGGTTGAATGTCCGTCGTCCCGACTTGTCGGGACTCCTGAGTGTGGGAGGCTAACAGTCAGGGGCAAATAAAGGGAATGTGATAATAAATGTCTGTCGTCCCGACCAGTTGGGATTCCTGAATGTGGGTGGGCGGGATACGGATTTGAGAGTGTCCATGACGTCCATTGACATCCCGAAAAAAAAGGGGCCCTGAATGGAGCCCCTTTTCTTATTCCTTATGTAACCGGTGGTTACATCTCCTCTTCTTCGTGCGAAGGTACCTGGGCAGCTTCCCTGGTGATGGTCACCTTCGACTTGATGATGTCGTAGATCTTCTCCTTGAGGATCGTGTCGACGATGTAATCCCTGAATTCGGTCGACATGTAGGTGTTGAAAAGCTCTTCAGCTTTCAGTGTCTCGTTCTTTTCAGCCTCTTTCTCGGCGTAGGCCTTGATGTCCTCATCGTTGACGCTCAGGTTGTTGACCTGTGCGATTTTCTGGCTGACCAGGAGCCAGCGGGCATGCTTTTCGGCATTCGGCTTCATCGCGGCGAGGAACTCGCGTTCGTCGAGCCCTTTCGGCAGCTTGCCGCCGATCTGACGCTTCGCGTTCTCCACGAGCATGTTCTGGAACGACTCGACCATGGCTTTCGGGGTCGGAACTTCGTGCTCTTCGATGAGTTTCGCCGAAATGGCTTCGAGCAGATCCTGCTCTGATTTGTTGTTGAAGTGCTGTTCGAGCTGCTTGCTTACGTCAGCCCTGAAATCGGCGACGTTCTCGAACCGCGAGTGGGTGATCTCCTTGACCAATTCGTCGTTCATCTCCGGTAGTTCGAGGCGCTTTACCTCCTTGACCTCCACCCGGTAGCGGACGGTTTCGTCGCCCTCTTCCTTCGGCTCGATGGTCACATCAGCAGATTCCCCGGCCTTCTTTCCTTCGAGGGCTGTGCGGAACGGGTTGCCTTCCGGAAGGTAGTCGAGGTTGAAGTGGTGGTTTTCATTGTGCTGCCCATCGATCGGCTGGCCTTCGTCGTCGAGCTTGGCGACGTCGCCGATGACGGTATCGCCTGCTCCGGCCGGCTCTTCGCTGGTGACCAGCGTGCCGTGGCCTTTCAGGATCATGTTGATCTCACGGTCGATGATCTCGTCGTCGATGGTGTATTCGGCCTGGGTGAACGTATAGCCGCCGAGATCCTTCAGGTTGAATTCCGGATGGATCTCATAGGACATGCGGATCGTCAGCGTGTCGCCGTCGAAATTGAAACTTTCGATCTGTGCCCTGCTGGCCGGTTTGATGTTCTCTTCTTCAGCGATGGCCGAGAAATGCTTCGAAGCCATTTTTTCGGCTACGGTCGCCTCAATGGAGGGGCCGACAAAGCGCTTGAGCATGCCGACGGGAACGTGTCCCTGCCTGAAACCCTTGATCTTGACGGACCTGCGGGCCTCTTCAAATTCCTGTTCGAGTTCCGGTTTGAACTCTTCGCCAGTCAGAACGATTTCAAGTACCTGCTCGATGTCGCTGACATTCCTGATATTCTTTTGCAAAGCTGTCGTGACCAGTTAATAGTTGAAAAAAAGAAAGTTTCAATTATACGATATTTTTGCCGGTTTTAAAAACAAAGGTCGCAGGGGCCCTTATCTGGACGGCTTGTAAATCAGTGTCGACAGCAACGACGGCACGCCGAGGCACTCGGCCGCAGCCGTGACATCCTCTACGCTGACCGCCTCGATCAGTCCGGCCTTTTCGGCCGGTGTCAGATAGGTGCCGAAGTAGAGCATGTCCTGCGCCAGGTTGGACATGCGCCGGGTCATCTTTTCCATGCCCATGATCAGCGATCCGAGCATTTTCGATTTTGCGGCTTCGATTTCGGCCGGGTCCGGTTCCTTCATGGCCTTTCCCGCGAACAGGGCTGCAATCGTGTCGAGGGTCGTCGCGGTTTTCCCTTTGTCCGTACCGGCGTAAATGTTGAAGGTGGTGATGTCGTCGAGGAACGCCATCGACGAATAGGCCTGATAGACCAGGCCTCGCTTTTCGCGCAGTTCGAGGTTGAGTATCGAACTCATGCCGCTGCTCAGCATGGTATTCAGGACCATGAGTCCCCAGAAATGCCTGTCGTCGCGGGGTATGACCGTGCCGAGCAGTATCTGCGCCTGGCAGACACTTTTTTTCAGCGTTGCCTTGAACGGTTTGTACGTGCCGGCATCGAAACAGTTTCGTTCCGGGGCACCGTCCGGCGCCGGGCTGAGTCCTCCGAAATATGAGGTCGCAAGGCTGGACAGTTCCTGGTGGTCGATGTTGCCCACGGCCGTTATCAGCATCTTGCCGGGGACATAATGTTGCCCCATGAAGTCGCGCAGGTCGGATTCCCCGAGGCGGCCGATGCTCTCCTCGGTGCCGAGAATCGGCGTGGCGAGTGGGTGGCCGGGAAACGCGCGCTTGTCGAAATCCTCGAAGATGAGCTCTTCCGGCGTGTCGTTGATGCTGGCGATCTCCTCGATGACGACCTCTTTCTCCTTGTCGAGCTCCTCCGAAGGGAACACCGGATCGCAGACCAGGTCGGCAAGCAGGTCGAAAGCGAGCGAAAGGTGTTCGCGGAGGCAGCGGACGTAGATGCAGGTCTGCTCTTTGGTGGTCCAGGCGTCGATGTAGCCTCCGGTCTCTTCGATGCAGCGGGCGATCTCGACGTAGTCACGCTTCCGGGTGCCTTTGAAGACGGCGTGTTCGATGAAATGGGCGAGACCTTCGCGTCCCTCAGGATCTTCACGCGAGCCGGCGTTGATCCAGACGCCGAGCGTCACACTGTGCACGTAAGGTACGTGGTTGCTGACGATACGGAGGCCGTTAGGAAGGGTGCCGGTCAGGATGATGCCTGCAGACAGGCGCTGCCCGGCCTGTCCGGAGTCGGCGGATGTGGATGCGATATTTTTTCTCACGCTCAGGGATGGATTTGAGTGCAATGTAAGTTTTATTCTTCTTATTATTATGAACAAATCGATGCAGTGCCGGATAGCCCGGATTGCGCAAAATCCAGCTTTATGTCAGGTATTCCGATACTCATCACCGGTGCAACTGGTTACATAGGGGCGCAGCTGGTCTTCGCTCTGCTCCGGAGGTTCGGTGACGGGGTCAGGTGCCGGGTGGCTGTCAGGGATGGTTCCGATGCAGAATTCCTGAAGGCTTTGCCCGTCGAGATCGTCAGGGCCGACATGCGAGATCCCGTTGCCGTCTCGGAAGCCGTGCGTGGCGCCGAGGTGGTGTTCAACTGCGCAGGACTGATCGCCTACACTTCGAACTTCCGGAACCGTCTTTACGATACCAACGTACTCGGTACGAGGAACGTCGTCAACGCATGCCTTGCTTGCGGCGTCCGGCGGCTGGTCGCCACCAGCTCCATCGCTGCGGTCGGTGTGCCCGAAAACGCCGAAGGCGACCGGGAATCGAACGAAAGTTCCACCTTCAGCGAATCGCAGCGCAGGAACGTATACATGGAGTCCAAGCACCTGTCCGAACTGGAGTGCCACCGCGGGGCCGCCGAAGGGCTCGATGTGGTGATGGTCAATCCTGGCGTAGTGATCGGAGTCGGGGAGGGCGGCAACGCTCCCTGCAGTTCATCCAACGAGGTGCTGCGTATGATCTACCGAGGCTCGCTTCCGTTCTGTCCGGACGGAGGCACCGGATTCGTCGACGTGCGCGACGTGGCCGATGCCCATATCGCCGCATGGCAGAGCGGCCGTGCAGGTGAGCGTTATATCATCGTGGGAGAGAACCTCTCCTTTCGCGAGCTTTTCGGGCGCATTGCCGCGCTTCCGGGCAGCCACGCGAAGAGCCCCTTCAGGGTCGCCGGGGTGCTGGCCGCCGCGACCGGGTTGTGCGGCGAGGCCTGGTCCCACCTGACGGGACGCCCGTCGTTCATCAGCATTGAAAGCATCCGGCAGGCATCGTTGCCGGCCGTCTACAGCAACCGGAAATCGATGCAGGAGCTCGGTATTAGCTACCGCCCGTTTGACGAGACTTTGAAAACCGTTATTTCGTAACTCTCCCCCCGTAACCGATTACACCATATAAACCATCCGGCCCCATGGAAAAAGCAATACCTCAACAGTCGCAGGCCGTCGATCCTGCCAGGCTCAAACAACTCAACCTTGCCATAGAGACCCTCGAGAAGCAGTTCGGCAAGGGTGCGATCATGCGCCTTGGGGCTGACTCCCCGATCATGCACGTGCAGTCGATCTCGACCGGCTCCATGGCCCTCGATTACGCCCTTGGCGTCGGCGGCCTGCCGCGCGGCAGAGTGACCGAGATCTACGGTCCCGAGTCTTCGGGAAAGACAACCCTCGCCCTGCATGTAATAGCCGAGGCCCAGAAGGCAGGGGGCATCGCGGCCATCGTGGACGCTGAACATGCTTTCGATCCGGTCTATGGTCGAAAGCTCGGCGTCGACATCAACGCTTTGCTCGTCAGCCAGCCCGAGTCGGGCGAACAGGCCCTTTCGATCGTCGAAACCCTCGTGCGCAGCGGGGCGATCGATATCGTAGTGGTCGACTCGGTCGCGGCGCTGGTGCCGCAGGCCGAACTCGAAGGCGAGATGGGCGACAGCGTTGTCGGCCTGCAGGCCAGGCTCATGAGCCAGGCCCTGCGCAAGCTTACCGGCGCCATCTCCAAGTCCAGCGCGGTCTGCATCTTCATCAACCAGCTCCGCGACAAGATCGGCGTCATGTACGGAAGCCCCGAGACCACGACCGGCGGCAAGGCCCTGAAGTTCTACTCATCGGTCCGCCTCGACATAAGGAAGATCGCCCAGCTCAAGGATGGCGAGGAGATCGTCGGCAACCGCACCAAGGTCAAGGTGGTCAAGAACAAGGTGGCCCCTCCCTTCAGGACGGCCGAGTTCGACATCCTCTACGGCGAAGGCATTTCGACGCTGGGAGAGCTGATCGACCTGGCCGTCGAGTTCGGCGTGGTCAAGAAAGCCGGCTCATGGTTCAGCTACGGCACCGAGAAGCTCGGCCAGGGACGCGAGGCTGTCAAGAAACTGCTTCGTGAGGACGCTGTGCTGAGCGAAACGATCCGCAAGCAGGTCCGGGAAGTGATGATCGCACCGGCAGCCGGGGCTTGATGCAATCGATAGGAACGGCATGCGAATAGGAACCATAGAGATCGACCGCCCGGTCATCCTCGCCCCTATGGAGGACGTGACCGACCGGGCATTCAGGCAGCTCTGCAAGCGCCACGGGGCCGATATTGTCTATACTGAGTTCATCAGCGCCGAAGCGCTCCGTCGCGGTGCGGAAAAATCGATCCGGAAGCTTACCGTGGCAGACCATGAACGGCCGGTCGCGGTGCAGATTTTCGGCAACACGGTCGAATCCATGGTCGAGGCGGCCGCGATCGCCGAAACCTACGAACCCGACTACCTCGACATCAATTTCGGCTGCCCGGTCAAGAAGGTTGCCGGCCGCGGCGCCGGTGCGGCCTTGCTCAGGGAGCCGGAGAAGCTCTCGGCCATCGCGTCGGCCGTGGCCCGCGCCGTAAGCATCCCCGTGACGGCCAAGACCAGGATCGGCTGGGACCATGACTCCATCAACATCACCGAGATCGTCCGCCGGCTGGAGGACGCAGGCATGCAGGCTGTGGCCATCCACGGGAGGACCCGCAGCGACATGTACAAGGGAAAGGCCGACTGGGGCCGCATCGCCGAAGCAAAGGCCGCCTGCTCCATCCCGGTCATCGCCAACGGCGACGTCTGGAGCGCGGACGACGCGGTGGCCATGTTCGCCGAAACCGGAGCTGACGGCATCATGATCGGCCGCGGTTCGATCGGAAACCCGTTCATCTTCGCCCAGTCGACCAGCCTCGTCAGGCAGGGGGTGCGCCTGCCTGCGCCGTCATATCGCGAGAGGATCAGGGCGGCGATTGACCATATGCGCCTCTCCGTCGAGTACAAGGGCGAGAAGTATGGCATCCTCGAGATGCGCCGACACTACTCCACCTACCTGAAGGCTCTTCCGGGTGTCTCGAAAGTGCGCAACGAACTGGTGCGCGAACTCGACCCCTCAGCCATCGCGGAGCTTCTCGAAGGATTCGAGGCCCGGTGCGAAGCTCTCGAACGGGAGGGTCGTCTCACCGAGGCGGGTGAGTGCCTGAACGACCATTCACCAAGACTGATTTTGAATTACCAATCCAATTCCAATCCATCAATTATCGTATGAGCAGTGCAGAAACCGGTTATCGTGTAGCCGTCCTTGGGGCAACCGGCCTTGTCGGAAGAACCATGATCCAGGTGCTTGAAGAGCGCAACTTTCCTGTCAGTGAACTGGTGCCGCTGGCTTCGCCCCGCAGCAGGGGGCAGGTCGTCACCTTCAACGGAAGGGAGTTCCTCACCGAGGTGCCTTCGGCCGAGATTTTCAAGGGTGTCGACATCGCCCTCTTTTCGGCAGGTGCTTCGGCAAGCCGGGAGTGGGCTCCGGTGGCCGCGGCGGCAGGCGCCGTCGTGATCGACAACTCGTCTGCATTCCGCATGGAGGAGGGTATTCCCCTCGTTGTGCCGGAAGTCAATCCCGAAGCCATATTCGACGCGGATGGCAAACCTGAAAAGATCATCGCCAACCCGAACTGCTCCACGATCCAGATGGTGGTGGTGCTCAAGCCGCTGCAGGACTGCTACGGCGTCAGCCGCGTCGTCGTTTCGACCTACCAGTCGGTAACCGGCAAGGGCAAGGCCGGGCGCGACGCGCTCGAAAGCGAGCTCGCCGGCAATGTCCCGGAGGAGTTCACCCACTTCCACCAGATAGCCTTCAACGCCGTGCCGCAGATCGACGCCTTCACGGACAACGGCTACACGAAGGAGGAGATGAAGATGGTCAATGAGACCAGGAAGATCATGGGTGACGAAAGCATCCAGGTCTCCCCGACGACGGTCCGCATCCCGGTTTACGGCGGGCACGGCGAGTCGCTCAACGTCGAGCTCAAAAGCGATTTCGACATCAACGAGGTACGGGCGCTGCTTGCCGGCTCTCCGGGCATCGTGATGCAGGACGATCCTTCCGCTAGGCTTTACCCGATGCCGCTGACCTCCTACGAGAAGGATGAGGTGTTCGTCGGCCGTCTTCGCCCTGACTACTGGCAGCCGCGCACCCTGAACCTGTGGGTCGTTGCCGACAACCTGCGCAAAGGTGCCGCGACCAATGCCGTGCAGATAGCCGAGGAGCTTGTAGGCAAGATTTGAGGTGCCCTTGAGCTTTCGAGTCCCGAGGCAGGATATTCTATTCCGGGGTCCCGACATGTCGGGACGACGGGCATTCAATCCTGCATTTCCTTGAGTTGCCCCGGGGTTCAACCCGGGGGGGAGAGCGCCATGAGCGCCGTGCTTGCGGCCCTGACGATACCCGTGGAGGAGATGCATCCCCTGGTCTTGCCGGTCGAGGAAACCTGAGGCGGAAGGCCGAGCGGTTCAAGCGTGCGGGGTGTTCCTGCGGCGATCCGCCTCATCGTGGCCGTATCGGCTGCAAGTCCGGTGACCTGAACCTTTTCCACCTGTGAAGCCCCCAGTTCCGTGATCGCGAAAAACTCCCGTTCGCTTGCATTCTTCACAGGCCAGTACCTGAAATACTCTGCCCTGCCCCCCCTTGAAACAAAGAATGCCGCATACTTTTCTTCGAGTTCAAGCACGGCCATCGGTTCTGATGTCCCTGCTGTCAGCCGGACGACCGGTTCGATATGCAGTCCGTGCATGCCAAGCCGGCATCGACGTCCCATCTCTTCGGCAAAGGAGCTTACCGGTTCGGCCGCATAGAACATCATCATCTGCTGTTCGAGATCTGCCGGCTGGTCAGGTTCTGGCGCCAGTGGCATGGTGTGCCATATCCACTCGTCGACGTTACTCAGGAAATACCCGGCCTCGATCCTGCCGAGGACTTCGCGCTGCGCCTTCGTTGAACCGGCAGGAAACCATGCGGGAAGGGTCATGATCGCGGATGGCGAGATGCACAGCGAAAGCGGCTCGTCGGCCCATTCCGTAAGTGCGTCAGACAGCCTTGAGGCTGCTTTTTTCCTTTTTGGTCCGCCAAGCGCGTCGAGGCCATAGCCGATCGTCCGGCAAGAGGTCATCTCAATGGATGACGGTCCGGATGATTTGGCTCTGATGATGGTGGTTGTGCCAGCGTCGATTGCACAGGCTACAAGGCTCCTGCTCATTATTCCAGGGTAAGATGCTTTTTGAGGACTTCGAGTTTTTTCTTCCCTATGCCCTTGACATCCAGAAAATCGTCAAATTGTCTCACTTTTCCGCCCTTTTCCGTCCGGAAAGCGATGAGCTGCCTGGCAATTGCCGGCCCGATGCCGGGAATCTGCTGAAGCTCGGCCGCAGACGCCCTGTTGAACGCGATGACTCCCTTGAACTGCGATTTCGGTATGCGGGCCGGATGCCTTGCGGGACCGTCATCACTCCGGCCTGCTTCCGCGCCTGATTCCGGAATTTCCGAAGCATCGGCCACGGCGGTCAGGTCGATGCCCGGCGCCAGCCGCAAGAGGCTGTCGACTTCAGCTTCGGTGTATCTTGCGCGTTCGGCTTCCCGCAGCAGTGAGTCGGCCTCCCGGACCGATCCGGCGTACCTTACGGCACCGCCAACGATGAGGAACAGGAGGAGCGCAGTGACGGCGATCATTTCGGCTCTGGTGATCCTGAGCCGGACAGCAAGGCTTTGCAGGGCTTTCATCGGATGGGGGGTTCCGTTGATCGTTGCAGGTATTCTGTTTTCGTGCTCTATTGAATATAGGGTAAAACTGCTTATTTGTCTGAAGTCTGCCTGACGACCTGTGGGGGGTAATGTTTTGCAAAGATAAACGGCGAGACCGTTTATTGCGATTCAACGATTTCGTGGGTCAGTCGATCGAGCTGGTTGACGAGGTAGAACGGGATGTTGATCAGCAGGAAAGATTGTTCCTGTCTGTTGATCCTTGCAAGGAGCTGCTCTACAGAAGGTTTGGCTGAGCTGATTCTGATAGCTTGCGAGGCCTGTTTTTTAACGACATAGGCGTGCAGTGATTTTATGGTGCCGCGCATGCCCGATTTGACCTCTACCGGGTAGATCCGGTTTTCACTTTCGAACAGAAAGTCGATTTCGGCCTGTCCTTCGGATTTCGGGGGTTGCCAGAAATAGAGCGTCGGGTTGATGTAACCTGGTTTTGTCTGGAGCAGTTGCTGCCCGACGAACTGTTCAGCCAGAATGCCCCGATTGGCAAGCTCCAGGGGCGAGCTCATGACCATCTGCGCTGGAATGCCTTGCGAAGCCAGCAGCAGTCCGATATCGATGAATAAAAATTTGCTGATTCTGAGTTTCGTGTCGCCTCCGAGAGGAATGGTATCTGCGTTCGAGTGCACGACACGATAAAAGAGACGGGCTTCAAGGAATCTTTCGAGGGCGGCGTTCAACTGACGATAGTCGCCGCTGCTGCCAAGTGCAATCTCATTTGCCTGTTTATGTGAAAACTGCTGGCCGACCTGGCTTATCATCCCGTTGAAAAATGCGTTCAGTTTTAGCGCGCTCTGCGACCCGGAATATTTTGCAAAGTCCTCTTTGTAGCTCTGGATCAGCTCGGTTTGATATTTGACGATCTCCGCATGGTTGAAATGGGTCTCGATCGCTGTTTGAACGCAAAACGGCATGCCACCTGTCAGAATGTAGCTGCGTACGTGAGCCATCAGCGAGTCGTGAACCGAGTCGGGAATCAGCGGCATGTTCTTCAGTGTGAGCATTTCTATGGTCCCGAGAGCTTTCGATTCGCCGGTGGCGGCCAGGAACTCATCGAATGAGAGCGGGCCCATGTAGCAGTGCTCGATACGACCGACGGGCGTCGGGAATTTGTAGTCATGCAGCACCTGGTCCAGCAGTGAGCCGGTCAGGATGACGGCGAGATCGGGTATATCCTCATGGAAGTATCGCAAGGACGAGTAGGCTGCGGGTGTGGCCTGAGCTTCATCCAGAAACAGGATCGCCTTGCTCTCCCGGCTGATCTTTTTGCCGCTGATCAGCGAAAAATTGAAAAGCAGCTCGTCAAGCTTGTAGCTTTTGAAAAGCAGATCAAGCTCCTGATGGCGTTCAAGATTGATCTCCACTATCTCGACGGAAAGCTGGCTTGCGGCGAGCCGGACTGCAGTGGTTTTGCCAACCTGTCGTGCACCGCGTATCACCAGTGGTTTTCGATTGCTGCGCCGGTACCATGCTTTTATCTCTTCGACAGCCCGCCGGTTGAACATTATTCCATCCTTTCTCTACGGTTTTTTGTGAACGATATGTTTAAATATGCCACTATTATTTGTAACGATGCAATGAAATGTGCCATTATTATGCGCTTTGGCGCATGATAATGGTTGATTGTGGTACTGAAAGAACTTGCAATGGTTGAAGAACCCCTTGACGCATTTCATCTGGAAAGGGATGTTGACCGATGAGACCTATCGGGTGATCTTGATGGCGGCGGTATGGCAGCGGTTTCCGGTCGTGAGCTGTCAGTGGCTACAGTGGGTCCTGCACGAAAATCCTCTTTACCCGACGCGAGACCGAGCAGAGGAGTTCGTAGCTGATGGTGCCGGCCGCAAGGGCCTGCTGGCCGGCCGAAGGCCCGTCCCAGCCGAAGAGCACGGCGGTGTCTCCGGGTCGGACGGTACGGTCGTCACCAAGGTCGACCATGATCTGGTCCATGGTGACCATTCCGACCTGAGCGTAATGGCTGTCGCCGATAAGGACCCTTGCGCGGTTTGAAAGGGTGCGGTGGAACCCGTCCGCATAGCCGGCGGCAATGGTTGCGATCCGTCTCGGGCCGGGGGCCGACCAGGTGCGGTTGTAGCTTATGGTGGTGCCGGCAGGCACCTCCTTGACGAAGATGACCTTCGACTGGAACTGCATGACCGGCCTGACTGGAACCGGAGTCGGCTTCGCGTCCACCGGATGGCAGCCGTAGAGCATGATGCCCGGTCGAACCATGTCGATATGCGCGGAAGGTTTCGAAACGATGGCCCCGCTGCTGGCGGCATGCTTGAGCACGCGCCTTCCTGTCGCCTGTTCATACGCTCCGGTCACCTGGAGAAACCGTTCCAGCTGGACTGCCGTGAATCCGTCGGGTTCGTGGCCCTCGGCGAAATGGGTGTAGATGCCGGCCAGTTCGAGGCCTGGTGAACGGTCGATAGCTTCGAGGAGCGGAGCAGCCTCTTCCGGGGTAACCCCAAGCCTGCCCATGCCGGTATCGACCTTGACCTGTACCCGCAGCGTACCGCCGGTTGCCGATGCGATCGAGGAGGCGGCTTCCACGGTCGCCCGGTCGCAAACGGTCATCTCCACCCCGTGCCGGAGGTAGAGGCCGATTTGCTGCGGCAGGGGTGCGGCGAAGGCCAGTATCCTCGAATCGCCCTTGAGCCGGAGGCTCTCCTGAAGCTCGATCGCCTCCTGGATGTTGGCTACACCGAAATCCCGTACCCCGGCCGATTCGAGCGATGCGGTGACCTCCGGTGCGCCGTGCCCGTAGGCGTTCGCCTTGACGATGCCCATTATTCTGCATCCCTTTCCCGTTATCTCCCTGATGCACCCGAGGTTGTGCAGGAGGTTGCCAAGCGAGACGATCGCTTCGGAAAGATGAGCTGCGGGAACGGCTCTGCCGGGTGAGTTTGTTTCGTAATCAGCAGTCACGGCGGTGCATGATTAATGAATGGAGGGCTCGTATATGGTCTAAAGAACAGATTTTGTGCATTATTGTCAAGACGGCCGGCTCTTTCCCGGGCCGATGTCGGAAAATGAACAATTATATGTTTTATTTATGGTAACTCTCAATACCATTTCGATTCCAGGAGCATCATGAGCTACGACATCTTTGATATTGCCGGAAATTCGCCTCTGGTTCCGATCAAACAGCTGGCGAGGCAGAGCCGTGCAACCTATCTGGCGAAGCTTGAGTACCTCAACCCTTGCTGCACGCATTACTGCAGGGTTGCCTCGGCTATACTCCGTGACGCGGAAGACCGGGGGATCATCCATCCCGGCATGACGCTGGTCGACTGGACATCCGGCACGAGCGGGATAGCGCTGGCAATGGCGGGCATCACCCGCGGCTACAAGCTGCTTCTGGTCGCCCCCGACAGGATCTGCCGTGAAAAGCAGGATGTGCTCCGCGCGCTCGGGGCCGAGATGGTATTCACCCCTTCCGATGCCCAGCCCGGCGATCCGAGGAGCTGCGTTGCCGTGGCCGAGAACTTGGTCAGGACGTTGCCTCACGCCTGGTTCGCCAATATGTACGAGAACCCGGTCAGCCGTCAGGTGCACGAGGATTGCACCGGTCCGGAAATTTACCGGCAGACCGACGGCAAGGTGACCCATGTATTCGTCCCGATGGCGTCAGGGGCCATGATTTCGGGCATAGGCCGATACCTCAAGTCCGTCAATCCCCTGATCAGCATCATCGGCGTCGAGCCAGTCGGGTCGGCCTACCGCGACCTGCATGAAGGCAAGGTTTCCGGCGCAACCGCGGCGTTCGAGCTCGAAGATATCGGCGCGGTCAAGCCGACCCCGTTCTGGGATCCCTCCGTGATCGACCGGATCGTTCAGGTCAGCGATGCCGACGCGTTCAACTGCGGCCGGGAGCTGCTTCGCGCTGAAGCCGTGTTTGCCGGCGGGGCCTCTGGCGCGGCCATGGCAGCGGCCCTCAGGGATGTGGCTTCGTACGGCAGCGATGCGCAGGTGGTTGTGATGATGACCGATTTCGGTGCCTACGATCTTTCCCGGATGTTCAACGACGAATGGATGCGGCAGAAGGGATACTACCGCAGGTCCAAGTCGTCGCTCGACCAGATCACCGCCGAGGATATCCTGCAGCGCAAGGCTCGCAAGGACCTTATTTTTGCCTGTCCGGAGCAGACCCTTTCGGAGGTGTTCGAGATGATGAAGCAGAACGACGTCTCGCAGATGCCCATCGTCTCCTACGGGTCGCCGATCGGCAGCATCAGCGAAAACAAGATCCTGTCGATTCTCATCGAGAATGATGCGGCCATGAACGCCAAGGTTGTTGCCTTCATGGAGAAGCCGTTTCCGGTCTGCCAGTCAGACGCCACAATTTCGGAGCTGTCGGAGAAACTCCAGAAAAACGCTTCCGGAGTGCTGATCACGCTGAATGATGATCGACTGCAACTGATAACGAAATCAGACCTTATCGATGCCCTGACACACAAGTGAGGGGCGCCGAAATTATATGGTTGTTTTTTTTTTGATATTTCTTTATCTAAGCAGTCCTGAACATGCATTTATCTGGTGCCATCCACCCGGGCCCTGCAAGCCAGTTGTACCCGCAGAAGCGCCGTAGTTTCTTCATCTGACATGAAGCGGACCGATGGCTCCTCAACAAGTTTGTCGAGGCCAAAACCGGTATGCTTGTGCAGGTGTACTCCATTAACAGCGACAGGGTTATGAAGGTAGAGTCCAGAAAACGGCACTATATTCTCGAAGGAAAGATCAAGCCTGGCTTTTGCGAGGGTTGCGGATGCGTGACGCAGCTGACGTTCGTCGGCGAGTGGAAGCCCAGTGACAAGCCGAAGGATGATGATCTGCTGCTGGGAGTATCTCAAAAAAAGCCGAAGGAGAAGAAGGGGGCCACGCCCGAACAGGCAGTCTCCGCTTCCGAGAACCAGTACTGGATCCGTTGTTCGGCGTGCAATCAGGTTCATCTTTTCAAGGAGTGGCAGATCCAGATAGACAGGGAGCTGAGTCCGGAAGAGCTCAATCCCGAGGATTGCCAGGTATATACTCCTCACGGCATTTACGCGCAGGGTGACGCCGTCTTCCATGAGGCCCTCGGCGAAGTCGGGGTGGTCCGTGAAAAACAGGCGACAGGAAGCGGCGCCCATGTCATTATCGTGGAATTCTGCAAGAGTGGAAGGAAGCAGCTTCTGGAAAATGTTCAGCTCAACCAGGGCAAGCAGAAAAGCTCTGAGTCGCTGACCGATATTATCAAACTTAAATTAAGACGTTGATCTTCAATCAAGGGGGTGAATTTCATTGGTTAGTGTACAGGTAAATGAAAACGAATCTATCGACAAGCTTCTCAAGCGTTTCAAGAAGAAGTACGAGAGAGCCGGGGTACTGAAGGAGTTTCGTAAGAATGCATACTTCGTGAAGCCTTCGGTCGACAGCCGCCTGAAACGGTCAAGGAGCAAGCGCAGAGCCCAGCGGGCGAACGAAGAGCGCAACTCCTGAGATATTTCAAGGGTAGTGATAAAAGCAGCTCCTCGCGGAGTTGCTTTTTTTTTGTCAATGAACAATCAGAAGCCATGAACGTCTTTAAAGGTGAGATATCCAGCCTGCCTCCCGACAAATCGATCTCCCATCGTGCCGCCCTCATCGGTGCGCTGGCCGAAGGAACGACCGAAATTACCAACTTTTCAGGCGGGTACGACAACCAGTCGACCCTGTCGGTCCTGAGGGATGCCGGCATCGCCATCCGTCAGGAGGAGTTTCCTGCCGCCGGAGGCCGCATCGTCAGGAACGTCGTCATCGAATCCAGGGGCCTCTGGAGTTTCACCCGTCCATCAGGGCCTCTGATGTGCAACAATTCGGGCAGCACCATGAGGATGCTTGCCGGAATTCTCGCCGCGCAGCCATTCAGGAGCGAGCTTGTCGGGGATGCGTCCCTGATGAAGCGCCCGATGAAGCGTGTCGCCGATCCGCTCCGCGAGATGGGCGCCGTCATTTCGCTCTCGTCTGCCGGCACGGCTCCTGTCGTTATCGACGGTACGAAGGATCTTCGCCCGATCGAATACCACCTGCCGGTGCCGTCAGCACAGGTGAAGTCGCTTGTGGCCTTCGCGGCCATGCATGCCGACGGCCGCTCTAAGATCATCGAACCGGTCAGGTCCCGCGACCATACCGAACTCATGCTGGGGCTGGAGACCATCGACCGTCCCGACGGGGTGAGGGAGATCATCGTCGACGGTCGGAAGCCGCTTGCAGCCAGGCCGTTCAACGTGCCTTCCGATCCATCTGCGGCATGCTTCATGATTGCCCTCGGCCTGCTCGGAAGCAACTCCGAAGTCGTGCTCAGGAATGTCTGCCTGAACCCTACGCGCGTGGCCTACATCGACCTCCTGCAGGAGGCTGGCGCAGGGCTCGTCATCGAGAACGCCCGTTCTGAAGGCGGCGAGCCGGTCGGCGATATCGTGGTGCGGAGCTGTTCCGGGCTGAAGCCGCTCAGGATCAGCGACCATGCGGTGGTGGCCGGCGTGATCGACGAAATCCCCATGCTGTCGGTGCTTTCGGCTTTCGCCTCCGGCGAGTTCGAGCTGCATAACGCCGCCGAACTGAGGACCAAGGAGAGCGACCGTATCGACGCGCTGGTGGTGAACCTCCAGGGGCTCGGCTTCGACTGCGAACAGTATCCCGACGGATTTGTCGTGAAGGGCAGGCGTGGCGTCGTTCCTGAAAAGGCCCATATCGAGTGCTTCGACGACCATCGCATCGCCATGAGCTTCGCCATCGCGGCCGAAGCGGCCGGCGCGTCGCTCGAGCTGTCGGACAGGGAGGTGGCAGGCGTCTCCTTCCCCGGATTTTTCGACACTATCGCCTCCCTACGGCAATAGCCCTGGAGCGCCAAGCTCCAGAACTGGGGTCAGGCCTTGCATTTGTTGCATTTCGGAATGCAACAAATGCAAGGCCTGACCCCAGTCTTTGTTTTCGGTCAGTGGCTTTTCAGGTGGGTGAGCAGCAGGCGGTTGAATAGGTCGGGTTGTTCGAGGTTCGACAGGTGACCCGCGCCAGAGATGAGCTCCAGCCTGGAACCGGGTATCGCAGCCTGCATCGAGGCGGCCGTCTCGGGCGTGGTGACGACATCACCGGCGCCGTTCATGATGAGCACCGGGCAGGTGATCTGCGGCATCAGTCCCGACGAGTCGGGACGTTCAGCGATGGCTCTCATGGCTTCGCTGATGGCCTCGGCAGGTTGACGGACAATGATCCCCCTTGCCTTCGAGGCCAACCCGGAACGGGATTCGACGGCGTCCCTGTCAAAGAAGTTCGGCACCATCCTGTCAGCAGCCTCCCCTGACCCATTCTCCTCTACGGCCCTTCTGAACTCCATGCGCTGGGTGCGTGCCTCGGGGGCATCTGCGTTTGCCCTGGTATCGCACAGGACGAGCGAGGCCAGCCTTTCGGGAAAGAGGCGCCAGAATGCGAAGGCCTGGTACCCGCCCATCGACAGGCCGACGATCGTTACCTTTTCACAGCCGAGCGAATCGAGCAGGGTGGCAAGGTCGTGGGCGTACTCATCCATGCTCCAGCCCGGCTTTGACGGAGAGCCGTCGAAACCGTAGACATGAGGGGCGATGACTCTGTAGCCGGCAGTTTCAAGGAAATCGATCTGAGGCTCCCACATGGATGCGGAGAGCGGAAAAGCATGCAGCAGCACCACCGTGCCGGCATCGCCGTGTGCGGAACCGATGAACTTCAGCATCGTTCAGTTCTCGAGGCTTTTCGACTGGCCCCGGATGTCGCGGATGATGTTGTTGGCTTCGTCGAGGATTTTGCGGGCCTCGTCTCGGGCGCTGTCGATGATCTCCTGGGAGCGGTGCTTTGCCTCGTTGCTGTAAACCTCTTCGTGCTCCGAGCCTTCGTAATACTCAGCGGCCTTGTCAAGCGCATGCTTCAGTTTTCCCGAAATGATCATCTGGGTATCAGCCCCCTTGCGCGGTGCGAACAGCAGGCCCATGATGGTGCCGGCGGCTGCGCCGAGAATCGCACCGAAGAAGAGACCCTTGTAGTATTTGTCCTGGTTGTCCATGATCGGTATGTTTTTGTTCGGTAAAGCTCTGATTAAAATAAGTCAACGCAGAAGAATTTCCATGACCTCATCCTCCATGCCCTCGATCCATTCCGTCAGGTCGGCGCGGCAGAGCAGGCGGAATTTCTTGGTGCAGCGCTCGAAGGAGAGGATGAAATCGGAACCGAACACCGACTCCCTGAAGTCGTCGAAACGGACATAGCCGCCAGGCTCTCCCTCCTGCAGGAGGTACCGGTGCTCGTGTTTTGTGGGGTAGACCCGCATCTCCCTGAAATCGGCGTAGTCGAACACATCCCTGGTCGCGGGAGCGTCGATCAGCACCTCGTGGCCCAGCAGTTGGAGGTTGTGCCTGCGGCTGAGCAGGGCGCAGATCTCCAGCTCCTTCTCTTTCCTGCGTCTGTGGTCCGAACTGTAGCCGAACCAGACCGGATCGGCCTCCATCGAAGGTTCCCTGTAGGGGCGGATCGTCATGGCCCGCTTGTATACCTGCCGGTTCTGGATAGAATCGAGCAGGCTCTGCGCCGGCAACCCGACATCCCGGATCAACCTCTCGAGTTCAAACAGCACCCTGTCGTCCGAATTGAAGTAGAACAGCGCCCTGAGGCTCTCCACCGGAACGGCCCCTCCGTCCACGATATCCTGCAGCAGCCGTCGCAGCATGGCCGAAAAGGTTCGGCTCGTGTGGTGCCAGTAGACGTTGCGCATCATCATGTACTTGGCGAAGATCAGGCTCTCAAGGGGTGCGATGCCCTTCTCGGTGATGGCGAAACGCTTTCGCTCGGGATCAGGCACGAAAGACTCCACCAGCCGTTCGATGTCGATGCTGCCGTAAGGGATGTTGCAATGGTGGGCGTCGCGCATCAGGTAGTCCATCTTGTCAGGATCGAGGGTGCCGCTGATGAGCTTGCCCAGCCGATGGGACGACTTGCCTGAGATAATATCAGTGACCGTTTCGGGATCGACCTTCCAGTCGTCGTGCAGGATAGTGGCGATCGGTGGAGTGCCGGGGCGCTCCTGGTTTACGAAAAGGCCGGTCAGGCTCTCGTGGTGGGCGAAAACGCTGTCGGTGACGCCCGGCGGGGCGATCTCCTCCAGCACATGCGCGTGGGGGTAGTGGCCGATGTCGTGCAGGAGGCAGGTCGCGAGCAGCGTCCTGCAGGTTTCATCGTCGAACCGCAGCTGGTCGTTCTGCAGCTCCACGGAAAGCGGATTGGTCACCATCCGCTGCAGGATCAGCTTCATGAGGTGATAGACCCCGATCGAGTGCTCGAAACGGGTATGGGTAGCCCCCGGATAGACCTGCTGCGAGAAAGAGAGCTGGCGGATGCCTTTGAGCCGGAGGAACGAGGGGTGGGCCAGGATTTTCTTCAGCGGGGTGCTCAGGGGAATGTGACCCCAGATGGGTATGCGTATGAACCCGCCTTCTGAGCGGAAGAGGAACGATTCGGCGATCATGGGCATGCGTTTATTGACAAATGCATCTCAAGATACGCAGGAAACATCCGGTCGGCAAGATGGCCGGTGCGGGCGGAAAAAATGATCAAAAAAAAAGCTGCGGTCTTGCGACGGCAGCTTTTTTGAGATCCGTATCCGGGAAGTATTAATACCTCGAACGGGAAGCCGGGCGCTCTTCACGAGGCTTTGCCTCGTTCACCTTGATGGTTCTGCCGTTCAGGTCGGTGTCGTTCAAGGCATCGATTGCCTCGGTTGCTTCCGATGCGCTGGGCATTTCAACGAAGCCAAACCCTTTCGAGCGGCCGGTGAATTTGTCGGTGATGACGTTAGATCTGGAAACGTTTCCGAATTCGCCGAAGATGCGGCTGAGGTCTGCTTCGGTAACGCTGTAATCGAGGTTGCCAATATAGATGTTCATGCTGTAGCAAGGTAAAGTGTGCTTTGATGCGAAAAGAGAATAGCTGCCAAGTAGTCAAAAGCACAAATCACTTGAAAGCATTCAGACCAACCCTTGGCCTGAAGCACTATATTAGTCTATATTTTTCAAAGATGCAAGAGATTATTTTTAATGATCGTCATCCGGCCACGTGCTGGGCGTCTTTCAGGTGCAACGCGCACACTTTCCGGAAATGGTGGCCATAGATTGCCAGCGTCACGGCGAGAGGCAGCGCCTGCTGGCGGTGGAATAAGGTCCAGATGAGCATCTTCCAGTACTGAACCCTTTCACTGCCGATCACGCCGAGCAGGACCGTCGAGCGCATGAAGGCCATGAACCGGCTGATCCTGAACCGGCTTTTCATGCGAGGAACCCGGTACTCGATCAGCAGCGTGCGGATGCGCTCATAGTAGAACTTCGGGGCATAGAGGTGGTCCATCATCTCCCGATAACCCCTGCGCAGGATTTCCGGATCCATTTTCGATACGATGTTGGTGTTGCTGTCGGCGTTGTCCCCGCTGACGTGATGCAGAAGCCGTCCTTCGCTCTTCATCCGGTCGTACAGCTTCGTTCCCGGCAGGGCCTGCAGGATGCCCACCATGGCCGTCACGATGCCGCTTTTCTGGATGAACTCGATCTGCTTCTGAAATATCGACGGGGTATCGCTGTCGAATCCCACGATGAAGCCTCCCTGTACCTCCAGGCCCGCCTGCTGGATGCGACGGACATTCTCGAGCATGTCGCGCGAAGTGTTGTGCTGCTTGCCGCACTCCTGAAGTGCGATATCTTCAGGTGTTTCTATGCCGATGAACACCTGGTTGAACCCCGCGCTCACCATCAGCGCCATCAGCTCGTCGTCGTCGGCGAGATTGATCGAGCACTCGGTGTAGAATTTATTGGTCACCCGGTGTGCTTTTCTCCAGTCGATCAGCGCAGGCAACAGCTCCTTCTTCAGGTACGAGCGTTGCGCGATGAAGTTGTCGTCAACGAAGAAAATGCTGTCCTGCCAACCGAGCCGCCTGATGCCTTCAAGCTCCGCGATGATCTGGGTGCTTGTCTTGGTCCGGATCTTGTGCCCGAACAGGGTGGTCACGTTGCAGAAGTCGCAGCGGTAAGGGCATCCCCGTGAAAACTGGATGGACATCGATGCGTATTTCTTCTTGTCGAGCAGTCCCCATTCCGGCGCCGGAGTGCGGGTGATATCCGGGAACTCGCTGCTGGCATAGAGTTTTTTCGGATCGCCCGTCCGCAGGTCTTCGAGGAAGAAGGGCAGGGTTGTCTCCGCCTCGTTCAGCACGAAGTGGTCTACCTCCGGGAACTGTTCGTGTGCGGTTGTGAAGAGAGGGCCTCCTGCAACGACCGGTATGCCGGCCGCCTTGCAGCGTTCGATAACCTCTTTAGCTGATTCCTGCTGCACCGTCATTGCGCTGACCAGTGCCATATCGGCCCATTCGAGTTCAGCCTCGTTCAGCGGCCCGACATTCAGGTCCACCAGCCTGCGCTGCCAGGATTCCGGCAGCATCGCCGCGATGGTCAGCAGACCGAGCGGTGGGAGGGAGGCCTGTTTCCTGACGAATTTCAGGGCATGTTTGAAGCTCCAGAAGGTGTCCGGAAACTCGGGGTAGAGGAGAAGGATGTTCATCGTGTCATTGCCTCGATCATTGGGGGAATCGTGTTGACCTGACGGGATGTCCGATCACTGGAAATAACAGATTTCGGCTGTCTTAAGTTTCACGGTACTTTCAGCCGCCGCTTGTTTCAGTAGCGTTCGAGCGTGAACTTTTCGCCGAGGTAGAGTTTCCTTGCTTCCGGGTTTTCTGCGATCTGTTCGGGAGTTCCCTGCATGAAGATGCTTCCGTCGAACAGCAGGTAGGCGTGGTCGGTGATCGAGAGCGTTTCATGGACGTTGTGGTCGGTGATCAGCACCCCGATGTTCCGCTTGACGAGCCCCTCGACTATCTGCTGGATGTCCTCCACGGCGATCGGATCGACACCGGCGAACGGCTCGTCGAGCAGGATGAACTTCGGGTCCAGCGAAAGGGCCCGGGCGATCTCCGTCCGGCGTCGTTCGCCACCCGAGAGCGCGTAGCCCATGCTTTTGCGGATATGGGCGATGTTCAGCTCCTCGAGCATCCGGTCGACCTTCTCTTTTCTTTCGGATTTCGACATCGGGGTGAACTCGAGCACGCCTAGGATGTTCTCTTCGACCGTCAGCTTCCGGAACACCGATGCCTCCTGCGGCAGGTAGCCGATTCCTTTGCGCGCCCGCTGGTACATGGGCAGGTTGGTGATCTTCTCCTGGTCGAGGGATACCTCTCCTGCGTCGGGCCGTATCAGGCCGACGATCATGTAGAAGGTCGTGGTCTTGCCCGCGCCGTTCGGTCCAAGCAGCCCGACGATCTCTCCCTGCTTCACCTCGAGGGTGGAGCTTTTGACCACTTCCCGCTTGTTGTAGATTTTCTTCAGGTTTCGGCAGCTCAGAATCGAAATCATTTCGTACTCATCGTTAGGTTATCGGCGCGGGGTATGAAAAATCGGTGAATCAGCATGTTCCGTATTTCCGGTCGAAATCTGCATCGCTCATGACCAGCAGGAGGATTCCCTCGATCAGTCCGACGATGGCCGGTATGCCCGTCCAGCACAAGAGCAGGTATGCCACTCCCCAGCCGGTCTGTCCAAGGTAGAACTTGTGCACTCCGATGCAGCCCAGGAATATGGCGAAAAGGGCCGCGGCCAGCTTGCTTTTTCCGTTAGGCGAAGTGGCGCCAAGGTTGATTGTGCAGGGCGGTGGAGCCTGCCGGACTCCGCATTTAGGGCAGATTTCAGCATTGAGTCTGATGATGGCGCCGCATTCGGTACAGAACTTCTCGTTCGGGCCTTTGGATATGGGTTCGCTCATGGCGGATTGAATGGATAGACGTTTTGCTTGATCGGGCCTCGTATGCATGCAAGGAGGACTGTCCTTAAATATAGCAATTACATCCATCTTTTGATTCTTCCACAGCGGCCGTCAGTTCATCGCAGTGTCGCCGTGCTCCTTCCTGCGGATGCATCCCCGCTCAATGGCCACGAACTCCTTCCAGTGTAACGGTTTGACTGCCGGCTCTTTGCGGAACACCGGCTTTGTCGGCAGCAAACTCGCCAGCATGGCCAACGGAACAGGATATTTTCGTCCGGTCGGTTCTTTTACTGCAAATATATATGTATGGCGCGCGGATAAATATTTTTAATATCGTGTTTGATCGTGCCGTTTCCGCACGTACTTTTAACGTGCAGGCAGTGATTCCACCCTTCACCGAAGCTGTCGGCATTTTCGGGCCAACCCCCAAACCCCACCGTAATGAACAGCAACAGCGCAACACAGGCACCCTGGCTGAACCGGGTGGAATACCCGTTCGAGTCGAAGTTTTTCAAAACCCCTGCCGGGACCATGCACTATGTGGACGAAGGCAGCGGAGATCCGGTGGTCTTCGTACACGGCAATCCGGTATGGTCATTCGTCTACCGCAACGTCATCTCTTCGCTGAGCAAGGATTTCAGGTGCATCGCAGCCGACCATATCGGGTTCGGCCTTTCCGACAAGCCCGCCGACTGGTCATACCTGCCTGAGGATCATGCCCGGAACCTTGAACTCCTGCTTGAATCGCTCGACCTGAAACGGATCACCCTCGTCGTCAACGACTGGGGCGGCCCGATCGGTCTTTCTTACGCGCTTCGCCATCCGGAAAGAATCGCAAACCTCGTTATTTCGAACACCTGGCTCTGGCCGGTGGATTCCGATTGGTATTATCAGGCCTTCAGCGGCTTCATGGGTGGGCCGATAGGGCAGTGGCTGACGCATGAATTCAACTTTTTCGTCAGGTCGTTTATGTGGATGGTTTATGGTGACAAAGCGCGACTGACACCTGAAGTTCATGAACAGTATATCCATCCGTTCGATAATCGGGAAGAAAGGAAAGGCATGTGGGTGTTTCCGAAGCAGATCATCGACGCCTCTCCGTGGCTCGGATCGCTCTGGTCTGCCATCGGTGTGCTGAAAGACAAAAATGTCCTTCTCGCCTGGGGCATGAAGGACATTGCGTTCAGGGAAAACGAGATGAACACCTGGAAAAAGGCTTTTCCCGATGCGGCGGTCGTCCGTTTCGAGGATGCCGGTCATTACGTTGCAGAAGAACAGCCCGTGGAGTATGCCCGCGAGATACGGAAGTTTGCCGGTACGCCTCTCGATCAGGCATGAGCCTTCGTCGATTCCGGACAGACGGTTTCCCTGTCGAGGGTGATTTGACCAATCATTTTGCTGGGTCTCCTTTCATGTCCCGCAAAAAAACGCTAACGTAGAAACACGGATTCCGGTTTTTCGTAACAAACAGATCGAAGGTCAAATTCCATGAGAAAGGTCATGTCATACAGGGGGATGCACCCGGAACTTCACGACACGGTGTTCCTTGCCAACGGGGCTTATGTGATTGGCGATGTGAAGATCGGGGCGCACTCGAGCGTCTGGTTCAATGCGGTCGTCCGGGGCGACGTCTGCCCGATCACCATCGGGGAGAAGACGAGCGTGCAGGACAATGTGACCCTGCATGTGACGCACGACACCGGTCCGCTGGAGATTGGCAGCTGCGTCACCATCGGCCATGGCGCGGTGCTTCACGCCTGCAAGGTCGAGGATAACGTGCTCATCGGAATGGGCGCCATCCTGCTGGATCACTGCGTGATCGAACCATGGTCAATCGTGGCCGCCGGATCGCTCGTGAAGCAGGGGTTCCGGGTGCCGTCGGGCATGCTCGTCGGCGGCGTACCTGCGAAGGTGATCCGTCCGATAACCGATGATGAGCGGGCCAACATCGCCGAGTCGCCTGATAATTACGTGCGTTATGTTGCGCATTATCGCGAGGACGGTTACGAAGGTCGATGAAGGATGACCGTCAAGATAGAGGCTGGCGTTGTCGGGTCATTTCACTACATTGCATTGCATCGTTTTTGATGTCATTCCATGGCTGCCGGTGTTGGCTGCCGGGTTCTTCGTCAACAATCATCTGAAACCTTCTCTCTAAGTCATGGCGCAACAAGATGTGGTCATTATCGGCGGCGGTATCAGCGGGCTCAGCCTGGCGTTCTACTGCTCGCAGGCCGGAATGAAAACCACCCTGATCGAAAAGAACAAGACCGTCGGGGGCTCGTTCGCATCTCACCACTATTCAAGCAACGGTGACAGCTTCTGGCTGGAGCTCGGAGCGCACACCTGCTACAGTTCCTACCAGAATCTGCTCGGCATTGTCGAGGCTTGCGGTGTGGCCGATACGATCATTCCCAGGGAAAAGGTGCCATTCACCCTGCTCCAGAACGGCGAGGTGAAGTCCATCATGTCCGGGCTCAACATCCTGGAACTCCTTCGTTCGGCGCCCAACCTGTTCTTCCTGAAAAAGGAGAACATGACGGTGAAATCCTACTATTCGAAAATCGTCGGCGAAAAGAACTACCGCAACACCATCAGCCACTTCTTCAACGCCGTGCCGTCGCAGGTGACCGATGACTTCCCGGCCGACATGATGTTCAAGAGCCGCCCAAAACGAAAGGACGTCCTCAAGAACTACACCTTCAAGGGCGGACTCCAGAGCGTCGCCCACACCATTGCGGCCCGCAAAGGTATCGAGGTCCGTACGGGATCGGCCGCAGAGTCGGTGATGTTGTCCGGCGGCAGGTATGTGGTGAGGACCGCGGACGGCCAGGAGTATACCGCCGGTGCGCTCGCCCTCGCGCTGCCTTCGGCGGCTGCTGCCTCGCTGCTGCAGAACGCGAACCAGGCCGTCGCGCACCACCTGACGCAGTTGAAGTTTGCCGACGTCGATTCGGTCGGCATCGTGGTCAGGAAGGAGAACGTGTCGCTCAAGCCGGTGGCGGCCATCATCTCCCCGAACGATACCTTCTTTTCGATGGTGTCGAGGGATACGGTCAAGGACGACAACTTCCGGGGCTTCGCTTTCCATTTCCGCCCGGGACTCGACGACAACGCGAAGTTCAAGCGCATCTCCGAAGTCCTCGGCATCGGCCTGCCAAAGATCGAACATACGGTCACGAAGATGAATGTCGTGCCCTCCCTGCGCCAGGGGCACCGCGAATGGGCCCGCAAGATCGACGACCTGCTTCCCGGCGCGAAGAACCTCTACCTGACGGGCAACTACTTCGGCGGCATGGCCATCGAAGACTGCGTCTCACGCTCGCACGAAGAGTTCGACCGCATGGCAGGCAAGCGCTGACGGCTCTTTCCCTTTATCGCTTCGACGTCCCGCAAGGCCACTCCTTCCGGGACGTTCGCATTGGTACTGACCCGCCATCGTAGTAACTTCCGGGAAAGGCCTCCGAGGCGGGTCGCGCCGCCTGAACAGTCAATCAATACCGATGAACGGACCATACAATTCCGAACTCTGGATGATGCCGGCCATTGCGGCCGTGATCGCCATTCTTCTCTACTTTATCGCCAATTCAATCATCAAGAAACTGATTTCCCGGATTCGGATTACGATCAGGGATAGCAGTGTACCGTTTTCTTTGCTGCAGTTTCCGGTGAGGCTGCTCTTTGTGCTGATCGGCATTGCAGGTATCGTGCATTATGTGAAAATGCCGATCGAGGTAAAGGAGCTGGCGATCCACGCCTTGACGATCGGCTCGATCGTCGGGGTTTCCTGGCTGTCGCTCCGGTTGTTTGTGGTCATCGAATCGGTGATCCAGGATCGATACAAGGGCACCGAGCACGGCAATATCGAAGCCAGGCGTGTGGCGACCAACGTCAGCCTGATGCGGAAGATCCTGAACATGCTGGTCATCATCCTTGCCGTGTCGGGCGTGCTCATGACCTTCGACACGGTGCGGCAGATCGGGTTGAGCATCCTCGCCTCGGCGGGACTTGCCGGTGTCGTCCTGGGTCTCGCCGCCCAGCGTAGCCTCCAGACCATGATCGCCGGCATCCAGATCGCCATCACCCAGCCGGTGCGGCTTGACGACGTGGTCGTAGTTGAAAACGAAACCGGCCGGATCGAGGAGATCACGCTCACCTATGTCGTGGTGCGGCTCTGGGATCAGCGGCGCATCATCGTGCCTATCACCTGGTTCATCGACAAGCCTTTCCAGAACTGGACGCGCTCTTCGACCGAACTGACCGGCGCGGTGATGCTCCATGTAGGATATGGCATACCGGTGGAGGCGATCCGGAGCGAACTCGAACGTGTCGTTGCATCGACTCCGTTATGGGATCGCCGGATCGCGAAACTCGAAGTGACCAACACCGCCGAAACCACCGTGGAGCTCAGGGCATTGGTCAGCGCGGTCAACTCGTCCGATCTCTGGAACCTTCGCTGTTACGTCCGTGAAGAGCTGATCCGATTCCTCCGCACCATCAGCCCGGAGTGCGCTGAAGTCGACGCCGGTGATTCAGGCCCCGACGAAATTTCCGTACACTGACCAAACCATGGTGCGCCTTTTCTGAAAAAGATGCTATCTTGCCGGCGTATTTCTTGGGCGGACGGGCATGGACATTTTTCGTGAATGCTGCCGGGGAAATGAGCGGATGACATTTATAAAGAAGACGGAGAACGACTTATGGCACAGGCCAAAACTGGAGATACGGTCCGGGTCCACTATACCGGCACTTTTGACGATGGAACGGTTTTCGATACATCGGCTGAACGCGAACCCCTGCAGTTCACCATCGGCGGCGGCATGGTGATTGCCGGCTTCGACAGCGCGGTGCTCGACATGCAGCCCGGCGAGAAGAAGAGCGTGAACATTCCGGCAGAACAGGCCTACGGCCCCCGCAGCGAGGAGCTCGTTGCCGAAATCGGCCGCGACAGGCTTCCGGCGGACCTCGAAGTCGAGATCGGCCAGCAGCTTCAGGTCGGCCTTGCCGACGGCGAACAGGCTGTGGTGCTGATCGTCGACGTCAGCGAAACGACCGTCACGCTCGATGCCAACCACCCGATGGCCGGCTTCGACCTCAACTTCGAGCTCGAACTCGTCGAGATCGTCTGAATTTCAGAGAGCATCAACTTCAGCAAAAAAGCGCCTTTCCGGCGCTTTTTTGTTTGCGGAGAACAGGAGGATATCGTCTTCTATCTCTTCTGCTCACCTTTCGTGGACGATGTTGTGCCGGTGCATCGTCGAGGAGCGGCAGATACGCGGGAGGTTGCCGACGGTTGCTTCGAGCTTGTCGTACGGGAAGGCAAGAAGCAGTTCGTCAGATTCGAGAGACAGGCCGGCATTTCCTCCGGTGTCTCCGAGCGTGAATGTCGGTTTCCCGGTTTTGACGACATAGCTTGAGACCATCTCGCAAGTCGACCCGCCGGCGATGCCGTGGATCAGTTCGCCGGTATCGAAGCCGTAGGCCCTCATGATATGCTGACCCTGGAATGGCTTGCAGACGATCAGTACCACATCCGGCCGCAGTGCGTCGTCGTTCATCGTCGCAAGGGGCCCGACAATCTGAGCTGCGAACTCACCATCCTTGAACGGCATGGTCGATTCCATGGAGCAGCGGAGGGCCTCCATCTTCCCGAACAGCTTCCCGTCGCCGATCATGAACTTCTCGGCGACCTCAAGGGGCAGCAGGCTGCCGAAGCCCGCCGCTATGGCCCCTCCGCCGCAAAGCTGGTGCTCCCTGGTCGTGTAGAACGGCCCGGCGCCCCTCAGGCAGTCGCCCCACATGGCACAGAGGAACGACTTGGGGGTGCCTTCCCCGGAAGATGCCCCGAATTTTCTTACCCCTTCCGGCAGGTCACCGGGCGAGGAGACGAACTTGATCGCTATCGGGGCGTAGGCAAGCCCTTCACTTTCGACGAGTGCCAGGGAGAGTTGTTCCGGAGTCATGTCATGTGACAGTTTTGTGTCTGGTATTTCATGCCGAAGGTTCACTGGTGAGCGGTTCAAGCGCCTCAAGAAGCTTGCGGAATGCATCTTGATAGCGCCCGGTGATAGCTCGGGCCATTTCCTTTGCGATTTCCGGATTGTAGGTGTGCGATGTCAGATTCCGGCTATTGATCATCTTCATCCATACCTCGCCATCTGCAATCAAGCCGAGCTTAAAGGCCTCCCGGGAGGTGTCTATTGAGCCGTAAAGCGGTTGAACGCCTTTGTGTTCAAGAAAATCCTTCAGGGTGTTCCACGCAAGTTCATGGGTATACTCAAACGACTGGATCAGGCCCTGCTGTTCAAGCTCGCTCAGCGAACGCTGTTGCGCCAGCAAGACAGCGCGGTCGAGTTGGCTGAAGGCAAGTTCGAAATGTTTTTTCCGCTGGATCCAGCGGATATCCTGACTGCACATGGTGAATTTCAGTATCGTGATCGGAAAACGGCAATTGATGACCGTACATGCGGAAAGTAAAGAATATTTCGATCAGATGAAGATCCGGAATCCTTGTCGCCTTTCCGCCCGTTCGCTCCTGCCTGCGCCGCGCGCGTCATGCGGCAGAGGCGTTATTGCGCCAAGAGGTGAATTCTCTGTTTGCACCACTTGAAACTCAGATGTAATCTTCTTAGGTTTTGATGGTAAGCCAAGCCGTTGAGCTTACTCCTTCCTTCTTTCCGAGACGGCATGCTATGATCACTGTTTATACCCCCTTGTGCCAATGGCTTCAGAAAAAAGTGAGCCTTCTCCGGACATCGCCTCCATCACTATCCATAGCGAAATCGCGGCAAAAATAAATTTTGCATGTCAGCAGAGCTCGTTTGCGTTACTTCGCGACCTCAGAATCGAGAACGGGAATGCGGATGCATGCATTTCCGATTTGCATGTCATTCTCCGTTCAAATCCGGCTTTCCTGAAGGAGAAGTTATGGAGGATCGATCAGCTTGGGCCCGGAGAAATCGTAACCATCAAGGATCGTAATATTGAACTGAATGGCAGTTTCCTGTTGAACCTTGTTGAATCGGTTCGGGGAACGGCAAGCTTCACCGTGGAAGTCGGTGGCAGTATTCTCGCTGAACAGAGTTTGCCTGTTGAACTGTTGGCATATAACGAATGGGGCGGTGCAAGTTACATGCCCGAGCTCCTGGCGGCATTTTCGACGCCGAATGATCCCGCTGTAGATCGAATATTGCACGATACCGGAAAGGTGCTCAGGAAAGCCGGCAAGCCGGATGGAATCGATGGGTATAAATCCGGAAGCCGTGAACGGGTCTGGGAGTTGGCCTCAGCCATTTATACTGCTATAGCCAATCTGGGGATCGGATATACCCTTCATCCTTCAAGCTTCGAAAAAAACGGACAGAAGATTCGTTTACCCGCACAGGTGCTTGAAAACCGTGTGGCTACCTGCCTCGATACGACCATGCTTTTTGCATCGGTTTTAGAACAGGCCGGTCTCAATCCGATCGTCGCCTTGCCCGATGGCCATGCTTTCGTCGGTGTCTGGTTGCAGCCCGAAGAGCTCTCAACCATCGTCATCGAAGAGGCTGAGGCCCTTCGAAAACGAGTGCAACTCAAAGAGTTATTGCTGATAGAGACCACCAGTGTAACCCAACATCCTGTCCTTCCGTTTTCAAAAGCCCTTACTGCGGCTGTCGATATCATCGCCCCGGAGAATGATGCGACATTCAACGCTGCCGTAGATATCCGAAAGGCTCGTGCGCACAGGATCAACCCGCTTGCCCTCAAGGTTGATCGTCAGGCAGCTGCCGCTGGTACAGACGAAAGCGCTGTTGTCGAACAAGCCTTGGAAGAAGCGCCTGATTTGCCTGACTTTGCAGGAGAGAACGAAGAGGAGTTACTGGATGAGAGCCCGACTGGTCGACTGGAGCGATGGCAGCGGAAACTGCTCGACCTTTCGACGCGCAATTCATTGCTCAGCCATAAATCCTCGAAATCAAGCCTTCGGTTTATCTGCCCTGATGTCGCGCTTCTCGAAGACAAGCTTGCTCTCGGAAACAGGATTTCAATCCGGTCAGTTCCACGTCTGACCGGTCAGGGGCAAGATGAGACGATTCATCAACAGCGAACTGGTGAGGTCATTACCGATGAATATGCCCGTGACGCCCTGGCTCAAAACCAGGTGCTGGTTGACCTGGATGATGAGGAGCTCTCGAAGCGGGCTGTGGATATCTACCGTAAGGCCCGGACTGCACTTGAAGAGGGTGGCGCCAATACGCTCTATCTTGCCCTCGGTTTTCTCCTCTGGAAGCACCAGGATCTGAAAGACGAGCGACGTTTCCGTGCTCCGCTTATTCTTCTGCCGGTAACGCTCGAGCGCAAATCGGTTCGAAGTGGTTTTCGGTTGTCTGCACATGACGATGAACCCCGCTTCAACACCACCCTTGTCGAAATGCTGAAGAAGGATTTTGATCTCGACATCAGGGGGCTCGATGGACCGTTACCGACCGACGGGAGTGGCATCGATGTAAAAGGGATCTGGGACCGTATCAGGAGAGAGGTAAGGGACGTCTCGGGATTCGAGGTGGTCGAAGAGGTCGTGCTCGGCCATTTCTCTTTTGCCAAATACCTCATGTGGAAAGATCTCGTGGATCGTACCGACGATCTGCGGAAAAGTCCGGTCGTCAAACATCTCATCGATTCGCCCCGTGATCCATACCCGGCCAGGGCCGCGTTTGTTGGCCCGGCTGACTTGGATCGGGAATACAAACCTTCAGATCTGTTGACCCCGTTACCGGCGGATGCATCCCAGATGGCGGCAATAGCGAGCGCCGACAGGGGAAAGGATTTCATCATTATCGGTCCGCCCGGCACCGGAAAAAGCCAGACCATCAGCAACCTGATTGCCCATATGCTGGGAAAGGGGACGTCGGTTCTTTTCGTCTCCGAAAAGACCGCAGCCCTCGAGGTCGTTCATCGCCGCCTGCAGGATGTCGGTCTTGGCCGTTTCTGCCTGCAACTCCACTCCAACAAGGCGCGCAAGACTGATGTGCTTGGCCAACTGCATAATACCTGGGTGCAACATCGGCAAGCATCTGTCGGGCAATGGGAACAGGAAGCCGACAGATTCAGGCAACTGCGTGACCAGCTCAATCTTGTAGTCAACCGGCTGCATCTTCGTCGTCGCAATGGCTTGACGGCTCACTATGCAATGGGTGTCAAAGTGCGGGATGAAGAACTCGCGTCAAGGGTGGGCTTTTCCTGGCCATCGGCTGATCAGCACGATGAACAAAGGTTGGCGGTCATGCGCGAAGCCGTGGGAAAGCTGCGAGTGCAATTCGCTTCTATCGGTGATTTGTCACGAAGCCCGTTCAGGATTGTCACTTCCGGCGAATGGTCGCCTCAATGGGAGGGACAACTCGCAGAACAGGCCGTCAGGCTTGCTGCGGCCGCGACCAAGGTAGATAAAGCTTGTTCCGCCCTGCTTGATGGCGCGGGCATTACCTTGCCCGACCGGACGCTGGACCGTCTCGATGCTTTCTCCGCATTCGCCTCGCTGCTTGCAGAATCATACCGCAAACAGACCTCCTATGCCTTCGAAGCCGACGGACAGGAGCGAGTCGAAGCACTCGAAGAGGCCGTCAGACGACTCAAAGCCTATGCTGATGCGCAGGCTTCGCTCAGTTGTTCTTACGAGCCCATGGCATGGCGACGCTTCGACGGTGACGATATCGCCCGACGCTGGCTGGAGGCTGAAGAGACCTGGGGGCCGAGGAGTTTCTTCGCCAAACGGAAACTGGTCAAGGAGATGAAGGCGGCTGGCGCGCATGGCGATCCGGATCCGGCACGTGATGCAGTTACCCTGAAGCGCCTGCGCGAGGAGGGTGAAGCCATCGACCGTCTTGACAAGATGCTCTCCTGGTTCAGGGAGTGGAACGGCCACACCACCAATGCCGACGCCGTGAAAGCGCTTGAGGAGCTCGGCAAACGGGCCAGGTCGGTCGTCGGTCGCCTTGTCGAAGACCCGATCGCTCTGGTCGAACTGCGCAGAAAGGTCCATATCCTGCTTTTCGAAGGCAATGATCTGCTCTCTCCCGACGCCACAATCGGCCGGGCGATAGCGTTGTTTCTCGAAGCCAACCGTGAGCTGCAGGACACCTGCATCAGATTCGAGGCCCTTGCAGGTCGCTCCGTCCGTGAGCATTTCGCTGCTCAGGGAAAAGCTCTTGACGCCATCAGGGAAACCGCTGAAGAGATTGTCGCCCGACATGCGGAGCTGCGTTCATGGTGCGCATGGCAGCGTTGTCGCAACGAAGCCATGGCTTTGGAGCTTGAATCGTTCGTTGAGTCACTTGAAAACGGGCGCATTCCGGTTGACGAGATCGACAGCACCTTCGAGGCGGCCTATTGTACCTGGTGGTCGGGCATGGTTATCGGCGAAGACGACGTGTTGCGCACCTTCTCTACGCCCGAGCATCTCGCCACGATCGACAACTTCCGTGAACTCGATGACCGTTTCCGTAAGCTGACGGCAGACCATATCGCAGCAAAGCTTTCGGGCAATGTCCCGGACCCCGACGATATCGACCGGACGACCTCTTGGGGGTTGCTGCGCAGGGAGATCCAGAAACGCAGCCGTCACGTGCCCGTCAGGCAGCTCATCAAGGAAATTCCCGATGCGTTGACTGCCCTCGCGCCATGCCTGATGATGTCGCCCCTGTCCGTCGCACAGTATCTTCCTGCCGATCAGGCGCTGTTCGACGTCGTGATCTTCGACGAAGCATCGCAGATCACTGTCTGGGATGCGGTGGGTTCCCTAGCGCGTGGCAAACAGGTTATCATAGCCGGCGATCCGAAGCAGATGCCTCCGACCAACTTCTTTGCGCGTTCCGAAGATGATCCCGACGGCGATGTCGAGATCGAGGTCGATCTCGAAAGCATCCTTGACGAAATGCTCGGGGCGAGTATTCCGCAATGTCTGCTCAATCTTCATTACCGCTCCCGTCGTGAGAGCCTGATCGCATTTTCCAACAGCCGCTACTACGACAGTTCTCTTATCACCTTTCCTGCGCCGGTCCATCCTGACAGGGCGGTGAGGCTCGTGCGTTCCGATGGGTTTTACGCCCGAGGCAAGGCCCGCCATAACGAAGGTGAGGCAAAGGCGATCGTCGCTGAAATCCTCAGGCGCCTTACCCATCCCGATGAGCAGATTCGCCGTCAGTCTATCGGGGTCGTCACCTTCAACACCGAACAGCAGGGGCTGATCGAAGATCTGCTTGACAAGGCCCGCTCTTCGAATCCCGGTATCGAACCCGCCTTTTCGACCGAACACACCCTCGAACCGGTCTTCGTCAAGAATCTCGAAACCGTCCAGGGCGACGAACGTGACGTCATCCTCTTCAGCATCACCTACGGGCCCGACCAGTCGGGCCACGTCACCATGAACTTCGGTCCGCTCAACCGTGAGGGCGGCGAGCGGCGGCTCAATGTCGCGCTTACTCGTGCCCGTTCAGAACTGCTCGTCTTTTCGACCCTCAGTTCCGACAGCATCAACCTTTCCCGCACCTCTGCACGGGCGGTCATGGATCTGAAGCACTTCCTTGAATACGCTGAACGCGGCCCATCCGTCCTCGGAGCTGCCGTTCAAGGTTCCGTGGGGGATTTCGAATCTCCTTTCGAAGCGGCTGTCGCAGGCGAACTACGCAGCAAAGGGTGGACAGTACAGCTCCAGATCGGTGTTTCCGCGTACCGCATCGATCTCGGTATCGTCCATCCTGACTATCCCGGACGATACCTTGCCGGAATCGAATGCGACGGCGCCATGTACCACAGCTCATCATTCGCCAGAGAACGTGACAAGATCCGCCAGGCAGTCCTTGAAAACCTTGGCTGGACGATTCTCCGCATCTGGTCCACCGACTGGTGGACACACCGCACCAAAGCCCTCGACGACCTCCACCAGGCCCTCAACTCCATCCTTGAGACCGAACGAAAGGGAGGTGTCGCTGAACCAGCAAAGGATTTCGTTGTCCCGGCCGGGACGATAGCGATCGACCGGCAATACCAACCACCAGCCACATCCTCGCAACCCCCTTCGCCTGAAGATCAATCCCTCACGCACGAAGCCGAAAGCGTTTATCAGACAGCGCAACTGGCTGCGGAACGCTTTCCAGCCGACCCCGATCTCTTCCACGCCGACGAGTACAAACCCCGTCTGACAGAAATGATCGACTATGTCATCGAGCACGAAGGCCCGATCCACGAAGAAATCCTCATCCGGCGAATCGCTCGCTACCATGGATTCAAACGTTCAGGAAACCAGATCCAGGAGATCGTGCTGGCCATAGCCAAATGCCGCAAAAGCCACACCCGGGAAACTGTAGGCATCTTCTTCTGGCCCATCGAGCATTTCGACTCACGTCGCACCCCTGCCCGCTACCAGGGTCGCGACGACGAAATGCGCAAAGTCGAATACATCTGCCTCGAAGAACTCAGTGCAATCTCGAGACAGCTTGCCATCAACGATCCTGTAGAACTCGCCAGAACCCTCGGCATCTCCCGCCTCAGCCAATTCGCTCGAGAGCGGATAACTGAGGCGATGGAGGAGTGAAAGTGAAGAGATAAATGTGATAAGTTGTTGTACTATGGGACGCAAGTAACAGAGGTAAATTAAGAATGGTTTTATGTTCTGAGTTGTGACCTCATCTACTTACGTCCCTGAAAACTCATGAAAACTGAAAACTCCAGAGAACGCTTGGCAGAAGCGATCAATCCCACAACCCCATAAGCGCACTGACTCACTTGGAACGCAAATGATTTTCCCTGACGATCTTGTAAATCCTGCGTAATAGTTATATACTTTACTGTAGGCTCCGCCCTCGGCCTATTGCTTCCTCCCGAGACGGCGTTTCTTGATTCTGCGTAGTTGATGATATGTTGAGGATGATTTGAGGCGAAGTCATATTCGAGAGATGACAAGTGGAAGTGTCTTTAGCGATCATGAAGTCATCAGTGGAGAGTGGCTTGTTGCCTCAGTTACTTGCACCCTTGAGTTTTGAAAAAACGATTTCTCATATGAGGCACCTTCAGAAAAGCCCTCGGAAAGTTGAAAAACTGTTCGATCACCCTTGTGTTCGCTATGCTAAGAATTGATATATCTAATGGGTGGAGTAATAAATGGGGGGATGTTATGTACTTTGTATCAGGGATGTTCTTGTGATGCCACGTATTGATACACAAAAGCCCCATTTGTGCTGATACTGAAATCCGAACAAAGAACGATGAGACAGCTCTGGGGGGACACACTCATTCTCCGAAGCTCCTTGAATCATTGCGACAAGCATTGTACGTTCGACACTACAGCAACAGGACAACCGATACGTACTGCTCATGGGTCAAGCGTTATGTCCATTTCCATAACCTCATGCATCCAAAGGAGATGGGCGAAACGGAGGTCAATGCTTTTCTGACGCATCTTGCCGTGGAGGGAAAGGTGAGTTCATCGACGCAGAATCAGGCATTGAGCGCACTGTTATTTCTTTACCGGCATGTCATCGGCAAAGAAATCGGAGATATAGGAAACGTTATCCGTGCCCGAAAGCCTGTCCGATTACCTGTCGTATTGACTCGTGACGAGGTGAAAGCTCTCCTTGCTCAGCTTGCTGGTGACAAGCGGTTAATGGCATCACTCATGTATGGTGCCGGGTTGAGGCTGATGGAGTGCTTGCGATTGCGCGTACAGGATGTTGATTTTCCCCGTAATGAAATTCTGGTTCGTGATGGCAAGGGAGCAAAAGACCGGATCACGATGTTGCCTGAATCTTTGAAAAAACCGCTCGGCGATCATTTGAAACAGGTCAAAAGCATTCACGAAAAAGATCTTGTCGAGGGTTGGGGGCGCGTGCAGTTGCCGAATGCCCTGGATCGGAAATATCCGAATGCGCCTGCCGAATGGCGATGGCAGTGGGTTTTTCCTCAGGAGCACCGATGGAAGAACACGAAAACAGGGGAAGAGGGGCGGCATCACATGCACGAAATAATTATTCAGCGTGCAGTAAAAGAAGCTGCTGGCAGGGCGGGTATTGTCAAACATGCCGGTTGTCATACCTTCAGGCACTCATTTGCGACACATTTACTTGAGGCAGGGTACGATATTCGAACGATTCAGGAATTGATGGGTCATAAAGATGTAAGTACTACTATGATCTATACGCATGTTTTAAACAAGGGCGGTCATGGAGTGAAAAGCCCGGTTGACCTGTTTGTTGCCGGTTTAGACTGATCTGTATAAACTGGGTGGCATAAATGATTGTTAATTTCATTAACTCATTTATAATTAAATAATTAGCTGGTCTGGGCGTGTGAGTTTGAAATTGTATTATACAGAAAGCAACTTTCTGCTTTTCAGGAATTAGGCAGATCAGTCTAAACATTGTTAGGCATGCCAAGATTCATTATTCATAGGACAAATTAGAATGAGTCGCTTTTTTCCAAAAGTTAACAAGAAAAATTTTACAAGCGACTCTGGGGTTAATTATGTATCAACAGTGATAAATGATGAGTTAGGCTGGATTTTTCGAAAAAATAATAATGAAACCGATTATGGGATAGACGGTTTTATAGATATTGTTACTGAGGAAGGGGCGGTAACAGGACAAAGTTTTGCTGTCCAAATAAAATCAGGAACATCATTCTTTAAACATAAAACAGTTAACGGCTACATATACTACGGTGAATCTAAACATTTAAACTACTATAGAAATCAATTGTTGCCGCTGCTTTTAATTATCTGCTCTCCAGAAGACAAGACATGCCTATTTGCAATATTTGATGAGCTAGCTATAGAGCCATCTAGAGAAGGATGGAAGCTAAACATAAAAAACACTAATGTATTCGGGATTCAATCAAAAGATAGTCTTTTAAATCTCCTTCCGCCGTTAAAAGATGATATAGATGAGCTTAATGAGCATTGGGCCTTTAATGATAAGTTGGCTACGGCAGGTGTAATATTTTATGCGATTGATCGAGATGATATTAAAAAATGTAACTCCCAATATTTTCTACAATTCATAGAACGGTTGTGCGTAAACGATAATCTGTGCCGAAAGGTACAAGGAAAACTAGAGATTATGGTTGACGGGTACAATCATGAGAAAAGAGAGTTGTATGAGATACCCGAGATAAGAAAGTGGTTTAAAAAGGTTGATAAGTCTAATATAGCTTGGTTTTATTTTTTTAATACAATTAGTCCATGTTTTGGACTAACCGTTTATTTTATGTGTATGTCAAATGCCAAAATTATAAACACTCAAGAAAGACTGACGGGGTATCAGGTTGTCGATGTCATGAAGGCTAAAGGATCACATCCTAAAATTAGAGTAACGTTTAATCCAAAGCTTTATACTGCTACCCTGAACAATAACTGGCTACGACTAAATGAAATGACAGAGAAATTAGGCTTGCCAGAGGAAAAAAATAAGCAAATTTCAAGAGAAGTCACGGAACACTTGTTCCCGGATAGAATGAAAGAAATTTCGGATATTTATGACAAGTGACAAACAATGCCTAACAAGGCAAATTCACTCGGACAAATTTCCGCAACGTTCGTTTGTGGCGAATGCCACAAGCCTCACATTGCTCCAATTTGCCGGTGATTTGCGGCGTTAGCAGTCAGGGGCACTATGTCACCGAATCAAATTGTTGAAGAAATAGTAAACAGGCTCCCAGGAGTAGTTCCAAAGTCAAGTTGGGGTGAGACATCCTTGTTTTACAACCCCGGCAAATTGCTGCCCAACGGTGTCTATTTCTGCACCATCAAAGATCACGACGGTGAGAACGATCAATCTTCCAAATTAAATCGTGAAGGCGTTTTTCGAGTGGCAATTGGTATGCCGCCTGCCGCATATCGAAAGCTTTTTGGACCCAAACCACCGAGACCAGTGAAAGGTGGTGTAGTTGAAACAGGGCACAAGTTCGATTCTCTTAATGAACTCATGCCCCATCCAATTTATGCTTGGATGTGCTGGGCGCAGATTCTTTCTCCAAGCGAGGAATTGTTCTCTAGAATTTTCGATCTTATTGAGCAAGCACACCAAGCGGCAGTTCTTAAATTTAATAAAAAGACTGCTTACAATTCATTCAACCAGACCCGCTAAAGCGGGCCGGTTAATTCCGACGTTGTACGTCATGAAGTGTCATCGCGAACTCGTAGTTTCCTCAAAGCAGCTGGAGGCCGGTGGAATTGCTCGGGAGATTGAGCAATTCGCAGTGGATGCTGAGGCTTGGCTATTTCCATCAGAAAAAAGTGCAGAGTACCAGGAAATCTGTAGTGAGCCATCGTGCTGCATTGTTTTTCTGCGTGGTGCGGAGTCCTTCGCAGCCGTGCATTTCACTAAGAAGCGAGACAATGCTTTGTACGTGGCAAACATTATTCCGCTACAAAAATCGGCCCTGAGTTTGGAGGAGTACAACGAGGTCGTGGCTAATTCGGCCAAGCTCATTAGAGAGAACGTCAGAAAAAAGGGGATGCACCTCTCTGTAACGCTATCAAAACAGGATGTTACTCTCGCAGACGTAATACCGGGCCGTCTGTGCAAGCGTAGGTTTGAGGTTTTTCTATCCATGCACCCTCGCAGCTATCATCCGCTGGATATTCGGCGCCTAGACGAGTTTACGTGTTCGCTCTCTAGCCTCAAGCGGAAGCCCTTTGACCTTGATGCGTTTGAACATTTATTGGTTGAAGAGCTGCGATGGTCTGACAAGGAGGCCAACTGGTGCCGAATGCGCGTTGAGATTGGGCTTGATGTACTGGCAGCCAATAAGGGTTACTGACGTTAAGAAAATGCCGTACAACAATCAATTCCACTCCGACGTCCTCGCCACCGCTTCGCGGCAGCAAGGCCGTGGGTGAATTGGAGCGTTCGGCATCAAGGGAGAACGTATGCGAAACGTGACATTTGTCGTTGATGAGTCTGGAGCAAAGGGCTTTTCGGACAACCGCGAGGCTGTAGTCGGTGAACTCGGGGTAATGGCTGGTCTGCTGATTCCAACAGAATGGGTTACTCAGGTTGAAGCTGATATTTCCGCTATCGTGTCCGGACTCAGCCCCACAGGGAAACTTCACATAACAGACCTGGACTCGGGCGCTCAACAGAAGGTTCGCGAGAGTCTCTTTTCGTACCTCTTATCGGTGCGGGCAGGCTGGGTCTATGAAGCGATGTACGTTGAAGGGCTTCATTCACATCAACAACTTGTTATCCGATATGGGAGCGGTCGCAAAGGCTCAGCGCAGATCCAACATAAAGCTTTCCGGTAACGAGCGCCTGGCATCCCTGCATCAAGAGCTATTTTTGGGCGCCTTTGGAAAAGGCGTTGCATTCTGTATAGATCATCTCGGTAACGAGGTTTCGATAGATGTCATTACCGATCGGGTGGACGGAAGCGTTTTGAAGTCATTTGATGAGGCGGCACAGCGCCTCCTCAATGTCGGCAGCCGTAAGGAAACACGGGTTTCGGGTTTTGACCCCGACTCCAAAACTGTCGTACGCGGCTTGGTCACCACCGAGATAACCGCCGGGATGGATCAGTTGGGTGACTTCACAGGGGTTGAATACAACATCTCGCAATCAACGTCTGTACTAACGCTCGCGGCAGACGTAGTAGCGAATAGTGTTCACCATCACCTGAAATCGCTTCAAGCATGCAAGCCCGGCTGCGCCTTGAACACTGTGGATGCCATTGCCAGGCACCCGCTGGCAAAAAGCGTATATGGGGTAACGACAGAAGCATCAGTAATGCCTCAGGTGGCGGATACGATATTTCGCCATCCTATGTCGTCCGGCAAGTGATGGTGCGGGAGGAAGACTTGGGGACGAGGAAGACTTGGGGACGTAAGTAACAGAGGTAATTAAAAAACAGTTTTATAATCTTGTCAAAAGAGAAGGTTTAAGGTCAAGAACCTGTAAAGGAGAGAAACGATGCCGAGAGGAGCGAGACTGGACGGGCCGGGTGCGCTGCATCATGTGATGGTGAGGGGGATCGATCGTACGGCGATAGTAGTTGATGATGAAGACCGCCTGGATTTTCTGAACCGGATCGGCAAAGCAGCGGAGAGAACCGGAACGGTGATCTATGCCTGGGCGCTGATGACCAATCATGCACATCTGTTGCTACGGAGCGGTTCGGCGGGACTGCCGACCTACATGCGGAAAGTGTTGACTGGCTATTCGGTATCGTTCAACAAACGGCATCATCGGACAGGACATCTGTTTCAGAACCGCTACAAATCGATTCTTTGCGAAGAGGAGCCCTACTTTGCCAGGCTGGTCAGTTATATCCATCTGAATCCGTTACGTGCTCGTTTGGTTACATCGCTGGAAGAGCTGGAGCTGTATCCGTGGAGCGGTCATCCTGCGATCATGGGCATGGCTGAACATGCATGGCAGGATACGGAGTATGTTTTGCATCAGTTCGGCAGAACGACGGGGACGGCCCGGAAAGGCTATGTTGAGTTTGTTCATGACCAGATGCATCTTGGAAGTCAGCCGGAATTGACGGGTGGTGGCCTGGTGCGTTCGGCAGGTGGGTGGTCTGAGGTGGTGTCGATGAGAACGCGGGGTGAGCGACAGTTCAGTGATGAACGGATACTGGGGAGCGGTGAGTTTGTTGAAGAGGTGCTCGGTGAGGCAGGCGAGGCACAAAAGGAGATGTTGCCGATGAGGTTGCGTCATGCCGATGCCGACGAGATGCTTGAACGGGAGTGTGCTGATAAGGGTTTATCGGTGGCAGCACTTCAGGCCGGAAGTCGGAACAGGGAGTACTCTGCGATAAGGAGAGCGCTTGGCCGGAAGTTTGTGAATGAATGGGGCATGTCCCATGCGGATGTTGCGAGGCTGCTGGGTATATCAAGGGCTGGCGTCAGTATGTTGGTGCGTTGATGACCGGTGGTTAAATGAATGTTCAGTAGGCTTCTGGGTGAGTTGAGTGACCTCGTTTACTTACGTCCCTAAGACTCTCTTATCAAGGGCTGGCGTCAGTATGTTGGTGCGTTGATGACCGGTGGTTAAATGAATGTTCAGTAGGCTTCTGGGTGAGTTGAGTGACCTCGTTTACTTACGTCCCTAAGACTCTCCTTGAATGAATGGGGCATGTCCCATGCGGATGTTGCGAGGCTGCTGGGTATATCAAGGGCTGGCGTCAGTATGTTGGTGCGTTGATGACCGGTGGTTAAATGAATGTTCAGTAGGCTTCTGGGTGAGTTGAATGACCTCGTTTACTTACGTCCCTAAGACTCCTTATAGTGCAAGGCGGATGGAGCGCAGAAACCGGAGTGTACACGTAGTACATGAGGATTTCGAGCACCACCCAACGCAGCAATCAGGACGCGCAATAGCTTTTTAGAGGTGCCCGTAAGAGTGCCAGTTTTCAGACGACGACCCTGATTTACGATGCCACGTACTGGTTTTGCGAGAAGTTCATTGATCCCCGATCGCGGACGCAGGACCAGATGATCCAGGCTGCACGTTCAGGACGGCAGAACATCGCGGACGGCAGCCGTTCTTCTGCGACCTCATCACAGACCGAACTTCGGTTGGTCAATGTTGCCCGATCCAGCCTTGAGGAGCTTCTTCTCGACTATGAGGACTATCTGCGTCATCGGCATCTGACACAATGGTCTCCTTCATGCCAGAATGCGATCGCCATTCGCGATGTTCCTCAGCGGTTCAGGAGAGATCAGTCAGATCGGACGGATCTGACTGATCTCTCCGATGAGGAGCGTTGGGCGCTGTATACCCCGTGGCTGGAGAATGAAAGCCCTGAAGTTCGGGCCAATGCTATTATTTGTCTCATCCATCAGGCGAATTACCTGCTCGACCGGCAGATAGTTGCGCTGGAAGCGGCGTTCGTAGGAGAGGGCGGCTACAGTGAGCAACTTGCCACAGCCCGTCTGGCCGAGCGAGTACGCAAGCGCAAGGAGCTTGACCGGCAGTCGGCACCTGCCGATGCCATTCCCGTATGTCCGCAGTGTGGCAAGCCAATGGTGTTGCGAACGGTCAAAACTGGCGGGAATGCGGGTACACAGTTCTGGGGCTGCACCGGTTTTCCCGAGTGCAGAGGAGTTGTAAAGGTCTGACGGATCGGTCCGATCCGACTGATTCGTCTGATCCCTTCAGTGCACCGAACACGAAATGCAGGGGTCGTAGGATCTCACCAGCATGACGCAGAGCTTTTCGGTTTCCTTCTCGGTTTTCCCCTTCTTCAGCGCCTGTTCGGCGAGTGCGTGCAGGTCGTAGTGGATGTTGGCGTTGTTCTGCGTGGTCGGGATGATGCAGTCTGCCTTCGTGACCTTTCCCTCATCGTCGGTCTCCAGATGATGATAGAGGATGCCTCTCGGGGCTTCGACGGCACCGGTGGCCTTTCCGGCCTTCGGCTCGTAAGGGGTCCGGATGTCCTGCATGTCGGCGTCGAGCAGGCGGTCGACGAGCAGCTCGGCGTCCTGCATGATGTGGTGGCACTCGACAAGCTGTGCGATGTTGTTCATGAAGGGGTTATGGCAGACCGGTTCGAGGCCGAAGGCGGCTGCAGTGGCTTTCGCCCGGGGGTGCAGGAGGTCGAAGTTGTTGTTGAAGCGGGCCAGCGCCCCGGCGGCAGATGACTGGCGGCTGACCTTCGTGAATTTCGATGTGGAGAACTCAACGAGGTATTCGTTGGTCATCTGCAGGTAGTCCTCCTCGTCCCGTATGACGCCGTCCGTCGACACCAGGTCCCCGCCGATCGAAGGGTAGGTCGAACCGTTGCGCAGTGAAATGAACTCGGTTTCGCGCACGAAGTCCGGAATCTGGAGCGTCTGGAAGAACTCCGTGGTTTTCCAGAGGGCCGGCCTGCTGTCGATGATCTGTTGCTTCAACGCCAGCAGCTGATCCTTCGAAGGGGCCTTGCTGAGGCCGCCGAGCACCAGGCTGACCGGATGGGTGCACCTTCCCGTGGTCACGGTGCTGATGCCGTTGCCGAGTGCCTTGAGCTGCAGGCCGGCACGGACGATATCGGGGTGGGCCTGCATGATGGGGATTGCACTCGGGGTGCCGAGGAAGTCCGGCGCGGCGAGGAAGAAGAGGTGCAGGGCGTGGCTCTGCAGGGTTTCGCCGTGCATGGCCAGCAGGCGGATGGCGAGGGCGGTTTCCGGCGGCGCGATGCCCATGGCGCGTTCGAGTGCGCGGATGCTGGTCAGGGAGTGGCTGATGGAGCAGATGCCGCAGATCCTCGATGTGAGGAACGGCACCCGTTCGGCGCTCATGCCCTTGACGATCGCTTCGAAAAAGCGAGGGGTCTCGACCACCGCCCAGGCCGCCTCGGCAAGGCGCCCATCCCGGACGGAGACGTGTATGTTGCCGTGTCCTTCGACCCTTGTCAGGTGGTGCAGGTCGATGTCGAAATCAACTTTATTGGCCAAGGTAGTCTCCGAAACCGTTGTAGAGTGAGAACTTTTCCCTCATGTCCGCCGCGCTGAGCTCTTTGTCCTTGACGAGCTGCACGAACGAGGGGAAGTTGATGTCTTCTGCCGGGCCCCGGCAGCCGAGGCAGGCAGTCTTGCCGGTGGGGCATACCGCGTCGCAACCGGCTCGCGTGACGGGGCCGAGGCAGATTTCGCCGAGGTCGAACAGGCAGGTGTTGAGCCGCTGCTTGCATTCGACGCAGACCGGGTATTTCGGCAGGCTGACCGCCGAGCGCGTGACGAGGCCGACCATGATCCGCTCCACCTCGTCCTTGGAGACCGGGCAGCCCGGAATGGAGAGGTCGACTTCGACGATATCTCCGATACGCATCGACGGCATCGTTTCGATCGCCTTGCCGTCGTAGACCTCGCGGACAACCTCCTCCTGCGGGATACGGTTTTTCAGGCTGTTCACTCCGCCGAAGCAGGCACAGGTGCCGAAGGCGACGAGAACCTTCGCCCGGGCGCGGATGGCCTTGAGCCGCTCGATCTCGTCGCTCCGCGTGATGCTCCCCTCGACAAGTGCGATGTCGTAATCGTCGTGCCGTTCCGAGGAGATCTCCCTGAAGTTGCGGATGTCGATCAGGGCGAGGAATTCCGGAAGGGAGGACTCCTTGTTGGCCAGCTGCAACTGGCATCCTTCGCAGCAGGTGAAGTCGAACGAACCGATCTTCACCTGCTTCAATTCGAATCCGAGGTGGTTCATGGTTGCTCCCTAGTGTCATGTCACACCTCAACTGACGGATAAAGATGCTTGAGTTTGATTCTGGCTTTATCCGTTGTGAAGCGCCAGTTGATTGTTGCGTTCATGTTGTTCCTTTCTTGCTCCCAAGCCGTAACTTCTGAGCGAACTTCTGTGATCGTGTCAATGCGGCGATTCAGGCACTGTCCAGAAAGAACCCGAAGTTCGATCTCGGCCATATTCAGCCAACTGCCGTGTTTCGGGGTGTAGACAAATTCGAAGCGGTCCAGCAAGGCCTTTGCTTTCCGTGGCTTGAACGCCTGATATAATGAACCTGGTTCATGCGTATTGAGGTTGTCCATCACCAGCGTGATCCGTTCGGCATGCTTGTACTGACTGGCAATCTCCTCGAGGAACCGAGCCCAGTCATGTTTTTTCCTGCTGGATGTTACCCTGACCATCCGTTTCCCGACTAACGGCTCACTGGCGATGAAAATATTACAGGTGCCTCTTCGGCTGTATTCGTAATCATATCGGGCCAATTGACCAGGCCTTGCTGGAACGGGTATTCTCGTTTCAGCAATCAACTGCTTGGGCGACTCATCCATGCAGATAACGGGATACAATGGATCATAGAGCTGCTTATAGATATCCAGCACCATCTCCATATGAGCAACGAAATTGCCATCACTCAGGGGCGGAATCACCCAGCCGGCTTGCTTCCATGGCTTAATGACGTTTTTTTTAACGTCCTGCGTACGGTTTCGTAAGAAATGTTGTCGACATAGTTCAGCTCTACAGCTTTGTTTGCCAACAGTCTCAAGGTCCAGCGCCGATGCCCTTCAGGTGGTTCCGAACAACTCAATGCGACCAGATGTGCTTCCAGGTCACCATCAGCTTTTCGGTCATACACCCGTGTAGATGGTTTGCCGGTGAGAGCCATGTCAAGACCTTCTTCCACGAATCGCTTTTTCACCCGGTCAATCGTCTTCATGCTGATGTTCAGCACCCTGGCAATGTCTTCGTTGATTGACCGCTCTTTCTGGTATTTGCCTTCATCACAGGCCAATAGTATCAAGGCATTCAATACGGTCTGCGCTGCGTGCTTGCCTTTACTGCTGAGAGCATCGAGCTCTAGTCGTTCCTCTTCTGTCAGAGTGACTTTGTACTTCTTCATATTCAATCCTCCTATGGTTGATTATGAAGAACAATATACAGCATCATATGCGACTCGTCATGCATGACATGACACTAG